>WPCG01042878.1_pt1 | contig 412334 bp, 374 predicted proteins | sample 5403311 | NCBI WGS metagenome assembly WPCG01 (sample SAMN12869467, study PRJNA574797) | sludge metagenome | isolation source: wastewater treatment of Control | place: China:Beijing | collected 2019-05-17
CGATATTTCATCTTAGTTAAGCCACCCTTTGTGTGATATGTTCCCACAACGATTGGGGCGGTTTTTAAGAACTCTAAACGACGTTCTTTGAACTCTTTATCGGAATAATTCTTAGTTCCTGCGATACAATATACGATTTCACCTGACTTTTGCATCTTCAATAAAGTAAAACCGACCCTACAGCCTCATTAAGCCATTGGGTCGGTTTTTAATTTGTTGTCTATAGTTTATTGATTTGCTTTCTCATTTGTTCAATGGTCATGTAATCATAGTTAAATGATACACCAAATGCTTTTTCAAGCGATCTAAAAATATTATTTTGATCTAGATTTAAGTAAATGCCTTTACCTAAATAAACCGAGTTAGCGCTATTCAGTGCCTCTTTAATCTGATGTACTGGATACTTGTTATCTAATTTAAGTTGAAGGATTCGATAGAATAGAAGGGCTAAGTAACAGGTTAAGAAATGACCTTTAATATGAGCCTCTTTCCAAACATAGACAGGTCTACCTTCTAAATCAGTCTTTGTTACTTTAAATGATTCTTCAATTTTTGATAATTGTCTATAATGCTTAATGATATCAAAAGGGTGTAATTCTAGGTTATTGGTCACGATGGTGTAGTAACCATCTAAAGCTAAATCTCTTTCATACTTGTCTTGATTAAAGAGATACACATCCCTACCCTTCAGGACTTCACCTGTTTTTTTATCAATCTTGACCTTTTTGAAGTATTTCTTAATACCGAATGAGTTCGATGCATTGAGAAGTGAAGGTTCTTTTATAAACTTATCAATCTTGTCTTCCAAGAGTCCACGTTTCGCTCTTTGATAAAACTCTTCATCCTTGCTCCAGAAGCACATCAGGTGTTCAGGAATGACTTTGATACTTCCATCATCTAGCTTAACTTCTTTATCAAAGGAGACGAGTTTATACTTAAATGTCTGATCTGCATTATAGACATAGTCTTCTTGATCTAAGACGATATTAGAATAGGTATTCCCTCTATTTCGAATACGTTGAGCGATGATGTAGTCATCGCCATAAGATTCAATCATCGCTAAGTTTGATGCACTGTTATTCCCTTTGTCTGCGACGATCGTGAGTTTCCCTAAATTGAACTGTTTTTTAATCTTTTCTAAGATCGGTCTCATGGTAGCTAAATCATGGGTATTACCGGGAAATAGTTCATAGGTGATGGGTAGTCCGTTGTTGTCGATAAATAAACCCATTTGAATTATGCCCGTCTCTTTGTTTTCTTTAGAGACGCCTCGCTCTCTAAATCCATCAAATTCAACCGATTCAAAGTAGTAGTTGGTGACGTCATAAAAGACTAACGATGCGTCTCTTAAGCCTTGAGTTTTCAGCTCATCATTCAGATGAATCATTAAATCATCTTTTAAAGATGTGAGATGATCTAGTGAGCGATAGATGTCATCTAAACTAAAATCTTTGAGTTCGAAAAAATAGTTTCCTTTTTTCTCAAAAGTCTTTTTCTTAGATTCTGGATTTAAAGCTCTTGAGAACACTAAAAGCTTGAGAATGTGATCTAAATCATACTTAAAGGCTTGATCTCTCTGATAAGATTCAATGAAACGTGAGATTGAGAGTTGGTTATAGATGGACTCTAGGAAGATATGACCGTAATTGATGAGCGGTTTCTCCCCCTTTTTTTCTTTCAACTGAGCGATTGATATTGTGATTTCTTGATGATAGGCTTCATTGGGAATGGTTTTAGCCTCCCTTTTGAGCGTCTCTAAAATATTGGGGTCTTCTTTTTCTAACTCGCTTAAAAATCCGTATAGTTTAACCTTGCGATGCTTGACTCGATTTTCTTTATCACGATAACCTTGGACAAGATAGACAGCAGAATCTGTATTTTTCTTAACTGGTACTAATTTTATAAACATAACGATCACCCAACACTATTATATCATATGCACTACATATAGACAACACTTAAATGAAAGAAAATAGTTTTGCAGTTAGTTTTGCATAAAAATAGAACTTGTGGCTTTATAAGGCTCACAAGCTCACTCTGAAATGTTGTAAACTATGTAGTGAATTGTTGTCTATAGTGTATAAACATGAAGCGGACTTGCAAAAGTCAGGACATCATCCTCCACTACGATTATATCATTAAATGGTCATTTGGTTTTATTTCTTGCCGTTCAAATGGTATAATCAAGATGAAAAAGGATGTGAAATAATGCAGATTTTAGAATCTAGAAAAGCCATTAGAACATACGATCCCACGGTTAAAATAACCCGTGAAGACATGCTCAGTATCATCAAGCTGGCGACATTAGCCCCTTCATCCATGAACATGCAACCTTGGCGCTTTTTTATTGTCGAATCCAAGAAAGCCAAAGACACTTTAGCGACCGTACTTTATGGAAATCAAAGCCAACTCGAGACATCGGCGGCAATGATTTGTCTCTTTGTTGATTTGGAAAAACATCGGATGGCGGAAACCATCCTTGATCAAGCCTATCGGGCTGGTCTAATTGATGAAAGTGCCAAACAAAGACGCCTTGACTATATGTTGAGTCAATCGACCAAACAAGACCCTCTCTTGGTAGCGAAATGGGGTTTGGTAGATGGTGGATTGGTGGCCATGCAATTCATGTTATCCGCAAAAGCTTACGGGTATGACACCTGCCCAATCGGAGGATTTAATCGCGATCAACTTGCATTCGCTTTAGGATTAGATCCCAAGAGATATGAACCCGTGATGATCATCTCAATCGGTCAAAGCGCAGAGACTCCAAAGCAGACTGTCAGGCTAGAACCCGAACACGTTGCAACCTTCTTATAGCAAAAAACAAAAGAACAGAGTCCATTGATTCTGTTCTTTTTTTCGCTTTATAAAGCCCTATATCTTTAAATGTCGTATTGAGAAATAATTTGGGCAGGCGTTTTTCTAAGCAATATGGCTACGGGTGCCATGCCTGCATAAAGATTAATCAAATACGCTAATAAGAGTCCTAAGATAAATGTCAACGGATTGATATAGAAAAATCTTAGTTCACCTAATAATCCTTCTTGAAGTCGGCTAATCGCAATAGACGCCAAGACATAACCTAAAACAGTCGTCACGGTGGTGATCACAAAAACCTCAATTAAAAAGGATCGTGCAATATCCACTCGTCTAACCCCTAACGCCCGGTAAACGCTTATCTGATAGATTCGTTCAACCATGCTGGAACGAATGATAAAGTAAAAGGCTAATGTCGCTAACCCAATCAACACCGCAGAGGTGGTCATCGTGGAAATTAAAGCAACCCGATTGCTTTCGGCCATGCTATCGTAAGTGTCTTGATAGACATCCGTTAAATTCAAAGTGGCATTTCGTCCGTGCTCTTTGACAAATAGAGCAGGGTTTTGGACATAGATGGCCAAACGGTAACTCGATTCAACCATGTGCCTATAAATATCTTGAGAAGGCATCACAATTGCAGGATGCTTACCCTCTGCTTCAAAGACACCACTAATGATAAGTTCTTGGTTTAAAAATAGCGCGGTTTGTGGAAAAGCCCCTTCGGGGGTTTTCTCAAACAAAAACTGATAAAAATCCTTTCGAACCAAAATCTCACCTTCTTGTGGCTCTTTTCCATGGGTCAACAGGGTTTGATCAAAAAAGGAGGCTGGCATGGTTTCTAAGGCATCCAAATAGTAAAGGCGATGAAAGAATTGAGCGGTATCTTGTGCAAGATAAACCACTTTGACCTCGGAGGAAGCAATCCCCACAATGTCAAACAAAACCCCATCATGAAGCACTTTTTCATAAAGCAAGTGCTGATAACTCCAGATCCCCACCGTTTGGCCGGTTGGTTTTTTAGTCAGTTCATCTGCGATTCCTTTAGAGACAACCAACTCATATCGATTTAAAGGAAGCCTTCCCATAATAAGAGTGGTTTCGGCATGGTCAATATGATCCAACATGGCTGAGAACATGCCATCGGGTGAATCCGAAGTGGGTCGGTTAAAAAAGAAGCCTGTTTCTTGGTAAGGATTGATAAAAAACTGAGCATCATCTTGGGTGTTGAGTGCCATCAACTCGTCCAAGGACCATCGAGTGCTCGTCTCAAAACCAACAGCAACATACCCTCTTGGGTACTGCATCCTGCTTTCAGGATTGATGATGGCCACGGCAGCTAATGAACTGACCGCAAGTGCAATCATGATGCCTGAAACAATAAAACTGATGAGCATCATTTTTCCTTTGATGCTTGTTCGAACGAGTTTTTGAAACGCCATGATAAAGGTTTGTTTCAAACTGACCATCCGTGTCGATTCACGTGCTACATTTTGATTGTCGAAAATCGAAAGATCAAACCCGGTTTTCTGCAGTTCTTCTTTCGTTTTTTTCTGATAGTGTTCATTTTTGATTAAGATGTTAGCATTATCGTTGACCACTTTAATTTTCTGATACGGACTTTCAACATCAATGTATAAGGTTTTGTTTTTAACAATGAGTTTGACATGGAAAGGCGATTCTTCTTTTTGATCGCTATATAAAGTCGTTTGAACCTGTGAATCTTCATGGAAAACCAGTTGATTTAAATCTTTTAAGTAGATGGCGTCATCATGATCGATGTTGTGTTCCAAATCTTTATCGTTTTCAATAACACTTTGGATTGCCCCATCAACGATTTCAATGATCCGGTCGCCATAAACACGGGCGATTTCTTTTTCGTGCGTCACCAACACCACAAGTTTCTGTTTTGAAATTTCTTTGATGATGTTCATGATCTCGATGGTGTTTTTGCTGTCAAGATTGCCAGTCGGTTCATCGGCAATCACCACTTTCGGATTTTTTACCAAGGCTCGAGCGATGGCAACCCGCTGCATTTGACCTCCAGAAAGTTGAAAAGCCTTTTTCTTTCGAAAAGGATGCATGCCGACACTTTTTAATATGTAATTCACGCGTTCATCGATGACCTTGGGGTCACGAATGCCCATGAGTTTTAATACAAAGGCAATGTTATCAAAGACCGATAACTCAGGCAATAAATTATAGTTTTGAAAAATGTAGCCAATCGATTCGTTTCGAATTCGGTCCCACGTTTCAGCATGATAAGAATCGATACGAATATCATCAAAGAGGATGCTTCCTGATTGAACCTTGTCCAATCCTCCGATAACGTTGAGTAACGTGGTTTTCCCTGAGCCACTAGCGCCCAATAAAACGATCAACCCTTTGTCAGGAAAATCAAGACTGACCTGATTGAGCACATGAATTTCATTGCGTTTTCTACGGTTGAAATACTTGTTGAGTTGTGTCACTTTAATCATGCTTGATCACCTCGACTTTGACTTAAGGTCTCTATGACAGACATATGGAAAACCTTTCGATTGAATCTAAGACCAATCAATACACCTATTAGAATAACCACACCAATTAAAATGACATAATCGATATCCCGCAAATAACTTAACGAGGCCCGAATAAACGTCACTTCAGACCGTAAAAACTGTAAAATAACCATGGAGAAAGCAAACCCTAAGAGTGAAACGATGACTTGTTCAAAAATCACCAATCGTGCCAGCACATATTGATTGGTGCCAATCGATCGAAAGATGGCAAAATCTTTCTTTCGTGCATTCATCATGTTTTTGGTCACGGCGTGATAGGCCAGATAAAGCAAAGAGCCCACCACGGATAAAAGAATAAAGGCACCGACACCTGTGATGAATTTCAAAAATGCACCCAATGGACTGGTAATGATAGCGGGATAATAAATACGATAGATGCTTTCATCGAGTTCTTGGATAATGCGTTTTCCGTCTGCCGCACTGTCAAACCCGATTGATATCATCTTTGCCTCATTAGGAACCGTGAAAGAGGCCATAAAGGGCTCTAGCATGGCTTCTAGAACTTGATCATAGTAAAGAGATTTCATGGTCGCATGATACGGTTGTTGAAACAATCTGACCGAAAGGTTATCCAGTTGATGCGTCAAATCCTGTTGATTGTAGGTGGATGTCATTAAAACGGTTTGATCGAGGTAACGTTGCCCTTCTCCAGCGCCATCAATCACCACATCACTGTCTAAATCCCAATACGCTTTTGAAACATTGATGCTAATCACCTGAGCGTTCAGTTGAACCTCGAGTTTCATGTTGCGTTGCAATTGATCAATCGCAAATCCTTTGAGACTTTGATCAACACGAAAATCCCTTTCCTGATTCAAGTAGGCTTCAGAAAAATAGATAATGTTGCGTTGCAATCGATCAAAACCGGATATCACAAACGTTCCTACGGTAAATTGATTCATGTAGTCGCGTCCACTCGCTTCGATCTGAACCACATCACCAATCGAAAACGGATTGAATCGCGAATTGCTTATCACGATTTCCGAAATTCCCTCTGGAATCGTTCCATCAACGTCTAACGTGCGCAACTGAAGAGCCGTATCGGTTCCACGCACATTGATGTAACCACCAAACGGGTTTTGAGCGCTTGTAATGTTTAAAAAATCCCGATTAAAGAACAAATCCGATTGGGTATGGATGAACTTGACCGACTTGATGGTTTGAATACGCGATAATTCCCCTGATGTAAATATTTGACCATCTCTTCGTTCAACCAAGAGACGGGTCACTGGGACATTGACAAATCCTCTTGACGTATCAGAAAAATCCGCTTCCCGAACATTTTGAATTTGATTGGAAAAGATTAACGTAAACGAAGAAAGCAGTAAGACTTGAAGCAAAAGCAAAAAGATGAGTTTTTTGGGAGTTGACAAGAGATTGCGAAAAGCAAATCGTAAAATCGTGCCGGTCTTCATTCGATGCGTTTTTGCGATGGTGATTGATCCTTCTGAAGCAACTTTTTTTAATTTTTTATCTTCGATAATCTCGCCATCTAACATCTTGATTCGCCGTGTCGCATACGCCTTGACTTGATCAAAATCATGCGTTACGACCAAAACCAACTTGTCTTTGCTGATTTCGTTTAACAGCATCATGATTTGCTCGCTCGATTTGGAATCTAAGTTTCCAGTGGGCTCATCGGCAACAATGATTGGGCAATCTTTGGCCAGTGCTCTTGCAATCACAGCTCGTTGTTTTTGACCCCCTGAAAGTTTTGAAGCTTTATGATGTTTATGGCTGGTCAATCCAACCTTTTCAATCAGTTCCAACGCCCGTTTTTTTCGGTCCTTCTTAGGATAGCCTTGAACCTCTAATGCCAAAAGCACATTTTGATAGACGGTGTAAGCGTCGATGATGTTGTAATTTTGAAACACAAAACCAACATGAGCGCCTCGATAGGTTTCCCAATCGCTGATGGTGTAATGCGATGTTTCCTCTCCGAAGACAAAAAGTTCACCATCTTCATATCCATCAAGGCCACTGATGACGTTGAGCAAGGTGGATTTTCCTGAGCCAGATTCTCCAGTAATCGCAACAAACTCATTTAAATCTAAAGAAAGGCTGATGTTTTTCATACCAACAGAGACCGTCTCTGTTGATTTATAATATTTTGAAACCTTTTCTAACCGGATCATTTCCATGATAATGCCTCCCCTTTTAATAAGGTTAAAAGTTCCATCGGCTCATTGATGATATGATGGGCGCCATGCGCTTCAAGTTCTCTTTGATCACGAAATCCCCATGTGACGCCAACGCTTTTTATACCTGCATTGGCTGCAGCCAGCATATCGGTTTTGGTATCGCCTAAATAAATCACTTCATGATGCGTTAAATCCAAGCGTTTTAATGCTTTAAAAATCATATCTGGAGCAGGCTTTATTGGGATGCCTTCACGTTCACCAATCGAAACATCAAACAATCCAAGAAACATCTCTTGATTGAGTTTTTCGACTAAAAACTCAAATTTATTGGAGACAACTCCCAACCGATATCCATCCTTTTTTAACTGCTTGAGTAGATTTAAAATGCCGTTATAAGGCGCGGTATACCGATTAGAATGACGTTCATAATACGCTTGATAAACGTCAAAAACCGCTTTTTTTTGTTCCTGGGACCATGTGTTTGGCGTGAGGGTCTCAATGAGTTGGAAAGCCCCGTTTCCTACAGCCAATTTGACAGCATGATCGTCTTTGGGTTCGAGACCAAACTGAATCATCGCCTGATTTACACTTTCTTTAATATCCCTTAATGTATCTAAAACCGTACCATCCATGTCAAACAAAATTCCTTTAATCATGAAGTTTAATCTCCTTGATGCTCAAATTTATAGGGGTTTTGTCTTGAAAGCTTTTGATAGCCTGTTCCATCAGATAGACCACAGCCATATCCAAATCGATATTTAGATCGATGGATTGAGATCCCATGATGGCGTGTGCCAATCGGTCATAAAAGAGGTAGTGTTTGCCCATTTGAATCGGAATTTTCTTTTCCCCTTGATCGTCATATAAAAGACCAAATTGACCGGATGAGTTGTGGTGATTCCGCTGATAGTTTACATCCGGTTGGTCAAACCCATACTTAACAAATGAGGCTTTATCTCCCGTGATTTCAAACCGTGGTTTTGGATACCTTAAACGCGTTTGTGCCCCCAAATAGACGGTAAGATTAGGGTAATAAAGAACCATTTCAAAGTGATCGTCAAAAGCCAGATTCGGGCGGTCTTTAAAAAGATCAAGTGAGACTCGATCGGGTAAGCCAAATAACGCCAGAGCGTCATAAATCAAATGCGGTGCTAAATCATAAAAGATACCGGTCATGACCCCAGAAGAATACCGCCAATTGGGGATAAAACTTGGAACAAATCGATCAAAACGTGCGTGAAACGAATGGATGTTTCCCAAACGATTGTTCTGTATCAAGTGAAGGATGGTTTGCATATCCCCATCATAGATTCGATTATGATACACTTTAAGGATTCGCTTATTGTTTTTCGCTAAACGAAACAAATCGCATGCGGTTTGATACGATGACACGAAAGGTTTCTCACATACCACATGCTTGTTGGCCTGAAGGGCACGTTTTGTATACTCAGCATGAACATCGTTGGAGGTAGCTAGGATGATTAAGTCAATCTCTGGATTGCTCAAAATTTCCTCATAATTGGGGACAACAACAAGGGTAGAATCCATGTTAGATATGTGATTTATTTTAATCGGATCACGAGTCATAATATGCGATACCTTGAACAAGGGATGATCTTTCAAAGCGGGAGAGTGGAAAATTTGTCCAGCCATCCCAAATCCGATGATTGCGGTTTGGATAGGTTTCATGTCTTTACCTCTTCTTCAACATTATATCACGAACCAGCAAAGATTCTTTGTTCAATCACTTTACAAAACGACTCTTTTGATGTATGATAAATGCGCTGGGGATGTTCTGGATTCGTCACGGCATGGCGTAGAGTATAAGCATGTCATGGTTGCTCATGTAAAAAGGCCGAGGTTATAATAACCGGAAACCAATCTTTTTCTTACGCTGCCTAAGAACAGGTGCGTGCCAAGTATGAATTTGCTTATGGTTCTTACACGGCTCAACTTTAATAAGCTATCTTTATTGAAAAACCTATATCAATAAACGAACCTCATAGGTTAGTCATGGCATCATTTGTCCGTTTCGAAGCCCTGATGAGATCATAAATGGAATAAACATGTAGAAAGTACTCGATTAAGTGTCTTGCACAGGGGTTCGACTCCCCTCATCTCCACCAAAAAAGTAGTAAAACGGCTGACATCAGCCGTTTTTTCATGACTACATGGATCAAACCATTATATTGCGTGATTGAACACTATATGAATGACCATCAAAATCAGGGTGCTAGCTCCTATGATACGGTGTAAAACATACCACTTCTTTTGTTTAAGTTTGAAAAACAACATGCCCAAAAGTCCCGTTGCCATCACACCGATTAAAGCGAAAGCACCTGTTAATCTCAAGGTGTCATTTATAACGTTAAGACCCATGTGGACGAAAGCAAATCCACCGCTAAGCATCCCAAAAAGCCGATGCTTAGATGTCCACTTTCTAAACCAAGGTGCTTTAATCCATTTTTTCGCTCCATTTAAACCAGCCAATAAAAAGAAGACGAAAGCGAATAGCCCCGAAAGCAAAATCCAAATTCCCATCAAAAGATTCCTCCATTTTTTTATTTAATTCCATTATACTAAAAAAAGAACAGCATGAATCGCTTGTTTTATCTTGATGTTCAAATTATTTTGTGATATGATTAAGTCAACCGTCAGAAGACAACCCTAATTGGAGGAGAACGTTATGCAATTTTGGAATCAGGAGTTTTGGTCGGGATTGAACCAAATCGCTTTTTTAGCCATCGTTTTAATGCTTTCAAACATTATTCGTAGAAAAATTGGCTTTCTTAGACGATCCTTGTTACCAACCGCAGTGTTTGGTGGTTTTATTGTCTTATTCATCAAGGAAACAAACCTTTTGCCACAAGGCTTTTTTAGCGTCACGCTTATGGAAGTCATCACGTTTCACATGCTTGCAATTGGGTTCATTGCATTGGCTTTAAAAAACCTAACCCAACAAAAAAAACAAGCAAAAATGGTTGCTGTCGATAGTGGTTTAATCATTGTTGGAACGTATGTTGTTCAAGCGGTTATCGGATTGATCATTACGATTTCGTTAGCCTTGACTTTGTTTCCTCAATTAATCAGCGGCGCAGGGATGCTACTGCCTATGGGATTTGGTCAAGGCCCAGGACCTGCAGGTAACATGGGTAATGTGTATGAGACAAACACCATAAATCCATTTTTTGGAGGAAAAGCATTTGGGCTTTCGATTGCTTCTCTTGGGTTCATCTGGGCATGTGTCGGTGGTGTCTTGTATTTAAACCTTTTAGTCAAAAAAGGGAGATTAACCGTAAAAGCTGATCAAACCACGCATCAGGAAGTTACAACTGCGACTGTTGAAGAATCCGATGAAATCCCTTTATCCGAGGCTATCGATAAGTTTACCGTCCAAATCTGTTTGGTACTTATGGTGTATTTTGCAACCTTCCTTTTCATGACAGGGTTTGATCGAATCATCTTGACTGGAGCCTTCGGTGATTTTGGGACTGAATCCATGCGTCCATTGATTTGGGGGTTCAACTTCATTTGGGCTACATTGTTTGCGTTATTGTTCAAACAGATTTTCAATAAACTAAGAGATTGGAACATCATGCAACGCCGTTATCCAAACGATTACATGCTAAACCGAATTGCAGGGACAGCCTTCGATTTCATGATTATTGCGAGCATAGCCGCCATCCAAATTCAAGATTTAAGAGGGTTATGGATTCCCTTCTTCATCTTAACCACCGCGGGCGGAATAATCACCTTTATTTATGTTCGCTTTATTTGTAAAAAAGTCTATCCAGACTATGAACTTGAAGCAACAGTCTCTATGTATGGGATGTTAACAGGAACTGCCTCAACAGGAATCGCATTGTTAAGAGAAGTGGATCCTCATTTTAAAACACCGGCTGCTAATAACTTGGTTTTAGGTGCGAGCAGTGCCATTGCTTTTGGTTTCCCTCTTTTGATGTTAGTTGGAATTGCTTATCGAAGCGATGGATTAGCTTTGATCACCTTGGGCATTACATCGGTTGCCTTTGTCGCCATCAATCTGATTCTTTTAAGAAAAAGAAAAGCTTGATAAACAATAAAGGACCCCAAAAGTTTTTGGGGTCCTATTTTTTTAAGTCAATGGGATGGCCATCAAGATAGGCTTCCTTGAGATGATCACCCACATAGATAAGTTTTAACTGAAAGAAAGGATGTTTTTTTTGAATCAAGGTATGGAAGATTCGATCCCCCTCCCAAAGGTTTAGTGACAAAACCTCTTTTTGATGAACCCAAAGGAGATCCCCTTCATCCGAAGGATGCATGGTTCCTTCTGCGTGATTTGATGTAAAAAGATGCATTTCTTCGTGTTCGTGTTGATCAGAGATAAACCATACAATACCATGATACGAGAGTGCCTTAAGGATTAATCCTGTTTCTTCAAACACTTCTCGCTTGATGCATGCTAGCGGGGTTTCACCATCTTGGATTTTGCCACCAACTCCAACAAATTTTCCTTGATTAGGGTCGTTTTTTTTCTTGTTTCGGTGCATCATCAAGCAATAATCGTCTTTGAATAAATAACAAACTGTGGTTCTTATCATGATAAAGTTTGTTTATAATTCAAAAGATGATGCATAAGACTAACGGTGTTTTGATACATCGCTTGATACGTCTTAGCATCCAGGTTTCGCAAGGCTCTCTGTGGTTTTCTTAAATCAATAGCCAAATACATCTTTTGCTCTTTGACACTTAAAAACAGGTGTTTGGCATCCAACTTTTCCTTAAGATTTAAAAAAGAAGGAACCCATGATTGACCGTCTCGTGTGTCCTTGTCTTTTTCCACGTAAAATCGAACGCGATCTTCTTCTTTGATCCGAGTATAGCGTATGTCCGATCTTGGAGGATTTCCAGAAGTCCTAAGTTGAAAGGGATCAATTGGTACGGCAGATAAAGCCACGAGATACCCATTAAAATGGTTGACATAACTTTTGTTACTTTGGGTATAGCAATGAACATCCAAAATGTGAATGGGGTAACCTTCATCGTCTAAAAAAGTATAGGAAGCCCGAACGCTTTTAGTCGCGTATTGAGGAACCAACCCGGACTCAGAAAGTGAGGCATTCTTGTCTGGCTTGACTTGATAAAGGAGTGTTGGAAATTCCTCAAATTGGATTTGCTCCACAATGTGAGGCATCAGGATCTGATAAAAAGGAGCCTCACTAAGATAAAAACGACCCATAAGCCAAAGCACAAAAAAAGACATCATAGCAAGCCCAAATAGAATGCTCAATACGAGTGTTACCTGTGAGACAAAAATGAAAAGTAGAATCGCCGTCGTTAAAAAAACGATTCCCATAACAAAACATGTGATTCGAATCGCTTTGTGTTGGTGCTCTTTTGTAACTTGCTGAAAATGATCCAGTAAGCGTGCAGTTGGTGTCATCCTTATCTCCTCTTACGTTTTTTTTCTCAGTTTGGATAATACAAAACGCGCAGTTTCTTGATACCATGGCGCTTCATGCGTCCTTAATGAGTGAACAATGAGATCCATGTAAGCCGTATTGTTTTGCCTTAACATGACCATCAAGGCGTTTCGCATTAACACGGTTTTCCCTTTCCAAAGATACGCCATATCGCTATATTTGGCACGAAACGCTTGTTCAGATAACGTGAATAAATCATCAATTGAAATGGTTTCCTTGTTAGAAAGTTCAAACTCTGGGTGAACCTTTTTGCCTTTCCCTATGTTTTTAGGACAAACAATTTGACAAATATCACAGCCAAATAAGCAATAGTTAGCCAGAATCTGCGATTCTTCTAATACGTCTTTCGATTGATTATAATAGCTGATACACCGCTTCATATGGTAGCCTTCTTCATCCAATGCTTGGGTCGGACAAGCCTTTAGGCAAACCTCACAATCGCCACAAGAATGCGTGCTTTGTGAGACTAAATCTTGGTTGATGGTTTGATCGATAGCCACGCATCCAATGAAAAAATAACTTCCTAATTCATCACTTATAATCAACTGATTTTTTGCAAAGTACCCTATCTTAGCCAAAACTGCCATTAAACGTTCGTTATGAGGGTGGTTATCAACATACGCTTGATAAGAGAGGGGGAAGGCCTGCATCACACGCTCCATTTTTGATTTCATTATAAAATGATAATCATTTCCAAACGTATAAAACGAAGGCACTAAATGGGTTAAGGAATGCCGCATTAAACGTTTCGGATAGGCCAAAGCGACGATAACAAGCGTGGGATAGGGGATAGGAGATGATAAAAGACCTAAAGCGTTCATGCTCGCTCGGTAACGTTCGGTTCGAATAATTCCGACTTGATCAAATTGTTGTTCAAACGCGCGTTTGATCGCATCCATTTGGACCATGTGTTCACCTTAAGGGCTCTAGATGAGCGATTTTTCTAAAATTTGGTCTATATGATACTCATTTTATTAACCACTTGTTTGCATTTTATCTAAGTTGTATTATACTATTAACAGTAGACTCAATTGGACGTGACATGAAAATGGATGTTAAGACCCAGATTGCATTATCCATCGGCAGTTTAATCCTCACCCTGTTGATGACAGCAGCATGGATACGCTATAAAGAAAAACATGTTAAATACTGGTTTCTTTGTTTTTTCTTTTTATTTTTGTCCAATCTTGCCTTGTTAATGACACAGATAGCCATTGAATCGGGTTCATCGATGCTTTCATCCATTCACTACAGCGTTTATCTTTTCTCTGCTGTTTTTTCCAGTTACTTCTTTTTGATTGGGACAAAACGCTATTACGGGAAACCTCACACACGTTACCATCTTTTTTACCTTTGGATAGGTTTAATGGTTTTACTTGTCTTATCCAATTTGCCGATTTTACCTTTAGTCCTTACGCTGATATTGTTCCTTTTCATGAGTGGATTTTATGTGATGACTTTAAATGATTTGTTCAATGACACTTATCTTGCTTCAAAACTAACAGGCATCACGGTTCTTTTATTGGTCATCTTAATGATTAGTTATCCTTTCATCCAAGATATAGAATTACTCAGTTGGGTCTTCATGCTTCATGGGTTTTTGGGGCTGTCCTTAGGGATCTTTCTGATCATCTTGCATCTTCTTTATGTCCATGATCTTGAAGAAAAAGAAAAGAGCAAACTGGCTTATCTCGGGTTTCATGACCATTTAACAGGGTTATACAATCGAGCGTTCATGGATCAAGTAATCCAAGAACTTGATCAAAAGGACAAATTGCCTATCAGCGTCATCATGGCAGATTTAAACAATTTAAAACTTTACAATGACCAGTTCGGCCATGATTCGGGTGATCAAGCAATCGCAACGGTTGCATCCATCATTCGAAGCCTGACTTCTGTCACCGATTATCCGATTCGAAGAGGGGGAGATGAATACATTATTTTGATGCCAAACACGCCATTAAGCGATGCCATGGCTTGTGCAAAAAACATTCAACTCAAGTGTTTCGAAACAATGATCGATCAAACGCCCATTGAACTGGCCGTTGGGGCATCTGCAAAAACCAACCAAACACAATCGTTAATGAATGTATTAAGAAACGCTGAAGTCGACATGTATTTGGATAAAGATCGTATGAGACGAATAAAATGATGCACTCAGGTGCATTTTTTTTAATTCCGTTTCAACAGGTCTTCCTAAGTCGAACTTAGATAAGCCCCGTGCAAAAGGGCCAACGATGCTTATGGTTCTTATGTAAATCCAATGAATTTCTTAGAACACTAAGAAAGATGGCAATAGAGAAGATTCATTTTTCCATATGTCGTATTGGATCATGAACTGATGGATTCTTTCATCTATTTCTTTCGACTCTTCAATATAGAGTTTGTTTGTCCGACTATCCTTCATAACAAACTGATTGCCAATCGACTCAAAATAGTCTTCATATGAAAAGGCTTGATTCTCTTGAGTCACATAAAGATAGATAAATGTCGTTTCAACAGCATCCATATAGAGGATTCGGAGCGTATCTTTTCCATCGGTGGGATCAATATAATAAAACAGTTGACCATCAACCACCATGACATGCACTTCATAGTAAGCGTGTTGCACATTCCCACACGCTCCTAAAAAGATACTGGATACGAAGAGCAAAAGGCCAATCATCAAACGATGGAACATCACAGAATCACCTCATTTCCATCTTCATTATAGTCCTATCTTGGATATTTTCATCTCAATTTTCTTATGATTCTAACACGTGAAAATTGTGAATCAAGTCCATACTCAAATTGGCTGAAGTATAATTGGCTTTAAAAAAGACTTGTTAACATGATGGAAATGCTTCCATATACCAGTCTATGATGGATACAAAAAGTCTTCAAAAAATCGAATTTTCAAACACAATTCACATTAAACTGGTATATAATAAACTCGAGAACACACTCACTTCATACGGGTATATGAATTTGTTTGCTCGTTTGATAAAACAAAGAAATCCATAGGAGGGTATATGAAAAAACTATTCGTGTTATTGCTAATTGCTTTTTTTAGTATCGGTTTAGCGGGATGTGGACAAGAACAACAGGGAGATCCAGAGACACTTATTATTCAGTTTGTTCCATCAACATCGGTTGACTCAACCATGTTAACTAGACTTAAAGGTTTAGAAGATATGCTACAAGCTGAGTTGGAAAACCAAGGTTATGCAATCAATGTTAATATCAGTATTGGAACAAGTTATGCATCAGTAGTTGAAGCCATGGCTTCAGGACAAGTGCATGTTGGGTTTTTGACAGCTCAACAATATGCATTTACAACACTTGAATATCCAGGCAAAGTGGAAGTGCTATTGACATCGGTTCGTAGTGCATATAATGCTCAAATTGATCCAAATGGTAATGCTATTACCGATCCTAACACCATTATTGCTAACTCTAGAGCTTCTGGATATGATGGATCTTTGCATCCAACTGTACAAGTCAGTTCATATTATGCCATGTTACTTGTTAGAACATCCGATTTCAATAACGGTTTAAACACTGTGGCTGCATTAGCAGGTAAAACTGTGGCGAGTCAAAGTGATACGTCAGGCTCAGGATACTTATACCCATCATTCTTACTGCATGAAAACAATCTGAAATGGGTGACCGGAACACCAAACGCTGCCAATGGCGAAGTTAGAAGACAAGTTGTTGGTGGACACCAAAACTCAGTCTTGGCATTGCTTAACAACGAAGTTGATGCAACGTTTACATTCTTTGATGCAAGAACACATGCTACCGCATACAATTCTTGGATTGAAGCCAATCCTGGTAAGAATATTTTTGAAGAAACAACCGTGCTTGCGCTGACTACTGGGATCTTCAATGATACCATTTCATCCATCTCATCATTAAGTCCTGGTCTTAAAGCGGCGATTCAAGCGGCTTTCATGGCGGTTATTCAAACAGATGATGGTTATGCTGCACTGCAAATTTACAATCATACTGGCTATCAAATTGCAGTAGATTCTGATTACGATGGAGAAAGAGCATTTTATCTTTTCCTACAATCTCTACAAAAATAAGTTGATTGAGGTCATCACATGATTAAGTTCGTTAATGTCACAAAAACATATCCTAACGGTGTACAAGCCTTAAGGGGCATCAATTTAGAAATCAGTGATGGCGAGTTTGTTGCGATAATTGGATTGTCCGGAGCAGGGAAGTCTACCCTGCTCCGTTCTATTAACAAAATACATGAAATCACTTCAGGCGAGCTTTACATTGATGGTATTGATATTAGTTCCATTCAAGGCAAAGAATTACGCATGTTAAGACGTAGCATTGGAATGATTTTTCAATCGTTTAATCTTGTCAAACGCTCTTCTGTGTTTACCAATGTATTAAGTGGTCGTGTGGCCTATCACCCTACCTTAAAGACATTATTTGGTATTTTTCCTAAAAAAGACAAAATACTCGCTTTACAATCATTAGAAACCATGGGTATATTAGAAAAAGCCTTCACACGAGCAGATCAGCTTTCTGGTGGTCAGCAACAAAGAGTTGCTTTGGCTCGTTCATTAACTCAAGAGCCCAAACTGATATTAGCAGATGAACCAGTGGCTTCATTAGACCCCATTACGACCATTCAAGTGATGGACGATTTTAAAAGAATAAATCGAGATTTTGGCATCACTATTGTGGCCAATATGCATCATGTCGACTTAGCTATTAAATACGCAACTCGCATCATTGGTATCAAAGATGGACAGGTCGTCTTCGATGGATCTTCAAGTCAAGTTAATGAAGACCTTTTGATTCAAATCTATGGTCGAGCACTTAAACATGATGAAGTGTTGGGTGAATAATGATGGCTCATTACACAACACCATCCGGTAAGGTTGTTAAACAACCTTTTAACAAAATATGGATTATTGTTGGCGTCATTGGTGCTCTTTTGCTCATTTTTTGGCAATTTATTGTTTTTGATCCTCGGTTTATTCGTTTAGAAGAACTTCCTATATTGATAAAAAAAATATTCACACCACGAATTGAACGGACATGGGGTGATTATTTTCGGTATATGCTGACCTTAAGAGAACCCTTGATGGATACACTTAAAATGAGCCTTGCTGGAAGTGTCATTGGCTCTTTATTGGCCATTCCATTAGCCATCTTGTCAGCACGCAACATTTTTAAGTCGAAGTTCGTGTATATCCCATCTAGATTTTTGATGAATTTAATTCGAACCATCCCTGTTATGATTCTAGCGCTGGTTGCAGTTTTCTTTGTTGGGATTGGTGTACTATCAGGTATTATTGCCATCGTGCTTTTTACATTTGGTATCATGTCAAAAATGCTCTATGAAGTAATCGAAACAGTTGATATGAGTTCTTATGAAGCTTTAGAATCAACCGGTGCGAATAAGATTCAAGCCTTTCGATATGCAGTTGTCCCTCAAATTTTACCGATTTTTATTAGTTATTTGATTTATATTTTTGAAATCAATGTTCGCTCATCTGCCATCTTAGGTTATGTCGGGGCTGGTGGAATTGGAAGCGTGATTAAAGATAATATATTATACAATTATGATCGGGTGGGTGGAGCAATTATTGTGATGCTCATTACCATTTTAATTGTTCAATTTGCATCCAACTATGTGCGAGGTAAGCTGCAATGACAAACATTGAACTAGCACTCAAAAAACAACCGAAAAAATGGGTTGTAAATGGCATTGTGGCATTTATTTTAGTCTTCGCTGTCATTTATTCATTCTCTGGATCAACCATTAATTGGACACGTTTTAATACCATTGGCATATCCATGCGAATAATGATTCAAGGGTTTTCAAACATTAATGTTCAATTTCTGTTAGGCAACGGCATCTACCGATTTCAAGAAGGTGTCATCTATATGACATTAGAGACACTTGCTATTGCTTTTATTGGAACGATGCTAGGGGCAGTTTTAGCCATTCCAACGAGTTTCTTGGCAGCCAAAAATGTGGTTGGAGCAAAATTCGCTAAAATTGGTGAAAGCATCCTTGTTTTTATCCGTGTGTTTCCAGAAATAGTATTAGCACTTATATTGGTCAAAGGGTTTGGTATTAACGCGTTAACCGGTGTTTTAACGATTGGTATACACTCTGTTGGTATGCTTGGCAAGTTGTTTTCTGAAACCATTGACAACATGGATCGAAGTTCATTAGAAGCGCTCGATTCATTGGGAGCAAACACATGGCAAAAGATACGATATGGCATCTTGCCTCAAATCATTCCAGACTTATCTTCTATCACGTTGTATCGATTGGATATCAACGTTCGATCGGCTACTGTGTTGGGAATTATTGGAGCAGGTGGTTTAGGAGCTTCAATGATTTTAGCTGCCGAAAACTGGAACTGGGATATTTTGGGAACCATTATGATAGCCATCATTGTTATGGTATTGTCAGTCGATGCCATATCAAGCTACCTACGCAGTAAGTTAATCTAATTGCATTCGATGATAATCGGGTGCTTTTTTTATGTGTCACGTTCGAGAATCTCTTATGATGATGAAAGGAAAGGACTCAATATGTGCGTAATCAAATGGTGTACCTTTTCTTGAATATGAGTGAATCCTTTTATCGTTATCAATGTATTATCACAAATAGACTTCTTACTCGTTTTGTTTCCAAAAAAAGATTAACACCACGTTTCAAAAATTAGCGCATTTGGCTTTTTTATTATCCTTCACCATACTTCTTATGGTAATCCAACTTCAATAAAAGGAAAAAATCCACCTCACGAATGATTTGAAAGAGGATCGCTCTTGTCTCAAACTCATTCCTGCTTAATGGGAGGGGTTCTTTTCGAATCGCTTCCATCATCACATGTAGTTTTTCTTTTTGAGGTTTTGCTTGATTATATTGTCCAATTTTTGAACTGAGTTCTTTTAAGAAATCAGCCAGTAGCATCATATTGGGATGGAAGTCTTGAATACTCATGGCTAATTCATACATCCGGTCAATGGTTTGAAACTGCGTCTCCCGCATAAACAAATACGCCATGCTTTGTCGATTTTCTTGAAAAAGAATGTCTTTTTCTTCCAAGGATGCCCAATTGATCAGTTGAGTTACTTGAGGCTTTAATAAGCGATAATGTGCGATAAAATCAGACGGATCATCCTTGTTTTTAAGTAGAAAAGATAACATTAAGATGTGGTCACTCAGCATACGATCCATTTCATTTGTGGCTCTAAGCAAGTTGGATTTGCTTTTTGAAGGGTAAACTATATTGATTAAAAAGGCAATTGTTGAGGCGATAGCAAGCAACAACATGGTATCGAAAACAACGGACCACGAGAAGGTTTGATGAATCAATAGGTGGTTCACCAAGACCAAGGAAGGAACTATCCCCATTTGCATACCCAAAGCATAAGAAAGAAGAGCAAAAAGGGGCACAAACACCATGAAAATCCCGACATGATAGCCTAACAAAAAGAATAAAAGGGAAGATAAGGTTAACGCAATGGCTGCACTAAATAGCCTTTTTGTTGCCATTTGAAGCGTATCTTTTTTTGTCATTTGAATCGAAAGCACCGCTAAGATACCTGCGGTAACACTATAGGTTAATTGAAAAAGTGAAGCTATTAAGTAGCTTAGTGCAAATGCAACCGACATTTTAATGACGAGATGAACGATTCTTGGGTTCATAGACTAATCTCCAATCGATAATCTTATAAGGTTGACTGCTTTTTGTTTTTTGACTTCGGTATGGGGGTGATTGGAACCATGATTGAAACGAGTTCTAAAAGCAAATCACGATCGTCAGTGTCCACCACATAGTGAGGTTTTGCACTAGGATAAGGAGAGGCCGGAACTATAGAAGGAAACAGATGACGATTTTCATTTTTCATTTTAACAAAAACAGTGTTGTCACACACGATAAAAATAGGTCTTTCTTGAACATAAACCATGTATTCTCCAAACATCTTTTGGTAGCGAACTTCCCCAAAACGTTCAAGTTGTTGATAAACGTAATCGATAAATAGTTTAGACGTTGCCATCGGTTTCCCTTTCTTTTAGAACCTCTGAAATGGTCATTAATAAATCGGAAGCCATCATGCCAGATTCTCCAAAGTAATCGCGTGCTTTTAGACTCGCCCAGTGATATAGACTAAGCCCCTTAATAAGGGCTTCTTCCACGGGGTATTGCCCCATCATCGCGCCCAAGATTCCACTTAAGATATCCCCTGTTCCAGCTTTGGCTAACCCGGGATGACCGATTGGGATAAACCAAATGTCATGAGGTGTTTTTACAAGGGTACATGGACCTTTTAAAACAATGTAAAGATGAGGATCCGAAAATGATAATCGCTCATAAATATCCGTTTCCAACATAAAATGGTCATCTTTTCCATTTAATCTCGCCCATTCACCGAGATGAGGTGTTAAGACAATCGGCCCTCGTTCTTTCGGAATTTCTATGGATTTAAACCCCCTTAAACCATCTGCATCAATCAGCAATGGAATCTTCTTCTTCATGAGACTTAAAAGCGAATAAATAGCCTGGTTAGGCTTTTTTCCTAAGCCTGGACCAAAAACAATCGCTGTCTTTTTATCGGTAAACTGCAACAGTTCGTCTTCCGTTTCATAAAACCCTCGAATGATATCAAAAGGCACATGAGCAAGTGCTTCTTCGCGTCGTTCTAACACCCAAGTCACAAGACCTGCTCCTGATCTTAAGGCAGCTAAAGAAGATAAGATAGGCGCTCCCATCATGTGATGATTGCCCCCAATCACTAAAACATGACCGTAATCATATTTATGGGAGGCATGTTTTCTAGGTGCATGGATAATGTCTTCAGGTTCTATCCAAAACATGTGATGGTTTTCTAAATGTCCATAGTCCATATCAACCACTTGAAGGACTTTTGAACAATCCATTGCATCCCCTAAAAAATGGGCTGATTTATAGGCGTGAACCACTAGAGTATAATCTGCATGAATCGCAACAGGAGCCATCCGTCCATTTCGCCCATCGATTCCTGATGGAAGATCAATGCTGATAACGGTAGTGTTCATTCGGTTGATTGCTTCAATGATAAGCGTCACTTCATCTGGCATCGGTCCATGTAGGCCTATTCCAAATAAGCCATCTATCACGCGGTCAAAAGAATGATTGAAGTTAATCGGTGACTGGATGGTTTTTTCAAACGCGTCTAATCCAAGTCGACTTCGCGCCTTTTCATGCCGATCTGTTTTTCTTAAATGAACATACGTCACATCGTGTCCTTCTTTTTCCAAATGAAGACCAATCCAATACGCATCCATCCCATTGTTTCCATACCCAACTAAAATTAAGACACGATGTTCCTTTACTATCATGGATTGAGCGATGATATGCTCAACAAGACGAAGTCCAGCCTCAAAAACGAGATCGTCTTCGGCAATGGTTCGCTTTAGAATCACTTCTTTTTCGAGTTTTTTCATGGAATCGGGATCGTAAACAGGGTATTTTTTCATGGCGTCCTCCATCTTTATTGTATCATGTTCAAGGATGAGTTATCGCAAACTTCTCACGGGTTTAGTTTAAAGTGTATTCGATTTGACTTTTTTATGCCCTTTTTATAAACTGCAAGTGTGAGGAATAACCATGAAGACGCTGATAAACACTCAAAAGGATCCGAAATTTAATCTTGCATTGGAAGAATACGTTTTAAAGCACCTCAATCTAGACGATGACATCCTTTTGTTGTGGCAAAACCGTCCTTCAGTCATTGTCGGGCGCAATCAAAACGTTTTTGAAGAAATCAACATGCCCTATCTCAAATCCGAACGCATCGATATGGTCCGTAGAATTTCTGGTGGAGGCACGGTGTATCATGATTTGGGCAACGTTAATTTTTCGTTTATCACGGGTAAATTGACCGAACGCCTTAGCAAATACGATGTCTGCCTTAAACCGATGATTGATGCCCTCCATCAAATGGGACTAAACGTCTATTTGAGTGGAAAAAGTGACCTAAAGATCGATGCCTATAAAGTATCAGGAAACGCTCAGAGTTTTCATAAAAACAGAATGCTACATCATGGCACATTGCTTTTTGATTCGGATCTAGATACACTGAACCGGGTACTGGCACCGAACCTTTTTAAGATGACCTCAAAAAGTGTGAAATCCAATCGAAGTCAGGTAACGAATCTTAAGCCATTTCTGAATCAAGACATGACGACTGAAACCTTTATCGATCATTTAAGAAGCGTGCTCCTTAAATCAGAGCATCTTCACGAACATCTTTTTGAATTGTCATCGGACGACCTAAACGCGATTCAAACGCTTGTTCAAGAAAAATACAATCGCTGGGAATGGAACTACGGCGAATCACCAGATTTTAGAACCACCAAGCGCATCCATTTGAATCAAAAGATGCATGATCTTGACTTAGACATCCAAGCCGGAATTATAACCTCTTGTTCCTACAGTAAAACCCATGAAGATATTTTAGATAGCCTCTGTCGGATGTTGACAGGAACCCGTTTTATGGAAGAAAACATCACGAGACAATTAGACGTTTCGTTTCGATCCACGCTATCAAAGCAAACGATTCAATCCCTTGCTAAAGAACTTACCGAATGAAAAGCCACCTCACATGAGATGGCTTTTATTCTTAAATGATATGTATGGGTTTATCGACTGCACCATGCGCAGCTTCCATCATGATTTCTGAAAGAGTTGGGTGGGGATGGATGGCTTTTGCCACCTCATGCACGGTCCCTTCAAGTTCCATGGTCACTACGGCTTCAGCAATAATGTCTGTTGCATTGGGTGCTAAAATATGCATCCCAAGGATTTCTCCATAGGTCGGATCCACTAAAATTTTAACAAAACCATCGGATTCACCTTCAGCCAACGCTTTACCGTTAGCTGAAAGTGGAAATTTACTCACTTTATAGGGACGGTTCTGTTTTCTTAGTTCTTGTTCGTTATACCCAACATAAGCAATCTCTGGGGATCCATAGATGCCTGCTGGTGCTTTCCGATAATCGATTTTGCTTGCTTTTCCTAAAATGTTCTCTATAGCGATAAGTCCTTGTGCAGATGCCACGTGAGCCAACATCATCTCACCGTTCACATCGCCAATCGCGTAAACATCTTTTAGGCTTGTTTGCATTTGCTCATTAACAACTACGCCTTTAGATGAAATCGTAAGCCCCAGTTTTTCAAACCCTTTGGTATTCGCTTTCATGCCCACGCTCATTAAGATGATATCCGCCTGAATCTGTTCTTTTTTACCGTCTTTGACATACGTCACAACGTGCTCATCGATGGCTTCTACAGAAGCGGATGTTAAAATTTTAATTCCTTCTTTTTTGAGTAACTTGACATAACTGGTTCTAATTTCTTCATCAACTTGCGTCAAAATATTGTCTACTCGTTCTAGGATGGTCACTTCTGTGCCTAAAGCGGAAAACATCGTAGCAAACTCAATGCCAATCACACCGCCACCCACAATCACAAGCGAGGTTGGTAACGTGGTGATAGAAAGAATCTCTTTGCTCGTTAGAGCAATACCCGCTTTTCTAGCGTGATCTAAACCCGGAATCGGTGGCATAATCGGAGATGCTCCGGTTGCTAAAATAAGGGTTTTCGTTTGGAAAGATTGATCAGCAACGCGAACCGTATGCGAATCAATGACCTCTGCAAACCCTTCAATGACCGTGACACCGTTTTTCTTAAGCAACATTTTGACGCCACCTGTTAGTTTTTTGACCACATCATCTTTCCGTTTCATCATCAAGTTTAAATCGGGCTTAATGGCCTTTTTATCGTTGATAACGATTCCGTAGGATTCAGCATGCATGATTTGCTTATAGACTTTGGCACTTTTTAGTAACGCTTTTGTCGGGATGCAGCCCCAGTTTAGACACACCCCACCAATCGCTTCTTTTTCGATTAAAGCAACCTTTAAATGGGATTGAGCGGCCTTAATGGCTGCCACATAACCCCCGGGTCCTCCTCCGATTATGATGACATCGTACATCATAGGATCACCTAATTCAACAACAACAACATGGGTTGTGTGATGAGTTCTTTAAACCGTTTCATGAAACGACCCGCGTCGCCTCCATCGATGATTCGATGATCAATCGATAACGAGATAGGAGCGATATCGCCTATCACAATCTGATTTTCTTGAACAACCGGCTTTTTCATAATTTTTCCAATTCCCAAAATGGCCACTTCAGGGTGCTTGATGATGGGTGTTCCGTATGTCGCATCAAAAACACCATAATTGGTGATGCTGAAAGTTCCTTGTTGCAGTTGATTCAACTGAATCGTTCTTTCATACGCTTGTTTGGCCAATGTCTCAAGTTCTTTGGCAATCTCAAAAATGCTTTTTTGATCCGTGTTTTTGATATTTGGCACAATCAGCCCGTCCGGGGTATCAACAGCGACACCGATGTTCATGTAGTCTTTAAAAATGATTTCATCGGTTTCATGATCAAAACTTGCATTAAATATAGGGAATTCTTTTAAAGTGACGGTAATGGCTTTAATGAAAAAGGCCATGTAAGTTAATTTGATGCCGTTGGCTTCAGCCAAACCTTTTTGAGCGCTTCTAAACTGAACCAATTCTGTTACATTGAACTCATCCATCACCGTTGTGTGAGGAATGAGTTGTTTTGATATGACCATGTTTTTTGCTATGGTTTTGCGCAGTTTACTAATGGGAACACGTCTGGTTCCTTCTTTAGAAACCGGTGGCATAGCAATCGGTTCAGATAAGACCTTAGCAGGTTCTTCTTTTTTCTCCGTGAAATAGCGTTCGATATCTTCTTTCATAACGCGACCGTGTTCGCCTGTCCCTTTGATTTTCGCAAGATCGATGTTTCGATCGGCTGCCATTTTTCGAGCAACCGGTGATGCTAACACTTTACGCTGTTGTGCGGGGGCTTCTTTCTCATACTCTGTCGAACTGGCAATAACATCTGAAGAAACTTCGATTTCACCCACAACACCTGCACCCGCTTCTTCAGCCACATTTTTAATGTCTTCCTGTTTTTGAACCGGTTTGATGGAAGTCCCATCATCAATCAAAGCAAGCGTCTCACCTACATAGATTGTGTCTCCGACTTTTGCGCCTAATTTAACAATTTTCCCTGATGCGGGGGAAGGAATTTCAGCATTAACCTTATCCGTTTCAACGACACATAATGTGTCACCTTCTTTGACCTGATCGCCTTCTTTGAAATTCCATTTTAGAATCTGACCTTCGTGAATGCCTTCACCGATGTCAGCAAATTTAAAATCATACATAATTTAACCTCCTATTAGGGTTTGGAACGAACGACTTTTTTAATCTCATAAGCAATCCGCTTCGGATCAATCATAAAATGATGTTCTCCCTTGGGAAGCGGGACTGTGATATCAAAACCTGTCAGTCTTGCAGGGGCTGCTTCTAGATTAAAAAACGCTTTTTCATTGACCAGTGCCATCAGTTCTGCAGCAGGTCCATACGATTTGACCGCTTCATGCACCACCAGGAATCGACCAGTTTTTTTAACCGATTCAATGATGGTCTCACGATCCAGTGGAGCAATGGTTCTTAAATCAATCAGTTCCACACTGATGTTTTCTTGTTCCAAATCTTTAATGGCTTTTTCGACTTCACGAACCAAAGCCCCCCATGCTACCACGGTGATGTCTGTTCCTTTTTTCACCACTTTGGCTTTTCCGATGGGTACTGTATAGGATTCTTCAGGTACTTCTTGTTTAAAAGCACGATAAATTCGTTTAGGTTCCATGAAAATGACAGGATCATTATCCTTGATAGCTGCTGTTAACAACCCTTTGGCATCATATGGGGTAGATGGAATCACGAGTTTGAGACCTGGAATGCTTGAAAACAAAACTTCTAAACTTTCTGAATGGTGCTCTAAAGCTCGGATACCGCCACCATAAGGCATACGAATAACCATGGGCAAGTGATAGCGACCACGTGATCGGTTGCGATAACGGGCTGCGTGTGCAGCGATTTGATTGTAACCGGGAAACATGAAACCAGAAAACTGAATTTCTGCAACAGGACGCAGTCCGTTAATCGCCATACCAATGGCTGATCCAACAATGGCTGCTTCTGCAATTGGCGTATCAAAGACACGATCTTCGCCAAATTGTTTTTGCAATCCAGCTGTTGCTCTGAAAACACCACCTTCGAATCCGGCATCTTCTCCAAATACGACAACACTTGGATCTTCTTTTAATTGCTGTTCCATGGCTTGGTTAACAGCTTCCAAAATGTTTAATAGTGGCATCTTATTGTTCCTCCTCTTTCAGATAGGCTTTGTAGGCTTCATACTGTTCAATTAGTTGTGGTGTCATGCTTTCGTAAGTATAGTTAAAAATCTCTTCTAATGAAACTAAACCGGAATTCTCGACTTTTTTGAAAGCTTCAACCGCTTCATTTTCAACCTCTTCCTGCAAGGCTTGATCGGTTTTCTCGGTCAATATCTTTTGATCCAATAAATAGTTTCTAAATCGAATCATTGGATCTCTTTTTTCCCAGATTTTCACTTCATCATCGCTGCGATAGATGGTGGGATCATCCGAAGTGGTATGGGGTCCTAACCGGTAAGTGACCGCTTCAATTAATGTGGGCCCTTCGCCCTTTCTAGCACGCTCTAAAGCATAGGTTGTCGCCACATACATGGCTAATACATCGTTGCCATCGACTTGAATCCCAGGAATTCCGTAAGCAATGGCTTTTTGAGCAAGGGTGGTGGCTTTGGTTTGCTTTTTTCTAGGTGTTGATATCGCGTATTGATTGTTTTGAATCACAACAATCATGGGAGCATTAAAGACTGAGGCAAAGTTTAACCCTTCATGAAACTCACCATGCGATGTTCCTCCATCGCCGATGTAAGCAATCGCTACTTCTCCCTTATTTTGAATTTTACTGGCATAAGCAAGACCTGCAGCATGCCCAATTTGTGACCCAATGGGAACATTGATTGGCAACACTTTAACACCTTCATTGAAGTGACTCCCCCGTTCATTTCCGTACCAATAAAGATACGTTTGTTCAAGCGTGACACCTTTATAAAGCATGGCACCTAGCTCACGAAACGCAGTGACCAACCAATCTTTGTCATCCGATGCGGCCATCGGACCAACTTGACATGCTTCTTGTCCACGGCTGGGTGGAAAGGTTAACATTCTTCCTTGCCGTTGGTATTGCAAGGATTTGATATCCGCAATTCGACCGAGCGACATGGTTCGATACATTTTAAGCAAAAGTTTTTTATCCAGCTTGGGTAAAAACGTTGCATCTGAAATATTTCCATTTTCATCCAATATTTGGAACATTTTTCCCTTTAAGGGATCAAAGGTCTCAAAAAACATACACATAATCCTCCGTTATTTATAATTTTTCTACTCATTGTCCAAAAAAAATATATTTTATTACACCGTTATTATAACGTAGAAAAATACCACAATCAAACCATTTGCTTGCAGCTCTTTTCTCTATTTTAATAAGAATGGAATTATCTTAACGTTGCATCTCAACAAACCGGCAATGTCCCAAAAATTCTTTGCGATACCCATCATCGGTTTTCGTAATTTTTACCAGTTCTTGCATCCATGAATCGCCAATGGGAGCAATCATAATCCCCCCCATTTTCAGTTGCTCAATGAGCGTCATCGGTAGGGTCTTTGGCGCTGCTGTTACAATGATGCGATCGTAAGGGGCATAATCAACCCACCCCTGATACCCATTTTTTAGTGCATAAAGGATGTTGGTTAGTCCAAGTTGTTCATGCACACGTTTGGCCTCGTTTTGCAGACTTTTATAAATGTCTAAGGTATAAACGGTTTGAGCAAGACGAGACAAAATGGCCGTTTGATATCCCGATCCTGTCCCAATTTCTAAAACCGTGTGATGCGACTGAACCGATAAAGCCTCCGTCATGAGGGCAACTATATAAGGTTGCGAAATGGTTTGATTCTCTCCAATGGGAAGTGGATAATCGTGATAACTCTCATGAACCCACGAATCAGGAACAAACAGGTGCCTTGGTATCTTTAAAAAAGCCTCTAATACACGTTTGGAACGAATCTTTCTTTGATACAAATCGTCATGAACCATCGCTTTTCTTTTTCGATCAAAATCCATAAATCATCACCTTTTCACAGATATCATTGTAATTTTCCTAAAAAAACGTTATAATCATACTACATTAAACGAAACTGAATCAAGATCGGAGCTCTATATGAACAACCCTAAAACGGTTTATAAGGTGATGCAAGAGGCCATCAAACAAGCTCAACAGACGATGAACGACAACATTGGAGGACCTTTTGGTGCCGCCATCATCAATCAGGAAGGTGACATTATCTCGCTTGCTTCCAATTCAGTGCTTCAGGATCATGATGCCACTGCGCATGCCGAAATCAATGCCATTCGTCAAGCGTCAGCCATCTTGAAAACCCATGACTTAAGCGGGTATATCCTCATCACCACGGCTTATCCATGCCCCATGTGTTTAAGCGCGATCATCTGGGCTAACATCAAGCATGTCATCTATGGGTGCCGTCCAATTGATGCTGAGGCTATTGGATTTCGTGATGACTTTATCTACCATTACATCAAAGACCCTAGCCAACATCAGGATGTTTTAACCCTTCATGAAATGAATCGGGACGATTGCTTGGAGCTTTTTGATGAGTATCAAAGGAAAAACAAAACGATCTATTAAAAAACATGGCACTCTAAAGAGTGCCATTTTTCTATTTATCTCCCACCGTCATTAACATGACTGCTTTGGATGTGTGTAATCGGTTTTCAGCTTCTTGATAGACAATAGAGTGTTCGCCATCGATGACAGAATCAACGACTTCGTTGCCTCGATCAGCTGGCAACGCATGCATGTATTTAACATGGGGTTTACCCAACTTAATCATGTCTTCGGTGCATTTCCAAGCCCGATTAGCTTCTAATAAATCATCAATGACCACATCCGATTGATTGGTTACCCAACTGCCCCAGTTTTTAGGAATAACAATATCCGCATCCCGATAGGCCTCTTCCATGTTGTGTGTGATGGTGAAGGACCCGCCGTGTTTTTTTGCATTCAACATGGCTTTTTCGATAACCCACTCAGGCAGTTCATACCCCTTAGGATAAGCCAAAGTGACATCCATCCCGTATCGTGGAAACAATAGGACTTGCGAAACAGGAACACTAATGGGTTTTTTGTGGCTTTTTGCATAGGCCCAAATGATGGAAATCTTCAGTTTTTCGGTTTTATTAAACACTTCTTGGATGGTCATGAGGTCTGCTAATGCTTGCATCGGATGAAACAAATCATCTTGAAGATTCATGATGGGAACGGTACTGTGGGCAGCCATTTCCCGTAAATACTTGTTTCCAATGCCCCAAAAACAGTTTCTACATGCGATCGCATGACCATAACTTGAAAGGATAATGGCCGTGTCCTTTGCACTTTCTCCATGGGAAATTTGCATGGTTGAAGTATCCAAATAGGTGGCGTGTGCCCCCAGTTGCGCAAAGCCTGCTTCCATGGAGTTACGGGTACGCGTTGATTGCTCAAAGAACATCAAGAAGGCTGTTTTATTGCTTAAAAACGGCGTTGGTTCGTTGTTTAAGAATTTTTTCTTAATGTCTTTTGAGACCTCTAGCAAATGATCAATTTCTTCTTTTGTCCATTCTTCTAATGTGATAAAATGTCTTCCTTTAAACAGCGGTTTCATGCTTATTCTCCTTTAATTTTCTTTAAATAATTCAATGGGATAGCCGCATACATCGCTGCAGCTTGAATGAGTTCTGATTTGTAGGTTATTTCATTGGGAGCATGGGCTTGTTCTTCTCGTCCAGGACCAAATCCGATACAAGGGATATTGTGTCGTCCCATGATGGATACGGCGTTAGTAGAAAAGGTCCATTTGTCAACCACAGGTTTTTGCTTAAACAGTCCTTGATAGCTATCGACCAGGGTGGTGCATACATCGTGTGAGGCGTCAAGCACCCATGTGGGGAAATAGGATTGTGTTGGATAAACCAATCCCGTGTAGGACGGACGGTCATAATCGTACATCTCAACAACGGCCTGAGCTTGAATGACTGAAGGAAGAGACTTGATTTGCTCAATCGCCATGTGCCATGTCTCTCCGTTGGTTAATCTGCGATCAATAGAGATGCTGCATCCATCAGCAACTGCACAGCGTGATGGAGAACTATAAAAGATTTCGCTAACCGTTAACGTCCCTTTTCCTAAAAAAGGATCGTCTTTAAGGCGATGATTCAGTTGTTCAAGTTCCAGCAAAATGGGGGCCATTTTGAAAATAGCATTGTCTCCTCTTTCGGGAGCGCTACCGTGACAACTGATACCGGTTGTTGATACTTTGATTTCCATCCGACCACGATGGCCTCGATAGATTCGACAGGCTGTTGGTTCAGTGATGACGACAAACTCAGGCTTGAGGCCTTGTTGCTCAATCAGGTATTGCCAGCATAAGCCATCGCAATCTTCTTCTTGAACCGTTCCTGTAATCAACAAGGTATAATCGTTTTCCAAATGTAAATCTTTGATGATTTTTCCGGCATAAACCATGGATGCCATGCCACCTTCTTGATCCGATGCGCCTCTGCCTCCAATGCGGTTTTCGTCTTCGAAACCTTTGTAAGGATCAAATGTCCAGTTTTTGATTTCTCCGATTCCAACGGTATCGATATGAGCGTCCATGGCAATCACATGCTGACCATGACCGATGCGTCCGATAATATTGCCCATTGGATCAATGGTAATTTCATCGAAGCCGACGTTCTCCATTTCTTTGCGGATACATTCAATGACTTCTTTTTCTTGAGAGGATTCACTGGGTATAGCAATCATGTCTCTTAAAAATCGTGTCATCTCTTTTTCATAATGATGCGCCTTTTCTAAAATAGCTTCAAAAGGTATTTTCATATTTCTTTTCCTCTCTTTGCTCGAATCATTTGATCATAGTGGGCAATTTTGTCGTATTCGTTATCCCAAAATTTCATGTCGCGCATCGCATCAAGATACGCTTGATGATAACCAAATTTCAACCAATCGCTTTCTTTTTGCTTAAATAGACGCTCTTTCTTATCCATGCTCCTTACATCTTCAATATCAAGGGTGTCGGCTTTAATGAACACGTCTTTAAACCATCTTCTTAAAACGAAATCTTCGGTCTCCAAGACACGGTTTTCAAGGTCTTCTAAAACGCTATTGTAGCGATCAAACCCATCGGTAGCAACCGTTACGACATTATCACCGGGACCGAGTTTTAAATACTTAGCGATTTTGATGGCGCCAAGAATATTGCATATGCCTGATACACCGAAAAGATCCTTCATAACGTTTATTTCATCGTTTTTTAGACCTGCTTCTTTTAAGATGGAAGATCCATCTTGAATCACTTTTAGACCTTTGACGGTGTCTTCATCTTTGATTAAAGCGATAAAATCAGTCGTTAACACATTATGAATCAAGGTGCACATCTTATCTCCGATGCCTTCAATTCGGTGTTGTCCTCGTCCACCATCCATTAAGGTAGAACATTCATACGGTTCAAGCGCCACAACCTTTGCTTCAGGAAACTCCTTCTTTATTTGATCGCCAGCAGCCAGTGTACCAGCACTGCCTGGAGCGGAAGCAAACGCAGCAATTCGTCCATTTCCAATTCCCTTTACCGCTTCAATTGCGCTATGCCCTGTAACGTATCGATGAAACCGATAATTCGGAAATAATTCAAACTGAGCCAAAGCACGATAGTCCGGATTTTTCTTGAGTTCATAGGTCCTTTCCAGGGTAAGAATAACATCAGACTCAGTCCCTGGTGTTAAGTCTAATTTGGCTCCATAACGCGATATTCTTTCATAACGCTCTTTGCTCATGTTATCCGGCATGATGACAATGGCATCGTATTTCATGAGGTTACAAATGTAGGAGACTCCAATCCCAAAGTTACCCGTTGAAGGTCCCAAAATGGTGTGTCTTCCAGGAATGATGGTTTGATCAACACAGCCTTCCATTAAGGTCGAGTAGGCAGGACCTACTTTGTGGGATCCTGATGGGAAGTATTTTCCCAATAAAACGACAATGTTAGCATCAACACCCGTGAGTGCTTTCGATAATACAATTTTATGAACTTGATTGTTGTCGTTTTTCCAAGTGATGTTGAACAGGTTTAATGGATCCAGTTCGCACTCTTTTGCCTTTAAAACGTGGCTGCGCAATGTTGAATCCAACGATTCGGGATAAAGCATTTCATAATAGGTTGGGCCAAATGGTATTTTAGACATGATGTCCTCCTTCTTTGATGTGGCGTTTAAATTCTGTGAAATCGTGAGCGATAGCCTGGGGTTTAGTGGTCGCAAGTTGTGCATTTTTAGGATCTTTAAGACCATGTCCTGTTAGAACAACCGTGACCGAATCACCGCGTGATATAAGACCTGTTTGTCGTGCTTTTTTTAATCCAGCAATGGACGCAACCGAAGCAGGTTCTCCGAACAATCCCTCGGTTCGACCTAAGAGTGACATGGCCTCTAAAATCTCTTGATCTGACACCTTAATCCAAGAACCTAAAGACGCCTTGATTGCATTCAACGCTTTGTTTGGGTTTCTGGGTATACCCACTGAGATGCTATCCGCTAAGGTGTTTTCATTTGCAGGTACAAACGGTTTGTTGAAATGAAAAGCATCAACTAAAGGGCTGCATCCATCGCTTTGTACCCCCAATAGTTTGGGAATGTTGTCAATTAATCCTAATGCTTTAAAGTCATAGAACCCTTTATAAAGGCCGGCTAGGGTACATCCATCTCCTACGGAAACGATAACCCAATCCGTAGGACGAAAATGCAGTTGTTCTGCGATTTCCAAAGCCACGGTCTTTTTTCCTTCAACCAAATGAGGATTGATAGCAGCATTTCGATTGTACCAACCATAGGCATCAATCGCTTGTTTCGATAAAGCAAATGTCTGTTGATAGTCCCCTTGAACAAGAAACACGTTTGCTCCGTAGATCAGCAACTGATTGAGTTTACCGATGGGTGCTCGCTCAGGCACAAAGATATAACTTTTAAGCCCCATGCGAGCGGCATGACACGCCAAACTGGATGCTGCGTTACCGGTGGAACTGCAAGCAACCGCTGTAGCTTGGATTTCAAGGGCTTTCAAGACAGCAATAGCGCTAGCTCGATCCTTTAAGGATCCGCTTGGATTGACGCTTTCATCTTTAAGATAAAGGGTATCAACATCGAGACACTGAGCGAGATGTGTTGAACGATAAAGAGGGGTTCCACCGATGGTTAACATCGCTTTTTTGGTATCGGTGACGGTCAATAGTGGCCAATACCGAAACATGGATGGATCCTTATCTTTGGCTAGTCGATCTTTGGTTAAAACCTTTTTAATTAAATCATAGTCGAAAATGATATCCAAAATGCCTTTTTCTCCACATGTTGGACAGGTCATCCACTCCTTGTTGGGTAAAAACGTTTGGTGGCATAAGGTGCATTCATAGTGTCGAATAAAATTATGCATGCTGGGGATCATCGCTTTCTAATGGAATAAATTGATAAGAATCGACATCAAACAAGCCCCGATACGTTAACTTGAGTTGCGGGATGACGGGAAGGGAAAGAAAAGCCAACAAAATAAACGGATCACCCATATCGGGGTTAACCCCATTGTTATAGGCTGTTTTTCGTAAAAATTGAAGATCTTCTTTCACTTTTTCGCTCTTCTGGTTGGTCATGATGCCTGAAACCTCTAGTTTTAGTTCAGCAAGAACGGCTTGGTCTTGCGCAATCACAATGCCGCCTTGCAGTTCATGGATTCGCTTGCAGGCCAATGTCATGGCAGCATCGCTTGAACCGATGACAATCAAATTATGAGAATCGTGTGCAATGGTCATCGCAATCGCACCTCTTAGTTTCCCAAAATGCTCGACTAAGGCTATGCCCATCTGTTGAGTCCCATGATGCCTTTCAATCACAGCAAATTTGAGCAAATCTGGATTATGTTTATGTTCAAAGATTCCGTTTTCTAAGACAATGTCTCTCTCTTTTTTCTCAGTGGTGATGTTGTGTTTGATCAACCCGATGACATGCACACGAGATTGGTTCAACTTGAGTGTGAAGTCCAATTGATTCGGATCTAGGCGAACCGAATTGAGCACATGACTGGGGGGTTTAATCACCTGATCGAATAAAGGTTTCCCTTCTTTTGCTACCAGTTGACCTTTGTGATAAACATAAAGAGGTGTGATGGTTTCTAAACTTTTAAAAACAATCAAATCCGCTTGTTTACCAGGCGCGATTGCCCCAAGAGAGGGTAAGTGATAACATGTCGCAGGATGCAGGGTTGCCATGCGAATAGCATCGATGGCTGGAACACCTTCTTTAATCGCCAAATTCACATTAAAGTTGATGTGCCCTTCATGTTCGATGTCTTCTGGATGCTTATCATCGGTGCAAAACATGATGCGATCGAAAAATGCAGGCTTAATGCCTTTTAGAAGATCGCGTGTGTTTTTTGTTGCAGATCCTTCTCTTAAATGAACATACATGCCTTTTTGAACACGCGCCAGCATCGATTCAGGTTTCGTGCATTCATGATCGGTCATCATACCTGATAAAATGTAGGCGTTTAAATCATATCCCATCATATCAGGCGCATGGCCATCGATGATTCGATCTTTAGCGTGATGAATCTTTTGATGAATGTCTGGATCTCCTTCAAGAACAGCAGGATAATCCATGACTTCTCCAAGACCAATCACACGGGGATGATCCAGTAGCGACTTAATGTCGTAGACCGATAAGATGGCACCGCCCATATCCTCTTTGGTTGCAGGCACACATGAAGGCGCCATAAGAAAGACATTTAGTGGGATGTTTTCGCTAGAATCAAGCATGAACTTAACCCCTTCAATGCCACTCACATTGGCAATTTCATGCGGATCAGCAATCACTGTCGTGGTTCCAAAAGGAACGATGAGTCTGGCAAACTCAGGGGGGGTAACCATCGAGGATTCGATGTGAACATGCCCATCAATGAAACCGGGTGCGACATAATAGCCTTTCATATCGTGCTCAATTACCCCATGGTAAAAGCCAATCCCGATGATGGTGTTTTGCTCAATGGCTATATCGCCATACTCGATTTCTTTGGTGTACACATTGATTATCTTGCAGTTTTTAAGTACCAAAGACGCTTTCTCAAGTCCTCTAGCTTTTCTTAAGATGGATGGGTGCATAGGGCCTCCTTCTCAATCATAAATGATCAATAAAGTCTTTTATTAGGTTTAGTGCTACTGTTTTTCGATAGCGTTTATTGGACCGTTGATCATCAATGGGTTGAATCAACGGTTCATATAACGTTAACACCATTTCTGGGTTTTCTTTTAACTGATCAATGGGTTGTTCCGTGAGAATCCGTTCAATTTCTTTATCTCGAATGACCGTTTTAGCCACGGCTCCAATCGACAAACGAAACATTTCTAAGCGGTTTTCTTGTTTTTCAAAAAGTGCCAAGAAGGATACTTTGGATATTGCATCCGCTTTTCTACCGCCTACTTTAACAAATGTAACGCGTTCCGATCTAAGATCACTGATGTGAATCTCTTTGATGATTTCATCAGGTTCGATGGTTGTCTGTCTTGGTCCAATGATGAAATGCTCAATTGGAACCTTGCGGATGCCTCGACTAAGACTTTCAAGAACAACCACAGCATCTAAAAGGTAAAGTGCTAAAAGCGAATCGCCTGCTGGCGATGCGTTAGCAATGTTGCCAGCAAGGGTTGCGACATATCGCAACGCTGGCGATGCCATTTCACCGATGACCTTTTTCAAAACCAAAGGCACATCCGGATGATCCAAGAGGGTTTCTAAAGATGTCATAGAACCAATAGCAATCCCGTCTGCTCGTTTGTTGACATACTTCAACTCATTTAAGTTAAATACAAACAAGCAAGGGCGATCCATTTTGGGTGGTGTCAACGCCATGGATCGTTTTTGAATCATGAGGTCTGTCCCGCCTGCCATGACGTAGAAATGGTCTTTTTGCATCCATTCAAGAGCTTCTTGATACGTTTGGGGAACTTGATGATTTACCATATCCCTTTCCCCCTTTGACTGGCCAATTTAATGGCTTTAATAATCATGTTGTAACCGGTGCACCGACAGAGATTTCCCGATAAACCTATACGAATGTCTTCATCCGTGGGGTTTGGGTTTTTATTGAGCAACGATTCAGCAGCCATCATCATTCCCGGTGTACAGATTCCGCATTGGGAGCCGCCTTCAATGGCCATGGCTTCTTTTAAGATTGGGTATCGGTTTGTTTGTTGATACCCTTCAATGGTCATAATCTGATGACCAGCTGCATTGGCCACTGGTAGACAGCAGGAGTTGATGATGTGACCGTCCATCAGCACGGAACATGCGCCACACTCCCCTTCGCCGCACCCTTCTTTGGCACCGGTTAAATGAAAGTGTTCCCTTAAAACATCCAACAAACGCATACTTGGATCGGAGTCAAACGACACAGGCTTTCCGTTTAGCACAAAACTAATCTTGGTCATGGGATAAAACCTCCATTATTGTCTCAGGCGTTGCTGGTATCGCATAGATCGAATGACCAATGGCTTGTTCAATTGCTAACGCTACCGCTGGTGCTCCACCAACCAATGTTAATTCCCCCACACCTTTCGCGCCATAAGGCCCTAGTTCGAACGGGTTCTCATAAAGATAGGTCTCGGTGGGGGCTGCATCAACGGATGTTGGAATGATGTAATCGGTCAAGTTTTTTTGTCTTAAATGACCTTTTTGATGTTGCATCACTTCCATATAGCCATACGCTATGCCTTGAAGGATTCCCCCATCGGCTTGACCAAAAACCATTCGATCATCGATTGATCGTCCAACATCGTATACGCTCCATACCTGTTTGATGTCGACCTGATAGGTCACTGGATTAACCTCAACCTCACAAATATTGACTCCCCAAGAGTAAGCGGGATACGCGTCTCCTTGAAGCGAATCTTCATCCCAAGTGATATAAGCGGGTTGCTCATACCTTTTCATCACGATTTGTTCTTGTCCATCCACCCAATCTGCTTTCAGTTGATCGGCTGCTTTTTTCAGTAAGCCCCCGACAATCATGGTGGTCCGAGAAGCGACTGTTGGTCCAGAATCAGGAACAAAATCGGTATCTGGGGCATCAAAAATAACTCGGTTAGGTTCAAGACCAAGCGCAACTTCAACAATTTTCTTCAAGCTTGTCTTGGCGCCTTGTCCCATGTCTACTGCTGCAACGAGAATAAAAACCTCTCCTGATGACGTTTTCTTGAGTTTGACTTTCGCATTGATATGGGTGCTTTCTCCGCTTCCAGTAAATCCGCATCCATGCAAAAACCAACTCATTCCAATTCCTTTAAAACTATTTTTAGCGCTATATAACGCTCTTTTTTCGTGATAATTGGACACTTCGCAGGCTTTTTCAATCATTTTATCCATGATGATTGGATCCCTGAATACACCACTTGTGGATGTATAATCCCCTTGTTTGGCTAAATAGCGCATTCTAAAATCAAACTCATTTAGATGCAATGCTTTGGCGATATGACTCATGAACATTTCGATTGCAAAAATCATTTGAGGGGCACCAAATCCACGAAAAGCACCATTTGGAACGGTGTTTGTCTCATAGACATCGCCTGAGACATCTAAATGATGAATCGTATAAGCAGCGGTCACTGCCAACATCGCTCGAGATAACACCACACCACTAAGTCCGATATAAGCGCCACTGTCCAATGACACATGCGCTTTTATGCCAATAAGATGTTGTTTTTCATCAAGAAAGGCTTTCAATGTGATAAGGGAAGGGTGTCTTTTGGTGGTAGAAACCATGTCTTCTTCACGTTCATAAATCAAACGAACCGGCTTTCTTGTTTTTTTAACAGCCAAAGCCAACTGGCAGGCAATCATGGATGGAAACTCTTCTTTTCCTCCAAAAGCGCCTCCCACGGCTGCTTGAATGACACGAACCTGATCTTCTGGGCACTGAAGCATTTCGACTAATGCGTTTTTAACATAATAAGGGCATTGAATCGATCCGATGAAGGTCATCTTATCATCCGACTCCAAATAGCCAATCATTCCTTGTGGTTCGATGTAGGCTTGTTCTTGATAACCCGTTTTATACGTATGTTCAATGGTTTGTTTGGCTTTTTTGAAGGCTTCTTTTGGGCTACCTTTAGTAAATGATTTATGAATAACCGATTTAGAAAACTCAAAATTAGGTTCCAAAGGTGTGTAAGAAATTTCTATTTGGTCAATGAGGTCACGGACTAAAGAAGGATTCGGACCGACCACCAATAAGATGGGTTCACCCACATAGTTAACCTGTTCATCCGCAAAGATTTTCCAATCTTTAAAAATCATTTTGACGTAGTTTACATGCGGAATGTCACGATGATCGATGACAAAATAACCTGAGGGCAATTCAGGAAGTTTAATCGATTGAATGAGTGCATGGGCTTCTTTGGAACGAAATGTTTTCGCATGAAGCATGCCTTCAAGTTGAATATCAGCAACAAACTGCGCACGCCCTGACACTTTTTCGTCAAAATCGACTTTAGGAACCGAACGACTGATGGTTGGCATAAGACCTCCTATTCATTCATGATAATGGCTTGTGTGGGGCATTTGACCACACAAAGGCCACATTCGAAACACTTTTCAGCATCAAACGTGATTTGATCTTTCATTTCGATGGCGAAATACGGGCACACTTTCACGCATAAATCGCATTTGATGCATTTTTCTAAAATAAGGTAAGGAACGGATGCTTTGTATTTAACATCATTTTTTAATGGGGTCAAACGCACTTCTTCAATGCTTGAAAACCCATATTTTTCCAGTGCTTTGGGCAAATCGTGTATGATTTTTTGATAAAGGTCTTTTCCTTTTATCAAAGCTGAAGACAGCATTTGCACCCCACTGGCTCCCACTAACAAAAACTCTAAGACATCTTCTGCGGTTGCAATGCCTCCAACGCCGATAAGGGTTAAATCGGGCTCGGCCTGTTTGATTTGATAACAAACCGCTAACGCCAACGGTTTGATGGAAGGCCCTGATGTCCAAACAAAGCCCTGTTCATTCCCGTATTCAATTCGCCGTTTCTCGATACTAATTTTCATCGTTGGTCCAAGTGAATTAATCGCTACGATGCCATTGGCTCCGCTTTCTTTAATGACTTTTGCAAACCCCTTAGGGTCTGGCAAATGGGGACTGATTTTCATATAGAGGGGTTTTTGGGTGTGTTTACGAATGGTAAGCACGGTGTTTTGAATCACCGATAAATCCGTTCCCACATAGTGTGTGGAGACTTCAAATGCATCGGCGAATGGGTCCAATAATGGAATCAAAACCTCCATGTCTTCTTTGGTGTATCCCACACTCACAATTAAAGGGCGGTCTTTAATTTTCATGAACTTCGGTAAAATATGGTCGACCCATTCGGTATATGCGTGTTCACTCCATAATTCGCTGTTCATAACAAATGTCCGGTCCCCATAAATGCAGGGTTTAGGGATCTTAGGCAACTGGGTCGAAATGGTTTTGGTGACGACCGCTCCACAACCGGCGTCTTGCATAAACTTAAGTTTTTCAAAATCGCCAACAAGCGGTCCAGAAGCTGGCATCAAAGGATTGGTCAAATACAATCCATCAAATTCGGTTTTAAGACTCATTTTAAGTCCTCCTTGGCTAAGATGTCCCATAAGGTTTGAGCGACATCACTTGATGTTTGATACAAATTTGATAATCTTTTCTTGACACGGTAGTTCCTTAAGACATACTCCCCTTTGACGAACACGTGTTTGGGCATAAAACTATGAAACAACCCATAAAAGAGGTGACCAAAAATGTTCTTCTCATGAAGCGGGGTTGGTGCTTGATACGGAATCATCAGCAGATCCGCTTCTGCTTTGGGTTCAAACGAGCCTAACTGTACCTGAAATTGATCGCTTGCATACCGATACGTCTCTTTAATCATATCTAAAAGATCATTTAAGGTGAAATCTGTCGGTGTTTGATCGTTTAAATGGGCGGTATAGAAAACATTCAAATATTCATTGGCCATCGATCGCGAAATGCCATCGTTTCCGATAATAATCGGAATGTTTTTTTCTCTCATTCTTCGAATGTTTGGCAGTCCCACTGCATTGTTCATGTTAGAGGTCACATTGACGGCAACCACACAATCCCGTTCTTTGATTAAGTCAAGTTCAGCATCGTTCACATGGATGGCATGGGATAGAATGCTCTTGGGTATTAATAATCCGTGGGCATTTAATCGCTCAACCACACGCATGCCATGTCGCGCTAGAGAAAGCGTCTGATCCATTTCACTTTCTGCCACATGGATATGAATTGGGATTTGGTCGAGATTGCGTCTTACTTTTTTGAGTGTTGCATCGGATAAACTAAGGGAAGCGTGTAAACCAAAAAGTCCTCTAGAACGATCGGTTTTATTCATTTCATGAAACCGTCTATTCTCCTTGATCGCCTGATCAACATCAAAACGATCACTTGTTTCAAACGCTAAAATGGCTCTTAATCCCGCTTCTTTGACCCATGCTTTTTTTAACGTCTCTAAAGACCCCTTGATGGTGCCACTGGCATGATGATCGATTAAGGTGGTCACGCCGTGTCGGATATAATCGGTTGCACTAACAATGCCACTCGAAAAAATCATGTCTAAATCAAGCTGACCATCCAGTTTCCACCAGATTTGTGTCAAGATGTCCATGAAATTTTTAGGCGCAAACGGTAATGCTATTCCACGTGCAAAAGTCGAATAAATGTGTGAATGACCGTTAACAAAATTGGGTAAAACCAAATGCCCTGTTCCATCAATGATGGTCATCTCATCGGTTTGATGAAACGCAGTCATCGGTCCAGTTTCTATGATTTTATCGTTAAAAAGAATATAACCGTCTTGGATGAACGTTTGATAGTCATATAGGGTGGCATGAATGATTGCTTTCATGATAATCCCTCTTTCTTGATCCATTTTCCTTTGATCGGATTGACTTGATTATCGTGCATGACCACATGCCCTCTTAGGAGGGTCATGATGACTCTACCCGATGCTAACAGGCCTTCATAAAGGTCATAATCGGTGTTGCCGTGGTGGTGTTTCATTTGAAAAAGTCCGGGTTGATAAAGCAGCAAATCGGCATCGTATCCTTCTTCAATCTTTCCTTTCGAGGAAAGCCCATGGACGAAGGCCACGTTTTCCGTCATTTTAGGGATGATTTTTTCTCCAAAGTGCATTCTCATTACATCAAAACTATGCTCGATCGATCCAATGCCTAGTGGAATATCCTTTAATTTTTTTTCGATTTTATCCAGAGCATTAAAAGAACAATGATCAGTCCCGATACACAAGATGTCGTCAATCTGATCTTTTAAAAGGTTGACTTCCTTTAAACTTCTTAAAGGGGGCGCACAAGTATAAAGATACCCCTTGTCTTCTTTTAAATGGTCGGATGAAAATGTCATATACTGGGGACAACTTTCTATCAAAAATGTCTGGTTTATAAGATTGGGATACTGATCTTTTAGTTGTTTCAGCGTATGGCCACTGCTCAAATGGACCATGTAGAGTTTTCCACCAGTGTTTTGGACAAAGTGAGCCATTTTGAGGGCTTCGGTAGTTTCTGCAATGGTCTGTCTGCTTTTGGCTAAATCGCGAAAGGTTAAATGATCGCCTCGTTCGATGAGTTCATCGTTTTCAATATGGGCCAGAATCGTGATATCGTGTTTTTTACTGAGTTCCAGTAAGCGAATGATGGCGGCATCTTCTGTTCTGCGACCAGATTCCGAATACGTGGTAAACACTTTAAGTGTGGTGATTCCGAGGGTTTTCATGGTTAAGATAAACGCCTCTAAGTCCCCTTTTGGAGACTTTAGGGTCGCATGAAACTGATAATCCACATGACACGCTTCTGCTTGTGCTTTCCGTTTTTCAAACGCTTCAACTAACGCCTCATGAGAGCAAACAGGTTCTAAGAAATCGATGATGCTGGTTACCCCACCATAGAGTGCGGAAATCGAGCCTTCTTTAAACCCATCTCTCGATGAGAGATTCCCTAAGTCGAGCTCGAAATGGACATGAGGGTCGATGATTCCTGGAATCACCTCATGACCTTTGGCATCAATAACTTTTTGAGAAGGCAAAAAGGCATCCGAAATCAAGGCTATTTTTTCACCTTGAATATAGACATTCGTCTTGACAAACCGTTGATTCTGATAAACCTTGCCATTGATGATGCCCAAACTGTACATGGAGAACCTCCTTATTCAATAATCGTCACGGCTTCCACTTGATACATTTGCTTCCAGCGTTCAATGAGGGGTTTCCTCATGACCAAGACCAGATCCAATTGCGATTCAAGCATTCTTTTCAAAATGGAGTGAAACCCGTGTCCCTCTAACTCAAGTACCCCGATTTCATCTAAGTAAAGCGGTTCAACTTTCTGTTCAATGAGATGGATCATTAGATTTTCGACCCATTTTTGGGTTTCGGGGATAAACCCATACGGTCCAATCTTCTCGTGCTTAGAATCAACCTGTTGGTGCTTTTCATGGTAGCACAACACTTTCTTTTGATTGCTTTGAAGATGAAACGCCTCATAATACAACACCTGATGGTGATCCATGATTTTCACACTCAAAACGCCATCGCCTTTTCTATCCTTTAGAAAGTGGCGATACGCTTTGGTGGTCTTATGGTCATTGATGTTTCCAGTAATGATCGTGATCATCTAGGTTTTCCCTCATGTGTTTATGACCTTTTTTTCCATGATGAATCGCAAGGATTTCTGCAGCAATCGAGATGGCAATTTCCTCAGGAGATCCTCCCCCTGTATCGAGTCCAATGGGAGAATAAAAATGCGACAAGTCCAAATCTTTACCAAATGATTCATAGGTCTTATTTAGGTAGTCCCTTAACTTCGTTGGTGAACATAACATTCCGATGTATTTCGGGAGATATTTGGCTTCAATGATGTGATGAAGCACATGATAATCATGGGTATGTGATGGGGTGCAAACGATGACAAAACTATTTTCTTGGATGCCATGCTTTTGGATGTACTCAACAAACGATACCTGGTGTTTTTCTTGAACATGATTCAAGCGATCAAGCACATCTTTTCGTGGATCAATCGCGATTAGATAAAACGAAAGAGGGTTTAAGACGTTTGAAAGTGCTTGTCCAACGTGTCCTGCACCGAAAATGTAGACCGTGTTTTTGGGTCCGATGTACTCATAAAATAACGTGACGATTCCGCCACAGACCATGGGCAATGTTTTTGCGCTCGGTATGATTTCCCCATGATTTAAATAGTATTTTTCCATCAAATGGGTTCTTTGCTTGAGCAACTTTTTGGCTTGGTTGATGGCGTAGTGCTCTAACGCTCCACCGCCAACTGTTCCAAAAGTAACCTCATCAGTAACTCCCATCTTTTTACCGACTTCAACAGGGCCCTCTCCTTCTTTTTCGACCGCTGTAACCACAATCATGGGAGTGCCTTGTTCTATTTTTTCAGTCAATTTTGCATAAAAATCAGTCATGGCTCACTCCATCAAATGAAAAAGGTGATGACCAAGGCCATAGCAAATAATGCCGATGAAATCCAGAGTGATGGTTTATGTTTGATGGTCATGCTTTGATGAAGAAGATGAATAATGCCCAAAATAATGCCGATTATCAATAGCCCGATTAAACCGTTAATTAAGACAAAACTCATCATGCTATTTGGGCTTGCAAGTTGTTGAAAAGACATGCCTGTAATCATCCGATTAACAGATAGGTTGACTAAAAAGAGCAAACGCCATGCGAAACTGGCCAAACCCAAACTTAAAACGGAAGACAAAAAAGTTTTTTTCTCAAAAAGATGGAGTGTGATTAGAACCATGATGGATTGCATCATGATCGCAATCATCGGATTATAAGTTTTAATGGGCGGCAAGCCAGGCATGAAAAAGTTGATGGCTTTGATTAAGGCTGCTACAAACCCGACGGCTAAAAGAGCGGATTTTGACTCGGTGTTTTTGCTTACATAAAGCAAGATGGCCGCACCAATTGGAAACATGATGGCTCCAGAAATTAGGGGGGGCAAAAACTGTAATAGATACCCCAGTGTCGCTTCAAGGAGCCCCCAAATTGCTCCAAAAAAGATAATGGTGGATAATGTTTGTTTGTTCATGTTTATTTCTCCTTTAGTTTTTTTAAGCCATTTAGTATTTTTTCTGGTGTGATAGGCAGTCGATCAATTCTTACACCGGTTGCATTGAAAATGGCATTAGCGATTGCTGCTGGAGGGGTATCGATTCCGATTTCTCCAACCGATTTTGCGCCATATGGACCCGATTCTTCATAACTATCTGCAAATTCGGTGATGAATCGTCCAACGGTTTGATGCGTAGGTAATTTGTAGTTGATAAATGAGTTCTGGATGAGTTTTCCTTTTTTGGAATAGGTGGCATGCTCGGTTGTTGCCATGCCTATGCCTTGTAACAACCCACCTTCTACTTGCCCTTGGGCGAGTTTTGGATTGATGGTGGTTCCACAATCGACAACACTTGCATACTGAACAATTTGGAACTCACCCGTTTGGATATCCACATCAATTTCGACAAAACCTGCCATGAAGGGAGGAGGTGATTTATGCCCAACATAGGAGTTGGTGGCCGTCAATTGCTTTTGATCGTGATTATAATAAAGTCGGTTGGACAAATCCGATAACGTCATGTGATGATCTTTTGATTGAAAAGATGTGCCATCAAACGCAATCTCCGTCACAGGCACCCCCATCGCGTTTGCTGCTTCAGTCAAAAGCATGTCTCGCATGTTTAAGGCTGCTTTTAAGACCGCATTCCCAGAAACATAGGTGGTCGATGAAGCATAGGCACCCGCATCAAAAGGCGTTAAATCCGAATCCGATGAATAGACAACCACCTTATCAACGGTAGTTCCTAATGCCTCGGCAGCGATTTGAGCTAAAATCGTGTCGCTTCCTTGTCCGATATCAGTTGCTCCAACCATGAGGTTATAAAATCCATCATCGTTCAGTTTAATCGTTGCTGCTCCCATGTCGATATAAGGAATTCCACTGCCTTGCATGGCAATCGCCATGCCTACGGCTTTGACCTTATCTTCGCTTAAAACTTGTTTAGGGTATTTGGATTGCCAATCAATAAGTTCCATTCCGCGTTGGACACAATATTCCAATTTGCAACTGTCCATGTTCATGGCAGTGCCTTCAGTGCCTTCACCCATAATCGCGAAAATCGGACTGGTTTCTCCTTCTTTTATCATGTTAAGCTTTCTAAACGCGATGGGATCCATGTTGAGTTTTTGGCACAGCATGTCCACGGCAGACTCCAAAGCAAAATTTCCTTGAATGGCACCATATCCGCGGTAAGCACCTGCAGAAACTCGGTTCGTGTAGACAACCTCTCCATGAAAACGTACTGCATCAACTTTGTTGTAAAGGGGAAGAACCTTTGAACCTGCTACCATAAAGACGGTTAATGCGTGTTCACCGTAAGCACCCGTGTCGGATAAAATATGGCAATCAATCGCTTTTAAATGCCCATCTTTTGTGGATCCAAGGGTGATATCGATTTTCATAGGGTGTCTGGTATAAGACGATTCAAATACTTCTTTTCTTGAAAACACCATCTTGGATGGTTTTTTAGTCATCATGGTGACCATGGAGACAAACATCTCGCCATGAAGGGCTTGTTTACCCCCAAATCCACCTCCTACGCGAGGTTTGATGACACGAATTTGGCTAATTGGGATACCTAAAGTTTGTGATAAGATGCGTCGAACATGAAATGGGGTTTGTGTTGATGAATAAAGAACCAGTCGGTCTTGGTAATCCAAACGGGCATTGACCGTATGCGGTTCCATCATCGCATGAGCTTGAGCGTGTGTCCGAAATGTATGGTGGTAGATGACATCACACGTCTCCAAGACGTCTTTTGTTTTGCCCACTTCCATCTGATACTTTGCTGCGATGTTTCTCTTGGGTTCAAATCCGATGGGAAACATTTCACAGATATCTGTTTCAGGATGGATGATTGAAGGATGATCGATGGCTTTTTCTAAGTCTAATACGGGTTCTAAAACCTCATAATCAACATGAATGGCAGCCAAAGCTTGATCCGCTGTTTTCTCGTCAATGGCAGCCACACAAGCAACTTCATCGCCGACATAACGGACATACTCATCCAAAACAAATTTATCGTGTGGGGATGGCTCTGGATACCCTTGTCCTGCTCGTGTGAAAGCTCTTCTAGGAACATCTTTATGGGTCAAGATTAACGCCACACCAGGAATTTGCTTGGCTTGGGTCGTATCGATGGCTTTTATCTTGGCAAATGCATGTGGGCTTCTTAGCAATTTGACGATTAAGCTGTTGGGTTCTGCCAAATCATCGGTGTAGGCTTTTCTGCCTAGCATGATGCCTTTCCCATCGACCGAACGGGTTTTTTGATTCACTATTTTCATCGCTCTTCCTCCAAATACTGCTTAATCGCAAGAAACTGAGCTTGATATCCTGAACATCGACACAAATTTCCTAAAAGAAAGTGTTTAATCTCCTCATCAGTCGGATGAGGGGTTCTCTTTTTAAGTGCATAAGCCATAATCGCCATACCGGGGTTACAAAACCCGCATTGATCTGCGCCTTCTTCTCCGAAACGTGCACTAATTTTTTCTGCTTCTTCCAATATCCCTTCAACCGTCTTAACATCAGCACCATCGGCTCGGATGGATAAAAAAGAACACGATAAAACGGGTTGATCATTCACTAAGACCGTGCACACCCCACAACTGGATGTGTCGCATCCTTTTTTAACACTGATAATGTCATGTTTTCTTAAAGTATCCAACAAATAATCGGATGCTTCAATTTCAAAAAAACGTGTTAAACCATTTAATGTCATGGATATTCTCATACCGAATAAACCTCCTTGATGCCTCTTACAATATAGACTTTAGCGACTTCTTTTCGATAAGCGTCTGATGCTAAATGATTGGTTCCAAACGTCAACTCATCGACAGCCATGGCGGCTGCTTTTTCAATAACACCGGGCTCATTTGGATTTGATTGATTCAAAAAACTTAGGGCGTTTAGAGGACATTTCGCTAAACCCGGTCGTGCACCAACTGCTATTTTAAACTGTTGGTGGCTATAGGTTACTCCAATGTTAACGATTGAAAAATCAAGGGGGGTATTGGAGACCTTTTTAAAGAAACCTGAACCTTGATCTTTACGAATTAAGATAGAAAGCAAAATATCCTCAATTTTATCCTTGTGGTCTAAAAACTCAACAAGTGACATCGGTTCTCGTTTATAGAAGTTAAGGGTGACATCCAAACACAAGAGGGGGGTGATAATGTCACTAAAAGCATACTTTCCATAGATGCTTCCTCCAATGGTGGCAATGTTCCTAAAAGGAACACCTAAGACTTGTCCAAAAGCTTTGGATAAAAAACCTCTGAATAATTCTTGAATTCCAACATGGCATTCAAGATCGTAGAGTGTTGTCATGGCACCGATTTCGATGAACGTTTTGGTTTCTTGAATTCGGTTCAAATTGAGCTTGGATAAGTCAATCGCGAAAGGAAGTTTGGGCGATTGGAACTTTAGCCATGCGCCCCCTCCGATGATAACGGCATCGGGATAACTGATAAGGATTTGATACGCTTCCTTGATGCTGGTTGGTTGAAAAATGCGGTCAATAATCATGATTAATCCCTCCTATTTGTATCCAATGATTTCAGTGTTTCTATCGTGTCTATGTCGTTTAAAATATGGGAATCATCCACATGAATCATGCTGTATCCCTGATGGTCTCGAAAGGTTTTTAAGTTCGATGTCATCGGCTCTTCTAATAATGGTTTAATCCATTTCTTCTCGAACCAAATGGGGTGTCCTTTTCGTCCTTGAAAAACTGGAACACGAATCAAACCTTCGCCTTTAAGTAAGGCTTCATAGGTCTCCTTTTTGACCAAGGGACAATCGCCTGGTAAAATAAAAAAGTCCTCATGAACCTTACTTACGCCCGTGATGACGGATGAAAACATGCCTAAAGGGTAGTTTTCATTAAAAACGCAAGTAACTTCAGTTAGACTTTTTAAATGGTCTTGAATCTCCACATGGTAATGACCCGTGATGACATAAATATGACTCACGTGGGGTTTCATGGATTCAATGGCATGACAAATCATTGACTTGTGATCAATTGGATAGAGCATCTTATTTCCTTGTGCTCGACTGGATAATCCTGCTGCTAAGATGATACCTTCTGCCATCGTATCCTCCTTAACTTATATTCATATTAATAGACATACTTGTTTATATTAAGCATAGCACAATTCAAGAAAACCTACAATATATTTTTCGTTAAGCTATGCTTTTCTGCAATAATTGTAATCTTGGTCAGCAATTATGACAACCTAGACAAAGTGTGCTAAAATAAATGTGAAAAATAAAAAGAACAAAGGAAGGAAGGTTTTGACCGATGAATGTTCTCTATGCTTTCTTGTTAACCCTTTTTGCCGGTTTATCCACTGGAATTGGTGGATTGTTGGCTTTTCATAAAAAAGCAAGCAGCAAACGATTCTTAGCGTTTTCGCTCGGTTTCTCGGCTGGGGTAATGATTTATGTCTCCTTTTTAGAAATCTTTCCAAAGGCACTTGATGATTTAGTGGGTCTTCATGGAGACCACTTAGGTTATATCTATACCACATTGGCTTTCTTTATTGGCATTGGGTTTATTGGATTGATTGACTGGATGGTTCCATCTCGAGAAAATCCCCATGAAATCCCAAGCATGACTAAAAACGGCGTTGATTTTGAAAAAACCAAACTGATGCGGATGGGTTTGTTCTCGGCTTTAGCGATTGCTTTACATAATTTCCCTGAGGGACTTGCTACCTTTGTTGCTGCGGTCCAAAACCCGCAGTTAGGGATTGGTATCGCCATAGCGATTGCCATCCATAACATCCCTGAAGGCATTGCGGTTGCTGTTCCAATTTTTCAAGCAACTGGATCAAAACGTAAAGCATTTACCTATTCCCTTTTATCGGGGCTTGCTGAACCCGTTGGCGCGTTAATTGGTTACTATTTAATCATTACGTTAGTAGGCGATATTAATTTCGGATTCATCTTTGCTTTTGTTGCCGGAATCATGGTGTACATCTCATTGGATGAACTCTTGCCCTCGGCTGAAAAATTTGGCGAGCATCATTTATCCATTCTCGGACTCATTTTGGGATTCATTGTCATGGCGCTCAGCCTCATTCTCTTCATTTAGACCTTCGGGTCTTTTTTTATGTGCAAATCATTCGCATTTAGAAACGGAATGTCTTATACTGTTCGTGAGGTGAACACACATGAAACGCATTCTATTTCTTATTCTAATTCCTATTCTTTTATTAACAGTTGTGGCCTGTCAAAGCGAAGAACCTCGCGATAAACCCTTAGTGATGACCACACTTTTCCCTTATTACGATGTCACGAAAACTTTGGCAGGAGATTTGGTTGATGTGACCATGATCTTGCCACTTGGAGGGGATTCTCACCATTACGAGCCTTCTCCCAAGCAAATCACCGCCATTAAAAAAGCGGATTTAATCGTTTTTACCGGTTTAGAGATGGAACCTTGGATGAAGGGAATTTTAAAAAACTCTTCTTTGTCTGTTCTTAACTTAAGTGAAAAAATCACATTAGAACATCACGACGATGATCATCATCATGACCATGATCATGGCCATCATCACGATCACGATGATTTAAATGGGTTCCAACGTTTATGGAACACTGTTAAAACATGGCTTGGTTTGGATGCTCATGACGAACATGATTACGATCCTCATTTTTGGTTGGATCCGATTCATGCACAAATCATGGTTGAAGAGATTGCACACGCTTTAATCCTTTTAGTGCCCGAGTCCGAAGAACTGATTTTGACTCGAAAAGATGCATTGAATACCTCCTTGAGTCAACTGCATCTAGACTATTTAAACCTGTTTGAGACGCATCCATCGCTTCACTTGATGCACGCCGGTCATAATGCGTTTTCCTATTTTGCACGTCGCTACAACATTTCTTATCATACCCCATATGAAGGGTTCACATCCGATGCAGAACCCAAGCCACAAGCGTTAGCGGAAATGCTTCGACTGATGGAAAAACACAACATTCGTTATCTTTATGCGGAAGTTGAACTAAACCCACTCTTGGCTAAAGCCATCCAAGAACAAACCGGTACCGAGATTTTATACCTGTACAATGCAGAGACCATTTCTTCTAATGAAATGAATCAAGGGTTGACTTTCCTTGATATGATGATTCATAACTTTAATCAAATTAAACGAGGTGTTATTCTTGAGTAAAGCATTACTTGAAGCATCTCACGTTTCGATTTCCTATGGGTCTTTAGAGGCTGTATCAGATGCCTCTTTTACCCTTTATCAAGGAGATTTTGTTGCTTTAATCGGCCCAAATGGATCGGGAAAAACAACCCTCATTAAAGCATTGCTTGGTTTAGTTTCTGTCTCACACGGAACCTTTTCTAAACCTGATTCGATTCGAATCGGATACTTACCACAACACACCAAGGCCATCATGGCATCCTTTCCTGCTTATGTCAGCGAAATCATCCAAACAGGGTTTAAAACAAGGGGGTTTAACCCTCCATCTTTAGATGATATCAACCATTATGAAACCCTGGTGGAGACCCTTAACATTCGCCCCTTCTTAAACCAAAGCATTTCGAAACTTTCAGGTGGCCAACAGCAAAGAGCCCTGCTTGCTCGGGCATTGCTTGGAAAACCGGACTTATTAATCCTTGATGAGCCCACCAGTGCGCTTGATCCCAAAATGAGAAAAGATTTCTTTGATTTAGTGCGTGGGTTAAATCAAAATGGAATGACGATACTCATGATTACACACGATGTCGCTTCTGCTTATGACCATGTGAATCGTATTATTGCTATGGATCGAACCATTCGGTTTGATGGCACGTGTGAAGCGTTTTGCCAGGAATCGAACATGTCTCCCTTCATGCATCGTCCTCATCCGGAGGTGTCGCTATGATGTTACTTGAAGCGTTGCAACAACCGTTTATGATTCGGGCATTGGTTGTTGGTATTTTAATTGCTGCTAGCAGTGCTTTTTTGGGGTCTTTTCTTGTCTTGAAACGCTATTCCATGATTGGTCATGGACTCTCGCATGTTGCATTTGCTGCCGTAGCGATCAGTCTCGTTTTAGGAACAAGCCCTTTAATCCTAACCCTTCCCATTGTCATTCTTTCGTCCGTCCTAATTCTTAGAGTCAATCAAAAATCATCGGTATTTGGAGAAGCTTCTATTGGCCTAGCTGCAACCTTTGCCATGGCTTTGGGTACCGTTTTAGCCAGTATACGGGGTGGTTTTAAAGTTGAACTTTATAGTTATCTCTTTGGAAGTATTTTGACCATTCAACGGGTGGATATGATTTTATCCATTGTCGCATCCTTTTTGATCTTTGGTTATCTCCTGTTTCATTATCGCGATTTACTTTCCTTAACATTTGATGAAGAGTTTGCTCACGTACAAGGTATAAAAACACAAAGACTCAATATCATGCTAGCCATCTTTTCAGGCCTTATCATTTCTTTAGGAATTCGGGCCATCGGAAGCATTTTGATATCGAGTTTCATTTTGTTTCCAACCATGATTGCAATCCAGTTTCAAATGACGTTTCGGAAAACCATTCTTTGGTCGATTATCATTGCAATTCTATTGGTTTGGTTAGGTCTTCTCGGATCTTATGTTTTGGATTGGCCTTCTGGATCCACGATTGTCTTGTTAAGTGGGCTCATCTATTCAATCGTCTTAATGACTCAGCGCATGCGTAAGGGGAGGGAATCTTAATGAACCCATCAACTCCGTTTAAACTAACCAAGCAACGGAAGATGATATTAGATGTCTTAAGGAGACATTCTAAACTACTTTCTGCACAGGAAATTCATGCGCTTTTGATTGAAGCCATGCCTCAACTCGCGCTTTCAACGATCTATCGAAACATTGATGCGTTAAAGCGTGTCAAACACATCGAAGAGGTTTTTTTTAATAACGATCATGTGACCCGCTATCAACTGGTCATGCGCTCGCATCAGCATTTTATGATTTGCACATCTTGCCATCAAACCATTCCACTTGATTTCTGTCATGTCAAACAGGATATCGCGACCTTGCTTAAAGATCACGGGTTTACCGTTACGTCCCATAAACTCGAGTTTTATGGGTTATGTGAACACTGCAGTCAAGTTTAATCCAAAACCATTAAAAAAACACGGAACTTTCCGTGTTTTTTTAAACTCTATAATGGGCTAGGCTGGATGATTATGGCAAATGATAAATGATGATGTCATCGAGATTCATTCTGGAATTTTGTTGATTAGTCGTGGTGCTCGTAAATCGAAACTGAATGCGGAGTGAATCACCAAAATCAATGCCCGATAATGCACCATATGGAATGGGCACATTGACCTGAGCGAGCGTGGATTGTGTCGCGGTTTGTTCCCATATCGACACCCACGAAGCCCCACCATTGTTGCTGATCCAAAGGGATAATCTCCCGTGTGTTAGTGCTCCATAATTGGCATAACTAAACGATACCATGGTTAACATGGAAATATCCGTTAGCAATGTAGCCGATCCTGGTGTGGTCGAATTGATGATGCGTCCACGAATGGCCCAATCTCCATTTTTCTTATCGTCAAGAAGATTTCCTCGCAATGCCTCATTAAGGTTCCATGTTGCTCCATCAGCGGTCATGGTTCCTTCTGCATAAGCGGTTTTTGAAGATGCACTTTCAAATCCCGTTTGGTAAAAAATGAGTGGCTGAGTGGATGAATAGGGCAAAGAAAGCGGTCTACCGCTTTTTCTAAAGGTCCAATTGTCTTCACTGAACAACATCATGTGCTGTCCGTACATCATGAAAACAAGTTCGCTATCAATGCCTCCTTCAAAGGGATTGCTAGATAAGTAACCTCCTGTACTGCTTAAAAGATCTTCCATCGTAAATATGCTTGCTTGTGGGTATTCGGTCATGTAAAGTCGAGCCGCTTCAAAAACGGCTTCAACGGTTTTCTCATCGGCTTTTATCGTCTGTCTTTCAATAAGCCCCGAAATCGTTGGTACCGCAATCGCAGCTATAATTCCTAAAATCACAATAATGGCCAAAAGTTCTATCAGTGTCATGGCCACTTTTTGCCGAATGAACGTCATGTCTAATCCCCCTTTTTAATGTTGCATCGATTAGGTCATGTTATACTTCTATCTTATCACATCCGGCATTTCTTTCAATTATCTTAAATGAATGATAATGTGATATTAAGGAATTTGTAATAAATAAAAAAGAAACATCAGACATAACTGAGGTTCCTCATTGACTCATTGTGGTTATACATTTGATTTTTCGGCTAATGATGCACGATTTCAGTCGTTTCATCACTTAAATCCACTTCATTGCATTTAATTAAACTGTATCGGACGCCTAAGGGTCCGAAAATTTCATTAAAGAGAGAAGAGATCATGATGACAACCAAAAGCAAAATGGCATATTGACTGAAGATAATCTTATTATACGCATATAGCGCCAATCCAATGGCCGCTTGAGCTTGGGGCAATAAGCAAAATCCTAAGTATTTCGACACGTTTTTGGGGGATTTCGCAAAAGTGCCTCCAACATAAGACCCCAAAATCTTACCAATCGTTCTAAACAACACATAAGTGATAGCGATCAACACCATATTGATAAGATTTAAAAGTTCGATTGAACTGAAAACGATTAAGACAATTTCTGCTCCTAACACCGTAAAAAAAGCAATATAAACGGGGCCAGAAAACCCATCCATGACTCGTTCGGTCTCATGTTTTGCTAAATGCGTCGATAATCCTGAAAACGTGATGCCAACGCCCATGGGAACTAAGATAGGGGACAAATGAATATGATGGTGAAACAAATCAAACCCGATTTGTGATATCGAAATCGCAGCCATGATGGACACAAATGCACTGACCAAAATGACAAGATCCTTCTCTTTATCTTCGTATTTGAGATAACGAATGATACGAACAAACACATAGCCAATCGCAAAAGCAATTAATATAGAAAAGACAATTTCTGCAATCGGACCCCAAAGAATATCAGAAAAGGTCATGGTTTTGTTTTTCTCAATGGAGGCAGCATAGCTTAAAGCAATCCCAAAGAACATGATGGTAATCACATCTTCTAAACCATGCAACGGAACTAATGTGTCCGAAAGTGGACCTTTGCTTTTGAGTTTTTTGGTGATCAGTAAAATGGGTCCGGGTTCAGTTGCTATCGCTAAAGAACCGATTAATAAGGCAATATGAAACGGAAGTCCAATCACATAAAGAGCAAAAAAGGTCAATAAAAATGCAAAAACGCCTTGAAAAAAGGTGACAATCATCACTTCTTTGCGTCGTTTTCTAAACTTGCTAAAATCGATTTCTAAACCAATACTAAACGCGATGAACCCGATGGCAATATTGACGATCACATCAAACGCGGTAACGATTTCTTCGAAACCTAACAACAAAAGAATCGACCCAAAGATCAGACCGATCAAAACGTAAGCAATTAGATTAGGTACCTTTTTTCTTTCAAAGAAACGCCCAGAAAATAGGCCTAAGATAATCATAATTGAAATGATAAAAATGAGTTGATAGGAGGCTGTCTTAACCCCCAAAAGAAAAGCAATCATGTTAAAACTTCTTTCTGAATCATGTCCTTTATCATCATATCATACCCCCTTCAAATAAGCAAGTGTTCATGATGAAAAAAAAGGGACTATTTGGTCCCTTCATCAAGCGGTTTAAACTCTCTTTTTTTTGCTTTTTTAAGCGATTCTCGAATATTTCCTTGATTCTCTTCGAGAAGCGTTTTGATCACCTTAGGATCTTCGATTTCAGACATGATAGCAAATATAGCGTATTTGACGGATTTATGTTGTTCGAGATAGGCTTCTGCTATTTTTTCATCGACACCGGTAATTTCCATCACAATCCGAGTGGCTCTAGAGACCAATTTGAGATTGGACATCTGCAAATCAATCATGAGATTTTCATAAACTTTCCCAATCTTAACCATTGCTGTTGTTGTAATCATATTGAGAATCAATTTTTGGGCGGTTCCTGATTTCATCCGAGTTGAACCCGTTAAAGGTTCTGGACCCGTGATGGCTTCTATTGGATAATGAACGATTTTTGCAATCTCTGAATCATGGCTCGTTGTGATACACGCTGTTTGACAGCCCATAAGCTTGGCATACTCAATTCCACCAATGACATATGGGGTTCGCCCACTGGCAGCAATTCCGATGACTAGATCCTCTTTTTGGAGTTGATGTCTTTTCAAATCATTGACCGCTGCTTCTTTCATATCTTCAACGCCTTCTACCGCATACCTTAGAGCATGATCTCCTCCGGCAATAATGCCAATCACCATGTCTGGCTCAACCCCAAACGTGGGCGGACACTCGCTAGCATCGAGCACACCCAATCGTCCACTGGTTCCGGCACCGATGTAAAAAAGCCTTCCTCCTTTGAGAAACGATTGCGTGACTAAATCCACAACCTGTGCAATCTGATCAATGGATTTTTCAACCGCCAAAGGAACGGTCTTATCTTCGTTGTTGATAAGTGCCAATATCTCTTTGGTGGACATCAAATCGATGTTTTTAGTCTTCTCATTTCTTTTTTCTGTTGTGATTTTACTGATATCTATCATAATCCACCTCTTTGTTTGCGTTAATCAATCCCAATCGATAGGCTCCGATAATCGGGTCATTTGTAGTTGATTCGAAACGGTAGTCGCTTAGTGCGTCTTTGAGCATTTCCATTAAACGGTCTTTAACATAAGGGGCGTTTTGAATAAAACCGCCTCTAAACGCCAACACATAAGGCGTGCCTTTGGGAATGGTTTTTGCAGCTCTTATCACATCTATTGCTAAGAGTTCGCCCTCCTTTTTTAAACACGTTATGGCGTCTTGATCGCCTAAAAGAGCCAATCGAGCCACCTCTTTGGACAATTGTGCCAGCGTATTTTTTTCGGAGTCATAAGCAAACCGAATCAATTCAGGTCGCTCTTTTCGACCAATAAACCGGATCATATGTTCATCAAAATCTGCTTGCGGTTCTGTTTTTTCAGCAGCTTTTAAAAGCCTTTCGATGATGCTTAATCCCAAATGGTAACTGGATCCTGGATCACCAAATAAGTGCCCATATCCTCCAAAAAGTTCAATGGTTTGACCTACCTTTTTTAAGTGAACACTGCCTGTTCCACTGATGGTCAACAAAACGGTCTCATCTAGGGTGTGATCGACTGAATAAAGTGCAATAACAGCATCGTTTTCTAAATGGGCACCCACATCGAAACGCTCTTGAATGGAGGCCAGCCATGAATCTTCCCTTTTTAGCTTGGATGCTCCTGCAATTCCCATTTGAACAAACACACGTTCATTGTGTGGCACGGATTTTCTTAAGATGCCAATCAATTGTTCAATATGTTCTTTGGATAAGTCCTCATGAACACTAAAATTTGAAAATGAAGTAACCGCTGTTTGAACCACTTCACCTTCCCAAGTGAACAAAGTTCCCTTGGTTTTGGTTCCGCCACCGTCAATGGCGATAAGATACTTATATGGCATGAATTGGACATCTCCCTTCGGGCACAAACTGATGGTTTAAATACGCCAATAACGCGGTCATGGCATGAGGTGTATACTCATAAAAACACGTGTAGTGCCGAATCTCTGGAATCTCAATTAGGTCGTAAGGGTTTCGAAACGATAACACACGAAGGTCAGGATGAATCGTTAATAACTTTTGAATCATGGTTAACTGCTTTCGATAGATATTGGCGTTGTATGTGCATATGATGAGATGTTCTGCCTCTTGGGCTTTTTTGAGGATTCGTTCAATCTCCGCTTCTTGAGGCTCTAACGCGATATCTTCGATTTGAAGAAAGGGGAATGCGGTTTTTACACGTTGGGAAACATGACTAAAGACTAACGCATCATCGGCTTCACTCACGGGTTTAGGAAGCATGCCGATAAAGAGGGTTTTGGGGGTCAAAATGGGAGGTTTTCCAAGAACTTGAGTCACGCCTTTTTGAACCATTTGATAGACTAGATGGTGATGGTCTTTGTTTTCAACCGTTTCTTTTATGGAAGCGTATGTGCAGTCTAAATCAAGGTTTAAGGTAGCCTTGTAGGCTAACACGCGTGAAACACGTTCATCAAGAACATTCAGATCAATCTCGTGAGTCAAAAAAGCCTTTAGCAATCGGTTATACGCCCTGATTTGACTTTCTTTTTCATGACATACACAAATCTGATTGGCCCCAGCAACCAATGCCATTAAGGCCGCTTCTTCGGTTCCGTAATGGTCAACAATGGCCTTCATGTTCATGCCATCGGTGATGATCAGCCCTTCAAACCCCATCTCAGATCTTAAAAGATCGGTCATGATGGTTTTGGATAGTGTGGCCGGTTTGTTGTCGTTTGATAGCTTCGGAAATTGAATATGCGCACTCATAATGGCGTGTACACCAGCTTCAATGGCCTTTTTAAATGGGAACAACTCAATCGAATCTAAACGATCGCGCTGATACTCGACTCTTGGGAGCCCTAAATGGGAATCGACTGTGGTATCACCATGTCCGGGAAAATGTTTGGCGGTGGCTATCACGTGATTTTGCAACCCTAAGATAAACTCGATACCAAAACGACTCACCGTTTGCGGGTCATCTGAGTAGCTTCGAACACCTATGACCGGATTTTTTGGGTTGTTATTGACATCTAAAACAGGGGCTAAATTCATGTTGATTCCTAAGGCTTTTAGTTCTTTACCCATGAGGTTTCCCATCGCATATGCGTTTTTTGGATCACCCGTCGCTGCGAGTGTCATTGCACCTGGAAAAAACGTAGCTTGATTAAAGATCCGTGTCACCATTCCTCCTTCTTGGTCAATGCCAATGAAAAGAGGAATTCCATTTGATTCGAGCGCTAATTTTTGAAGATCTTTTGTTAATTGAAAGATTTGCTCAGGTGATTCACAGTTACGGGCAAACAAAATCACGTTTCCGATGTGATAGTTTTTAATCAGTTCAATCACATGATCGTTTAACGTTGTCCCATCGAACCCAATCATGAGAACTTGTCCGATTTTCTGTTTGAGGGATAACGCTTGGGTTTCAAAGGTCATATAGATGATACCTCTCTTTGATGGTTTTAAAGGATTTTTCATCCTGGCTAAGGTGTTCAAAAAGGTTTCCCAAATCCAAATCGTTTGCTACGATGAAGTCTCCTCCGGTCAACAGTTTGATCATGGGATGACTGCCCATTTTATAAGGGGGTAAAAATAGAAAGGCTTCGTGCAAATGTCTAATGTGGTGTAAAAGCGCAAATCCGGTACGCACCGGTTTAAAGGCAAACCGATCCGTGACATGAATCTCAATGCCATGACATAACTGGTTGGCATATTTTGAGAAACTCGGTTGAAAATGAAGGCTTCTAAAATCGACACCAGGTAACCCTTCTGATCGTAAAAGACGAATGACTTCCTCGCTTTTAAGCCAGGGTGCTCCTATCCATTCAAACGGTTTAGTTGTTCCTCTGCCCTCGGATACATTGGTCCCTTCAAAAAGACAGGTCGCTAAATAGGCGTATACGGTTTGTGGTGTCGGAATATTCGGCGATGGCAACACCCAATGCCTCTTCGTGTCGATATAATGCATCGAACGGGTATAGCCCGTCATAGGAACAACCGTCAAGGTTGCACCAATATGAAAGGCATCATTCATCATCAAAGCCAGCTCTCCAATGGTGAGTCCGTAGCGTTGAACGATGGGATGATAGCCCACAAACGATTGATACTTAAGGTCTAGAATGTTGCCTTCCACTTCGATTCCTCCCAAAGGATTGGGACGATCGAACACAACCATGTGCTTTCCATAACGCTTCGCTGCCTCAAGCGCGTAAGCTAAAGTGACCACATAGGTATAAAATCTGGCACCGACATCTTGAATGTCAAAACACAACACATCCACCTCTGTAAGCATGTCTTTGGTGGGTTTTTTCGTTTGGCCATAAAGGGAATAAACCATTGAACTCGTCTGTTCATCTCGATAGGAATCTAAGGTCACCCCGGCTTGTAAATCGCCACGAATCCCATGCTCAGGTGAAAATAACGTCGTAAGATGGGTTTTTTCGGATAATAGATCGATCGTAGTCTTAAACTGATGATCAACACCCGTTGGGTTGGTAATCAGTCCTACCCGTTTATGGGTAAAAAGGTCAAGATAAAGATCAAGGTTTTCAATGCCGACTTTAACCACGTTTTTCACCTAAACTTTCTAAATAGGATACAATTGGACGGGTCATGATGGCGTTGACCAACATGGGTAAGGATAATCCAATGAAAACAAACATAAACTGAGTGATGGGTGTCATGAGCATCAACATGGATGCGAGATGAATCACCACCAGTAAACTGGTTCTCAAAAAATACTTTCCCGAGAGATAAAATGAGAGTTTAAAAAGTTTTGTGACGCGCAAATTTGGAAAAACAAGCATGCACGAGAAGGAATGAATCAATATGATATAAAGACCAACCATAGCAGCGATGGTCACATAATACCCAATCACATACAACGCTTGCGGGTTTTCTCTAATGATGTCCACATAATAGGTAACATTTAAAACGGTTAATCCACCAAAGACAATAAACAAAAGGCCTAACCAGATTTTTTTGGGCAATCCTTCCCACCAATACTTGAAATACCCTTTGAACAGCGGGGTCTCGTCTTGGTTAGCATAATCGTGCATCAGCCGATATCCGGCATGCAAACTAGCATAAAGGGTTACGATGGGAAGCGCTGTAGCAATCATCAATAAATTGATGACTACCACGCGTATGAGCCAATCAGAAGCCTCATTCAATTTGGATAAAAGGGTATTTTCATGTTTCAAAGAATTCCCTCCAGACTAACCGACAATCCCGGTCCGTTCAATGGATTCAACAAATGATTTTTGGACAAAGAGGTACATGATCAACAATGGAAGCATCATCAACAAAGCCGAAACATTGGTGATTAACGACAAGAATAAGGGGTTTTCCCATACGCTTTGTCCAATCAAATTGAGAGCTCCGGTATAAAAGAGTGCGGTGTACATGCGTTCAGCAGCGTTGATTAATCGCATGGTTAAAAGCGGAAAACTTTGGGTAGAGACTTCAAAAATTTTCACGTAATAGGCATCGTTCCATTGCCAAACAAAAGCAAAAAGTCCAACCGTGACAATCGCGCCTCGCGCATTAGGGAGCATGACATTCCAGAACGTTCTAAAAACTCCAGCCCCATCAATCATAGCTGATTCTTCTAATTCTTTGGGTAGCCCTCTAAAAAATTGACGGAAAATATAGATAAAGATGCCCGAACGTATGCCCATTCCAAGTCCGTTGAGTAAGTAGATCGACATTTCTTTTCCGATTAACTTAAGCTCTCTAAAATACAAATATTGAGCCAACGACAACGCTTGAGGCGGCATGATGATTGTGATGATGACTAAGATAAACAGGATATTGCTTCCCTTAAACCGTAATCGGCTAAAGGCATACCCAGCTAAGGCAGTTGAAAAAATCTGCAAAATCATCGCAAAAAAACTAATTTTAAATGTGTTGAAAAGCGCATGGCGATAATCCAAAACCATGGCTGCAATCCGAATGTTTTTTAAAGACCAGATTTCCGGAATCCAAATGACAGAAGGATTATTCACATCCTCAGGCGCACGAAGCGCCATAAACACCTGCTGAATGGTCGGAAATAAAATCACAAAACAGAGACCAAGCAAGAAAATATACCGAAGAATCGAAGATGACACATCGCGAAAACGGCGGTTTAACCGGTTAATTCTTCTTCTGTCATGAAGGAACCGGCTGATGTCATCTTTTATTCGTTTAAGAGTTGCCCATCCTTTAGTTTTCATAATGATGTTCTCCTATCTTAAAGATTTTAGCAACCCCGCCTAAAGCAATCAATAAAATGAGGATGGTTCCCACATAAATCCAAGCCATGGCTGAACTAAGCCCCCACTGTTGTTTATTAAGCTCAGTTGAAATGATTGCGCTAACGGGAGACGTTAAAAAGGTATCCACCAACGCGTAAATGGTCACCGTAATGATATGCGGTGAGACATTCGGAAGGGTAATCAGCCAAAACATTTCATAACCCGTAGCCCCTTCAATTTTAGCGGCTTCATAAAGGTGTTTAGGCACCGATTGGATGCTGGCTAAAAAGAGGAGAATAGGTACTCCAGCCAAAGCCAAGATGGCATAAATACGACCAATGAGACCCACAATGAACTGAATCAAAACAACCGATAACCCGGTCTGCATTAAGTAAAACTCCAAATCAAAGATTTTGCCAATGCCTTGTTCCGCCAAAATGGCAGCAATCAGTTCGCCACTTCCCCCTAAGGCAATCGCGACAGCGGAAGAGTTTAAGATAACAGGGATAAAGAAGATGGCCCGTACGATGGCTCGTCCTTTAAATTGCATGTTCAACAACACAGCAATCAATAAACTAAAAATCAATAAAACCGGTAAATTGTAGACAACATCCAGCGTGGTATTGATCAGTTCGACTTTGAAACTCGAATTTGACGTGACATGGGTATCCCATGCATACCGGTAATTTTCAAACCCGACGAATTCTTTGGTGATCTCACCGACTCGTGGGGTTAACTGATAAAAACTGTATCGAAGCGATTCAATGAGTGGAACCGCAAAGAGCAAAACAAATCCAATGACCCAAGGCATCAAAAAGATAATTGCCCAAATCAATTTTTGCTGTTTGTAAGTCCATTCTATTTTTTTAAACTTGCTTATCATGGTTGTCATCGTTTAACCCTCCAAAACCACATAACCCATCGCTGGAATGGTCCGATTTTGAACCACTGTTTGGGTGAGGTTATAGTTGATGATCAATTGAAGACCATGTGAATAAGTCACTTGGTAAACGTTGTTAGCCAACCGCTTATGGTCAACAAGTCGGCCTTTATGGAGGCCTAACTGATTGAGTATAGTCACTTGATGCTGAATAATCTCCGTCCAATTGACAAAATGTGTGGACATGTAATAATTGTAATCCGTCTCGATTAACGCTTTAGAGTCTTGATAAGACAGGGTGTATTTGAGATTGGATCCCGTTTCTAAAACTTTTAAAAAATTATAGGTCATGCTTCTTTCACTGGCCATGTTCATAGAAGCCATCGAGTAATCCACCCAACCGGATAAAATCAGTTGCAAAAGAGGAATAGAATAATCCACAATCGAATAGAGGGTGGTTTCCGCAGGAAGATCGGTGATCGATGACAGATAAGGCCAAGCGTATGCGAAAGGTTGGGCTAACAGGGTTTGATAAGTCGACTGTTTTAAGAGATTTTCTTGAATGCGAAGCGCATCTTGACGATAAATGGATTCGTTTTTGGTGTAATGTCCTGCAAGGCGTGATCCAAGATGCGTAAACGCGATAGCGTCATAGCGATAAGACTTGGAAAGTCCCTCAAAGATGGCTTGATAATACATTGGATTAATGACATAGTCATCTGCTCGCTGTTCAAAAGGGGTTTCAGCATACGGCAAACGCGAGGGATAATGGTACGAAAAGTCACGTGACAATGCGCCATTTAACCGAGTGGACGTGTATCGGTAACGATCCAATGCTCGTGGATAACCTGTTGTGGTGGTGACATTGACTTGGCTATAAAGAGCGATGTTTGACGCGAGCATCGCTTCTTGGAAGCGATCAAAATCCCGTTTACCTCCTAAAACACGCTCGACGGTTAAACGGTTTTGAAGCCCTGAGGTTAGCCCACCATTGAATAATCCGAGATACACCAATTGGAGGTCATAAACGCCTAAATCAGCGAGTTGTGTGACCATTTCTTGTGCCTGATCAAACGTGGTTAAAGCACGCTGATTGTAATATGGAATACCTAAGAAAAAGGCTTTTTGATCGTATGCCCCAATCAACTCAGCCGTCACGATGACCCGTTCTGTGTGATCTTTTTGGGAGAATCCCGTTTGCTTGATGAGATGATTTCGATACGCATTCGCGATGCCAACATAACTGTTATCCGGTGCATTTAAAAAGATGTAGAGAACAGCGAAATCGGTTCGAACCGGTTGTTTGGTCCAAAGGTTGATTCCATATCGATTAAACCCACTTCCAAGGGTCACGGATTCCGTTTCTCTAAGATTAAAGGAGGCGTGGATTTTATTGTAAGAATCAATGCGCTCCGATACATCTGCATGGATAAATGCCATGGCATCTCCTTCAGTGATAATCGCTGCAAATCCGCTTTGCTCTTTAACCATACCAAAGAGCGGAACTTGAATGTTTTCTTGGGTCTCTCTCATTTTATAAGGCAATAATGCCATATCCGTTCCATAGACCCGCTTACGATACGGATTATGCACCTGTTTGCCATTGTTAAAGGTCATGACTGCGCCGCTTCCATCCGGGATGACTAAATAACCGGAAGTAGGGTTTCCATTAAGGGTGGATACCGCTGTACCAAACAAAGGGTAAAGCGAAATATTCCCAATTTTTATGTCATCCGGTTCCTTAATGGAATCATGAAGAATGCGTGCTTCAATGCCTTCGTCATGAAGCATCACTTGGATCGCAATCTCAAATTCGGCCTTTTCAAACGTCTCCATGTAACCATAAAGCATGTTTTCTTCGATGGCTTGATCCCGCGTATAATTCAAACGTTCATAGAACACTTGATACAGCCGAGATTTAACCAAACGAGACATGCTTTCATAACGAACGATTTCATAAAGTTCGCGTTCAGCATCGTAACCGGTGTAGGCTATCGTTGATAACAATTGAAACTCGGGCATTTCTTCAAAAACATCTTTTGGAAGGAATTTTGGAAAATAAAGATGATCCACTTCCAAATCTTTGATTTGATACAAAACTTGAACACCCGAATCGATGTATTTAACGGAAAACGTGCGCATGCCTGCGGCATTCAAGATGCTTTCAGGATGATGGATGCTCATCTTATAATTATTGATGGTGACCAACGTCCCTGTTTGATTAAAATAAGAAAGCTCCAACGTTGCCTTTTGTTTTTCTTCGGCCGTTGGGGTCAATAACTTGGTAGAGTCTAATGTCCATGGGTCTGGCGTTACCGGATTGGAAAGCCAGACTTGACCGTTTCTACGGTCAACGACCTTAATATACGATGTCACTTCATCAAGATAAAGCTCAAATTTTTGATTTTGAGCCACCAATCGATTTCGATCAGAAAGGGTCATGGAATCGACGAAGTTCTCTTTCGAAAACGCATGAATGTGTGACTCTAAACGCATGCTTTGTTTTAACTGAAACAAAAAGAGATAGGCAATCAAAGCCATTGCGATTAAGGTGATGAGGATCATTTTCTTTAACATGGCTTGTCCCTCCTAATATCTCAAAGACAATTCTTCGTATATCGAAGCGATAAACGCGATGAACTGTTGAATGAGATCAAAAAACAATAAGCCAACAAACATCATGACGCTCATGGAAACCAAGGTGGCGATAAACGCCAAGATGGTTTTAAAAAGACCGTACTGATGGATGTTTAAAATGCCCATAAAGAGCATCCAACCCGCTAGAAAATAGGCTAAGCCAATCAATAGCTGATAAAGAGCCATTTCTTCGAGTGTCAAAAAATTGGAGAGAATAACGGCAGGAAACCCTAGGATAACCAAGGGAAACAACGCGTATCCCGTGACCATCACGATTTCCTTAAAACTGCCTTTGCCCTCCATAAGGGTCGTAACCGACCAATTGCCCACAGTAAACAAAAACACGAGCAAGACCACTGAGAAAAACTCTGTTAAACTGTTTAAGTCAAGTGGATTGTTTGGGTTGATGAGCATGTTTTCATTTTGAAACTTGAATATTCTAAAAAATGCATAAAGAACAATAAACACAAGCGCAACACTGATTTTTCCTTTTTTGTATCGCTTCAGTTCCTCGTAGCCATTAAACGGATGAAACAAGATGTATCTCGGAAACGAAACCAGATGAAACCATGCACTTTTTAACTTAGTCTTCATAAAGTATGGTTCCTCCTTTTCGATAGGTTCGATAAATCTTAAGTCCAAAAATTCCAAGAGAACCCAGAGCAATGAAACCGACAATGAATCCAAAATTAGCCTTGATAATTTCATTTCGATACCCTCGAAACGCTTTGGAATAATAATAACGATCATGGCCTAATCGGAAATAATGCATGGCTTCTCTATAGAGACCCTCGCGCAAAAGGTATTTTCCAATCCCGTTATACGCCATCTCATAGTTGGTGTTTAATCGAATGACTTCTTTCCATATGTCCGCTGCTTGATCAAACTCCCCCATGGCATGATACTGAATCGCCAAATTAACCGATTCTCCGAATTCGGTCAAACGATACACAATCATGGTGCGAGAACGTCGATCTAAAAGCAAAAGATCGTCATCCAAATAGCCAATCGCAACACCATCGGCAAATCGGTCGCTTTGTGCCCCTTCATCTCCGTTGATGTAAAGCAAGTTTCCTTCGCTATCGTAAGTGAACAGTCGAGAACGTTTCTGATCCAAAACGGTATAAATACCATAATCTGTACTCGCGATATCAACCAACAAACTGGGTCCAGTTACGACATAATTGTTCGATCCATCGGTGAAATGCACATCCCCCATGGGCGGATGATAGCCGTTTCTTTTGATGACATCAACGCCTTTAGGGTTGATGAGCTGGATCATGTTTTCAGCGTTATTGGTCGAAGGTTTTGATGTGGCATAAATAAAATTGCGGTCATTGATCGACACATTAGTGTATTCGGTTGGCAAATAGAGTTTGAGTTGAGCCAACTGAGCTTCTGTCATGAGGCTTCTTCTAAAAATCTCGATGGGCGTCATGCGAATGGGATTGACACCGGTAAACCGATTAAAAGCGCCATCGTGATTCACTTCGACGATTCCTTCATAAACGTTTCTAGCAACCACATACATCCGTTCTGTCGGGTCAACCGTAATCTTGATGGGTTCAAAGGAAAGTTCATCGAATGTATTATCCGCCATTTCACTAAATAAGGCAACCACATGAAAATCATGGTTCAGTTTAACAATGCGGTTATTACCGGTATCTGCAATATAAATTCCGCTGGATTTAACATCGATTCCAAAGGGTGATCTTAAGGTGATTTCTAAAAGGCCACTTTCATCATAAAAGGCGTCTGAGGTCATAAACGTGGTCATTTTTGTTACCACTTGGAAATCTCTGTTTATCACAACCAAATGATTTTCTACCGAGTCCACCAAATAGATGTGCTGGTCATAGATTTCAAAATCCTCAGGAGATGACAAGGCAATCCCTAATGTTTGTGCGTTAAATGACGTGGCATAAGTCATGCCTGGAGCGGAATGAATGACACGTCCATGATAAGAGTAATTGTAGCGTGTCGATGAAACCGAAATGGGTAAGGTGATGAGCAAGAAGGTCATCAAAACTGTTTTGATCATGCTTGCCTCCTACTTCATGCCCGAGTGACTGAATGTTTCCACAATCTTTGATTGTGAAATAATGAAGAATGTCACTGGAACAAGCATCATGACAAAGGAGACAGCCGCAATTGTGCCTGCTCTCTCAATGGTCCCTTGGGCGATTTGTCTTAACGCATAGGAAACTGGTTTCAGTTCCTCACTGAAAATGAAGGATCCACCATCGGTGGTCCATAAGCGTTGAAATAGCAAAATAATCAATGTCAGCCAAGCAGGTTTAACCAGCGGCATCACGATTTGGAAAAAGATACGGTACTCACTGGCTCCATCAATTTTAGCGGACTCAATAAGTTCATCCGGTATTTGCTGCATGAACTGTTTCATTAGATAAAGACCCAAACTGGATGCAATCGCTGGTAAAATAATCGCAAAAGGCGTATCAATGATGCCAATTTGGGAAATAATGATGTAGTTGGGTGTTGCTGTTACTTGTGGCGCAAACATCAGCGAATAAACCACCAATGTAAAAATGAGCCCGCGTCCGGGAAATTTATATTTCGCCAGTGGATAAGCACACATGGAAGCAATCAACACGTGTCCCGCAGTCCCTAATGTGGTGATTAAGATGGTATTGAAGAAATACCTTGAAAAAGGAATCCATGAGTTGCTCATGAGTTCAGATAGATCTCTAAAATTATCAAATGTAATGTTTCTTGGGAATAGCCGTGGAGGGAATAAAAACAGTTCATCCAGTGATTTAAAAGCATTTGATGTGGTCATGATAAGTGGAAAAGCACTAAAGAAACCAAACAGTAACAAAAGCGCAAATAAAGCGATATCGCCGCTTATGGACCGGTTGAGTTTGCGAATTTTTTTAATCTGGAACCATTTACGCTTTTTCATGTTAGTCCCCCACCTTTCGCAAGATGTTACGGACCAAGAGATTGGTCGACATCATGATGATGAACAAAAGGGTCGCAATAGCGGAGGCATACCCCAAATCAAAGCGCACCGAACCAAAGTCAATCAAATGTGTCACGATGGTATGCCCAGCATACTGAACGGATGGAAAGCCTACTAACTGCATTGAGACTTCTGCAATCGCCAAGCTGGTGGTAATTTGCATGACGGCACCAAACATTAACTGAGGTTTCATGGAAGGGAGGGTAATAAACCACAACTCTTGCCATCTGTTTTTAATCCCATCAATGGCTCCCGCTTCAAAAAGCGTTTTATCAATGCTTTGAAGACCTGCGATGAACGCTAGAAAACTGACACCTAACGAGAGCCAGAGTTGGACAATGATGATAACCATCATGATGTAATTCGGATCTTTTAACCATAAAATCGGATTATCCAAAAAGCCAAAACGAATCAAGATGGAGTTCGCGTACCCATGCACATCTCCTGAGAAGATCAATAACCAAATTAAAAAGGCATTTCCCGAAATGGATGGAGCGTAAAAAATCAACGTCATAAACGCCCTAAGTTTGGGTTTTAGCTCATTGATTAACCAAGCGAACACAAAGGCCAATAGATAGCTAACCGGACCTGTAACGACCGCTAAGATTAATGTATTTTTTAATGAAATGATAAAAATATCATCATCAAGCAATAGTTTGATGTAATTGTCCAATCCGATGAATCGAGGGGGTTCGAGTAAATTGAAATACGTGAAACTGATGCCAAGCGACATGAACACGGGAATAATCGTGAACGTCATGAACAAAAGCACATACGGAGCCATCAACACGTAGTGATGCTTAAACCGCTTGAGTTCTTTAACAAGCAGATGAAATTTGACGTGCTTTTGTGTCGTTGGTTTAATTTGAACGTCCATGCATCGTCTCCTATTCTAAGCCGAACTCGCGGCGTTTCTTTAAAATTTCTTCATTAATGATTTGAACAAAATCATAAATGGTTTCTCTAGGATTTGAACTTTCTTCTAAAACCAGTCTAAACGCATTATCTAAGTGTCTTCCAGTCATGTATCCGCCTGGAACTTCAGGAATGCCACGCACCCAGTTCCATTGCGCCTCAAGGCGTTGATACTCAGAAACCGTCCAAGGTAACCGGCTCATGGCTTCGACGTTGGCTGTTGGATAGCGCGCTGCTGCTCCTAAGATGCCTTCCATTTCGCGTCCAAATTGGACTTGTGTCTCGGTGGAAACCCACCATTTTAAAAACTCCCAAGCATCTTTCTTGTTTCTGGCTTGTTCCATAATCATAATGCCGGTCCCCGTTGATACCGTTTCTCTTCTTAGATACGGCTGTCCTTGATTGTCTAAGTCCCATGTGCCAGGAATCGGAAGAAAGTCCCAACGACCCCGGATTTCTGGGGCAAAAACCGACAAAATGTTATAAGTGTTGTAATAGGAGATTCCAATGGGCATTTGCCCGCTTCTAAAACGATTCACGAAGTTGGCTTCCACTGGAAAAGAATAATCGGTATAAAACTGGGTCCATTTTTCGAAAATCATCGGTCCTAGTCCTTCATTAAACCCACTTTCACGGTTGTTGTTAATGTAGAACTCGCCATCTGCTTGATAAAACATGGATGAAAAAACGGGGTTTGGCGGCAAATCCGCAATGGTTCCCACGGTGACTGGGACGGGTAAGAAAAACTCAAGGTTATGTTTCTGAAGATCGGGAATCAAGGTAATAACCTCATCCCACGTATTAGGTGGGGTTAATCCTAAGTCTTCGAAAATATCTCTGCGATAAAACATCATTAAGAAAATCTGTTGTTCGGGTAACGCAAATGTTCCCCCCTCATATTGGTAAGGAATCAAGGCGCTTTCTTTGAACAAGGCGGCCACTTCATCAAAATCATCAAAAGCTGTTAAATCATAAACCGCATTTCGCATGGCATAATTTATTGGGATGGTATTGCCTAAGTTCATGGCCACATCAGGGCCTACTTTGGCCAGTGTGGCTGGAAGGAGCACTCCTGCATTCACCAGTTTTAAATCCACTTGAATGCCCGTAGCTGGCGTGAAGGATTCATCGATTAAACGTCTAAGCACATTGGCTTGGTCTTTCCCAATGGACAGCCACACTTCAATGGTTCGATTAGAACCTTCTATGGCTGTTTTTCCAACTTGCGAATAATCGGTAAAAAATGTGCTAAAAAACGCTCGGAAATCATACCAAAGGTTTTCAAAGAACCCGCCTCTTGCAACGGGAAGACGATGATCGGGGTGATGCAAAATAAAGTAATCAATTTCAAGCGGTTGGGCATTAAGCAAAATGATTAATGTCCCTAAAGAGGATATGTTTCCGTTATAAATGCTGAGGTTTTTATGGATTTCCCGTGGTTTTTCAATAAAATCATTCAATTGCAACAAGACGGTATCCAAAATGCCAGTTTTTTCACTTTTCGATCCAGAAATCTGGATAATGGAGGATCGAACACGATCTAAATTATCTCTTTGTTCGATCAAACGACTGAGTAGATTGGGGATGCGTTCTGTCAACTGATAATCCCTAAAAGGGTCGGGTTGAGGTCCGGTGTAAACCAAAATTTCACGGTAGATTTGATTGAGTTCATTAATGGAATTTTGTGTTTGAGCAATGAGTGGTCCATAATGCCCCAAGGAAACTTCCATGCTTAATCGATACGGGCGATTGGCTTCAAAGTAAAACAAAAAGGGCTCATCTTTCGTTCCTAATGTTTGAACTCGCCAATCATTATGGTGGATGAATGCATAGTTTTCCAGTTCCTTAAACGGCACTTCCCCATCCACTGTAATCTTTCTAGCCACACTCATTCCAGTCGCCAGTTTTTGCTTAACACGAAGGCTTATGGTGTATAGACCATCTTGCTCAACGGTCAAGGTCCATGTAATCCGGTCTCCAGCAACACGCCAATTGTTTCCACCAATGGTGTTCAAACGAATCAAACGTGGATCGCTAGGGACGGTTTTAACACTGGTCCGATCGTTAAGGGGATAGATGGTGGGTGATGTGGAATAGGTAAAGTCTTCCGCTTGAAGTTTCATCAAATCTTGGTTTGCTAAAACGTATCCTTTGGCTTGATAACTTGCTTTTATATCTTGATAATCGGGAATCTCTTGAACGCTTTCAAGGGTTATTTTATCAATCATCAACGGTTCGCGAATGGATTCTAAGGTGATGGTGTTCGAACCTTGATAAAAGTAAAACGCGTAAATCTCATTGATATGCCCAATGGAATCTTGGAAATAAGCCGATGTCCATTGCGGCTTTTCGATTTGTTTCGGTCTTATGTCGTTTCCAAAAATGTCTTGGGTAACACCCGATGCACTTCCCCAAATACGATGAAACGACACATTCTTTGCTCCTTCAAAAGGAATTTCATGATTAATTTTGATGGAACGTTCGATCATTGCGCTTTTGCCTTCATAAGGAAAATAATCCAAACGAAGATGATAAAAGCCTTCCTCTACAATGTCAAACACCCAAGTGACCGATCCTTGCTCATCCATCAACAACAGATGAGATCGTCCTTGGTATTGATCCACAAGATGATGATTGCCAACGGCATCGTCAAAAGAAGCCCCTTGAATGGATAAAGATGGGACTTGAGGAAAGGACTGGGGATAGGATTTCTTATAAAGAAAATAATCGGAAGCATGCAAAAAAGCCTGATCCAATCCATCCCATTCTCGATCATTCACATTCCACTGTAAGTGATTTTGGCTGTGTCTATTCACTTCATCCTTGATGCCAAAGTATAAAAAGAGCGACAGGACGATGGCGAGTGTAATCCATAGTGATTTCTTCATATTGACTCCTTTTGAACAACGGTCCCCCTCAAAAATGAGGGGGTTATCGGCTTAATTATTGGTTTAAATACGCTTCCAAAGCAGCATCATAAATCGGTTTGATTTGATCAACAATGGTTCGAGCATTTCCTTCGCGTATCGCGATGTTGATGTTACGTCTCCATGCGTTTTCGGTATAAGGGTTTATCCCAATCGCATTAATCAGTTCCAAATAAACCTTATCGTAGATTTGCATGTAAGCATCAATATAGATTTGCTTATCAAAACGGGTAATCAACGACAATTCGAACGATGCACTGTATTCCGCTTCGGTGCGCCAAATTTGCAGGGCGTTCCAAACCTCAAAAACTAATCGCTCTTTTTCAGCCGTCATGCCGCTAGCCACATTGTAAACAGCTACTCCACTGACAGGCGAAACGTACTCACCTTGAAAGGTAGGTGAAACTGGATAAGGGACAAATCCAAGTTCAAATGCCAATGTTCCCCAACGGTTATCCGCGGTCACAAACCACAAATTTCCTGGATACATGGCGACCTTTCCGCTTTGCCACTCGGGGCTACCTGCATCGTATTGTGGATTTAACTCCCATAAGTTTTGATTGTATAAACCGGTAAGGAAGGTATAGGTTTCTAAAGCTGGATTTTGTGCAAAAGCCACCCGCTTAGTTCGAGCATTAATAAGGCTGCCACCGTTAAGAGGAATCATGTTTTCTGCATAGTTGGAAACCATTCCACCGAGTGCATACATGCCTTCACCTTGGGCATTCATGGCTGCTTGAACCTGTTTGGCCCAATTTTCAAAAGTCGTCCAGTTCCAGTTGCCGCTTAAGAAAAGCGATGTTGGATTAGGAACACCTAAACTAGCCACTAGGTCTGCGTTATAATAAAGTCCATTCGTGACGGTCATCTTTTCAGGTGCAAACGCGAACACTTGATCGCGATAGGTTCCAATTTCTCGGACAATTGGGTCAATGTTCTTTCCAATGTCGTTTAAGTATTTGTCCACTGAAACAATCGCTTCAGCTGAAGCAAGCTGTTGAGTCCAGTCACTGGTAGTCCAGTAGATATCAGCCAAATGATTGCCTGAAACGGAGGCTTGAATGATGGCATTCACGCGTGATGGTCCCCACGCAGCTTCTGCTGGATACGCTCGGTAAACCACTTTAACGTTATACAGTTCTTCGACCTCACGTTGCTTTTGTTGACGAAGAAGTTGTTCGGTTCCACTGAAAGCCGAGTGGAAAGGATCCACTTCGTGCGTAGCACCGTGCATAATCACAATTTCCTGTTTTGGAATATCCACACAAACGCCGTTGACACGATGTTGGTTAACAGGACAACCGGATTCGGTCAATACTGAAACCTTGCGTGTGACGGTGACGGTTTTTCCATCACTGCCTGTTACGGTATACGTCAACGTATAGTTTCCTGCTGTATTTAGGTTCACCGTACCGGTCACCAAAATCTTACTGGTGATATCCCCATCTTTGGTGTCTGTTGCAGTGACACCGGCCATAGGATCAAACGATTCACCAATGTTAAGCGAAACGTCGTTTGCTCCTTTAATCGTCGCTGAGTTTCCTTTCGGATCTTCTGTTTTAGGTCCGCAAGCAACCAAGGCTACAATCATCAAAATCAACGCTATGACGGTTATACTTCTTTTCATAGGATTACCTCTTTCTTTTACTATTTTCATCTGTTTTAGAGCCTAATGCTTAAGCATTATGTTAGTTTCATTATACCTTATGTAAAAGGGGAATGCATATGGCTCTAGACGCTTTTTCAAAAACGGAAAATTATTTTTACATAAACCTCGTGTTTTTGACAAAAAAGTACCCGATGAATCGGGTACTTAAATGACTTAATTCGTAATTAAATTAGAGTTTTTTCTTCAAGAGAACAAAGGCTGCTCCAAAGGATAATAAACCCGATGCAAGAGCGATTAGAATCGTGGTCACTAAGGATGTTCCCACTTGGTCTTCTGGCAATTGGTTGATGGAAGCATCAATCAACGCTTGAATTTGTTGTGGCGTAATCTTGCCAGCATCAATTAACGCTTGAACTTCTGCTTCACTGATGGTGTTGTTTTCAATCATATCCATGATGCTTGAGTTGGTGATAACAGGTGCTTTGACTTCCACTTGGAACGTCACGACCGATGCGTTACCCGCACGGTCTTCTGCTGTAACACTCACGGTATACGTTCCTGGATTGTTTAGATTGAGACCACCACTAGAAGAAACATAGAGAGCCAATTGGCTTGCTGTGTCGTAGTTATCAAGGGCAACAACATTGCCTAATACCACTTCATTTACATTGGTGAACTCACCTGCAGTGATGACAACTTTAGGTTTGACAACAAGCAAGGTTGGTGGGGTAATATCGTCAATGGTTAACACATAACTTCTTTGGGTGACGATGTCATAACTGAAATCAGCTTTTCCAATTTGAACAACAACAGGATCTCCAAATGCCAAGTTTGCAGCTCTTAAACGTGTTGCATGAACACTACCGTGTGCGCCAACAACGTATTCGCCTGGGAGAAGAACCAGATTAGCTTGCCATGCAGCAAACTGTGTTGCATCGCCTACTACGGTGCCAGTTGAAGTGGTGTGTTCCCAATTGTAACGGTCATAACGTTCTTTAAGTGTACCATCTGCAGCGACAACGATCATGACTGATCCCCATGCGCTTCCGACTGTTCTAAAAATTGAAGCATCGGACCAAACTTTGAAGACACCAGCATCGGCATTGACAGCAACAGGCTTGTTGTAATGTAGATCGAGGTTATAAGAAACTTGTTCTGCTTTAACCGTAACAATCGATGGAACACCAGCGATGAATACGTTATGCGTGAACTCTAACATGATGGTGTATTGACCAGGTTTTGGATTGAAACGGTTGAATCCTGCTGGTTCAGTGACGATAATTGTTTGCGTCTTATCATTGCCATAACCATCGTTAGCGGTAATTCCTTCTAGGAAGTCTACCACAACCCCTTCATCAACATAACGGTCTTTCACACCAACGAAGCGAGGAGGAAGAACACCAACAGCGATGTCAGCTTCAACACGGGTGATGTCACCATTGGGTGTTTCAGCAATCCATGTGGCTAAATAACCCACACCAAACTGACTGGAATCCACAACGGTAACTGGACCACTTGCAGTGTACGTGTTGGTTTCTGCGTTGTAAGTATAATGAATGGTTTCTAGAATTTCATCTTCTTGCGAGATTTCCACACGGAAGTTCAACTTGTCTTCGCGATTAAGAATTTTTCCTTGCGCATCAAACATGTTAATCCATGTAGCGGTAATGGTCTCTGGAAGATCAAAGGAGCCCTCGTACTCGACAATAATGTTGATACCTGGAGTCACAAGGTCACTATCTAGTGCAGTGATTCCTGCAAAAACAGCGGGTTGGTGAACATAATAAATATTAACTGGATCAACAGTAGCATCCAACATCGCCCATCTAAAATCTTTAATCATTGTTACGGTTTTGGGATTGGTATTATCACGATCCAATGTTCCAAAACTCACGACAGTCCATCCTGCTGGGATGGTCACATAATCAGGATCTCCAGCAATAATATCAGACCATGTTTCAACGGGATCTTCTGCTTTGTTCACACCGACTTTAACCCATTGAATCCATACGATAGGTTCGAGCACATAGCCTTTTGGATTGCTGGCATCTAATTTCATTCTAATGCTTGCAACCATCATGTTGGCTGGTTTCTCATCGGCAGGAGCGGCTACATAAGCATCTTCTTCAGCTTGGGTCGCTAAACGCCAATTTGGAGCTTCTGCAGTGCCTTCATTCAAAATGTGATAGCTGAAGATTTGGTCTTCAATCATTTGCAGTTTGCCATTAGCATCCCAGTACGTGTAAATCCGTTGGACAACGGATGTCAAATCTGCACGACCGTTAGCCGTTGATAAAACAACTTCTTCATCCGTGTCGTTGATGATCATCGATGCAAACGCATTGAACGTCAGTGAACCCATTTCGGTTGCACTGATAAACCCATCTGCGTTTGAATCAACAAAATCCTTGGCATAACGCGCACTTCCTCGAACCATATGGTAACGATAGCCGTTATACTCGATTTTCCAATTCGATGTACCGACTCGTGTATTGGCACAAGGTAAGTTGGTTGTCATACATCCGATGTTGTTGTAGGGATATAAGTCAATCAGTTCATTTTCATCATCTGCATAAACTGTGTTTGCCAAGCCCAAAAAGGCAAAAGCACCTAGCAATAACAAGACAATAAGTTTTTTCATATTTCCTCCTATATTTTTTGTTAATCTTTACCTGTATTCTAATTTAAATTGAAAGCGCTGTCAACTTGACCTTGTCAATTGTCTTTTAAACCGGTTTTTTTTCCAACTTTTGGATATTTTTTTCAATTAAACATCCGTTCCGGGAAGATAGGTATAAAGGGTTCTTGACTGTGTCACACCGTCTTCTGTCACAGTAATCGTGTAACTGACTGTCAATGCTCGCGATGGAAAGTCGATGATTCGTCCATTTTGGTCCAAAAATGAGGCATTGTGAGACTCAAATGAGATTGCAGCATCCGAATGATTTTTGCGAATTAAATATTCAATCTCAGCTAATTTTTCAAGGTAAGGTAACATGTTCGAACGAATGAGCCCTTGGGGACATGTCTTGCCTGAAAAATCTTGATGGTACTTCATATGGGATAAAGGCAATTGATAGCGGACAAGCAAATCGGCTGCTAGTTTAGAGGATCGATGCAAAGTGGTCATCATGTCTTCATCATGAGCAACGGACATTTCAATGCCGATTCCATTTCGGTTACCCCCACCTAAATAGGTGTTGCTTGTCCCTGGTCTTGTGGATCCATCTCCCGCATGGAACCCACGTTCGGTTTCGGGTAAATGTTGATAAATTTCTTTATGATCCACGGTGAAGTGCCATGAAACAAACAATTGGTTTTGATTGATGGTGGCATTCCATAAATAATTCGCGTGTGATAATGCACCTGCACCAGGATTGGTTCCTGCTGTTTCATGCATAACGACCCAATAAACGTTGTATGGGTTAAAAGCGGTAATGCCTGCTGGATGAGGATCCATCGGTTCTCCGGGTCGAATAGCAAAGAAAACCGGTAACAATTTTGAGGTGTTGATGTTTAGATCTCCGAAGTGATAACGCGAGACACTCTCGTATCGTTTTTCGATATAATCAAAACTCACTCCATATTGCTGCCACTCCATGTATTTGGCGTAAGTAAGCGAATACATGGTCAAAAGATCCAAGAGATTATTAGGGTCTAGTTGGTCAAAAACTTCAATAGTAAAGGTGTTGAAAACAGCTGGGTCTTCAATCAGTGAAACCTTGAATGTGACTAACCCCGCTTGATGGGTGACAATTAGGCCATCTTGTGTAATCGATGCAATCGAAGGATGGCTTGATTCAAAGAAAACGGCTTGATTGGCTATGCTGTAAGGAAATGGGGTTGCGATTAGCGTTAGTGCATCGCCAACTTCAATGTGGTTTTCCTGTTTACTAAAGGATAACTCAATACCGGGATCGGTTAAAACCTTCACGGTGATGGGGGTTTGGATGCTGGAATTTTGGGTCAGACGAACCGTGATGACAGCCATTCCACTTTTTAGTGGTTCGATGGTTCCATTTTGGCTTACCATCAGAACCGATGGGTTCGATGTAATCCAGCGTAACCGGTCGGTTTGAACTTCCATCGGAAGAAAGGAAACAGAAAAGGTGTGTGTATCACCAATGTTGATTTCAGAGACTGTGTTTTGGATTTCAATGAAGAGTGGTAAATCAGGATTGTACAGAGCTTCACTGATAATGGCAGCTTCGCTTTGATAGTACCCTCTATAGCTCGCTTGGTTTATTTCGATGAAACGGTCGCTATCAGGGATTGGTGTTCCCCAATAATTCAAGGTGAAATCAACGTTGCTGTTTGCATTCGATTGGGCTGCAATCTGATAATTCTTTATCGCATTAAACCGTGCGTACGCCAGTATGGATTCCGTAACTTCAGAGTGGTCGTTGGTTATCTCAAGAGCGGTATCAACCATATCGATGACATTTCGTGTCACTTTAAGGGTTGTTGTCGCATCGTACTTTCCAAGGCTTACAATCGAAATAGCGGTTTTAAGCTCACTCATTGTATTTCGATGGATAACAATGTCACCGCCTCTATAGTCTTTAATCTGAATCCCATCGCCTTCTAAATCATGAAATGTGTTATGGCTAATGACAACAGATTTGACATTTATCAAATGGATAAAGGGGTCTTCATGACGGATCTCAAAAACCTGATTGGAGTTAAAAACAAACCCTTGAATCGCCTGATCATTCTTGATTTGAGCCCCGTTTGTGAAACTTAAATCGCTGATACGAACATCATCCGCTGCAAGCGTCCAAATCCCGCTGATGGTAGCCAAGGAGCCCGTTAGAATCAATCCCTTTTTATCCAAGACGACATCGTCTTGGTGTTCTCCTCCAAGAAGGAAAAGATGGGTGTATGGGCGAGCTTTGGATAATGCATCGGTCAAATTTGTGAATCCATGCACATCTTTTAGATAGAGGATGCCTGCTTCATCTACCCACTGGTTTTGATTGATAAAATGATCGGATACCATCATTTGATCGACAATTTCGATGGTCCATGATGCGGTAACGCTCGAGTTAACCTTTGATGTCGCGGTAATCGTCACCACGCCGGTTTGATAAGCGGTTACTTTTCCTGTTTCATCAATCGATAACAGAGATGCGTCGCTTGATTGCCAAAAAACCAATGGAAACCCTAAATAAGGATTAACATCAAGAGATAGTTGCTGGTCCGTTTGTCTATTCATACGGGTAAACCCTAGTATTTGAATCGTGCTGGGTTGAGTAAAGACAGAAACTCTTATGGATTTAAAAATACTCGCATCACTTTTTGACGTCATGGTAATGATTGCTTCTCCAATGGATACACCCCTAATCCATCCTTCTGCATCCACGGAAGCAATCAACGGATTCGATGATTCAAATAAAAGATCATCGCTGCTATCGGGGTTTAATCGATGACGCTCGTCCATTAAAAGCATCAAATCGGTCTCTTGAAGATGAATGTAGACGTATTTTAATACCTCAACGGTGATGGTTATAAACACATCTGGATCATAGACCGAACGAACGGTTAATGTGGCTATCCCAGGTGATTTACCTTCAATCTTACCGAGAGAATCAACCACAAAAATCATCGGATCTGAACTCGTAAATGTCACGCTATCGTTGCTTGATGCGGTGACGGTTTTAACGGTATTTTCAATGAGTTGAACCTGCGTCTCTTCAAGCGTTAGGGTGATCTTCTTTCGGATGGTGACGGGTATTTCACGATACACATCTGGATGGCTTTTTAAAGCCACTCGAATGATCACCTCTCCTTCCATCAACGCTTCAATGCGTCCATCTTCTGTGATGGCTGCTAACAAAGGATTGGAGGATGTGATTACCACATCAGGGGATGTCCCTTCTAAAAACTCAATCGCATGTTTATCCCCCACCTTGATAATAAGCGGGGCGTCATTTAACTGGATGCTCGGTTTGGAACACCCCATGATCAGCATCAAGATGCCGATAACCCCAAGTAATTTGATCCATTTCATCTGATGTTTCTCCTTTCGCGATACACGATATTGGCCAGTTCGTGTCTAATCTCCATCACCCCTTTTTGATCGCGTGATGGATGGACATCGTTGGTTAAAAGAACAAATCCAAGTCCATGTTTACGGTCAATAAACATGTTACATCCTGTGAAACCTGTGTGTAAAATGGTCGCTTCAGGGTCCGCAAACTGCCCGGCTGAAGAGCGCCCAGTGGGTTTATCCCAGCCGATTCCTCGCTTTAACATCGTCCCTTTTAAATCCGGTCTTTCGAGGGCGGTCGAAAAAAGCATATCAAGGCTTTCAGAATGAAGCGGAAACGTCCCATCTAAAAGGTGTTTAGCAAACACCGCTAAATCATGGGCGGTCGAAAACACCCCTGCATGTCCGGCAACCCCACCCATAGCAAACGCCTTTTCATCGTGAACACGGCCTTGTAACACCCCTTGAAACACGGGGTCATTTCTAAACTCCGTTGGTGCGGTCCGCGACGTTTCAGGATGATAGCCTGTATCGTTCATCCCGAGTGGTTTAAAAATCCACTGATCCGCTGCCTCATCTAACGGCATGTTTAAGAGCGTTTCAATCGCGAGGCCAAGTAAAATAAATCCAATATCTGAATAGACAATGTGAGTTCCTTTCGAATAGATAGGCTTTTGCTCAATGATCCTTTTGATGACGTCTTCTTTGTTTTGAAGGGTAAAGGCTTTGGGTAGGTCTGCCGCTAAACCGGAACTGTGGGTTAGACAATCAAAGAAGGATATTGAGGGGTCCATCTTAAAAGGCAAAAAAGAATAGATGGGGGTATCCAATTGAATCATCTTCTTTTCCACTAACATCATGATCAAGGTGGTGGTAGAAACCGTCTTAGTCAATGAGGCCACGTCATAAATGACATCTGTTCGGTTAGCGACTGGCGTTGGCTTTAATTGGAAAAATCCAAAGGTTTCGATGTCAATCCCCTGATTGCGATCAATAATTGCGTACGACCCTCCAGGGATGATGCCCTTGCTAACTAAAGACATCAACTGATCCAAAATCGCTGATTTCACACGCGGAATCTCAACTTTCTAATGACAATAAACGCCATGCCTAAAACCAGGGTTGCACCAACGCCTAAAATAACATAAAGTAAACCTCGTTCATCCAACGGTTCTTCTTTTTCTGGTACACAAACGCCATCTTGAAACGTTTCGTTGGTTCCACAAACCGGTTCTTTGGGAACACACACGCCATCTACCAACAGTTCATCATCATGGCATTGTGGTGGAATGGGAACACACACGCCATCTTGAAACGTTTCACCCGGCAAACACTCATGAGGTGTAGGCGGTAGAACAGAGGTTTCCCAAGCAAAGTCGACCGTTTGGGTCCAATAGCTCTCTTGGATGCGCGCTAACGCTTGTACCACGAGTGCATGGGAACTGTTTAATGTCCGATAAGAGAAAAACGAACTTCCATAAATGGACGGATATTGAGACATGTATCTTAACTGCTCAATGATTTCATCGGCATCTTTCCAAGAACCATCCGCATACCGATAAAACCCTTGGCCAATAATCAATTTAACCGATGTGTCTTTCGTGACATCCACCCACCAATCAACCAAATCAGCAAAAGGCGCTAAACGATGAGAAAATTCCCAATAAAGTTGCGGAATAATATAATGTAACCATCCTTCTTCAACCCACTTCTTGGAATCGGCAAACTGAGCAGAATAAGAGGATAACGTCGAGGTAGATGTATTTGATCCATCTGGTCCTCCTGATTTCCAAATGCCAAAGGGGCTGATGCCAAACTTCATGAAGCGTTGTTGGGATTGATTGTAATGTTCCACCAAATGGAACACGTCTCGAACCAATGTGTTCACATTGTCTCGTCTCCAATCCGCCAACGATTGAAGGGCTTGCTTGGTTCGATTGTAGGTGTGTGCATCTTGTGTGGTGCTCATCCCGCTGTAACTGTAAAAATAATCGTCAAAATGAATACCATCAATCGCGTAATTCATCATTAATTCTTCAATCACGTTTTTCAAATAGGCTCTAACTTGAGGTTCGCCTGGGTTCAAAATCAAAGCCCCATTGTTATCCACCATGACTAAGGACGGATTTTGCCTAGCAAAGTTCGTTTCGTGCAATAAACTGAGTTGCTCCTCTTTAGATAGTGTGCTTGAGGCGGTCACGCGATACGGGTTAAGCCAAGCATGCAGTTCCAAACCTCTTGCATGCGCTTCTTGAATGATGAACTCAAGCACATCCCAACCGGGGTCTCCTCCTTCAATACCGGTCAAAAACCGAGAAATAGGGGCATAAGAGGATGGGTAAAAAGCATCGTTCATCGATCGAACTTGAAAGAAAATGGTGTTAAAATGTAGCGCTTTGATGCGATCAAGCATCAGAATGATTCGGCTCTTATAATCCGCTTCATTCACGTAGGATGCTAAATCGATGTTAAAGACAGTAGCCACCCAAATCGCGCGAATTTCCTGATCTTTTTCATGGTAGTGAATTGGCAGTTCAACAGGCACATTGGATTGATAGTAGCGAACAATTTGGCCATCTCGATAAATCCACTGATTATCGTCAGAAGGTGGAATGTTCAAGCGAATCCGTTGTTCAAACGTTTCTGTTTGGTTTAAGGCCCGATCTTTCGCATAAAACTCAAGCGTGTACGTCGCATTCACCTCAAAAACAAGCGGTTCTTGGTAAATCAGCCACGGCGTCCAACTGGATCCGTTATGAATTCGGTAATACAGGGTATCTAAAGGATCAGCAGGTATCAACGTGACCGTAGTCACTTCGGTAAAATACCATCCATCAGACGTTCCTTCAATTTCAATAATTGGATCACCAATCGCTTGAATAATCTCGAAGCTTTCTTGGTAAACGGTTTGACAAGCATCTTCGTTTCGGTACTCAAAAAGATAATGGCCGTCTTGGTCAAATTCGATAGGCGATTCATAAGGAATCCATGAACCGCCATTTATCCGATATGACATCGCCGTGGATCCCGTTAAATGAAGGGTGGCGTTTTGATAATAAGGTGGGTTTCCTTCTCCTTCGAGTGTCAATGTCGGCTCGGGATAACATGCAGGTACTATTTTAACCAATCGTGTGATCATCGATGATTCGATTCCTTCGCTGTTAATGGTTTTAGCTTGAATGAAGTGGTTGCCAAGCCCAGTCAAAGGAATGGGGCCAATATAGGGTTGCCAACTTCCAATAGATCCATGGTTGATGGCATAAAAAATGGGTTCAGACGCGAGAAGCACCAATTCTGTGCCTGCTACATAATCCCCGCCAATTTGATCACCGTTTAAGACGATTTGAGGGACGACCATGTTCACTTTTTCAATATGAAGCGTTGTGCTCGCAATAAGGCTTTCCTCTGTTTGGGTTACTGCTTTGGCATAGATAGCTGTTATGCCTTGTGTGTCAATCACAAATGGTTCGAGATAAGGGATCCAGTTTCCTTCGTTGATTTTATAAAAAACATCATACGATGACGAAAGCGTAACGGTAACATTGCTTCGATATTTCCCCGAATCAAAAGTTCCTGTTAAGTTGATAGTGGGCATCGCAATTTGGCTACTCTCCCATGTGCTCATGGGCACCTGTGTCCATGATTGGGAACGAACCTCGTTTAAATGAACGTGCTCTATGTAGGCAAACGAATACATGGAAGATCCTTTGATCTCGGGATGCTTTTGGTTGTATTTAAGTTGCATCACCAATTCATCGTTTAACCAATTATTGATGGATGCATGATAAGGAGAATGGCCAATGATCAGATCGACACCTGTACCTCTGGTGACACTTGCCCACCAATCAACAACATCCGCGTAAGGGGCTAATGCATGACCGAAGTTCCAATAGACTTGAGGGCAGATGTAATGCACCCAGCCTTCTTGAACCCATTTTCTTGAATCAGCAAACTGCGTGGTGAAACTTTGAAGGGCAGAGGTGGAGGTGTTCGACCCCTCTGTTCCTCCTGAACGCCAAATGCCAAATGGACTAACCCCAAATCGGACATCTTTAGCCTGTGTAAGATTGTGGGCATCCACGTCTTCTTTGACGCCCCGAATCACGTCATTTATGTTTTCTCTACGCCAGTCGGAAATGTTCATGCCCACTGGGGCATAGGTTTGATACGTCAATTGATCGGATGAAATTCCTGAATAAGGATAAAAGTAGTCATCAAAATGGATGCCATCGACATTGTAGCGTTCCATCAATTCAACAACAACCGAACGAATGTAGGTTTTCACTTCAGGCTCGCCAGGGTTTAATATGTAGGGGTATTGGCCATTACTGATGGTTCCTTGCACCACAAGTTCTGGGTTTTTCCGCCCAAAATTAGCCGTTGATAACGTGTTGATAAAGGCCGATTTTTCTAAAGCGGATGTCCCTACTCGATACGGATTAAGCCAAGCGTGAAACTCAACGCCTTGACTTTTGGCATAATCCACCATATAAGCCATGACATCCCAACCGGGATCTTGACCTTCAACACCAGTCAGATAACGGGAAAAAGGGGCTAGGTCCGATGCATAAAATGCATCGTTCATCGGTCTAACTTGAAAAAAGATGGCGTTCATATTTTTTTCTTTCACATCGGCTATCAACGAAGCAAACGCCGCTTTATATTGAGACTCGCTGGTGTGTTGAGGCATGTTCAAATTGAACACGGTGGCTACCCAAACGGCCCTAAACTCTTGATTCTTCTCTTGGATATGTTCGGGAATCATAACGGGCTGGCTGGTGTTAAAGTGGTAAACAGGCTGACCATTTCGAGTCAATACGACCATCGACGTTTGAGCAAAAAGAAGTTGAATGCTTAACCATAAAAGGAGTCCCATCCAAAAGGTAAACAGGGTGATTTTGATTAATTTCATGTCCTCGTCTCTCCTTTGATAAATGCGTTTAGTCGTTTCACTCCAGTTTGACAAACAGGATCATCAAACAAACTTTTAAAGGTGAAAAACACATGCCCTTTTACCGAAGGATACTGGGCTGCGTATCGAATTTGATCATTGATTTCTTCGGGATTCTCGTATTCGCCTTCTTGGCCCAAGCGATAGGCTGCGTGACCAATGTATAAATCGACATGAGAGCGGCTACAAAGGTCAGCCCAAAAATCACAGACATCCGCGAAAGGAGCAATCGGATGCCCCAAATCCCAATAGATTTGTGGAACAATGTAATCGATCCACCCTTGTTCGACCCACACGAGCGCATCAGCGTACTGGTTATCGTAGCTTTGGCTGCATTTGATATCCGTGTTAGAACCGATGGAATCGCCTACTTTGTTTTTATAAATGCCAAAGGGACTAATCCCGAATCGGATGGGTCTTTCCTGTTGAAATGCCTCGCTTAGTCGCTTAATGAGATCATTGACATGATGCCTTCTAAAATCGCCTAAACTTTGGGAACGGTCGAATCGGTTTTCATAGTCTTTCGCATCATCGTGTGTTGGATCCAGCCCTGCATAAGGATAAAAATAGTCATCAAAATGAATGCCATCGACCGGGTAATCTCGCACAATTTCGAGCATGGAATCGATGATATGCTTCTTAGAAGCCTCATGAGACGGATTCAAGATTAACTGACCATTGAGATCCATGAGGGTATGTTCGGGATATTTTTTGGCGAAATTCAAGTCATCGCATGTCTCTAAATACGCGTAACCTTTAGGACCACTGGCCATGGATACTCGGTAAGGATTGCACCATGCATGAAACTCAAGACCGGCTTCATGGACCCGTTGAATCACCCATCTGAGCACATCAAAAGGAGGGATATTCCCTTCTTTTTCAACCAAGTAACGGCTATAAGGGTTAAGTTTCGAAGCGTAAAAGGCGTCATTGGTGGTTCTGACTTGAAAGAATAGAGCGGTTAATTGAAAATCTAAGGCGGTTTGAATCATGTCTTGGACTTGCTTTTGATAAGCATCTAAATCCTTCAAACTGGGCAAATCGATATTCAGCACGTTGGAAACCCACATGGCCAAAAACGGTTTAGGAACCGTGTGTTCTGGGATTTCCACGATGCGTGTGGTGTGGTAATGATAAATGGGTTGGCTGGGGTCTTTATACCGGTAACGTTTCATCTTTTTCCTCATAATAATAGTTTAAATAGGGGCGATGGGCTTCGACCAATCGATCAAACAACTCCCCGGCTTGTTGAACCGAATGCGTGAGAGGATGGATTTGTAGGGCGAGCTTGGCTTTCGCCAGACTTTTCTCGAAAATGGCATCCGCTAAGAGTTCCTCAAAGGCTTTCATCTGTTGGATTAACCCTCGAATTTGAACCGGTAATTGACCGATATGGACCGCAACAGGACCGTGTTTGGTCATCCGCGTGGTGATTTCGATGGCACACCCATCGGGTAAATCTGTGATATGCCCATTGTTTTGTGTAATGACCACTTGATAATCTCTTTTATCGTTGACTATCGAACTGATGATGCTGCATGCCACATCGCTATAAAGCGCTCCTCCACGCGATTCAAGTTCTTTAGGTTTCACCTTTAGTTGGGGGTCTTTATACTGTTCAAATAGTTTGCTTTCCAACTTCTTGACGGTTTCTGCACGGGTTTCACCTGACTCAATCTGCTGTTTATACTTGTGATACATTTCCTCATAGCGGTAAAAGTACTTGTGATAAGGGGATGGAATCACACCGAGTTCTTCAACAAAGGTCATATCCCATACCAAAGGATCTATGTTGTTCATGGAGGACTGCTCATGGCGCATCTTTTGGAAAATCTCTTTAATGAGATCTTTCTTTTGGTAAAAAACATGCAAAACATAAGAAAGATGATTGAGTCCTGCAAAGTAAGGCACGATGTCTTTGGGTTGGAGATTCAGCAATTTGGCGAAATGATGGGTCATGTTAATCGGCACATTGCAAACACCAATATACCGATCAAAATCGGCATACCGAAAGACCGCCTCGCTCACAATCCCTGCTGGGTTTGTGAAGTTGAGTAACCATGCATGGGGACATAACTCTTTCATTTCATCAATAAGCTCATATATGATGGGAACTGTTCTAAGCGCTTTAAAAACACCGCCAGCCCCATTGGTTTCTTGTCCAATCATGCCAAACGCATACGGTATCTTTTCATCCAAAATTCGGGCATCAAGTAAACCAACCCGAAATTGTGTGGTGACAAAATCAGCGTTAAAAAGCGCTTCTTTTCGGTTTAATGTCAAATGGATCTGGATGTCTAAACCGGCTTCTTTCACCATGCGTTGGGCCAATTGTCCAACAATCATCAGTTTTTCATAGCCTTGGTCAATATCCACCAACCAGATTTCAGATACGGGCAGTTCATGGTGTCGTTTGATGAACCCTTCAATCAACTCAGGGGTATACGAAGATCCACCCCCTATTGTGACAATCTTTAACTTTTTTTTCATATGCCATTTCTCCCATGGACAAGATGTTGGAACATGCGATCGGTTTGTTTAATCCCCATTCGGTCTAATGCAAACAAATACGCACCCGCTACGGGTGGGATTTTAGGTTTGACAAAAAAGACATGGGGGCATTCTTTTCGTATAATACGCTTAAAAGCTTTTAATAAAAGAGGGGATTCTCCATCAAAGACACGGCCACCATAGACACAAGGAAAACGTTCGTTTTGCATGGAAAGTTGTCGAATAACGCCTAACGTTTGCATCCCTATGGCAGCGCCAACACGGTTTAAAATTTCCTTACAAACCTTATCGTTTTGATTGGCCAAATGATTAACTAATCCAGTGATTGCTCCCATCTGATGACGGTTCACCTTCATGGTCGGATAAAAGAGATCCACAACCTCATTCATCGAGGCTACGTTGAAGTGTCGAGGAATTTCATGCCTGAGCATTGTGTCATGATACGACAACTCATCCGCCCGAAAGGCGTAATGCATGGCTTCCCTAGCGATGTCAAGCCCTCCTCCATAAGTTCCTAACGTGAACCCTAATGATCTTAAAATGGCTTGATTTTGATGCTGATCCATTGCAGCCGCGTTCATGCCAGTTCCGCAGATAGCAACAGCCCCATAGGGGTATTGAACACCGCTTCTAAAGATGATCCATGCATCGTTAACAATCTCGAATGGAATCGATTGAAACACCAAAGCGGTTGCGTCATTAAGAAGCATAAAATCGCTTGGCAAATCCGCTCCTGAAACCCCTAAAAATACCCTTTCGATGGATTCAAGGGGATACTGGGTTTCCGTTAAAACTGCTTCTAATCCACGCTGAATGACACTTTGGTAGTGATCCATGTTCGACGATTGATGATTAGATCCTTCAAGGACAACATCAAAAAGCCATCGTCCTTCCAAATCAAAGAGAGCAACATGTGTTTTTGTACCGCCACAATCGTATGCTAAAACTGTTTTCATGGGTTAATCCTCATTTCAACACAGGGTGGATTTGTCCAAGGATAACGGGCCTAGACGCTCCCGTTGTGCTAGGAAGATGATTGGTAACATGTCCTAAGGTGTGATGGCCTAAAATGAGAAAGGCTAAGGCTTCTTTAGCGTCGCTGTTCATCCCATAATCTTCCATGGTTCGGATGGGAATAGGATGCAATCGTGCTTTAATGGAATTCATCAAAAACGTATTATGAATGCCTCCGCCTGAAAAGATGATTTCATCAAGAGGTCCTAAGGGGAAAATGTAGCGTTCATAGGCATCCGCTATTGAAATTGCGGTGTAAGCCGTGAAGGTTGCTAAAAGATCATTGATTGCGTAATCGGAATATTGTTTCAGCAGTTTATGCGTCCACGGACTGCCAAACGTTTCTCTTCCCGTTGATTTCGGTGGTGTCTGAGACAAAAAAGGATGGGAAAGAAGCGCTTCAAGCATGGGTTTAATCGGTGTCCCTAATGATGCGTGTATGCCTTGATCGTCATAGGGCAAGCCCAACAATCTAAAAATGGCATCGTTGATCATCATGTTGCCTGGACCGGTATCAAACGCCATCACGTCTTCAGGTAGGCCACCTTTTTTTAACCAGGTTAGGTTGGATATGCCCCCAATGTTGTGCACCACACGGGTCTTGGTATCCGATTTAAACAAAACATAATCTGCAAATGGAACCAGGGGTGCTCCTTGTCCACCAACGGCCATGTCAGCTGTTCTAAAATTGCTGATAACGGTTGTTTGAAGCATTTCTTTGATGACAGAACCTTCCCCTAATTGAAGGGTGGAGCGATGGCATGGAAGGGGTTCATTGGGCATGTGATACATCGTTTGGCCGTGTGAGGCCACAAAATCAAGGTGTGAAAGCGGCAAACGAGCCTCTTGACAGAGCTTTTGAACAGCTTCAGCAAAGGCATAGCCCAACTCAAAATTCAGACTGCAAAGGAGATCCACCGAACTGGTTTTTGGTTCCATTGCCTGTCTGATGCGATTAATGAGTGAATCGGATAGAGGATATGTGTTAAAGTGATGGAGCGTCACGCGGGTTCCTTCATGGTAACCTTCAATGCTGGCCAGTGCAACATCTATGCCATCCAAAGAGGTTCCACTCATGATTCCAATGCCTAATCGTTTCATGTCGTCACCTACACTTTTATTATAATTCATCTATGATGAGATGCAAACGTTTGTCAGTTTTTGGTCAATTTTTTCAAAAAAAAAGGATATTCTCATATCCCTTATCGCTTGTATTTTTTAAAGGTTTGATACGTCATCTCTAAGGTTCTAACCGAGCGATCGATATCAAAATAGGCACAGGATGCAAACAATGCATCCACAATCGCCAATTGTGAAATTCGCGAGGTCATGGCTGCACTTCGAAATTCGCCTTCCATCGATGACGTGTAGAGTACGATGTCTGAAAGTTCTGACAAAATAGAACTGCCAAGTTTGGTGATGCTGATAATCGTGGCTTTATTTTCTTTAGCGACTAACGCAGCACTGATGATTTCCTTGGTTTTTCCAGAATTGGAGATGAAAATAATCACGTCTTTTTGATTCAAAAATGAAGCATCCACGAGCTGTTCATGGGATTCTCCTTGAGCGATACAAAACTTATTGATCCGTCTCAGTTTCATTTCTAAATCTTTGCAGACCAAATAGGATGATCCTTTTCCAAAAATGAGAATCTTTCGAGCCGTCATGATGACTTCTGCTGCTTTTTCAAGGGTTTCTTGGTTGTAAAGTTTTAAAGTGTCTTCAAGCACTCTAATGTTGTTTTCAATTGCGGAACGGCCGCAGTTTTTATCTTTGGCTAAGATGACATCGACATACTCTTTGTTTTCAGGAATTTCTACTTTCGCATTAGCTAAAATAAAGTCAATCTTAAAATCTTTAAACCCCCGATAACCCAGTTTTTTACACATTCGAACCACAGAAGCGGGGGATGTGTATGCCGCTTCAGCAATCTTTTCTACACTGAAATCTTTGAGGGATTCTTTGTTTTCAATCAGATAATCCAAAACAACACGCTCAGCCATACTTAATTCTTCTTTGTACTTCAGCATGTTCAACATGACACTCATATGAGTCACCTCTTTATGGTCGAATATGGGTTACTCATATTATATCATTTTTTTCAAATAAATGTGGTTTTGCATGCAAAGCAATCGAAAGAATGAAAAAACGATTAATCGATAATCTTTTCAGGGTTTAAAATCCCGTTTGGATCAAACGCTTTCTTGATTGCACGCATGATGTCTATTTGCTTATCGCCAAGCTGCGCCTTCATGTATCTTTTTTTCGCGTAACCAATGCCGTGCTCTCCAGAAACAAGACCTCCACACGCATTTGCTTTTTGATACATGCGGTCAAAAGCAATGGTTTTTTTATCTTGCCAAGTTTCATCATCAAGGGCATCTTTGCATAGATAAAGGTGTAAATTCCCATCACCGATATGCCCAAAATAAGGGATTCGGATGCCGATTTCTTGACTGAGTGCTTGAACAAAATCCAAATAGGAAGCAATCATTGATCTGGGCAAGACCACGTCGCATTCGTCCATCTCGGTTGTCGACGATTTAATGGCTTCTAGAAAAGCACCTCGCACGGTCCAAACCGATTTTTTCCGCTCTTCGGTGTCAACCAAATAAACATCTAAAGCACCAAGTTCATCTAAACATAATGCGCTTGCTTTTTCAATATCTTCCATAAGATGGGTGTCGCTGTTTCCATCATAGCTGAGCAAGAGATACGCTTCATGATGATGATTGGGAATTTTCTTTCCTAAAAATGCTTCCCCATACGTGAGTGACTCTTGATTGAAAAACTCAATCGCAGATGGCACTACGTGATGCGTTAAAAGGTAAGGTGCAGCATCAATGGCTTTTTTGTGGGTTTCAAATGGCACCAATAGACTCATGGTTTTTTGAGGTTTGGCCATCAGTTTTAATGTCGCTTCAACGATGACTCCAAGTGTGCCTTCGCTTCCAATTATTAAATCTTTTAGTGCAAAACCGGTCGAATTTTTGACCACCTTCCCGCCTAAAACAAGACGTTCCCCAGTTGGAATCACCACTTCAAGCCCACGGACCCAATCACGCGTGACCCCATATTTAACCGCACGCATGCCTCCGGCATTGGTGGAAATGTTGCCCGCTATGGTCGCTGTTTTTTCGCCTGGATCAGGTGCATAAAAAAGACCTTGTTTTTCAACGTATTCATAGATATCTAGCAGCAAGACGCCTGGTTCAACACGAAGCGTCAAATTGATTGGATCCAACTCAAGTATCCGGTTCATTTGGGATAAATCCAATAAGATGCCCCCTTGGATAGGAACGCAACCTCCAACCAATCCTGTGCCACTGCCTCTTGTGGTGACTGGAATACGGTTTTGATTGGCAAACACCATGATGGCTTCTACCTGTTCTTTTGTCGTGACAGATACATGATAATCCGGTTTGGCAGAAACGGTTTTTAACTCGTCATGTGTCAAATCCATCGGGATATCATCATGGATAACGATGTGATCTGGACCCACGATTTGGAGCAATTTTTGGTAATGATTGGGGTCAAACTGATACGATTTCATCGCATGTCCTCCTTGATTTGATCAATAAGCTTATTTAAATCTGGCATGATGTCATAAAAATCTCCCACAATCGCATAGTGACTGATATCGAATAATCGGCAATGGGGATCTTTATTGATGGAAATGATGAGTTCAGCATCCTTCATCCCTTCGATGTATTGCACTGCGCCACTAATGCCAATATTAATAATCAATTTAGGTTTTACGGTTCTTCCGGATAAACCGATTTGTCTTTTTGGATCAAACCAACCGTTTTCAATCAATGGTCTTGTGCAGGCTAATTCTGCATTGAGTTTGTTCTTTAGGGGTTCAATCAATTCCAAATCCTTTTGCTTTTTAAAGGCTCTGCCTACGGCAATTATGATTTCGGCGTCACTGATATCATGGACTGGAGGTTGCTCAATGATGTCAAGGATTTGAACACGACTTTCCTTTTCAATGTCAGAAAGGTGAGGATAGATGACTGGACTCAACGCTTTTGTTTTAGTCGCGGTTTGGAACATTTTATACCGAATAGTCGCCATTTGTGGACGATGATGAGGAGTTGCAATTTTAGCCATGATATTGCCACCAAAAGCTGGACGAATCTGAATGAGATCGCCTTCTTTTGTTAGTTCAAGTTTGGTGCAGTCCGCTGTCAACCCTGTATGTAACCTCGCAGCAACCCGTGGTGCAAAGCTTCGTCCAAGGGCAGTTCCTCCCATTAAGAAAATGTTGTTTAAAAATGTTTGATGAAACATCTCCATGACACGGGTATGCTGCTCCACATCAAAGGTCCTTAGGGCTTCGTGCTGATAGATATAAATAGCATCTAATCCATAGGTTCTCAAGGTGTCAATCAATTTAGATTCAACGCATCCAATGACAATAGCCATGACCGGTTCTTGGGTCACTTGCTTGAGTTCTAAGGCCTTTCCTATCAGTTCAAAGCTAACAGGATGGATCACATTGTTGTGATGCTCTATATAAACGCATATGCCTTTATAAAGCGATTTATCAATGGTTTTTTGCTTGGACTCTATCCATTCACAAACGCCTTCAGGTCCTTGATTAATGCACAGTTTACACAGTTTGCATGAGGCGTTTATGGAAAGATACGCATCTTGATAATCAAACGCGTTAAAGGGGCATAATTGCAGCAAATCTTTCGCAATTTTGGGATTTACTTTGTCTTGATTGATTTTAATGTAACTCATAGGATCACCAAAATTTGTGCTGTTTTAGAACATCAAACAGCGCTTCGCTTAGCTGTTTACCCGATCCCTCTAAGAGGGTTGACTCGCGGTTTTTGGAGGGAGGAAAGATTTCAATGACTTGTGTTGGAGAACCATTTAATCCATAGTGCATGGGATCTTGATCTTCTAAGTTCTTAAGTGATACGTGTTCAATGGGCTCATCTTTTTTAAGGCGTTTTCTTCGGAAAGACGGCAATCGAGGAACAAGATTTCCATGGTCAATGGTTAAAAGACAGGGAAGAGAAATCCATACCTTTTCATCATAATGGTCATAGGAAGCCACTGCTATAATCGATTTTTCATCGATTTTGATGATTTCTTTGACATAACACACATGGGGTATATCAAGCATCTCCGCGATTTCAGGACCCACTTGCGCTGTATCCCCGTCTGTGGTTTGCTTGCCACAAAGGATTATGGAATAGTCTCCTAGATAACGAATCAACTGACTAAGTGTGTAAGCTGTAGAATACACATCGGCACCCGCCAAGCGTTTATCTGAAATCAAGGTTGCTTTATCTGCTCCCATATAAAGCGCTTCTTTTAGAACGCTGATGGCACTTGGAGGTCCCATGGTGACGGCATGAATGACAGCATTGGATTGGTTTTTCTTTATATCGAATGCTCGTTCTAACGCATAAAGATCATAGGGATTCATTTTCACGTTATCCCCATCGCGGATTAAAACGCCGGTTTTCGGATCGACATTGACATCCGAAGATGCCGGGACTTGCTTGATGCATACAATAATGTTCATGGTGTCCTACCTTTTTTTTTTAATTTCCTGTCTCCTTGCGGAGGCTATTTCTGTACAATCGAAAGAGCTGTCCAATCTCATCTGGATGAACCGTAACCCAAATAGGTTCCGAATAATGCGATGAGCGAAACAGCAATTTATCGCCTATGGCTCTAATTCTTATTTCGTATTCCCCTGGAGGCAGTTGCAGTGGGAATGCAGGAGCATGATGGGTTGTCACCACGCCGTTAATAGCCATTTGATACCCTTGGCTGTTGGAAACTTCCAAGAATCGGATCATCCCTTGATCGTCGATATGAATGCGTTTAGGCGTCTCTAAAGTTGGTCTTAAATCTGGAAACGGCAATTGATCTGGGTTTCGTTGATGGTGGCCTTTTACAATGAATAAGCCATTGGAGATGTTTCTTAGTTGCCCATCCGAAGGATGATTGACCACATGATATGCATCGGTCTCCAAATCTTTAACCAATGCGGTGGTGGAACCACCACCATCTAAGTTATACGCCGTTCTTGCTCCAAAATGTGACATAATCGCTGCCATTTCACGATGATTCACACCTTCCATACCAAGATGAGCCTGTCGGCCATCAACCGTTACAAAGAATACGGATCCTCCTGCGGTAACACCTATGGCTGTCCGTGGTGCACGCGACGTGGGAATAGCCCCTTCTGTCCATGTGGTTAATGGGCGACCATTTTCAACCAGTTTTTCCCAAACACCAATCGCAAACCTAACATCTTCAAAAGCCCCGAGAGGTTTTCTTTGGATGACCACATGATCGGTATTTTCAAATAAAAGAGGAGTGGATACCCAATCACTGACCAAGATAATTTGTCCTTTTTCTACGGATAACGTATCCTGTGTGATACGCACAGGAACCCCTTTTCCAAAATACCGGGATTGCCAGTCATCGCGTTTGAGATCAATGGCCTCTAAAACGACTTTCGGTGTAGCTTGACTAATCACATGGGGGTAATCATCAAAGTAGACAGACCACTGTCCCGCTGGTGCTTCTTTGTTGATTGCACCAATGTCCATTCTGAGCTTCAAATCTTGATCCCCATCAAACACCAAAAGTTCATAACCTCCCCATTCGGGAATGCCGAAGACAACCTCACCGTTATCTTTAAAACCTGCAAGAGGGCGATTGCCTCCCGTGGTAAGAACTTCGTAATTGCGTATATACCCCGCAACCGGATGCCCCGTGTTCATATTATAAAAATCGCCATTGACACCGGCAATCACTTGGTAATGATCGTAGCGTTGGTGAATGTTTTCTTTAAGAGCATACATGTTTCCCATCCCCCATTCGTAAGGGGAATAGGCATCCGCTACAATAACATGAAGTTCTTCTGCCAACTGAACATGTGCACCTAAATAATTAATGACTTGTTTAGTACGGATGGTTTCTTCAGTATCCTGATTATAATAACGAATTTCGCCAACAATTTTTGTGTGTCTTACGCCTTCGATGTATTCAGTGACTTCACTTGTTGCATCCACTAATAGCGATGCTTCCAATTGGCGATAATTTCCTAATAAAGATAACCCGACTATTAGAAGGATGAGAAGGATTTTTTTCATGATGAAACCTCCTCAAGGATATCGGGTAATAAGATGATGGTCTCATGGATGCCATAAAACATCATGACATGGTGGTACACCGTTTTTCCAAGCGTCAAATCAAACACGATGGATTCAATGTGATGATGGCCAAACAGGATCTCGAAATTGCTAACTTTCGCATGGGGGAATTCTTTAACGAAAAAGGATTCCACGACATGAAGCGATTGCAAATTCATAAAATAGCGACCGTTTAGTTCTGTAAACATCGTCCAGTCGAGTAATCTAAAAAACAAAAACGAAGCGACCTCATCAGGGGAGCAATCATGAGGGTGTTTTCGGTACCCATCCTCATAGTGTCGATAGAGATAACAGAATTGCTCCTCTTTAACAAAGTAATCGATGGTTTCCCCAACTTGACTGGATGAGATGTGCTGGTATCTTTTGAAAAGAAAATGATACGTTTCTTGATTGACAGTGACTTCAATATCCAAACTGTACTGGTCCATCTCGTTTAACGTATCAAAAAAGACCGCATAGGGATTCGGGGTTTCGATGGGTGTGGATGGACGTTCATCTCTCGTGCATCCATATAATAAAGCCAACAAAACAAGCATCAAGACAATCATGTTTTTTTTCATGGCATCACCTCAGGTTCTAATCTTATTTTATCGTTCATTCGATGAAAAAAGTTGTCAAAAAATAAAAAAACCTTGCTTAGCAAGGCTTTCCATCTCATTTTGATGTTAAATTTCAAAGTCGATGTAAAAATAGAATTTTTTAGTTTTGATTTCCAACTTGACTTCTTTTCGATTGTTTTCAACATCCTCATGGTGAAAAGATGGAATCATCGACAAATCTTCAACAGATAATGAAATGAAGTAAAACTCAATCTCATCCGGTTTTCCTTTGAGTGTTTTTTCAAACTTAAACATTCGACAATCCTCCTTCGAACATCACGCGCTTTTATCAATAAAAGCCTTGATCAACTCAATCTCTTTCTCAAGCGTTTGGTATGTGTAGTCCATGACAAACTGTGTTTGCGCATCGGTGTAAACTTTTTGACTAGACCGCATGTTGACTAACGCTTGATACTCCCTTAACTGTGTTTCTTTATATCTTAAATAATCTTCCAAGAGGCTTTTCCGTTCGTCTTGATTGACGTCTTGCGAAAGAAAGATCTTAAGGATGAACGAATCTTTGCACGAGACTTGTTCAGAGGGTGTCATCAACCATTGATGAAGTTCGTTTTTTCCCTCTTCTGTGATGTAATACTTGATGGTTTGTCTTCCATCGATTTTATTCTCTTTCGAATCAATGAATCCTTCTTCTTTCAACTTATGCAACGCTGGATAGATGCCACCATAACTCACTGGCCAAAATTTCTTGATAGAAATCTCCATGTTTTTTTTGATTAAATATCCGGTCATGGGAGCAATGTTTAGCAAACCCAAGATGGCGTGTTTTTGAGACATGACACCCTCCTTAATATATCGGTTGGATATATCTTACAAGTATATTTTACCAGAAAAAAAGAGAGAGTCAATCCCTTTTTTAAATTTTTCTTAGAGAAGGCAAACTGGCTGCTGCAATCGACTGACCAACGCGCCGGCTCATCTCATCTGGAAGTTGAATGGTCAAGGTTTGAAACAGATCTGGAAACTCAGAAGATAAGACCTCATTGGCTGCTTCTAAAATGAGTTTTCCGCCTCGTCCTGATGTGACTCTACCAAGAATGAGTACGACACCGATGTCATAAAACATGCAATAGTACGCAATAGCATACGCCAAGTAACAGCCAATCATCTCAAAAATATCACACGCTTTTGAATGACCTTGTTCGGCTAAATGTTGTACGACCTTTAAGTTTTCAGCTGGGGTTAATTGATTATCCAATGGGAGATGCGCCATTTTCGCCAGTTTAATAACAGCATCCTGTGACAAGTATTTGACGCCACATCCGCGATCAAGGGACCATTCATCCATCATGGCCTCCTTGGCGTCATCGATGGGTACGAACGCTAATTCGTTTAACCAACCCAAAAGATTGCCGTTGGCATCGACATAGCCTGCAGCTTCGCTGGTTCCCATTGCAATCCCTAAGACGCGGTTTTTCTTTAAACTCATGGACCCTGCTAATGCAGTGACATCTCCGTCGTTTGCTACTTCTAGTGGAACATCAAACGCGTTTTTAATGTCCGTGTAAATCGATTTTGTTTGATCTTTTAAACTCGGATCAGTTACTTGAATAAATAAACTGGATGCCATCATACGGTTATCAATCACCACACCTGCGGTGCTGATGCCAATCGCATCCACCCGCGGCAGATGAGACGCTGCGCGATGAATCGAATCCATGATGCCTTCTTGATGATAACTTGGATGCGATTGAATTTTGGGGTGCCATACCACTTCTTCACTAAAAACAGCAACCCCGTCGATTAAAGCAGAAACCTTTCGGTCGCTACCGCCTGCATCAAAACCAATGCGACACCCTTCTAAATGCCGTCCAATCGCTTTAGACTCTTCGCACATGTTAGGAAAATCACGTTCTGAACTCTCAACAATGTCGAAAGAGGATTCATAAATCTCCGACATAAACCGTTGGTCAAACGCACGTAACCCCTCTGGGTGGTACAAGGTTTTCAAATAGCGTGAAAACGCTGGATAGCCCAAAACATGAATTTTGCATCCCCCTTTAATCCACAAAAGCGTTTTAACCAAGCGCTCTAAATACGTGAAATTGGCTGTCTCTTGATGCGATGAATCACCAAAAACCACGGTTTCATAAACCGAAACTTGACCCATTGAACGCGTAATCGCGATTTTGACGGGTCGAATGTCGTTGGTTTTTCTAACTTGGTTCAAAAAAGCTTGATGATTAAGAACCATCGGACTAAATGTTGGGTCCAATTTAAAACGTGATAGGGTATGACGATTGAATTCAAACGGTTTCATAATGACTCCTTTAGCACACAATCACATTATAACCAACTTAGAACGCTTTCTCAAGAGGATTAAGGAGTTTGTCATTTTATGAAAGTTATGTTCATGTATCGTTAAAACTCGATGTCAACAGACCCTGATAACGGTCCTTTTTTATGGATTTCAATGGGTTGCTTGTCTGAATTCTTTAGTGTGATATCACCGGATAAAGACTTAAAATGGATGCGTTTTGGGTAAAATTCGTTACCGATTAAATCCCCACTTACGGTGGACATGTCGAGTTCAATGCATGTTGATCCGTTGATTTCAAAGTCGCCGCTTACCGAATTCAACTTAATCTCTTTATTAAAGACGCACGATTGAAACAGCATGTCTCCACTTACTGAGCTTGCTTGCATCAAATCGACATACACGTTATTGGCTTCAATATCACCGTTGACCGAATTGATTTTGAATGTTCCCAAGGACGCTTGCTCAAGCAACACATCTCCGTTGGTGGTGGATATGGTGAACTGCTCTGAGCGAACACCATTCATGTGAAGATACGCATTTATGACAGAAACTGTTGCCTGTTTGAACATGAGTTCTTCAGGGACTTCAATCAAAAACTTCACCCGTGAATGCGATGAAAAAAGATGCTTGAAACGAAACCCTTTAAGCGTGGGTGTTGATAAAGAGAGTTCATTAGCATTGATAATCAGTTCATATCTTTCTGGATTAAAAGCGCCTTTGACATGAACATGAATGGCCTGATCTAAACTGGGCTTTATCATAACATCTTCGTTAATCAGTTTGATGGTCATGTTCATCTTCTCTTCGGTTGGTTGAAAGGATTTCCATAGACGAAAGGAGCCATCATCCTCACTATCTGTGCTCTTTTTTTCAAAAGCGCCTTGATCTTGAGCGATTTCTTCGGCAACTTTTTTTGCTGTACCGAATTTTTTGGCAATGTCTTTGGGGTCAAGACCTTCTTGAATTGCGGTGTTTAACATTTCCTTAAAATCAGCAAGAATCTCGTCTTGCTCCTGTTGATTGAGACTATATTTACTTAATTCTTTCTTTAAATCGTCGATATATGTCATCATTTTTCTTTCCTCCTTTGGTAATGATTTGGTATACGCCTCCGATGAAAGCGTCCCATTCTTGTCTCAGATTTAAGTAATACATGAATCCTTTTTGAGTCATCTGGTAATATTTGCGCGGTGCGCCTTCTGAAGACTCTTTTAAATACGTAATGAAATAGTCTTCCTGTGTCAGTCGTCTCAATATGGGATAAATCGAGTTCTCACTGACATCAATATGCATGGATAACGCATTGATAATGGCGTACCCATATAGGTCTTCTTCAACCAAAATGGATAACACACAGAGCTCAATGATTCCTTTTTTAAATTGTGCGTTCAAGATATCCCTCCTTCAAATTAATCATAACACAGTATCATTCAATACACAATACCTTTTGATGAATTGTTTAATATTCGTGCTGAGTATGCTATACTGGTGCTAAATGAGGTGAATCCAGTGAATCAAAATCCTTCCTTGCTCCATATTGGTAAAAAATCTTTTCTAAGTGTTTGTTATATCTTGCTTGGTTTAATCCTATTTGCGGGCCTTCTCACATTGATTATTCCTAAGGGAGCGTATTTAAGAAACCCCGATGGAACCTTGATTCAAGATAGTTTCGTTTATCTGGATCAGACGCATTACCCGGTTTATCGATGGCTTTTAGCCCCTTTTGAGGTTTTAGCGACATCCGATGGGCTAAGCGTGATTGTGATTGGTGTGTTTTTAATCATTTTGGGTGGAACGTTTTCGATTATGGATAAGACGGGCGGGATTCAATCCATCATCAATCGGTTAATCAAACGCTATCAAGCTCGAAAATACATACTATTGCGATTGGTGATTTTAGTGTTTATGATGTTTGGGGCTTTTTTTGGCATTTTTGAAGAGTCGATTGCGCTTCTTCCGATTATGTTGTTGTTAGCTTTATCATTGGGTTGGGACTCTTTAACGGGATTGGGCATGTGTTTGCTTGCTGCAGGCTTCGGTTTCGCTTCTGCTGTAACTAACCCGTTTTCTGTTGGGGTTGCCTCGCAACTTGCAGGAATATCCATTATCAATGGAATTGGCTACCGTTTGGTTATCTTTCTCATTATGTACGCCCTTTTACAGTTTTTCTTAGTCCGTTATGCGAAGAAAATAGAAAAAAATCCGCAAGCGTCATTGACCTATGCGGAAGATATGAATCGTTCAAAGGATCTGAATTTGGATGCTCCACTGCCTTTTGGAAATGAGCCTGTGGTTTTCAAAACCTATACCCTATTGTTTGTTGTTTTGCTGGTGGGCATTTTAATATCGAGTTTGGCTGAGTTAATTTTTCATATTGAAATACCGGCGATTGTGTTGATGGCTGTCATCTTTCTTTTCGGTGGATGGCTGGCTGGATTCATCGTATCAAAAGATGTCCGTTTCACTTTTAAAACGTTTGGAAACGGCATGTTGGGGGTTGCGCCAGCCTTCATTTTGATTATTCTTGCTGTTAGCGTCAAACACATCATCAGTGAAGGCATGATTATGGACACCTTGCTCTATCATCTATCGTCACTTCTTGCCAATCAGTCGCTTTATGTGAGTGTTTTGTTCATCTACGGTTTGGTTTTAGTGCTCCAGTTCTTTATTGGCTCGGCATCCGCAAAAGCCTTCCTTATCATGCCCATCTTGTTGCCCTTGGTTTCCTTGATTGGCATCAGTTCTGAACTCGCCATTTTGGCCTTCATATTCGGGGACGGCTATACAAACGTCATTTTTCCTACCAATGCGGTTTTGTTGATTGGTCTATCCATTGCGTCGGTGAGTTATGCCAAATGGTTTAAGTTTACTATCAAACTTCAAATGGTGGTCTTACTGCTTACGGTTGTGCTTTTATTTATCGGACTTTGGTTTGGTTATTAATTACAACTTAAAAAACACACAATCATCTGTCTCTTTAATCTCGGTTGCCTCGCGTTTATTTAAATCGCCGTCAAACAATGTCAATCGTTCATCACGGAAATACCCAATCATCATCAGTTTTTTATCAAATGCTTGATAAACCGAGTTGATTAGGTGTTTTTTTGATGCAAATACGAGTGGGAACGGTTCATTGAAGCAAACTTTAGCCGAATGAATAGAAATGGCTTGACTGTCTAACTGGTTTTGATTGGGAGAAATGGTTAAAAGGTCTTCATAAAAATCGGCTGTGTCTTTGAATAAAGCGAGTTTACTCAACAAAAGCGAAATGATCTTGTTCGATATAATGGTGTTTTCGATTGCAAAATCTTTAAATAGTTGATCGTTTTTAGGATCCAAAAGTTCAACAATGATTTTGACATTAGGGTTCTTTAAGTTGGATTGAATGTAGATCAAGTGATCTAAAACATTCGCATCTAAGGCATCTTTCGGCTTATTTTCATCACTTAAAAGAATGAGTGTTGCGGGTTGTTTTAGCTCATTGATTTTTTGAATAGCTAACTCCGTTTGGGTATCATCAAAATGCATGGATGTGAACGTGCTTTGATGAATCTTCTCATAGAGCGAAAAAGATTCCATTATAAAGGGGAGTTTGTGGTTTTGACCGATGATTAAAATGGTATGCTGTCCTTTTTCGACCAACCGTTTCACTTTTAAAGAACGCGGTTCAATCACGTCTTTACTTTGCTTCCTAGCATCCTGTAGCGATTCCGATAATACAAACGTGTGCTGTTGATTAGATGACAAAGGAATCGCGTGGGAACGTGTTTCTAAACATGTTTCAAAAGGCATGGCCTCAATCGGATATATTTCAGATCCTCTAAAAGAAAATAATTCCAAATAAATGTCTTCCATTCGGCTATCGCTGATGGTTTGGGCAATAATTTGACCGAGTCTTCGGTCAAAACAAATGGGAATGATGTGTTTGGATTGAAGGGGTTTTACGATTTTGGAAAGATTGATGATTTTATGTTTGGTTTCTATATCTTTAACTTCGACAATGATGGCCGGTGATTTGGGAAGAGCAATCTGTCCCAAAGCCAAAACTTGCTTAATGGCTAAAAGGTCACTTTTATAAAACTCATCGACCGTACTGATGTCTCCATCTTTGCTCATGATGAGAATGCTATCGGCGTTTTGAATCGAAATATCATCGAGATCGTCTAAACTTAGAGGGTTGCCTGATTTCACTAAGACATTGAGGTTGGTGATTTTCTTTTTAGTGGGTTGATTTTGCATCACAGAAAGTGCAATCATCCGTTCAGCATGTGTTTTTTCAATGTCTGCTAACACCATGATGGTGACCTTATGGGTGTCCATATGAATCAAATCAGCGACCAACTCTGGAACTTTATTGTTCCAGTGCAAAACAACGATATGGTTTTCAAGTAAGATTTTCCCACCACCGCTTTGTTTCTTTTGAAAATAGTCTTTGAGCGCGTTTGTCGTTAATGCAATAATGGTTCCTGAAAACAAGACCAAACCGGTGATTAAAACCAAGACGGCTAAGACCATGGTTTGTGGGTTTTCAACCGTCAAAATGGCATTTGGAGTTAACATCCATTTAAGCGACCCGTTGACTAAAGCATCGATGACGCTTGTAAAAGTATCATCGACTCGGTAGGCGATCAAAGCTGAGACAATTAAGATGGCCAAATTGATTAAAATCATAATAGAAATTAAAAACACCATCGGACGTTTGTAGGTCTGTATGCTGATGGATGCTTTCAATTTGGAAAGTCTTGCTTTGATTTTTCGCATAACAATCACTCCTCGCTTTAGTTCTATTATAACGATTGGTTGGTTATTTAACAATTATTTCTTGACGGAAGTTAAAAAAATCCCATCGCTTTGATGAGATTTGGGATTTTGCTTTATTGAAACAAATCATTCACATAAGTGGGTAGATAAAAAGCACCTTGATGAATGAGGGAGTTGTAATACTTAGTTTTCAACCCCATCGCCTCCCAACGCTCTTTTTGATGATCACGAAGAGGATGGTATTTCTTAGAGGCAAACCCGAATAACCAATGCCCCGATGGGTAGGTGGGTTGATGGAATTGATAAACCGATGCGATAGGAAAAAGACGTTTTATCTTATCGTGCGCTCTTAACATTTCTTTGCGATAATCCTCAAAATACGGGGATTCGTGTTGATTAATCAAGATGCCGTTTTGACCAAGAGCACGATAGCAATGTTGATAAAACGCTAGCGTGAAAAGTCCTTCTCCTGGACCGATTGGATCGGTTGAATCAACCAAGATTAGATCGTAGGTGCCTGCTTGAGCGCGTTCGACAAACTTAAGACCATCTTCGAAAAATAGACGAATTCTAGGGTCTTGATTTAATCGTGATGCCGTTAGTGGCAAATAGGTTTGGCAAAGTTCAACCACCCGTTGATCAATCTCTACCATATCAATCGTTTCAATGGATGGGTATCGCGATATCTCACGAGCCGTTCCTCCATCACCTCCACCGATAATTAAAACCTTTTTAATATTGGGGTTGACAGCCATCGGCACATGAGTAATCATGTCGTGATAGATAAACTCATCTTTCTCATTGACCATCATCAATCCATCCAAGGTAAAAAAGGTTCCGAAAGTTTCGCTTTGGTAAAAATCCACGGTTTGAAAAGGGGTAACTTCGTGATGAAGATGACGCTCATAATCAATAGAAAAGTGGGTGCCTTTGGCCCAACGCTCTGTAAATGTCTTCATGTCAATCCTCCTTAGTAAGCCCTTTATGCTCGAACAAGTTCATGCCGTAATAGATTTCTTTCATTTCATGTTTCAAGCAATCAAGCAGTTTCTTTTGTCTTGAGGGGGTGAGTTCTTCTTTGGTTTTCCCGAATAGATAGTTGTCTAAATCCAAATCTTTAAGCATCATTTTGGTATGGAAAATGTTTTCTTGATACACGTTAACATCAATCATTTGGTAAAGATCAATCGTTTCTTGCTTAATGTAATCTTGGATGGTGTCGATATCGTGATCAATGAACACTTTTTTTCCACTCGCAAGCCGTGTGAATCCTCTGACTCGATAATCCACAGTAATGATGTCTGAGTCAAAACTTGAAATCAAGTAATTGAGCGCATTCAGTGGAGAAATCTCACCACATGTTGCTACATCGATATCCACTCGAAACGTAGAAACGCCTGCTTCAGGATGCGATTCCGGATACGAATGAACGGTAATATGGGACTTGTCTAAATGCGCGACAACGGTCTTGTTAATGGGAGTCAAAATACCTCGGTTGCAGGAATCATCTACCGCCATGATGGGCACTTCTTGCTCGCTAATCAAGATGGTGACACTGGCTCCTTGAGGTTCATAATCTTGTTTTGATATGCTTAAAATGTGCGCGCCAATCCGTTGCGTCACTTCTTCTAGAATTTCAGTTAATCGTTTGGAGTTGTACATCTCGTCGATGTATTTAATGTAGGCTTCCCTTTCCTTTTTCGTTTCTGTAATGCAAATATCATAGATGTTAAACGATAAGGATTTCGTCAGATTATTAAATCCGTAAAGGGCCAATTTCTCCATCATTTCTCGTTACCAATGGCTAAGATTAACGCCTCAAGACGATCAAGCCGTTCCCATGGCAAGTCTAAGTCATTTCGACCGAAGTGACCGTAAGCGGCTGTTTGTTGATAAATAGGCCGTTTTAAATCCAACATATCAATAATGCCTTTAGGTTTTAAATTGAACACCTTTCGAATGGCTGAAATGATAGTCGACTCTGGGTATTTGCTAGACCCAAAGGTATCGATGCGAATGCTTGTGGGTTCAGCAACACCAATGGCGTAGGAAAGCTGAATCTCGCACCGATCGGCTAGTCCTGCTGCAACCACATGTTTAGCCACATAACGAGCCGCATAAGCTGCACTTCGGTCCACTTTTGAGGGATCTTTTCCACTAAAAGCACCGCCGCCATGACGGGCATAACCCCCATAGGTATCCACGATGATTTTTCGACCGGTTAAGCCGCTATCGCCATGCGGACCTCCAATCACAAATTTTCCAGTAGGATTGATGAAGACCTTCGTCTTTTGATCCATAAAGTGCGCAGGTATAACGGGTTTAATTACATGCTTAAAAATATCATGATGGATTTGTTCTTGTTTAATATTGGGTGCATGTTGCGATGAGACCACAACGGCATCAAGCCGAATCGCCCGTTCGTGATCATCAAATTCCATGGTCACTTGGGTTTTCCCATCGGGTCTTAAATACCCCAATAAACCAGATTTACGGACCTCTGCCAAACGTTTGGCTAATCGGTGTGCCAAAACAATGGTGATTGGCATGTACTCGGGTGTTTCGTTGGTTGCATAGCCAAACATCAGCCCTTGATCGCCCGCCCCTTGTTCTATTTTTCCGCCTTTGCCTTCATCAACGCCCATAGCAATATCCGGGGATTGTGGGTCAATAGCAACTAAAACACCCATGGTTTCTGCGTCAAACCCATATTTTCCGCGGTCATACCCTATGTCTTTAACGACACGCCTTACAATCTTTTGAATGTCAACGTATGTTTCGGTTGTGATTTCTCCCATCACCAAAACTAATCCGGTTGTTACAGCGGTCTCGCATGCCACACGGGCATTTGGATCATCGTTTAAGATAGCATCTAAAATTGCATCAGAAATCTGATCACAAATTTTATCGGGATGCCCTTCTGTTACGGATTCTGAAGTAAATAGTTTTTTGTTTTCCATGACAGTCATTCCTTTCTTAACACGATACTTATGGTATCAAAAAATCAAAGATATTGCAAGCAAATTTTTAATATTACTAATTTTTTTGTTTAGTATTTATAAACTGTGGCTTGGACTAAAAAATTTTCAATTCTTTATCTGTTGTTTCTTTCCTTCATTTAATCAAAAATCGTCGCTTTCCTCATTAATGATCACTCGATCAAACGTTTTGCGGAAGGACTGCTTGGAAAAAGATATATAGGCGTTTTTTTGAGGGAAAAAGAGGGTGTTAATGATTGGAATCATCAAGAAAATAATCCAAGTTGGGTGCCATTCCTTAACCACAAAAAGACTCAAAACGATGTAAAGCGCGGTGATGGTATACATGACGAGTTTTCGTGCCGTCACTTTCTTTTCGATGATGGTGTTCACAAGGGGAACAGAGAGGAAAACCAACCAACCTGGGTTCCAAGCCTTTAAGCCAAACCCTAGCCATAAGAAAACCATAAGAGCGATGAATGGCATGGACTCTTGGATTTTCCGTTTGATGTTTCCTGTTAATAAAATCCATGATAGTGGAATCAGTAAAAAGAAGGTCCATCCCAAGGATGGGTTTTGTAAATAAAACGTTGCAAATAAAAACAATAACAAACTAATCAGTGGCGTGACTTCAAGAATTCTTCTTCGCATGGAATTACCTCTCTATTCTACCGTTACGCTTTTCGCAAGGTTTCTAGGTTTATCGATATCGTGGCCTCTTAAGAGTGCCGCATAGTATGCAATCAATTGGGTTGGAATAACGGTAATTAAACTGGAAAGCAGCCAATGAACATCCTCTAAAATAATGGGGTCTTGAGGCTGACTTGACGATTTTAAGGAAATGACTAAGGTGTTAGCACCTCTTGACATCACTTCTTTCAAGTTCGACCGTGTGTTCAGTTGAATACGAGGATCAGAAATGATTGCGATCACTGGAGTTCCCTCTTCAATCAATGCAATCGTTCCGTGCTTCAGCTCTCCTGCAGCAAATCCTTCGGTTTGAATATAGGAAATTTCTTTTAGTTTTAAAGCCGCTTCAAGTGCAACAAAATAATCCATTCCTCGCCCAATGTAAAAACAGTTTCGTTTGGTTAAAAAGGGTTCAATGGTGGCTTTGATGGTTTCACGGCTTAAAAACGACTCCATCGATAAAGCGACCTTAGTGAGTTCCTTTTTTAAGTCAAAAGGTTTTTCGTTGGCACACTGATCAGCAATCAGTGCAAGTAGCGAAATTTGAGCCACATACGCTTTCGTGGATGCAACAGCAATCTCAGGTCCTGCAAAAAGTTCTAGTGCGTAGGTCGCCTCTCTTGCTAAAGTGGATGTGATGACATTGGTAATCGTTAATGACCGATATAAAGCTTGATTCAATAGGGTTAGGCAAGCCCTTAAATCCGCAGTTTCTCCAGATTGTGTAATGAGAATGAAAAACGGCTTGGATGATAGGATTGGTTTTTGATACGCGAACTCGGATGCGATATGAACGTCGACCGGTTTATGAAGGATTGTCTCAAAGAGAACCTTGCCAATTAGTGCTGCATGCATGGAGGTCCCCGCTGCAAGCATATAGATTCGATCGGATTCCCAAATCTCATCTTTGATTGCTTGTGGAATGTTTAAATCTCCCTCTTTTGAATAGTGGGTCAAAATACGTCTAATGACTGAAGGTTGTTCATGAATTTCCTTCAACATGAAGTGCGGAAAATCTCCTTTAGTCGTATCTTGGTCATCCATTTCGATGGGACGAAAATCCACGGTTATGGGTTGGTGGTGCAGGTCAAACATGTTTAACCGTGATTTGGTTGCAACAACAAGGGTTTGATCACGCATGGGATAATAATCGGTTGCAGTTCCCACTAATGCCATCAAGTCGGATGCAATGGTCCAACCGGTTTCCCCTTTTCCAATTAACAATGGGCTCTTGCTTTTTGCCGCATAAATTTTTTCTGGGTCGCTCGCATCCAAAATCAATAAAGCATACGAACCATGAAGCAGTTTTAAGGTGGTTGTAATGGCGTTTTCAACATGAAGTGTTTGAGCAAATGTCTCAATCAATTGTGCAATCACTTCAGTATCGGTTTCGCTTTCAAATTTAGCGTGTCTTAAATATTGATCTTTAAGTTCTAAATCGTTATCAATCACCCCATTGTGCACAATCATGAACCGTTTGGTTTGCGAGAAATGGGGGTGTGAGTTTTCTTTGTTCACCTTTCCATGGGTCGCCCAGCGGGTATGACCAATGCCGATATTCGATAGCGGTGCTTGTTCCGATAACTGAATGAGTTTGGCAACACGACCCACATCTTTATACACGTCATAAATTTGATATCGATGGTTAAAAAGACTCATGCCTGCTGAATCATAGCCACGGTATTCTAATCGGGTTAACCCCTTCAAAATGATGTCTTTCGCGTTTTGATTACCAATAAAACCAACAATACCACACATAGGATGCCTCCTGTTTTTTTTATTATATCATAGAATGATAATCCTTGTGATGTTCCTGTTTATTTCGTCTTTATCCGTTTGCAAAACTGAAGGATTTCAAGTATAATTTGAGGTATAAGAGTCAAGGAGGTTTTCACACATGGCTAAAGCGAAATATGGTTACGGATGGGTATTAAAGTTTATTCTTGCTGCCATTTTGATTGGTGTAGGGATTTATATGGTCTTTGCTGATACAGTGGTTTTCGTTATCACAGGGATTGCGATTGTCATTTTTTCCTTGTTCCGCGTCATTCCGTTGCTTAAATCATTAAATAAAGAGGTGCTGCGCACCATTAATTTGATTGAAATCATTTTTGACACGATCATTGGAGGAGTCTTAATCTATATTGGTATTGCACATGCCAATCAAATTGGAAACAATGCTGCTATCAGTTTAGTTTACCGTTTTTCACTGGCGTTTTTCTTCTATGCACGCGGCTTAGTGTATTTCAGTTCCGTTGTCTTCTTTGGTGAAAAAACAGAGGTTCCCAAATTTTGGATTCATATAGTTTCCTTAACATTGGGTGTTTTGGTGGCATCTTATCCCGATTTTAGTGAACGAACCATTGGATTCATCCTCCTTCTCATCTCATTAGTGGGTGCTTCTTATTTGGGCGTTGATGGATACGGTGGGTATCAAAAATACCGTGTTTTTCAAAAAGAATTAAATGCAGTTAAGGCAAAAGAATCTGGAGTTCAAACCCCAGGCAAAGACGACCAACCCATAGGTGATCCTGTCAAGGATAAAGAGGAAGAGCGTCCCTACGTCAATTAGTCATCCAAGGAGTTTTCATGATCAAATACCGCCATTGCCAGAAGTTTCAGCACCTGTGCAATTTCATTGGCAATACCCCACTTAGTAAACTCAGTTTTGATTATTTAGGAAAACAGCGTACATTGTACGTGAAGCATGAACACTACAATTTGACCGGAAGTGTGAAGGACCGAATGGCCCTTCATATTTTACATGAAGCCTACCAACAAGGGCTCATTCATTCGGATACGGAGATTGTTGAAGCAACCAGTGGAAACACCGGTATTTCGTTTTCCGCACTTGGCTCTGCTTTGGGTCATCCTGTCAAGATTTTCATGCCCGATTGGTTGAGCAAAGAACGGGTGAGCCTTATTCGAAGTTTTGGTGCCTCGATCACCTTGGTTAGCAAGGAGGAGGGCGGCTTTTTAGGAAGCATTCGTAAGGCGCGTGAATATGCGGAAACACATCCGAATGTTTTTTTACCTTCCCAGTTTAAAAACGTAAATAACGTGGATGCTCATTTTCGAAGCACAGGTCCCGAAATCTTTCATCAACTGAAACATTTGGGGTTATCCATTGATGCTTTCGTTGCTGGAGTTGGAACCGGTGGAACCATCATGGGAACCGGTAAATTTCTACGATCAAAAGTTCCTAACTGCAAATTATTTCCAGTTGAACCCTCCAATTCGCCTACGCTGAGCACCGGTTACAAAACCGGGAAGCATCGCATTGAAGGCATCTCTGATGAATTTATACCTGAACTGGTCAAACTTGATTTTTTAGATGAGGTCATTGCTGTGGATGATGGCGATGCCATTTTAATGGCACAAAAATTGGCATGCAAACTCGGCATGGGAGTTGGAATCTCATCTGGTGCGAATTTCATTGCCGCCGTAAAGGCATTCGAACGATTAGGCGATGATGCCGTGGTTTGCACAGTTTTTTCAGATGACAACAAAAAGTATTTGAGCACAGCACTCATGTTGGATGAACCCGTAAAACCGGATTTCATTAGTCCGCAAATCTCCAAACTCTTTGTTGAAACTGTCGTGACCTCCAAAGATATCGGTTTTTCCAGTGAATACTATTGCACCCGCAAATAAGACCCCTAAAAGGGGTTTTTTATCGAAAGATTGTTTCAATATCTGCAAATATGGGCCATATGCTTGTGAATTTTGTCAATCACTTTTAAAATAAGAGTATCAAGCACGAGGAGATTAAATCATGCACATTACCCTTTATCACACACACCCTTCGCTTTATCGCGATGTCGCCCAATTGTTTATCGATTCCTTGCGGAATAATCCAAAAACCGTTTGGGGACTTGCGACTGGGAGCACACCCATTGAAATCTATAAACATCTTGTTGCTCATTATCAAAAAGATGCCTTTGACACCCGATTTTTGACCACCTTCAATTTGGATGAGTATGTGGGTCTATCTGCTTCTTCTGATCAGTCTTACGCTCATTTTATGAGCCGCCATTTGTGGGATGCTTTAAACCTTCAGCCAAATCAACGTCATATCCCTAATGGGCTGGCTTCGGATTTGGTATCTGAATGCGAACGGTATGAAACCCTCATTTTGGAACACCCCATTCACATTCAATTATTGGGCATTGGCAGCAACGGACACATCGCGTTTAATGAACCCGGCACCCCGTTTGATTCTAAAACCCACGTGGTAACATTGGATTCTAAAACACGAATGGATAATGCACGTTTTTTTGACGCTTTACATTCAGTCCCTCATCAAGCCATTACCATGGGCATTTCCACCATCATGAAAGCTCAAAAAATCGTGCTAGTGGCCACCGGACAAAACAAGGCCAAAGCGATTCAAGCCATGCTAGAAGGACCGATATCAGAATCCTGTCCTGCATCAATTTTAAGAAACCATCCTAATCTCTTCATCTACTTAGATGATAAAGCTGCTTCTCTTTTAAATACACATCTCTTGAATCGAGGTTAAACCATGACAACATTAAAAAATCTAAGGATTTATTTGCCTGATCATGTTCTTGAAAATGGATACATCACGTTTGATGAGCACATTCGTGACATTGGAACAGGTGACATCGATGGAATCGATATGCATCAAGCCATGCTCGTGCCTGGTTTTATTGATCAACATATTCATGGGGTTTCAGGGCATGATGCCATGGATGCTTCCTTGGCTGCTTATGAGCGCATAGCAACGATGTTGCCCAAAGAAGGAACAACCGCTTTTTTAGCTACAACCATGACCGATTCAAAGGAAAACATTCTTCATGCTTTAACTCAGATTCGCACCTATCATGCGAATCAAAAGGGGATTGGAGCCGAACTTTTAGGGGTTCACTTAGAAGGCCCTTTTATTTCCCCTGTTTTCAAGGGGGCTCAAAGAGAGGATGCGATTGAACGTCCCTCTATTGCTTATTTTGATGCCTTGAATGATGCCTCCAATCACTTAATTAAATTAGTCACTTTAGCCCCAGAACAAAAAGGAGCTCTCGAGCTGATTGCGCATCTGAAACAGCAACACATTGTTCCTTCTATTGGTCATTCAAACGCCACGGATCATGAGGTGGTGGCCGCAATCCAATCGGGGGTTCTATCCTTCACCCATGGATTTAACGCCATGAGTCGTCTCCATCACCGTGATTTAGGTGTTGTAGGCATGATGCTTTTGGATGATACCTGTTATGTTGAAATCATCGCAGACGGTGTTCATACATCCGAACGAGCGATTCAACTGCTCTATAAAGCAAAGACTAGCCATCGGATCATTCTTATCACCGATGCCATGCGCGCTAAACTGTTGGAAGATGGAACCTATTCATTAGGGGGTCAAGATGTTTTTGTCCACAACCATCAAGCTCGTCTCCAAGATGGAACACTTGCAGGAAGTGTGCTTCGTATGATCGATGCGGTAAAAAACATGAAAAAGATAACAGGATGCGGCATGCACGATTTAATCCGAATGGCCTCTTCCAATCCCGCCAAACTTTTAGGAGTTGACCATCGGAAAGGATCTATCGCAATTGGAATGGATGCAGATTTGGTGGTCTTGGATGATTCACTTACGCCTTTGGAAACCTATTGCACAGGGATTAAACGCTAAATGAACGTCCATCGCATCACCCAATTGACCCCATCAACGCCTTTGAGAAAAGGGGACTATGTTCTTTATTGGATGCAGCAATCGCAACGTGTGGATTTTAATCATGCGCTTGAATTTGCTATTCAAAAAGCCAATCAAAAACGACTTCCCTTAGTCGTTCTTTTTTGCTTGATTGAAACGTATCCTGATGCGAATCAACGTCATTTTCACTTTATGTTAGAGGGACTTAAAGAAACCAAGTCTTCCCTTGAACAACTCGGAGCAACCTTTGTTTTTCGGTTAGGTGACCCTCTTCATGTTCTTAACGATTATGCAAAAAACATCGATACCTTAGTTTTGGATACCGGTTATCTTAGACATCAGCGAGCGTGGCATCTAGCGGTTCAATCGCAGTTTAACGATGTATTGGAAATCTATTCTATCGAATCCGATGCTATCGTTCCGGTTCAATCGGCTTATCCCAAGGCCGCATATGGGGCTTACGTCATTCGTCCAACCTTGCATCGAATGTTGCCTTTTTATCGGGATTTTGTCCGGTTATCGCTGCTTGAACAAAAGACCAAGATTGGACTACCTTCTGATCATCCTTTGGATGATGTTGATGCTTTGCTTAAAGCATTGGCGATTGATCATTCGGTGTTGCCTACCCCCTATTTTCTACCCGGACATACTCAAGGTATTAAACGGTTAAACCATTTTCTTAAACAGGATTTGTGGCGCTATGATCAGAGCAACGACCCCAGTTTAAACGCCACATCCACGTTATCGATGTACCTTCATTTTGGCCAATTATCAAGCCTTGAAGTAGTCGAACACACGCTTGCCTATGCGACTCAAAACGCTGTGCCAAACACGGTACTGGATGCCTTTATTGAACAACTATTTGTCCGACGCGAGTTGGCTATTAATTATGTTTATTACCAACCTTTATACGACCAGTTTGACCATATGACCGAACCCTGGGCGTATCAAACCATGGCCCATCATCAACATGATCCTCGTCCTTATCGTTATACGAAAAACGATTATGTCCATTTCCAAACACATGACCCTTACTTTAATGCTGCGATGAAACAAATGGTGAAAACCGGGTATATGCACAATTACATGCGGATGTATTGGGCTAAAAAAATCATTGAATGGACTCCCGATTACCGTGAAGCTTACCACACCATTTTGTCATTGAATAACACGTACTTTATTGACGGAAGGGATCCGAATGGGTATGCCGGTGTTGCTTGGTGTTTTGGAAAACACGATCGGCCTTGGACCCAACGCTCGATTTTTGGAAGCTTGCGTTACATGAATCAAGAGGGATTGAAGCGAAAATTTGATATCGACCTTTATGTTGAGCAAATGAATCAATTGATGTGAAAAGAATGATGGTTTATGTTATACTGATACAAACATAGAAAGGGTGAAAACATGGGACACATCATCTTCTTTATCATCGTAGCCCTGTGGGTTTTACTGGATGGTTACATCATGCTTTTCCATAATAAAAAGGGAAGCCATTACACGGTTGAGAAAACCTCCAAATATGTGATTATACTGGGTATCCTTTTTGGTATGGGAGCGGGTCAGCTTTTCTTAGAAAGCAGAATCGCCTTCTCAGAACCCTTTACATTTTTCCGTTATTTTGGACTTTTGGTGATGGTTTTAGGGCTCATCATTCGGATGATTGCGATTTGGCAATTGGGAAAAAGTTTCACCGACCACATCATGATTCAAAAAGAAAAAACCCTGTTCAAACAGGGACTGTATAAATTCATTAGACATCCTAGCTATCTAGGGGAGATGATGATCTTCATCGGGGTTAGTTTGGTTTATGCGTATCCCTTAAGTTCATGGATTGCTTTCATTGTTCCAACAGGGGCCTTTCTTTATCGAATCCATGTGGAAGAACGGGCATTGGTCAAGCATTACCAAGAACACTACACAACCTATCAGAAAGAAACCAAAAAAATCATTCCGTTTTTGTATTAAGGCGAGCATCGCCTTTTTTTAATAAGCGGTACCAGACGAAAATAAGATCCATTAGTGCTAACCCTGCAACGATATAGGTCACCATCATGATGCCATCTTCAACACGTCTTTGGAGTGTCATGATAGGAACATTGTGCAACCTTGCGTACGTGAAATAGGCATCAAATAGGATGAGTGTGGGTTGATGGATAAACAAAACAAAGACACTAACAAAAAGCAATATGGTTGCTGTATGAAACAAACCCAATCCTATGTTCCATGATGTGTTTAAACGTTTCATGACGCCCACCATGCCGTGAAAACCTAAGGCTATCATGAAAAACGGAATAAAGGTTTGAATCACCTGTGGATTGAAGATGGGAGCGATTAATCCGCGTTCATCGTAAAACCCGATGACATCCGCGTATCGGATGAGGATGATTATCCCAATCAGTCCCATCGTCATCGATAAAATCCATTCAATGCGTGTCGATGGGGTATCTATTTTAAGCGTGAGGTTACGCGGGATCTCTGGTAAATCGTCTAATGTCCAATCCGAAAGCACGCGCGGTTGAGTCGCATAACGGCTCAAAAACCAATAAAAAAGCGTGGTCAATGAGAAAGCGGCCATGGCGCCTACCAACATATGGGAAAAGACCCGTTCAATTAGGCGAATCACAAGAAGCGCGCTTGTTCTAGGGGTTGCATCAAAAAACGTCTCCATAAGTCCCATGACGAGGCCCACAGAAATCAGCATGAAAAACACAATCCTTAAGACGTGAACATAATCGTCATAAAACATTGGATCAACCACATAGGTTTTTGCATTTTTAAGTTCGGTAGCAACCATTCTAGGCGTTCCAAGTTCCTTAAGAACCGTTTCTAACGCGTGTGTCTTTTGTTTATCCTCAATGATGCGCCGCAAGCGTTCTGAAGCATCTTTGCGCATGGCGTCTGGTAATCGTCGGATCACATCATGTATGTATCGCTCCACATAATCGTTCATGGGTTGGCTCCTTTTTATTCTCTTCTCTTTGATTATAGTGTATCTTCATTCCTCTTGTCAAATGCGTCATCATCGGGTTTGAATCATTTAAAGGCTCAGAAACATGAAAATAGTGTTATGATGAATTTGGACAATCTAAAAGGAGTCATTGATTCAACGAATCAAGCGCATACCCATGACTAAAAAAGTACACATCGCAGGCATTTTGTTTGCAACCATCTTCGGTTTTTCATTTATGTTTTCCAAAGTGGCTTTAACGCACGTGAGCCCTATCGGACTCATTGCTTATCGTTTTTTAATCGCATTTGTCGTTTTTGAGGGGTTTAGACGTTTAAAATGGGTGACAATCCGTTTCGAAAAACGCCATTTCCAATCGCTTTTCTGGGTGGCTTTGTTTCAACCGATTCTCTATTTTTTGTTTGAGACATTCGGACTGTCCCTCACCACAAGCGGTGAGGCAGGCATGATGATTGCGCTTATCCCCATTTTTGTTACCTTACTCAGTGGAGTTTTTCTCAAAGAGCGCCCCAACCTGTATCAATTTTTATGCATCATCTTGAGTGTTTCTGGCGTCCTTTGGATTCAATTCATGAAAAGCAATGCTGGAATTACGTTTGAATGGCTGGGGTTTACTTTGTTGCTGATGGCTGTTTTATCAGCTGCTTTATTCAACATTGCTTCAAGAAAGGCTTCCCAAACGTTAACACCTTTTGAAATCACGTATTTCATGATGGCCTTTGGAGCGGTCACCTTCAATGCGATTTACCTCTTCCAATTGGCTCTTCAAGACAACCTCTTAATGTATCTAACCTTGCTTGGGAATGTTGAAATGGTTTTCCCCATTCTTTATCTGGGAATCATCGCCTCTATTGGTGGCTTCTTATTGGTCAATTATGCCTTGAGCAAAGCGCCCGCCCACATCACTTCCATTTACGCCAACCTTTCAACGCTTGTCGCGGTTATGGCGGGTGCAGTTCTCCTTAGGGAGCGCCTTGAGTATTATCACTTGATTGGCAGTTTCATGATTGTCTCCGGTGTTTATGGCACCATCCGTTTTAAAGGCTTTACCTTATCACGCGGTTTCGCGAATCAAAGAAAGAAGGATCATTATGAACCATCAAACGTATCATGACCCCTCCAATCCAGTGGTGAGCATGCATGTTGCAGGATTGGGAACCGTTCAAATTGAAGTGTTTGTCTCGGTTGCTCCAAACACAGCGTTCAATTTTATTGAACGTGTTCGTCAAGGCTATTACAACGGCCTAACGTTTCATCGAATCATCCCCGGTTTTATGATTCAAGGCGGATGGGGAACATCCCCCTCATGTCCAATTGCTGGTGAGTTTAGTGCCAATGGATTTAATAATCCCCTTAAACACACGCGCGGTGTGATTTCGATGGCACGAACCGCGGATCCAAACTCTCAAACAACCCAGTTTTTTATTATGCATCAAAACGCTCCTCACTTGGATGGAGCCTATGCCGCATTTGGTGTGGTAATAGATGGCATGGATGTGGTGGATGCTATTGCGATTAAACCAAGAAACGCAAACGATCGCCCCAATGAAGATATCGTCATTGAATCCATGACCGTCGATTTAAAAGGAAAAACCTATCCAAGCCCCACATGCTATCGCCAAGTTTAGTATAAGATGACTTTTAGAAAGTCGTCTTTTTTTTTGGAAATTCTTTGCTGAAGCGATTATCGGATAATCGGCTTTTGGGTTATCTGTCATGATTCTAAATGTAAGTTTTTTCTGAGAACACTTTCATGTATTCTCATCTTTTTTTTCTGTTCAATGTTGGTATAATGATGACACCAAAGGAGGGCTTTTATGGAAAAGTATCGCATCCATCGACATTTTTTATGCATCGACTTAAAAAGTTTTTACGCATCTGTTGAATGCGCTCTTTTGGGCTTAGATCCTTTTAAGACCCCGTTGGTGGTTGCCGATCGTTCCCGTGGCACGGGATCGATTGTTTTAGCGATTTCTCCTTATCTTAAGCAACTTGGCATGCCAAGCCGTTGTCGAATTCACGAATTGAACCCTGATATTCCCATGATTTTTAGAAAGCCACGCATGGCCACCTATCTCGACTATGCCTCTAAGGTGATATCGATTTATTTGAAATTTGTGGCTGAAGAGGATCTTTACGTCTATTCCATCGATGAGGCTTTTTTGGATGTGACCGCGTATTTGAGTTATTATCAGTTAACCTCATGGGAACTGGCGCAACGCATTTTAAAAACCATCCAAGAAGAAACCAAACTTTTCGCAACCTGTGGCATCGGTCCCAACATGCTGATAGCCAAACTGGCTTTGGATCTTGAATCCAAAAAAGCAGCGGATTTTATCGCATCTTGGACCTATGACGACATCCCTCATAAATTGTGGCCCGTGACCCCTTTGAGCGACATGTGGGGCATCGGTCAACAGATGCAAAAGCGTCTCAATCGTTTGGGGTTGATTTCAATAGGCGATATCGCTTCATACGATGTCACAACACTCAAGCGTAATTTTGGTGTGCTGGGTGAAGAACTTTATTACCATGCGCATGGAATCGACATGAGTGTGTTGCAAGAGCGAGGAAAACTGAGATGTGGCGGGAAAAGTTATGGGTCGGGTCAAACCCTGTTTCACGATTATTATCCTCCCGATATTTACCAAATTATGCTCGAAATGGTCGATGAGGTTACTCGAAGACTTAGAATGGCCAAAAGGACCTGTAAAACGGTAACACTCGGCATTGGATACAGCAAACACGTGGGGGGTGGTTTTTCTAGACAAATCAGTTTTGAGCATCCCCTCATGCATGCATCGAAGATTTATGAGGCGTGCCTCATGCTTTTTAGAACCCATTACGACGGTGAGCCCATCCGCCGCATTCATATCCATCTTTCCAATTTGTCTGATCAATCTTACCGTCACTATGCACTGTTTGATGATGTTGATCAGTTGGAAAAAGAGTACGTGCTACACACCGCGTTGGATCAAATCAAATACACCTTTGGGAAAAATGCGGTCAATCGGGCCTCCACTGAATTCGAATCGTCAACCTTGAAAGAACGAAACAGCACCATAGGTGGGCATCATGCCTAACCCCTATGTGGACCGCGGCATCATTAAATGGGCTCCTTTTGATGCCTTGGTGGGCTATCACGAAATCATCGAGCAAATGAAGCATGAGCAAGGGAAAATCGTACGCCCTGTTTTGAGTGATGATCAGCATGCGCGCTTAAACCATCTTTTGAAGATGGCTTTGGATCAGCATCTTGAAGTGGCGATCACATACTACCAAAACGGTTATATCCTTCGAACGTTTGGCTCTATTCGGAAAATAGATTGGCACAAGCACCAACTCATCTTATCCACTTATGAAAAGATAAAAGCGGAAGATTTGATGGACATGATTCCCTTGGAACAAGACCCTTTTAGCTTGGACTGAAAGCCATAAACGTGGCTTTTTTGTTCGCTATCTTCAATCAATCTAGTGTATAATAAAACTAGTGAACGCATCTTGGGGTGATATCATGAACCGCGCTGTTTTTCAAAAACAATGGATTGCATTAATCGTATTGGGCATGCTGCAAGCCATCCGACTTCTCTTGATTGCTGAAGACGGTGGAACGAGTTTTTTGGATGTCTTTTTTATGCTCGTCATTTGGGTTTTCTCTATCGGGTGGCTTTTGTTAACGGTCTTTAACTTGAGACATCCAATTAAAGAACTTTTTCGCTCGCACCCTGATGCATGGCTTTTCGCTTTGTATCTTTTACTGATGGAGTTGCTTTTTTTAATTAAAATTGGCATGATGCCAACACGCATATACCCCTTTTCTTTATTGCTTGCTTTTTCGGGTACAGCGGTTTTAACTTTATTGCTCAAGCCCAAGGCCAGACGGATTTTCCAACAGGCCTTCATGGTCTTTTTAGCCATTTATTTGATGGGGCAAGATGTCTATTTTCGAATTTTCAACGATTTTTTTAGCTTCAAAGAAGCCCCAACCTTACGGGAGGGCTTGGAATCTGGAGAGACCGCTTTTCGTTTAAATGGGTACTATTTCTTGGTGCTATTCATGCTGTTTGTCTTTTTGCTCATTTATCGAAAACTGGCATCCCGTGAGGCGAAACCACAGTTTAGATGGTTGATGCCTTTGGTGCTTATCCCGCTCATGCTGTTTAACATGCACATTCCTAAAGCCCCTTATCGGGCTTTGTCTAGCGAACTTTACTTGTATCAAACCGTGTTTCATAAACAGACCTTTGTAGAAGCGTATGGAAGCCTTCATCTTCTGTATCGAGATGCATTTGATTCGCTGGTTCCTCCGATTGGAACTAAGCGCGATAAAGCCAAAATTGAAAATCATATTCAAGCCTTGAATCGAACCCGGATTACGCATGAATTTAGTGGTGTTTTTGAAGGAAAAAATATCGTTTTTATTCTAGCTGAGAGTTATGATGAAATGGCTTTATCAAGCGAATTAACACCAAACATCTATCGAATGAAAACCGAAGGAATCGATTTCACTAACCATTACACTCCTGTCTTTCCAAGAACCACCAGCGATACCGAGTTCATCATCAATGTTGGGCTCATTCCATCCATCGAACAAGGACCCACTATTATTGCATTTAAAAACAACAGTTATCGAACATCTTTGCCCAATCTATTTGCTGAAAAAGGTTACATTACCCGCGCTTTTCATGGAAACTATAAAGAGTTTTATGGCCGTCACATCGTCTACCCAAACTATGGCTATCACACGTTTTATGGGCAACATGAACTTCAATTGAATCAGCATGATAAGAAAGTTGATACCCTGTTTTATGCTTCAACTCAAACGATTGCTCGATCAAATCAACAACCCTTTTTTGACATGTACATCACCTTTTCTGGTCATTCGCCTTACAATCAAAACAATCCTGCTGCTGTTTTGCATGCCGATACGGTTCGCGCTTTTTATCCAGAACTCCAAAGTGAAACGCTCATCTATTATATCGCTACACAAGTTGAAGTTGACCGCATGCTTGGTATGCTTATGGATGACTTGACCGCTGCCAATCAGTTGAAGGATACTGTCATCGTTTTTATGGGAGATCATTATCCTTACACCATGCCTGATGAAGATTATGCGATCATCTATGGGTCATTGAATCTCCATCAAAGGCATCACGGGAATCTCTACATTTGGTCAGAGGATATGACGCATCACACGGTGACGAAACTGACGTCTTCTTTTGATGTGCTTCCTACGCTTGCTGAGATGTTCAATCTGTCATATAACCCCAATCATTACACTGGGGTTGATGCGTTTTCACTCTATCCATCCTATGTGTATTTTAAAGATTATGTCGTCTATAACGGATCAAAGTTTATTCATCTTGCCGATCGCAACGAGACAGACGATGCCTTGCTTGAAAAAGCGTTTGACGCTTATCTTTTTTCCAAACGTGTTCTTAGAACCAATTCTTTTAGAAAGTAGTCTGTGAAACAGAAAAATCGAATTGACTTTTGATGGTTCTAAGATTATAATGGTATTAGAATTTAAGCATGCTAAGAGTTCAGAGCAAAGACAAAATGCGCGACACCAAGCCTTTTTGCTTTGCTATTTATTTTATGAAGGGGCGTGATTCCATGCAGATTCATCAACGTGTCATACCAGCCATTAGTTCACACAAAGACTTAAAACTCTTTCTTCAGTCACCCTTGCCCTTTGGAATCTTGATGAACTTCCAGCTTGCTCAATTGCCGGATTTGGTTGAAACCATGAAAAGTTATCATAAAAAAGTGCTTGTGCATTCGGAACTGATTAAAGGGCTTGCAAGCGATGAATTTGGTGCGATTTATTTAATTCAAACCTTAAAGGTCGACGGCATCATCTCAAGCAAATCTAAAGTCATCGAGGTCTGTAAAAAACGCAATGTTCTTGGCATCTTTCGCTTCTTTCTTAAAGACAGTATCTCGTTGGAACAAAGTCTTGAAATGGCGCGTCGCTGCGAAGCGGATTACTATGAGATTTTGCCTGCTTTATCCACTCAAATTCTACCTGATATTAAAAAACAATTAGACAAACCTATTTGGATGGGGGGATTGATTCAATCCGAAGAACACGTTTTGGCTTGTTATCAAGCCGGAGCATCCGCTGTCACCACATCCAATTCAACCCTTTGGAAATAATAATTCATCAAGTTAATCCATTCAAGAGTCAAGAGAGAAAAAACATCAAGTATGTTTTTTCTCTTTTTTGTAAACTAGGAGGCCATTATGTACGATTACCTTATTATTGGTGCTGGTGTGATTGGTACCAACATCGCGCGAGAACTCAGTCGCTATCCTTTGAAAATTTTAGTGGTGGATAAGGAAAGCGATGTCGCCAGTCACCAAACGATTGCGAACAGTGCCATCATTCATTCAGGGCACGATCCAGAGACTGAATTGAAAACCAGACTGTGTGTTTGGGGAAACCAACTTTATCATGATTTAGAAAAAGAGTTGAACATCCCATTGTTAAAAACAGGGGCTTTTGTTGTTGCTTCTACACAGGAAGAACACACTAGACTTATTGAACTTTACCATCGTGCTTTAAAAAACCAAGTGCCTTCTGTCAAATTAATGGATGGGAATGAAGCTCGAATAAGTGAACCCCGATTGAATCCAAACATTCTGTCGGTTTTATCGCTTCCCACAACCATGGTAACCTATCCATGGGAAGTAGCGTTTGCCTGCATGGAAAACGCGATTGCAAATGGGGCTCAGTTTCGAAGAAATGCTGAGGTAACCTCAATCGTGGTTTACGATTCCCATTATGAAGTGACGATAAACCACCAAGAAAAAATTGTTACACAGCATGTAATTTCGGCTGCCGGTGTCTGGGCGGATCATATCGCAAAAATGGTTGAAGTTGAACCCGCCTTTAAAATACTCCCCAGAAAAGGCGAATATTTTGTTTTGGATCGAAAAGCGAAAGGGTTATTCAATCATGTCTTATATCCACTTCCCACGGATAAAGGAAAAGGGGTTTTGATTGTCCCACAAGTTCATGGAAATGTATTATTAGGTCCCACTTCCACGCTTCAAGAAGACAAAGAATCTGTCTCAACAACAAAAGAAGGCTTAGAGACAATAAAACGTGAACTAAAAAAACTTTCCATTCAAGTCCCCTATGAGCTTGTGATTCGAAGTTTTGCTGGAACGCGTGCTTCATCCACCTATAAAGACTTCTACATTCAAGAATCCAGCTATCATCCTGGCTTTTATCATGTTGCTGGCATTGACTCTCCAGGTTTAACCGCAGCTCCAGCGATTGCCAAGTATTTGGTGGATCAGGTGATTCGGATTCAACTCCCACCTAAACCAGACTATAACCCCATACGGAAAAAGGAACCTGCCTTCTTCCATTTGGAAGATGCTAAAAAACGAGAATGGATTAAGAAGAATCCACTTTATGGCAACATTGTGTGCAAATGCGAGAAAATTACTGAAGCTGAAATTGTGGCAGCCATCCATGGCCCTATAGGAAACGATACCCTTAAAGGAATAAAGAAACGCGCGCGCGCAGGCGCGGGATTGTGTCAGGGCGGGTATTGCGAGAACATGGTACTGAAAATCATTGCTCGGGAAACTGGAAAGCCCCTGACAAAAATCCATTACGATGGTCCAAACACACCCATATTGGTGTTAGAAACGAAGGTGAAATCATGAAAGTTGATGTTGCGATAATCGGAGGTGGAGCAGCTGGTCTGGCTGCAGCCCTTCATGCCTACCACGAATCCTTAACCGTGTTGGTCATTGAACGTGAACCAAGCCTAGGAGGGATTTTAAACCAATGCATCCATAACGGCTTTGGTTTGCACGTGTTTAAAGAAGAACTGACAGGACCTGAATACGCGAACCGTTTTATCGATTTGTTTATGCAAAAGAACATTAAGTTTATGCTATCAACAACGGTAATCGACATCAAAAAGGAAAACCACTTTTCGATTCTAGCCAGTAGCACAGAACAAGGATTAATGGAAATCGAAGCGAGTGCTGTTATCCTAGCCAGTGGATGTTATGAGCGAACACGAGGCGCTATCACCATACCAGGCGATCGCCCTAAAGGGATTATGCCCGCCGGGAGTGCCCAGCGTTATTTGAATATTGAAGGGTATTTAGTGGGTAAAAATGTGTTCATTCTAGGAAGTGGGGACATCGGTTTAATCATGGCCCGTCGGATGACACTTGAAGGGGCAAAAGTTCACGGTGTCGCCGAAATTATGCCTTATTCAAACGGTTTGACGCGTAACATTGTTCAATGCTTAGACGACTTTGATATTCCGCTTTATCTTTCTCATACCATCACCAACATTCAAGGAAAAGACGTTTTGGAGTCTGTTACCATCTCAGAGGTTGATAGTCACTTTCAACCCATTAAAGGCACAGAAAAAGTGTTTGAAGTGGATACCTTGTTATTATCGGTTGGATTGATTCCTGACATCACTTTGTTTGATTCCTTAAACATCGAAACCTCAACAATAACCAAAAGTGCGGTTGTGAATCAGCACTATCAAACCAATATTGAAGGGTTATACGTCTGTGGAAACGCCCTTCATGTCCATGATCTTGTGGACTGGGTTACCAAAGAAAGCGAAAAAGCAGGGTTTTGCGCTAAGATGTATTGTCTATCTCAAGATGAAGAACCTGCCTTGAAAAATGAAAAAGAGGTCATCAGTGGCCGAAATGTGCGTTACACCGTTCCACAAAAAATTGATTTTGCCCATTTGAATAGCCCGATTGACATCTCTTTAAGGACGACTGTTAAGATGGAAAAAGGACGATTCACCGTTTTTCAGAACAATCAAATCATCCACACCTCGGTAGCCCGCTATATCGCTCCAGCAGAAATGGAACATCTAACCCTTCATCCAGATGCATTTATTGATGCTGCTCCAATAACCATAGAATTGGAGGAAATCGTATGAAAAAACGAATGACATGCATCGTTTGCCCTGTGGGCTGTCAAATGGAAGTTGATGAAAATTATGTTTCGGGGAACCGTTGTCAACGAGGAAAGACGTATGCCATTTTGGAGATGACCAACCCTAAACGAACATTGACAACGACAGTAAGAACAACCTCTTTGAGACATCCCCGTTTGTCAGTTAAATCCAATTTACCGTTACCCAAAGACAAAATCATCGCAGCAATCCGTGTTTTAAATGATATAATCTTAGATAAAGAAACCCGTATCGGTGATGTGGTGGTTGAAAACATCTTGGAAACAGGTGTTGACATGGTTGCAACCAACCACCTCACGTTTTGAGGAGGTCCTATGAGCACGTATATTTTATCCATCGATCAAGGAACAACATCATCACGAGCCATCATTTTTGACAAAAACTCCACCATTATTGCTTCAGCGAGTGAAGAAATCAAGCAAATTTATCCAAATCCGGGATGGGTTGAACATAACCCCAATCAGATTTGGGTGAGTGTCTTAGCGGTGATGGCTCGCGCATTGCTGGATGCCGGACTAAAAGCTTCTGACATTCATGCGATTGGCATCACTAATCAGCGTGAAACCACGGTGGTATGGGATCGAAAAACAGGCATGCCTATCTATAATGCCATCGTTTGGCAATCCCGGCAAACCAAAGACATGTGTGAAAAACTCAAATCAGATGGCTATGAGCCACTCTTTAAATCCAAAACCGGTTTGGTCATCGATGCTTACTTTTCAGCGACCAAAATTAAGTGGATCTTAGATCATGTGCCTGGTGCACGAGAAAAAGCTGAAAAAGGTCAACTCATGTTTGGAACCATTGACACGTGGTTGATTTATAAATTAACCGGGGGAGCTAATCATGTGACCGATTATTCGAATGCCAGTCGTACGATGTTGTTTAATATTCATGATTTAACCTGGGACGATGAACTCTGCCAGATTCTCGATATTCCAAAATCGATGCTTCCAGAAGTCAAATGCTCTTCATGTGTGTTTGGTAAAACCGTTTCTTATCACTTTTTTGGTCAGGTGGTTCCTATTGCAGGCGTTGCCGGTGATCAGCAAGCAGCTTTGTTTGGTCAAACGTGCTTTGATAAAGGGGCTGTGAAAAACACTTATGGGACTGGCTGTTTTATGCTGATGAACACTGGAGCACAAGCCGTCACATCCAATCATGGATTATTGACAACCATCGCGTGGGGAATAGACAATCAAATCACCTACGCCCTTGAAGGCAGCGTTTTTGTTGCGGGGTCTTCTATCCAATGGTTACGGGATGGTTTAGGATTGATTGAGAATGCGAGCGAGACAGAATCCTTGGCTAAATCATTGGGATCGAATGACGGGGTTTATATGGTTCCTGCGTTTGTCGGTTTGGGAACCCCTTATTGGGATTCAAATGTTCGAGGAGCTATCTTTGGAATCACACGAGGAACAACGAAAAAACATATCGCAAGAGCTGCTTTGGAAGCAATATGTTATCAATCCATGGATGTGTTAAGGGCCATGGAAGAAGACACAAAAACACCGATTCAATCGTTTAAAGTCGATGGTGGAGCAACCGTGAATGCTTTCTTGATGCAGTTTCAATCCGATATTCTCAATCTTTCTGTTGAGCGACCTATGATTATGGAAACCACAGCCTTAGGGGCAGCCTATCTAGCCGGACTAGCAACCAATTATTGGCAAAGCATGGATGAAATCATGAGCAATTGGAAACTAGATCGAACCTTTTCACCTAATATGTCAGAGGATTTTCGTAACGATTTGATAACTGGATGGAAAACAGCAGTGACTGCAGCGCGACAGTTTAAACAACAAAAAGCCTAGAATCTAGGCTTTTTTTGATATAAAAGGTGAGACAGGTACCTTTTATTGAGGGAGCAATTTAGAGAATTTTCTTAGGATGAAGGCGGTTTCCTTCATGTATATGAACAATTTTTGCTTTTACCGTGTCAAAAAGGGCAGACACAACTAAAAAGGAAATGATCAGGACCACAATCAAAAACATATCGTATTTAATGGTTCCTGAAACCGCAAAAATCAGTGCGATGGCAAGATAAGACATTTTGATTAGCGTATGCAGTTTGGGTTTGTAAATTGCAATTTTCTTAAACCCATCCATCTGTTGAATGGTGACAAACACAATGAAAACACAATACCCTAAAATGGCACCATAATGAAGCAACATCATCGAATGGGGCGTAAAGTCCATATTTGGAGCCCAGCTATCAACGAGGTATGCGATTATAAGATAGAGTGTAAAGCAAATGGCAACGTTTAAGATCAGCCTAAACAGGGTTTTCATAGATCGTGTTTCCTTTCATACAGCATCTAGTGGGGGAATTTAAGAAACAATCTATCAATCCAGAGGTTGCGATTGATCATGGAGTCGAATCATAAAGCTTATCGGAGGCAACCGGGTTTATCTCAACACTTTTGGCACATAAAAAGCGTCAAGAGACTATCAGACATCAAGCCTGATAAAAGATTAACTTTCGTTATAAGATTTGCTCAAAATACAGGAATAAGATGTGTTATAATTGATGTGGGCAATGAATCCAACAATCGAATAAATTATGTTCTGTTGATTCTTGGCTCTTGATCTTCTTCACCAAAATCTAAAACGATACCATCAAAATTAAACTCATTTCGATTTGCTCGATTGATTCTTGGCTCTTGATCTTCTTCACCAAAGTCAACAACGATTGAATCATTGTTTATTGCATTGAAACTATCAAAACCAACCTTAAGACCGAATAAAACCAATACCAATACAAGAATAGTTAATAATTTTTTCATAGCTCGCGCCTCCCTTTTACCTTATTGTATTATCAATAAGGGTAAAAAAACAGTGCGTATATGACCTATATTTATGAAAATTTGATGAAAATGGGGTTTACTCAATGAAATCACGTGAATTATGCATCTATTTGGAGAGAATTCGTTCCGCTCGAAACATGTCTCAAGAGGATTTCGTCAGTGATGTTGTTTCGATTCGTCAATATCGAAGATATTTAAATGGTGAATCGGATATCCCCTATCCAGTTATGGATGTTTTATGTGATAAGCTAGGAATCCAAACTATTACGCTACTAAAAGAGCTTGAAGCGGCAAGAATTGAAGAAACAGCAAAAATCGATCAACTCCATAATAATTTGTTTGTTCAAAACTACGATGTTATCGAAAAATCGATTGATACCATTGATGATTCACAGATCATCGACCCAGAAAACAGGTTATTCTATAACCAGATTATGCTTCAATATCAATTGAAGCGTGGGAAGATAACAAAAGAGACATATGTTGAAAAGTGCAAAGAACTCTTGGGATTCCCGAAGTTCAAGAAAAAAACTCTCTATACACTAATCGAAATACATGTGTTGGCATCAATGCTAGATTACATTGAATCTAAGAAAGAATCTGAATCCATTTTCAACAAACTCATCGAGCAATTGGGTGATGATCGACTTCATCTTAACGATCAGTACTCTCATACCATCAATATCGCTCTTTTTAGATTGGCAAAATATTCTGGAATCAAAGAGCGATATCAGGACGTCATATATTTTTGTGACTTAGGAATTCGTCGCAATCTAAAGAAAAATAATTTTTATCTCATGGATTACTTTTTCTATTTTTCCTCTTTGTCTCATTATCGTTTGGGACACTTGGAGCAACACGAAACCATGTTGTTCCAATGTTTCAATATTCTCTATTTCGAGGGAATAAAATCGAACATCGATAAGTTTACCCGATGGATCAACAAAGACTTTAACATAGAGTTTGATCGGTTTGCTGTGGAATACATTCAAAAACTTAAACCATAATAAGCATCATAAGGAGGAGTTCAATGTCGGCGTGTAAGATATATCTTAAGCCTCTTGAGGAAATCAGAATCAACGAAGGACACCCTTGGGTGTTCGGAAATGAAGTTGATCATTTTGAAGGGACCATCATCAGTGGAGAAATCGCTCATGTCTTTGATTCAAAAGGTCACTTCATCGGAAAAGGCTATTTAAACACAAGTTCGAAAATACTGGTAAGGATTCTGTCACGAAACGAAGACGAAATGATCGATGAATCCTTTTTTAAAAACAAGATTCGCGTCTCAAATCAATCCAGACTGGATATGGGATATGAAAATAGTTATCGTGTCTTGTTTGGAGAAGCAGATGGAATTCCAGGACTAATCGTTGATAAGTATGGGGAATACTTATCCATCCAAATCTTAAGCCTAGGAATCGACCAAAGAAAAGACATGTTCGTTAAGATTTTGGTTGATCTGTTTAACCCTGTTGGAATTTATGAGCGAAGCGATGTCCCTGTAAGAAAAAAAGAAGGACTCCCTGTAACAAAAGGAATCCTTTATGGTCAAGTGCCAGATAAAGTCGGCATTATTGAAAATGATTTAAAAATGGAAATTGATATCATCAATGGCCAGAAAACCGGTTCATTTCTTGATCAACAAGATAATCATAAAGCCGTGAAACCTTATGTAAATCATCGAAATGTTTTGGATTGCTTCGCACATATTGGTGGATTCGGTCTTCATGCTGCCTATTATGGTGCCCATCATGTTACATGTGTTGATAGTTCTGAACCTGCCATTGAAGCCATAAGAAAGAACGCTCAATTAAATGGATTTAACAACGTTGATGTGTTATGCGATGATGTGTTTAAACTTCTGAGACAAAAGAATGAAGTTGGCAAGAGGTATGACGTCATTATTTTGGACCCTCCAGCGTTTGCTAAAAAGCAAGATGATATTCGAAAAGCTTACAACGGCTATAAAGAAATCAACATCCAAGCCATGAAACTCATTCAAACAGGGGGCTATCTGATCAGTTGCTCCTGCTCTCATTACATGTCCCCATCGTTGTTTTTGGAAATGCTCATGGAGTCAGCACGGGATGCTAAACGCGTGGCTCAAATGGTTGAGTTCCGCATTCAATCTAAAGATCATCCCGCATTGCTAGGATCTGATGAATCGCTGTATCTTAAATGCGTTTTTTTAAGAATATTATAAGTGATTATTAATGCCTTAATAAGGCCATTTCGACTTGTTTTCTAAATCAATCTTATTGCCATTTCAAGTCTGACTTCATGATTAGCGATATCTTCATTTGAATAACAAATTGTGTTTAATCCAATAACATTGAAACCCATTTTTTTATAGAATGAAATCGCAGGTTCATTACACGATTGAACCTCAAGAATCACCGCTCTTGCGCGGTGAATTTTTGCTTTTTCCAGTAGATGGTTAAACAGTTGCATCCCTAGACCTTCTCTTCGATAGCGTGGATCTATCCAAAAATCCCAAACGCGATAGCACTGATTCCAGTCTTCTAGACTGCCTTGAATGACTCCAATTAATTTCGATTTATCATAGATACCAAACACTTCTGGGTTTTTGATGTATTCTTCAAACAAAGTGGTTTCAAATCCTCTTTTTTGTTTCCTTTTGAATCTTTTTTTCTTTAACTCAAATCGGATAGTTTCACGTTTTTGCTTGATTACAACGTCAATGTATGATTTTGTCAAATAGTGACAATCAAATACCATGTTTTGACAATCTTCTTTTTTAAGTTCTTTGATGGTCATTTTTCTTGCACCAACCGAATAATATTGTTGATATAAAATTGCCTAAAGTCGATATCTTTGAATGTCTCGATACTGAGTTGATTGGCTTTGGCCTGCGTAATTTGGATGAAAATTGGAATGCAAAAGGAAGAGAACAAAATCATATATTTTGCTAAGGTCTCTTTAGGGTTGGAAATGTGCATGCTTGTTTGTAAGCTTTGGTAGATTAATCGCGTAAAATCATTGTCCTTGAAAAACGTTTCAACCATCAAATTGGATGACTCTCCTTGAAACTCCCGTGTCAAAAACAAGTAACTCAAGACACCTAAATTTTCGATCGAAAAGGTATAAATATAATTCATCAAGCGTTCTAACATGATATTCATGGGCATATTGGATGCGTTTTCGATGATTTCCTTTGTGATGAATGTCTTCAGTTCTTCTAATACTTCTTCAATGACGATAATCAATAGTTTTTCCTTACTGCCAAAATGATAGTTAACAGCAGCGATGTTCACATAGCAACTATCAGCAATGTCTTTGACTGTTACTTGTGCCTGTGTTTTTAAGAGTTCTTTTGTTGTTTCAATTATTTTCCGTCTTATCTCGTCGCTTCTCATTGATTTTCCTGCCTTTCAAATTCATTTTGAAACGGTTTTTAAAAATCCATTTCATATCTTATTTATACCATATCAAATGTATAATTTAAATGTCTATTTCAAATTTTTATTTAAAAAGGAGCGTCGCTATGAAGAGATTATTGATAATGGGGATCATCTGCGCCTTACTTGGTCTATCGTTTTTCCTAATTCCCGAGGCTAAAACGAATTATGATATGACACGATATCTACCCGAAAACTCCATGACCAAACAAGCTTTGGTAATCCAAGAAAGCGAGTTTGAAACAGAGAGTGTTGTTCAGGTTATGATTCGAAACACAAATCTCGACGCTGTAATGGCATTAAAGAGAACTCTTAACGATCTGCACGATGTTAAGAGTGTTGTTTGGCTTGATGATTACGTCAACCTTGATTATATCCCACTAACCATGATTCCAGAAGACATTCTATTGGCCTTCTATGTTGAAGAAAACGCACTCCTAACCGTCATTCTAGCCATCGACTCTTTTGATGAAAACATCGATCAAGTAATCGGTGCCATAAAGAACGTCTTGCATGGTCAGGATTTCGCGATGCGCGGAGAACCCATCGATCAAATGGTCTCAAGACAAATCGCAGAAACGGAGTTCAAAAAGGTAATGATGCTGATCATACCGGTGATTATTTTGGTTTTGGTGGTGGTATCCAAATCTTGGATTGAACCCGTTATCATTTTGATGACTTTGGGGATTGCTGTTCTGTTCAATTATGTAACACATGGTCTTCTTGGTGAAGTCTCCTATATAACCAAAACACTAGCTTTAGCCCTTCAGTTGGCCTTATCCATCGATTATGCGTTAATCCTTATTCATCGTTTCTATGAAGAAAGACAAAAATACGATAAACTGGAAGCCGTAAAACGGTCCTTAACGTTAAGTTTTAAATCCATTACATCCTCTGCAATTACAACCATTCTTGGGTTTGTCGCATTAATGTTTATGCAATACCGAATGGGTCTTGATATTGGTTGGGTCATGTCAAAGGGTATTGTTTTTAGTTATCTTGCTTCAATGATTGTTTTGCCTATTCTATTAATATGGTGTGATCGATGGATTCAAAAAACCAAACATAACGGCTTATTTCGTCAAAAAAAGATTCAAACGACCACACAACCTTGGATTAGAGTCCTTAAATATGTCGTGTTTCTTGGTCTTCTAATCGTAGGTTTCATCTTTCAAAGTCAAGCCGAATATGCTTATTCAAATGCACCAAAAAATGCGTTGAAAGAAGATGAAAATCCAATCGCTCAAATTTTTGGTCCTTTTTCTCCGGTTGTTTTGATGATTCCTTTGGAGGATGAGATCGATCGTTTACCGCTTTTGATGGATTTAATGGCTTTAGAGGGGGTGTTGACAATCGACTCTTTAGCGTTTTATGATGCTCCAATTGAGTATTTGCCTAAAGAAATAAAAGAACACTACCAAGGGACTGACCATGAGCGTATTCTGATTTATACCACGTTAACCGAAGAAAATGACTTCATGTATGCGTTTATCGAAGATTTGCATGATGCAATTAACAACCACACTGAAACGTATTTCCTTTTATCGTCTTTCACGGGTGTATATGAAATTCGGGAGAGTGTTCAATCTGAGCAACTGACCATTACGCTCCTCGCAATTTTGTTCGTCATGCTCTCCATTGGAGTCCTATTTAAGTCGTTCTTGATTCCAATCCTATTGGTCTTAGTCATTCAGTGTGCGATTTGGCTCAATATTTCTTACACCGCTCTATTGGATTTGAAAATTCAATACATTGGGTATCTTGTTATTATGAGTATACAACTTGGAGCAACCATTGATTATGCCATTTTGATGACACATCGCTACTGCGATGAAAGAAAGCTCTTGGCTCCTATAGAAGCCATTCAATCGTCTTATCCAACCTCAGCCATTACCATCATAATCTCCAGTATTATTTTGGCTATCGCTGGGTTTATTGAAGGGCTATTTTCTGACATTTCGACGGTTCAAGAGATTGGATTTATGTTGGGACGCGGTGCGTTGATCTCTGCTTTTATGGTTTTAATCTTTTTACCGTCCTTGCTTTTACTCTTTGATGCACTCATCATCCCTAAAAAGAAACCCTCAACAAAAACAGAAACTATGCTAAAATAAAGGAAATAGGAGGGTCTTCATGAACGTTATTTTGACTGGTTTTGAACCTTTTGATGGAGAAACCATCAACCCTTCATGGGAAGCAGTTAGTCAATCCCATCCCCGAAAACCCATGGAAATCTTGCGTATTAAACTTCCAACCGCCTTTAAGAAAGCACCTCTTGATCTTTTGGAGTTGCTTCATCGGGTCAAACCTGATTACTTAATCATGGTTGGGCAAGCCGGAAACACCCACTCTATTCAACTGGAACGTGTGGCGATTAACATCGATGATGCGCGCATTCCTGATAATTTGGGTCAGCGACCCATCGATACTCCGATTGTCGAAAATGCTCCTCTTGCCTATTTGTCGACATTGCCTATCAAATTTCTTTTAGATCAATTAACCATGTCCCATATTCCCGCTATGATTTCCAATAGTGCAGGGACCTTTGTGTGTAACCATGTCTTTTATCGTATCATGCATGAACTATCAAAATCGCATCTTGATACAAAAGCAGGATTCATTCATGTCCCCAAATCGGAATCGCAAATTTCGGATTCACTTGAGCCCCACATGCCTTTATCAACCACCAAAAAAGGCATTGAAACCATTTTAGAAGCCCTATGGCACATCCATCATTCAACTGAAATCATGTAATCTCTATCATATTCCTGCGGAATGATTAAAAATTATGTATAATGGTATTGAATCAAAAACATAGCTGTTTACTGGAAGTGACTCCTTGAGAAAAACAAAGTATTGGTATAAGTTAGATAACGCTGGAAAAATCTTTCCCGCTGTATCAAAAGATAGCAGAAGCAATGTTTTCAGACTCACCTTTTATATCGAGGACATGGTGGATCCATCTGTTCTTGAAGAGTCTGTTAATCGTTTGCTGCCACGATTTGAGACCTTTGCTGTCCAGCTAAAAAATGGGCTTTTTTGGAATTATTTCGCGTCCAATACACGCCATTTCAAAGTTGAACCTGAGCCTGTCAATTTATGTCTTTATTTTCGTGCTCATCAAAACAACGGTTACATGTTTAAAGTCTATTACTTTCAGAATAAAATCACCCTTGAGACATTTCATGCCATTACCGATGGTTCAGGTGCCATGGATTTCCTTAAGTCAATCGTTTTTCAATATTATAAATTAATCGGACACAAGATGGACCATGAAAACAAAATTCTATCCGAGCTTCCTTACTCCAAAAAAGAGAGCGAGGACCACTTTGTTGCTAACTATGAGCGCGATAGGGTAAAGAACCTTCGTGAAGAAAAAGCCTATCATCTAACTGGAGAGCATTTCGCAAACCATTGGACCTTACTTTTTAAAGTAAAAATGGACACCAAAAAACTGATTGAAATGGTTAAGACCAAGTACCAATGCACCATGACCCAATACTTCACTGCCTTATTGGCCATGGCAACGTTTAAAGAAACGCTTGATTTTCATTCAAACAAAAAGCCTTTAAAGATCTTTGTTCCTGTCAACTTGCGTCCTTACTTTGATTCCAAAACACTAAGAAACTTCTCGCTTTATATCAAAGCAACCTATCCTCCAAAACTGACACATCTTTCATTTGAAGAGATATTAGCGATGACTAAGGAACAGTTTGTTGATCAGCTCGTCAAAGACAAGTTGCATGCTCGCATCAGTTCATTGGTTCATTTTGAAAAAAACCTATTGATTCGGATGTTGCCCCTTATTTTAAAAAATCTTGCTTTCAAAATCGGATACAACATCTTGGGAGAAAGCATATCGTCTTTTTCCATCTCAAACTTAGGACTGGTTGATTTACCTAAGGCATTGAAGAATAAAATCAAAGACGTGGATTTTGTCAACACCGGTTATGGAATCACCATGACCATGATTTCCATCCATGACAAAACCAACATCCTCATCAACTCTCCATTTAAAGACATGTCTATAATCAATTTTATGGTATCTCACCTGATGCATGAAGGGTTGGACATTGTGATTGACACCAATTATCAGGAGGGCTATGATGAAATACTGTAAGACCTGCAAGGTACATTACGATGTTCCTCTTTCAAATTGCATGCTTTGTAACGGCGAACTTGATGACAACGATAAAATGCCTTTGTTGTCTAAGTATCCAGATTACGGGAAAAAAAGAGTTCAATCAAAGTTTCTATATCGCTTGTTTTACTACATCAATTTCGTAAGCATCATCGTTACGCTTTATCTTGATTTTCAAGAAGGATTGCCCTTAAGTTGGTCATTAGTTGTTGGCATTACCAATGTTTACGCCATCATCATGTTTGCCATCTTCACACACCCAACCATATGGACCTCCAAACTGACTAAATCCATAATCTTATCCGTCTTAAGTTTGATTCTTTTGGGTTTATCCATTCGGGATCATACGTGGGCAATCGATTATGTTTTTCCCTTTGCTGTTTTATCGAACATCCTATTAATCTCGATTTTGATTATTGCAAACAAAAAGAAATGGTTCGATTATTTTTCAAGTTTGATTTTCATCACAATCGTTGGGCTTATTCCGGGTTTGCTTAATCTATTAAACGTGACCAACACCCAATGGCCAAGCATGATTTGCTTTGCTTTTGCATTGTTTACCTTGATTGGCATCATCTTTCTGCCTTCCAAAGCCAGTCGGGATGAGTTTAAACGCCGTTTCCATATATAAAAAAAACGCTATTGCGTTTTCATTTTTTTGATGATATAATTGAAAATTTCTTTACGCGTAATAATTCCGATAAAGGCTCCGAAATCATCTACCACAGGGACGAAGTTTTGTTTGGTAGCCAGTTCAATAATATCGTTCATATTGGTTGCGATGGGAATAGCAATGTTGTCGCGATTTCTAGGTACTTTTGAAACAGATAACTGACTCGTTTTTTCAAAACTGTATTGATTCTCTTTAATGAACCACAACAAATCCCCTTCAGATAATGTGCCTACGTAATCCCCCTTTTTGTTTAAAATAGGAATGGCATTATAGCGGTAAATCTGCATTTTATCCAATGCCTGCTGAATGGTGTAATCGTTATAAATATAAGCCACTTTTTCTTTGGGCGTCAAGCAAAAAAGTACATTCATAATAATCCCCTTTTGGATGGATATGGGCGGAAAAACAGACGGTAGCTGAGATTCCGATGGTTGAAAAAGAAAGCGCTATCATTACAGCCTTATTATAACATAGTTATAATGAATGTCAAATAAATGGGAACAACTTTTCGTTGTTCCCATCTTTTTTCACATTTTTATTTTTTGGGGTGGTTTTTTAAAAGCAAATAGAGGAAAAAACAGAATAAAGCGATGATAATACCAAGAGAGATTAAGGCTTGTATGATGCCGTTTGGTGCAAAACTCGCCAACAGGAGAATCGGAAACCCAAACAAGATAGCGGTGGTGGTTCCAGTGACAATATCGGTCGCTGCAGGTGTTTTAAAATGAGGATCAACTTCTCGTAACAAGGCAATTCCTGATGAAGCCGTTCCTGTCAACATACCATACATCGAAGCAAACCCTTCAAGTTCGTATTGCCGATAGACTCGTTTCGTGAGGTAATGTAGATAGATCATGGTCACAGCACCACCCACCAAAGCGATGATAATAAAGGCAATCCAAATGTTGTTTTTTGACAAATCCTCAATGTTAATGGCTGTGATGGAGGCGACAATCATGATATCAAAGACAACACCTGCAATCCGGTTTAACATGAAATTATTGGGATACTGCCGGGTCATGATGTTTCGTTTTCGAAATTCCATGAAAATCTTTTTGGCTAACAAGGCAATGCTCATGCCGAAGATAAAGTTAAATCCCCAAATTAATGAGTTCACCATCCGGTAAATTCCTGTGTTAAGTGCTGCTAAACTGGATAATCCCAACATGGTTAATAGCGTCACACCGTAGATGGCTACCACTAATGCAATTTGGATGGTCATTTTATCGATGGACTCAGAAACAGGGATCTCATCGGGTGACTCAACTTCTTGAATGCTGGTTAAACTGCTTTCAGTCTCAGTTCCAGTCACCTTTTTTTTGTAGACTTTGTTTAAGTAAATGACACCTCCAATGGATGCCCATATGAACCCCATCGAAGCCAAAGCTAACCCATAAGATTGAGCACCCGCAAGCCCTGTTACAACACCTTCCGCGTTGGTAAAGACTTCATAAACAAAACCAAAGTTATTGGCTTGCCCCGGGCCTTGTCCATATCCAAAAGGCAACAAAATGCCACTGGCTAAACCAGGTCCACTTTTGAAAACCGGTAAAAAGGTAAACGCTAAAATGGCTGTGATCGTGATGCCAATAATACCTTGTAGCAAATACGTTGAGACAATGACCATGCCGTTAAAGTAACTATGCGATCGATTCGTTTTGATGGATAGTTTTTCATTCACTTTAAGCCCCATAGCGATAAAACCAAGTGCCAGTGTATGGTAAGTCACTGTGTTTAAGAACACATTGAATCGGGTAATCTCAAGCTCACTGATAAACCAAGATGAGCCAGCCAAAGGTCTCACAATGGCTTCTTTAATGATTAATCCTAGCAAACCAGCTATCACTGCCGTAGGCAATAATGACTTTCTAAATAGAGGAACTTTGCGTCTGATTGAGTTTCCAATCAGCAGTAATAGAAAGATGATAAAAAAATAAATGATGCCGCTCCATGTTGCTAAAGACTCATAGTTTGAAATCATGTTGGGATCTCCTCATTCTGTTTGATAATCAAATTATATCAAAAAGATAGAAAAAAGGGAAGCATTGCTCCCCTTTATGTTCATATCTTAAGTACGGGTAAATCGAATGCTTCACAAACACCGTCACAGGTGCATTGGCCATGATAGGTGTTAAGTCCTAAACGCAAAGCCTTACTCGTTTTGATGGCCTCTTCAAGACCGAGATTAGCGATCATTAATCCGTATCGTAAGGTTGAGTTGTTAAGCGCGATGGTTGAGCTTCTTGGCACAGAACCCGGCATGTTAGCAACACAGTAATGGACTACCCCATCAACAACGTATACAGGGTCATCGTGATAGGTCATTTTTGATACTTCAGTTGAGCCACCTTGGTCAATGGCAACATCGACGATGACGCTTCCCGGTTTCATATCCTTATAATAGGCTCTTTTGATGAGTTTAGGTGCTTTAGCGCCTGGTAATAAGACCGCTCCGATAATCAAATCGGATGCTTTACAAACGCGTTCAATGTTATCTTGACTGCTGTATAATGTAGTAATTCGGTTTCCATAAATGTCGTCTAGATAGGTTAGTTTTTTCAAATTGATGTCCAAAATGGTCACATTAGCGCCCATTCCAACCAACATTTTCAACGCATTTTGTCCAACATCACCTGCTCCGATAATGGCAACATTGGCGCGGTCAACGCCTGGAACACCAGAAATAAGAACGCCACTTCCACCAAAGGGTTTCTCTAGGAATTTTGCCCCTTCAATAGCACTTAGACGTCCAGCAACTTCGCTCATGGGTTTGAGACATGGCAACGATCCATCGTCTAAAGTAATCGTTTCATAAGCAATTGCGTTTGTTTTGGACTTCAACAAAGCGTAGGTCAAATCTTCACAAGCCGCAAGATGCAAATACGTGTAAAGGATGAGGTTTTCTCTTAAGTATTGAAACTCTGATTCAAGCGGTTCTTTCACTTTGACAATCATATCAGACTGTTCCCAAACTTCTTTCGCGGTTGCCAAAATCTTAGCACCTGCATTGATATAATCTTCATCCGAAAAGCCCGATCCTAGACCTCCGTTTTTTTCGACCAGGACCGTATGGCCATGGTTGACATACTCTTTGACACTACTTGGCGTCAAGCCAATGCGAAATTCCTTATGCTTGACCTCTTTTACAGTTCCAACAATCATGATTTTCTCCTCTTTAATTATTTATCGTTTTTCACATATTTATTGTAACACAAAAGCCTGTCCTATGAAAGCCTTTTCAATACGATTATTCTACAATTTTTGATTGATAAATCAAAAAAACAAGACAACTCGTGTCTTGTTTAATCGTCTTAAAACTCAATGTTCGCTTTCTTTGAAAGTTTCATGAAAATTTGTCTGTCGTTATGAAAAGAGAGTTTGGATAAGACTTTAGATGCATCCACCCACTCCGCTTGAGAAAGTTCTTCTTCTTGATGCCGAATGTCATGGGTTTTTGCTTCAGCCAAAAAATAGACCACATCCTTAATGACACCCTTTCGAGGTTCATAGGATATTTTTTCTCGCAAATGGTCCATGATTTTAACATGAAGTCCGGTTTCTTCAAGGACTTCTCGCTCAGCGGTCATGGTTTCGGTTTCAAAAGGTTCAACATGCCCTTTTGGGAATCCAAAATGATGATGAAATTTTGATTGAACTAAGACAAATTCATAGGAGTTTTGGATTTTTCTAAAGATGATTGCGCCGCATGATTTCTCCTTTGTCACTATAATCACCATCCTATTTGTTAAAATTATATCACATTCTGTGATGATGTGACCATGAAAACCATTGAAAATCTTAACAGCATTGAAAATTCTTTCTTCGTTCATGTATAATAGTATCAAACATTAACCATCATGGAAGGAGGTTTCTTATGAAAATACTGTTTTGTAGTTCAGAAGCTTTTCCTTTCAGCAAAACAGGCGGTTTGGCTGATATGGCCTTATTTTTGCCTAAGTCTTTGAAGCAATTAGGGCATGATGTACGCATCATCACCCCTTATTATAAAAGCATCGCTAAACACCATCATGGCATGCGCTATTTAACGAATGCGGCCATTCATATGGGAGGAATTAGCACCATTGTCCATTATTACGAGTTAGTCCATCAGGACATTTCGTATATTTTCGTTCAAAATATGCATTATTTTGAACGGGATCAACTCTATGGATACAACGATGATGCAGAACGTTTCACCTGTTTCAGCTATGCTGTGCTCGAGGCCTTGTCGCTATTGGATTATTATCCCCATGTGCTTCATTTAAACGATTGGCAAACGGGAATCATTCCTTATTTGCTCGATGAGCATTACCGGCATCGCAACGGCCAATATTTTGGGTTGCATACCCTTTTAACCATCCACAATCTGGAGTACCAAGGGACATTCGACTCCTACGTCGCACAGTTTTTTAACACCAGTTACAACTACACTTATGTCCATTTTGACCGTGTCAATTTGCTTAAGGCAGGCATCGAAAGAGCCACTAAAATCAACACAGTTAGCCCCACTTACCGAAACGAGACCATGACACAAGAGTTCGGATTTACATTGGATGGGGCTTTGCATAAACGTGCCAAAGATTACGTTGGCATCCTAAACGGCATTGACTCGGATGTTTTTAATCCAGAAACAGACCATTTGATTGCCTATCCATTTTCAGCAAAAAAAACCAAGGAAGGAAAAAACCTTAACAAAGCGTTTTTGATGCAGCATTTCAATCTTGATTATGACTCTTCTGTTCCCATTGTCTCCTTTGTTGGGCGATTAGCCACCCAAAAAGGAATCAATTTAATGACCGAATGTCTAGAAGATGTGGTTTATCATTCCCAAGCGCGTTTTATCCTCATGGGTTCAGGGAACGACTCTTATGAAAACTTCTTCCGATATTTATCCCACAAATACCCAACTCGGGTGGCTCATTATATTGGTTTTAATGAACAGATTGCCCATCAAATTTATGCAGGCTCCGATATCTTTTTGATGCCAAGTCGCTTTGAACCCTGCGGATTAGGGCAATTGATTGCGATGCGTTATGGTGCGCTCCCAATTGTTAGAGAAACTGGAGGGTTAAAGGATACGGTCATTCCGTATAACGCGTATACACATGAAGGAACTGGATTTGGCTTTAGAAACTACGATGCGCATGAGTTGAAGCAAAAACTCTTTGAGGCCATCGCGCTTTATCAAAGTGATCCCCGTATATGGACCCGTTTAGTCAAACGGGCGATGAAACAAGACTTCAGCCTGGAACAAATGGCTTTAGCATATGAAAATCTCTATCAACGGATAATAGGAGTGTAGACATGGAAATTTTAGCATTAATCTTAGCCGGTGGAAAAGGGTCGCGATTGGACATTCTTTCCCAAAGACGCAGTAAGCCAGCCATGCCTTTTGCTGGTAAGTTTAGAATTATCGATTTCACGCTTTCCAATTGTACCCAATCAGGCATCTATGACATCGGCATCTTGACACAGTATTTGCCCCTTTCCTTAAATGAACACATCGGTTCAGGAAAACCGTGGGATTTAGACCGTAGAGATTCCAGTGTGACGTTATTGCAGCCGCATAATTATTGGTATTTAGGAACGGCTGATGCGGTTTTGAAGAACTTGGAGTTTATTGATAGACGATCTCCAAAATACGTGTTGATTCTATCAGGTGACCATATTTACAAGATGGATTACCGAAAAATGATTAACATGCATAAAATCAAGAATGCCAAATTGACCATCGCAACCCAACCTGTTCCCTTCTCAGAAGTCAACCGATTTGGAATTATGTCCATCAACGATATGGGCGAAATTGTGGATTTTGAAGAAAAACCCAAACAATCAAAATCCAACTTGGCTTCCATGGGCATCTACTTATTTGATTATGAGTTACTCCGTAAAGTTTTAACCGAAGTTAAACATGAGGAACTTGACTTTGGTAAACACATTATTCCTCACCTTATTGAAACAACCAGCAAAGAGGTTTTTGCCTATCAATACAAAGACTACTGGATGGATGTTGGTACTTACGACGCCTATCTCGAAGCCAATTTAGCCATGACCAAGGATTACACCGAACTCGACCTTTATGATCCAACATGGAAGATTTTCACCAAGAGCGAGGATCTGCCGCCTGTTAAAGTAGGCAGTGAAGCCATCATTCATAACTCCTTAGTTTCTAATGGGTGTGTGATTGAAGGGACAGTCATTAACTCTGTGTTAAGTCCTGGTGTGCGGGTTGGTAAGGGTTCGGTTGTTAAAGACAGCGTGGTTTTAAACAATGTTATTATTAGCACCCATGTTACCGTTGATAAAGCCATTTTGGATAAGCGAGTGACCATCGGGCGAAACGCTTATGTCGGCTTTGGAGACGATTACACACCAAACATTGAAAAACCGGACTTGTTAGGATCCGGGATTACAGTGATTGAAAAGCATGCGATTGTTCCATCCAACATTAAGATTGGACGAAATTGTCGAATATTCAAAACCGCTACGTATGACTCAAACGATGTTAAAAGCGGTTCAACTTTAAGATAAGGCTAAGTGCCTTATTTTTTTATAAAAAGTCATAAGGAGAGAGTTCAGCTTCCGTTTCGCCATCTTCTTTTAATCTTAAGGAAAGGGTTGTTGATCGTTTTTCAGAAAGATGATTGGCAGCGTAAAGCAATAACTGCATATCCCCAAGCACAATCAAATAGTTTTTAGCGCGTGTCATGGCGGTATAAATCAGTTCCTTTTTTAACATATTTAAATAGGATTTGACCAAGGGCAATAAAACAATCTTGTATTCACTCCCTTGGGACTTGTGGATGCTGATTGCATACGCTAAATTCACATTTTCCAAATCAGACCGGTCAAAATAAACGTCTTGGTCATCAAATGTGATTTTGATGATGGTCTCGTTCGTTGCTGACACACGAATCTCTTTGATAACGCCTACATCACCGTTCATGATCATGCGTTCGGGATCGTTGATGAGTTGAATGACTTTATCGCCGGTGCAATACTTCTTTTCACCATAGGTCACACACGTTTGAGGGTTGGGATTAAAGGTCGCTTGCATCAAAAGGTTGAGGTTATCAATTCCCAAGCTGCCTTTATACATCGGAGCCAAGACTTGAATATCTTCGATTAAATCGTAACCCTCCGAAATGGCACCTTGGATTTGTTTTATCATCGTTGCTGCGATTTGATCTGGATGGTTTTTGACCAAGAAAAGATCGCCACCACTGGTTAGATCTTCATAGCGCAACCTTTGTTCATTGACGGCTCTTGATATTTGAATGATGTGAGAATCTTTCGCTTGACGATGGATTTCATTCAAATAGACCACTGGAACTTGTTTGGAATCAATTAAGTCAAACAGAAACTGACCTGGACCTACACTTGGCAGTTGGTCTTGGTCACCAACAACAATCACTTGTGTTTCGGTCTTAATCGCGCCAAACAATTTTTTAGCTAAAAATAGATCGACCATGGATGTTTCATCCATGATGATGAGTTGATAAGGCATTTGCATGCGCTCATCGTATTTAAACATGCCATCGTAATTATAGCCCAAATGACGATGAATGGTTTTGGCATCCATGTTCAAGAGTTCTTTCATTCGTTTGGCTGCACGTCCTGTTGGCGCCATAAGGGCTACCTTCTGTGACATCATGTGATGTGGGATTTTATGATAGCTTCGATACGCCTCGAGCAAACCATCAATAATGGTCGTTTTTCCTGTACCTGGACCCCCGGTAATCACCGATAACGAGGAGGTCAATGCTGACAGCATCGCTTCTTTTTGAACGGCTGTATAGGATATCGCTTTTTGGATTTCAATGGCATCAATCAAGGTTTCGATATAGCGCGCATCCTCGCTTCGTTGATGTGAACGTATGCGTTTGATATCTTGAGCCAGTTTCAATTCAGCGTAATAGAATTCCGCCAAATAATACCGTCCTTCTTCTTCAACCACTCGGTTTTCCTCAATAAGTTTTTGGATAATCGAATCGATATCACACGCTTGCTTCAACACTTTTTCTGTTTCTTCCTTTAACGTTTCAAGGTGTAAAAACAAATCCCCATTTTGATAGGCAAGATAGTCAAACGTATAAAGAATAGCCGCTTGGATGCGTCTCGGGTCCTCCTTTTGAATCCCCACCTTAAAGGCAATTTCATCCGCTTTGATAAACCCAATTCCTTCTATGTCATCGATCAGTTGATACGGATTTTCTTCGATTTTCTCTAGCGTCATCATCTGATAACGATTCAAGAGTTTCATGGCAGTTTTACCTGCGATTTGATAGCCATATAAAGCCACCAAAATGTGTTCATGGGTTTGGTTTTCTAAGAGTTGTTGGTAAAATTTTTCTATTCGAATGGGGGATAAACCAACCGCTTTTAAAACCGATTTGTCACGCATGATGTGATTGATCAAATCGGGTCCTAATACCTCCACCATTCGATGCGCCGTTTTTTCTCCGATGCCATGAAAAAGAGGACTGGACAAATAACTGATCAGCCCCTGGATGCTATGTTCTTCGGTTTTTTTAAACGATTCAACTTTGAATTGCTCCCCATAGGTCGTATGGGTCACCCAATCGCCTTGAAACGCGTATAAAATGTCTTCACTAACCACTGGAAAATAGCCCACAAGTGTTACGCTCTTATTGTCTTCTGTCACTAATCGGGCTATTGAATAACTGTTTTCTTGGTTGTGAAACACATAGTTCTTGATTCGTCCCTTGATGGTTTCCATAAGACCCCTTTTTTGTGTTAGGAATAATGTCGTAACGTCCCTTGAAAATAGACCTGATCAATAAAACCAGCACCTAAACAAACTTCTCCTTGGTAGAAAGCACATACTTGTCCAGGTGTGACCGCTTTCGCTTGTTGCGGATAGCGAACAATGACGGTGGAATCATCTACCCATTCTAAAACAATAGGATGATCTTTTTGGCGATAACGGAACTTGGCTGTCATGGCCCCTTGCATTTTTGGTCCCCTCCATATCACTTCGGTAATCACCGCTTGATCGCTGTATAAATAAGGGTGTTCGTTGTTAGGTTCAACAAAAAGGGTGTTGGTTTTTAAGTCCTTCCCAACCACATACCACGCATGACCTTCATCCTTTGATCCACCAATCCCTAACCCCTTACGTTGTCCAATGGTGTAATTCATCAGCCCATGATGTTCTTTAATGAAAGTTCCATCCAATCGCTTCATAGGGCCTTTTTGTGCGGGAAGATAATTGCTCAAAAAATCACTGAAATGCCGTTCTCCGATAAAGCAAATGCCTGTAGAATCTTTTTTGCTTGCTGTAATTAATCCTTGTTCCATCGCTATTTTTCGCACGTCAGATTTATTTAAATGTCCAATAGGAAACATGACGTTGTCTAATTGATGGGATTTAAGTTGCGATAAAAAATAGGTCTGATCTTTGTTTTGGTCCACAGCTCTAAGTAGGACGGATTGCCCGTTATGGTGCTCAACTCGTGCATAATGTCCCATCGCGATACAATCAAACTCGAGTGTTCTCGCATAATCGATAAAGGCTTTAAACTTAATTTCATTGTTGCATAGAACATCTGGATTGGGGGTTCTATTTTTCCGATACTCATCAAGAAAATAGGAAAAAACTCGATTCCAATAATCTTCGATGAAATCGACCCGATGCAGTTTGATTCCGAGTTTTTCACTGACAAGTTTTGCGTCTTGGTAATCTTGTTCTTGTTCACAAATTTCCGCATGAGCTTGGGGGTTGCCTTTTAAATCACGGTTGGTTGCGCTGTCCCAGTTTCTCATAAAAACCGCTTCAACGTGATAGCCTTGCTGCAACAACAAATAGGCTGCAACACTGCTATCAACCCCTCCGCTTAATCCGATAATCACTTTGGATTTGTTCATTCAATCACTTTCTTTTTAACATCGCTTGGCATCCGGTATTGCCCTCTAGGAGATAGGCTTATTCCAAGGATTTTGGGTCCTTCAGGCAAGGTTTGTCGTTTGTATTGTTGGGTGTAGAACCGTTTGAAGAAACGGTGGACATACGTTTTAGCTTCTTTGGGATCCAGATGATAGGCTTTTTGAAGCAACCATTGAATTTTGTGTTCGTCAGCACCGATTTCAAGATGATAATATAGAATAAAATCATTGATTTCGTAACTGCCAATTGATTTTTCGGTGTCTTGGTTTTCGAGCAGTTCCGGACTAATTGGGGAATGAAGTGTCTCAGATAAGACATCCTTTAAATCCGAGTACGCGTGTTCCATGTGGTACTGAACCAATCGCTTTATCCACGTTTTAGGAAGGCCCGCATTGACCGCATACATGCTCATTTGATCCCCATTATACGTCATCCAACCGAGAGCGATTTCAGATAAGTCGCCAGTCCCTAAAACAAAGCCTCCGTACTTATTCGCTAAATCCATTAACAGCATGGTTCGCATTCTGGCTTGTGCGTTTTCATAGGTAATGTCTTTTGAGACATGATTAATGGATTTTAAGTGCAGGTCAACCGCATCACTAATAGGAATCATCATGCTCGTCACTCCCAATTGCTCCATCAATCGAATGGCTCTGTTTTTTGATTGAGCGGATGTGACTGCAGCTGGCATTGTGACGGCGATGATATCTTTTGGATCCCTTTTTAATGTCAATATGGCTTGATGAGCCACGAGCAACGCCAATGTCGAATCAAGTCCTCCAGATACACCAATCACAATCTTCGAGGATTCGTCTGGCAGGGATTCCATTTTTTTGATTAACCCAAAAACTTGAAGTTGATTAGCCAGTCTGGCGTCTTCGTTTTCTTTTTTGGGACGGATAAATGGGTTGGGATTAATGGGGCGTTCAAAGATGTAATCGTCTGATTCATCAAAAGAGACTGGAATAAACTGGTATTTGTTTTGAATGAGCATATGCATGTCTCGATATGTGCTGTCTTGACGTTTTTGATAATTGATCGCTTCAACATCGATATCCGCTGTCAAAACGGTCTGTTCCATGTCAAAGTCGTTGTATTCCGCAATAAGACTTCCTCGACTAGCAATGATTTTTTGTCCTGAAAACACCACTTCCGAACTGGATTCGAAATGCCCAGTGGATGTGTACACATAGGCTGCCATTTGCTTTCTAGAATGATCTAAGACCATGTGCCTACGAATGTCGGTTTTTGCAATCGATTCAGGTGAAGCCGATAAGTTGAAAAACAAGTTAGCACCCGCTAAACTCATATCATCTGAGGGGCTATAGGTTGCCCATACATCTTGACAAATCTCAACACCAAATCGTATGTGATGATCCGCATCTTCAAAGATGAGGTATCCAAATGGAATTTTTTTACCAAAAAGCTTAATGGATTCCATTTGAGTCTTAAAACCGGTATGAAACCATCTTTTTTCATAAAACTCATGGTAATTTGGCAAGTAATGCTTGGGCACTACACCTAAAATGTCTTTGCCTTTAATGATGACTGCACAGTTATATAGAATACCATAAAGATCAAGAGGCGCACCTAAAATATAGATCCCTTCATATACGGTTTCATCCATGATACTTTTTAAGGTTTTCATGGCATCTTTAATAAACGATTCCTGATAAAAGAGGTCGCTAGCTGTGTATCCTGTCAACGAAAGTTCTGGAAATACAATGATGGATGCTTGCGTTTGATTCAAAATATGGATGATTTCTTTCTTGTTGTGTTCCAGATCTCCTACAACAATTTTGGGGGTCGCTGCAGCAACTTTAATTAATCCGTGCTTAAACATGTGTCGTCTCCTGATATAGATGGTTTTGGATTATGTATTGATAAACCGAGGGCAATAATGCGTCTTTGGCCTGGTTAATGTTTTGTCTAACCTTAGTTGAGGAAATGTCTTCATCAAATGGAATATAGATAAAGGTGTGTTTTAACGTTTCCATCGAACGTTCAATCTGTTCTTTGCTAAAACCATGTCGGTGAATCACTATAAATGGGTATTGGGCGAGTAAAGTTTCATAGTTGATCCATGTTCGAAAATTCATTAGGTTGTCAGAACCAATAACAAAGTGCACCTTTGGATACGTTTGTGATAACTCATCTAGGCTTTTTAAGGTTCCACCATAAGGGCGCAAGGATTCCAGTTTAGAAACCACCACATGGTTCAAATCAGAAACCATACGTTCCAACATCGCATACCGATGATAAAAATGAACCAAATCGGGTTTACGATAATCGTCCCCTACGGGCAAAACAACAATCGTCTGATTTGGAAACTTTTCTTGAAGATGAAGGATAATGTTTCGATGTGCCAAGGTTGGAGGATTAAATGCCCCTCCAAAAACAAGTGTCATAGGATCACCGTATTTATTATATCATTTATCATAAATGATTGCTTGAAATCCCCCATCATTTTCCATATTTATCAAATCTTAATGCGTTATGTTTTGATTGCTTCGATAAAATTGTTATAATTAAGATGGATCGACGATCAATTTTGGTCGGAGAAAGGAGTATCCACATGGAACTTAAAGAACGCTATTTCCAACGAATTCGGGCACAGAAAATGCGATTGACTAAAAGCAGGAAAGCCATGATTGAAATTTTGGAGAACCAACATTTGACATTTAAGGAAATTCAAAAAGCTTTGGCTAGCAAAGGTTTTTACAATGTGTCAACCATTTATAACAACCTTGAATTCTTGATGGATCAAAAAATAATTGTTGAACTCTACATCAACGATACCAAGTATTATGATCTTGCGTTGGGCAATCCGATGCATTCGGCGGATAGCCATATCCATGTTATGAACCGTGATTATAATGAAATCCATGAAATCAATCAACCGGATATCTTTGATTACATCAGCAAACATCCAACGTTTAGCAACCTGGATTTGGATTATATCCGGATTACCATCTCTGCACGCAACAAAAAGAAATAGCCGATAGGCTTTTTTTTATGGCTCTAAAGCTTTGATAAAAAGTTTTGCGGTTTCGATATTGGTGGCTAAAGGCGTTGAATAAACATCACTTAACCGAAGCAAAGCTGAGACATCCGGTTCATGCGGTTGTGCGGTTAAAGGATCTCTGAAAAAGAAAATCATATCAATTTTCCCATTGGCGACCATTGATCCAATCTCTTGGTCACCCCCAAGAGGACCTGATTTTTTTAAGTTGACTTTGAGTCCAACCTCTGAAATGATTTTTGCGCCTGTTGTCCCAGTCGCGTAAAGTGTATGGTCTTTGAAAACATCACGATGCTGTTTGACAAATGCAATCATTTCTGTTTTCTTCTTATCATGAGCAATTAACGCCATTCTCATATTATCGTCTCCTTAAAGCTCTTAGTTTAGCTGATCGACTTCGTGGGTTAATCATCATTTCTTCTTCACTGGGATACACAGGTTTTTTGGTTAACACGTCAAAATCTGTTTCCCTAGATAGCGCTACGGGTAACCCTTTTAGATCTTCTGCTGAACTCATCTCTTTGAAAAAGTGTTTGACAATCCGATCTTCAAGCGAGTGAAAAGTAATCACGACTAATCGGCCTTTGGGTTTAAGCAACTTGACAGCATCTCTTAAGACCGTTTCTAATGCAGAAAGTTCATCATTGACGGCAATCCTTAGCGCTTGAAAAGCACGTTTAGCGCTGTGTCCTTTTTCGTTTCGGTTAACCTGATCCGTGATTTTGACTAAATCCATGGTGGTCTCAAGGGGTCTTTTTTCAACAATTCTTCGAGCCAGTTTAAACCCGTTTTTTTCTTCACCGTAGAGAAAGAAAATACGTGCCAGTTCTTCCATTGAGTAGGTATTTAACACAGTTTTAGCGGTCATGGATTGTGTCCGATCCATCCGCATATCCAAATCCGTGTCTTTTAAATAGGTAAAGCCACGGTCTTCATCGTCGATCTGAAAGGATGATAATCCCAAATCGAGCAATAGTCCATCGATTTGATGGACGTTTTGCTTTGCTAATTCTTCTTTGATGTTTCTAAAATTGCTGTGAATGATGCGGTACCGATCAAACACTTTAAGCACATCCTGTGCACGAGAAATTGCGTATTCATCTTGATCAAAAGCGTATAAAAAGCCTTGATCCAAGCGTGAAACGATTTGATAGGCGTGACCACCGCCTCCCAAAGTGCCATCCACATAGATGCCATTGGGTTGGACATTAAGGTATTCTATGGCTTCATTTTTCAAAACTGTTTCGTGTTTTAGCATATTTTTCCCATCCATTCTACATTCACTATAACTGAAACGATGGGCTTTGTCAATCGAGCCTATCTAGTATTTCTTAAAAAGAAAAAGGTACCTTTTGGTACCCTTCCTTTAATCCTTCTTGGATTCTTTTTTGGTTAATACTTGTTGTCCTTTGTAATAACCACTGTTTGGTGTCACGCGATGTGGCAATGTGAATTCACCAGTTTGTGGGCAAACAACCAATGCAGGCGCAGTCAATTTGAAATGCGTTCTTCTTTTTCTCTTGGCGGTCTTACCCGTTCTCCGAAATGGAACAGCCATCTGTTCACCTCCTATTTTTTCAAGATCTTATCTAAATCAGCAAATGCAGGATGTGGGCTCTTTTCTTTTTCAAAAAGGACTTTTTGTGCATCCGGATGATAGATGGTATACGGTTTTTGGGATAGAATGTATCCAAATACAATATCGGATATTGGAAGTGGATCGGTCAGCGGGTACTCCGCTTTTTCATCGTGGCCAAAGATGATTTCATCTTCGAAATCCATGTGATAGGATACTGGCTTTAACGTTTTTGAGCACGCAAGAACCATATCAAGCGTCACATGAACTTGGCAAACGAGCATATCGGGTGAATGAGTCAAATCCATATGGACGTTAGCTGGTCCAATATCAAGGATGTCATCGTGTTCACCGATTTTGTTTGTGTAATCCCAGTTGAATACAAGTGAGGTCTTGTCTTTGATCTCATATAATCTCAATAACATAAAAAATCACCTCAACGAAAGTATTATACAAAATTAGCGTGTGTTTGTCAATGAGAAGGTTAGATTTGATGCGGTTTTCACGATTAAAAACGTTAATCTTCTGTCAATAAACCTTCATAAAGCAGCGCTTTGAATTCTTCGGGTTTGACATCCAAGATATAACGATCAATCGGATCGTCGTTTAACAGTTGATCCATCGTTTTTTTATCATACGGTTGACCAATAAACCGCTTTTCAAAACGTTCCAAGGGCTGATAATCAAAGAAATCTCCTTGTATCGACATGTTGCGAATAAAACCATGGGCTAAGTCAAGTCGCACTTCGAAAAGACCGCCCGTTATCCGTTTTTTCAAAACTTTGGTGTAAGGGGGTTGTTTTTTATAAATCCATGTTGGCGAAGCGTATTTTTTTGCTTTTTCGTGGATGATGGCTAGATCATGCTCGGTTAACTCATAGGTGCGGGTTGTCAAGGTTTTCTCGAAATGAGCAATCAATTCGGCTTGGGACATCCCATTTAAATAAGGTTTCAAATTGATGACTCTTGAACGAACGGAATCAATGCCTTTAGAGATCAGTTTTTCATCGGATGGGGTAATGGCTCGAATCATGGTTTCCAAGTCGCAGTCGTAAAGGAAAGTTCCGTGAATCAAGGTGCCGTATTTGTTTTGCAAAAAGGAGTTGCCTGACATTTTCTTCCCTTGGAACAGTAAATCGTTTCGTCCTGAGAACTCAATCGAAAGACCTAAGGGTTGCATCGCATCAATTATCTTTGATAGATAGGGTTTGAAGGTAAACGATTTATTGACATGTTTAGTCACAATCGAAAACATGGTGTTTCGATGATCTGCATAAACACATCCGCCTCCGGTCGGTCTACGGTAGACCTCTATTCCATTGCTCTTTAAGTAATCTAAGTTGACTTCATTTTCAATCACTTGGTTCTTTCCTACAACAACACCGGATATTTCCCAAGTAAAGAAATAGGTCTCATCTTCTTTTAGCAGAGATTCCAAGACATATTCTTCCAAAGCAAAATAGAAATAGGGCTTCAGATGACCTTCATTTTGGTGTCTTATGAGAATCATAGTAACCTCCTCAATCATTCTTCTAACTTATTATAACATGCGTTTAACCATTCGAAACATCGAATGCTTTGCTCCTTATCTATGAGCATTATAAACTGAATAACTGCGTTAAATGGTATAATCAAAGGTGTAGGAGGTCTATCATTATGATTCTTTTTCTTAAACTCTATTTAATTACATTTGTTATCTTTTTTGCCATCGATTTATTCTGGCTTGGTGTGGTGGCTAAAAATCTTTATCAAAACCAAATCGGTCACCTAATGGCTGAAAAAGTCAATTGGGTCGCCGCCATTTTGTTTTATTTGTTGTTCATTGGTGGATTAGTGTTCTTTGTTCTCATGCCAGCCGTTGAGGCTGGAAGTCTATGGAAAGCTGTTTGGCTTGGTGCACTCTTTGGTTTCATTACGTATGCCACCTATGATTTAACGAACTTGGCAACGCTAAAAGATTGGCCCATAACGATTACCCTCATTGACCTTGCATGGGGAACAACACTTGGCTTGTCAACATCGTTATTTAGCTATCTTCTTTATCAATTGATCTTTGTGAGGTAAACCATGTCTACTTATACCATAAACCATGAAACCCTGTTCCAATCGTTTATGATTGGTGCGAAAAACGTCATCGCTGAGAAAAATCATTTAAATGAAATCAATGTCTTTCCTGTGGCTGATGGCGATACCGGGACTAACCTTTCCAACATGATGCATAGTATTCTTCAAAACGGTCGTAAAGGAGCTACCCTCTCAGAGACCATTCGATCGATTGCTGAAGCCGCCATCATGGGGGCTCGTGGAAATTCAGGAATCATCTTTGCTCAATACATCATTGGTTTTTCAGAATCCATCACAGAAGATGAAGTAAACCATGAAACCCTGTCTTTAAGTGCTCAAAAAGGGTTTGATTATGCTTATCACGCCATCGCAACACCGGTAGAAGGCACCATGATTACAGTGATGCGCACCTGGTCTAACGCCATTAAACAATTTAAGCATGCAACATCAAACACGCTTGAATTGTTGAATCAAGCGTATGAGGCTACCAAAGATGAACTGGCAAAAACCAAAGATAAACTCGAAGTTTTGAAGCAAAACAAGGTGGTTGATGCTGGAGCCAAAGGTTTTGTCCGTTTTGTGGAAGGCTTTTTACAAGCTTTAAAGGGAGAAAAAGCGGATATCGCGATCGAAGAAACAGTTGATATTGACAAACCCATCCATGTGATTGCAGATCGCCCTAATATTCACCGTTATTGCACTGAAGCCCTCATCAAAGGTAACCATCTGGATTTGGATGCGATTCGTCATCAAATGATGTCATTAGGCGATTCGGTTGTTGTGGCTGGATCTAAGACGACCGCGAGAATCCATTTGCATACCGGACATCCAGATGAAGCCATTGCACAACTGGCTCAACTTGGCCATATTGTTGAACAAAAAGCCGATGACATGCTTCGTCAATATCAATCCATCAACGATCGTAAATACCCGATTGCATTGGTTACCGATTCGATTGCGGATTTGCCACAATCGATGATTGATCAATACCAAATTCATCAGTTCCCTATTAATCTTTTGATTAATGATTCCCAATACTTAGATAAAGTGACGATCCGAAGCGAGCGATTTTACACCATGATGGATACGTTGGAAACGTATCCGAAATCCAGTCAACCCAATCTCATCGACTTAAAAAACTTCTTCTCAACATTGGTGGGTCATTACTCAGAAATCCTCGTCATCACCGTATCCAGTAAAATGAGCGGAACGCATCAAGTCTTTGAACAAGTGGCAAAATCGTTTCCAAACACAACCATACGAGTCATTGACAGCAAGCAAAACTCAGGTGCGGAAGGGCTCTTGGTTCTTAAAGCAGCCGAACTGATTGATCAAGGTTGGGCATTAGAGAAGATAAGTTCTTATATTGAAGACACGATTAAACGCACCAAAATATTAGTCAGTGTGCAAACGCTCAAATACATGATTCGTTCTGGACGTGTTTCCAAAACAAAAGGATTGTTAGCCAAAATCATGAACCTAAAGCCGGTGGTTTCCATTGATGAAGACGGCAATGGCATCATCGCTGATAAAGGATTTTCGATTAAAATGAGCAACCAAAAGATTTACCGCCATGTTGAAAAGGTTCACCAAGAACAGGGGATTCAAGCGTATGCTATTGTTCATGCTAACGCAGCTGATCGGGCATTAGAATACGAAACCATGTACACCAAACTGATGGGTAAGGCTCCCTTATATGTCATGGATATCTCGACCATTGTGGCCATGAGTGCTGGGATTGGAACGGTTGCTATTGCGTATATTAAGGGGAATCCATCATGATTTTTCTGGTCAATTTTATCGCTTTGTTTGTTTTCTTTAATCTCTTTTATGTCATCGCACAAGTAAAAAAAAATAACGGGTTAGCCGATATGGCTTGGGGATTGGGATTTGTGGTGGTGGCCATTACCTCACTCATTTATCAAGGCGTCTACGATTTTCAAACCGTCGTCATCACGTTGGTTGTCCTAGCATGGGGATTAAGATTGTTCATTTATATCGGCTTGCGAAATTGGAGCAAACCTGAAGATTTTCGTTATGTCGATATGCGCAAAAAGTGGAAGACTAAGATTGCACTTAAAGCTTACCTCTATGTTTTCATGTTGCAAATGTCATTTTTATACATCATTGCTTTGCCCATTCAATTGGCCCATCTTTGGAGTTTTGATCAAACCAATGGATGGATGATGGTCACAATCGGGCTACTCCTTTGGTTAATCGGTTTTTACTTTGAGGCGGTGGGTGACCATCAGCTTAATGTGTTTAAGAAAAACCCTTCGAATAAGGGGCAAATCATTCAATCCGGTTTATGGAGATACACCCGTCATCCCAATTATTTCGGTGAAGCCGTCATGTGGTGGGGCGTTTGGATAATCTCGCTTAGTTCATGGTCTTTTTTAGCTCTTTTTGGCATTATCAGTCCACTCTTTATCACATATCTATTGGTGTTTGTGTCCGGTGTTCCCATGTTGGAACGAAAATACAAGGATAACCCCTTGTATCAGGCTTATGCTGAAAAAACGAGCATGTTCTTCCCAAGAATCCCTAAAAAATGAAGAAATCCCTGGAGTTGATTCCAGGGATTTTTTATGTTCAATTCGTCTTAAATAAGTTCTTAAACTTATCCCACATGGTGTCTTTTTCTTTTGCTTCAAGTTGCGCAAGTTGTTCATAAAGTTTACGCTCTTGATTGGACAAGTTTTTGGGAGTTTGGATTAAGACAATCACGTGTTGATCGCCCTTTCGTTTGCTTCTAACGTTGGCGATGCCTTTTTCACGCAGTTTCAAAACCGTTTGGTGCTCAATACCAGAAGGAATCTTAAGCGCAACATCGCCATAGATGGTTGGTATATCAATACTTGCTCCTAAGACCGCTTGTGTCAAGGTAATCGGAACTTCAAGAATCACATCATCGCCTTGCCGTTTAAAAACGCGGTGTGGTCGAACTTTGAAGTTAAGAAATAAATCGCCATTTTGACCGCCTTTTGATCCACCGTTTCCGTAACCAGCGACTTTCAGTGACATGTTGGTGTCAACGCCTGCAGGGATGTTGACATCAACGGTTTTGGTGGTTTTAATGCGACCACGACCGTTGCACGTCTTGCATTTGTTTTTAATGATTTTTCCTGCTCCTCCACACTTGGGACATGCTTGTTGGGTTCGCATGGTTCCAAACATGGTGCGTTGATCGACGTTGATGAATCCATCGCCGTGACAACGATCACAGACTTCAATGTCTTTAGAAGATTCAGCACCTGTTCCATGACAGACATGACACTCTTCTTCGATATCGACACTGATGTTTTTCTTGGTTCCCAATGCAGCATCCATAAAATCGATGATGACGCTCTTTTCGAGGTCTTCGCCCCGTTGGGGTCCATGTTTTGCGGATTGTCGTTGACGTTGCCCGCCACCGAAAAATTGACTGAAAATATCGCCAAATCCACCTAAATCACTGAAATCACCAAATCCACCAAACCCTTGACCGTTGCCAAAAGGGCTTCCTTGATGCCCATATTGGTCATAGGTTGCTTTTTTTTGCGGATCACTCAAGTGATCGTAGGCTTCTTGAACCTCTTTAAATTTTGCTTCTGCATCAGCCTCTTTGGACACATCGGGATGGTATTTTTTTGCTAATGCGCGATACGCTTTCTTGATGTCATCATCCGATGCCGATTTAGGCACCCCCAAAACATCGTAGTAGTCTCTTTTTTCAGCCATATTTTCGCTCCATACCTATGAAAGGATATGCTCCTTTCATCCCTTATTTCTCTTCAAATTCTGCATCGACTGTGTTGGTTTTTCCGTTGGTTTGTCCTTCGGTTGCGTCGTGTTCTTCATGGTGTTGTTGCGCTTTTTGATACGCTTTGACAGCGATGTCTTGCGCATCTTTTTCAAGGGCTAGTTTGCATTCTTTGATGCGCTCGATGTCATCCCCTTTGAGAGCTTCTTCAAGTTGATCGACGAGCGTCTTAATCTTTTCTTTGGTTGCAGAATCCACGTCATCCTTTAAATCTTCGATGGCTTTATTGGTTTGAAAAATCAGGTTGGATGATTCGTTTTTAAGATCAACTTCCTCTTTCTTTTTACGGTCTTGTTCAGCAAACTCTTCTGCTTGTTTAACCATTCGATCAATCTCTTCTTTCGATAAAGCGCCGGTGCCTGAAATGGTGATTTTTTGTTCTTTATTGGTTCCTAAATCTTTTGCTTTGACAGCAACAATCCCGTTAGCATCGATGTCAAAGGTGACTTCAATTTGTGGCACACCTCGAGGGGCTGGTGGAATGTCTCCTAGTTGGAATCGACCCAATGTTTTATTGTCATTGGCCATGGATCTTTCCCCTTGTAGCACATGAATATCAACCGCGGGTTGATTGTCAGCTGCGGTAGAGAAAACTTGTGATTTAGATGTTGGAATGGTGGTGTTTCGTTCAATGAGCTTGGTGAATACACCTCCTAAGGTTTCAATGCCTAAAGAAAGTGGTGTGACATCAAGCAACAAGACATCTTTCACATCACCCGCTAAGACGCCCCCTTGAATTGCAGCACCCATCGCCACCACTTCATCGGGATTCACGCTCTTATTGGGTTCTTTGTCAAGTTCCCGTTTAACCATGTCTTGAACAGCAGGGATACGCGTTGAACCTCCAACCAATAACACTTGATCGATGTCTTTTTTTGTCATCTTTGCGTCTGATAAAGCACGTCTAACCGGACCGACACAACGATCAATCAAGGGTTGGGTAAGCTCATTGAATTTCGAACGCATTAACGCCATTTCTAAATGCAATGGCCCAGCTACACCCATGCTGATAAAAGGCAACGAAATTTGGGTAGTGGTGACACCCGAAAGATCTTTTTTCGCTTTTTCTGCAGCATCCTTGAGGCGTTGCATCGCCATTTTATCAAGCGATAAGTCAACTCCGTTTTCTTTTTTAAATTCAGCAACCATGTATTTGATAATTAAATCATCAAAATCATCGCCACCCAGTTTATTATCCCCTGATGTGGAAATCACTTCAAACGTTCCATCGGCTAGTCTTAAAATTGAAACGTCAAAGGTTCCACCTCCTAAGTCAAAGACAAGGACCGTTTGCTCTTTATCGGTCTTATCAATGCCATAGGCTAAAGCAGCCGCTGTCGGTTCATTAATGATTCGTTTGACTTCAAGGCCTGCGATTTTTCCAGCATCTTTGGTGGCTTGCCGTTGGGCATCGTTAAAGTAAGCCGGTACCGTGATGACCGCTTGGGTGACGGTAGCTCCTAAATAGTCTTCTGCAGTCTTTTTGAGGTTTTGTAAAATGAGTGCGGAAATCTCTTGAGGAGAGTATTTTTTCCCGTTGATGTCGACACGATAGGTATTATCTCCCATATGCCGTTTGATGGAAAGCACCGTGTTTGGATTGGTGATGGCTTGTCGTTTAGCCACATCACCTACACTGATTTCCTCGCCTTTAAATGAAACAACTGATGGGGTAGTTCTTCCCCCTTCTGCATTAGGGATGACCTTGGCTTCTCCACCTTCCATGATGGATACACACGAGTTGGTCGTTCCTAAGTCAATCCCGATAATTTTATTCGTCTTTGCCATGTTCTTCACTCCATTCGTTGATTTTGACCGTTGCAGGTCTTATGAGTTGGTCTTTATAGACATATCCTTTTTGGATCACTTCCAAATTGATGCCATTCGGTTTGCTTGGATCGGTTCCTTTTTCGATGGCGTAATGGTACTTTGGATCAAAAGGTTGGTTAATTGCTTCAATTTCTTTTAATCCATCTTCAAATAAGACTTGATAAATCTGATCATTGATCATCTTAAACCCAATCAGAAAGTTTTTTAGTAAATCATGATCGGTGGGCATATGGACCACTTTATTCAATTGATCTAAGGGCGTTAACAAGTCTGAAATTAACGTCTTAGATGCGAACTTGCGATCTTGGATGCGTTCCTGCTGCATGCGCTTTTTGAAGTTTTCTAATTCAGCAGCGTTTCTCAAAAGTTTATCGTTTAATTCGCTGATTTTTGCTTCTAAGGATTCGATATACTCTTTTGTTTTACTTTTTTTCTCTTTTTTGGTTTCTTCAGGCTTTTGTTGATCATCCTGAGGATCCATGTGTTTCTTTTTAACTGTGTCTTCCATGTGCGTTATCCTTTACTTTTTATAGAGTTTTCCTAAGTTGCTGGCGATATACTCAACCAAGGGAATGATTTTGTTGTATTCCATTCTGGATGGTCCTAATACCGCTACTGTTCCTTGTTCATGTTCGCTAATTCGGTAGGGAATCGAAATAATGCTGCAGTTTTCCATTGGAATCAGTTTGAAATCGCTGGCGAATCGGATGGATAACCCTTCTTCAGTGCCAATCAGTTTAACCAAATCCCTTCGATCAAACATCTCAACTAAATGTTTGATGTGTTTGACATCATGGAACTCGGGCTGTTCGAAGATGTTGGTGACCCCCGACAAATAGAAATTATCATGGGCAAACTTTGAGAATGCCGAGACAAAGGAATGAACCAACTGTGACTGATACTCCATAAACGATTCAATTTCCTTTTTAGCAAACGATGCTTCCAAAATATCAACCGCCTCGGTAATGCTCCGATTGCGCATGAGATCATCTAGCGTTTTAATGACTTCTTTAAGATCATTGACATGCATTTCGTCAGGTACGGTGATGTTTTGATGCTGCACAAAGCCTTGATTAGTCACAATCAACAACACGGCTTCGTTTTCACTAATGGGGATAAAATCAATCTTTTTAATGCTTGAAGCATCGGATTTTGGCCCAATCGCCATCGCTGCACAATTGGTAAGTTCACTCAGCAAGTGAATGGCTTCTTCAATGGCTTGGCTTCTTGCAAATTTGTTTTTGAGAAAGATTTCATCAATCAACGGAAAGGAATCTTGAACATCGTAATCTCGGGTCACTAGATGCTCAACATAATACTTATATCCCTTCTCCGAAGGAACACGTCCAGAGGACGTATGGGTTTTTTCCAAATAGCCAAACTCTTCGAGTTGAGCCATGTCATATCGCAAGGTAGCACTCGAAAAATTAAGATAGGGCATGGATGTCAATGTCTTCGATCCGACGGGTTGTGCATCTTTGACATACGCTTCAATGATAGCTTTTAGAATCAACTTTTGACGACTCGTTAGCATGAATCCACCTCGTTAGCACTCTTATTGGTTTTGTGCCAAGTCAATTGTATCGTATTTTTTTGGCACTGTCAAGAATTATGTGCTATTATATGAAAAATAAAAGCGCTGGTGCGCTTAAGATTTTCTCTGCTTCATCCATTTTTGCAAAAAGGGATTATTCTTGATTTCATGACGTATCGTCGATGGTTCATCGTGGCCTGGATAAATTTTGATATTGGGATTGAGTTGAATCAGTTCTAAAACGCTTCTTCTAAGATCGACTAAGTTTCCAGAATACAAATCGTGACGCCCAACGCTCTCTTTAAAAAGTGTATCCCCAGTGAACAATTTGTTTTCATAAAGGAAACAAAGACTGCCCTTCGTGTGTCCCGGTGTGTGAAAGACATGGATGGTTTGATCGGCAATCGAAATCAAATCCCCTTGCGTGACATACTTAAGCTCGAGTTGTTTTCGTTTGTATGGGTGTGCCTCTGGCGCGTAGCCGTTGTGTTGATCTTCAAAAAGCAAATGAGCATCGGCTTGATGCAGGTAGATCGGCACATCAAAAGAACCCAACAGATGAACATGATCCGAGTGGGCATGTGTGATTAAAATACCGGTTAGTTTTTTGCCATCAAGCGCTTGATAAATGAGCTCTTCATCGTGCGAAGGATCGATGAGAAAACACGAATCGAAACGACAAATCAAATAGCTATGAGCATAGTGCTCATTTCCTTTAATGGTAATCATTGGATGGTTATAGAAAAAAAACTATTCCGAGAATAGCTTATTTCTTTTCCTTATGAATGGTGTACTTTCTTTCACGACGGCAATACTTGTTGACTTCCATACGTTCGGGTTTCGTTTTCTTGTTTTTATCTGTATGGTAATTCTCTTCGCCACATGATGTGCATACCAATTTGACTAGGTCTCTCATGTTATTCCTCCAAACTTACGATACAATTATAACAAATGTGAATGGATTATTCAATCATTTTATTGTTTATTTTTTTTTGCAGGTTTTTGGGCATCTTGTGGCGTTTTCTTGCACTTTTTTTAGAATCTATCATATAATCGAACTAGGTGATGAAAATGAAACGCAATGAAACCAAACAAGTTTGGGTCGGCCCCTTGCCATTGGGTGGAAACGACCGCATCTATATCCAAAGCATGACCAACACCACGACAAAGAACACGGATGAGACCATCGCTCAGATCCAAGCATTGGCATCTGCAGGATGCGATATTATCCGGGTCGCTGTTTTAGACATGGACGATGCAAAAGCGCTTGGAGAGATCAAAAAAAGCATTTCCATTCCCCTTGTAGCTGACATCCATTTTGATTATCGTCTGGCTTTGGAAGCCATTTCACAAGGGGTTGATAAAATCCGATTAAATCCAGGAAACATTCCAAAAAGAGAGCATGTAGAAGAGGTTGTCAAAACCTGCAAGGAAAAAAAGATTCCCATTCGGGTTGGCGTCAACAGTGGATCGCTTCCTAAAGGGATGGAACCCACAGCAGAAAACATGATACTCGCCGCAAAAAGTCATGTGGATATCTTGGAATCCATGAATTTTTATGACATCGTTTTATCGCTAAAAGCCACGGACATGAACTTGATGATCGATGCCTATCGTTTGGCTTCTCAGACATTTGCATATCCCCTTCACCTGGGCGTGACTGAGGCGGGAACTCAGTTTAGCGGAGCCATTAAAAGTGCCATGGGAATAGGCATGTTGCTTTATGAAGGCATTGGTTCAACCATTCGGGTTTCATTAACCGATCATCCGTTGCTTGAGATTCAAGCCGCTAAAGAAATTTTAAAAAACCTAGGATTGATTCGAAAGGTCCCTAACCTCATCAGTTGTCCGACGTGCGGCCGAATCCAATACGACATGATTGATATCACCAAAAAAATTGAAGCGTATCTGCAAACCGTTAAAAAAACCATCAACGTGGCCATCATGGGTTGTGCCGTCAACGGGCCCGGAGAAGCTCGCCATGCGGATATTGGGATTGCGGGCGGTAAAGAGGAGGCCTTGCTTTTTAGAAGAGGACAAATCATCCGAAAAATCAAGCAAGAAGACATCTATGACGTCTTGGTTGATGAGATTAATCGGTTCGACGACAATGAATAAGCGACCAAGCCAGTGGTCGCTTTTTTTAGTCATAAAGTTGAATTTCATAATCGCATATGTCGCTATAAAAATCAACCTCATGGGACACAAGGATTAACGTTCCTGAATAGGCAATCAAGGCTTGTTTTAGGGCTTCTTTTGCTGCGACATCCAGGTGATTGGTTGGTTCGTCCAAAATCAAGACATTCCCCTTTTGATGCCGAAGGAGTGCAAGCCTGACTTTGGTCTGTTCGCCCCCAGAAAGCGAGTTTACATCGCGATTGGCCATTTCATAATCGATGCCGTGATTTCCTAACAGGGTCATGATTTCTTTTTTTGTAAAACTGGGGTAATGGTAAGCGACCCATTCAAATGGTGTGACATTGGGTTTAAAAACCGAATCCTGAGCAAAATAGGCGATTTGGGCTGTGTCAATCCATTGAAACGTTCCAGAGATCGGTTGAATGATGGATAGAATGGTTTTGATGAATGTCGACTTCCCAATGCCGTTTTTCCCAGTTATAGCCACTTTTTCTTCTTTTAGGATGGCGATATCAAGTGCTTCGAGAAGTGGCTCTAAATAGCCGATTTCGAGGCTTTTGGTCGTTAATACGTCCTTGCCAGTCGCATGAGACATTGGGAAATAGAAACGATACGTGCGATCTTTGACTGGGGCTTGCATGCGTTGGACTTTTTCTAACATCTTCCGTCTTGATTGAGCCCTTTTCGTCGTAGAAGCACGAACAATGTTTTTCTTGATGAAATCTTCGGTGCGTTGGATGAATTTTTGTTGTTGTGTAAAGGCTTTGACATGTTGTTCTTTTCTTACATCTTTTTCTTTTAGATAATAAGCATAATCGCCTTTGTAGCGCGTAATGGTTCCATTTTCTAATGCGAAAACGGTATTGGCAATCTCGGATAAAAATCCTTCATGGTGGCTCACAACGAGGTACGCTTTTGGATAACCAATCAGGAATTTGGTCAGCCATTCGATGTGTTTGACATCTAGAAAGTTTGTCGGTTCATCCAAAAGCAAAACATCGGCTTCATCTAAAAGGAGTTTTCCTAAGATGATTTTGGCGCGCATGCCGCCGGATAAATGACGAATCGGCATCTCTAAAATATCTTTGGACAAGCCTAACCCATGGATGATGTTTCCGACCTTTGAGGAAATCGCATAAAAATCGGATTCCTCTAGTTGCTCACTGAGTTGTGACGCCCACATGATGAACTTAATTTGCTCTTCTGGGTCTTGGGTCATCGATGCTTTTTCATAGAGGGCTTCCATTTCTTTTTCCTTTTCAAAATAAGGTAAAAACGCCTCATAGAGATAGGCTTTGACAAAGAGATTGGGGTTCAATTTGGCATATTGATCCAAATAACCAATTTTTTTATGGGGTACCCAATCGATTCGTCCCGCATCGGGGGAAAGCGACCGATCAAGCAATTTGAGTAACGTGGATTTACCGGTCCCATTTGGACCGACCAGTGCGGCATGTTCTCCTTCAAATAAGCGCATGTTGGCTTGTTGATATAAGGATTCGCCGCTGTAACTAAACTCAAGGTTTTCGACTTCTAATACACTCATTGATGATCCATTTTTGCAAATGGCCTCCTGTAACTATAAAATATTCGGTTGAAAATGATTGAAAAACAATAACAAACTGGTTAAAAGGGTGAATCCAAAAAAAACAACCATGGCAATGCGATACCACGTTTTGATTGAGTCTTCTGGCATCAGCCATAAATAACCCATTGAACAGGGTAAAAATAAGATAAGGCATACGTGTTTTAACGTAAAAGGATGTTTGGAAATGGCCTTCAGTCGCATGAAAAACAAGGTCGGTGTACCAACTAAAACGGAAATCCAAAACGATTGAATTGTGAGGTAAACCAATCCATCAAGCGCCATGTTTTTTCCCTCCCCATATCCAATAGATTAGGGCTAGAATAGGAAGCCCATAACCCCATAGAGTTCCCAAAAAGAATAAACCAAGCATTGCCCAAAAAAATGTGGCTAAAACAACTAAAAAGCGGTCCTTCTGTTTCATTTAAACACCTCTTTATCGGTGATAATTGACGTAACCATGTGCCCACTTGAATCGACATGAATCACACGTCCACCTCTGTTGATATAACCATAGGCGTTGTATCCAGTCACTCGACCATAGGCTAAGAGAATGCCTTGGTTTAGAAAGAGAAAGTCGTTCAAATGGTCATGGCCGACAAAAACAGCTTTTGAACGCCCATGACGAACCATGGCATCAAAAAAACCCGTGTCTTTCCCTTGAGCGTAAACTTTTCTTTCTAAGAAAAGCCCAATCAAATCATCGCCTACCTCGATAAACTGCCTAAGTGGAATGTGCATAAAGACCCATGAGTCTGTGGTATCCTGTTCAACATGTTGCTCGTACCACGCGACTTGATAGAGACTGAGATAGTCGTATTCGCCTTCTTCCTCGGTGTAGATTTTTCTCTCCGCTTTTGAATCTAGGAAATACGCCTTATAAAATGGGTGTTGTTGATAAAAAAACTCAATCGCGAAGTTGCCAACGCCTCCATCTGGGATATAAGGTCCGACTTTAAAATATAAGTATTGGGTGTTTTTTATTTGCTTAATAAAGTGGCTATACGTATGAAAATCCGTTTCATGGTTTCCAAAAACGAATGTCCAAGGTGTTTTAAGGGTTTCCATGAATCGAATAAATTGCCTAAAGAGCATCGGTGCTTGCGGGGACATGGTGATGTCGCCTGTTACCACAATCAAATCAAATGAATCCGCTTCGGTTAGTTTTCGGATGAGTTTAAATGTTTTTTGATCCCGATAGTCGATACCAAAAGCAAGGTGTAAATCGGTAATCTGCAAAACATTGAGTTCTTCTTTTTGCAAATTGATCCGAAAGGGCTCATCATCGGTGTAGATGATTTCAAAAGGTTCAGAGGTCCCTATGGCCAACGCAAATCCGATGAAAATAAGCATTGCTAGCCATTTTTTCATGTCAATTCCTCCTTAGCCCAATCTGAGATTTCAAAAACTCTCAACACGCGCATGTTGTAAAATTCGGTTTGATAATGGATAAATTCCATCTCGTTTTCATTAATGTACCGCTTGATGGGTGCATTCGAGGGATAAACGATGACGATTTTTTTCGTTTCGCCTTTGAGAAATTCAGACTGGTTGATCAATCTGGGTTTCCCCGTTGAACGAAGTTCCCATATGACTCTGCTGTTTATGGTTAGTTCACTGTGTTCGGGGAGGTAAAAAAACATCACGCGATAGTGGGACCGTCCAATCTGATATTGCATTTGTCCGTTGGTGTTTGATAAAACACCGTAACGGGCTAAGAGATTGGCAATTTCCTTTTTCATATTTTCTCTTTTTTTTTGCTGCATGACCAAAAAAACCAACGTCACAAGAATCACCAAAGATACAATTAAATAGGTCTCGAAAGGCATTTTTAATCCATCCTCTCTATGACGACACGGGCGAGTTTTCGGTTTTCAAACACACAGTGGTAATGATACCTTTTGTTCTCATAAATGACGTGTTTTAAAAAATAAGGGATATTATGGGCGATGCCCGTGTTATCCTTATTCATGATCCACTCCATTGATTTCCAATCGAGGATTCCTTCGTCGACTCGGCGAGGGGTTGGTTCTATCATGGGTTCATGAAGGTAACCCACAAACAAGAAAAGACCTTGCCCTTCAGCATCAAAGTCATTCCATGTGACAATACCGCGTTCAACAACTTGGCTAGGATCAAGATGAATCCCTGTTTCTTCTTCAATCTCTCGAATAAGACACGCTTTAGGTGTTTCTCCAGGATTGATTTTACCCCCTAATCCGTTCCAAGACCCCATCCAAGGTTTTTTGTTTCGATTCATCATGAGGACATGATTGTTATAAATTAAGAAACCTAACGTGTATTTCATCTAAGTAAACCTCATCTCATGTAGGTAGATTATACCATGATTCGAGAGAATCATCGTGGGTGATTCATAAGGGAAGGCATCTTGACATGCATGATGGATTTCATTCCTTTTTTTAAGGGAAAAGTCTTGCTTTTTTGCAATCCTATGCTATAATGAAAAATGCATGTATGCCTCCTTAGCTCAGTTGGTAGAGCAACTGACTCTTAATCAGTGGGTCGTAGGTTCGAGCCCTACAGGGGGTACCATTTTAAGATAAGCCTTGTTGACAAGGCTTTTTTTTATTCAACATTCAATACCTGATCAATGAAAACCGCTGTGATTTGCTCATCAAATTGGGTGCCTGAATGCGCTAGAAGCTCATCAATGGCCTGTTTTTTACTTAAGGCTAGTCGATAGGGGCGATCGGATGTCATGGCTTCATATGCATCCGCAACCGCAATGATTCTTGAAAACAAGGGAATCTCATCGCGTGTTAAGCCATTGGGATAGCCTGTTCCATCCATCTTCTCATGGTGTGTCAGTGCATAGAGTGCTAAATTGCTGTATTCATCTGCTGCTCTTAAAATATTGTACCCATGAATCGTGTGTTCTTTCATGGAAACCCATTCCGTTGGATTCAGTTTGGCCGGCTTGTCTAAAATGTCATCTGGAACAGACACTTTTCCAATATCGTGTAATAAACCTGCGAGTTTGAGTTCTTCTAACTCATCTTTCGATAAATTAAGGGCTTTTCCGATTTGGTAACAGAAATCACTCACCCGTTCAGAGTGACGTTTTTCAACCGCAAACTTATCGGTCAAAACGGTCAATATGCCCATGATGGCGCGATTCCTTGTGCTTCTTCCTTCGAGGACCTTTCTCTTATACATGTCTTCTTCGGCTCTTCTTAAGCTTTCTTGATAGCTTTCGTGTTGATCTTCCTTAATGGCTAGGCCAATTCCAAGCGAATAATGGATGTTTTCAATGGTGTTTATTTCAATCCGTTCTTCGATTTGGTTTTTCATTTGGAGCAATGCGGTTTCATCGGTTGATGGCAAAAGCATGACGAACTCATCGCCTCCGATGCGCGCAATCACATCGTTTTCTCGTTTGACTGCCTTAAGAACATCAGCGACTTGACAGAGGGCTTGGTTGCCTTTTTCTTGCCCAAATGTATCATTGATGAGTTTCAATCCATTGAGATCCATAATCATCAACCCAATCGGGTACAGCTGTTGATCCTCCATCTCTTCAAACGCCACGGATAGGTATCGACGGTTAGGGATTCCAGTTAAAAAATCTTGATAACTCAATTTCAAGATTTCTTCTTCTTTGGTTTTTTGTTCGGTTACATCCATAACAATCGATATTTGCATATCTGAATCCTTAACGGGTAAATTGTACGCTGAAACATATCGGATGATTTTTCCATCTTTGAGGATGGGTACATGGTGCCATTGCATCTTAGAGGGATCCATCGTAAGGGCATCTTTCTCCACCTGTTTTTGAATTTTCTTTCGTTGATGTTCGTCTTCATACACCACTTCCCAAAACGATTCGCCTGACATGAGTCGTTCTTTGGTGGTGCCATAAAGCGCTGGAAAATGATCATTCATGTACGTAAACTTCACGCTTGGATGAACCGTATTGAGTGCAATCCCAATCGGCATATGGTTCATGATGGACGAAAGCATTTGGGTAGTATTTTCGAGTTCAACTTCTTTTTCAATAAGCTTAGTGATGACTTCTGTATAGACAATCAATCCCCCAATAGACCCATCTTTTTCATACCAAGGACGGCATTCCCATCGGGTCCATTCATGGCTTCCGTTGGCTTTAATGTAGATATCCCGATCTGCGGATACGATTTCCCCTTTGAGCACACGTTGATGGACATCGCGCCATTTTTGTGGCAAATCAGGAAAAACATCATAGTGGTGTTTCCCGATAATATTCGTTTCTTTGACTTGGTATTGCTCGATGTATTTTTGGCTAACAAAAAGATACCTTAAGTCGTTATCATGGACAGCAATGGCCGATTGGCTATGGTGAATGATGTATTGCATAAGATCATGGGAATGCGACAAGGCTTGTTCTAATACCTTTTCTTCGGTGACATCCCAGTGTGTTCCAACCATGAGAATGGGCTTGCCAAAAAGATTTCTTTGAATAACCTCCCCTCGGTCTCTAACCCAAATCCAATGACCTTCTTTATGCTTCATACGGACGGTAACATCATAAAAGCGTTCACGCTTTTGAAACACGTTTTCTAAAGATTGATTGGATACCTGTAAATCCTCTGGGTGTGCGTGTTTTATCCATGAACGGATGTGGGGTTCAATCTCTTTTATGTCATAACCGATCATGTCTGCCCAACGCTCATTAAACGTGCAATGACCGGTTTGAATGTTCCATTCCCACGTTCCTAGTTGCGCGCTATCAATCGCATTTTTATAACGAACTTGTGATCGTTCAATACGGGTGAGTAAAACATAAAACAAACAAGCGAAAATGAATTGAAGCAACGATTCAATGATAGGGTTTATCGTAAATTGATCCATTTCTAAATAATCAAGGGCAAGATGAATAGCAGTTAAAGCAAAGGTCACTGGAAACAAAATTTTACGATAGGCAAACGCGGTAAAAACAATCACAAGGTACATCAAATGGACGACAGCAAAGTGCCACTCATGATAAAAGTTCATCCAGACGAGAAACAGGATGTTGATTGAGAGAAATAATGCAATAAGAGTGAACCGTAGACCTTTATTTTTCATACTATTCTCCTATCGTTTGGATTTGCTATTAGAATCGTTAATGGATTGTAAAGGACAAGGGTTTAGTTTCAAATGCATGGGTTCGATTCAGTTAGAGATAGCGCTTTTCATGTTGAACATCGATGGATTGAAGCACCATGCTAAAGAAAACTGGAGGGTGGGGGTGTTTGAGTCCTGGGCTTGGTGTTAAATCGGAGATGGCCATTCCTTCCCAGATAAGATGGACATATTCAGGCTTATCAATAAAGGGATTGCGATTGCCCTGAGCCAAGAAAATGGCATGGTTTCTATGTTGTTCAAACTCATCGACAGGATCTTCTTTATGCCATTCAATCAAAAGCGACAAACGTCCCATTTTGACCCCTTCCATGGAATAGGTATGGGTGCTGTCGTTAAGTTCATCGATATCATCTGTTAGAATTAAAAAATCGTACATGATGGCCATATAAAACAGGATACGGGCAACATCGCCTTTATGTTCATCTCCGGGAAAATACCCTCCAAGGTCAGTTAGTTGGTTTTCCCCCTGACCAGAAGCAAAGTAACGATTGCCACGGGATGAATTGATACTTGGGGTAATCGTTCTTAAATTGTGTAAATCACTGCCTTGGTTTCGACTGCTTTCACTGACTCTAGGTATTCCTAATCTAGAATTAGGCCAAACGTGTTCACGGTGCCATGACTTGGCATCCCAGGTCGGTTGAACCAATGCCCCATCGTAGATGTTCCAGACTCTTTTGGGTTCGACTTGGCTTAAGTCGGATTGTGCCAAAATCTGTTTGGCCGTTCCGTAGGTTTGTGGCTGAATGGTGTCGTTAAGAAGCCGATTGAGAACACGCGACAGAGTGTCTCCTGATAAGCCGTTAGCCGGTGAATAATAATCGTTTTCAGAAACTAAGTGGTAATAATAATACCCGTTTGCATCCTGACCAACCCCATATAGTTTAGGCGGGATAGGCCGTTGAAGATAGGTGGATAATAATGCACTGATTAAACCAACCAAAAAAATGATCCCAAAAATCTGTTGGAGGAGTTGCCGCTGTTTAGGAACCCTTTTTTTCTTGGTGGGTTTCACAACAGGGCGTTCATAGACTTTGATACGCTCTATCCGTTTTCTTGGCATATGTCTAAACGACCCTTTCTTACGTTTATTCTATCACAAAATAAAAAGACTAGAGTTATCTAGTCTCATTTTTAAACGCATTATGGGATTTAAGAACCCATTGATTTTTTAAATGTTACCGATGTGGTCCGCATGTAAATCGCTTCGATAATCATGGAATGACCGGGCATGGTTTCCGGTAAAGAGATGCTCCAACCGATAAATAAGTACCCATCTAGATCAGGTGCAACTGGAAGTTCCAATAAAGAGAGATCAGCGCCTTCGGCATAATGCCGTTTGGAAACGGTGTTTCCATGAAGATCTTCAAAGGTGATGGAATAAATTGAGATTTCTTTGGCTTGCAGTTTAGAAACTTCTAAGAAATAGAAACTTGCTGCCAACATGAACAATAAACTGATAATGATGGTTTTCATGGAATCACTCCTTTCCTAAAGGATGCTTATATTATACGGATTAATCCTTACTTAAACGTGATGGGTTTCTTAAATATTTGTTAAATCAACGTTGGATGACTTCATAAAGGTGGGAACGATACTTGGCCATGTTCTTGGTAATCAGCATTTTGAGGTTGTCTTCTTCATTCCAACAGATTTTCTTTTTAAGATCGTCGAACTTTTCAAAGCGCAGGATATTTTTGGTTTTTAGAAGATCCATCTCGGCTACATGAATGCACTCAAATCCTTTGGATGTTTTTTGGCATATCGCATGCGTTTTAATGGGTTGCTTGAGTTCATTAAACTTAAATCGAATCAACGTATCAAAGGTGGAATCAGAGGGCATTTCTTCTGAGAAAAACTTGAGTTTTCGATAATCATATTTATGAATACATTCGGCAATTTCATCGAGTTGAAAATTGATTATAGCGTCTTCCGCGTCAACTTTGTTTTTCATGTGATCTGAAAGATGAATCGTCATGCGTTGCTCATGATGATCGTATTTGAGATATAAAAGCCACGGTAACTGATAATGACCCATAACGAAACCCTCCTCTAACGCCTATGATTATAGCAGGTTAACATTACCGCATACTTAACTAACCCTTAAGAATTTGTTAAATCATAAAAAAAAGCACTTGATGGCTCAAATGCTTTTGCATTATTCGTTGTTTTCGTTCTCTGTTAGGATAGATTCACCCAATTTGTATCCAAAGCCCCACATGGTCAAAATCATCTTTGGATTGGATGGATCATCCTCAATTTTTTCTCTTAAGCGTCGGATGTGGACGTTGATGACGTTGTCATTGCTGTAATACTCTTCACCCCATACGGTTCGATACATCAATTGTTTTGAGAAGGTTTGATCTGGATTAGCAATCAACAGCTTAAGAATTTCAAACTCCTTTAAGGTGAGTTCTATCAGTTGTCCGTTTTTCTTAACCTCGTAGTTGTTTAAATTGATTTCCAAATTCCCCATTACATATTTCGATTTAAGTTTTTTCTCAACGGAGCGTTGTGAACGTCTTAAGACCGCTTTCACACGGGCTACCAATTCAATCATCGAAAAAGGTTTTGAGAGATAGTCGTCGGCGCCTAGTCCGAGATTAATGGCTTTTTCGACATCGGAATCCTTGGTTGAGATGATGATCACAGGCGTATCGGATTTGGTTCGGATGTGTTTTAACACCGTTTCACCACTGATGACCGGTAACATCAAATCCAATAAAACCACATCGAACTTCATTTTATCGAATTGCTCGATAGCATCCTTACCGTTGTAAACAGCTTTGACATCATACATTTCATCTTTAAGTTTGGTTTCAATGCTTTTGCTGATTAAGATATTGTCTTCAACGATCAATATTTTCTGTTTACTCATGGAGTGCCTCCCTATCTATCTCATTATCATTGGTTATACTCATTATATCATTGATTCTAAAAAACGACCATCATTTATAAATACCTAAACCATAGTAATGAAGATTAGCGGAATGACAAGGGATGATCCGATCTTCGGTGACGATGACAAAACCGTCATCAGGAATGGTTATAATCGGTTTCCGATGGTCTTTAAAAACGCGTTTCATGGCACGTTTTTGGGTTCTTTTTCGACGATAATGGACTTCAACAAAGAAATTTTTTAAAAGGGAAAGTCCATTCTGATAAGAAAAGGCTTGATAATCGGTGTCTTTAGATATGTAATACGTTTCAAACTGAATCATGGTTCCAGCAGATGATCCAATCATGAGGCCTTTATGGTTTTCTATTGCTTCTTGGATCCCCATCTTTTTGATGCGTTCCATCATTTGATCGGGTGCTCCACCAGGAAAGTAAAGGATGTCGGCCTGTTGAATTTTTTGAATAGCGGAATCCTTTTGATCATGATAGGCATCAATCCACTGGATTTGATTTTCAAGAATTCCATAGGGGAGAAAAGACGCTACTATTTTCTGATAATAGTCACTTCCCGCTTGATAAAGCTCATGATAAGCCTGTTGACTGGGGGCTTGATGCTCAAAAAAAGAAAGCGCTACGATGACCACTTGGTCAGTGGGTTTGACAAACGATTGGGCCATCTCGACCACATGAGGTGAACCAAAAATACCCCGACTCATTAAAATGTGAATCATAAGACCTCCTAGGCTGCAATAACAGACATCAGTTCTCGAAAGAAATCGACCAGATTGATGTTAAACACCCTTAAGAAAAACGCGAATGCACTGTATTTAACTAAGCGACCAGCAGCAACCGCCATCAAAAACCCAGTTTTTGGGAGACGAACAGCCCCTGCTGTGTAGATGGCTAACGTAAAGGGAAGGGGGGTGCATGCAAAGAAAAACATGCCGATGTTCCCATATCTTCTTAAACGGTCGTTCGATTTATCAACATCGGTCTTTTTAGCCTTTTTTGCGAATAATTTCGATAATTGTTTAGTAAACCGATAACCTAAGAAGGCAAAAAAAGTATCCGAAAAAACCGCAAAGCCAATGGCAAATACGACAAACAAGACGGTATAGTTCGTCGAATCCGCAAAGATGCGAATCAGTTCAATGTCAAATACAGAAACCGGCAAGATCAACAAGGTAGCCACAGAAGATAAGCTCATCCAATAGACCAAACGCCTTAAAAATTGCATCACGGATGGTGCAAGATTATCAAAAATGGAATTTGGAAAGACAACAATCATCACAGCAAGAAAAACTAAGAAGGTCACCAACAACGGTTTATAAAGGGACTCTTCCTTAAGGGTAATGTGCTTTTCGTAGTGTCTTCTTCCGGATTCCAAATAGCGAAAACGGAATCGTTTCTTGTGGTAATTCTTAGATCTCATGTGACCTCTTTTTTGACTCTTAACAACCGGTCGGTTGTTAGATAATCAATGCCCATGGCTTCAAAACGCTTGGCTTCAATCAAGGTGTTGACGGTCCAGACGTTGATTTTAAACCCTTGTCGTTTCAATTTTGCAACCAGTTTGTGATGGATGATGGTTTTCTTTAATGCAAAATCAATCTTATTGACGCGGCAATCATACAACATGGCATCCGTTATTTTTTCGGTCACTAGCTGCAAGTCGTGTCCGGTGATTGCCCTTAGATATTTTAAGTAATTGATGTTTGATGAAATCAAAACAACAGAGACACCTTCATAGGTCTCAATCAAATTGATGAGGTCGTTAAGTAACGTGATGTCATGAATCCATTTGACTTCTATAATCGCGGTTTTTGCGTAATCCCTGCAAATCGATAAATAGGTGTCCAATGTGGGCACGTGGATATTTGGATAACTGCGGATTTTGGATCCGCTTTTGATTTTTACCTCACCGATTTCTTCAATAGACATCGCTTTGACATCTTTCTTAACTTTCGCCATGCGATACAAGGAATCGTCGTGCATAATGACGAACTGATGATCGGCTGTTGTTTGAATATCGCATTCGATTCCATAAAACATGTCTTGCTCAGCAGCCAGTTCAAAGGCTGGAATCGTGTTCTCAGGAGCTTGCGATGATAAGCCGCGGTGTGCAATATATTTCATGATAACCTCTAGATTAATGAATCAACTCTATTTTAACACGTTTTTAAGCGATTTAAAAGGGTTGATGAATGGAATGACATTAATGATAAAACGCCTTTATCAAGCGAATGAAGACTTACTTTTTTCCGCGTTGATAAGGCTCAGGATAAGCGATGTCATAGCCCACTTCTTTGGCTTGATTTAGAATAAGATGAGGATTACGTAGCAAGGCACGTCCAAGGTAGACAAAATCGCATTGCTGGGCGCTTACTGCGTATTCAGCCATCGTCAAATGTTCAATTAACCCCCCACCGATGACCGGCAGTCCAGTTTCCTCTTTGATGATTTTAGCTAACCCTAATTGATAGCCTGGATAAATAGGAATCTTCACGATTTGGTTCCCACCCGAACTGACATCAATCAAATCCATACCAAACGCTTTTAACCTGTTTAAGACAGCGCTTGCCATGGTGGGTGTCACTCCCCCTTGAGCATACTCAGTGGCTGAGATTCTAACTGCGAGCACTTTATCTTTGGGCCATACGTTTGAAATGGCTTCGGTGATGTCAACTAAGAACTGACCGTGATTTTGGTATCGATCGACTCGTTGATTGGTTAGAGGTGACAAAAATTGATAAATAAGATAGCCGTGCGCTGCATGAATCTCAAGGACGTCAAACCCCGCTTGATTGGCACGCTGGGCGGCTTTTTGAAACGCCATAATCGTTTCATTGATATCGTCAATTGTCATTTCTTTAGGGACAAGATGATTGCCATCAAAAGCAAGTGCAGAAGGCGCCCATGGCTCTTCCGTCTTGGACTTTCTTCCGGCATGATTGATTTGAATTCCTGGAATGCTGCCCTGTTTTCGAATGGCATCGGATATCCTTTTCAATCCTTCAATATGATCATCGCTCCAAATGCCAAGGTCATTAGAAGAAATCTTACCATTAGGGCTAACGGCTGTCGCTTCAACAAGAATTAAGCCTGGTCCACCTAAGGCCATTGACCCATAGTGAATGACGTGAAAATCATTCGCATGTCCTTCATCATCGGCTTGATACATGCACATAGGGGGAAGGACTATTCGGTTTTTAAAGGTGGTTTTTTTAAGGGTAAACGGTTCAAATAACATCGTCTGATCTCCTTTACGCTAAGCGGTATGAAAAAAAGCACTATGTGCTTATTTTTTATTGATATCGGGCTTTAATTTCCCTTGATCGATGGATTCTGGATACGGATAGGCTTCTTCTCTCATTCGTTTGAACAAGACATAAATTAACCCACGCTCCAAATCAACACGTGTGATAACACCGGTGTGCTTTTCACCTTCCACGCGGACTTTTTCACCTATCAAATACGTTTCATTGCTCCATGCCATTATGACTTCACCTCATACATAGTATATCATACTTTTTTGATTTTCTTGGGACGATAATTGCGTAAAGCTGATCCAATTAAATAGATTTTTGATTCATCGGTTTGTTGATTGAGAAAATCAAGTAGTTTGGTCTCTTTTTTGGACGGCAGTAACGCATAAAGTGCCTGTATATCACTGGGATGCATGGGGTGCCTTAAATCATGAAGACTGTCTAGATACGAAAGGGATATGGGTTCATGTTTGCTGATGAACTTATAAAAGTTGTTAAGGGTTTTAGGAATGGGTGTATAGACATCCTTTCCTTTTTCATTGTCTAGTTTAAGTGCAATTTCATAAAGTTTTGCGCTTTGAACTTTTAGCATGTAGGAAATAAACTGATCCAACTCCACATCTCCTTCCTGCCAATCCAATAACATCTCAATCAATTGAATGCGCCAGAAAAAACGGTGCGATGCTGATGGCTCAGTTCCATAGATTTGGAAAAAACGGTTCTTGATGGTTGTCAAATGGGGTTTGGATAAACTTTGGTAAAAGGCAAACACCTCATCAGATAAATGTCTATCTTGATCTTTATGCAATAGATATTGGTGGATATTCGATAAGATGATGGCCTTTTCTTCTTGATAGGCTTTCAAAAGCGGTTCAATGAACACCGACTTGGATTTTACTTCCATTTGACTTTTGAAAAAGACATGGGTTTTGTACTGAAAATGTTTCTTTGACATCGAGTCTGTGTCAATCATGGAAAACCCAACCCCTCCATCGGGATAGGTTCGATGCGTTGGATGACCAACAACATCGTTTCGAATGAACTTGAGTTCGTGTAAAATTGGGTTTGCATTGACATTGATATGGTATTTGTGCCGGGTTAGCCCAATAGCTAAATCATAAAGGGCGTCAATCGCAACAAACAACCCTTGCAAAAGACCAAAAACATCCAAGAGGATACGTCCCATATCCGATGCTTCTTCTTTCAAGTAGTTGCCAATCATTTCGTCCACATGTTCTAGCATCGAAAAAGAAGCAACTGCGCGATACGTATGGTAATCTTTCTCGTTTTCTTCCATGTGTTCGACATAATCTTTTAAATCGGATAAACTCATAGGGTCTCCTTAATTTTTTGAAGCAATTGCGGTGCCGCAATTTCTTTATAAATGGGGCCTTCTAAGTACTGAATGCCTAAGGAATCCATCAAGTCTTTTTGCTCTTTGGTGCGAATGTTGCGAATCACCAGGGCCATTTGAAACTGATCCAAAACCCCTTTAACATGGGTGATGTAGTGATTCCACTTAGGGGAATCCTTTTTAAAATCAACATGAAGCGCATGAAACGGGTAACTGAATGTCGTATCCAACGATGTGGTGTCGAGTGATATGCCAAAATCAATCAGTTCCTTGATTTGCGTCGCGTATTGATTGGCTCTTATATCCATGTCAAACTTAAGACGAATAAACTCACCTGGGATGCCATGTGCTTTGAGCATCCCCAAAAAGTAGGCGTTGAAAGTTGGATCAAGAAATGTTTCTTTTGATATGGGAATCGTCAATTTGATGAGACGTTCGGTGGCTTTTTCCAAATCCACTAAAAACTCGCAAACTTTTTGGATGTGATGCCGTTCGTACTCAATGAGTCGATTTCTCTTGCGTGCAATTTTGATTAAATATTGATGATCAATAATCAGGTTGAACACGATCAAGTTGGACTCATATTGCCATACTTTGTTTTTCTTAATATCCGTAATCTGATTAAACACTAACCCTAATGCTTTCTCTTCAATAGCCACATTCAGTTGGTCGATAACATGTTGTTCGAACAGTTCATCTTCATAATCGCGATACACGAAAAACACATATTTTTCTTCCATGTTGCGTTTAGCCTTTTCTAAAGCAATGCCCAAAAAACGGAAAATTTTATCACTGCTTTTCTCTGTCGTGACAACGGGGTACCTCAAAACGCCTATGTTGACGTTGAACTTCTCATATTTAAGAACCCTAGAGGTCATTTGATCGAGCATTTTGAGGTAATCCTTGATGGACTTGGTGACTGTTCGAATATCGTTATAGGGCAAAACGACCATCAGTTGATGATAATCAAATCGATAGGTTTTTCCATCCGTGAAACATTTACGAGTAATCTGTCCAAACTCTTTAAAGTAGTGCGTCATTCGCTCGGTTCCATAAATGGGCTTGATGGAATCGTTAAGTTCGACCAGCAGGAAACTTGACTTATTCGCTAAATGCTCGTCAAAATCCAAACTCAGTTGGTAGAGATTTGGCAAGCTTGTCTCGTAATCGGATGTTGCTTTCTCTTTGAGTTCATCGGCTTGGTGAATGTCTTTGGTTTGATCAAAAAATACACTCATAATAACCCCTTCATCTCCCGTCTTAAGGCTATACATTTTTTCATACACCCTTTTTTCTTGATAACGATAGTGAATCTCCTCATAACTTCCTGATTTGGCCATCACTCTGTTGATGGCCTCTTGATAGGGTTTGGCATCTTCATAGGCGATATCACGGATGAATAATTCAAGGTGTTGATGCTTATCCACTTGAAACATGGCCATGGCCTGGGTGTTGTAAGTGGTTTGATGATCTTTGATTAAGCGATACGCAAGAATGGGTGAGTTCAAAATCCGGTTTAATAGATGATTTTCGCGCTTGATACTAGCGAAACTGATTTCCTGTTTAAGTCGGCCTTCTATTGCCATGGCCATCATCTTTAACACATTATAATCGGCTCCTGGATCGATTGGAGGGGTTTCATAGTGGACCAATAAAACAGCATGGCGATCGATTGGAAACCCATAAACATACTGAATCTGTTCATCATACTCTTTTTCAGTTAAGATGTTTTTTAGTTTGTTCGTGGATTCCATAGGATTAATTAAATCTTGATAGGTGGTTAAAACCGTATCAAGATACGTGTTTTCAATGGCATTTTTTAAAAGCGTCTTGTCGTAAAGACGTTCCTTTTTGTAGTGAAACAGGTTAGGGGTTTCACCTTGGAGATAGATGATGTATTCTTTAGGCTTAATCGTGGCGTCTGTATGCATAAAAAGGGCTCTAAAATAATCCCTAAGTGGTAATTTTGGGTTCAGTTGATGAGAAAACTGCAACAACTCAAAACTGAAATCCAACAGTTTATAGACCGGGCGATGTTCCTTTTTTTCGTCCAACCGCTCAATATAAATGATCCGTGATGATTCCGAATCCTCCTCGGGTCTAACGATCTTTTTATCGCTTACTTTTTGAAGACTTTTGTATTTTTTTTGATAAAGATCAAGAGATAGCTTATTATCCATCACTTGATAGAGTTTGATGAGCAAGGGATAGACATCTTTTTTGAATTCTAAGTCTTGTGTATCCATCCACGTCTCGTATTCTGCTTCTAAGGTGACGGCTTTGTGAAAGTCCTTAATGGCCAGATAGCCTTCTAAAAGGGTTTTAATGGCCTCATGGTGATAGGGATGGGTCTTCAAATGATGTTGTGCGATTCGAATGGCATCTTCTACGCGATTGAGTTTCAAAAGAATGCGCATTTCATGACCAATTGCCTCATTTTTTTGATCATAACTCTCCAATATGTCAATGCATTTTAACGCTTGTTCATACGCTTGATTTTGTTCATAATAGGTTATAAGGGCATAATAGGCTTCGATTTTGATGGAATCTGGCACCACTACATCTTTGGTAAGTTTCTCTAAATCATCCATATAAGGGTGATTAAGGGCTTTTTTATACGCAATGTCATCCAATGTTGATACATAACTCTTGATAATCGGCAAAATGGAACGTCTCATGTCGATGAAACGTCTTGCTTCTTCGAACTTAGATAGATGCAAGGATGCATCAATCATGGACTTTAAAATGCTTTCTAAATAGGACGTTTCGGTTTGCATCATGACATCCTTGATGAGATGACTTCCCTCATCAAACACCAAGTCATGCAAATCCAATGCTAACGCCATCTCAAAATAACGGGATAAAGCCGCTTGAAAGTCATGATGACTAAGCGACTGGGTAAGAAACGATTTAATGATTGGAAGGCTTTGGGGCTCCGTTTTTAATTGGAGAATGTCGCCCAAACGCATGTCAATCACCTCTAATTTCTATCGAAAGACGTTGAGCTAAATCCAGGTATTTTTGGGCCAAAACTTCAAAATCGAAATGCAGGACCTCTGATAAACCAATCATATGCTTTCGAGTGGCTACTTGATGCCATTGGAGCGCTTGAAACATGCGATAAAACCGAACATTGTCTTGCTCTTTTTGTGTGGCTTTTCGACCTAAATAAACATCTAAGAGTTCCAAAGCATCTTCAAACTGCACATTTCCAAAACTGGCAATATCGTAGTAAAACTCGTTCCATCCAGCGTATTCCCAATCCAATAAATAGAGTTTATCATCGGTTAAAACCATGTTGGAGCGTTGGGCATCGTTGTGGCAAAAAACCTTGGGTTTATCGGCATGATGGGCGTGATATCGTGTGATCCATGTTTCTTTTAGCGTGCAATATTGATGACTTCTTATTTTCGTATAACTTTCATAAAGATTGAGACGATCGATTAAACCATAATCGGATGCGGGTTCGAGATTCGAGTTATGCAAGTGCTTGAGTGTTTTTGCTACCCACGGCAAAAACGGTCTATGATCAACTTGAGTTAAAACAGTTCCTGGAATATACCGTGCCGCTTTCTCACCGCTTTCAATATCAAAATAAACCGTTTGATTGTTGATATCAAGGGGTTCGATTATTTTTAAGTTTCGTTTTTCAATTAAACGATCCACAAAGAGGTTCCCATCTTTACCAATGATTCGGTAGGTGAAATCCTCATCGTTAATCCGAATGTGATAGGTCAGATGACTCATTCCACCTAATAGGCGTTTGACAATGATGACATCCTCGGGACGAACATGAAAGGCTAAAGCTGCTTGGGTTTGAATCCGTCGTTCTGTTTCCATGAAATTACCTCGTGTGAAATGTTAGTGCTCCCTCTTGATAGATGGCGTAGCTTTTTTGCCCGGTGATGGCACCAGGATTGATGAAGAGGCTGTGTTGTTCCCTTTTCATATAGCGCATGTGGGTGTGTCCAAAAATGCAAAGGTCGACTTGATTTTGATGCGCTAAATCCATTAACTTGGTTAAAGAAAACTTGACACCCTCTTTATGTCCATGTGTAAGTAAGACTTTGAGATGGCCCAAATCTAAAATGCGTGCTAATGGGAAATCCAAACCAAAATCATTGTTTCCCTTAACGGTAATGATGCCATGTCTCTCAATGAAAGATTTCGGCAAGACCATATCTCCTGCATCTAAATGATAATCCCTATCGTCGTGTTTTTTCATGATGGCTAACAACGTTTCCATATCCCCATGGGCATCACTCGTGATTAAAAGTTTCATTAAACCACCTCATGAGTCTTTGAAGAGCAATTGCTCGATGAGATAATTGATTCTTTTGAGCCATATCCATTTGAGCGAGCGTCATGCCATAGGCTGGGACATAAAAGATAGGATCATAACCAAAGCCATTGGATCCTTGGGCTTCTTCGGCAATTAATCCTTCAAGGATTCCCTCAAAAACTATAGGGGATTGGTTTTCTAAACATAAGACGAGACAAGAAACAAAATGCGCTTGTCGATTTGGGTGCTTGTCCATCAGAAAAAGCAGTTTATGATTGTTTTGTTTATCCCCTTGATTTGAGAACCGTGCACTATGAACGCCGGGTCTACCCTCGAGTGCATGGACACATAGTCCAGAATCATCCGCTAGCGTCATCATGTGATACTTTTTTGAAAAATAACACGCTTTCTTAAACGCATTATCGAAAAAGGTATCTCCATCTTCGATGACCTGATCTTGGTCACCTAAATCATCCAATGTCATGACATCAATGGGTAAATCTTTAAGAAGGGCTAGTATCTCTCTTTTTTTATGGGGGTTATGGGTGGCTAAGAGCAGTTTTCGCATCCGTTTAATCGCCTCATCTCTTCTATTCTATAATATCACAAAATTGCTCGTTTATCATGAATTATCATGGAAACTATGCTATCATAAAATAGGTGATACAATGGAAAAAGACAAGAACAAGTTGATACAATTTGAAGATTTATTCAAAGAAGAAATCGAACGCAAGCACAAAAAAATCGACACACCTGTCCTAAAACAACAGTTTTGGGCGGCCATCTTCTCCTATTTGATGATTATGTTCATCTTTTCTGGTGTGATAGGCTTATGGATTATCTCCAGTGGGTTCACAAAAACCTACTCAGAAGAAGAACGTTTGTTTCTCGCATTGAAGCGCGATCAAGGAGCTTTGGTACGGGTTGATCAAGATCTCTTAAACCAATACGAAACCCTTTATGAACCCTATATCCGAAATTTAGGAGTTTATGAAAATACCGTTGTTTTGGTCAATCGTACCAATCCATATGTCGACACCTATTTGATGGTGATGGATGATGAGTCCCAACTTATGATACTCAATATTGAAATCTTGGAGTTCCTGTATTTAAAGGAAACAGGTGCGATCTTTTGGGAGGATTCATTTTTGCCTATCAATCGATACACGACATCTTCATCAACCGATCATCCTTATTTAATTGTGTTAGAAGGTAGCCGAACGGAACTGTCGCCTTATGGGCTAGCGTTAAGTAATTTCATGGTTTACTTGGTTTTACTACCGCTTGTGTGGTTCTTTCTAAGAAAACCTTTTAAATCCGATTGGTTGGATTTCACATCCAAACTCAAATCCTATGGGCTAGCTGTTGTTATGGGTTATCTCTACATCTTAGGTGGTAACATCGTATCAAATGTTCTGTCTTCAATGCTTTCAAAAGTGTTCCGTATTGAACCTTCAACCGCCATCAATCAATTGGTCATTATCGATGCTCTAAAATCAAATGGTGCCATCTACATGTTTGTTGGAGCTGTAATATTAGGTCCTATCGTCGAAGAACTTATCTTTAGAAAAGCGTTGTTTGGGCTAATAAAAAACGATAAAACCGCTTTGATTGTGTCATCGATTATCTTTGGATTGGTTCATTTGACAAATGAAACATCCATTGCTACGGCTTTAGTAAACGGTATTGCTTATATCATCATGGGCTTTGTCTTTGGTTACATCTACTTAAAATCAAACAAAAACGTAGTCGTCGTCACACTGGTTCATATCCTATCCAATCTCATCTCTGTTATTGCTGTTATGATTGGATTCTAAACATCCCTTAAAGGAAAGAAAAGACCACCTTTGGTCTTTTTTTTGTCAATTAGAGATAGAAAAAAGCGCTTGACTAGGTCAAACGCTTTTAAACTGCTACAGTTTATTTATTATCTTACAACGATAATCTTGTAAGCTTGAGTAGATCCGTCTTGTGCTGTAACAACGATTTGGTCATCTGTGAACACGTTTGGTGAACCCTTAACCAAGTTTTCAGAAGTTCTGAATTGGTAAGATTGTCCAGGAGTCTTGAACACGTTTGCCAATAAGTCAGCAGTTGTAATCGCAAATGCATTGCGTTGTGCAGATGTTCCACCGGTCAATGTGATAGTCGCTTCGGTACCAATAACTGTTACAGTAACAGTGATTGGAGTCTTAGTGTATGCACCGACAGGAAGTACAACGCTGCTGCTTTGAACCATAATTTGGTAAACCATAACTGGTACGTTAGTATCTTGTGCTTGAACTTCTACGTAGAAGTAGTTGTACAATGGACCGTCAATTAACATAGCTTGTTCAGTATTTGAGAATACGGTAACGGTTTGAGCAAAGTTAGCTGTATTGATTGCAGCAAGCAATTGGTTACGAGTAACTGTGTCAGAAACAGTGATTGTGTTACCACTTAATGTAAATACAGTTTGATTTGCAGCTGGTTGAAGTTGTGCATTTTGGTGTTTAGCGTTAATCAAAATTGGAATTTGACGTACGGTAGTACCATCTTGAGCAGTAATAACCATTCTGAAATCTGGAGCGCCTGAAGTAACAGTGACGTTAACAGCTTCAGAGACAACGTTTGACCAAGTTCCTGACAATGTATTGTATTGTTGGAATGTGATGGTTGAGTAGTTTTGAGCTACCACGCTGTTTCTAACTTCTGTAAGGGTAACTGAACCAACAGATGTTACAACGATAGTTGATGCGTTTGCTTGAGAAACAAGCTTAGTTTGAAGTGCAACAAGTCCATAATTGGTTGAAGTTTGTAATGCAGCTGGTGCAATGATGTAAGCGCCAACGAATGCAGGATCTTGAGCTCTAACTACTAAACGATAATCGTTAAGTGTAAAGTTAAGAGGAGTCAAACCAGTAACGGTTGTTGGAACAAGTGGCCAATCAGCAGTAGCTTTAGCTTTCATTTGGATTTCCATTGCTTGGAAGAAACCAATCTTAGCATTGTCAAGAATGTCTTGAGCAACAACTGGATCAAGGTTGTTATCAATGAATGGAGCAACAATGATTGCTGAAGCGTTGCTTGAAATAATAACATTTTGTGTCGTTAAGCCAGCAACTGGAACTTCACTGTATTGTGCATAAGTGAATGTAACGGCAGTCTTTCTAGCTTCAAACACGATTGGGTAATACGCCTTAGTTCCGTTTTGTGCAGTCACGACAACACGGTATTGTGGTTCTGGAGCAACGTTCGTTCTGATGTTTGTGTACTCAGTTGGAACGGCTGACCATACGCCAGTAGTTGTGTTAAGTTGTTCGAAACCGATGGTTTGGAATTTAGGAGTTAATACGTTTGCTGGAGATTCAACGCCAGTCAACGCACGTCTTACTTGTGCTAATTGAACACTCACGTTACCCGCAAAGTCCGTGCTGTATGGAACAACAACTGAACCAGCTACTGAAACAACGAAGTTTTGCTTAGTTGTCCATGGAGTTGTAGCGGTTGGATCGTATGGGTTGAACAATGACAATGATAAATCAGCAGATTTAGCATTGGTCAACACTAAGAAGTTAGCCTTAGTGGTTCCGTTTTGTGCAGTAATGACAACATAGTCGCCATTGAATAGTTGAGTTGTGCCAAGTGTGATTTCACCAACAACGCCTGAACGAATAACAGATACAGCGCCTAGTGGTGATCCGTCAACCTTGCGTAATGCATTAGCAACGTGATCAAGCGTAATTGCGTTATGAACGTTCATCACTTTAGTTGCGTTGTTCAAACCAGTAATTAAGAATTCACTACCCGTCTTAACAGCAACTTCTGTTGAAGTACTTGTGCTGACAGCAATTGCATAAGTCACAGTTGTGCCAGTTGCAGATTTAACATCAACTGTCCAAGGTTGAGCAGCTGGGTTAATCATAGTTGTTGGATGGTTTGCTGGAGCAGCTGGATTATAGTTGACTCCGCCGTACTTAAGTTGATATGTTTGTGGGCGTCCATCTACGGATTCCAATGCAGCGATGAATGCAGCAACTGATGAACCGTAAGGAACAGTGATATTGGTTCCAGAAACGGCTAGAATACCGGTCTTAGCTTTAACTGATACAGCATCAGCATTGAAGACGATAGTGTACATTTCTGAAGTTCCGTTAACAGCAGTGACAATGACTTTGTCTCCTGGGAATAAAGTTGCAGTAGATTTAGCAACTAACTCAGAGTTAACGATTTGGATAGTAGCTGCATACGTGAAGTCATATTTTGGAGCAGTTGTTTGAGTTTCTTTAACAGATGCTACCAAAGAGGCTTGAAGAGCGGCTACAGTTACGTTTGGCTTAACAGCAATAGTCTTAGCAGGAACATCAATATCGCCGATAACGATAACAGATGCAGTTGTTAAAGCTAAAGTTTTATAAGCTGGGTTTCCTAGGTAGCCAATGTTATAAACATTATCAACACCTAGTTCTGACGTAACAACCAATGTGTAGTTAGATACTTCACGAGTGAAGTTACCAGTGAATACGCTGGTTCCTGACAACACTTTATAAGTTGCTTTAGCAGAGAAGTTCAAATTGCTGATTAATGATTCTACAGAAGAACCGAATACGACTGCAAGGTTTGCACCTGCTAAAGTCACGTTGTTAGAAGTGGCTTTAAGCGTAGCAGCGTTTTGGTTGTTGACAAGGCGAAGTGAAGTCACTCTACCGTTTGTTACAACCACATCGGTAACCCATGCATTCAGAAGGTTTGCGTTAAAGTAAACTTCTTCATGAATCAAAGCAGCAGTGTTCTTCATGTACAAACCAGTTCCGCCGTATAAGAATACGTTTTGATCAAGTTCCCAAACACCGTCAGTGCTTAGAACATAATATTTACCGGCAGTAGCAGTAAGTCTTCCAAGAACTTGGAATTTACCTTCAAGGTTGACAATGTCTTGTTGTTGTTCTGGAGTAGCAACGACTAATAAGTCATTCCAATCTTCTTGACCAACAAGTCTCCATTGAAGCATACCTTGAGCATTAACGCGCATTTCAACGCCTGCACCATCTTTTCCGTCTTTACCATCTTCACCATCTTGGCCATCTTGTCCATTAACGCCATTTAAGCCGACGACTTTACCGACGTTGATGCGATTACCATTAGATAGTTGAATGATTAATTCTCCTAAGTGGTTGAGTTCAGCGCTTGATACGCTAATGCCATCAAGACCATCTCTACCTGCTGGACCTTGTGGGCCGGTTGGACCTGTTGGGCCTTGGATACCTGTTGGACCTTGTGGACCAACTGGACCTTGGACACCTGTGTCACCTTTAGGACCTTGTGGACCTACTTCACCGGTACAAGCAGCAAGAGAGAATAGGAATAATGACACGACAAACAATAGTAAAACTTTTTTGATTGCTTTCATAATCAATTGGGTGATTTAGAGTTACACCCTTCCTCCCTTTTCTATTTTTATAATTTAAATTTTTCACCTATCGTTGTGGGACAAGTGCTGTAGCCTTATTCAGTGTGATGCTGTGTGGATTGTTAACCAGACTAAAAATGTAAGTGTCTTATGATGAAGTTGCTTTTCAGCTCGTATCGTGGTAGTTCAATTAAGATCACTCCTTCTAAAACTCACTCCTTCTTTTATGAATTAGTTAACTAATCCTTCTTTTAGTATACATGAAGGCCCAATTTTAGTCAAGAAATTGACGGAATAAAGTGGGTATTCAGGGCTACTTTACACGAAACAGCGTGGCTTTTATGCTTTTTCGTGCTTTTTTCTACCAAAAGCTAGGCAGAAATCAAAAAAACTATCCATGAGAGCCGATTTTTCTTTAACCCATCAAAAACTGACTTTTTTGCTTTATGATGAGATATTCGAGTGATACATGCTCTTCACTTGTTATGTATTATACCAACAAAAAAAGCTTTTTTCAATACGTATGGTCTTTTTTTTCAAGAATTCTTTCCAATGGGGCAAATCGATGGGTAAAACAAAGAAAAAGCCCCTGTATAATGGGGGTTTTTGGGTGTCTAACGGGGAGGTTCTAGCAAAAATTCACATGCGTGCGCAGGTATTATAGAATCAGTATGATTAATAGATTTTATACCGTATAGAATACGTGATTTTTCGGTTTCCACTTTCGGATGTGACTTCAATTTGCTCATATTCAAAGAGTTCTTCTCGCGTTTTGGGTGCTCCTTCAGATGTTAATGCTACAAAACTGGGCTTAGAATCATCAATAGCAATCAAAACCGAAAACAAATCGGCTTGTCGGGTGCCTGGATCAATAAAGATGAATCGCCCTTCAATTTTCGCGATTGAATCATTTTGACTTTTTAAATCCACTTCATCGGATAACGCTTTGGGTGGGTTCAGTTTAACCGAACATCCAAAGAGGGTTGAAACCATCAAAATCAGTGCAATAAGTGTTCGTATTTTCATAGGGATTTCTTGTGAGTGTCCATCCTGAGTCGATTGGATAGATGCTTCCTTTCTTTTAAAATCTTGGTGCGTGATACGCTTGTCAAAGATATATCTTTGAATGTCTCGGATAAACCAACAAATGATTGACATGGCCAAACTGAATCATGCGTGTGGATTCGTCCTAAACGGATCATCTTCATTAGAATAACATGACCTTAGCGACTTGTCAACCGGAAACGTTAGGAGGATGCTTGATGGTCAATCATTCGAAGCAAGTCCACACATAGTGTTAGCCTGTACTCTTTTGCGTAGTCCATGGCCGTCTTGTTCAATCGGTCTTTCTTTAGCACAAACTGTTTTTCAATAAGTTTTCTTAAATAGAGGTGATCTCGGTTCAAAACAGCGATGGTCAGCGCTTGCTTTTGAGAAAGTTTTTCATACTTAGGGGTTTGAATGTAGTGTTGCAAGTAATGATACATCTCTTTTTTGTCATAAATCAAAGCGGTATCCAAAGGGGTTTCATAGCGTCTGTTGCAAATGGTTAAGTAAGCATCATGAGCCAAGAGTTGTGAAACCGTCTCTAGAGAACCAAATCGAATGGCATTAAAAATGGGGGTTTCGAACTGATCATTTAACGCGTTGGGATCCAATGCTTGATTGAGTAATAACTCAATCATTTTGGTGCTGGTGGTTTTAGCTGCATAATGAAGCAAGGAATTTCCATAAATATCTTTTTGTGCCCAAGACTGTTTGGCTTCCTTAAGAAGATAGGGAACAATATCCACTTGCCCACCTAAAATAGCATAATGGATAGGCAATTTGTCTTCTGCTGTCTTTTTGTTCATGTAAGATCCAGACTCAATGAAAAGACGAATCATATCCATATTGCCTTTTTGAGCGGCCAAATGAATAGGCAGTTCAGAGGCTCGGTTGGCGATATTAACCTGTGCGAACCTTGAGATAAGAAGCTTTGCGATATCAATTTTTCCTTTTCTAGCACAATCGAAAAGGGGTGTTTCACCGTGCTGATCCATCATGTTCACATTAATGTCCATGTCTAAAAGATATTGGATGACATCCATTGCGGAGCCAACCACGGCATAATGAAGAAGACTCTTCTTTTTTTCGTCGGTCATTTCGAGATGAGAATAGTTTAATTTTACATATTCTAAATCGTTTTCCAAGGCTTTTAGAAAAACACTCATAGCGTTTCACCACCCTACACCCTTATTCTATATGAAAAATGACCCAAGTGCATAAAAAAAAGTACTTATCTTGAAATAAGTACACTTTTTTAGTTACTTGACGGCTTCCTTGAGAAGTTTTCCTGCTCTAAATGCTGGAGATTTTTGCTCAGGAACAGTGATCAACTCACCCGTTCTTGGGTTTTTTCCAGTTCTCTTAACACGGTTTCTAACCTCAAATGTACCAAAACCGGTAACAACCACTTTCTCACCCCGGCGTCCTAATGTTTCAGATATGGTACTTGTCAAAGCTTCAATGACTTCTTCAGCGACTTTTTGTGTGACTTTAGCGCGATTAGCAACAACAGCAATCAGTTCGGTCTTATTCATCTCATAACCCTCCTATTTCTTTCATACTGCTTCTATTATATATGGAATTGTTGGCTTTGTAAAGCAGTTTTTTCAAATAATCTCATCTTTTAAGTCGCGGGACAAAAGTTGTCTGAGCCCTTCTTGAACAGGCAATCCTTGATAGATGATCCGATACGCCGTTTCAATCATAGGCAGTTCAATTTGATGCTTAATGGATAGATCGTGCATGGCTTCAATCGTTCGAAGGCCTTCAATGGTTTGTTTTTCAGTTCCATAGACCATTTCTAAAGGAAGTCCTTCTCCGATACGTTTTCCTGCCATGAAATTTCTTGAATGGGTGGACGAGGCTGTGACAATAAGATCACCGATTCCGGTTAAACCGAAGGCGGTTTCACGTTTCCCCCCCATGACTTCCACTACGCGGACGATTTCAACAATACCGCGGGTGATGACGGCTGCTCGTGCATTTTCGCCAAGGCCTAACCCTGTGCAAATGCCTGAGATAACCGCAATTGCGTTTTTAATGGCTCCCCCGACCTCACATCCAATCAAATCTTCCTTGGTGTAGACTCTAAGGTAGTGTTGATTACTAAAAATTTCTTGCACCTTTTTTGCAAACATTGGATGGTCAGAGGCTGTCACCAATAAGGTGATGTGTCTTAAAATCACTTCTTCAGCGTGTGAAGGACCGGTAAGTACGGCAAATGCCCCGTACATTTCGGGGGAAATGACTTCTTTGACAATTTGGCTTACCCGCTTTAGTGTGAAGGGTTCAATCCCTTTTGAAACATTGATAAAATAAGACGTTTGCTTTAGCAAAGGATTGATTTCCATCATCACACTGCGGATGGTTTTTGTGGGAATGGCTAAAACATAATACGAAGAAAAAGCAACAAGTTCATGAAGACTTGTGGTTGCTTTAATGGTGTGAGGAAGCGTGGTTTCAAAAAAGGGGTGTTTTTTCATGTTGATGCTGTTGACAACCTCTAAATTGATGTCATAGATTAACACTTTGTGGCCATTATCGATGAGTGCTTGTCCGAGCGTTGTTCCCCATGCCCCTCCACCAATAATCGATAGTTTCATGTTAAACCTTCTTTCTCATGATAAGTTTAATGGGGGTTCCAGTAAAATCAAAAGAGGCACGCAGTTGGTTTTCTAGATAACGTTCATAAGAAAAATGCACATAATCTGGATTGTTCACAAAAAGAACAAATGTGGGGGGCTTAATGCCCACTTGGGTTGCATAGGAAAATTGGGCTTTTCCTCGGTTATGAATCGGTGTAGGGTTCATGGCAACTGCATCATCAATGATTTCATTGAGCACGGAAGTGGATAAGTGTTTTTGATAGTGCTCATACGCGGTATTTAATGCTGGGAAAATGGTATGAATCCGTTGGTTATGTTTAGCCGAAACAAAAACCACTTGGGCAAAATCCATGAACTTGAAAGCCTCTTTAATCGATTCCTCCATTTTTTTCATGGTGCGTTCATCTTTTTCGACTGCATCCCATTTATTAACAACGATGACAGCTGCTTTATAGGAGTCTTTTATGTAACCAGCGACGTGTTTGTCTTGTTCAATGACCCCTTCTTCGCCATCAATCACAAGCAAACAAATATCGGATCGTTCGATGGCTGTCAGCGCACGTAAAACGGAATATTTATCCGCATTTTCATACACTTTCCCGCGCTTTTTGATTCCTGCGGTGTCAATGACGACATATTCTTTTTTGTCTTTTCGAAACGGGGTGTCAATGGCATCCATGGTGGTGCCTGGGATTTCGCTCACGATGACACGTTCTTGACCCAAAATGCTGTTGGTTAAGGATGATTTTCCAACATTGGGTCTGCCGACAATGCAAAAGGAAATGACATCGTCATCGTAGATGATATCATCCTCTTTGATGTGCTTGACAATTTCATCGAGTAAATCACCCATGCCAATCCCATGAATGGTTGATAGGGCAATCGGATCACCAAATCCTAATGCATAAAACTCATAGACATTGGCGGTTTGGGATAAATCATCCACTTTATTGACCGCCAGAATGACCGGTTTTTCGGACTTATAAAGCAGTTTTGCAATGTAGTGGTCGCTATCGACTAACCCTTGTTTTCCATCAACAACAAAAACGATGACATCGGCTTCATCCATTGCAATCTGTGCTTGCGCTTTAATTTGATTTAAAAAGGGTGCATCGCCAATGTCGATGCCCCCTGTATCAATGACTCTAAAATTTTTGGTAAGCCATTCTGCTTTGGCATAAATCCGGTCTCTGGTGACACCCGCTTGATCATCTGTGATCGATAATCTCGATCCCACAATCCGATTGAATAAACTGGATTTTCCGACATTGGGTCTGCCGACGATAGCTACTTTAAAAGGCATTTTACCCCTACTTTTTATTTGGTTTTTTCAGTTCTTTGGAGAATAGGTCGCCAATGGTGACATTGGATTGATTGGAATCATCTTCTAGGTACTGTTCAAAAGAGGCACGTTCAGCTTCTTCAAGCAAACGTCTAATCGATAATTTCAAAATCCATTGATCCTTATAAAGTTCCGTAATAACGGCTTCTACCTCGTCGCCAGTGGCGAAGTAATCTTCAATCCGCGATATGCGTTCGTTTGAAAGTTCGTTGGCTGCTATGCTTCCTTCGATGCCTTGAACCTCAACTTTTAACCCTTCTCGATCGATTGAGATGACTTTGGCTTTAACCACTTCACCCCGTCTTAAGGTCACATTTTTCCATGGGTTATCTTCTAGCGCTTTCTTTGAAAGCGAAATGCGTTCTTTTTTCTTATCTAATTGGATAATTGATAGCGTGATAGAATCTCCTATTTTGACATAACTGTCATAATTATCATTCGGATTCCATGAGTATTCATTCTTATGAAGAAGACCACGGACATCTTTTTCAAGTTCAACTATCAACCCAAAAGGAAGCTTTTGAACCACGGTCCCTGTAACTTTTGATCCCACTTTATGGGTCTCATAAAACAATTCATACGGTGTTTTTAACAACGCCTTCATGGATAAATCAAGACGATTGCCCTCTTTTTTGATGACCTTCACTTTGATTTGTTCGCCTGTTTTTAGAATGTCTTCAATTTTCTCAATCCGATGATGACTGACTTGAGAAATACGAAGAAGTCCAACAATGTGATTGAAACGAACGGTAGCGGCATGCGCTTCGATGCGATCAACAATGCCCTCTAGGATATCACCGGTATTGATTTGATCGAGTTCATCTTGTCTGGCTTGCTGACGTTGTTCATATGCGGCTTGACGTTCTTTTTCAAAAATGGCTTTTCGTGAAGCAACAATACGGACTGAACGTCCTTTTTGGGTAGCTTCAACAATTTGGATTTCAAGTGTTTTTCCTTTTAGGGTTTCCTTTTCTTTGACTAGATCAAAATCCAAAAGACTGTAAGGGAGAAAAACCTCGAATTGAAGGTAATTCAAAACCAAGCCTTTTTCAAGGACTTGTTTGACTTTGGCGACCACAGGTTCACCGGATACCGCCAATTGTTGAATGGATTCGAACTTCTCGTCTTGCAATATGGGAAGGCGTGATAAAAGAATCTGAGCAGGATCATCGGTTATCTTTTGGATTTTCGCTCGGATGATTTGCCCTTCTTTGATCAACCCTATGAATGTTTCTGGTGCGGGTTTGTCGAAGTTATCCAAATGGATTTTTCCTTCGGTTTGCGATTGGATGTCAAGCCATATGGTGTTTTCTTCCACCTTGATGACTGTTCCTTCAACGACTTGTCCAACTCTTGGTAAATTGATCTTCATGTTAATTCTCCTTTTTGACGGCTAATTCTATTATTTTATCGACCACTTGCTCAATGGCCAAATCTGTGGAATCCAGTAAAACGGCGTCTTTAGCAATCACCAGTGGTGATTCTTTTCTAGTGGAATCTTTTTTGTCTCGGTTGATGATGTCTTCAATGACATGAGATAAATCAGAGGGTTTACCCTTTTTTAACAACTCTTGATGTCTTCTTCTGGCGCGTTCTTCAATGTTCGCGGTGAGAAAGATTTTTAGATCCGCATCGGGCAAGACAACGGTGCCAATGTCTCTTCCATCCATGATGATGTTGCCTGTTTGAGCGGCTTTTTTTTGTTGTTCCACCAAGATATTTCTCACATAAGGAAAACTTGAAACCAAGGATACGTGTTCCGTCACTTGCTTGCTTCTGATGTCTTCGGTCACATCCCTTTGATCGATATAAATGCGATCCAAATCATAGTGAATATGATATTTTTTGAGGAAAGTGTAAGAGGATTCGTTGTTCATATCGATCCCTAATTCGAGAGCGAGAAGGGTTGCGGCGCGATACATCGCACCGGTATCGATATGGGTCCATCCTAGTTTTTTGGCAACCAAAGCACTTATGGTGCTTTTCCCTGAGCCAGCAGGCCCATCGATGGCAAGTTTGTATCCAGACATGTTATCCTCCGTCCAACCCTTATTATACCATAGTTTAAATCGTTTTTGCTGTTGGTTTTGCTGTTTTTTGATGCGCGTGACCAACGAGTTTGCGAACTTCGTGAACTTTGAGTGGGCGGTATGTTCCTCTTTCAACACCTTCTAAGGTCAAAAAGTCATAGCGGATTCGTGTGAGCTTTTTAACAGGGTGTCCCATGGCTTCCATCATCTTTCGAACTTGCTTATTTTTGCCTTCCGTTAATGTCACACTTAACAAGGTAGTCTTGTTGATTTTGTCCAATTCCAAAAGATGAACCGCCTTTGGAATGGCGAGAAAGCCATCATCGATCATGATGCCTTTTCTGAGTTCAACGATTTTTTTCCGAATGACGATTCCAGAAACACGAACCAAATACTCTTTTTCAATTTGATGTTCAGGACGGGTCATTTTTTGCGTGAAGTCCCCATCATTGGTCAAAAGTAACAACCCAGCGGTATCAAAATCGAGTCGACCCACTGGATATAGGCGTGTTTTGCGATCTTGAAGATTCAATAAATCAAGAACCGTTTTTCTTCCTTTTTCATCGGATGTGGTGGAAACAAAGCCAGTCGGTTTGTTCAATAGGTAGTAAACAGGGGTAATCGGTTCAATGGCATGCCCATCGACTTCAATCGTGTCTTTAGGATCCACTTTGAATCCTAGATCAGTGACGACCAACCCGTTGACTTTTACGCGTCCTTCTAAAATCAATGTTTCTGATTTTCTTCGGGAAGCAATATTCGAATGTGCTAAAACCTTATTTAACCGTTCCATCTCATCACCCCTAACATTATAACATAAAACACCTTGCGGACAGTGCAATTTTTATGACTTTTTGATGCAAGTGTTTTTCTTATAAAAAAGACCGTTCAAACGGCCTATTTATCTCTGGAAACGTAAGTGCCATCAACGGTATTCACAATGATTTTTTCGCCTGTTTCAATGAACATTGGAACCTTAATCATCATGCCTGTTTGTAAGGTGGCATCTTTCATTGCATTGGTTTTGGTATCTCCTTTGACGGCTGGATCCGCTTGAATGATTTCCAATGCAACCTTATCGGGCAATGAGACCCCAAGAATTTCAATGTTGTTGTAGAACATGACTTCAACTGTCATCCCTTCATAGATGTAATTGAGTTCTCGGGCGATTTGAGAGGCCGGAATCTCGATTTGCTCATAGGTTTCGGTGTTCATAAAAACGTGATTGTTTCCATCTGCATACAAATACTGCATCGCGTTTTTATCAATTTGAGCGCGTTCAATTTTGGTTCCCGCGTTAAAGGTGTAGTCAATAACAGCACCCGAGCGAAGGTTTCTCAGTTTGGTTCTGACGAAGGCGCTTCCTTTGCCTGGTTTGACATGCAAGAACTCGATAACTTGATAAATGTTGCCTTCATGAAGAATGGTTTGACCGGTTTTAAAATCATTTGTGCTAATCATAGTTTAGCTCCTTTGGGTAAAAATTTTGCCGTCTCTAATTATACACGATACCGGTCTAATTGACAAGAAAGAAGGTCAAAAACGAACTTTTTGTCATTCATTAGACAAAGAATCGCTTCCATTGTGGGTTATGAGGAAGGATGCTGTTGCATCAAACTAAACACGTATTCAAGGGCTTCGATGTAGCTTTCCATCTTCTTTCCCATAAATCGTTTTTCACAAACATCCTTGATGAGATCGAGTTTTCTAAAATCCTCACGCGCTTCGATATCGGATAAGTGCACTTCAATTTTTCGATACGGGATCATCTCAAGGGCATCTCTTAGCGCGATAGAGGTATGCGTAAGAGGTCCTGGATTAATCAGTAAGGCGTGGTAAGGTTCATCGATGGATTCATGGAGAACCTCAAGGAGTTCACCTTCATAGTTGGATTGATAAAAGGTGAACTCGACCGAGGGGTAAAGATCCGATAAGGTCTCATAAAGGTCGTCTAAAGTGAATTCACCGTAGTGTTGTTTGTTTCGTCTGCCTAACATATTTAAGTTAGGACCATGTAAGATTAAGATTCTCATCAAAAGATTCCTTTCAGGATAGCCATGATGTCCGTCAAACTATGATCAAGATCATGGTGTTTGATGACATAGTCAGCAAAGTCCAAATAGAGGGATTTACGTCTATTAAAAATAGAGGCTAAGGGTTCCTGCTTGAGCAGTGGACGAATTGTGTCGCCTTCAAGTCGATTGAGCAGCTCATTTAAAGGGACATCTAAGAAAAACACAATCCCTTTCATTCGTTTTTTATGGCTGGGGTTTTCCACAATACCACCCCCACAGGCAATGACCAAGTGCTCTTCTTTTTCCAATGAAATCAACGCTTCTGTTTCCCATTTTCGAAACGTTTTTTCACCATAACGATGAAAAAACTCGTCAATAAACATCAACGCTTTTTGTTCAATCAATGCATCTAAATCAATGAAGGTGTATCCAAGCATTTGAGCCAGTCTTTTCCCAAGGGTTGTTTTCCCAGAGCCTGGCATGCCAATCAAGTAGAGGTTCATGATGGATCCTCCAAAAATAGATGAATGGCTTCTTTCGCTTTTTGAATTAAATCGGGGTCTGTCGCATCTAAAAAAAGCGGGGTCATTTGGTTCTTGAAAAACGTCTTTTGTTTCTTAGCCAACCGTTTGCTGGCTTTGATAATCGCGTCAAACGTTTCTTGATAGGACATTTGACCATGAATGTATTCATGGATTTCACGGTAACCAATGGCATTGACGACAATGCCTTGTTGATCAAGGGCTTTAACTTCATCGATAAACCCAAGTTTCATTTGTTCCTCGAGACGACACTTCAAGCGTTGTTCAAGCACGTCCCGATCTAAGTTCAAATAAAGGACTAAGCAATCGTAAAGACAACGATCTTTGTTGGTTTTCGAAGATCTCAAATGCCCCGATTGAGCTTGTTCTAGCGCTCTTAAAAGACGTCTTCGATTGTGTTGATCAATCGTGATGGCGGGATCTTTTTCAATCAACTCTTGATAGAGCGATTCATTGCTATAGGATTCGTAATGGCGATCAAACGCATCACTTCGTTCGTTTTCTGTAAAGTCATAATCGTATAAAGCGGCTTTTATGTAAAGCCCTGTTCCACCCACAATAATGGGGCGCTCGATCACATCGATCAACTTTCTGACATCCTTTTGAAACTGGTAAACACTGTATGGGTCACTTGGATCCCTTAAATCAATCAAATGATGGGGAATGCCTTGCTTCTCATCTTCTTTAATTTTGGCAGAACCGATATCAAGCTTGCGATAAATCGCCACAGAATCCCCGTTGATGATTTCGCCTTGAAACGCTTGAGCCATCGAAATGGATAAAGCCGTTTTTCCAGATGCCGTAGGTCCGACAATCACGATGACCTTTTTCATGAGACAATTCGCTTAAAGAGTTTTTCAAAGTCACGATGGGTCAATCTAACCATGGTGGGTCTTCCATGAGGGCAGTGATGGGGATTATCCGCCTTTAACAACGCTTGAAGCAAGTAAACCGCTTCTTGTCTAGATATCGGATAATTGGCTTTGATGGAGGCTTTGCAGCTGATGCTTTTAGCAAGTTCGTCTTTGTACTTAGCCAAATTAATGGTCTTCTGGTCCAAAAGCATGTTTAAGAAGGATTCAATTGCGGTTTCAAGATCATCATCCTTAAGCCAAACTGGATGCGCAATAATCTCATTTTTCTCATTAAAATGAAACCCATAAGCCAAAAATTCAGATTTAAATGCTTCGATGTTTTTCATCTCTTGTTGGGTCAACCCAATGGGTTTAGGAAAAAGTGGCCGTACGGTTTCGCCTCGCGTTGCCATGAATCCTTGGTAAATCGATTCATACCGGATCCGCTCTTCAGCGGCATGCTGATCAAGTACCAACAACCCCTCGTGATCTTGGAAAAAGAGATACGTTCCTGCAAAAGAGCCAACGAAATCCATCAAAGATGGACGTTGATTGTCAACATCGTTCTTCTCATCATTCAATGGGGATTCCTCTAAAATGGGCATGTCTAATATCATTTCTATCGGTTGATACCCGTCGTCTTTTTGAATTGAATGATAGGGTGCAGGACGTCCACTTGTGTTTAAATGGTTTTTGATGGCTAACTCAATTTGATAAGCCAGCATATGTTCATTCATGCATTTTACTTCGTATTTTTGAGGATGGACATTTACATCCAGTAGGCTGGGATCCATCTCAATATAAAGCAGTGCAATCGGATACCGTTGGGTCATGATAAACCCTTGATACCCCTCGATGACCGCTTGGGTCAACGTGTGATTGCGAACAAAGCGTCCGTTCATAAAAACAGAGATATCTTTCTTTTTTGATTTGGATAACATCGGAGAACCTAAATACCCTTTGATGGTGGTTTTGCCAATCGATAGACTGAAATCCACCATGTTTTCAATGGCTTTATGCCCATAGATTTGCGAAAAAAGCTGATAAATGTTGGCATCTGCAAACGTTTCACGTAAGACTTTTTGATCCATGCTAAGCTTCATGCGAATCAACGGATTGGCTAGAGCCAACTTATCAAACACGTCTGTGATGGCATTCTTCTCGCTCATTTCCGATTTAATGAACTTAAACCTTGCTGGCGTGTTATAAAACAAGTCTTTAACCGATACGCTGGTTCCTTGATTGGCCTTTTGGATGCCTTCTCGAATGGGTTTTCCGCCATGATAGATGACTTCATAACCGTCTAAGTCTTTTTGTTTGGTCACCAATGTCACTTTGGATACTGAAGCAATCGCCGCCAAAGCTTCTCCACGGAATCCCAGTGTCTTAATGGAAGATAAATCGGTTTCATGTTCGATTTTCGAGGTCGCATGCCGTTGAAAAGCCAGTTTGGCATCCTCATGGTCCATGCCGATTCCGTTATCGGTGACTTTGATTTCCGACATGCCAAAACCAAAAACCTCGACGTGGATGTAAGAGGCTTTCGCGTCAATCGCATTTTCGACGAGTTCTTTGATGACCGATGCGGGTCGATCAACCACTTCTCCAGCAGCAATCATGTTGGCGATGCGGGGTTCTAAGATTCGAATCATGGGCTTATCCTTTTGTTTTTTTAAGTAGTCTTTGATAGTGTTTGATTAATAAAAGGGCATCAATAGGGGTCATTTGATCGGTTTGAAGCGTTTTGATTTCTTCTAAGATGGCTTGTTCCTCAGGATCAATAATGAGAGGGGTATGTTCCTCGTTAATCTCGTCGTAATTGAATAAATCTAAACTGATTTTTACGTCTTTGTTTTCAAGTTTCGCTAAAATTTGTTTGCTTCTAGCAATTAGACTTTTGGGTAAATGAGCCAAAGAAGCCACTTGGATTCCATAGGATTTATCCGTTGTTCCCCGCTCAACATGGTGTAAAAACACCATTTTTTCGTTTTCTTCTTGGGCTTTAACGCATAGATTGGTCAACCGATTGAGCCGTTTGTCCAATACCGTCAGTTCATGATAATGGGTTGAAAAAAACGTGTGGGCTTTGATCTTTTCATGGATATACTCAATCATGCCTTGAGCAAGTGCCATCCCATCGTACGTGGCTGTGCCGCGTCCAATTTCGTCAAACAAGATCAATGATTGATCGGTCGCATGTTTCAAAGCTTCATTAGACTCCACCATTTCAACCATGAAGGTGGACTTGCCCCCTGATAAATCATCCGAGGAGCCAATCCGCGTAAAAAGGGCATCATAAATGGGTAATTCTGCGGATTCTGCGGGAACAAATGACCCGATTTGGGCCATGTAAACCATCATGGCGTACATCCTCATGAACGTGGATTTACCACTCATATTAGGCCCGGTGATAAGAAACATTTCACCTTTTTCCATGAGCACATTGTTTTCGACAAATACCGTGAAATGTTCAACGACTGGATGGCGTCCATTGTGAACTTTGACCGTGAAATCCGGTCTAAGCTTGGGTCTTGTATACCGGTATTTTTGAGCCAATATGGCTAAATTGAGAAACACATCGACCTTTGCAATCTGTGTCGAGAGCACTTGAAGACGTTGGGTAAACGTAAGTGCAATCTCACGAATCTCTTTGAATAAATCGTATTCTAGGGCTATGCTTTTTTCTTTAGCGTGCAATAAATCATCTTCTTTTTGTTTTAAAATCGGTGAAATGTAGCGTTCGCTGTTGGTAAGGGTTTGTTTTCGTTCATAGCCGAACTCTGGTTTAACCAAATAGGTGTTTCCACGAGAGATTTCAATATAGTATCCAAAAACTCGATTATACCCAACCTTTAAGTTACGGATGCCCGTTTTTTCACGCTCGTCATCTTCAAACGTTTTGAGCCAAGTCTCTCCTGATAAAGCAATGCCTTTTAGTTCATCTAGGTGTGCATGGTACCCTAAACGAATGATGCCCCCTTCCTTAATGGAAATCGGAGGTTCAGGATGAATCGCTTTTTCCAAAAGCTCAAATAATTCTAAGTGGTCATCCAATGAGTCTGCCAGTTGATTGATGGCCTCTTTGCGGTAATCTTTTAAGGTTTCCTTTAATCGTGGGATGTGCCTAAGAGTTTCCTTTAATTGAACCAAATCACGCGCATTAACGGTGTTAAATGCAATCCGACCGACAATACGGTTAATGTCGTAGATTTCTTTTAGTTCATCAAGCATGTTTTGCCTTGGAGCAAACTCGGAAAAAGCATCAATCAAGTCATACCGTTGATTGAGTGTTTCAAGATCACGGATGGGATGAAGCAAAAGCGATCGGAGCATTCTAGACCCCATGGCTGTTTGGCAATGATCCAGCCAATAGATTAATGATCCGGAAGGCATTTGATTTTGAGATTCGTCAATCTCAAGGTGTTTTCTAATCCGATAGTCCACGCGCATTAAACCTGTTGGATGAATAACCTCAAATGGCATTAAATGCGTAATGGCTTGTTTTTGAGTGGACATAAGGTAATGGATGAGATGAGAAGCCGCTCGTTTTTGTTCACGATTCAAATGCTGTGTTGTTTTGTTATCCATCAAATGGAATGGTTCGCTTGTGGAAACCAAAATATCTTTTTCTTTCAATGAATCCGTAAATGCTGCGTCAAAATGAGGCGGACAGACAACTTCTTTAATGCCATGACTGAAAATTAAATCCAAAACATGGTGTTTGGTTTGTCCATCGGTAATGAACGCTTCCCCAGTTGATAGGTCGAGATAAGATAACGCGTATCCCGATTCGGTTAACGTGACCGATCCGATATAATTGTTTTTCTTCTCATCTAAAATGCCTTCTTCATAAACCGTTCCCGGAGTAATCAATCGAACAACTTCCCGTTTGACCAATCCTTTCCCCGGTTCAGTCACCTGTTCGACAAGTGCAATTTTATGCCCTTTTTCGATGAGTTTTTGAATGTACGGTTTAACCGAATGAAAGGGAACACCACACATAGGGACTTTAGCGCCCGCATCTCGAGCCGTCAAAGCAATCTCTAGAATCTTAGAAGCGATGATGGCGTCATCAAAAAACATTTCATAAAAATCCCCAAGTCTAAAAAAGACTATCGCGTCAGCGTAGTCTTCTTTAATTTCAAGGTATTGTTGCATCATCGGGGTATAGTGATGTTTATCCATGGTTGATCCCCTCATTTCATGTTTATGCTTGTTTCAAACCTAGACTGCGATAGAAATCGTACATGAAGTCCATCGTTCCTTTTCCTAAGAAATTAATCCGATTAATTCGATTGGCTATGGAATCCAAGAAAGCAATGTTAGTCAGATAGGTCACTAAACTGAATCCAACGTAAAGAAGGAGATAAACTAAAGCAATAATGACGACCCATTTGATGATGAGCAAAATCCAGTTCTTTTTCTTTGAAGACTTAACCTTCTTGACTTTTTCCTTCTTAGGCGGCTTGATCTTTTTAACTTTTTCTTTCTTGACTTTTTCTTTCTTAACCTTTACCTTTTTGACTTTAGGCTCTTTAACAGGTTTTTCTTTAGGCTCAGGTACAGGTTGTGGTTCTTGAGGCAATGTTTCTTTTGCTTCAAAAGGTTTAGCTTTCTCAGAGACGGTGGGGGGTTGCGGTGCTGGTTGATGTTTTTCAATGGAAGCATAAACGGCACGCTTTTCTTCGATATTGATTAATGTTTCTCTTAGGAGACGAAGTTCATTAGCAATCTCTTTAAGCGCTTGTTCCAATTTAGGGGATGAATCAAGACGAAGCGTTTCTTCCACTTTGGTAGCAACTTGAATAATCGGATCTTCCATTTTAGCCTCGGTGATGATGTCTTCTCCGAGTGGCTCCGCTTGTTCTTCAGTTTGAAGTTGATCAACTTCCATTTCATATGCTTCGGTTTCAGGAACGTAATAGGTTTCTTTGGTTTCTTGGGCGTTGGCTAAAATGTATTCGATGATTTCTTCTTTTTTGAGTTCTGTCGATGCTTTTATGTCGTTATCAATGGCAAACCGTTGCATAAGAAGAACCGACATGCCTCGAATGTTTTCCGCCAATTGAGGCGTCAACTCTTGACGATCCTCAAGTTCTTTGATAATGATTTCTGCCAACTCATTTTTCTTTAATCGCTTGGGAACATTGACACCGTATTTGGTGCCTAAATCTCGAATCTCTGATAAGGTCGAACTCTTGTAGAGGACAGGTCGAATCTTTTGAGCCGTAAGCCCATCGATGCGGTTGGGTTGATCAAAGAATAGCTCATCGAGTTCTTTGTTGTAGGTCTTCATGTTGGGTAAATCGAGACCCACTTGCTTGACATGACGGACCGACATGTCAAAGAGTTTTTTCATTTCATTTGGACCGACCGCTTTTTCAGAAAGGTGATGCAAAAGTTCAGTCCAAAGGAGGATGAGAAACTCTCTGTCGAGTTTCGGATCATCATAAAAAACAATCAAATTTTCCAATTGCGTTTCGGTAAACTCGGGGAACCATGAGAGTCGATAGTTCAGTTCGTCGGCTAGACTCAATCGGTTCTTTCTCGTTTCAGCAACCTTTTCTCGAAGCGTGTCTCGAAGCGCGGCAATACGAATCTCTCTTGGGATATTAATCCCTAAGTCATGAAAAAAATCCTTTATCTCTGAAGCAGGTAAATAAATGATGGATTTTAGAATTTCATCCACCCTTATCTCCTTGCTTCCTATCATTAAGCTGTGTTCGCGGGTCAGTTTAGGCATAAGTCAACCTCCAAATGGTTCGTTTGCTTTAATAATACAATGAAATGGGGCAATTTACAAGGCATTTAGACACATTTTAATAAAGAAAAAGGCTTTATATAGGCCTTTTATGACTTTACGTTTTATTCAATCCATTTTCAAAAAGATGGACAATTTGTTGAAGCATATCGTTGATATCGCTTTGCAAGGCGAAATACTCTTCCACAAGCGGAATCTCAAGCAAAGCGTTCAAGGCTTCGTCATAGGCTTTTTGAAGCGATATTGTATTTTTTTGAAGCGCGCTTTCTCGAACCAGTTGTTTTTGAAGTGTTTTCAAGTCATTAAGACGTTTTTTAAGGGGTTCGTGCTCATTTAGGCTTTTTTCAAGACGTTGATACCGTATCACGGTTTCATTCTCTTTAATCATCTTGATGAGTTCGTCTTTTTCACGCATCTGCTTCACCTAACAAAAACCATGTTTTCGCCTCCGTTATGGTGACTGAGACAATCTTTCCTATGTCATGATGATTTCCCTTAAAGTTGACCAATTTGTTATGTTCGGTGTACCCTGATAACACCTGATCATCGTATTTGGAAACTCCTTCAACCAAGACGTTGACCCGTTTGCCAACAAACCGTTTATTGCCTGCCAAATACTGAGCATTGACCAATTGGTTGAGTAAATAAAGCCGTCTCTTCTTTTCTTTTTCGGGCGTTTCATCTGGATAGGTTGCAGCCGGTGTTCCTTCTCTTTTTGAAAACACAAAGGTAAAGGCTCCTTCAAATTCCGCTTGCTTTACCAGATCCATTGTCTCTTCAAAATCCTCTAAGGTTTCTCCTGGAAATCCGACGATGATATCGGTCGTCACACTAATCCCCGGTACGCATTTTTTGAGTTCTTTCAAAACGTCTAAGTAGCTTTGTTTGGTGTACTTGCGATTCATTTTTTTCAGGATGCGATCGCTTCCTGATTGAACTGGCAAATGAAAAAACGGCATAACATGTTGGGCATTTTTCATCGCATTCATGGTTTTTAAATCCAGATCATGAGGGTGAGAGGTGGTAAAACGAATACGTTTAATTCCGGTTTGATCCAAATCTAAAAGCAAATCCCCAAAAGTGTAGTTTTGATCTTTAAAATCCTTGCCATAGGCATTAACATTTTGACCCAATAACGTAATTTCCATATAGCCTTGATTCACTAAATGATGAACCTCTTTTAGAATATCTTCTTTGGCTCTTGACCGTTCTTTTCCTCTTGTGTAAGGTACAATGCAGTAGGTGCAAAACTCATCACACCCATACATGATATTGACCCATGCCTTCTTTTGATGCCCGCGTTCTTTAGGGAGGTTTTCAATGATGCTTCCTTGATCGGAGAACACTTCAATGACACGTTCTTTGGAGAAAATAGCTGTTTCAATGTAATAAGGCAGTTTATGAATATTGTGGGTTCCAAAAACCAAATCCACGTGTGGGTACTTTTTCAAAATTCGTTCAACCACATATTCTTCTTGTGGCATGCACCCAGCAACTCCCAATACTAAATTGGGGTTGGTCAGTTTATGTTGTTTCAATCGACCGAGTTCACCCCAAATGCGATTTTCAGCGTTTTCTCGAATGGCACATGTGTTGATGATGATGACATCAGATTGGGCCTCGACGTCTGATTTAACAAACCCCATCGCTTCCAATATCCCACTCATTGTCTCACTATCGGCTTCGTTTCCTTGACAACCATACGTGTGAATTTGATAGGTTTTGTGGCTTCCAATGGTTTTGTGGGTTTCGGATAACTCAAAACGCACGGCTTCAACTTGATCGCCTGTGCGCTTTTTGGCTTGCTTTAAATTGGGTTTGAAATATTTGTCGATATCAATTTTGCTCATGTAAAATCACCTATTTAATTATACAGGAAAACGGGATGGAGTCCAATTTATTCGCTTATTTGAATGGTTTCAATCGTTTTCTTTTCTAAGTCGCATAGTACCGCGTTGATTTGTCTGGGTCCTTTCGCAGCTTCTGTGCTACTTAAAACATACCCATGAATAAACCGAAAAATGGCATGCTCTTTTTCGACACCGATGACGCCATCCTTCGGCCCAGTCATCCCCACATCGGTAATGTAGAGGGTTCCTCCGGGTAGTTTTCTTGCATCATTGGTTTGAATGTGTGTATGGGTCCCTAAAACGGCGGAAACGCGCCCATCAAAGTAATGACCAAAGGCTACTTTTTCAGAGGTCGCTTCTGCATGAAAATCGACTATGATATAATCGGCAGGGTTTTCATTGATGATTGCATCCACAGTCTCAAAAGGACACATCACATTGGGATTCATAAAGGTTTTTCCTAAAGCATTAATAATCAACACGCGCTTCCCATTATAGTTAAACATTAAAAAGGGTTTCCCGGGTGCATCTTTAAAATTACATGGACGCGCGATGTTTGCTTCTTCAATAAAGGTTTGCAAATCACGTTGGGTCCATACCCAATTGCCCATGGTGCATGCGTGCACCCCCATCATCATCAAGGCTTTGTACGTGACTTGGTTCATGCCTCGGCCGTGTGTGGCATTTTCAGCATTCGCAAGGATTATGTTTGGACGATAAATTGTTTTTAGATCATCCCACTTTTCTTCTAGATACTCCATGCCGGGTTTGCTATAGATGTCTCCAATGAATAAAATTCTCATAGGGTTTCCTTTCTGAAAAAAAGAGGCTGTGCCAGCCTCTTATTTTGCGATGTCACTTGCTCGTGTCTCTCGGATAACTGTCACTTTAATGGTTCCTGGATAAGACATTTTCTCTTCGATTTGTTCTTTAATTTCGCGAGCAACTTTGAATGTGGATAAATCGTCAATCTCATCCGCCTTCACTAACACGCGTATCTCACGACCAGCCTGAATAGCATAGGATTTTTCTACACCTGGCATGCTGTTTGAAATCTCTTCGAGTTGTTCAAGACGTTTGATGTAATTTTCCATGGATTCGGATCTGGCTCCAGGTCTCGCGGCTGAAAGTGCATCCGCTGCGGCCACCAAAAATGCAATGATGGTCTCTGGTTCCTTATCCCCGTGATGCGACACAATGGCATCAATAACTTCTTTGGGTTCTTTGTATTTTTGGCAAATACTGACGCCAATTTCAACATGTCCGCCTTCTACTTCATGGTCAACGGCTTTTCCGATGTCATGAAGAAGAGCGGCTCTTCTGGCAAGAATTTCATTCTCGCCAATTTCCGCAGCCAGTTTGCCTGCTAGAAATGCTGCTTCAATGGAATGCTTCAGGACATTTTGACCATAACTGGTTCTAAAACTTAAACGTCCCAACAATTTAACTAAATCAGGATGGACACGACCGATCCCTGTTTTGAAAACCGCATCCTCACCCGCTTCGCGGATGAACATGTCGACTTCGACTCTGGCTTTTTCTACAACCTCTTCAATGCGACCTGGGTGAATTCTTCCGTCAGATACTAACGTGGTTAATGCACGTTTGGCAACTTCTCTACGGATTGGATCAAAACCGCTTAATACGACGGCCTCAGGTGTGTCATCGATAATCAAGTCAACACCTGTTAATGCCTCTATGGTGCGAATATTGCGTCCTTCTCGTCCGATAATTCTACCTTTCATTTCATCATTTGGTAGATCGACGACAGAAACAGTTCTTTCCGTAGTTGTCTCACTTGCATACTTTTGTATGGCAATAGAGAGCAACTCTTTGGCACGGGATTGTACTTCATTTCTTGCTTTTTCTTCTTCGTCCCGAATGTACGTGGCAATTTCATCCGAAAGGTTATCTCTGACACGGGTCATGATAATTTCTTTTGCTTCATCAACACTTAATCCGGAGATCTCAATCAGTTTTAACTCTTGCTGTTTTAAGTATTCTTCCGCTTTGCTATTCAATTGTTCGAGTTGATCTTTCTTTTCATCTAATCTGAGTTCGCGTTGTCCTAAAACCTCTTCACGTTTGTCAAGGTTAATGGAGCGACGATTCAATGCGTCTTCACGTTGTGCCACTTTATTTTCTAAGTTAAGCACAACTTGTCTACGTTCACGAATATCGGTATCAAATTCTTTTCGTAACGCGAAAATCTCTTGTTTAGCCTCTAAAACACTTTCTCTTTTTGCTTTTTCAGCTTCTTTTTTACCATCTTCAACAATTTTTTCAGCCAATGCACGAGTTGCTCTAAGTTTCTTTTCGTGTTGCCAAACACGAATATAATACCCTATAACCAATGCAAGGACGATTAGCAAACCGGAGATGATGCCTTCTACAGCATTCAATGCTATGAGTAGCATTTTAACACCTCCATTTAGTTTTTTATCTATAACAATATGAAAATACAAATTGTTTAAATCAAACTTACTATCTCATTATACCTTAAAAAAGACGGTCAAGTCAATTGATAAATCTTAATCTTTTTTCCCATATCGATTGAAAATCGGCATGAAACATGTATAATAATAGATGGTACATCACCATGGAGGTTTAAGATACATGAATCATCAAAAAATGAACAAATCCAAGAAGTCTCATTTCTTAGCTTCTATTGTCAAATATCGGGTTAAAATTTTTCTAGGTATTTTTTTTATCGTTCTCCCTTTAACCCTGATTACACTCCTTTATACTCAAACGTATTCTCAATCAAAAAATATCTATTTCGATCAAACCATTCAACCTGAAACCGTCTTTATTCGAACCTTTCAAAAACCCGATGAACTGGATGAATTCGATCTTTTGTTTGATTGGTTAGAGTACCGAGTTCCAAAGGAGAACCCAGCAGGAGAACTAGAAAATGGTTACTATACCCTTTCTCTTCAATACGTTCCAAAAGGCAATTTCAACCTCACTCAGGTTCATGCAACGGTCGTCTTACAAGTGCCTTGGACATCGTATCGTTCCGTTACGGTTCCGACACAAATTTTTAGTAACCCCAGGTATTTTTTTATCCCATTCAATTTTGATTTACCTGCCAATCCACTTTGGTTTGTCAGGGTAACAGATCCTATTATGTACATCAAATTGGATTACCAATACCAATCCGCATCCACCTTCATCAACAAAACCGCTTATATTAGCATTGATTTGAAAAATTTCCAACCGGATCGGGTTGTTCCCGCTTAATGAACGTTAAAATAAAACAGGTCTTCCATTATGAGATAATCCTCAAGGAAGACCTGTTTTTTTAGGGTTGTTTCTTAATATCAAGATGGATTTTCCCGTCTTTAATCTCGATAATTCGATCGGCTTTCTCAGCAATATGACGATCATGGGTGATGATGATAAAGGTTGTCCCGTACGTATGATTGATCTTTCTGAGCAACTCATAGACGTGTTCAGTTGAGTCACTATCCAAGTTTCCTGTTGGTTCATCAGCTAAAACAATCTTAGGTTGATTGATTAATGATCGAGCAATCGCGACCCGTTGTTGTTGTCCGCCGGACATGTTGATAGCTAGGTTTTGTTTGACCTTGGTCAACCCTACAATGTCGAGCAACTCATGGGCTCGATTCATGACGTCCTTGGTAATCGGTTTTTTTGATATGCGGTAAGGCATGAGCACGTTTTCTAAGGCTGTAAATTCAGGAAGCAAATAGTGAAACTGAAAAATAAAGCCAATGGTTTCATTTCTCAAATGGGAAAGTTCGTCTTTGTTCATCGCTTGAGTATTTTTTTGATTGATGGTCACTTCCCCTGATGTGGCTTTATCCAACGTTCCCAAAATATTGAGCAAAGTGGATTTTCCACTCCCCGATTGTCCGATAATGGAATTAAAGGAGTTTTCTTCAAAATCGAGAGAGACATCAAACAACACTTGTGTGGGATTGGGTGTTTTAATGCCGTAAATCTTATTGATGTTTTTAAGTTCGACAATACTAGGCATTTCGTATCACCTCGATGACCGTCATTTGAGACGATTTTAAAGCTGGCAATAAAGCTGCAAGCGTCGATGCAACAATTGCAATCATTCCCGATAACAGAATAAACTGGCCATTAATCGATAGCGGAATCACGGGAGTTCCATCTGGATTAAGCGCAAACGTTGAAAACATGTAAGAAAGTCCTAAACCTAAGAGAACGCCACCAATCGCTCCAAAAACACCCAATATCATGCCTTCGAACAAAAAGATGCGTGAGGCGTCTCGGTCCAAAATACCCATGGCCTTTAATATGCCGATTTGCTTGGATTTTTGCATGACCGTGATGGCCAAAGTGGAAGAGATACCAAGCACAACAGAGATGATTACAAACACTTGAATCATCAACGATGAGATGCTTTGCCCGTTTAATCCACTCAAGAGTTCTTGATTTTCAGACATCCAGTTCGTTGTTTTCAATGCCCTTGATGCAAAGAAAGTGTCCATCTCGGCTGCTAAAGTTTCGGCTTCAAAAACACGCACAATTTGGTATTCAACCGCCGTCCATTGATTAGGCGCATCTAAGATGGTTTGGACCGTACTTAACGTACTAATCGCCCAGGTTCGGTTGATAATCGCCACACGAAAATCAAAGAACCCAACGACTTTCAAGGTATGAACGTGTCCTAAGATGGTCACATCAATCGTATCATTGATTTGGATATCCAGTTGATTCGGTGCTCCAAGCGTGATTCCTAAAGCCACTTCTCCTTCATTCTGTGGAAGTCTTCCCGAAACAATTTTTTCATCAAATCGGTAAATCGCGTTGGCGCGATCAAACTCAAACCCTCTCAAAAGGATTTCTTTCTCAAGAAGGTCTTTTTTGACAGTGCCTCCCATGTTGATGACCGGTGAGGCGACTCGAATAGCTTCAGCAAAAGCATCAATTTGAAGCAGTTTATCGTCTGCTTCAAATAATAGTTCCGTATCATCCTGAGCAACCAAGGTGATATGTGACGATGATCCGATGGTTGCATCCACCAGGCTATCCTGAAGACCTGCGATGAGTGAACCAATGAAAACCTGAACCGAAACACCAACGGAGATCCCTAAGATGATGATCAGTGTCTGGCGTTTAGCGGAGGTTAAAAAGCGCCACGCGATTTGAAGAGCAAGTTTCATGCGGCTACCTCTTTTCGAAACCGAATCAAATCCTCTTGATTTTGCAGGATGTAATCAAAAACGAGTGTTTTGATGTTTTGAGGATCTTTAAACGCTTGCCCTCCCAAAATGATTTTCACATCGGGGAAAAACCGTTTGATATCGTCAGTAACCTGTTTGGTAATCACGATATTGTAAGGATTGGTCACTGATAAGGCGACATAATCGGGGCGATAAGCCCTAATGGCCGATAAAATATCCCCTTTGGGTGTATTCGCCCCAATATAATCGGCTTTAAACCCTTGAAGCATAAAAAAATGGGTGTTCATGATGGCACCAATCTCATGGTATTCAAACGCCGGTGTCAATACCATCACGCGCTTATCAATGGGTTCAATGGTCTTTAATCGTTTTAAAATGTGTGTGTAACTGATTTCCAAAATGGTTCGGATAATTGATGTGCGAAAGTGCTCTTTCCAAATGCAAATATCCTGATCATCAACGTCGCACTCAAAATGCCACAAAGATGGTGCAAGCAGGTGTTGATAAAGGTCTTCTACACTCAGTTTTTCGTCGTCTAACAAGCCAATTGCATACTGAACCGCTTGGTTCTTGTCCTCGTTTTTTAGATAGGTCATGAACGCATTAAAAAAAGTATGTTCCATAAATACTCCCCTTTGGTTTAACATACTTTAATTGTAACATTTTAATTGTTTTTATTATAAATATATGCTTTGTTTCTCGAATTATTCTCGTACGTGCTTGATAAAGGCTTCATATATGTCTGGATGGTTTTTCTTTATATCCATGGGATAAAATGATTTTGATAACCAGACAAGGGTGGTTTGACCGCGGTGAACGAGCGTGCCTTCATCGTCTTTCAACTGATAGGAAAACCCCATTTTGACACGACTAAAAAAGGCAAGCTCTGTCTCCAAAGTATACGTTTTTCCAAAGTAAACGGGTTTGACATAGTGGCAAGACATGTCCACCATCGCCAACCCAACTTGGCGTTGCTCGATTTCATGAAATGGAAACCCGATTTCTTGACAAAACCGAATCCGACCCATTTCATACCAAATGGGGTATACCGAATGATGGATGACACCCATTTGATCGGTTTCTTGATACCTTGGTTCGATTGTAAGCGTAGAGATCATGCTGTTCCTCCTTTGATGAACAAAACTGCACGAGCGTGCAGTTGTTTATTTTCCGATGTTGTAATGCTTCATGATTTGCATCTGAATCGTTTTTAACATTTCAGGGTGGTCCTTAACAAATTGCTTCGCATTTTCGCGACCTTGACCAATCTTGTTTCCTTCATAAGCAAACCAGGCTCCACTTTTTTGAATGATGTCTAAGTCGCTTCCCAAATCAATGATTTCGCCTAATTTGGAAATACCTTCGCCATAAATAATGTCAACACTGACGGTTTTGAACGGAGGTGCCACTTTGTTTTTCACCACTTTAATGCTTGTTTTGTTACCGATGACATCTGTGCCATTTTTTAATTGTTCACCTCGTCTAATTTCTAAACGGACCGACGCGTAAAATTTCAGTGCACGACCACCGGGTGTGGTTTCTGGGTTTCCAAACATCACGCCAACTTTTTCACGAATTTGATTGATGAAAATAGCGATGGTATTGGCTTTTGAAATAGCGCCAGAAAGCTTGCGCATCGCTTGACTCATCAAGCGCGCTTGCAGGCCGACATGTGAGTCTCCCATTTCACCATTGATTTCCGCTTCAGGGACTAAGGCGGCAACAGAATCGATGACAATGGCATCAATCGAGCCACTGCGTATCAATGCTTCGGCGATTTCTAAAGCCTGCTCTCCGGTATCGGGTTGTGAAAGAATCAGGTTATCCACATCCACCCCAAGTGCTTTGGCATATTTTGGGTCCAAGGCATGCTCCGCATCGATAAACGCGACATACCCTCCCGCTTTTTGAACTTCAGCGATGGCATGCAACGCTAATGTGGTCTTTCCTGAGCTTTCTGGTCCGTAAATTTCGATGATTCTTCCCTTAGGATAACCCCCAATTCCCAAAGCGATATCAAGACCAATCGAACCCGTTGGTATGGCTTCGATATGGCGATCGGCTTCGTCACCCAGTCGCATAATAGCGCCTTTACCATATTGTTTTTCAATTTGCTTCATTGCTGTTTCAAGCGCTTGACTGCGTTTATCTTTTTCCATATGATTCCTCCGTATTTATGATAGTCAATTAATTAACATATTTCTTTTTACAACGTTTCTAAAATGCTTTTTTTGTTTTTGATGAAATAATCCAATCCGCTTATCAGCGTCATTGCAATCGCAAAATAGTAGAGGATATTGCCCATCGAGGGTGAAAGTCCAAAATCATTGAATAAAAGAAGAATCAAAGCCACCATGGTTGAAGCTGTTTTGATTTTCCCAAAGGGAGAAGCGACAATCAATATGCCCTTTTCAATGGCTAAAAGTCGAATTCCTGTCACTAAAAATTCCCGAAAAATCACGATGGATACCGTCCAAAGTGGGACACGATTGGGCATGATTTGCATGAGGTAAAGCAAGGCGACCACGACAAGCAGTTTATCTGCAATCGGATCAAGAAACTTCCCAAAGGAAGTGACTTGATGGTACTTTCGCGCAATATAGCCGTCTAAAAAGTCCGTAAAAGCAGCAAGAACAAATAATACTGCAAAAACGAACTGTGCGACACTCATATCAAAAAAAAGCAACTGATTCGATAAAGATTGAATCGAAACAAACACAATCATGATGGGAATCAATGCCATACGGGATAGAGTGAGTTTATTAGCTGTTGTCATTTTTTATTCTTCCTTCTCTTTTCTCAGGACTATTTTACCATAATTATGCTTTTACTGTTGCAATTTTACCACGCTTTTGATACAATGGTTTTGCATGTATTGGAGGTGAAATTGTGGCAAATATCAAACAACAAATCAAACGTAATAAAACCAATGAAAAACGTCGTTTAAGAAACGCATCTTTCAAGTCGTCTGTCAAAACTGCTTTCAAAGCTGTTGAACGAGCTGTAACAGCAAACGATAAAGAGCTTGCAGCAGAGAAACTGTCTTTAGCGCATAAGAAGCTAGACAAAGGTCTTGCTAAGGGCATTTATCATAGAAACTTTGTGTCAAGAAACAAATCACGTTTAGCGCAAATCGTTAACTCGCTCTAAAAAATAGACACGGTGTGTCTTTTTTTTATCCTTTTGCTTTTTCAATTTCTCGGTTTCCACCCTTTTGAGCCACGTATCGGATATGCGGCAACTTGAGACCTGAAACCCCATAGTTTGGGTTATAGCCGATGACATTAACGTAATTGTTGATGTTGGGTTGTTCTTCTTGCATCTTTAATAAAACCTGATAGGTTGCGATAACATCATCTAACGCCCGATGGGTGTTTTTTGTTTCGACACGGTATGTTTGAACCGCTTGATCCAAACGATGCGGGTATCGATATCGGTCTTTATAAATGGCCATCACATCCAAAAGATCGTTGGTCAATACAAACGTACGGTTTTGATGCCTTCTAAAAAATGTATTAAGAAACGATAAGTCAAATTGGATGTTGTATGCGACCAAAAGCACATCGGTGGTATAAAGGTCTAAGAATCGTTGAAAAGCCTCCTCTTGTGAAACCCCTTCACGTAATAATATATCATCTGTAAGATGGGTGATATCGATGATTTTTTGCGGCAAAGGTTTGCTGGGGATAACTAAAACATTGAGTTCGCGTTTGACCTGAAACTGACCCAAAGGATCTTTCTCTAATAAAAGAGCGCCGATTTCGATGATGTCATCATGAATCGGGTTTAGTCCAGTTGTTTCAAAGTCAAAAATCAGGATTTTCGCATGGTTAAACATCGTTATACCCCCAATAGATAAAGTTCTAATCCGAGTTTTTTGTCGATTTGTCCGCTTTTAATGTCATAATCCAGTTTGGATAGTTTTTGCAGATGGGTCTCAAGGACCTCCATGCTGATGGATTGTGCGTTTTTAATCAAATAATAGATTCTCCCGCTTTTGATAGCGAAATGTTCAGCGATTTGCTCTTGCCTCAATCCTTTTTCCAACAAAAGTTTGGTATGCATGAGTTCGCGAATTTTTCCAGTAATATGATTAAGAATGCGAATTGGATCTTCATTTCGAGCCACTAAATCATAATAGATCTCGATGGTTTTTGCGTCATTTTTAGCCAATAAAGCATTGGTTAGTTCAAAGATGTTTTCTTCTAGGTTTCTTGAGACAAGTGCCATAACGGTTTTCTCATCAATGATTTTGGTGTCATAAGAAAAAAGCATTAGCTTCTCTGATTCTTGTTGAATCAAGTTAAAGTCGAGATTGGTGCGTTCTAAAAGCGCTTCTACGGCATGATCATTAATGGCGTAACCTTTGTCAAAAAATAACTTCTTGACAAATACTGGGTATTCCGCCTTATCATAGTCTTTGATGCGTTCGATGAACGCGTATTTTATTAGTGCTTTTTCTATGGGATGCGTTTCACCAATCATAGATTGGACGGGCAGAATCAAAACAACTTCTGGATTGGGTTTTTCCAAATAAGAAACCCAGGCTTGAACCATTGAGTCGGCCATATTCATCATGGCTTCGATGTGTTTGACAACAATCACTTTGAGTTCTGAGAAAAACGAGATGGTCTGAAGATCTTCAAGAATGTCATCCGCTTCATTTTCCAAAAGGTCATAGCGTAGGACATTGAAAGGATCTGCCTTTGATTCCTTAATTTTTTCATCCACTTTTTGATTGAGCAAATAGTCATTCGAACATTGCAATAGATAGATTGCTTCTGTCATGGTATAACCTCCTTGACTTATATTCATTATACTAAAATCAGGGTTAAAATGGTAGTAACACGAGCCACTTTTGCTTCTTTTTGTTGTGTTTGGAACAAATGGTGCCATGATCCGCTGTAAGATAGATTTGAACATCCCTAACTTGAAGTCGGTCAAGAACCTCTTGATGAGGAAAACCATATCTATTATTTCTACTTGTAGAAATAATAACTGTTTTTGGATTAACCCATTTTAAAAAGAGGGGTGTTGACGACGTTTTTGAGCCATGATGCGCGATTTTAAGCACATCGGACTTTAGTTTACGTCCGTATTTATCGACCAGATCTTGTTCTGCACTTGCTTCAATATCGCCGGTCAAAAGATAAACCGTTTGATGCAAAGTAAACTGCATGACGATGCTTCGATTGTTGACGTTTTGAGAAAAGTGGATGGGTCCTAAGACATCCATTTTAAACCTTCCACATTGAATGATGTCATCGGATTTAACTTTCATGACATGTGCCGGATACGCATCATAGACATCGAAGGCTGATAGCACCACATATGATACGTCAAATGTGGCGAGTAAGTCATGGGCTTCCTTCACATGATCTTGGTGGTTATGCGTTAACACTAAAAAGTCAATTCGACTCACCCCTTTGCTTTTCAAAAAGGATTGCACGTGTTGATAACTGTCAATCACCATGACGCAGGTTGTGTCCAGTAGCACCATCGAATCACCCAATCCCACATCAAGAAAATAGAACTCTGCGGTTTTCCAATGGCTCCATTTGGGTGACCAAACCAAAACAACTATCATCAAAAAGCTGTTGATCCTGCGTTTGACTGTTTTCGACAGATAAAAAACCATCAAAAGCGCATAAAAAAGAATCCATCCGAGTGGAGAAAGTGCTGGAAAAAAGACACCTAACCGAACAGATGAGATCCACTTAGTTAAAAGGGTCATCTCCGTCATGACGACATGAAGTAAGGGGTCCAAATCATGCACGAAAATGGTAGCACATGATAGAAGAAAAACCGGTCCTGAGAAAAGAACAACCATGACAGGTGTGATGAATAGCATCAAGCAAGAAAAAGATAGTCTATACGGAAACAACACAGACTGGATAACGGCGGTCATGATCAGCATTTTCGTATAGCCCCTTTGTTTGTCATAAAGAGGCTTTAACAAGTGAAGCGCATTAAGAATCGTATAGAGCATTAAAACGCCAACACTGTAAAGTAAAAAAGGATTCATGAGAATACCGAGAATAAACACCATCTGGATTTGATCCAATCGAGTCATCCTCCACCGATACGTTCGATTTAGGAAAGATAGTCCTTTCATCAAAGCCACTCTCAAAATAGCAAAAGCGAAGCGATAGGTCCACAAAAACAGCAAAAGTATGCCTATTTGAATCCCCCATTTGAAACGTTTATCCATGTCGATTTGAAAAAAAACCGCATCCAAGGCCCAAAAAAGGGCGTAAAGATGCAAGCCAGATACCGAAAACAAGTAACGAATATCCAAATCACGATAAACATCAAACGAAGGATCGCGGATGCTTTCACCAAACAAATACGCATCGATGATTTCTTTAGACGCTAAGTGACTAACAGAATCCATCCATTGGGCTCTCAAGCGATTGAGATGAAATCCCTTTTTTTCAAATCGCCAAGTTCCTTGTACCGTCCCATAAATGCCTTGACTTAAATAATAGTTTTGAATGTGAAAGGCATGAGGAATCGTTGGTCGACGGTACGGCATAATGGTGCCATTGATGTGGATATAGTCTCCAGGTTGAAGCGCGGTTTTTGGAAGATTCATGGTGTACTTTTTTATCCGGTATCGAAAGGTAATGGTTTGGCCGTATACACTTGGCTGAACATGAACAATCTGGCATCGTCCATCAATCGAATCTTGAGCGTCTTTTTGAGTGATGATCATCATGGCCAAAAGGATTGCTCCAGACCCTATCAGTAAACGAAGCCACTTCAAACGGTATCTTAAAAAAAAGACATAGATAATCCATACACCCCAAAACACAGGGTGATGCCAGGCCAAGATGAGAAAGAAAAAGGCATAGGCTTCCCGGTATAACCCTTCAAATCGTGACGTATGGACGGATTTTTTCAAGGGTGGCAGTTCCAATGTGTTTCACGTGGATCAAATCATCAATGGATTGAAATTTTCCATGCGCTTCACGATAAATAATGAGTGCAGCAGCCCGGGATTCTGTCATATGAGGAATCGTGATGAGTGTTTTAAAGTTGGCCTGATTGATATTAATCTGAATCATGACATCCATCTTCTTCTCCGATTCAGCACGAATAGAAAACGTTCGATTTTGATCGACCCAATCCTGCCTTCTTAGATGCGATAAATCCACATGTGCGCGATAACCTTGCCCATAACTCAATAGTTCATCGACGGTTTTTGGCTCAAAAAAAACAAACGATCGGGGTAAATTGAAATCCCCAACCAATTCGATTTGATACGAAGGAACTTCCGGTTTTGAATAGTGAACCCACTGGGTTTCTTCGGGTTTAGGAAACAAAATCACCCATCCGATGATGACGATGATTGCGATAGCCATCCATTTTTGTTTCATACAGATACCTCCTATCTTATCATAGAAGGGGAAAATCAAAATTGCTAAAAAAAACGCCTACTTATAGGCGATGATATAGTGCTTACGTTCATCTGGACCTTTATTAATGTCCACCTTAAACCCAACCTCTCTCAATTGCTCTGTGTAATAGGATAGTGGATAAAGGTATTGGTTTAGACGATAGGTCCCGTGGTCGGTTTGAACGCAATGGATCAATTGATTTTGCTTCCTTTTTATGGTCCATCGATAAGAAACCTGTTCATCATCCGACTCCTCATAATCCTGATAGGTTTCCAAAAGCGACTCTTGATAAATATCGAATAAAAATCGTCCACCCTTGTTTAAGGCGTGATAGATGTTCTTAATGACCTTTTTGGTTCCTTTGAAATAATTCATCACATCAAAAAGCGCATATATGACATCCACTTTGACACGCATTGGCGTTCTTAAATCGTGTTCATAGAGCACTCCATGATGCCCATAAGACTCAAGTTTGTCTTTGGCAATGGCTAACATTGCGCCATCGATATCGAGCCCAATCACGTGATAACCTGATTGGATTAACTCAAGCATGACATACCCAGGGCCACAACCGGCATCAACGACGACATCGCTTAAATGAAGATAAGGACGCATCCACTCCATGATCCGCGAATAATCGATATCCGCCATCATGTCATTATAAAGGCGTTGAAACATCGCTATCGAATCCGTTTAATGCCCATCAAACGTTCATCAAACGCATAATATTTGCGCTCTTCTTCTCTGAAAAGATGAATGATGACATCGTGGCAATCCACAAGAGTCCATGTCCCACCTTTGCCTTCAATGTGTTTGATTTCATCGGCCATCAACGCTTTTTTTAAATAATTGGTCGCTGCGTTTGCTTGCCTTTCATTAACGGTTGCGATGACAAAATAATCATAAAATGGGGATGATTGTTCAAAGTCATAGACCGTCATGTCTTTCACTTTAAGGTTATCCAATGTTTCAATGATGGTGTTTATTTTTTGCACGGTTTTCCTCCTTATAATACAGATAGGCTTCGAGTTGTTCTTGACTCGGCTTTTTGTTTTTTTGAATCAAGACATCAATAGAAATTTTCATACAAATCTCAACGGCTTGATCCAAATCAATCTTGGCAAGTTCAAAGATAGATGGACATTCATCAAATCCTCGGTTGGGTTCACAGGAATCGCTTACGAAAATGATTTTTTCAAGGACGCTCATCTGTGGTCGTCCCCATACGTGGTAGCGAATGGCATCGAGGATTTCTGGATCGGATACCTGAAAGTCTAACTGCAAATAGCAAGCTGCAGCAAACGCATGATAAAGGACCGGATAGGCTTGATAGGTCTCAACCCATATGGGATCTAAAAAACGCGTTTGATCCTCAATTGAATCGTATTTTGCAACATCATGATAGTATCCCGCCATCATGGCTTTAATTGGATCTACGTCATGGCAAACAGCTAGTGCGTATGCGGTTTGAGCCACACCTTCGGTGTGTTTGAATCGTTTGGCATGCCCTTTCAAACGTTCTTTTGCTTTTTCTATCACAGCATCGATCATTTGAAGAGCGCCTCCGTCACCGTCATATGGATGTTTTTGGGCGCCGTTATGGAAAGTTTGGCAGGTCCTTCAACATGAACGAATCCCATATCGGCAAGTGTGAGTTGTTGTTTACCTAAGGGAAGAGCAAACACACGGGTTTCCATGGGCGTGGCATGAATGGTGTTTTGAAAAAAATCACCAGCAAACAGTTTGGGTAAAGCGTCTTTTTGTGTCCGATGGAGACGGACATTTGAATCGAGATAAAAAACAAGTGACCGATCCGAACTGAGCAATGTGATGATGAAAAGCCCTTCTATCCATACGGTTTGATTCATTTTTAAAGGGTAAATCTTCGGTTTGATTTCGTGATCAGGAATCAGGTTTTTATAAACAGAGTAGGCTAGAAACTCGTGAAGGTATCCTTTTTGATATAGTCCTGGCAAGTCAACAACTGTTTTATTTTGGTATCTTCCAAGAAGAGGAGACTGTGTTAAAGCCGCTTTTTTATACGATAACGCGTTTGAATTCTCTGTAAGCGCTTTAAAGAGGGTGGTCTTCCCGCTGTTTTGAACACCAATCAAATACACATGTTGGTGAGCAAACGTATTCAAATAGGTCTTAAAATGCTCCAAATCAAAGGGGTTTCTACTTGACATGAGAATCGCATCAACCAAGGGTACTTTTAACGATTTAGCTCGGTCCATAATGGATTTTAGCAGATGTTCAGTGTTGGTTTGTTTTGGTAACAAATCGATTTGATTAATAATGTAAAGAAAGGTTGCTTCGGGTTGATAACGATAAACTGGGTAATGAAAAAGACAATCTAGATGCAAAACCGATGACATCATGATAATCAAAGCATCTTTGGGCAGTTCTGGTAGATCCTCAGGATGAAAATGATCGTGTGACTCCCCATAATGCATCAAGCGAAAACAGGCTTGACAAAAGGGGTGTTCCATCGATAAGACATACCCTGGTTTTTCACGATTTTCTGTTTGAAAAGGGGCACCACACCCTTTACATGTCGTGATCGTTGACATAGTCATAAAGCCTTTCTTGGTAAAGTTCTGGCTTATTCTTTTGGATAGATCGTAAGACGTGTTGCTCAAGTTTGCGGTTAAATTGGGTAATTTTACGATCCGATGAACGCTTGACTGAACGCACCAACACGGTATAAAACCTCATGCGGTTTCCGCCCAAAACATCGGTCATCAGTTGATCGCCAATTAAGACGGTCTTATCGGTAGAACTAGACACCAGTTTTAGTGCTTTCTTAAACCCAAACTTTAGCGGTTTTTTCGCATGCCAGACAAAAGGAAGATTGAGGTCTTTCACTGCCTCATACACACGTTTATAGTGACTGTTGGAGATGATAACAAGTTTAAAATCTTGGGCCAATCGTTTAAAAAGAGCGTGATGCGAATCCGACACGCGTTGTTCGTCGTATCCAATAATCGTGTTGTCCAAGTCAAAAAACAAGGTAGTGTAACCCTGCTCTTTTAACGTTTTGTATGGAATCTCTTCAATCGATTGAACGTAAGCGTTAGGAATGCATTTTACATACCAAGCCATTAGCGAATGTCCACAATCTCGATTTTAAAAATCTTGCCTGTCTCAGTTTTGACTTCAACCACTTCATTTTTCTCTTTGTTCATCATGGCTTTACCAATAGGGGACTCAATGGAGATTTTACGAGTTCTTGGATCAGCTTCAATGCTACCCACCAAATAAAAATCTTTAACATCATTGGTTTCTAAGTAGCGTACTGTTACCGTTTTTCCGATATTCACCACATCTTCAGATGTGGTTTTAATGATTTTGACATTTTTTAAAATGACTTCAATTTCAGCTATCCGAGCTTCGATACGGGCTTGCTCGTTGCGAGCAGCATCGTAATCGGCATTTTCTGATAGGTCACCTTGAGCACGTGCTTCTTTTAGGGCTTCGAGGTTTTCGCCTCGTTTGACATCTTTTAAATACGCCAGTTCGTTCTTGAGTTTATCGACACCTTCTTGTGTCAATTGATACGTGGGTTTGACCGCCATGGGAGTCCTCCTTAAATTTCTAATTTATTATACCTTATTTTTCAATGAATTGCTATGTTTTTCAAATGTTTTTGGTAGGTCTTGTAATCGGGCATGAGGGTTGCTAAAAGCCAGTAAAACGCCTTTGAATGGTTAAACTCTTTTTGATGAACATACTCATGGTAAAGGACATAAGTCAGAAAACGCGCATCTAATCGAGCAAGATAGGTATTTAGCGTGATTTCATTTTTTAACCGATGATAACTGCCATATTTTGATTTAAGATACCGAAACCGATAGGTCGCTCGTTTAAAACCGAGTTGGTTTAAGTGATCTTGAACATCATCCATATAGGTCATTTTCTTTTTAAGTTGGTCCATGTAGATGGCCTTTTTTAAGGCACCCTCATCTTGTTTAGGATAATGGGCTATGACACAATCATCGATCAATTCGTATCTAAAACGGCCTAGATGAATCAATAGCGAATACGTTTTCCCCCAAAGTTGAATCGTCTCTTTGGTCTCTTCGCTTTGTCTTTTTTGGATTTTGACCTCTAAAGCATCAAAACGGTCTAAAAGATACGCTTCGATTCCTTCAAGTTTGGTGTGGTGATGGGTGGTGATTTCTACGTGATCATGCCGAACGCGAACATACGTATTTTTATTATTTTTTCGAAGGATGCGAACAGGCAATCTCCGATCTCCTTTGATGATTTCTTTCATCCTGCCCTCCTCAAAAGCGTGTACGGTTCTAAGGCAAAAGGGACGCGAAGACGAAGGATTTGACGCGGGTGTCTAGCGACATCAATCGGTTCATTTTGGTCATTGATCATGTCGTCGACATAAAAAGTCTTTAACTCTCCATTGGGCATAAAGGCTTCCATAAGGATTCCTTTTTCAAAGTAGTTTCGTTGTTCGATCGTCGCCACTTGAGAAAGGGAATCATAAGCCAAAACCAATCCGATAAACAACTGGTTAGGTGTTTCCGTTCTGGTGTTGAAGAGCTGCTCCGATAAACCGGGTATCCCTTCTAAGTATCCATGAGAAGCCAATCGATTTTCGGCCTTTTCAAGCTCCTTTAAATACGGTGAAAAGTCGATGATTTTCTTCTTAATCATGTAATCATCCATCAGTTTTCGATAGGTGCCTACCACTGTCGCAATATAATGAAGGCTTTTCATGCGGCCTTCAATCTTGAGTGACGATACACCAGAATCGATTAAAAAAGGAATCTGTTCCAATGCTTCTAAGTCTTTGGAAGACATGGAAAAAGAGGTTTCATGAAGACTTTTTCCTTGAGACGTGAGGTCATAGTTCCATCGACATGAATGGGCACATCCCCCACGATTGGCATCGCGCCCTGTCATGGTATTAGACAAACTGCAACGTCCCGAATAAGACATGCACATGCCCCCGTGGATGAACACTTCAATCTCAGGTTTGGACACTTGGATCAAGTTTCTGATTTGATGTTTATCCAACTCGCGTGCTAACACGATTCGTTTAACGCCTTTTTGATGCCAAAAATCCACGGCATACCGATTAAGAACCGATTGTTGTGTGGAAAGATGAACGTCCATATTGGTGTGCTTAAGTGCCATTTGAGCGATGTAAGGAGAAGCTGCAATGACCGCATCAACCTGACAGTGTTCCAACGCTTTCAAATAATCGATTACGCCTTCTACATCCGTTTGATGGGGAATGATGTTGGTGGTCACATAGACACGCTTTTTTCTTTCGTGGGCAAACTCCGTGGCCTTTTTGATGTCTTCTAATGAAAAATTGGATGCGCGTGCACGAAGAGAAAAATCCGACCCACCAATGAAACAAGCATCTGCCCCATAAAGCAAGGCAATCTTCAGTTTTTCTAAATCCCCAGCAGGGGCTAGCAATTCAATCATGTCATTCCTTCTTTTGTTTATATATCGTAGGGGTGAACAAAAATCCTTCATCCCAACGTTCCTTGTAGGTTTCTTCAGCCCATGTTTGAAGGGCTATATCGTATCCGTTTTGATACATGAAAAGCATCTTATACGCATAGAGGTCATCTTTAAACAAGCTATCGATTACCATATAGTCCACTGTTTTTTTAAGGGGTTCCATGTGTTTGATGGATGCCATCACGGACGAACGAAAGACATGGGTTCCTGCGTGATCTTCTAATATGGGATACGCTTCATTCGGTCTCATCTCTTCAATAATCCGCAAGTCTTGTCTCGATTCAAAGTGGGCATCCAAATGGACATAGCGGGCAAAATTGTCAATCAAATGTCTTTTTGAGTAAAACATATTCAAGTGCCCATGACCCATCATGAATAGCTTATACGATTTGTTCATTCCTATCGCAAGAATAGCATCTAATGTGATTTCTTTAGCAACAAACGCCCCTAAAAGGCCTTCTTCACTGAAAAAATTGAAGTCATGAACATGGGTCAACAAGGTTTCAGGATGGTAGACTGCTAAATGCTTCATGTTGAGACGATCAAGAATGGCGAGTGCTCCAATATCGCCGATGATAATGCCGTCAAGACTTGATTGTGGGCATTGACTTAGAAACGGTTCTAATCGCTCCAATTGGTCATCGGTAAACAATTGATTGCACATCAAGAACACCTGTTTGCCTTTGGATTTGATTAAAGAAATCAACAACGTTAGTTCCTCAAGCGAAAAACTATGGGCAAGCCGTGTCCCAAACTGATCGTTGCCTAGGATAAACCCATCAGCATATTCACTTAACCTATCAAGGTTGTTCCGATCAAAAAGTTGTGTAAGAAGCTTCATTTGTTTTTCCTTTGACTGATGCTCATCCCATCGCCCAACATAAAAAACTCGGTATCGAAGGCAGGATGATTTTTCAAAAACGTTTTGAACGTTTCAATCTTTCGAAGCAGTTGCTTGGTGTGCCGATTGACGTGATCAGGATTTAAGTCGTGAAACCGCAGGTTGTCGCATATCAAAAGCCCCCTTGGGTTAAGCAAAGGCGCAAATTTCTCAAAGAACCGTTGGTATTGGGCTTTGGCTGCATCGATAAAGATCAGATCATACGTCTTGAGTTCGCCTTCATAATCAAGTGCATCAAAAGGAAGTAATCGAATTTGCTGATGCAAATCAAAGCGATCAAAGTGGCGCTGTGCCAGTTCAATCATGATCTCATCTTTTTCAAAGGTATCGACCAAACAGCCATAAGAGGCCATAGCTAAAGCGCTATAGCCTATGGCTGTGCCGATTTCTAAAACATGAACAATCCGATTCTTTTGAATCGTTTCTTTTAAGAACGAAAGACCTTCGTCTGTGACAATAGGAACATGGTGTGCTACGGCATATTCCTTCAGTCTTTTTAAATCCATTTATTGATTCTCTTCCTCATCGTCTTCTTCGTCTTCAAGTGCATCTAAATATTCCTGAAGAACACCGTCAATCATATCCCATTCTTCATCGGTCTCGATGTCTTGGAATGTTCCTTCGTCTTCGGTTTCCCCTGGAACATAGATCGCGGCACTGATTTCTTGGTTGTCAACGAATTCGAAGACAACGTAGTTTTTTCCGTTATGTTCATGGGTGAAAAGAATCTCACAAATGAGTTCTTCTCCTGTGTCTGTGGTAACAATCATTTGATTTTCGTTCATTTACTTTCTCCCTTGATAATCTAAATAGTTTTGTAAAATGACAACAGCTGCCAGTTCATCTTTTTTTTGTTTTTGTGTGCTACGGCTTTGTGAGCCCTTAATGAGCGCCCTGAGGGCGGTTTGAGTTGAAAGGCGTTCATCCCAAAGGATGACGTCAACATCACACGCGTTTTCAATCATCTCTTTAAACGTTTCGCTAATTTTCCCACGAACGCCTAAATCGTTGTTCATGTGTTTGGGTAGCCCTAAAACAACGGTTTTGATGCCATGGGTATGGACCAAATGCCCGACATGAGCAACTGCGAGATCGTAGTGATTTTCGATAAACCGAAAGGTTTCTAAAGGGCTTGCGATAATACCGGATGCGCTAATCGCAACGCCTAGTGTCTTGCTTCCAAGATCTAAACCTAAATAACTCATAACTGTTTCTTTATCGCTTCAATGGCTTTTGGCAAATGGATTAAATGTTGCGTTCCGCCTTGAGCCATCTGCGGTTTTCCTCCACCAGAGCCTAACGTAAGTTGAGCAGCCAACTTTACTAAATCTTCCGCTTGGTCAATGCGGCTTTTGCAGATAAACGTCGCTTTATCGGATGAAACATTAATGAGAAACAATGTCTCTGCCTTTATTTTATCATAGAGCGCGTCCATCAGTTGTTTTAAAACTTTCGAATCGATGTCTTGGAGAACGATGAGTTCTCGAGACGAGGGGTTTGGTGGAAGAAAGTCATCCAACCGTTTCAAAACGTCCTGATTTTTCAATCGGTTCATCTCTTTATCTTGGAGTTTAATCATCTCTTTGAATTCAGCGAGATGTTCTCTTAATCGGATGATGTCTTGGTACGATCCTTCAGGGATCGGCATGACAGGTATGAGAGCAATCGGATTGATTCGCTTCATCTTTTCTTTTAACGCATCCAATTCTTGAAACAAAGAACTCAGATACGGTTTCATTTGGGTCGTGATATCTTCTCCTGTTACGGCTTCAATTCGATAGATTCCTGAACCAATGGACTCATAAGAGACAATCGCAAACCGTTCAATCTCTTCAGTGTTATGAACGTGGGTTCCTCCACACAGTTCTTTGCTCCAATCCATGTCAATGACGCGAACGGTGTCCCCGTATTTTTCCCCAAACAAGGCCATGGCACCCATGGCTTTCGCTTCATCAAGGGTCATTTGCTTGATGGAAACGTCTAAAGGTTCTTGTTGAATAAAATAATTAACCCGTCTTTCAATTTCTAAAATCTTGTCATCCGATTCGGTTTCAAAATGATTAAAATCAAAGCGAAGGCTCTTTGGAGCAACCTGCGATCCTTGTTGGTTACAGTGCTTGCCAAATTGTTCTTTCAACGCTTGATGAAGCAGATGGGTGGCGGTATGGTTTTTGATGGTTTTTAATCGGGTTTGTTGGTCCACAATCGCTAACACCTCATCCCCTTCTTGAAACGCATTTTCAATCACGTGAAGAAATTGTCCATGGGGCAGTTTAATGACATCTTTTACGTGTAACCCATTGATGGTTCCTTGATCGGCCACTTGCCCGCCTGATGTGGCATAAAATGGGGTTTGATCCAACACAATGCCTTCTTCAAACACCTTAATGACTTTCGCTTCGCTTTGTAACGTGTCATAGCCAATAAACTCTGACGGTTCAAAAAAGTGAAGATATTCTTCTTGTTGGGCTTTCATGGAACTTGAATCTAACCGTGCATTTCTTGACCGATCCTTTTGTTCCAAAAGGGCTTGATGAAAAGCATTTAAATCAACGTTGATGCCGTGTTCTTCTGCCATCTCCATGGTGAGTTCGATGGGAAAGCCGTAAGTATCATACAATTTAAAGGCCGTTAACCCACTTAAGAGGTCGCCTTCTTTTTCGATTGCTTCAAGCAAATGCTTTTCTCCATCGGCAATGGTTTCTAAAAACTTTTCTTCTTCTTTTAAAATGATTCTAGAGACGATGTCTTTGGTTTCATTCAGCTGTTTATAAAAGACACCCATCACTGAAACGACATCGTCCACAAGAAGGTGCAAAAAGGGCGTCATCAATCCGAGTTTACGTCCGTATTTAACCGCTCTTCTTAACAGTCTTCTAAGAACATACCCACGACCCTCATTCGACAAAAGCGCACCATCCGAGATGGCAAACGTCAACGCCTTGATGTGATCCGCAATGACTTTATACGCCATTTGGCCTTGATAGGGAATCTGGGTCATGGTCACCAAATGTTGGATGGTTGGAAAAAACAAATCGGTTTCAAAATTGGTTTCGGTTTGTTGGATCACGCAAGCAAACCGTTCGAGCCCAGCACCGGTATCAATGTTTTTGTTAGGAAGTTCAGGGTAATCCGAACGGTTTAGACCGGATTTTGCATTAAATTGTGAGAAAACGATGTTCCAAATTTCGATGTATCGCTCATTTTCAAGATCGTTTATAAGAAGTTCAACTCCTCGTTGATCAAACGCCTCACCACGGTCAAAATAGATTTCAGTATCTGGTCCGCAGGGTCCTGGACCAATCTCCCAGAAATTATCATCGCGTGGAATGATATGCGAGGGATCGATGCCCAAATCGATCCATTTTTGCTTGGCTTCGATGTCATCCGGATAATAGGTCATGTAAAGCTTTTCTTTTGGAAAGCCAAACCATTTGGGGTCTGTTAAGATTTCTAATCCCCATTCAATCGCTTGATCTTTAAAATAATCCCCAATCGAAAAATTGCCCAACATCTCAAAGAACGTATGATGTCTAGCGGTTTTCCCAACATTATCAATGTCGTTGGTGCGAATGCATTTTTGGACATTGGCAATCCGTGGATTTAGGGGTGTCTCTGTGCCATCAAAATATTTCTTCAAAGGAGCAACCCCAGCATTAATCCACAATAAGGTTGGATCATTTTGAGGAATTAGCGAAGCGGATGCTTCTACTTTGTGACCTTTGGATTCGAAAAACGATAGCCAGGTTTGTCTGATTTGTGCAGCAGTCATGTGTTTCATAGGTAACCTCCCATTGTTCATAAAAAATAAACGCCCTTAGACATTCTAAGGACGTATAAATACGCGGTACCACCTTAGTTCCAAAGCGATGATCGCATTGGCACTCTCATGTCGTTACGGCCGACATACCGGTTGCTCCCAAACAGCATTCATAAGGCTTCATCCTTGCTTTCACCAACCGCAAGGTCTCTATCAATGAAGGGCTTATTACTCCTTTTGTTCATTGCGTATTTAGTTTAGCACATTCCATAAGAAATGTAAAGCCAGATGGGTTCAATCTGTATTTTTAGCCACCATTTGAATGTGCAAGATTCCTTCTTCAAGATAGGGCTCACTGACTTTAAGAAAACCCAGTTTTTGATAATAGTCTTCCAAGTAGGCTTGAGCAGAAATGCGAATCGGATTTCCTTTTAAGTCGTCCATGGCTTGCCGAATTAACTGACTTGCATAGCCTTGGTTTCGGTATTCCTTTCGTGTGGCAACACGAGAAATCGCGTGTTCAACATACTTATGTCCAGGATCAATCACGCGCAAATACGTGACGATTTTTCCATCTTCTAACCAAAAATAGTGTTTCGAATAAAAATCTTTGTCATCCGTGTCTACATAAATGATTTGCTGTTCTTTGACAAAAACAGTGTTTCGGATATCCAAAAGTTGATAGAGTTCTTGCGTGGTGAGTTCGTCAAACCGCTTACTTAAACGCATGTTTAAACACCCATGGAGCCCCCAAAGCAGCCCATAAACCAATCATTAAATACCTCAAAAAATCAAACCAAACATGATCAATGAAAATCACTTTTAAGCCTTCTTTAAGCGCAAACAAAACGATCAGTCCGAAAATTATTTTAAAGAATTGTGTACTCAAACGGGTTTTGACTTGATAACCCACCCATCTTTTCTCCATCGCGTACCCGACAGCAAACCCAATGAATGCCCCGCAGGCAACCGCTAAATCATGGGTAGGAGACCAAATAAAAAGCCCAAGCATCAACGGAACCATAAGAAGCGCAAGTTTATGTTCCTGATCCTTTACCTTTTTCAATAAAGGGTGGAGTAATGTGGCAACACCAAACGCCAACAAAGACCCAACGATAACATCAGAAAGGTAGTGCTGACCCAAATAAATTCTAGATAGTGGGACCATGATTAAGATAAAAATACCAATCCATTTTAAGGCTTTTATTTTAAATGTTTTCGCACCATCTAAACTAAAGTATCCCAAAACCCCAGCGGCTTGAGCATGTCCAGAAGGAAAAGAATACCCCGCTGTGGTCCAACGCTCTAAAGAAATCACACCCGGCAAGGTATAGGGTCTTGGTCGTTGAAAAACAAGTTTTAGCCCCGCATTCAAAATGGCGGAAATCATAAAGATAAACACAAAATAAAACGCATACTTTTTATGGATTGTCCAGTACACAATCACAGCAATCAAAATGAAAAAGATTTGATCGCCCAGTTGTGTTACTCCGTAGAACAACCCATCGAATAATGGATTTCTTAGGTTTTGAAACCCTTTGACAATGTCTAATTCCATTTTTGTCCTCCAGCCTTATGATTTAAACGTCTTTTTCATGATTTTTTTCACACGCATGTTTTGGTCTTTTTCTTTAAGGGTTTCCCGCTTATCAAAATCTTTCTTCCCTTTGGCTAGCCCAATTTCTAACTTGCATAATCCTTCTTTTAGATACATTTTGAGAGGGATGACCGTCATGCCTTGTTCTTTGATTTTTGAAAACAACTTGATGATTTCTTTCTTATGCAACAACAGTTTGCGTTGCCTAGTTTCATCATGATTGAACCGGTTGGAAAAAGGATACTTGGCAATATGCATTTGGCTAACATAGGCTTCTTTTTCTTTAAATGTGATGTAAGCATCGTTAAACGATACTTTACCGAGTCGGATCGATTTGATTTCAGAACCCAAGAGTTGCATGCCTGCTTCAAAGGTTTCTAAAACAAAATAATCATGATAGGCTTTTTTATTTACGGCGATGATTTTCATGGGAATTCCTCTTCTTTTTCGGTTTATCTACGATGACATAATCCATTTTCCGGGTGATTAAATCCACTTCGACCAATTCCACTTTGAGGGTATCGCCTAAACGGTACCGCTTGCCTTTGCTTCCGACATACGTCAACTGGTTTTCATCAAACATAAAGTAATCGTTCAATAATCTTAGAGGAACAAACCCTTCAATGCCATTGGAAAGTTTGATAAACATTCCACTGGGCATCATTTGTGTGAGGGTCGCTTTGAAAGCATGGCCTATTTTATTGGCCATAAACTCACAACTTTTTAATTTAGATACATCACGTTCCATTTGAATCGCTTTTCTTTCTTGTGTCGATGTGTGCATGGCAATTTCTGGCATTCTGGCATCGAATGAATGATAATCCTTCTGATAATGCGGTGTTTCACCAAAGACAAATAGATGAATCATTCGATGTAAGATTAAATCAGGATACCGTCTAATGGGCGATGTAAAATGGGAATAATAGCGTGCTCCAAGCCCGTAATGAATGCCTGACTTCTCAGAATAGACCGCTTTTTGCATCGCTCTAAGAAGTGCCATATGGACAATCGATTGATACGGTGTATTGGCCGCTTTCTCTGTTAAAATCTGTAGCGGTTTAAAGGATCCAAGTTGCTTCATGTTAACCGGTAATCCTAGTTTTGCAACCAGTTGTAGGGCTGTTTTTAGTTTAATCGGATCCGGTTCATCATGAACCCGATATATTGCAGGAAGCTCATTGAAATGCATGTGCTGAGCAACGGTTTCATTCGCAATTAGCATCAAGGATTCGATGAGTTCTTCGGCTTGATCGGTTTTTCGTTCATAGACATCAAGGACAACGCCTTTTTCATTGACGACAAACCCGAGTTCACTGGACTCAAACTCAATTTCGCCACGCGAATGCCGAATCTTTTTAAGTTTTTGTGACAACTCATTCATGTGAACTAACATGGCATCAAGTGAGTCGTCTTTAAGCGATTTACCGTGGTTTAACCATTGGTTCACTTCATCGTAGGTCAATCGTCGGTGACTGGTAATGATGGTTTTTTGAATGTCGTATGACACCAAGCGAGCTTCTTTATCCAAAACCATGTGACAAGATAGCGTCAGTTTTGGCTCATTTGGATTCAGTGAACACCAGTCGTTAGAAAGTTTATGCGGCAACATCGGAATCACGCGATCGGCTAAATAGGATGAAGTGGATCGACGATACGCTTCTTGGTCTAGAAGCGATCCATTTCTTACATAGTGGCTAACATCCGCAATATGAACCCCTAAATGGTAGTGATCATTCGATTTAATTAAACTGATGGCATCATCCAAATCCTTGGCATCTTTTCCATCAATGGTGACAATCAATTGATCTGAAAGGTCCTTTCTTAAGGTCTTCTCAAGTTCGATATCAATCGTCATGGCGTTAATTTCTGCAAGCAACTCCTCTGAAAACCGAGTGGGCCATTCATAGCTTTCCACGATTTTCATGGTATTAATATCAGGGTCGTTGATATGCCCAATCAATTTTCTAATTTTCGCATAAACGCAATTTTGATCGATTGCATCCACATCCATCATGACAACATGTCCATGGACATACCCGTTATACCCATCGACTTCTACACGACGGTCGATAAAGGAATCGGGTTCAGCAATCAAACCCTTTTTCGTTTGTCTTAGCGTAGCGATAAACGACTTTAATGCACGTTCAACGATAAAGACGACTTTCGGTTCAACCCCTTCTTTAACCAACACAATGTCGTCGTGCATGGCATCAAACAAGTCTTTTCCGTCTAAATAAAGGTCCCTTAGTTCTTGTCTTAAAAAACCAAATTGCTTCTTATGATCAATTCGGCCAATCAGGATATTGGAGTCTAAGTGAACAAAATCTTCATCAAGATGCGTAAAGGGACTGTTTAAATCCGATTGATGTTCAACTTTTTCAATGGGTATCTTACGTGTTTGGGATTCATAAAACTGCATGTAAAGTGATTTCATGTGTTTACCTCTTGTTTATTATATCATGTTGTCATCTTTTTAGGGTTACCCTCTGCGAAAGAGCGCATTCATGAGTTCAATCAGTTCATCTCTTGTGTTTTTGCTTAATGCTGCTTGACGAGCGAGTATCGGTTGATCGGTGATAATCCCATCTGCATTCAAATTGACAACATCTTTTAATCTTCGTTCGCCGTTAACGGTATAAACAAAAACCTTTTTCCGCTGATTTTGAATGATGTCTCGGTACTGGGGGTTGTTTTTAAATAGCGATTCATGTAGTCCAAACATGTCAATGTAAGAGTAGGCAGCTAGCCGCTCCATATCACCGAAGAATGAGGTAATCAAAAGCAGTGTTTGCACCTCTTCATTCATGTCTTTAAACCGTTTTAACTGTAGATTATTAAAACTTAATAGGGTCACATCTTGGGCCATATTGTACTGTTGGACAATCGCCATCACTTCTTTTTCAAACGCCAAGGTGCTCACTTTTAAATCTAAAAAGATATTGATGCGTCCTTGGGTGATGACTAACGCTTCCTCAAGTGTGGGTATCGTTTCGCCCATAAACTCATTTGAAAACCAAGATCCCGCATCAAGTTGTTTCAACTCGGCCAATGTCAAATCGTGCACATTTCGGTTTAAAGCATCGTTGGTGGTCCGTCCCGTGGTCCGATCATGGATCAAAACAGGTATCCCATCTTTCGAACTTCGAACATCAATTTCTACGAAATCCGCTTTCGCTTCAATGGCCAGTTCAATAGCAGCCAGCGTGTTTTCAGGGGCATCCCATGAGGCTCCTCGATGGGCAGCAATCAGCGGGTAGTTTAAAATTTCTACAGGAGGATCGCCTTGTAGACGAAAAGCAATTTGAGCGAGATTTAAGGAAAAAATGACAAACAAAGTTAATAGGATGGCACGTTTTATAAATGTTGACGCGATGAGTGGTTGTCTAAGAACCTGCATGAAGGAATGTCTGGGATGCTCGCGAATGTTTCTTTGTCTTTCGTAATACCACGACATAACAAACGCATAATTGATCGGAATGAGTGTAATCGTTGATACAAACGCAATAACGCTATAAAGCGAATAAAAGATGGTTAAAACAAAACTAACAACATAATCTTCCCCTTTGATCCATCGAACAAATAGACCGGTTCCAAAGAGGATAGCTATGTACAAAAAATACAAGACTCCATTCACTATTGCGTTGACAATAGCCAACTCTCCTACGATACGAACCCTTCTTTTTTTAAGCAAGATGCGATGTTGTTTCCATCTGGTTGTTTTGGGAACTTGGTCAATCGTGAGTAAAGGGACAGTAAATATCGATTCCATGAAGAATAGAACTAAGATGACGATTAACGCAACAAACATCCACATTAACGACTGATAGGATTGGATTTGTTGAATCACAATATCGGGCACATTCACGGTTTGCGCAATCCCAACAACATGCATTAATTCAACGACAAGGAAAAAAATGAGCGCAGGAATCATAACATTGACATGGTATGTTCTTAGAACATCGACGGTTTTTTTGATGCCAACATGAAACAAGACCCGAACGCTCAAATCACGCTCATTGTATCCGTAATCAAAGATAACGGATAAAAAAACCAATTCAATCGTGACATATAAAGCAAAGATAACCAGTAAAAGCAGCATCAAACCGATGGTCGTAGGTTTGAATAGATAACTCACGAGAGAACTGTTTGTTATATAGGATAATCCGGATAACCGAATAGAGGTATCAAATAAAAACCGCGAAACAGGAAAAATAACAGCAAGACCTAAAAGCCGATAGATGACTTCGAACCCGATCAGCTGTTTAAAGTTATAAGTTAGGCTTCTTGAGACGGTTTTTAACGTATTAAACATAACTCCCTCCTAAGAATAGTATACTCTTTTTTTGTTTTTGATTCAAAAGGATAGGGAGGGAATAAAAAAAGGAGCATGGTGAATGCTCCTTGAAATCATCGTTTGTTACCCTTTCAAGTTGTAGAACGTTTTGAGTCCTAAATATTGAGCGGTATCTCCCAGTTGATCTTCAATTCTTAGCAACTGATTGTATTTGGCAATCCGATCGGTACGTGAGGCACTTCCGGTTTTGATTTGACCCGAATTGGTGGCTACAGCGATATCCGCAATCGTGGTATCTTCGGTTTCTCCTGAGCGGTGGGAGATGACAGCGGTATACCCAGCACGTTTAGCCATTTCAATCGCATCAAACGTTTCTGTTAGTGTTCCAATTTGATTGACTTTAATCAAAATTGAGTTGGCGATTCCTTTTGAAATACCCAAAGAAAGTTTTTCGGTATTGGTTACAAATAAATCGTCTCCAACCAACTGGATTTTTTTACCCAATAGGTCTGATAAGTATTGCCAACCTTCCCAATCGTTTTCATCCAGTCCATCTTCGATGGAAATAATTGGATACTTTTGAACCAAAGATTCATAAAAATGAGCCAATTCTTTGCTGGTCATTTCTTTGCCGCCTTCACCGGCTAAGACATATGTTTTGGTTTGTTTGTTGAAAAACTCAGATGAAGCCACATCCATGGCCAAATAAATATCTTTACCTGCCACATAACCGGCTTTTGCGATGGCTTCCATGATGACCATCAGCGCTTCTTCGTTGGATCCAAGATTAGGAGCAAACCCTCCTTCATCCCCGACACCGGTGTTGTATCCTTTTGATTTTAAAACACTCTTTAAATGATGAAACACTTCAGCACCCATGCGGATGGCTTCTTTGAATGTCTTAGCACCGACTGGCAAAATCATGAACTCTTGGAAGTCAACATTGTTATCCGCATGCGATCCCCCGTTAATGATGTTCATCATCGGAATCGGCAAGGTTTTGGTGTTAAACCCACCTAGATATTGATACATTTCTAAGCCGAGGAAATCTGCAGCAGCGCGTGCTGCGGCCATGGATACCCCTAAAATGGCATTCGCTCCAAGTTTTGATTTGTTCTTGGTTCCGTCCAAGTTAATCATGATTTGGTCAATACGAACTTGATCGGTTACATCGATTCCTATCAATTCTTGAGCAATAATCTCATTGACGTTGTGAACAGCTGTCAAAACGCCTTTTCCTAAATATCTTTTCTTGTCTCCGTCTCTTAGTTCAACCGCTTCGTGTTCACCTGTGGATGCACCGGATGGAACGATTGCGCGACCAAAAGCACCAGAATCGGTAAAGACTTCTACTTCAATGGTTGGGTTGCCACGAGAGTCAAGGACTTCGCGTGCATAAATATCGCTAATGTATGGCATATTTTCACTCCTTATTTAGTTTTGCCTATGTTTTAACCACTTTCATTATACACAACATTTGGTGTTTTGAAAACAAAGATGTCAATAAAAACGTTTACTTAATGTCATTCATCCTTCTTTAAGGTTGAATGTGCCTATTTTTTGTATCATTGACTTAACTGAACCCCTGTGATATCATGAACTCAGCAAGCCTTATCTTTTATTAAAAGATAGGCCAAATAAGGAGCTTTAGATGTCGTTTGCCTATGAGAAAGAGTTTTTGTCCATCTTAAAAGATGAATTGGTCCCTGCAACAGGGTGTACTGAACCTATTTCAGTGGCCTTGGCAGGAGCAAAGGCCAGAGCTTTATTAAATGAAGATTTTGAAACCATCACGATGGCTTGCAGTGGAAGCCTCTTTAAAAACATCAAGTGCGCTGTTGTTCCTAACACGGGTCAGTTAAGCGGGGTTGAGGCCAGTGTTTTAGCGGGTGTGATTGGTGGACAACCCGAAAAAGAGTTGCGCGTCATCGAGTCGTTGACTCGCGATCACTTGGATCAGATACGATGGCATTTAGACAACAACACGGTGCAGGTTGTGTTTTTAGACACCCCTTACAATCTTCATTTTGTTATTCGTTTAGAAAGTCAAAACCATTGGGTCGAAATAGAAGTTAAGCACATGCACACCAACACGGTCAGAATGACCTTGGATGGAAAGCATATTCTACATAAAGATGACATAAAAGATGACTGGTATCAGGGTGTGGCAGACCATCATGAACTTTTAACCTTTGACAGGATTTTGGATTTTACTGATTCCGTTTCGATTGATGCTTTAAAACCCTTGTTAATGACGCAAATTGATTATAATATGGCCATTGCTTTGGAAGGGTTAAACGGGGGATATGGGGTATCTATTGGTAACGTAATATTGAAAAATCAACCCACGTTATACAGCAAACTAAAAGCCTACACGGCTGCCGCCTCAGAAGCAAGAATGTGTGGCTGTGACCTGCCGGTAGTCACAAACTCAGGAAGTGGCAATCAAGGCCTCGCTTCTTCGATTCCGGTGATCATGTATTGCCGAGAAAAAGAGATTGAAGATGAGCGGATGTTTCGTGCTTTGGCTTTATCCAATCTCCTCACCATTTATCAAAAAGGCTCCATTGGTCGCCTATCGGCGTTTTGTGGTGCCATTGTGGCGTGTTGTTCCAGTGGTGCAGCACTCACTTACTTAGAAAAGGGGACACGTGATCAAATCAAAATGACCGTCATTAACGTATTAGCGGATTCACCCGGTATCGTTTGTGATGGCGCTAAAGCATCGTGTGGATGTAAAATTGCAACCGGATTAGAAGCGGCTATTATGGGGCATTTCATCAGCATGGATAACAAGAGTTACCTTCCTTATACAGGACTCATTCGTAAAGATGTGGACGAGACCATCAAAGCGATTGGCAAACTGGCAACAGAGGGCATGAAGGACACCAATCGAACCATATTGGAGATCATGATGGAGATGAAAAAAAATGACCCCAGTTAGGGTCATAGGCGTTCTGGTTTTTGAAGAAGAACGATCATCCAACTAAACGAGAGAATCATCATGATCCGTTGAAGGATTCCAGAGTAATCCGAAAACTGCATCAAAAAGGGAATAGCTATTGAAATCACGAGTAAAAGAAAAGCGACAATTTTTTGTTGCTTTTTTTGTGCAATTACAAAAACACTGGATGCAAAAAGTGCAAATGAAACCCCTGTTGCCGTAGCAAAAACAGAATGGAGCGTATCGGATAGAGGATCGTATGCCATGAAGGAATCAATGGATCGCGATTGAAAAACCCCAGTCATGAAAAACGAAAGACCAAACGCGGTTAATAAGAATCTAAGGCTTAAAGGCCATTTCTTGGTCATGAAAGCATCAACAAGAACAGCGGCACCCATTGAAAAAAAGGTGAGATTCATGACCCAAGCATAAGGCATTTGTTGGCCTCCAAGTTGGCTGGTGGTATGAGCAACCAAACGGTAATCTGGATGCGATAAAATGGGGAGCAAAAAGATAACTAAGAGAAACGGTAAAAACATGCGTTTGGTCATGATGAAGTGAAAAAATGCTTTTTAGATTTAGTTGAAGCAAACACCCGAATGGCTTCTTTATGGGTTTTAATCTCAACTGAACCACTGGTCGAATATTCGCCATCGGCGTTCCAATTGACATCGTCTCGGGTTTGAATTTTGTAATAGGATGCTGATAAATGCAAGTCTTCTCTCAATTTCTTCCCACCTCGAATAAACGAGGAAAAGACGCGAAACCGCCATAACGATTTCGCACGTCTAAAGACGCGCAATTCAAGTTTTCCATCATTCAATTTGGCATGCGAGAAATTATAAAGACGCATTCCCCCAACCCGATTGGTAGATAAGCCTAAAATCATCACACAATCTAAGTCGAGACGATCGTGGTCATACGTAATAGAAATGGGGTAATTATAATCCACCGAAATGTCTTTCATGGCCTCAATCACATAGGCTAAGTACCCGTATTTTTTGATGTGCCTTCTCGAAACGGCATAACTGATTTTGGTGAGCATGCCGGAAGACACGGTATAAAGAAAATACTGATCGTTTACCGTGTTAACATCCATCCAGACGGGTTCTTCGCTTAGAAACAGTTTTAATGAACGATGAATGTGTTTGTTGATGCCTAAAATAGCGGCGGTATCATTCGCTGTTCCAGCCGGTAAAATGCCTAAGACAGGGCGATGGTCTGTTTTCATCATCCCATTGACCACTTCATTGACCGTTCCGTCGCCGCCAGCAACCAAAAAGACATCGTATGAGGCTGCCATTTGGGCGCTATACTCTTTTAAATCGCCCGGTTTTTTGGACTCATAAACGTCTAATAGATGGTTCGTTTTTTGGAAAAAACGAATAATTTGTCTGATATGTTTTTTGAAATTGGTTCTCCCACTCATGGGATTGTATAAAAGCAGTATATTCATATTACCCTCATGGCTATTATACCATTTCAATGGCTAGCATCACAAATGGATAGGGGTTCCAATGGCTAAATTTGCCCCTTCAAAGATTAATTCAGAGAGGGTTGGATGCGGATGGATGGCGTGTGCCAAATGGTATGCTGTTCCCCCTAACTCAATGACTGATCCGATTTCTGCAATAAGCTCTGAAGCTTGATAAGATACAATGTGGACCCCATAGATATGATGGGATTCAGGATGGGTGATCAACTTGATAAACCCTTCTTTTTCATGATCCGCCAACGCTTTACCTAAGGCCATGACAGGGTATTTGACCACGTGATGCACCAAACCTTTTTGTTGAACTTCTTTTTCGGTCATGCCAATGGATGCTATTTCAAGCGAGCCATAGACCACATTGGGAATGTAGTCATATTGCATTTTTGTGGATTTCCCTAATAAATGGTCGACTGCAACCAATCCTTCATGTGACGCCACATGCGCGAGCATGTATTTTCCGTTGACATCGCCGATGGCGTAAACGTTTTTCACGTTAGTGCACAAATGCTGATCGGTTTCAATGGCTCGGTTTATAAACCGTAGGCCTAGATGATCGAAGCCATTTGAATTGGGTCTCATGCCAACAGAAAGCAACATGATATCGGTTTCTAATCGATGGTCAGTATCGTCTACTGCGTAGATAACTGCTCGGTTTTCAATTGCACTTATAGTGGCATCCGTTAAGATGGTAATGCCCATTTTCTTTAAGTGTTTTGAAAAAACATCGACCACTTCATGATCTAACAAAGGCAACAATGTGCTTTGTTTTTCTAAAATGGTGACTTCGGTTCCTAATGCAGCAAAAATAGAAGCAAATTCAACACCAATGACGCCACCACCTAAAACAATCATTTTTTTAGGAATTTCCATTAAATTTAGGAGTTCTTTAGAGGTCATGATCCATTTTTGGTCTAACCCTTCTTGAATACCTGAAATGGGGGGGATGATGGGGGACGCTCCGGTTGCGATGATGAGATAACGCGTCTTAAGTATTTCTTGATTAACTTCAACTTGGGTGCTGCTTTGAACAACACCTATCCCTTGATAAAAATCAATCCCATGCTGTTTAATTAAGCCAGAAATTCCGGTGGTCAAACGTTTAACCACGGTGTTTTTTCGTTTGATCATTTTATCCAGTTCAGGATAAAAAACACCTTCAATTCGAATACCGAAATCCGAAGCTTTTTTGATGGATTCTAAGACTTTGATGTTTTTTAAAAGGGTCTTCGTTGGAATGCATCCATGGTTTAAACAGACCCCACCAATCGCCTCTTTTTCAATGAGTGCAACCTTTAGGTTGGATTGTGCAGCCCGAAGGGCAGCGACATAGCCACCGGGTCCGCCTCCCAGTATGATTAAATCGTATGTTTTCATCGTTCGTCACCTCAAGAATATAGTATCATTAAACCTGATCATTTTAAAGAGAAAAATCATTTTCTCTTTGGCTTCGTTTGTGATTTTTGTAGGATTACGCTATAATGAAAGAAATGAGAGGTGATTTCCCATGTTTCTTATAATGACTTCCCTAATGAATTTGATTCCAACCGTGTTGGTGATCGCCATCGTCATCTTGGTTTATATTTTTGAAGCAAAAATGATCAAAAAGTACGAAGATCGATTATCGCGATGGGCCTTGTTTGCAATCTATGGTTCTTCTTTAATTTTATTAGGATTGGCCACATTACTCATTCTATGGTTTTGGGGATTGGATCTTATGTCCATGATGGGGCAGTTTCTAAAAACTGTATCCGACTTGCTCGTCATAGAGATACCCCGTATCATCAACTCCGTCATTGTCTTGTTTGTTGCCCAGTTTTTATTAACGGTATCAAAGCTTACGTTAAAGAACATCGGACTTAAGCCAGGCCCTAATCAAAAACGAAAGCGCACCATTGCTCGGTTAATTCGAAGTTTTACCAAATACACCATCAAACTCGCTGCGATTTTGATTATTTTATCGATTTGGGGTATCAATGTGGCTCCAGCATTGGCTGGATTAGGCATCATGGGACTGGTCATCGGTTTAGGCGCACAACGTTTCATTAACGATTTAATTAGCGGTTTTTTCATCATATTTGAAAACCATTTTGATGTCGGTGACAAAATCGAAGTAAAGGGGTTTAAGGGTGAGGTGATTGACATTGGTCTAAAGACCACCAAACTCAAAAACTGGAAGGGTGAAGTCATGACGTTGAACAACGGTGAACTTACCACATTCATCAATTTTTCAAAAAACCCATCCGTGGCTGTCGTCGAATTTGGTATCGCTTATAAAGAAAAAGCTCAAGCGGTTATTGAGTTACTCAACAGCGAACTTCTTAAACTTAGAGAGATGTTTCCAGAAATCATCGAGGACCCTAAGGTCTTGGGTGTCATTAATTTAGATTCTTCTAGCGTCAATATTCGAGCCATCGCCAAAACAGCCAATGAGCAACATTATGGGGTTGAACGCGCCATGAGACAACGGATAAAGGAAATCTTAGATGACAATGGAATAGAAATTCCATTCCCTCAAGTGGTTGTTCATCAAACCGAGAAAAAGTGAAACAATTGACAATAAACATAAAGAAGCTAATCGCCAAAAGCCATTAGCCTCTTTTTTTACACCCGTAAATAGAACTATTCTTATGCTTTGATGCGGTTTACGTCTTCAAAGGCTTCCTTATTCAACTTCATCAAAATAACGCGCCAACGTGAATAGAAAATCGGATAATCGATTGATAAACTGAAGCGTGAATAGATTAACAGGGTGTTGTTGATCCAATCTAATCAGTTCACGTTCCGCTCTTCTTGTCGTCACGCGAGCCAAATTTAAGAACGATGCTGCTTTGGTTTGATCGAGTTTAATGAAACGGGTCAAGGGAGCTAGAAATTGATTGAAGTGGTCAATTTGAGATTCCATCCAAACGACGTCGTCTGTTGTTGTTTTACATTTAGCTGGATTATCCAATGCGACTTCATGATTGATATCAAACAAGATCTGATGGGCTCGATCTAAGATGGCATGCACTTCAGATAACCGAATATAATGTTTGGAAACGAGAATGAAGGCCATGGCTTCATCGAATGCTCCAATCACGGCTATTCTTAAGTCTGCTTTACTGACCCTTTGTTGCATCAAATCGGTTTGTCCTTTGTCGCCTCGTTTTGTATAAATTTTCATAAGTTCACTCCTGTTTACGTTTCTTTCCTTTTTTCATTAAGGCATCCACCGCGAAACTCGCGACATCAAATGCGTATTTCTTTGGGCCAAATCCAGCATCGTAGCCTAGTTCTTTGGCTAGCGCATGATGGATACGAGGACCCCCGACAATCACAATGAAGCGGTCTCTTATGTTTTCAGCTTCTAGCAGTTCGATAAATGCGGTAAGATTTTGAATATGAACGTCTTTTTGTGTGACGGTTTGACTGATTAAGATGACGTCCGCATCGTACTCAATCGCTTTTTCTAGCAGCACTTCGTTTTCTACTTGTCCGCCTAAATTATACGCTTTGATTCCCTTATACCGTTCAAGACCGTATTGCCCATTATAACCTTTCATGTTCATAATAGCATCAATACCCACAGTATGTGCATCGGTTCCCGTGGAGGCTCCCACAAAAACCAATGGGGATTCAAAATGGTGCTCAATAAAATCTTCGATTTCCTCTTTGGACATAGCGCTGGATTCAACTTCAATGGTTTTCACCGTGGCTAAATCCACTTGATGCTCTATTGTACCATAGATGATATAAAATGAAAACTCAGAAGATAAAGGGGAACTATGAACCACAGCGGGTTGATGCAATCCCATTTGAATCGCTAAGGCTTTAGCGGCTTCTTCACCCAAAGCATTGCAGGGGATGGGTAATGTAAACGAGACTTGAATTTTCCCATCGTTTAAGGTGTCGCCATAAGGACGTATCCATGTGGGTTTCATTTGGATTCTCCTTTCAACTGTTTAAGAAGGATGTCTAAAACCGGATTTCGATAATACGCATGTTTTGCAAACACACCGGATAACCCTTTACCGCTATTTTCTCCTCGGGATATGCCTGCAAACGTCCCTTTTTTCAAGGTTTCAAACATGCCTTCCTGACGAATCTCATCCAACAACGCTTTGGCTTGATCAAGCACATGGTGAGCCCGTTTGACAATGATTCCATCGGGTTTAAACACGATTTCATTTCCAAAGTCCTTAAAGGCTTTTTCGATGTAACTCGCATTATCTAATGCGATCGCACGATCACTGATAAACGGTGTATGAATGGCTTCTGTCATCATCCCGAGCAAATGAATCTCTTGTTTGGTTGTCACAGCCGTGATGTTGAAAAGAGCATTCTGAAGGGTTCCTTTGAATATATCGCCAGTCATGTGTTTGGTTGGGGGCATGTACTTAAGCGGTGCATTTGGGAATATTTCTCGAGACATTAAAGCTTGAGCTAACTCGTATAAGAAACTGTTTTCCATGTCTGGATTGATTTCATAGGCATGTCCCAATCCCATTAAATGTTCCGGCATATTGGCTTTTTTTGCAAATTGCTCATTGATGAACTGGGATGCTAAAACGGTATGGGCATGCTCATAAGCATCGGATGTCGTCAAGTAATTATCTTCTCCTGTGTTGATAATGATTTCAGCATAACTGCTCAAAACACGAGAAAAATACTGGTCGACAAATGTTCGTTTCATGTTAATATCCCGAAAGATGATGCCGTAAAGTGAATCATTAAGCATCATATCCAGCCGTTCGATGGCACCAATGGTTGCGATTTCTGGCATGCATAAACCCGAAGCATAATTGACCAGTTTCACATACCGATTCATTTCGAGGGAAACCTCATCTAATGCTTGACGCATCAGTCGAAAGTTTTCTTGGGTTGCGTATGTTCCTCCAAAGCCCTCTGTGGTGGCTCCATAGGGGACATAGTCTAGTAACGATTGCCCCGTGCTTCGAATGACCGCGATGATATCGGCCCCTTTTTTGGCTGCAGAAATGGCTTGTTTAATGTCTTCATAAATGTTTCCAGTTGCCACAATGACATATTTTTTCGGGGTGTCTTTTTGAGGGGTTTGTTTGATCTTTGCTTTTCGTGTTTCGGTTTGGTGATTAATTTTTTCTAAAGTTTGGTGAATATAAGGGATGAGCAAATGCTGGTATGGACTGGCTTCCCTATCCTTATAGATTGAAAGATCGAGATTCCCATTGGACACAGCTTTTGCAATTTCATAGGGAGTAAGGTGATGATCGTGCAAGGCATAACTCAAATAGTGACAAACGCCTTTTGAAATATCCGCTTTCCTTTGCAGTTGATCGATAACCACATTTGCTAAAGGGACTGCGATATCATTGATGCCATCAACCCCTAATATTCGAAGAATGGATCGCTCAACAGAAGCCGTTGAGTGTCCATCAATAAAGGTTTGAATGTGGTCAGCAATGGCTTTAGCATCCTCTCTACAGGCATGAATAATGGCTGGATTTAAGTTTAATTTAGACATAACTACTCCTTTTTTGACACACATCAATAACGGGAATGTTTAAGGTGTGTTTCATGGTCTCATAAAACGTGTGCGCATCATAATGGTGACCGCTAGGGCTCCACGGGTTGAGGCTGACTAAGATGATTTCACACGGTTTTATGACTTCGATTTGAATGTTTCGTTGCACCAAGTACGTCCGATACGTGTGTTTGAGCAAACATTTGGTTGGGTCTTCTAAAACCAAGGTGATGTTTTTCACGTCCTGCATCATAAAGGTATCCATGAGTTTAGCGGTCAATGCACCTTTAATCCATATGCGCTTGATGGGTTCATCATGATGCGTAAACCAGTCCATGACCGTTATCGTTTTCTTATCATTAAACATGACAAAATCAGACGTTGTTTCAATGGTCATAGGGGTGTTTTGATAAGGGAAATCCGTTTTCTTTGAAGCGAAAACTTCCGTTATGAATTGTGTTTGTAACAGTGTTTGCTCCATGGATGGGTGGTATGAAGCCCCGGTGGCTAAGATTAAAGCTTCCATGTTATGGATGTTGGCAAATGTCATCCGGTTGAATGCACCATCGATTAAAATGAAATCGGTGTGACGTTTCATGAGGTCAATCAACAAAGCTAGTTCACGGTTGGTTGTGGTTCCAGCAACGATTAAATGACCTTCAGAAAGAATCTTAGCCAATATAATCTCTCCGATTGCCGTATGATAACCCGTTTTAAAAAGCTCTTCATATATGACAGTTGAGTTTTGTAAACAACTATCAGCGGTTGCTACCACCATACCTGGACGAACATAAATACGTGGCTTGGGCAGGAAATTGACTTGATCAAGCGATTCTCCGTCTAAACCAATCGATGTCAAACCGATTGTTTTCTTTGGGTAAAGATTAATAATCGCGTTCAACGTAGTGGTTTTCCCTGTGTTTTTTGCTAACCCCATCACGCCTATGGTCCGGTATGAATCAATGACTTTTCTCACGATTAATCCGTTCTTTTCGTTCATAAGACTCAGGTTCAATGGAAATCCTATTTCCTTGCAAAAGACCAGAAATCCCTTGTCTTGGAATCAGATGGTCGTCTTCTTGATCACAGTTGGCTACGTAATCAATCGGTTCACTGTAGGTTGTGATGACGCCTTCAAAATTTCTTAAAACCACTTTACCTGGTGCTTGCGAGATCATGTAATTGGGCATGACAGGTATTTTACCGCCTCCACCTGGGGCATCCACAACAAAGGTTGGAATGGCTAAACCACTGACATGACCTCTTAATCCTTCCATAATTTCGATTCCTTTACTCACCGTTGTTCTAAAATGCTCGATACCGGTTGATAAGTCGCATTGATAAATATAATACGGTCTAACGCGGATAGCAATCAGTTTTTTAACCAGTTGTCGCATCGTGCTAACACAGTCATTAACACCTCTCAATAAGACGCTTTGATTGCCTATGGGAATCCCAGCATTGGCTAAACGATCAATGGCTTGTTTGGACTCTGAAGTGATTTCATCTGGATGATTAAAGTGAGTGTTGACCCAAACCGGATGATACTTTTGAAGAATGCCAACCAACTTTGGAGTAATGCGTTGAGGCATAACAACAGGGGTTCTTGTTCCAAAACGAATCACTTGAACGTGATCGATTTCTCTTAGTTTTTGAAGCACATATTCGATGCGTTCATCGCTAACCATAAAGGCATCACCACCCGACAAAACGACATCGTTTACACGGGGATGGTTTTTAATGTACTCGATGGCTAAATCGATGTTTGAAAGTTTCATGTCATCGTCTTTTTGTCCCGCAAATCGTCTTCGTGTGCAGTGTCTACAGTACATGGAGCACATGTCGGTCAACAACAATAAAACACGATCGGGGTAGCGATGGGTCAATCCGGGAACCGGTGAATCGTGATCTTCTGCTAACGGATCTAAAAGGTCGTTTTTTCCCATAACCATTTCATTAACCAATGGAATGGCTTGTTTTCGAATGGGGCAATTCGGATTCAATGGATCTATCAAAGATAAATAATACGGGGTAATCGCCATGCGAAATTTACCCAAAACGTTTTTAATCGTTTGTTCTTCATCTGCGGTTAAATCCATGTACGTTTTAAGTTGATCAGCGTTGGTAATTCGGTGCGCGGTTTGCCACTTCCAATTCGTCCAATCGCTTTCTGAAATGGTTTTAAAATAGGTGTTTTTGCGTGCAAGATAAGCATCGTTAAGTACTAGTTTCATGATTTTTCTCCCTTATTGGTACCGTTTGATAAACAATTCCTTAATGGCCTTGCTTTCTCTTAAGATATCCAGTGTCACCTCTGCGTGGCCTTTGGTGTAGCCGTTTCCAATCATCATAGTCACGTCTTTTCCAACCCCTTCAGCACCTAGTGCTGCTCGAGCGAAAGAGGTTGCCATGCTAAAGAAGTATACTGTCCCTCCGTTTTTGGTCGCCAAAATAGAGGTCATTTCTGTGTATTCAACATTGACCACATTGATGGTGAGATCTGCCAATTCACCTTGTGTCAACGCATGCACGTGTTGATGCACCAAAATGCTGTCTAAAGCATTGGCTAAAATGATATGATCATAGATGTTCAAAGACTCCAACAATTCCTTTTGTTGGGGTTCATTGACTAAACCAATCAGTTTCCCATGCTTACCTATCATCTTTTTGGCTTGATAACCACAAAGAATACCACTCTTTCCGGCTGCTCCAATGATAAATACCGTGTCATTGGGTCTTGCTAGTTTTTGAACTTGAGCAGGAGCTCCAGCGACATCTAATGCAGCTAGAACGAGTTTTTCATGTAAGTCTTTTGGGATAGCTGCAAAAATCCCAGAATTAAAGAGAATGGCTTTCCCTTTGATTTTAACTTGATCATTTTCAAGATTGATGGAAAGGATTTCTTCAATGGTAAGTGGGGTTAACGATAACGAGACCAACGTAGCAATTTGGGTCCCTGGCTGAATGGTCTGATCATGGAAGTCTCGACCGACTTCGATTACCGTGCCGATCAGCATACCGCCGCTTTTGGTCACCGGATTTTGCATTTTCCCTTGACGAGAAACGATATCCATGATCATCGCTTTCATCGCTTTCTCGTCATGGCCACAGACCGTTTTAATTTGATGGAAAGAGGCTGAATCGATGTTAAGGATATCCACATCAATTAAGATTTCATTGTCGTAACAAAAGGGCTTGGCATTTAGTTTTAGAGCAGCTTGAGGTAAAACCCCTTGAGGTTCAATCACTCGATGGGTACCATAGTCGCATAATTTCATCATCTCATCTCCTTAAATCGTAATAAAACTCTTGCTTCATCAGGGGTTGCAATTGGACGGCCATGTTTTTGAGCCAACTCGACCACCTTTTTGACTAACGCTTGATTTCCTTCTGCCAGCTTTCCTTTTTCAATGAAGATGTTATCTTCGAGTCCGACACGGACGTGTCCTCCATGAAGGATGGAAAGTTCAGCTAAAGGAAACTCATATCGACCAATGCCTGCCACACTGTATGTGGCATCTTTTGGAATGCTTTCTCTTAAAAAATGGAAATCTCTTTCTTCTCCTGCCATCCCTCCATTGACGCCTAAAACAAAACTGAAATGAAGGGGTGCGTGGATGAATCCCTTTTTGTGAAGTCTCAAAACTGAATCGATGTGTCCTTTTTCAAAACATTCAAGTTCAGGAAAGATGTTTCTCTCTTTCAGCGTTTTTGCAAAGTAAATGATGTCATTTTCTGTGTTAACAAAAATGTCATCTCCTCCAAAATTGAGGGTTCCACAATCCAAAGTGGCCATTTCTATGTCCAACTCTGTCGGCTCAAGGCGTTGGTTTCGTGACATGCCGACCGCTCCTCCTGTGGACGGTTGGATGATGACATCTGGACATCGTTTTCGTATGGCATCGATGGTTTCTTGATAACGGTGTTTGGATTGGGTGGGTGTTCCATCATCGTTTCGAACATGTAAGTGGATGATTGCTGCACCAGCCTGATGGGCTAGATAGGCTTCCTCTGCCATTTCTGAAACGGTATAAGGGACATAGGGATTGTCTGTCTTTGTCACTTCTGCTCCCGAAATTGCACAGGTGATGATGAGTTTATCCATGATGGACACGCTGCCGATCTTTTAAGGTAATGCACGTTCCTTTCGCTTCAGTGACCAACAGTTTTTCTAAAAGAACATCGGCGGCTGAAGATGAAATATCGGGTCTGGCTTCTATAACTTTATAACATTGAAAATGCATTTTACGGGATGTATTTCCAACGTCTGTTAGCGTTCCGACAATTTCGATGAAATCTCCTGCGTATAACGGGGCTAAAAAATCGATGCTTTGATACGCCCGGAACAACCCTTCATCGCCATCATGAATAATCAATAACTCGGTCGCGACATCTCCGAAAAATTCAAGAACCTTGGCTCCATCGACCAAATGACCCCCATAATGGGCATCTGCTTGGGATAATCGTCTTTTGTGAACAACTTTAGTCATGTTATACCTCCATATTTTTGACACGGTTGATGATCAGATTGGCATCTGTTTTTGCCACAATTTCATCAAGGCTTACGTCTGGGTGTTTTTCTATTAAGTGGAGTCCATCGACTTCCACTTTTAGTACCGCTAACTCAGTAACAATTAAGTTAACCTTTTTATAAGCCGTCAAGGGCAGCGAGCAGATTTTCTTGATTTTGGGCTCTCCTTTGGCTGTTGTATGCGTGGTCGCAATAATCACGGTTTTGGCACCGGTGACCAAATCCATTGATCCTCCCATACCCGGAACCAGTTTGCCCGGAATAATCCATGAGGCAAGCGAACCTTCCTGATCCACTTCAAGAGCACCTAGTACGGTGTAATCGATATGGCCACCTCGAATGATCATAAATGAGGTGGACGTATCGATATAGGCTGCGTGGGAGGTGATTGTTGCGTGTTGTCCCGATGGGTTTGTTAAATAAGGATTAATTTCATGAGGCTGAGCCAAGGGGCCAAGACCTATAATGCCATTTTCCCCTTGCATGAACACACGCATGCCTGGTTTGATATAGTCAGCAACTAAAGTCGGAATGCCAATGCCTAGATTCACCACATCCCCATCTTTAAGTTCACTGGCAATCCGTTTGGCTATGATATGTTTAGGATCCATGGTTTTTTCCTCCAACGAGATAATCAACAAATATATGAGGGGTAATCACATGTTCTGGGTCAATCGCTAAAACCGGATTCATGGCGTACGCAATGGTCACTTTTGCAGCGGTAGCCATCATCGGATTAAAATTTCTCGAAGACGATAAATAGGTCAAATTGCCTAACTCGTCTGAATGATTGGCCAATATGAGAGCAAAATCTGCTTGAATCGGTTCAGCCAAAATATAGGGTTTCCCATCGACTTCAATGATGCGTTTTCCATCTTGAGCAGGGGTATGCAGTCCTGTTGGTGTCAATACTCCGCCTAATCCAGCACCTTGTGCTCGAATTTGCTCAACTAAGGTTCCTTGTGGCACCAGTTCAACCCTAAGTGATCCTTCACTCATCCTTTTTCCGGCTTCTGGATTTGTTCCAATATGGGTTGCGATAATTTTATCAACTTGATTGTTTTTAATCAGTTTCCCAATGCCTTGTTCAGGATAACCGGCATCGTTTGCGATAATCGTTAAATGTTTGACGTTTGATTCTACGAGCCAATCGATAAAGACCTCTGGCGTTCCGCATGTCAAAAAGCCCCCTATCATCAAGGATGATCCTTCTTGAATCATTGACATAAACGTTTTTTTATCAATCCATTTATTCATGCGTGCTCTCCTTTCTGGGCATAAGCATCGCTTCACCTGTTAACATGAGTTGTTCGTCTTCATCAAAAATTTCGGTTGTGAAAATAACCCGATTCTTTTCAAGAATTATTTCTTTGACTGTCACTTTGATTTTTAACAAGGTGTCTAAATAGACGGGTTTGATGAATTTCAATGTTTGACTGCAATAAATCGTTCCCTCACCCGGATAATCTGTGCCAAAGATGGTGCTAAAAAGGGAGCCTAATAACATGCCATGCACAATCGGTTTTTTGAACACCGTTTGCTCACAATAGGCTTCGTCAAAATGGGCTTTGTTCATGTCCCCGGTCAGTCGGCCGAATGTTTCAACATCAGTTTTCGAAATGCGCTTAAAAAATTCCCTAAAATCTCCAATATTCATGGACCTAATCATCGTGTTCCTCCTCATAAACAAAAAGAGAGCTGTGGTGACAGCTCTCCATTTTCTCAAAAAATGGCAATGACCCGAGTGTTTCTCGAATCATCAAGAACCAGATATGGACAATCTCTGGTCTTTCGGCGGTAAACCCCTTCCCACATCAAAACGATTGTCCCATCTTTCCTTGTGTGGTACCCAGCTTTCCGCGCCTCTGTAGTTTTATTATAATCGATTCATGTAAGCGCTGTCAATCTCAAATCTAAATATCTGTATCAATGAATCAACTTAATTATACTAATTATGGAATGATTAGGTTATCCATTAGAGGTCGCCCTTAAGGGAGTTGCTTTGTTCCATAATAATGGTTTAATTGATCTTTAAACAAACGCATCAAAGGATCATAAAGCCAGAAAATGGTCAAGAAACTGCTAATTGCCATAATAAACTCATACGGCAAGTCCAAGAGGAAATACTCAAAAAAAGGAATATCTAAAACAAAAAGCGTGATGGGGATAAACGACCATCCATATAAAAACCCGTGGAAAAACCCAAAAAGAGCAAGTCCAAGCACGCTGTTGACACGCTTAAAGAGGGTCGAAAGTAAAAGTGGAATCAAGAGATACCCAAATGTCATGGAGACCAAATGCAAGGGCAAGACCGGTCCAAAAGGGGCAAGGATGTTATAGACAATGACGTGGATGACAATGATGAAGACGGACTTTTTAAACCCTAACATTTTCGTATAGATAACCAACAGTAAAACAGTCGCTTGAACATTAGGAAGAAACGATAATGCATACTGTTGAACGAATAAGATAGCGGCACAGACGGCAATGAGAGCGGCATCTTTAATGGCCTTATTCTTTTGACCCATCATGACCACGCTTTAATCGCCTTTAGGCGGATTTGCATTCCCGGTGATAAGGCGATTTGATCCACGCCTTGTGTGGCTGGAACGTAATTTCCTTCTTGCAGGATGTCTATTCGAATAAACATCGTGTTCCAATCGGTCATTAGCGTGAAGTCTTGGCCTTTGATGCCGAGTAAAACACGATTTTTGACTCCCATGACGTTAAAAATATGGGAACATGTCGAATCTTCTTGGTAAAAACGATTCGCACAAACAAGGGTGAATTCGAGCGATAACACAGAAAATAACGTGTCATTGGGGGTAAAAGAAAGCTCTCCTTCATAAATGAGATCGCCTGTTTCATTTTCAATAACTAATCCAATGATTCCAGTTTCATCGGTTTTTTTGGGGGTATTTAAGAGACGGATGGCGACAAAAACCACAGCAAGAGCCATGATGCTAATGATGAACTTGTACGCAATCTTTCTCATGTCAACCCTCCTTAACGAAGATCAAAAAGATAAATTGGAGGGTTCCCCCAAATGTCTCGCGATAATTTGTAAGCCACTAGCGCAGCAAACACTTGGGGTGTTGCAAACGCAAGATTGGCTTCTTGATCGGAGATCTGCCACTTAAAGCCCCCCTCCACATGATACGCCCTTAGGGCTTCAATCAAGTCAACGCCTTCTACGGTGTAAGCCTCGCTTCTTGGATTAATCCCAAACGACACTAAACCTAAAATAACCGTGGCGGTTGATGCTGAATTCGTTGTTCCCCATGATTCGATGCCATTTTTAGTTTGAGCGTTTTGAACAAACGCCAACCAATCCGCTAAGACAGCTTGGGTTTTTGGGTGTTCTTGATGTTTGCTCAGGGCCAATAAAGCCATACCCACATAATCAGGGTCCATGAAGTCAATCACTTGTGCGACATGATCGATTAGTGCATTGATGCGTTCATGTTCTGGATTCAGTAGGGATAAAGCGGTTAAAACATTCACCGCTGACCACGGATGATCAATCGCCCATTGTCCCAATAAGGATTCTAAATGGGGGTCATTCATGCCATAACCTGTCTGATAAAGGGTTGATCGAAACAGACCTCCCAGATGGCTTAAATCAGCCTCTGGCATGGGAATAGTTTGGATAACATCGGGTACTGGATACCCTTTAAGTTGCATCAAACGGAGGGCTGAAAACACATGATAATCCATGGATTCAGTGTTCAAAAATTCAGATAACTGGTCTTCAATGAACTGATAGATGACTTGATCCACCCAATAATCGGTTTGATCCAACCAACTAGAAAACTCTTCTTTGAATGTAATGATGAGTCCTTCTTGATAGAGGATATCCCCGATGCCGGTTGAAGCCATCTCGTGGTTGACATAAAGCATGAAGTTATAATTGTAGGTTACTCCATACTCTTTCGGATAATGCCCTTCGATGCCGTTAATGAACGCCCCCCATTGACTGTAGGTGATATCCATCTCTATTTCTTCAATTATCGCTTCTAAAAGCGTCTGATCATCCTCTTCATTAAAAGGGATTTGTTTGGATACGATTAAGGTCTGATCAAGACGATAGGCCTCAAACAAAAACGAATCACCTAGAGGTGTTGGTGTATCCTCTGTTGGAACTTGACATCCAGCAAGCCCAATCCACAAAAACACCAGGAGTACTGCTAAAATCCATTTTCTCATGTTCTTCTCCTTATGAAATTAAAAAATCCATGCCTGGGGCATGGAAATAACGAAAAAGAGTCTCGTCCTTCTTATACCCCAGAAGATGACTTTCATGGATGTTCGGTAGGTCTCCCGGCTTAACTTCATCCTACTCTGCGCCTTCCCGCTTTCGCAGTGGCTCTCGCATTTCGTCAGTATCACGGTTGCTGGGACAGCTTTTGAATCGACACAAAATTCCCTGTTATGTTCAATGAACACCGATACATCAATTTAAGTTACTTTCATTATAGTATAACTCCACGTGATAATCAATGGATTTCGGTAAAAACATGCTGGTTTTTTCATAAAAAAACCTCTCGCGTTGAGAGGTTCATCGGTTAATTTTGTGGGGGTTTCACCCATTTTGCGTAAAGCTTCACATCAACTGCAGGCATGTGTTCAAACTGTGCCGGTTGCAGATGATTTATATCCGTATACCACCCGTCAAAAACATAGCCATACCTAAATGGGGTAAAAGGACTGATGAAAGCACCAAACGTGTATTGGATTTCAGTTATGGGCTCAGGGTAGATGAAGCCACCTCTTTGAGGTGTCAGTTGGTTTTGGGTGTTGTTAAGACCTAATTGACCTACATTGTTTTGTCCCCAAACCATTAATGCATCTTGCTGATTCGCTATGACGGTGTGGTTGCCTGATGCGCGAATGAGATACACTTTACGATCAAACTGACCCTTGATTAAATGCGTGATTTCAATCGGGCTCATCATGGTTTGGGTGTTACCGATTCCAAGTTGACCTGTGGCGTTAGATCCCCAGGTGAATATGCGCTCCTGGTTGGTCATGGCAACCATGTGATCGGCCCCCATTGAAAATAGCGTGATTTTCTCTTGATCCCGCAATAAAAATGAACTCATAATATTGATTGGTAATAAACTGGTTTGAGTGGTTCCATTGCCAATTTGACCCAATTGGTTGCGTCCCCAAACGAAGAGTTGCCCATTTGATGATAAGACACCGCTGTGTTCTTTGGAGGCTTGAATGTAGATGATGGCATCGTTTAGACCCAGTGGAACAAAAGAAGTCACCTTAAGTGGGGTGGCTTGCTGAACCATGCTGTTGTTCCCAATTTGCCCGTATGTGTTTCGACCCCATGCATAAAGGTTTCCTTGATTGGTAAGGGCCATGGCGTGATCATGGCCGGCACTTATTTGAATCACCTTTTCGTTTTGACCCAGCAGGAAACCTGTTGTAATATCAGTAGGAATGTTTCGTTGCGTCGTCGATCCATCACCGATTTGCCCATATGTGTTGCGACCCCACGTAAAGACTCTGCCTTGATTGGTAAGGGCCATGGAAAAATCAATGCCCGCCTGGATATCCACAATGAGTTCTCCTGGTCTTAAACTAAACTGGGAGGTTATTTCAATGGGGGATATGAAAGCGGTGGTGTTCCCCGTTCCTAATTTCGCATACGTGTTGTTCCCCCACGCGAAGACGCGATTGAGATTGGTAATCGCAAAGCTATGAACATCGCCACTGGCAATAAGCACAACATGCTCTTGATTTAAAAGAGGGAAATTATCGGTAATTTCTGTCGGCACTAGACGATTGATTTGTGTGCCATCGCCTAATTGACCCTGTTGGTTTCTTCCCCACGCGAAGACGCGATAATCACTCGTGACAGCGAAACTTTGAGCCATTCCCGTGCTAATCCAAAGCATCTTTTCATCGAGTTTTAAATGGGCCATGTGGGCTTCATCTGGATCATGGGTGTAATAAGATAGCGTATACTGGTTAATTACCCATAACGCATAAAGCGTTAAATCGCCTTGGAGAGAATCGATGCTTGATATGGGTTCAAGACCCTCTTGATCGAGATACCAACCCAAAAAGGAATGCCCCTCTTTGGTTGGAGTAAGCAACTCAAAGGCATCGGCTAGGGTCACTGTTGTTGGATGATTGGGGTGATTGGTTCCACCGTCAAGGACATAACTGATGGTGTAAAGTTCGAGCCATTTGGCATAAAGGGTTGTGTTTTCAGTCGGAAAAGTTTCATCACCATGTGGCATGGTTAATTGGGAATCATAATACCACCCACTGAATCGGTAATCGGGACGTGTGGGGGTGGGAATTGGATAACCCGCGTAGTTTGCCATCACTTGATCGGGTTGACCATTGTTATAGACAAACGTGACTATATAGACATTTGGAACCCATTTGGCATAAAGCGTGATGTTTTCTTTCGGCATCACATCAAACACAAATGGCGTTAAATAGTCCTCACTAAGGTACCAACCTGCAAACTGGTATCCTTTTTTTGTTGGATGCGTTGGAGCAACTAAGGAAGACATATACTCTTGCGTCATAGCATGAACGGGTGTTCCGCCAGTGGAATCAAACGAAATCGTGTATTCATTGATGACAAACTGGGCAATAAGTTCAATTTCTCCTATCGAGCCACTTGGAATCTCGGTGATGGGAAGGTAGGTTTCATTTTCGCGTATGCTCCATCCTAAAAACGTGTATCCTGGTTTAGTTGCTTCTAATAGGGATAAGGTGGGATCCAAAACGGTGTACGTGTTGGGATGCGAAATCGGATTCGTCCCGCCATCCAAATGATAGATAATTGGATAGTGATTGATGTCCCAAAGCCCGAGCAAAATTAACCGTTTCGCCGGCATCTGTTCATAAATAATAGGGGTTACTAACGGCAGTTCTTCATACCACGCCTTGAGACTAAACCCTCTTAGTTCGGGATTATAAGCTTCAATCGGTGCATTGAAATCCAATACGGTTTTAAAAATGAGTTCGGGATAACTCTTGATCATCTCAATCGGGTTGTGTTGATCATCAAGGTGCCCTAATCCCAACTGAGCGAGGTTATTTCTGCCCCATACCCACAGACGACCCTCTATGTCTAAGACCATTGAATGGGAATCGCCAACAACCATGGTGCTGATGGCTCCTAATTCGATGAAAACGGGTTTAGTTTGTTGGGTTGTTCCTTGATCGCCAAGTTTGCCATAACTGTTGTTGCCCCATGCAAACAACCTTCCTAGATTTGTTTTAGCAAAACTATGGTCTTTATAGGTCTCAATCTGAACGATTCGTTCCTGGTGGCTTAGTTCAAAAAATGGAGTAATGTTAAAAGGATGGCTTCTAGAAAGCGTTAAACCATCTCCAAGTCGTCCGCTGGTATTGTTTCCAAAGGTGAATACCCGGCCTTGATTGGTCAAAGCGATGGAAAACAGTTCACCCAACTTGATCGAAACAATCTTTTCTTGATTCAAGAGACTGAAATTAGCCGTCATTTCAGTAGGTGTCGTTTGTTGAACCGTATGGCCTAATCCAAGTTGTCCCGCATTATTTCTGCCCCATGCAAAAACACGTCCAAATAAAGATCGGGCTAGGCTATGGCTATCTCCAGCAGAAACAGAAATGATTCGATCACCAGCCGATAAATTAAAAGCAGACGTTATCTCGATTGGACTTTGTCGTGTCGTGATGCTTCCATCCCCCAGTTGGTTGTAATTATTTCTTCCCCAAGTGAAAACACGACCGAGTGATGTAACCACTAACGTATGTTCATAGCCCAAAGAAATCTCAACAATCGTCTCGTTTTGTCCTAAAGAAAACTGGTGCGTGATATCCACAGGTAAAACCCTTTGGGTAAGGGTGCCATCCCCCAATTGACCCACATGATTTCTTCCCCATGCAAAGAGACGATTCTGATTGGTTAAAGCAAAAGAGTGCTCTTTGCCTGCAAAAACAGAGATTATGTGTTCTTGAGGATTCAAAACAAAAGAAGACCGTATATCTATGGGGATTACGCGCTGTGTTGTGGTGCCATCACCTAAACGACCGTTGGCGTTGTTCCCAAAAGCGAGCAATCGGTAATGGGTGGTCAAAATAAACCCATGAGACTCACCGGTTGTGAGTTTTAAGATGTGTTCATAAGGAAGCATCTGAAGCACAGGAGACGGTTGATAAGGATAAACATGATATTCAATCTCATAGGGATTGATGTCCCATTGGGCATAAAATTCAAGGTGCCCGGAGGTTCCTTTCGCTACAAAGGTGAGTTTTTGTCCTGAAAAATCAGGTGTAGCAAACCAGCCTAAGAAGGTGTATCCGATTCTTTCAGGGCTTTTTAGAAGGAAATTATCGGTTTGATACGTGTAGGTCATCCGGTTATCCGGATGATTGGTGCCTTCATCCAAATGGTACGTGATGGGATAATGGGTCATGCTCCACTTAGCATAAAGAAGAATATCTTTATCGGGCATCTGAACGTCTTCAAAAGCCTCTTTGCCTTCTGGATCTAAATACCAGCCCATAAAGTCGTAGTGTTCTAATGAAGGGATGGGTAACACCAACACGTCATCAAACAAGAAGGAATGGGGGTCAATCCATGACCCACCTTGGCTATCAAAATCAATCTGATACACGTTTTTTTCAAATAAAGCTTCAATTCGAACCACCGAGTTGGGCATCACAGCGGGAACGGGTTGACTCCATCCGATGAAGGTATGCCCGCGTTTACTGGCAGGATAGGAAGGCCAATGCACGTGATCCAAAGAACTTCCTTTTGGAAAATGAAAAGTGAGGATCGGTACGGAATCCACGACAAAAATCAGGGGATAGGTTATGATTTCCCATTTAGCATAAAGCACTAAATCTTGAGCTGGCATCTGTGTTTCTGTCATCGGTATTGTGTACGCTTGATCTAAAAACCATCCTTGAAAGTGATGCTCCTCTTTAGTCGGAACGACAAGATTGAGGATGTCTTCAAAAAGGATCAATGATGCCTGGATTGGATCACCACCCATCGTATGGTAGGTGATGGTATAACGGTTTTTTTCATATTGAGCCTGTAAAATCAAGTCATTAGCTGGCATTTTTTCTGGAAATGGAATGTCCCAGCCAATAAAGGTATGCCCTAACCGAGTAGGGGCCAATGGAACCGATGAGGTTGAGAGGTCATCGTTATAAGCGATTTGTTCGGTATGAAGCACAATCCCTTGGTGATCCAAGAAGCTTAAACTAAAGACTCGAACCGTCCATTTGGCGTAAACGGTAATTTGCTCCGATTCTTTAAACGCCTTAATATCTGCTTCATTAATCGGACTAAGGAAGGTTTGGTTATCCAAAAACCAACCAGCAAACGTGTAGCCGGTTTTGGTAGGTGCCTCTGGAAAATGGATTTGAAACTGAGTATCATAGATCATCATCGGTACTTCGGATCCTCCATTGGAGTCAAACGTGACCGAAACATTAACTGTTTTCTGGCAGGCTAAAAGCACAGTAGCTAATATGATCCAAAAAGCCAAAACGAATCCTTTCCCTAAGTGTTTAGACATAAAACGACCTCCCAAGTGATTTGCCTGATGTATAACATCATTATATCGAAAAGCGAGTATAATGTCCAACACGTATCACACAAAAAAAACCAAAACAAAGGTTCATTCGTTTTGGCTTAGAAGATTGAAGATTACGTTTGTGGTAGCAATCGGGCGATCTCCTCTAGGATGGACAACTGCTTTTTGCTCACATAAAATTTGAAATGATCATGATCGGTTTTTACAATAAACTCAAGCTTGATTCCTAAAAAGCCCTTTTTAATGGCGTGAAAACGGATGAATTCGAAAGAAATTCGAAACCGTTCTTTATTGGGTTTTGTTCCCAAAAGGTTTGCATCAAAACAAACCAGTTCGTCTTGATAGACGCCCAAAAAGCCATCCGTACCTGCCCCTTGTGTGTTCCCAAAAGCAACATTGAGCGCTTTGGACATGGTAGAAAATGAAACAACAACTTTTGTGAAAAGTTCTCTTTGATCGGTAATCTTTAATTCCTTGGCAAGTTGAAGTACATCATTTTTTGCCATCGAAATCACCTCTTTACCGTCATTTTATTCCTATGCCTTTGACAATACAAGTGTTTATCCTATTTTTGAATAAATTTTTGGAAGTTCTTCTTGTTTGATTTGATGGGCTTCAAGGGTGGCCTGATTGGCCCATGCGATAAAGGCTTGTTTCTGATGGTCATCTTCGAGTGATGGCGTGTTGATTTTTATGTTCATCGAAGCGCCTTCAATTGCTGTGACTAAATGAAGGATAGAAACCCCTAAATCAGAAATGGCTGATGTGTTTCCGTGCTCGATCATAATGCTTAATTTTTTTAATGCTTCAAGAGACAATGAAGCGACGCGTTGGGGAACATGAATGGCCTCAAGGGTGGCCTTTACAATTGCCTTTTTTCTTACGTTTAACTCCTCTTCCGATGCTTTGGGTAATCGGTAAGCTTGCATAATGTGATCGAACGCTTCTGTGTCTTGATCAACAAGTGGCATCAGTGCTGTTTCGATTTCTTTAAGGTCCTCGACTGTTTTTTGGAACATGTTTTGAATCGCGATATCTTTCTCTAAAAACTTCTTTTTCCCAATGGTCAGGTGCCCAACCATCAAGGCTAAAGAGACCCCTAATGCGCCGGATAACGCTGAAACGGATCCTCCTCCTGGAGCGGGCGATTTGGAACTAACTTGTTCGATAAAATCAATGACTTTCCTATCCATAAGTTTCATGATAATCTCCTGCAATGTTTGGATTGAATGACGTGTTTTCCGTCGATGAAAACGTCTTGGGTGTGGTTGATACCGTAATGATACATGACATAGGTTAAGTTAGGCGCATTCATTAAGACAATATTCGCTTTTTTACCGACATCGAGTGAACCCATCTCATGATGCAACCTCAGTTGATAAGCCGGGTTGATGGTCGAAGCATGAAGAATTTCCTCAGGCGTCATGAGAAGTTGGGTAAACGCGATTTGCATCATTAACTGAAAGGCCTCTGAAGGAGAACTGCCTGGGTTATAATCGGTAGAAATGGACAAGGCACACCCTTGATTCAGCATTTTTCGAGCCGGGGCATACCCTTTACGAAGGAAAAATGATGTACCTGGCAATACCGTAGCAACCGTATCACTTGAGGCTAAAGCTGCGATGTCCTGATCAGAGATTGCCATCAAATGATCAGCCGAAACAGCCCCTAATTGAACACCCAGTCCTGCGCCTCCAAGTGGATGAATCTCATCGGCATGAAGTTTGATGAAAAATCCGAGTTTTTTAGCCTCGGTTAAAATGCGTTGGGTTTGTTCAATGGAAAAGACACCCGTTTCACAGAAAACATCAACAGCGTTGGCCAAACCTTGGCTTTTGATGGTGTTAAGGTCCAAAATGATTTGATCCACAAACGCATCAGGACGATCTTTAAAAAATGGCGGAATAGCATGGGCTCCCATGTAGGTGGATGTAAGATGAATCGGATGCGTTTCTTGAAGCGCTTTTGCAACGCGCAACTGCTTTAACTCGCTTTCTAAATCAAGCCCATAGCCGCTTTTCGCTTCAATCGCGGTGACCCCTTGCTCCATGAGCAAATCTAATGAACGGGTGGCTTGGTCATAGAGTTCTTTTTCATCGGCACTCTTTGTTTTTTGTACAGTGCCCAATATGCCTCCTCCCTGATTTAGAATCTCCAAATAAGGAACGCCTTTATGAAGATCTTCCACTTCATGTTCGCGTGAACCGGCATGAACCAAATGGGTATGAGGATCTATAAGTCCAGGGATAGCGATGGCACCTTGTGCATCATAAAGTTTTGTATCTGAGGTCATTAAATGGGCATAAGAGCCTTGGCCAACGGCTAAAATTCGATCATCTTTAATCGCAATGTACGCTTCTTCAATCTGACGAATCTCCGTCATATTACTGCCTTTGACTGGAGGTTGATGAAAGGGGGTGTACATGGTTTTGATGGTGTGAATGATTGTGGTGGCTTTCATTCCATCACTCCTTAATATGGGCTTCGATGATTTTTTCCTGTGAAAAATCTCTTAATTTCAGATAGGGGATAATCGCCTTTGTCAACTCATCTAAAGAAGGATTTTTTTGCACTGGAAGACCCTGAACACTGGTATAGTATTTTAATGAATCCATGAGTGCATCTTTAGGAATCAACCCAATCACTTCACTTGATAAAACCGAAACGCCAAATCGTCTGGATTCCATCGCCACGGTTTCATAAATCCGGTAAAGTGGATTTTTCTTATAATCAAGAATGTTCATGGTCACTTGGACATGCCCGCGCTCCTGCAAAGTCGCTGGACCCGCTTGGACATACTGAAACCCACCTGACGATTGACGGATGGTTTTAGCGATTTCTTTAGCCACTTTTTCATCGTGGGTTCCTAAGTCAATGTTATAAGCAACTAGGGGCATACGGGCACCAATAGCAACAGCCCCAAAGGTTGGATGAATGCTTGGTTGTCCGTAATCGGGATGCCACTCAGCTTCCTTGATTTTTTCTTTCATCCCTTCAAACTCACCTTTTCGAATGGAAGGCAATTTCACTCGGTTTTCTTGTTTAGCCGCTTCAGCATATAAGAAAACGGGAACATGATACATGTCACTTACGTGAATGGCCAACTGCTCAGCATAGTGAATGCACTCTTCCATTTTTATATCGGAAATAGGAATGAATGGGACCACATCAACAGCCCCCATTCTGGGATGCTCTCCTTGGTGAAGATTCATATCAATTAAATGAATGGCTTTCTCAAAGAATTCAATTAAAGGAACAATCATTTGATGAGGATCCCCTAACAACGTGATAACGGTCCGATTGTAATCGTAATCGGGCTCATAGGAAACCAGGGTAAAACCCGATTTGTTTTTAAGCGGTTGAATGATGGATTCAATTTTTTTAAGATCGCGACCTTCGGATATGTTCGGTACGCATTGAACAATTTTTGGCATAGACTCTCCTTATTTTTTTTTGATGATCGATTCAATTAATTCCTCTTGAGCTAGAAAAGGGACAGTGATGTTGGAATGTTCAACCTCTTGATGATACTGATGGACGGTCTCAATCGCATGTTGATTGGTTGCCCAAGCCCGTCGAGATACACCGGTCATCACATCAAATAACATGGCTTGATCCAAAATAGCATCCACGCGTTTTGAACCATCCAAAAGCATGCCGTAGCCGCCATTAATGGATTTGCCAATCCCGACACCTCCGCCGTTATGGAGCGCAACTAAACTCATGCCACGTGCTGCATTTCCCATGGCAACGTGAGTCGCCATTTCAGCCATAATATTGGAACCATCTTTAATGTTTGATGTCTCCCTGAAGGGGCTGTCGGTTCCACCGGTGTCATGGTGATCGCGTCCCAACATGATGGGGCCAATCTCTTGATTTCTCACCATTTGATTGAATCGTTTCGCGATTTTAAGGCGTCCAAACGCATCTTGATAAAGGATTCTAGCCAACGTGCCTACCACCAACTGATTCTTTTTGGCATCTTTAATCCACATGTAGTTATCATAATCTTGAAACCGTCGTGAGGGATCAATTTCTTCCATCGCTGCCTGATCGGTTTTATCCAAATCAAGGGGATTATTGGATAAACAAACCCATCGGAAGGGACCATACCCATAATCGAAAAGAAGGGGTCCCATGATGTCTTCGACATACGAAGGAAAAATGAACCCTTCAAGATCATTTGTTTTGTTTTTGCATACACTTACCTCACCCGCATCATAGACGGACTTCAAAAAAGCATTTCCATAATCAAAGAAATAAGTGCCTCGATCTCTTAACGTGAGAATGCCTTGATAATGCCTTTTCAAGGTCTTATCGACCTTTCCTTTAAACACATCAGGATGGTTTTTTAATAACCGTGTCCGTTCTTCAAAATCCATGTCAGCCGGGCAATAACCGCCTTCATAAACCGCGTGACACGATGTTTGATCCGATAACAAATCAATATGAATATGTTCAGCAATCGCGTATTCAAGAACATCGACAATGTTCCCGTGATAAGCGATGGCCATCGGTTTATGTTCTTTTTGGCTTTGTTTCGCGCAATCAAAGGCTTCTTTTAAGGATGCGGTTGCCATCGAAACCCATCCTTGTTGATGCCTGGTTTGAATGCGTGAGAAATCCACTTCAGCGATGATAGCAACCCCGCCAGCAATCTCGCAAGCTTTGCCTTGAGCGCCACTCATTCCGCCTAATCCAGATGAAACAAACAATTTACCCTTAAGGTTATCTTGATGTCCAAGTCCCAGTTTTAATCGTCCTGCGTTTAAAAGGGTTGAATAGGTTCCGTGAACAATCCCTTGTGGACCAATGTACATCCATCCGCCTGCTGTCATCTGGCCATAATTAGCGACCCCCAAAGCGGCTGCACGCGCAAAATGATTCGGGTGGTCATAGGTTCCAACCATCAGCCCATTGGTCAGCATCACGCGTGGTGCATTCGCATTCGAATAAAACAACCCCAACGGATGACCCGATAAAATGACCAAAGTTTGATTGTCTTTCATCATCTTTAGGTAATATTTCACGAGATGGTATTGCATCCAATTTTGAAAAACTTGGCCTGTTTCACCATAGGTGACCAGTTCATAAGGATAGAGTGCAACATCAAAATCCAAATTGTTATCAATCATGGTTTGAAAGGCTTTCCCTTCCAATGTTTGCCCTTCATATTGATCAACAGGTTGGCCCTTGATAAGGCCCTCTGGTCGAAACCGATACCCATAAATCCTACCGTGCTCCATTAACTCTTGATAAAACTCATGGCCTAATGTTTCGTGCCATTCGTTTGGGATGTAACGAAGCGCGTTTCGAATGGCGAGTTTAACATCGTTATCGCTTAATTCTGCTGTTCTTTTAGGGGCTCTTCGGATGGATGGGTCAAAGGCTGGCATTTGGGGTAACGTTGGAAACAAATGTCCTAAATGAATGGATGAATTCATGGCTATTCTCCGTCAAAAACACGATCTAAAAAATCGGGTTCTGTGATGATTCTTTCGATTTCATGCATCATCGGATACATGATAACATCTTCTTCTACGAACGGAATTCGTTTTCTTAGAATCCGATAAATCTGAGATGTATTTTTCCCTAATTTTGTAATCTTTCTTAAATCAATCGCTTGCAAAGCCGTCATCATTTCCATGCTGATGATCTTTTGAACATTGGATAAAATGGTTCTGGCTTTTCTTGCTGAGATGGATCCCATTGAGACATGGTCTTCTTGATTGGCCGATGAAGGAATGGAGTCAACAGAAGCTGGATGAGACAGAACTTTGTTTTCTGAAACCAATGAAGCTGCGGTGTATTGAACAATCATGAACCCTGAATTAATTCCTGGTTTTTTAACAAGAAAAGGCGGCAAGCCATTGGATAAATGAGGGTTAACCATCCGTTCAATCCGGCGTTCTGAAATGTTACCCAATTCACTAATGGCAATCCCCATGTAATCAAAGGCAAGCGCTAAAGGTTGTCCATGAAAATTGCCTGCAGAAATGATGCGTTCGTTTTCATGGAAAACAAGTGGGTTGTCGGTTACTGCGTTCATTTCACGCTCAACAATATCATAAATATGCTCAAAAGCATCCAAGGATGCGCCATGAACTTGGGGAGCACATCGAATGCTATAGGCGTCTTGAACACGAGATGGATGATTCTCTAAGGCTGATTCGCTTCCCTCTAAATGAGCGAGAACTTCTTCGGCGACCAACATTTGACCAATTTGATTTCTGATTTCATGCACTTCCGGTTGAAAAGCAGAAACAATCCCACCCAACGCTTCCATGGATAGTGACAAGGCTAAGTTAGCTAAAGTGAGAAGATTTAAAGCATCGTGCAATACCAAAGCCCCTATGGCACACATGCCTTGTGTTCCATTAATCAAACTTAATCCTTCTTTGGCTTTGAGGTGATCAATTGGTGTGACTTTGGCTTTCTCAAACGCACGATTTGTTTCGAGTATCTCTCCTTGATAATAAACATGGCCAAGACCGACTAAAGGTAAACTCATATGCGAAAGGAGGGCCAAATCACCACTGGCTCCTAAACTCCCTTTTTCATATACAACGGGAATAATGTTTTCGTTTAACAGTTCAACAAGTTTTTGAACCGTCGATAGACGAATGCCACTGTATCCTTTGACAAGCGCGTTTATCCTAAGCACCATCATCGCCCGTACGGTTTCGATTGGCAAGGGATCTCCCACTCCACACGCATGGCTTTTCAATAAATTGATTTGCAGTTGGTTGATATCCTCTTTATCAATTTTGACACATGATAAATGGCCAAATCCAGTATTGATGCCATAGACAGGATCTTCCAGCGCTGTCATTTTTTTTAAAAAGTGGCTGGACTCCTCGACTCTCTTTTTACTTTCAGGATCAATATCAATACGTTCATGATGCCGGGCGACATCCACCAATTGTTTAAGCGTTAAATCGTTTCCATTCAGATAAATCATAGTGTTCTCCGTTTCATGGTTCATGTAAAAAGGGAAAACCATGGTTTCCCCTTATTCAGGTTTAGGATTTGAACTCTGCGACCATGACCGCTAGAGCAATCGAATAAAATTTGCTTTCTTTCGTATCGGCACGAGAGGTTAAGACAATTGGACGTTTCGCGCCTGCAATGACCGATGCGCTTTTAGCCTTCGCCAAAAACATCATGGACTTATAAAAGACATTGCCCGATTCAATTTGAGGCATCAGTATGAAGTCAACATCTCCAGCCATGGGATCGTTGATTCCCTTATGATGAGCAGCTTCTTTGTTGATGGCATTATCTAAGGCGAATGGTCCTCCAACAACACAGTTTTTCAGTTGCTGGTGCTGATTTCTCAAAATTAGCTCTTGTGCATCCAAGGTCGCTTGCATCTTGGGATTGACTTTCTCAATAGCGGCAATGCACCCCACTTGAGGTGTTTCAATACCAATCGCGTGTAGAATTTCAATGCCATTTTCAATGATTTCTTGTTTGATGTCGACATCTGGATCGATGTTCATCGCGCCATCGCTCATCATCAATAACTTATGATACGTGGGTATTTCCATTAGGCTGGCATGGGATAGGCGATTGGGGGTTCTTAAACCATACTCACGGTCCAAAGCTGCTCTTAATATAACGGCGGTATCAACGTATCCCTTCATTAGGATATCCGCTTGACCACTACTGACCAGTTTAACCGCTGTTTCACAGGCTAAAAAAGGATCGCTAACATCAATGATGTCAAAGCCTTGATGGGAATACCCGATGGTTTTGAAGGTTTCTTTGATCAAGTGGGCATCACCAACTAAGATCGGATGAATGAGATTCTCATCTTTGGCCATGATGACCGCTTCTAAAACCGGTTCGTCATTAGCAACGGCGACAACAAGGCGTTTTGTTTCCAGTTTCTGCGCTTTTAGAACCAGTTCTTGCATGCTCTTAATCATGATTTATCCTCCCAATGATACTCTTTGTACGTCTCTTCATTTCTTAATACACGAAGCGCTCCAAATGTTAAAGCTTCCATTTCATCTTCTCCAGGATAGACAATGACCTGAGCAATGAAAGCGACATGATCTTTGATGTAATCGACCAAATAGTCATTGTAGGCTAAGCCTCCCGTTAAAATGATCGCATCCACGCGTCCTTTTAGAACAGCAGCGCCACTTCCAATTTCTTTGGAAATTTGATAGCACATCACGTCAAAAATAAACTTCGCGTGTGTGTCCCCTTTATTGATTCGGCTCATGATTTCTTGGCCATCGTTGGTGCCTAAATAAGCCACTAGACCCCCTTGACCGTAATTCTTCTTCTGGATTTCCTTTAACGTGTATTTTCCAGACAATGCCATCTTATATAGAGGGCCCATGGGAACAGAGCCGCTTCGCTCAGGTGACATCGGTCCATCACCATCTAACGCATTGTTCACATCGATAACACGACCATTTCGATGTACTCCGACACTAATACCGCCCCCTAAATGGGCAATGATCATGTTTAATGAATCGTATGGTTTGTTTAAGTCTTTAGCCGCCTTTAGGGCCACCGCTTTTTGATTTAAGGCGTGAAACAACGAGTCCCGTTTGATTTCAGGCATTCCTGTGTAACGCGCAATATCTTCCATCTCATCGACCGCAACAGGATCCACAATAAAAGAAGGAATGGCATAGGTATCTGCTATTTCCTTGGCAATCACACATCCTAAATTGGAAGCATGTTGTCCCCTTGGGGCTTTTTTAATGTAAGCAATCATGGCATCATTAACCCGATAAGTCCCACTGGGAATCGGTGCAAGCATGCCACCTCTGCCAACGACTGCACTTAGTTGATCCATTGGAATATTTGCTTCTTCCATGGCGTTTAGAATGGCTTGTTTTCTAAACTCATATTGATCAAAAATTTGATCAAATTGAGCAATTTCAGCCGCATCGTGTTTCACATTTGTTTTATAGACCAAAGTTTCATCCTTGAAAACGGCGATTTTGGTGGAGGTGGAACCTGGATTGATGGATAAAATGAGATAAGACATGTATTTTCTCTCTTTCTTAGAAATTAACCGACGGGTTTAAATGTGGAGGTGAAATGACGCAAAATAGGGGATTCATAATCAAAGACATAGCCTTTTAACTGGTCTTTTCGCTGATAAACCGCAATCACAGCATCCGCGATCACATCCATGTGACGATAAGTATAGGTTCTTCTTGGAATGGTCAAACGCATAAACTCATGTGGGCTTTCCATGTTTTGGTTGGTATCTGGGTCTCGACCAAGCAAGAGTGATCCAATTTCAACGGCGCGTACCCCTGCTTCTAAATAGAGTTCATTGGTCACCGCTAAAGCAGGAAACTGATCATAGGGAATGTGCGGAGCAAACCGTTTGCACTCCACAAATACCGCATGCCCTCCAATGGGATACTGGATAGGGACTCCGGCTTCCTTCAAACGCATGCCCAAATAACGGACTTGATCGATTCGATAGGCTAAGTAATGTTCATCCAATCCTTCCATGAGTCCAACAGCCAAGGCATCCATATCGCGTCCAGAAAGTCCACCATAAGTAGGAAACCCTTCATAGGGGACAACGTATGTCCGGCATCGGTTATAAAGGGCTTCATCGTCTTTAATCGCAATAATCCCGCCCATATTCACTAATCCGTCTTTTTTGGAACTCATCAAAAAGATATCGGCGTAACTGAACGCTTCTCTAGCAATATCTAGGATATCCATCGTGGCGTAGCCGGGTTCTCTTTGCTTAACAAAGAACGCATTCTCAGCGTATCGGGCTCCATCGATAATTTTCGGGATGCCGTAGGTTTCAGCAATTTTTTTAACAGCGCGCATGTTTTCCATGCTCACCGGTTGACCTCCCGCTGAATTGTTGGTAATCGTCATGATGATACCCGCAATGTTTTCTTTGCCTTTTTCCAAAATAATGGCTTCTAGTTTTTTTACATCAAAATTCCCTTTGAAAGGGTCTTCAGACTCAATATCAAAACAGGATTCAACCACACAATCAATGGCTCGAGCACCTGCCAATTCGACGTGAGCTCGTGTGGTATCAAAGTGGATGTTGGAAATAAAAAACATGCCGGGTTTTTTGACAAGTTGCGGCAAGACCACTTTTTCAGCGCCTCTTCCTTGATGAACCGGAATGAAATACGCATAACGGGTGATGGTTTTGACAGCAGCTTCTAGCCGATAAAAACTTTTACTGCCAGCATAGGCTTCGTCTCCAATCATCATCGCTGCCCATTGTTCTTGACTCATCGCACCGGTTCCAGAATCGGTTAATAAATCAATATAGACATCGTCGCTTTTCAAAGAAAAAGGGTTAAACCCAGCATTTTTTAAATAGGTTACGCGTTGTTCTTTGGTGGTCTGTCTAATCGGCTCAACCATTTTAATACGAAAGGGTTCAGCCATGTAGGATTTGCTCATTGTGTGCCTCCAGCGTTAAGATACTTCTATTATACATAATAGATTGGAAAAAATAAACCCTAAATGTAAGCGCTTTTTTAGTTTTTTCCAAATCCTCTTAAATCCTATCTCATGTTACAATGAAAGTAACGATGAAATTCGAGGAGATGAATCATGGATATAAAGGAAAAAGCGTTAAGTCTGCATACTAAACTCAAAGGAAAAATTGAAGTGGTTTCTAGAGGATCGTTAACCACACAAGAGGATTTAGCGTTGCTATATTCTCCCGGTGTCGCTTCTCCTTGTCTTGAAATCCATAAGAATCCAGACTTAAGTTACCAATATACAAGACGCCATAACTTAATAGCGGTTATCACAGATGGCACGGCTGTCTTGGGTCTGGGTGATATTGGACCGCTTGCCGCGATGCCAGTCATGGAAGGGAAGGCCATTTTATTCAAAAGATTGGCTGATGTGGACGCCTTTCCTCTTTCGATTGCCTCAAAAAGTGTGGATGAAATTGTCCATACGATTAAACTTTTAGAAAACAGTTTTGGTGGAATCAATCTAGAAGATATCAGCGCACCACGCTGTTTTGAAATTGAAAAAAGACTTAAAGAAACGTGTGGAATTCCGATTTTCCATGATGACCAACATGGGACCGCAATTGTGGTCACTGCTGCTTTAATCAACAGCATAAAGCGGGTCAACAAAACAATGGATACGCTTAAAATCGTTGTTAATGGGGCTGGAGCTGCTGGAACAGCAATAACCACGTTTTTGCTTGAGATTGGTGTCCATGATGTGACGGTTTGTGACCGGTTTGGCATCTTGAATGCAAATGACCCCTCCTTGTCTATGAGTCATCATGCGTTGGCCCTAAAAACAAACCCAAGGGATTTAAAAGGATCGTTATTGAACGCCTGCAAAGGGGCAGATGTTTTAATTGGGGTATCTGCTGAAGGAGCATTCCATCCAAACATGATTGAAGTCATGAATCATCAACCGATTGTTTTCGCTTTAGCCAATCCGATTCCTGAAATATTGCCTGAAGAAGCTTATGCTGCGGGTGCGGTCATCGTTGGGACCGGCAGTTCTCGATATCCCAATCAGATTAACAATGTGCTTGCGTTTCCTGGGGTATTCAGAGGAACATTGGATAGCCATTCCAAAGCCATCTCCAAACCCATGATGTTTGCAGCTGCACAAGCGATTGCTTCATGTGTTCAAAAAGATGAACTGGAACAAGGAATCGTTATCCCTAAAGCGCTTGACAAACAGGTACATCAAGCAGTAGCTGCCGCGGTGTATCTAAAGGCTTTAGAAGAAAACCATCCGAAGACTCACCCATAAAAAAAAGAGGGAGGATAGATAAAGTTTGATTTCTATCCTTCTCTTTTTTATTGTTAACTAAACGAGTCAAAGAAAATATTGGGTTGTTTCATCTGATGTTTATACAACACTTTGATGCAGGCATTAATCATACCGGGTGAACCGCATAGGTAAGCTTCTGCTTCGGATAAATCACCCGAATGACGGTCAACAACATCCGTTATTAAACCGACCTCACCGTCCCACTGATCTTCAGGTAGTGGTTCACTCAATGCAGGAATATACTGAAAATTAGGAAACTCCTTTTCTAATGCTCTAAACTCCTCTGTGTAGTAGAGGTCTTTTTTTGATTTGGCTCCAAAAAAGTATTTAACCTTTCTGGGCATGCCCATATCTTTTAAGACATATAAGATGGAGCGAATCGGCGCTTTTCCTGAACCCCCAGCAATACAAACAATATCCCGATCCGAGTTTTCCTGAAGATAAAAGTCGCCGTAAGGACCGGTAATGACGATTTTATCTTTCAGGCGCATCGCTTTGTGAACGAAAGTCGTTGCTTGACCGTTTGGAACTAACCGGATAATAAACTCAAGTTCGCTTGCGTTTTTCGGATGCGAAGCAATGGAATACGCTCGAATAATATCGATTCCAGGAACTTTAATTTGGGCGTATTGACCGGGTTTAAACGGCATAGTCTCTGGCTCAATTAACTTGAATCGCACCAATTTGATATCGTAAGTCAGCGTTTCAATCGAAACAACTTGGGCTTTAAACTCTTGTGCGGAAAGTAAGTCTTTGGGAATCGCAATCCTTAGATTGTCTTTGACCTTAACTTGACACGATAAGCGAATGCCATCTCTTTGTTCTTGTGGACTTAAGAAGGGGAGTTCAGTCGGACGAATCTCAGGTCCTCCCTCAATCAGTTTAAATTTGCAAAACCCACACGTTGCTTTCCCGCCGCAAGCCGAAGGAATGAAAATCTTATGTTCCGATAAAACATTCAATAAGGAATCATCTGAGGTAACAGGAATCACTTGTTCATCGTTGATGATGATTTGTTTTTCTTTGGCTCCGCCTAAGAGGTGTTCAACCAAAATAAGGATTAAGGCAATCATCAATAAGACACCGATTAAAATGAGGATTAAAAAATAGTTCATGATAGATCCTCCTTAAGTTAAATGTTCGCGATGCCGGTGAATCCCATGAAGGCTAAAGCAAGGATTCCTAAAATGATGAAAACAATCCCTTTTCCTCTCAACCCTCTTGGCACATCGCTGTGTTTAACCATTTTTTCACGAATGGCAGACAGCAACACGATGGCTAAAGCCCACCCAACGGATGAACCGAAGGCAAAAACGGTGGTTTGTCCAAAATTATAGTTGCGGTTAACAAAGAACAACGAAACCGCCAAAACCACACAGTTAACGGTAATCAGGGGAAGAAAAATGCCAAATGCATTATACAATTTAGGGAAAAATTTCTCAATGAAAATCTCCAAAATCTGAACGGTTGCTGCAATGGTAATGATAAAGATTAAGATTGCAATATTTTGGGTTTGGGTTGCAACAAGCAGTTGGTAAATGGGCCAGTTGATGATGGCCGTTACCGTGACCACTAAAATGACCGCTAACCCCATTCCTTTTGCGTTTTTGACACTGGTTGAAATGGCAATCAATGGGCACATCCCAAGGATATAAACCAAAGCAATATTATGGTTTAGGATGGAAGCTAATAGCAATTCTAACAATTGACTCATGATGTTACCCCTTCTTCCTCATAATATCTAGACCATTCCCTAAAGGCCCAAATAAACAAGCCCAGTACGAAGAAGCCTCCTGGTGCCATGGTCATGACCACCCACCTTGGGAAGGTGTCTGGCATGATTGGCATGTTCAAGATGGAACCGAAAGCCAACAGCTCACGAATGATTGAGATGGTCACCAAGACAAACGTGTATCCCATGCCTGCAGCAAACCCATCCACTAACGAATACTTAACCGGATTTTTTACAGCGAAAGCTTCAGCACGTCCCATGACAATGCAGTTGGTGATGATTAACCCCACATACGCACCTAACTGAGAGGCCAGTGAAGGAAAATATGCTTGTAAAAACATTTGGACCATGATGACGAACGTTGAGATTACCACCATGTAAGTGACCATTCTAAGCTTGGATGGGACAAACCGTCTAATACTAGAAATAACGGCCGAGGAAGCCATGATGACAAAGGTAACACCTAATCCCATGGCAATGGCGTTTTCAACACGATTGGTAACCGCTAATGCGGAGCAAATGCCTAAAACCGCTATCACGATAGGATTGTTTTTAGAAATACCGTCTTTGAGAATATTAAACCATTTCTTATAACGCAAGCGAACAATGTTCATCGTCTAATCCTCCCTCATGTTTTGCCATGCATCCCAATGCTGCTCATACGCATTGTTTAGCAAGATTTGGAATCGTTCCGATGTTCGAGTTCCACCCGTTATGGTGTCCACATCACGATTGGGATCTTGAGGCGTTTTGGTAATGACAATTGCCATCCATTTTCCTACGAACTTGTTTAGATAGTTTCGCTCGGCAACCACACCGCCTAATCCAGGTGTTTCTTGTTGTTCTAAGATGGTGATGCGTCTAATGGTTTTAAAATCATTTTCAAGAGTGATCACTCCCCGAATAGGACCCCAGACACCATCGCCCAAAAACTCAAAGGCAACACGATCAGTTCCTTTATCGATGTAGAAGGTTAGCCCATCTGGTGTCTGAATTAAGGTGACACTTTCAGCGAAAACATCATGGATGTTATTGAATGTATACGGAATGTCAAACCCTTCTAAAACACTGGATTTCAGTAACGCTTGTTCATTGGCTGAAATACGATCTTTGGTCAGCACATCCATCCCGATGAGAGCAATGGATGTCAATAACCCCAAAACGATGACAAAAACAATCATTTTAATGGATCTATTCATGGGTTACCTCCTTAACTTCTATGGCTTTATCTAAATCGAGGAGCGGTGAAATCGCACTCATAATAATGATACTGAAGGTGACACCTTCAGGAAAGGTAGCAAAATGACGAATAAGGACGGTTAGGAAGCCTAAACCGATTCCATAAATGAATTTCGCACGATTGGATTTGGGGATGATAGCAGAATCTCCGGCGATGAAAATTGCTCCAAACAGTAGACCTCCCACCAACAAAGAGAGGATTGGATCTCTAAATGTGTCTGGCCAAACCAGATGACCAATCCCTGTAAACACAAAGACAGAACCGATATAAGTCACAGGGGCTTTCCAATCAATCACACGCATGATAAACAAAAATGAACCTAAAAGGAGAATTCCCAATCGGAACGTTTCACCAAGGGTCCCTGGAGCTCCTCCTAAGAGCAATTGTTGCCATGAGACATCCAATGTTTGCCCTCGATTTAACTGCATCAACGGTGTAGCCCCAGTCACTAAATCAGACGAAGGAATCGGCCATTGGATGGCTGTAATAAACGAAGGGAAAGAAATGTATGCAAACAAAATCCCTACCAATGATGGAGGAAAGATATACTTTCCTGATCCCCCGAAGATAAGTTTTCCAAAAACAACACCAAATGCGGATGCGATTAAAGCAAGCCACCAAGGTGCGTTAGGCGGCAAGAGCAACACGATTAATAGTGGATGAACCATCCAAGCATAATCAAGAGGTTTTTTTCTGATTTTTGAAAAGAGGAACTCAAAAGGAAGTGCGCCTAAAAAAGAGACCAAGAGAAGCACGAAAACATTCATGCCAAAAAAAGAAATGGCCAATACGACTAAAACAAGAAGTGTGGCTGTGTAAAGCAATGTGTTTCGAAGTGTTAGTTTGTCCATAACCGTGGATTCACCGCTTTCTTATTAATAACGATTCATTCAATATTCTATTTAATTATAGCATTTATGTTGGTTAATAACAAAAATGAAGCATTCAACATGCTTCATTTGTGACTAGAACTCGACAGCTATTGCGTCAATTTCGATATCAACATCTTTGGGAAGTCTTGAAACCCCAATCGCAGCACGTGCGGGTTTGTGATCACCAAAGAATGTTTGGTAGGCTTCGTTCATCTCAGAAAATTGCGTTAAATCTGTCATGAAGACACCACAGCGGACAATGTTTTCTTTTTTTAACCCCGCCGCTTCTACAATGGCTAAAATGTTGGTTAGGCATTGACGGGTTTGATCACCAATACGATTCGATGTTAAAGTCATGGTCTTTGGATCAAATGGCAGTTGACCTGAAACATAGAGGGTTTTATTGACTAAAACGCCTTGGCTATACGCACCAACCGCTTTTGGTGCTTGCTCTGTGACAATCATTTTCATGGGGGTCTCCTGTTCCTTTCTTATTTTTACTGACTGGCTTTAATCATCAGTTCAGTCAATTTGGAAACAAACTCGTTGGGGTTTTCAATCGGCAACCCCTCAATCAACAACGCTTGATGATACAACAACGTTGCGTAGTCGGCAATGCCTTTCGGTTCTTTATCATAGGTCTTTTTTAAAGCTGAGAATAAGGGATGCTCTGGGTTGATTTCCAAGATTCTTTCGGCTTTGACATCTTGACCTTGAGGAAGTGATTTGAGAACTTTCTCCATTTCAAGACTCAGCCCTTCTTCGGATACCAAGCATACAGGTGATTCCTCAAGACGACCCGTAAGTCGAATGTCCTTCACTTTATCTTTTAGCGCTTTTTTAAGCGCTTTTAGCAAATCTTTGTTTTCCTTTTCTTTGGCTTTAAGTTCTTTCTTCTGATCTTCACCTACTAAATCCGTTTCGCCTTGCTGGATGGATTTAAAGGGAACATCCTGATAATTTTGCAACACTTGAATCATGAATTCATCAATCTCTTCTGTGAGCAATAACACTTCGTAATTGCGTTTTTTCATGATATCCATTTGTGGCAACATCATGATGGATGATTTGGATTTACCTGTCGCATAATAGATGGCTTTTTGTTCTTCAGGCTTTCGTTCGAGATACTCTTTAAATGTGATATATTCGTCCGACTTATTCGTCTTATAAAGAATGAGATCTTGCAGCTTTTCTTTATTCATGCCAAACATTTCATAAATGCCATATTTTAAGGATGTTTTATAGGCATCGTAAAAAAGGACATACTGCTCCCTTTCATGGATAAGCATTTGCTCAAGTTCACTTTTGATTTTCTTTTCAATATGGGATGCTATTTTTTTCAGTTGACGGTCTTGTTGAAGCATCTCTCTTGAGATGTTAAGTGAAATATCGTCTGAATCCACAAGCCCTTTGACAAACTTGAAATAATCGGGAAGCATGTCTTTGTTCTTATCTTGAATGAATACCCCGCGAGAATAGAGTTGAAGCCCTTTCTCGTATTTTTCGGAGTAAAAATCATACGGTGCTTTCTTCGGGATGAACAACAATGCTTGGTAAGTAAGCATTCCTTCAACTTCGGTGTGAATGACTTTAATTGGATCTTCAAAGTCGTGAAACTGTTGTTTATAAAAATCATTCATCTCTTCGGGTTTTACGTCGTTTTTTGAGCGTTTCCAGATAGGCACCATTTGATTAATGGTTTCCGTCACGTTCTTCTTTTCATCGTTTTCTATTTTTTCGACGATCATGTTAATCGGATAACGAACGTAGTTGCTGTATTTTTTCACTAACGAACGGATTTCATAGGTGTTAACAAACTTAGAAAAATCCTCTTCGTTTTCTTGATCATCATCGCGCAATTGTAAAATGATGGTGGTTCCTAAACGATCCCGCTCGATTGGTTCGATGGTGTAGGAGTCCTCTCCTTGTGAGATCCATCGGTATCCCGTTTCGCTAAACGGAGAGCGTGTTTCTACTCGAACCTCTTTCGAAACCATAAACGCGCTGTAAAATCCGACACCAAACTGACCAATAATGGAAAGGTCTTTGTTTTCAATTTGATCCATAAAGGCTTTGGAACCGCTTTGTGCAATGGTTCCCAAATTTTCGATGAGTTCTTTTTCTGTGAATCCAATACCATTATCCGCAATGATGAGCGTTCGATCGTTTGCATTAGGTGTAATCCAAATCTCGTAATGCTCTGCTGGAATTTCTTGATGCGTTAAGGATAGATAATGTCTTTTATCAATCGCATCGCTGGCATTTGATATCAGTTCTCTTAGAAAGATTTCTTTTTGGGTATAAATCGAATGCGTCATCAAATGCAATAGTTTCTTGGATTCTGTTTTAAATGAATGTTTCTTTGCCATGTTATCGCCTCCACTATACATTGTAATCATACACGGTCATTTGGTCAAGTCATAGGAAAAGAAAAAGGACGATATGCTCGTCCTATGGGAATTAAATCGCGCATTTCTCGTAATCGCATTCGTTGTTGTTGCAGTGGATGCATCCTTGCTTTTTCACAAGCACATCTCCGCATAGCGGACACAACTCTTTAGCGATTTTTTCAGGAACATACCCGGTATTAGATACATGGATAGTGGTCACGTATTCTTTAACCGATTGGGTGTTTTTATCCACCCATTTTTCTTCGATTGTGATGACCGGTGGGGTGGCTGGATTAAGGTCTTCGGTCGATTCATTAATTCCAGCTAAAATCCCAATTTTGGCACAACGATCTCGGAAAACGGTTGCTCCTTTGAACCCCAACTTCCAAGCGGTCACATAGATGTTTTCCACATCGGAAACACTGGCACTATTCGGTAAATTAAAGGTTGAACTGATGGCAGTATCAACGTATTTTTGGATGGTCGCTTGAACCAATGCACGATCCATGAAATCGATATTTTGTGAAGTGATAAGGGCCCATTCAGGCAATTTTTCAGGTTCAACACCCATTGCCTTAGCCAATGCAAGAGGGGTTTTTTCCCAAACAGTTATGACTTTTTCGTCTTCAAAAATGGAAACAATTCTTCGCGTATAATTAATCTGGAAAAACGGCTCAACGCCCCCGCTCACACCAAAAATATTGGAAATGGAGCCTGTGGGTGCAATCGATAGCAAACGGGAGTTACGCATCCCATAAGCTTTGACCCATTCATCGGTTTCCGGGTCAATGGCTGTTTGATAGAAACTTGATTTTGAAATCTTCTCATAGTCGAATTTTGGGAATACTCCGAGTTCTTTTGCACGGAGTGCACTGGCTTTAGTAGCGGTGTTGATCATGCGTCTCATCAAACCGTCTAAAAAATCTAAAAACGGTTTAGATCCATAAGGCAGACGCATGGATAAGGCGACATCGGCTAGTCCCATGACACCCAGACCCACTTCACGGTATAGTCTAACGTGTTCGCGTTGCTCTTCTAATGCATGACGGTCACCTAGCATTGTCAATAACTCATCAAGTGCATGAATCATTTCAGTAACGACGAAATCGAAACGATCAAAATCATAATAAGCATTTTCAGTAAAAGCATTTCGAACAAAAGCATTCAAATTGACCGAACCCAGGTTACATGAACCATGGGGCATTAACGGTTGTTCACCGCATGGATTGGTGGCGGTAAACTTAACTTCTGGATATTCCGAGAGGAAATGGTAATGGTTCATGTGGTCAATAAACATGATGCCTGGGTCTCCCATGGTATGCGCTGCATAACCGACCAAAGAAAGAAGGTCACGGGCTTTCATTTTCTTTTCAACCAATTGATATGGGGTTTCAAAGCGCATGGTCCACCAGGCATTATCCATAACTGCGTTCATGAAATCGTCCGTGATCGCAATCGAGATGTTGGCTCCATTGACTTTGCTTAAGTCAAGTTTAGTCGTAACAAAATCGATGATATCAGGGTGATCCACGTTAAGCACGAGCATCAAGGCGCCCCTACGGTTATCTTGTTGGGTATTTAATGTGGTATGTGAGTATTTTTCTGCGAAAACCATCACACCGGGTGTGGTGTTCGATGAGTTGTTCACTTTTGCGCCTTTAGGACGGATTTTGGATAAGTTCATGCCTTGTCCACCACCGTAGCTATAGGTTCGTGCAATCTGATAATCAACTTTATAAATCGATTCAAGACTATCTTCAGGGTCTTGAACAACGTAGCAGTTGCTTCCAGTAATGTTGCCATCGCGTCCAATGGCGTAGAGGTTTCTACCGCCGAAAATGGCTTCTTTTCGTCTTAAAATCTTTTCTAAAGACGATCTTCCTAAAGAAATGCGTTTAATTAATCCTCGCTTAGTTTCGTTAGGCAATAGGTATTTGCTCAAAATCAAATCTTGACGTTCATCGTTATCCGACCAAGGATTTTCACGATCATTCTTTTGCTTTTCTCGGTATTTGATATACGACTTAGCAGCCTCATATTGCTTTTTCTTCATCAAGTAGAGTTCAACATCGTCTTGTATCGTCTCAATGCTGATTTCACCGGATTTGCGGTATGGCTTTGTGATTTCCTCGGCTTGCTTTAAGCATTCCTCATCGCTCATGTTAACGAAAACGCTTTGATACGCTTTTTGCATGGCATGGGCGATTTTTTGAATATCAAAAGGCTCTTTAGATCCATTTCTTTTTACGACAAACACACTATCCACCTCTTTATTTTTTTCGATCCATGTGTGCGTTATCACACAATGGTTATGTGTATTATAAACCTTTTTTGATGTGAATTCAATAAATAAATTCCAGCTTTATTCATGCATTTCTGATACGTAGTATCAAGCATAAACAAAAAACGGCTTTAACAAGTCTTTTTCTTGTTACAGCCGTCATGTAAATTTTTTTAATTTTACCAATGGTTTGTGACTTTCTCTGCAAACCCGAGCATGCGATTTATTGTTACTTTTCGACCATCGGATAGCGTAAAGGTTCCATCGAAATAACCAAACACTTGATGTTGGATCGATTTAAGCAAAATGAAACTCGCTTTGGAATGCCGATCAAGCAGGGGTTCAAATTGAAGATCAATGGTTTTCGATTGAGAATAAATCCGCCATGGAGACATGTAATCATCACGACCCTTTATTTGAGGAATATCAAAAACAACATCTTCAAACTTAAAAGTTTCATCATTGACAAAAAGCATGTTTTCAGTTGCCTTTTGTGTGTTCCCAAAACCATACCCTAAATTAAAACCAATCCTTTGCCCATTTCGAATCCCACTTAGCGAAGACCAATACCAGGTGTTTTTATAGGTCCAAACCCCTCTTCCCCAGTCCAATACGCCGTAACTGTTGTCCATTTGGTATGTTTTTTCGCCTATTTTTACCTGCCCTGTCGCTTTTAGTAAATTGATTTTTTGATTGTAATAAAAATGTGTGGGTTTGTTAAATGGGGTCGCAATAACCATCGAGTCACGAACAGTAGGTGTTAAGATAACATCGATAAGCATCGCTTCTTTTTGATGAAAGGACTGTATTAAGGCCTTGATCTTTCGTTCTGTTTGATTGATTTCTATCGCGATTTGATGGTTTTTAAGATGGACCCGAACATCGCCTTTTTGTGAGGACTCCGGAAGATTGAGTTTGCCCCTAGGAAAAAAACCCATTTGTGTTGATGTCTGTTCTTTTTTTTGATCGAAATCAAAGAATGTGGCCGATGTTAACCATAGATAGTCGTTATCTGCCACCGTCAAGGCGAACCCATAGGAGGCATTTCCTACGTAATAATAATCCCACTCTTTGATTCTCATCCCTTTAACAGCGATGTCACTTCTACGATAATCTTTGACCAACTGCGTTGAATAACCCGCTTCAATGAGGTGGCCATTGTGGTCCAACAATGGACCTTTACTGAGTTGATGCTGCATGGTTTAGATTCCTCCTCTTTCTCCTTCTATTGTACGCTATATTTTGGATTTTCGTCTTTTCAATATGACGTCTAAAAGGTATAATACCCTTGAGGTATCTCATGAAAAACTATGCCGTTGCTATTACAGATTTGGTATCTTTACTCTACCGTTCGGGTGATTTAACCTCCGATACTTTTCAAAATGTCAAAATGCCTGAAGGCACTAAAGCTCACCAAATCCATCAAAGTCAATACCTTGAACGTGACCAAAAGGAAGTGTTTTTGTCTGGATTATGGACCCATAGCGATTCCAATGTGGTTGTTTCAGGTCGGTTAGATGGCCTTCTCTTCAGGAATAACGATTGGGTAATTGAGGAAATCAAAAGCACGCGTAAAAACATTTATGATCCCTTTTTTGAGCCAAAAAAAGAACACGAAGCCCAATTAAAACTTTATGCCTATCTTTACATGGTTGTCCATAATAAAGAAGATATTAAAGGACGACTGACCTATGTGCAAATCCATGATGGCACCACCCGATCGTTTGATGAAGATTTTGACCTAGTCGTGCTTAAACCTTTTTTTGAAGCCTCAATCGAGGGTTATCTAAAATGGATGGCTTTTATTGAAAATCACCGCCAATCTTTTCATGCTACGTTAAAAACATTGGTTTTTCCCTTTGATCAATACCGTCGTGGACAGCGGGAGATGATGTCCGCAGTTTATCAAAACATGATGGAATCTGGGGTTCTATACACCATCGCACCCACCGGCATTGGAAAAACCATGGCCGCTTTGTTTTCAACATTGAAATCGATTCACCGTGATCAAGAAAAAGTGTTTTATCTCACGGCTAAGACTCAAGGTAAACAAGTCGCTTTGGATTGCATGAACATGCTCGTTGAAGCTGGCTTGGCAGCAAAAACCATTGAGATTACCTCAAAAGATACTCTATGTTTCTTGCCGAAACGAGAATGCGATCCTGAAAAGTGTCTTTATGCAAAAGGATTCTTTGACCGGCTTAACGAAGCAACATTTGATCTTTTGAATCATGAAACCTTCATCTCACGCGACGTCTTGATTTCCTATGCGTTGAAACATCAAATTTGTCCATTCGAATTCAGCTTAGATATCGCGTTGTTTGCTGATGTCATCATCTTGGATTATAATTATGTTTTCGATCCTAAGGTGCGACTCATTCGGTTTTTTGATGACACACCTTTTCAACCCAAGTTGTTAGTTGATGAAGCCCACAACATGGTTTCTCGCTCAAGGGACATGTATTCAGCTTCCCTTCATTATGCAGATTTTATTGAACTGAGAAAAGCAGCAAACAAGTTGAAGCCCTCGATTCGTCATGGAATCAAAAAAGTCTTGGATGCCTTTGATGCGCTTCTTGTTCCTTTTCAACCTCCTTTTCAAGAGATATCGACATTAGACGATACCTTTATCGAAAAAATAGAGTTCCTCATGAAAAAAATTGAACATGCTCTGAGAGAAAACCCTACTTACTCTAGAAAGTCCGATATCATGGAAATGTATTTAGACATGCTTGCTTTTATGAAAATCAAGCAGTTTTATGGACCAACCTACGTGACCAATCTTGAGCAAACCGATGATTCGGTCAAGTTGGTGCTTCAATGTTTAGATGCCAGTCAGTTTATCCTTGATACACTAAAAGAGAAAACAAAAGGAAGCGTCTTCTTTAGTGCAACCCTTTATCCGATTGAGTATTATATGACCTTGATTTCCCAAGGGTATGGCGAAACTTTGAAAATTCGTTCACCTTTTCCAAAGGATAACTTAAAGTTGATTATGTTTGATGCCATCTCAACCCGCTTCACAGATCGCGCAAAATCCATTGAAGATGTGGTCGCTATCATTGTTAGCGTTGTTGAGGCTAAAAAGGGGAACTATATTGCCTTCTTCCCTTCTTACCAGTATTTAAATCAAGTGTTTAATGCCTTACCTGATGCTTTAGATGTTGATCTTATCATCCAAGAAAGCAACATGGATCTCAAAGTTCGCCATGACATAATGTCACAGTTCAAAAAGCAAACCAACAAAAGTCAACTGGCTGGGTTTGTCATGGGGGGCATGTTTAGTGAGGGCATAGATTATTTAGGGGATATGTTGCATGGGGTCATCGTTGTTGGAGTCGGTTTACCGATGATTCATCCCGCCAACGATCAGCTAAAGGCTTATTATCAAGAGAAGTTCAATCATGGTTTTGACTATGCATACACTTATCCCGGAATGAACAAAGTGATTCAAGCTGTGGGACGTGTCATTCGAAGTGCGCAAGACCGTGGGGTTGCTGTTTTAATTGATGACCGTTTTTTGGAAAAACGTTACCGAGCTTTGTATCCCAAGGAATGGCACAAAGTCGATGTCATGAAAGACCCTAAACACCTCAAAGCCCGCTTGTTGGACTTTTGGAAATAACGTGTTGATGGTATTAAAAAACCCCTAAACTGGGGTTTTTTGTGTCAAAAGCCACTGAATGTGATTAAAAAGGAAGGCAAGAAACTCTGGCTTATCCATATCCATTTGCCGATGGACAAATTGCATCAAAAGACCCGATGTGAACGCCTTAATCAAGTTGGATAAGTACGGACTTTGATTATGGATCACAAGTGTCTTTTCTTCAATCCCTTTCATAAAAATCATGTGAAATCGTTCGTCCATCTTGTTTTGCATGTTTTTCATGGTCTCATGCATGCAAGAAGGCATTTTCATCCACTCCACTTTCGAGCTGCTCATAATCGCATCCATGATTTGTGAAGCCTCTAACGTTATATCCACGATTCTTGTGAATTGTTCGATGAACATGCCATAATACGATGTTTCACGTAGAGGTTCTAATAACCGTGCTTCGTATTCGTCAAAGAGGGCACGATAGGTGGTTTCAATCAATTCTTCTTTACTTGAGAAATACTCATATAAAGTGCTTTTAGCAATATCCACAGCGTGCGCAATTTGGCTTAAAGAGACTTGATGAACCGTTCCGCCTTTGATGTGTTCAACCATAACGTTTAGGATTCGTTCTTTGGTTGTCATACGTTTGAACTCTCTTTCTTAATGGCTTTTCGATTGAAAAGCGCATAAAGTGTTGGAACAACAATCAACGTCAACAATGTTCCGTAAATAAGACCTCCGATAGAAGTGATGGCCATGGGTTGAAGCAACTCAGAACCTTCACCAAACCCTAAAGCTAAGGTGAGAAGGGCCAGTATCGTGGTTAATGCGGTCATCAATATTGGTCTCAGTCGTGTTTGCCCGGCTTCAATGATGGCATCAACGATAGGTACTCCTTGTTCCCTTAATTTGTTGATGTAGTCAATCAAGACAATGCCATTATTCACGACAACACCAATCAAGATGATGAGCCCCATGACTGCAACGATACTTAAATGGGCATCAACAACCCAAAGCGCGAGCATGCCCCCTGTAAACGCAAGTGGAATCGTGCCTAAGATAATAAGGGGATAAATTAAAGATTGAAACTGGATAGCCATCACCATATAGACCAGTAAAATGGCAACAATCGCGGCCAACGAAAGTTCACTAATAGCTTGCATAATGTCTTCGTTTTCTCCTTGATAGGTGACGGAGTATCCTGAGCCATACGCTTGAAAGGTTTCACTTGAAAGGTACTGGTCAACCAAACGATTAACTTCTTGCGTGACCAAGGTTACGTTGTATCCACGTTCGACTTGCGCTGTCACATTGAAGTATCTCGAAGAACCATCGGTCAAGATGGTTGCAAAACCGGTAATCTTTTCGATGGTTGCAACCGATTGATCCGAATCCGAAGAATAAAGAGGGGCTACTACTTGTTTAGAGAGTGCATTTGGACCCGCTGGCATCATGCCAAGAAATACCATTGGATTGAAAACAATGGCCTCATCCACGATTTCTAACCCTGGGTTTAACACAAACTGGATGGGTGTTCCTTCAACGTAGTTTGGCAGCATGATGTTTAAGACGTAGATGCCTTGATTGGAAGATGCCATATAGTCATCCACGCGTTTCGCTGTTTGAGCATCGAATAACATGATTCCACTAAGGAAAGTTAGATAATCCCCGAAAGCATCAAAGGATATGGACCCGATGGTGTTTCCTTGAGGAATGTCTAATCCGTATCGAACACCATCAATCGTCATGGTTGTTTGGTTTTGAGCACCTAATGTTTGAAGACCGTAAAACAAATAACCCACTTGTTTTTGAACGTCTGCCGTGGTTAAACCATGCAGCATCGCTTGGTTTTTATCAACGGTTATCTTGACGTTATCAGCACCTTGATTGACGCCATTATCCGGTTTAACAACGCCTTCAACTTCTGAAATAATACTGACAATCTGATTGGCAATCGTTTCCATGGTCAATAAATTGTAACCGCTCACTTTGATGACAATCCCGCTTTGTTGACCAAAACCGGATGTACTATCTTGTGAACTAACCGACCATTCATTGATATCCTCAAATGCGAAATCGTCAAATCGTGTATAGTCAAAGGATTCTATCAAGTCTTGAATCTTTAAAGCAACCTCTTGTGTCGATAGCTGTCGGTTATCTTTGAGGTTAATCGTCATGGAAATCACATTTCCTGTGTTGGCCATCCCTCCAAACCCCATAAATCCACCTCCACCTATCGTGATGGAAATGGTATCGACATCGTCTAGTTGCATGATGTCTTCCGTCAATTGGTCAGAAAACTGTGCTTTGGAATCAAACGAGACAAACCGATTGGTTTCAATACTGACCCTGATGGTTCCTTCATCGGAACTTGGTAAGAAGATAAACCCCTTTTCAATCACAAGAACAGCTGATACCAGCAAAAGACCAACCACCAAGAGGAGTGTACGGTACTTTCTTTTTAATGTGAACCGAATGGCTTTGGCATAAAAGAACTTTGTTTTGCTTAAAATGGCCCCTTCTTTTTTGGGTTTGGCATCATCAAGCATTTTGGATGCCATAGAAGGCACCATGGTTAACGCGATAAGCAAACTGGATCCCAGTGCAAAAGCAATGGTATACGCCATGGCCATAAACACATCCGCGACTAACCCTTCGATAAACAAAATTGGCAAAAAGACAGCAGCGGTTGTAATGGTGGATGCTGTGATTGCTGAGGCCACTTGCTTTGACCCTTCAATGGCCGCTTCTATCTTCGTTTTTCCTTCATGAATCATTCGATAGATGTTTTCAATGACCACAATCGAATTGTCCACCAACATCCCGATGGCTAACGCGAGCCCTCCCATGGAAATGATGTTTAAACTGATGTTAGCAAAGTACATGAAAACAAAGGTTGCAATTACCGAAATCGGAATCGCTAATCCAACGATTAAGGTGGGCTTTATGTCTTTTAAGAAGAAAAACAAAATCAAAATAGCCAAAACCCCACCAATTAAGATGTTGCTAAGAACCGAATTGATTGAGGATTGTATGTATTCACCTTGGTTGAGCAAAACCGTGTATGAGGCGTTCGGATCGTTTTCAATGATTTCATCTAATCGGTCCATAATATGATCGACAACGGTTGTAATGGCGTAGTCGGATTGCTTTTGGAATGAAACTTGAATACCTAAAACCCCGTTGATTTTTGAATACGTGTTGGTTGAGGCGTTGATGTAGTTTAGCCCATTGGGTAAGATTAAATCGGAAAGGGATATAACCGATCCTTGATGCGTTAAAATCGGTAATGCCTCAATATCGGCCATTCGGCTAATCCGATCGCCAAGATAAAGCATTCTTAATTCGCCGTTATCTAACGCAACACCTATCAAACCGCCTACGTTTTGAGATTCAATAATGTCGAGCACCTCTTGATGGGTGATACCGAATGCACTCAACTGTTCTGGATCGAGCAACACTTGTAAGACCACATCGGCTTCACCGGTTAAACTGATATCAGCAACACCGGGAATGCTTTGCAATAGGATTTGTAAATCTTTATTAATCCATTCGGTGTTTCGAATAAGAATTTCTTCATCCGTTAAAACGTCATCGTATTCTCGAAAAAGGGTCACCGTCATCACCGGCAACATATCCGGTGAAATTCGAAGAATGCGAGTAGAACCCACACCTTCTGCAAAACGGGTGTTGTTTAATAATTCACGTAATTCAACAATGATCGAGTCCATATTGGACGACTCAGCAAACGTAATAATTGAGATTGCAAAATTTTCATTGGATCGCGAACTAACCTCTTTGAAGTTGCCAATGGTTGATACAGCAGATTCGATTCGTTTAGAAACTTCAACCTCCACTTCTTCAGGGGTTTTTCCTTCATATGTTGTAATGGTGACAACAAAAGGGAGATTGACTTCGGGAAACAACGTCAACGGCAATCGGGTCAATGAAAAAACCCCTAACACAATGACAATCAAGATTCCCATTAAGACGGTAATGGGTTTTCTTACACTATATGAACTCATGATGACCTCCATGTTCAACCCCGACCGAACGGTCGGACGGTATGTCTATTATATCAAGTATAAAGGCCTCATTCAAGTTTATTGCATAAAAAAAGCGGTTAGACCGCTTAAACGTAAAAGTGATATCCGTCTTGGTTACAAATGAACGTTTTTAACGAATACGGATTGAAGAGAACCACTTCGGGAAACACATGGATGGATAACCATATCGCATCGTTATACGTGAACCGTTTGGCATCTAAAATCGTGAAACTTAAGACGCATTGATCGTTTTGAATAGCGAGAAACCTCAGTTCGTTTTTGGGATTCTCCTTAAATGCATGAATGGCTTTATCCCCTTTTATGATGTCTTTAAACGAACTTCTTTTTATGTATGCAGACAAGGATTTGATTTTTTTCTGCCGATCGATTTGATAGAAAGCTTTCCAATCTTGATAAAGATCATTTGAGGGTGTTTCGATATCTGAAATGAGCACGTTTTTTTGTTGAAAGTGTTCTAAGATTCGGTTGATTTTTTCGTGTTGGATGATGGTGGATGGTGTTTGCATGTATGTGGCCTCCCTATTCGGTTTACATGCTTATTTTAAATCAACAGATGCTCATTATCCAGTGCGTATATGACCTAATTTAATCTGTTTTTGAATCGTCAAGATAATTCCAAGTGCAATCGATAGGTACGCAGCCATTAAGATGCGATATTGCTCAGGCAAAAGGAAAGTAATGGTGTGGGCTGGAATCCAGAAAAATGGGATGGTTTTGAAGATAACAAAAGAGACAAACGTTTGAAAATCAATATGGTTAATAACGGCTGACATCTTGACCAGTTTCATTTGGTTTAAGCGCCCTTGACCCAGTTCAATGTATTGATCGGTGATGCGATGAAAAAGCATAAATGAAGGAGCAAAAAAGAGGTTCATGATGGTGCTGATTAAAAGAGCAGTCAAAAGGGGTCCCAGTGCATCATGCCTTAAGGTCGGCAACAAACCAGACGTTTGGGCTGCGTTGACACCTTCAGCAAAAATCTTGAAGATAAAAACAAAGATCATGCCAAAAATACCCCAGAGTAGCGCCTTTAAATGTAGGCCTTGTGATCGGTATTGGCCTGTTTTAAAGCGATGAACCAACATCTCTCCAAGGGTAGCTAAATACGCCGTTTTAATGAATCCCATGCCATAAGGAAAGGCCACGGTTAACGAAACAAATAGACGGTGAGTGGTTGGCAACACGACAAAAAGACTAAAGACAAGAACGGCTACAAACCACATAATATCGCTGATTTTCATTGAATCTCCTCCTTGGAAACAACTAAGTTGACAAAAACCTCAGTCAATGTGGGATCAAATTGTGTGCCTTTGTGTTTGATGAGTTGGTCAATAGCGTAATCTTTACCCGGTGCTTTTCGATAACTTCGGTCAGATGTCATGGCCTCATAAGCATCGCATATCCCAATAATTCTGGCGTAATAGGGAATATTTTCTCCTTTGAGTCCATGAGGGTAGCCTTTACCATCCCAACGCTCATGATGATACAAGGCTGAATCCGCCAAAGACGAATATTCATCGGCTGATCTTAAGATTTGATACCCATTATCTGAATGAGTTTTGATGACGGAGTATTCTTCATCGGTCAACTTCCCGTTCTTCTTTAAAATATGATCGGGTATGGAAATCTTACCAATATCATGAACAAGCCCAGCTAATTCAAGCTCTTTGATTTGATATTCTGGCATGTTTAAGGCTATACCCATCTGCTTACACAACCTACTGACACGGATGGAATGCACTTCTTCTTCTCTGTATTTATCGTTTAGTGTTTTTAAAATGGTGTGAATCGCTTTTCCTCTAGCACTCTTTCCTTCGTAAATTTTGATTTTATACATGTTGTTTTCGGCTCGTTTGACGACCTCGTGCATGGATTCTTCTTCTTTTGTTTTTATCGCAAACCCGGCTGATACAGAGATTTGAATATGTTTAATTTTCTTTTTTTCACACGATCCGATAATGCGTTGCTTGATGGCTTCGATGTCTGCTTTTTCCGTATTGGGCATGATGAGAACAAACTCATCCCCACCAATACGGCAAGCTACATCGTCTTGCCTTAGGTGTTCATTTATGGATTGAGCAACTTCCATCAAAGCAAGATCCCCCATGTCATGACCGTACGCATCGTTTAGCAATTTAAGCCCATTTAAATCCATCATTAATATGCCTAATGGATAATACTGCGGGTGATCCAACTCCATGATTCGTGTTGAATAATACCGTCTATTCTTTAACCCTGTCAAGGCATCATGATGGCTATAGAACTCCAGTCGCTCTTCATACCGCATGCGTTGTGTGATATCGATGGACATTCCGGAGATCAAGACCGGTTGATGATCGACAATCAAAGAAACACGGGCTTTGCCCATCATCCACAACGGGTGTCCGTCCTTGTGTCGAATCCGATAGCTGGATTCACAATGAATGAAATCCCCTGAAACCATTTTTTCCATGTTTTCTTTTACAACGGAGTGATCATCCGGATGAACCAAGTTGAAAAATTTGGCTTGCGTAAACGGAAGCAGTTCTTCCAAATGATAACCAAGTTGATGTGCATAATGGTGATTGATTTCAAATAGACCTGTTCTTAGGTCAAATTCCCACGTCGCTGCTTGTGTGGCTTCAATGATGTTTTGAAGTTTTTGATGGCTTTCTTCAAGTTTTTTGGTTTGCTGCGTTTTTTCGGTGATGTTTCGGGTAATGATGACCACACCTTCTATCCGATCATTAAAGTGGATCGGTGCAAACGTCGACTCGAAAACAATGTCTTGGTGGTTGACATGGTAAAACCAGTTGACGATGGTTTTGTTTCCCATGTAGGCTTGATTCAGTTGATTGGTAATGCTCGAATCTACAAAACCAAAAATCTCACTCAAGGTTTTTCCAATCATTTCATTGGGATTTTCAAACCCTAAGGAAGCAATCCCTTGTCCATAAAACCGAACCAAGCGTTGATCAAGACCCAGTTCAACAATAAAATCTTGAGCGGAATCCAAAACATGATTTAAACGTTCACTGTCTTGTTTCAAGATCAACTCAACGTTTTTGGCTTCAGTGATGTCGCTGTAAATGGAAATGAATCGGCCTTTAGCCGAAGGATACGATGTCACATGAAAATACTTGTTTAGGGTTTGGTTATAGGATTCAAACGTAATGGTTTTCTGTTCCAATACCACTGAAGCTAAAATATCTAGTTTTCGCTTGTCTTCTGCTGGCATGACGGAAAAAAATGTTTGATTGATAAAGTCTTCTCTTTTCCTTCTAGTCAGGCGTTCAAACGCGTGATTGGCGTAAATGAATGTATAATCAACAGGAACGCCTTGGTCATCATAGACGAGTTCGTGTTCGGTCAAAGCGACCGACAAATTGTTTAGTAAGTTTTCTTTGTCCATCACCAATCGGTTTTGGTTGCGATTTGAATGCATAAATGCCATAACAATCAGCAGAAGGACAAAGGATGAAAGAATCGGTTGTATGGACAACTTTTGTTCGATGATGGTGTCATAGACGATATGGAACACCATTAATGATGTTGCAAATAAAACCACACGTCGATTGATGAGCACAATAAAAAGTACAATTGCAAGTGCATGTGTCATGATAACCATTTCGTGAAAAACATGATGGATATCAAAAAAGAGGGTCAAAAGAACGGGAATGAAAAACAGTATGTTACCCACGATGACTCTCATGTAATGTGTCTGGATTTTCCTTGGCAAAGTGGAATGTCCTCCTATCCTATCAAATTAATCAAATTATACCATGAAGACGACTTTTTTCGAGACAAGGCACAAAAAAACATTTGGATAGCCTCTCTTTTGAATTAATCTAAATAAAACGGGTTATTGATAATAAAAAACATAAATAAGAAAGATGGGTGTTGTAATTCTGTCCATCTTTCGCTAAAATGAATCTGTAAGATACAATAAATTGGAGGATTTTTCAATGCCAAGACGTATTACCGATGTTTGTATTGCATGTGGCGCATGTTTACCTGAGTGCCCAGTGGATTGCATTTCTGAAGGCGACATTTATGTCATTGATGAGGATATTTGCATTGATTGTGGAGCCTGCCAAGCAGTGTGTCCAACGGATGCGATTATCGAAGTTTAAACCCTAAGTAAGAACAAGGGAGCCGGTCTCCCTTTTTTCTTTAATTTTCCCATAATGTGTGAATAACTTGATGTCTTTGACAGGGATGTTTATACTAGGAATGAAGGAAGTGATTGAATGCAACAACTCAAAGTCTTTTATACCTATCACCCTGTGACGTTTATCCTATTGGCGTTAAACACCATCATGGTTTTATTGGTGATGTTTGATGGGGGATTTACCGTGGAAAATTTGGTAGGCTGGGGAGCAATCTATCCTCCGTTTGTCAAAAACGGACAATACTACCGGCTGTTGACAGCTACTGCTTTACATGGTAGCCTTATCCATTACTTTTTTAATTCGTATGTGTTGTATTATCTTGGGTCAAACATGGAAAAAATGGTGGGTTCATGGCGTTTTGGGCTGGTGTATCTGTTTTCTGCATTGGTATCCAGTTTGGCTGTGGTCTTCTTCGGTCATCCCAATGTGGTGACCATCGGTGCCTCCGGTGCCATTTTTGGTGTGATGGGAGGCATTTTGATGCTCACCATTCGAAAAAAAGAATGGTTCAATGAAAGCGCCATTCGTTCATTACGTATATTGGTCATCATCAATTTGGTGTTTACATTTCTTTTTCCAAACATCAGTATTCCCGGTCATTTGGGGGGGTTGGTTGCTGGATTAGTCCTCTTCTTGGTGTTTACACCAAACGAACCTTACTTTTTTCGATACTTAAGACACGATGATGATATGTACCATTAAAAAAGGACGAGATCCTTTTTTTTATTCATCGTGATTCATGGATGTGAGTAACGCTTGATAAAACTGAGTTTCATGCTCGTGTTCTTTCGTGTTTTTCTTGAATAAAGCGATGTTGTCCAATATAGCCCAACACACGTTTCTTAATGCATCAAGAAACGCTTGCTTTTTTTCCTTTTCGTCTTGAAGAAAATCAAACGACTCAAATGTGGAGAGCAACCAAGACTGATGAATGGGGGCTTTTTCGGCCAAAATGAGCAAGTCTTCATAGGATTGAGCCTCCATGAACTCATCCATAACGGGGGCGAGTCTGCCGGGTAAAATGAACATTCCCATGGCCTCAATTAAACCAATGCCCTCTTTTTTGATGTGGTGATATTCTGGATGAGCATGAAAGATCCCATCGGGATAGATGGCGTTGGTTAAGTTCGAACGAAAGACAAGATGAAGAATCCATTCATGATCCTTTTTATAGAGAATGGGGGCCATCGCATGATGCGGGGTATCTCCTGTCTTGGGGACAATGCCTAATGCAGGATTTTGATAGGTCTCAAAGTAGTGAAGTGCCCGATGGGCAAAATCAATAAGGGGCTCTTTGTCGGCTGATGTTAACCGAAGAACCGTTGCTGGCCATTCAATCGTTTCAACATTGACGTTTGGCCATCTGGTGCATTCCCATGTTCTTATGGGTTTTGCTTTCATCATGGGAAACATGATGTTATGCCCCCCTTGAAAATGAGCATGGGATAAAATGGATCCCCCAACGATAGGAAGTGCGGCATTGGAACCGACAAAATAATCTGGAAAGAGTTCAACGATGTCAAAAAGTTGCACCAAAGTGGTTCGATTGACCGTCATAGGACGATGAATCTTATCGATAAAAATCGCGTGTTCATGAAAATAAGGATAAGGCGAGTATTGCATAAACCAATCTTGTCCACCGAGCTTCATTTCTGCCACCCTTAGGGTTCCTCTTGGGGGCTGATTGCTTTTACCGAGGTAACCGACGTTTTCATAACATAAAACACATTTTGGAAATGTGACAGGTTTTGCCTTCAAAGCTTTCGCTATGTCTTTATTGTCTTTTTCCTCTTTGGATAAATTGATGGTCACGATGAGATCGCCCACATCGTATCTTCTGTTTTTAGCGATCTTCTCGGATTGAATATAATAGTTAGCTTGTCCGAGTCCAAACAAAAACCGCGTGGCTTTTTCGGGAGATTCTTGATGCAACATCCAAAATCGATGATTCACTTGATGTTGCGGTTCCGTCAACCACATAAACACCTGATCAATCATTCTATCCTGCTCGATAAGCGGTAAATCGTTAAAATGATGACGCATCACTTGAATCGCTTCTTGGATGGATGTGATCGAGTGATGAAGAGGATTGATTTGAACATGATGTCGCATTTTATGATGAATGTCATCGGCAATGGACGCATCAAAATCGAGGTGCTCTTTAGCATACTCGATAAGAAAATTTATGAGTTGATCAGTCATGATTCCTCCTAAAAGGGGTTTATGTGAGGGGTTAATCGATTTTTAAATTGTTTAAATAGTCTGTTGCATCTTGATACCCATACTCATAGAGCTTTTTGGCATGAGACGGGCTGAATTTTAGAACGGTTCCAAGGGTGTGCTTGTGGATAATTTCATGGAATTTAATGTCAGGATACTTTTGAGGAAAGAACCATCGAATCCGGTTTAAATGAATGACGAAAATTTCTTTGCAGCCCGCAGCGACCAAAGGTTTGACCGGTATGTTATCAAAGACACCTCCATCGAAATAGCGTTTTCCATCAATAATAACCGAAGGAAAAACAAAAGGAATTGAGCATGAGGCCATAATCGTATCCTTGACTTCTTCTGGATCTGTCAATTGGTTTAACGCGATATAATGCGCTTTACTCTCGTGTTTAACATAATGATCAACGGTTGATTTGACCATGTATCTAAAACCGGTTTCTTCCTCTCCAACTTCTGATATGGTCACGTAAACGTTCTTGTTCGCTAGTTTTTTAGGACTGACATGGTTCAAAAGAATGGCCTCAAAATCATCCATTGAATGAATCCCTTCAAAGAAAGCTTTCATTTTATCTTTAGAAAATTTTTCTAAGAAGGGTTTGGCTAAATCGAGGGTTTTCGTCGGAACATTAAACCATATTTTTTTGGCATTCTCAACCGATGAAGAGGCAACTAATGCAGCGTTAGCTGCTCCGATTGATGTCCCTGAAAAAACAACCTCACCATCGAGATAACCCTGTTCTTTCAAAGCAGCTAAAGCCCCAATTTGATAGGCACCTCTCGCTCCTCCACCGGTTAAACATATCCCAATTTTCATAAGCCCCTCCTAAACTTCATTTATTACGATTATACCACGTTTATTTTGTCTTGTCGTTGTGACTTTAAAGCTCCTTTATAAAGAGGTTCCAAACTCCATTGGAGCAACAACAAATCGACCCGAGTGAGAGTATGAATCCCCATATTTAGGCACTCCATCACCAAATAATCCACGTCATAGTCAAGATTATACCCATAATGATTCAACCACTGAACAAAAGTAGCATCGTCTAGACCCATAACAACACTTAATATTAGGACTTCTTTTTTAGTCGGATGAATGACCCCTTGTGAGAGCGCCATCAACCACGATTCATGAATGCCTGAATCCCTTTTTTGATTGACGGTTAAATCATGTGGAATCGCGAAAAGAGCGTCCTCTTGGTTTGGCCTTACTCTGGGCTTTACGCCTAATGATAACCGTTCTTTAAGGGTTTGATAAAAACTGGGTTCAATCTCAAAAAGGGAATCTTTTAAAACCAAATAAACGATCATTTCATGATGATATAAAAAGTTCTTAATCGCCTGAACGGCACAGTCATAGGCGATGTTTTTCGGGCATCCATAATAACCAGAAGAAATAAGTGGAAAAGCAATTGACGACAGATTGAATCGTTTGGCCAAATGAAGAGCGTTCTCATAACACGCCATTAATTGAAGCCGTTGTAACTCCTCTTTTTCTTCCCAAACGGGACCAACTGTGTGAATCACATATGGGGCTTTTAAACGGTAGCCTTGCGTGATGGCTACCTCCGATGTCGTTAACTCTCCAATCCTTCTTCTCGCGTGAATCAATTCTTCTCCAGCGGCTTTATGAATGGCCTCATCAAGGCCTAATCCAACGATTGGAAGCGGATCAGCTGAGTTGACAATGGCATCCACAGACAAAGTCGTAATGTCGGCTCTTAACACAATCAATGACATGTTAACCGCCTCCTACGAAGTGGGTAAAAATCACCTGATCTCCATCGTTTAACATGTGATTGATTCGGTTGAGATGCATCACTTGTTTTTGGTTGACAAAGATGACAGCGTGATAAAGATCATCTGGATTCATCGTTGGATTTTTCGATAAAATAGCCTGCATCAGGTCGCCCAACGTCGGGGCTTCTATTGTCATCTCGCTTAGGTGATACTTGCTGCGAATCAAATTCATAAACTTGACATGGATCACCTTGATTCCTCCTCTTCAAATAACACACGGTATTCGTGGTTTAGCGTATCACAAAAGAGGATTTTATTCACTAAAGCGTCTTTGGGACAGGTAAGGTATTTCGCATATTCAAGCACCATCATGTTGGCGATGATGGCGGGTGTGAAGGTTGGACTTTTCAAATCGTTTTCCATGCCTTGTTCATGAAGATGATAGAGGGACTCTAATCGATTTACATTGGGCAGTAAAATGCCCAATTGCCCATACCATCCCCCAATCGCGCCATGGACCAATGGAATGTTCAATTGGTGGGCTAACTGCTCTAAATAGCATTTAACGTTAGGCGAATCAACAGCATCAAAAAGCACATCCGGCTTTCGCAACATGCTCATGTCTAATGTTTCGATGCGTTGGTCGAATGTATCAATCCGTACCGCATGATGGATGTCCAAAAGGGCGTTTTTTGTCACATCGGTTTTCTTCATTCCAACCGTTTTTTCGGTGCAAAACACCTGCCGATTCAAATTGGATTGCGTAAAGTGGTCATGGTCCACCAAAATAAAGTCTGAAAATCCCAATCTCACCAAACTGTTGGCCAAATAGCCACCTAAGCCTCCTAACCCAACAATCATGACGGTTTTCTTTTGAAAAACATCCATATCGTTTAAGGAAAAAACGCCTCGGTTTTGATCGTATCTATCCATGGACAAACCCCCTTTCCTAATCCCATCTTATCATAAACCGAATGAAATGATGACCCAGGACAAGCAAAATGAAAATCGATTCCCATCCTCTTGTAAAACAAGTTGAAAAGGGTTATAATGTTTTCACCGATAAAGATAGAAGGTGAGTTCATGAAACGTTTCAATATGATCATCATTCCGATAATGCTCTCCATCAGCGTTGTCGTTTTCGCTTTGGCGTTTCTTGCTTTAGTTTTTGGCGATCAATTGGATCGGCAATACAATGTCATTGGGATTCGGGTAGCCACCTTGATTGTTGCATTTGCTTCGTTTGGTTCCAGTTCACTCTTTTCGATGCTTATCTTGATGCACAATAAAACGGTAACCAAAATGAACGATGACACCAACCGCCGTGCCGAGTTGTTTCGTGAACTGCAGTTTGCTTCTTCGAACTATTCCATCATCGAGTTTATGGACCGTATGCTTATTTACCCAGAATCAAGTCGATATGTTGAACGTTTCATTCATCGAGGAAGCAGCATGTTCCATATGTTAGAACACAACATTTCAGAACAGCACCTCTACGATCATCCTGAGGAATACCTCTATTTATCATTAAAAATACCGTTTCGGGTCATTGAAGGTAAAACCGTATCAACCATTACGTTTGATCGACTCAAGTTTGAAAGAGACACCTACGACTACTTGTTTGTTACCCCTAAAAGCTTAAACGAAAGCCGCTGCTTTCTCCTTTATAACGAGTTTACCAAACGAAACAACGTGATTATCAACATCGTGATACCCAAAACCAGCGATTTCTACGATTTGAGTTCCATCAACGTGTTTTCAAAGATTAAAATTCATATGAACATCACCAGTTTGCTTGGTGTCAAAGTCAAAGGCGTCAGTGAACTCTATTTCACAAACCCACAACAAATTGAAGGGGACGGCACCAATACGTATAAAATCAACTCAGCTAACTTCACCCTCATCGACATGCCAACCGTATCCCGATAAAAAAACACCTTGCTTAGGTGTTTTTATTTGATAATGTCATATGGCCAATCGAGGATTCCACCAAGGTCATAAACTTGATGATACCCCTGTTCAATCATATACCTTGCTGCATCTTGGCTTCTACTGCCGCTTCGGCAGTATAAAACATAGGTAAGATTTTTGTCTGGGCAAACCTGACTAAGCACATAAGGCATCCACTGAATGGGCAAAAGTTTCGCATCCGGTAGTCTTCCCATCTCGTATTCTTCTTGAGTTCGCACATCAAAAAGCACAAGATTGGGGTGTTGATTTTGTAACGCTAAAAACTGTTTAGGTAGAATCTTTTGATAACTCAAGACAGGTGTCACCCCATGTAAGATGCTTTTTCTGATTTAACAAAGAGCAACAAAATCACAGAAAGGATTAGTGGAATCAACAGCATCAAAACTGCCATGTTCGCGCCCCATGATGTAATCACAATCGCCATTAAAAAGGGGCTAAGAATGCCGGAAAATTTTCCAAAAACACTGAAGAATCCGAAGAACTCATTAGCCTTTTCAGTGGGCAACATTTTAGCAAAATAGCTTCTTGAAATCGATTGAATACCGCCTTGTGCACTGCCTACTAAGGCACCGACAACCCACATGAGCCAAATGGTATTCTCACCAATGAGTGAGGTAATAAAAACGGTTAAACCGTAAATAGCAATGCCATAAAAAATCATGGTTTTTCCACCAAAGCGTTTGGCAAGCTTTCCGTAAAGGATGGAACATGGAAAAGCGATCAGCTGAACCATGATAACAACACCTAAGAGAACCGTCACACCAACCCCTAGTTCCATCCCAATGGTGGTTGCTAATCGAATAACGGTGTTCACGACATCAATGTAAAACAAATAAGAGAGCATGAACAAAAAGATGAACCGATACGCTTTAATTTCAACAAACGTCCGATATAAACTTTTTAACGCCTGTGTCAAAGGCTTTTTTTCTTTTTCTATGTTGTAGCCTTGCTTGACATCTTTAAGCATGGGGATCGAATAAATGAACCACCATATCAAAGCAATCGAAAATGCAAATACAATGGTGATATACTCATAACGTGAATCTAAGAACCCAAGATTGACCAGTGCATAAGGTATAATAGCCACCATGAAGGGAATCATCGAACCGATGTATCCCCATGCGTAACCCGCCGAACTCACTTCATCCATGCGATCTTCTGTCGTGACGTCCACTAAAAACGCATCGTAAAGCACAATGGATAAATTGTAGCCGATGCTTGAGATGACAAACGCAATCAATAAAGCAATTACGGCCATCCCTGGGATTAGTAGCGCAAACCCACCCACTAAACCTAAAATCAAAAAGATGATGAAAAACTTCATTTTCATCCCGCGATAATTCGATAATGCCCCAATGATGGGAGATAAAATGGCATCTGTCAAAGCAATACCTGCGGTGACCAACATGAATATTTGAGCCCGATTCGCCACATTGGCTGCAATCGAACCGTAATAAATCGGAAACAAAACCGTTACAATCGTGAGAATATAGGCAGAGTTGGCCACATCGTATAAGATCCAACTTCTTTCCTTTTTTGAGAAACTCTTCAATTTGAACATACATTCACCTCTCAATCATGATATCACATTTTTCAACTATCGTATGCTTTGAAAATCAAAGGAGCATAAAAATAATAACAAAGGTCATGATTACCATAAAAATCAAAGAGATTAATGTGTACCTTATCACGTATTTTTTGGCTAAAAAACCATACTCATTGATGATGTACTTAAAGGTAATTAAACTAGCCAACGAACCAATCAGAGAACCCATCGCCCCTACATTGACGCCTAAAAGAAGCGGCGTCGAAAAGGTGCTTTCGGTAAACGTTGAAAGCAAAACAGCTGCTGGAACATTGCTGATCAACTGACTGGTGATTAAACCAGAAAAATAAACACGCGATGGGGCGTTTAAAAACCGGCTAAATAAGACCATCATCGAACTCGATTGGCCAATGTTTGAAGTAAAAATAAAGAAACTGACAAACGTTAACAAAAGCGGATAATCAACCCGTTTAAACAGGTGTTTTGAACTAAAGATTCCCAACAGGAGAGTCACCCCCAAGGTGATCCATTCAGGGATTAAGTGTAGTACACACAAAAAACCATTAATTAACAAGACGATGTAGACAAAAATACGATGATAAGTCACACTAGGCGCCGTGATGTTTAACACGGAACGTGTTTGAGGAATCAAAATGAAATTAAAAAGTGTCACCAAGACAAACCCCATTAGGGTAACTGGAAACATCACACCGAGAAATGAACGAAATGGAATCTGATAAAAGGCATATAAATAGATGTTTTGAGGGTCACCCATCGGTGTGAGGGCGCTTCCCATGTTTGCAGCGATGGTCATCAAAATGAGCAACGACACGATATGTTTTTCTTGATTGCTGTGTCGCATCACAAAGATGGCGAAAGGAACCAAAGTCAATAAGACCGCATCATTGGTAAGTATCATGGCCAAAAAAAAGGTGGTCCATACAATGACAAGGGTTATCCACGCTGTTTTTTGAAACAGCAACACCAGTTTGGTAGCAACAAAATCAAAAAAATGCGTCTCATAAAGGCCCATAACCGCTAGCATCAGGGTAAACATAATAATGAGAACTTTATAATTGATGGCTCCTAGAACTGAAACGCTTGGTGGCGTTACAAAAAACGAAATGAGTGCAAAAATAGCAGCGATAACAAACACTTTGTCCTTATAAAGATACGTCGATAATTTGCTCATTTTTTCACCTTTTTAGCCCCTGTCCAACCCACATTATAGCGCTTTTTTCTCAAAAAGACAGCCGTGTTTGATTTTTTCATCTCCTTTAATCTATCTTCATCTTTTCATAAGGATTTCCTATACTTTATGAAAACGCTTCACATAATCCTTCTTACATCTTTACAATACCCGTTCGGTTTGTTATGATGAAAGTGGTAAACACTTTTTATATACTTAATGAGTATATACGGTTAGGGAGCAACACATGTTGAATATCAAGACATACCTGATAAAACAGATGGTTCAATGATGGCATGTTGTTTTTTTTTGATTAAAAATATTATTTACATAAGGAGATAAAATATGGACAACATTAAAGTTATTATTTGGGGATTTGGTGCTATGGGCAAAGGCATGGGAGACATGCTTATGCAAAAAAAAGGGGTAGAGATTGTCGGCGTTTGTGACATGAATCCTGCCATTGTAGGCAAAAACATCTATGCCTTATTAGGGGTTCCATCAGAAAAGGAAGTCAAAATCACATCCGATATTGATTCCCTGTTGAAGCATACAAAAGCCGATGTTTGTTTAATCGCTACCGACAGTTTCATCAAAGCCACCTTCGATAAAATTATCAAAGTGCTCGAGCACAAAATCAATGTCATTAGTACCGCAGAAGAAATGGCTTACCCAATGGCTCAAGAGCCAGAGCTTTCAAAAGAGATGGATCGGGTTGCTAAAGAAAACCAAGTCACTGTTCTTGGAACTGGCATTAACCCAGGATTCATCATGGATTTGCTGGTCGTTGCACTTAGTGGAACCATGAAGCAGGTGGATTTTGTCGAAGCGAAACGAGTCAACAGTTTAAGCCCATTTGGTCCAGCCGTCATGCATGAACAAGGCGTAGGAATCACCATGGAAACCTATGAAAAGCGTGTAGCCGATGGTTCTTTAGCGGGTCATGTTGGTTTTCTAGAAAGTGTCTCGATGATTGCCCACGCATTAGGGGTTAAACTCGACGATTTCAAACAACAAATGAAACCAATCGTTACTTCCATCGACCGAAAGAGTCCTTATGGGGAAGCCAAAAAGGGCTGTCTTGCTGGTATTAACATGACAGGACAAGGCTATATCAATGAAAAAGTCTTCATCAACATGATTCACCCGCAACAAATCGAGCCAGAAATGGAGGGCACGCATACCGGTGATTACATTACCCTCAAAGGTGTTCCAAACATAAACATGTCCATCAATCCAGAAATTGATGGTGGAATCGGGACGATTGCCATGTGTGTCAATATGATTCCACATGTTATTAATGCTCGACCCGGTTTAAAAACCATGATTGATTTGCCTGTTCCAAGAGCTATATTGGGCGACATGAGAGAGCTCATTGAACAATAATAAGGAGGCCCTAATGATAAAAAAAGGGACTAAGGTTCAGATACAAAAACAGATTTTATCTGCTGATGAGCGATCATTCCATATTCCTGATGATACAAAAAAGACCCCTTTTATGATGTGGATTAAAGGCTATCTTTTGGAAGATGCAGCGATGCATCAGCCCTGCAGGATTCAAACAAAAACTGGGCGAATTGAACAGGGGATACTCGTGGATGTCAAACCGCATTATGCACACAGTTTCGGCACCTATGTTCACGTTTTAGATGATGTGTCTCGTCAAATTGAATGCGATATGGAGAAAAAGCGATGAACTATCACGATTTTATGAAAGAAAAAGATCGAATTATGCGCGCTTCTCTCCAAATGGATTACGGTTCCTATGAACGATCATCCATCGCGTTTGATTATGAGAAGTTATTAGACGATCAGGGGTATTCTTTGAAAGATGTCATTCGCATCCAAACCGAAAACAACATCGGAAATACGCCCATGCTGGAGTTAAAACAACTGACAGAATACGCAAGACGTTATGCGAAACCGGGTTATGGAGCTCGTATCTTTCTAAAAGATGAAGCCGCTAATTTGAGCGGTTCGTTTAAAGCAAGACGTGCCGCCATGAGCATACACCACGCCAAGAAATTGGGTTATCAAGGGGTGATTGCAGCCACCAGTGGCAATTATGGAGCAGCCGTTGCAGCGCTCGCTGCGCGTGCGGGCTTAAAGTGCATCATCGTCCAAGAATGTTATGATTCAAAAGGAATCGGCCAACCGGAAATCATTGAAAAAGCAAGAGCCTGTGAAGCCTATGGGGCCGAAGTGGTTCAGTTATCGGTGGGTCCTGAGTTATTCTATCAGTTTTTGAAACTATTGGATGAAACCGGCTACTTTAACGCATCTCTTTATTCGCCTTATGGCATTATGGGAATTGAGACATTGGGGTATGAAATCGCATCAGAAATCCACGACATGACCGGTCAATTTCCGGATATGGTCATCTGCACCAATGCCGGTGGTGGAAACCTAACCGGTACAGCCAGAGGGTTAATTAAACGAGGCGCTACTCAAACAACAATCGTAGCAGCCAGTGTCGATTTATCGGGTTTGCATATGGCTTCTGACAACGATTTTAACCGTAAGTCGTTTACAACAGGGCACACCGGTTTTGGTATTCCCTTCACAACGTTTCCCGATCGTTCAGATGTACCAAGGAGTGCAGCTAGACCTTTTCGATATTTGGATCGTTATGTCTTAGTCAATCAGGGCAGTGTGTTTTATATCACCCAAGCATTGGCTCAACTTGAAGGCATGGAACGTGGTCCTGCTGGCAACACCAGTTTGGCAGCCGCGTTTCATTTAGCGCAATCCCTGCGTGATCATCAAATCATTGTCGTTCAAGAAACCGAGTATACCGGAGCAGGAAAACATATGAATGCTCAACTTTCCTTCGCGATGTCAAATGGAATTGACTTGTTGCTCGGAGACCCTTTAGATGAAAAACCAGGAATCAACATCATCTTCCCCAAAGATGGTTCTTACCTAAAAACCAAAGAAATTCCTTTGGATGATTTAAGAAAATCCTATTTGAAGCGGTACAAAGACACATCCTTAAGTCCCGATGATCTGGTTTATCTTGCAAAAGAACTAAAAACATCCGAAGACCACATTAAACTATTACTGGAGGCGTTAAACCATGAAACAAAGACATGATGATTTTGATAAACGTAGTGTTCACTTAAAATCGTATTCAGATGCTGAATTGAAAGATTACTTCTTCCGTTTGATCGACCAATTGGTTGATCCCCTTTTGGATATGGCTTACGAGCATACCACCTCAGCCATCGAACGAAGCGTTTTGATGCGCATGGGATTTTCAAGCATTGAAGCTAAAGCCATTACCGATGTTCTATTTGAACACGAGCTGCTGGCTTATGGTGCTGGTCATATTGTCTTCCTTTATTCAAAAGAAAAAGAACTAAGCATCCGTGAAGCGGGTTTATCGCTTTTAGAGACAAACGACTGGTTGTTCATTAAGGAGGTACTCGATCGTGATTAAGCCCAATGAAAAACTAAACATCCGCGAAATTCTCAAGGATTTAGATCAGTATCGTCCGAGACGAAAAGGCTGGACATGGAGAAAGGCATCCCCTCAACAAATCGGGCCTTTTCTTTACGAACAAGCAAGCCCTTCTTTGAAACACTTTATTCCTCTTCCCAGTGCACGTCATCTCAATGACATTGATCCCCAACCTGATTGTGTTATTACCACAGAAATTGCCTCTGGTCGATTTGAAGATGACATCCGTAGAATGCGCATGTCCGCTTGGCATGGTGCCGACCATATCATGGTAATCCGGACAGCCGGTCAATCGCACATGGATGGTTTGCTTGAAGGAACACCTCAAGGCATCGGGGGAGTCCCCATCACACGTAAGCAAGTACGAGCCCAACGAAAAGCCCTTGACATGATTGAAGATGAAGTCGGCAGACCCATCAATTACCATTCTTATGTCTCCGGGGTTGCCGGTCCCGAAATTGCAGTCATGTTTAATGAAGAAGGTGTCAATGGGGCTCACCAAGACCCTCAATATAACGTGCTATACCGAAACATCAACATGATTCGAAGCTTTGTCGATGCTGCAGAAAGCAAGAAAATTATGGCACATGGAAAGATTGCTCAAATTGATGGAGCACATAACGCGAATGCCACTGCACGCGATGCTTGGAAAGTTATGCCTGAACTATTGGTTCAACACGGCATCAACAGCCGTTTTAGTGAACGTATCGGAATTGCACCCGATTTGATTTGTCTTTCAACCGTTCCACCTGCTGCACCTCCTTCACCGGATTTAAAGCTGAATTTGCCTTACGCCATTGCGCTTCGTGAATTTTTTAAAGCGTACAAGATGCGAGCTCAAATGAACACCAAATACATGGATTCATCGACACGTGAAGCCACCGTAACACATGTGTTAAACTTATTGATTTCTCGACTAACTTCTGCTGATATTCAATCCACCATCACTCCGGATGAAGGTCGCAATGTGCCTTGGCATATTTATAACGTTGAAGCCTTGGATACCGCTAAGCAAGCCTTAGCGGGGATGGATGATTTAATGGGCATGTTGGATTTCCGTCAAGATGGCTATTTGATGAAAACCAAACGAGAGCTTCAAGAACGTGCTGTTCTTATGCTTGAAGAAATCCTTTCAATGGGTGGCTATTTCCAAGCAGTTGATCAAGGCATGTTTGTCGATAGTGGGTACTATCCACAACGAAATGCGGATGGCATCACACGGAAAATTGATGGAGGCATTGGTGCTGGAACCATCATCAAGCGCCACAAAAAGTATTTAGCGCCTGTAACCGCCCATTATGGATATAACAATGTTGAACAATACAACCCCTCATTAAAAGACAACCCAAGCGGATTGATGGGTGGTTGTACGTTTGAAAATCCAGATTTGATTCAATACATTGATGAGCTGGATCCAAATGATAATGTCAATACCCGTTTGGACGAAAACGAAGTCTACCGCAGCACCACGCAGCTAAAGCCCGAAGTTCAATGGCTGGGTGATGGTGTGATTACTGTTGACTTGTTTTTCCCAACCGATGTCGCTACTGCAGAAGCAGCAGCTTTAGTCGTTGGTGAAAAAATGAACTTAGAACAAGTCGAAATCATTCATAAAGAGGTGCTTCACCCAAGCGAAGGTACCCGTATTCAATTCAAAGGAACCGTAGGATTTTCAATTGATCAATCCCAATTGGTTTTGCCGAAAAAAGAAGAAACACTTCCTGATGAAGACATTTTTGAGTATGCTAAAACGCATTCGATTAAGGTTATCGCCGGAACCGGTGGTAGCGATGAACACAGTGTCGGCATGCGTGAGATCTTGGATATTAAGCATGGTGGTGTTGAAAAATATGGCATTCCTTACCAATACTTAGGAACCAGTGTTCCGATTGAAAAATTTGTTGATGCGGCCATTGAAACCCATTCTACCGTGATTCTGATCTCGCTTATCATTTCACATGATGACATTCATTATAAGAACATGCAGAAACTTCATGATTACGCCATTGAAAAAGGTGTTCGTGATCGTTTGATTCTCATAGCTGGTGGAACACAAGTCACGCCTGAAATCGCCACTAAATACGGCATGGACCAAGGATTTGGACGCGGCACTAAAGGCAAAGATGTGGCCAGTTTCATCATCAAAAAACACCGGAAAATGTATGAAAGTTGATTGTTTGGTCGCTGAAATCGGCAGCACCACAACGGTTGTCAATGCGTTTCAAATCCACCGTGATCCCGTTCGGTTTTTGGGTCGCGGGTTTCACCGTACCACGGTTGAATCGGATGTAACCCTAGGATTAAATGCAGCGATAAAGGATTTAGAAAACACCTTAAAGGTTGAAAAAATTGAATACGACCTATTGTTCGCTTCTTCTAGTGCTGCAGGGGGGCTCAGGATGACCGTTCACGGATTGGTCTATGATATGACAGCAAAAGCAGCCAAAGAGGCTGCGTTAAACGCTGGTGCCAACATTCATCTGATCACCTCTAATCATTTAGAGGCCGATCAAATAGATGCCATTAAGGCGATTAAGCCAAACATTGTGGTGATCTCAGGCGGCACCGATTACGGAGACCGCGAGGTGGCTTATCAAAATGTATTAAGGCTTGCACCTCTTGGATTTCCCATCATCTACGCTGGCAATGTGACTAATCAAGCCCGTATTAAAGAACTCGATATCCCTTGGCTAAAAATGGTTGATAATGTGTATCCCCATGTCGATGATTTTAATATCTTACCCCTTAGAAAAGCCATATATGAGACTTTTGAAGAAAACATTATCCATGCTAAAGGCATGAAAAACATCTTTAAGATGGTCAATAAAACCATTATTCCAACACCAGGTGCTGTCATGGATGCGACCCTGTTATTAAACGACATGATTGAGCATGTCATCACTTTAGATGTTGGAGGGGCGACCACGGATGTTCATTCCGTATCAGAGCCTAGCCCAGCCTATCTCAAGTATTTGGATGGCGAACCACGATTTAAACGCAGTGTCGAAGGTGATTTGGGTGTTTTTGTTAGTCGTCCTATGGTATTGGATATGATTTCTGATCGGGAGATGAAACACAGACTGAACCTCTCAATCGATCAAGCCAAAGCTATTCTTCAAGGTGAACCCTTCATTCCTCAAACGGATCTTGGGAAAGAACTGATTGACTTTCTAACCGAAAAGTGCGTTCATTTGGCATTCGATAGGCACATCGGTTCTTTAAAGCAAGTTTTCACAACAACAGGGGTAAAGCTCATCCCACAAGGCAAAGATTTAACGCTTGTGAAAGCCATCTTTTTGACTGGTGGTGCGTTGATTCACGCCAAAGATCCTGTCCGGATGGTGACCTCGTATTTGGCTAACCAAACCACTAAGCTTGCTCCAAAACCATCCACACCGGTTTTTATCGATCACGATTATATTTTTGCCTCTGTTGGCGTTTTATCCTCAGCATACCCCGAAGCAGCAAAAAAACTGCTCAAACAAAGCTTAAGATGGGAGTAACTCTATGTACCCAAAGGTTTTAATCCATGTCGATAAATACCAGAATAATCTTAAAATGCTTTTGGACACCTTCCATTCAAAAGGCTTTTCAGTGATGGTGGTATCAAAAGTTTTTGGTGCAGATCAAAGGTTAATCGAAGGTATCAACGCGTCTTCTGCTGATTTTATTGCCGATTCACGAATTCAAAACTTAAAATCGATGACCACTACGAAACCCAAAGTCTTATTAAGGCTTCCTCAGATGAGTGAAATCAAAGCGGTCATTCGTTATGCCGATATCTCCTTAAACGCTTCGCTTAAGACCATCCTGAAACTAAATCAAGAGGCCCTAAGACAAAACAAAGTGCACAAGATTATTTTGATGATCGATATCGGCGATTTACGGGAAGGCATCTACTATCGAGATTTTGATGTGTCCATCATCAATCAGATTTTATCACTCAGCAACATCAAACTTGCAGGCATTGGAACCAATTTAACCTGTTACGGGGGGGTCATTCCAACGTATGAAACCATGAAAAGGTTAGATGATATCCAACGCCAAATTGAACAATCCTTTTCGCTTAAACTTTCGTTAATCAGTGGTGGCAATTCATCGATTTACCCGTTTATTGAAAGCGATGAGTATCCGAAAAACATCAACAACGTTCGAATTGGCGAACTTCTCATTTTAGGGCGTGAAACATCGTATGGTACTCCTGTTTTAGGACTCTATGATGATGTGATTACGCTTCAAGCCCAAGTGGTTGAAACAGCCAATAAACCTTCAGTTCCTGAAGGGCTTCTAGGACTGAATGCGTTTGGAGAACCTGTCTCATTTGAAGATCGCGGCTTATTGAATCGCGCTATTTTAGCGATTGGCAAACAGGATGTTCATCCCGATCATCTAATTTGTCCTAAAGGCATTCACATTTTAGGTGCATCAAGTGACCACCTTATTGTAGAGATTCAAGAAGAACAAACGCTTGATATCGGTGATGTTCTTGAATTTAAATTGACGTATGGTGGAATCTTAAGCCTTATGACGTCCAAATACGTGAGGAAAACTTATGTCTAAACCCCTTAGACCCACTTGGGCAACGGTTAACTTAGACGCGTTGTGGCAAAATTACACCACATTCAAAACGGCTTCAAACAAAGACCTTATTCCGGTGATTAAAGCCGATGCATATGGACACGGCGCAAAAATTGTTTACCGTTTCCTTTATGAAAAGGGTCTTCGTTATTTCGCAGTATCTCTTGTTGAGGAAGCTTTGGAACTTCGAGCATTAGGATTGGATACCGACATTTTGGTGATGGGAGCCTGTTTGGCCGATCAACTGGAACTCATCCATGCTCACAACTTGGTCATGACTGTTTATGATTTAGAGATGCTTAAACACGTAATGGCCTGGAAGAAACCCCTTCGCTTTCATCTAAAAATCGATTCAGGCATGCGACGATACGGACTTTCGCCTTCTTTCGAAACACACCAAATCATTTCTGAAATCATAAACTATCCACACTTAAAATTTGAAGGGATCTACTCCCATTTCGCAACCGCTGATTTAGATGATGACTTCTACCAAAAACAACTGGATGTTTTCTCTTCTTTCGTTAGTGACTTAAGTATAAAACCCCCGATGATTCATCTATCGAACTCCTCGTCCATTCATAAACATGAAAAGACATTCGATTTTACGACACACGCACGATTAGGGATTTCCTTATACGGTCTATCGTTGGATGAAAGTCATCCACCTTTGATTCCTGTCATGTCCCTGATGAGCCGAATCGTCCAAATTCAATCACTTAATCCTGGGGATGGCCTGGGTTATGGTCAAACCTATCAAGCCAAGTCCCATGAACGGATTGGACTTATTCCAATTGGTTATGCCGATGGTTGGATTCGAAAAAATAAACATCATGATGTATTAATTAACGATAAGCGTTATGCTTTGGTCGGCAATATCTGCATGGACACCAGCTTCGTCAAAATCGACTCTTCGATTCAAAAGGGCGATACCGTTATCCTTTTTGGATCATCCCTGAGCGTTGATGAAGTGGCTATGCGTCTTGAAACAATTCACTATGAGATTCTTACTACGATTACCAAACGGGTCCCCCGAATCTATATAAAGGATGGTCAAACCTATGATCCATGTTAAATCTGAAATAGGAAAACTCAAAACGGTGCTCTTGCACCGCCCCGGTAAGGAGATTGAAAATTTAACCCCTGATTTGCTTGAGAAACTGCTATTCGATGACATTCCTTACTTGAAAGTTGCTCAAGAAGAGCATGATTTTTTCGCAGATACTCTGAGAAAAGAAGGAGTTGAGGTGCTCTATCTCACCGATATGCTTGAAGAGACTCTTAAGCTGCACCCCGAGTTAATGGACAATTTCATTAACAGCTTTATCGAGGAATCAAAGATTAAATCCGCTTCGCTTAAAACCACTTTGTTCCTCTATTTAAAGCAAAAACCCATACATCAGATGATTGAACAGATGATTCAAGGCATCCGAACGCATGATGTGGATTTCAGCAAGAAAAACTCCATTATGGACATGCTTGAAGATGAATATCCCTTTTATACAGACCCTATGCCTAACCTCTTCTTTCAACGTGACCCTTATTCAAGTGTTGGAAACGGTGCGGCCATATCCAAAATGTCCACACAAGCCAGACAACGTGAAACGTTATTTTCAGAATTTATTTTGCACCATCATCCGCGATTTAATGGAACCAAGCACTTAATGGCGTATCATCGAAACAACCGATACCCCATTGAAGGCGGTGATATCCTGGTCTTAAGTTCTTCTGTGGTCGCTGTGGGTATTTCAAAAAGAACCGATCCCAGAGCCATTGAGGCATTTGCTGAAAACCTCTTTAAGCAGCAGCCGTCTTATACCACTATTTTGGCGGTTAATATTCCCAAATCCAGGGCATTCATGCATCTTGATACCGTCTTCACCCAATTGGATTATGACAAATTCACCATTCATCCAGGGATCGAGAAAGTTTTGACTGTCTTTGAAATCACGCCCAAAGAAAACCATTTAAACATCCAAAAAATCTCTGATAAAATCGAAAACATTTTGGAAAAGCACTTGAAAAAACCCATCACATTGATTCGATGTGGAGGATTGGATGCGATTACAAGTGTTCGAGAACAATGGAATGATGGGGCCAATACATTGGCGATTGCACCGGGCAAAGTGATCGTCTATGACCGCAATCATGTCACAAACAGCATGCTTAAAAAAGCAGGCATTGAAGTGTTAGAAATCCGATCAAGTGAACTCTCTCGAGGACGTGGTGGCCCACGTTGCATGAGCATGCCACTTGAGCGAGAAGATATATGACAAAAGGAGAAAAACAGATGAAATTTAAAGGCAGATCGTTGTTGACCTTGCTCGATTACACCAAAGAGGAAATCCAATACCTAATCGACTTGTCAGCACAACTCAAAAAAGAGAAAAAGGAAGGCATCCTTCATCGCCATCTCGTGGGTAAGAACGTGGTCCTTCTTTTCCAAAAAGATTCGACTCGTACCCGTTGTGCGTTTGAAGTCGGAGCCATGGATTTAGGAATGGGTGTTACCTATTTAGGCCCACAAGGATCTCAAATGGGTAAAAAAGAATCCATCAAAGATACCGCTCGTGTTCTTGGTGGAATGTATGATGGCATCGAGTTTAGAGGGTATTTACAAAGCGATGTCGAAATGTTGGCTCAATATTCAGGGGTCCCTGTGTGGAATGGATTGACCGATTTGTATCATCCCACCCAAATACTGGCTGACTTTTTAACCATTCAAGAACATTTTGGCCATTTGAAAGGCATTCGCTTCGCTTATTTTGGGGATGCCCGCAACAACATGGGGAATTCGTTGATGATTGGTGCAGCGAAAATGGGCATGCATTTTCATGCTTGTGCGCCTCAATCGTTGTGGCCTGAATCCGCGTTGGTTGAAAAATGTCAAGCCATCGCTAAAGAAACTGGTGCAACATTGACGTTTACCGAAGATCCGATGGTTGGAAGTCATCAAATGGATGTCATTTACACCGATGTTTGGGTGTCTATGGGCGAACCCAAAGAGGTATGGGAAAAACGTATCCAAGCGTTACACCCTTATCAAGTCAATCAAGCCATCATGAAAAATGCACAACCCAAAGCCATCTTCATGCATTGCTTACCCGCCTTTCATGGCACAGATACCGAAGTGGGCAGAGAAATCGCTGATGCGTTTAAGGACCTTTACCCCGCAGTTTCTAAGGGCGATTTGGAAGTCACCGATGATGTGATTGAGTCGCCTCAAAGTGTTGTTTTCCAAGAAGCTGAAAACCGGATGCATACCATTAAAGCGGTTATGCTTGCTACCTTGAGGGACTAATATGTCACGTTATGTTATCTCTTTAGGGGGAAACGCCTTAGGAAATACCCCGGCCGAGCAAAAAGCGTTATTAATGTCCGTTGCTGATGCATTATACCCTTTGATTGAAGAAAATCATGACATCGTGATTGTTCATGGAAACGGTCCACAAGTTGGAATGATTAACCTTGCCTTTTCTACTTCTGCTTCAGCACCTCTGATGCCTTTTGCAGAATGCGGCGCTATGAGCCAAGGGTACATCGGGTACCACATTCAAAACGCTATTTATAATAAAATGCATGAAAAGGGACTCAAAAGGCCCATCACCACGCTTGTTTCACAAGTGGTCGTGGATAAGATGGATACGGCGTTCCAAAAACCAACCAAACCGATTGGTAAATTTTACACCAAAGAAGAAAGTGAGCAACTCGCACTCCAGCACGGATACACCATGGTTGAAGATGCAGGACGGGGCTATCGACGCGTGGTTCCAAGCCCAAAACCGATCGACATTTTAGAAAAAGAAAGCATCCTTGCGTTACTTAAGGAGCATCATCTTGTGATTGCAGCTGGTGGCGGTGGGATTCCTGTGATTCATGAAAATGGACACCTTGTGGGTGTGGACGCTGTGATTGATAAAGACTTCGCGAGTGCAAAAATGGCGGAAATCATCGAAGCCGATGCCTTAATCATTTTAACCGCTGTGCCGAATGTTTATCTCAACTACAACCAACCGGATCAAATCAGTCTTCATGACATTACCGTTGCTGAATTAAAACGTTATTTAGGTGAACGTCATTTCAAAGCGGGTTCGATGCTTCCTAAAATTGAAGCGTGTCTATCCTTTACAGAGCGGACACACAAAAAATCCGTGATTGCTTCCTTGGAAGATGCCGAACAAGCGCTACACGGAAAATCTGGAACCATTATTTCTTACTAAAGCACGAAAGTGCTTTTTTTTAATCAAAAAGGGAGTTAGCGAACTCCCTTTTCCTCATCTTTATGCGGCTTCTTTCTTAACGTCTTCGTAAAACTCAACTACGGCCATTTCAATGAATGGCGCAATATAAATAATAGCAATGCCAAATGTGAAGATTCCTAGGATAAACCACCCAATATAACCCAAATACAATCGAAAGAGTTTCATCTTATGCCCTTTCATCATGTTCCGGCTTTGTGTGATGGCATCAACCCCTCTAATGGAAGGATTATCTTTAATGATGTAGAGTGTCATCGCATAACTGAAACTCTTTATGATGCCCGGAATCACGAATAACAACGACCACAAAAACGTGAAGACTCCTTTTAGGATGAAGCCGATAATCGCTGGTTTTAAATGGTCTCTAAAACCCATCACTAAATCTGCATGATCAACTTTTTGTTCTTCTCTTAACCGGGTAAAGAAAAAGATAAGGCCAATGTAGAGCGGTCCAGTAAGAAGGATGGCTGCCCAGGCAAGCGTAGAACTGATGACCAAATACACCAATACAGCGGCGATCACCGATTCAAACCAAAGCGGTTTAACTAAGTTTTTCGCCTGTTGTCTAATTTCAGAATTGGTTCTCATAAAGCATCTCCTTTTTTATTTCATTTTATCATATTTTGAGAGACAAGGGAAAATCCTTTTGAATGGCTAGTCCGCAAGTGTATCCCGTCGAAAAAGCAATCGTGAGATTGAATCCTCCGATAGGGCCATGAAGATCTAAGAGTTCCCCAACGACATAAAGACCTTTAAAATTTTTGACTTCCATCGTGTTGGGATCTATTCCGCGCGTTAAAATGCCCCCTTTATTGACATAAGCCTTTTCCACGGACTCTACTTTATCCATATCCAAAGGAAACTGAATGATGCGGTCCTTAAGAAGGGTTAACTGTGAGGGTGATAGTTGGTTCATCTTCACGTGGGTTAAAGAAAGAGCGTTCATTAGGTAGGGGACTAACCGCTTTTGCATCAGGTGTTCGAGTGTGGTTTGGAGGGATTGTTGTTGGATCATCCCTTGTTTAAGCATCTTCTCCACATCCAAAGCGGATTGAGAGGTTAAGGAAACGCCTAACGTGACTGGTTTTTTTGAGGCCATTTCAAAAAGTTCTTCAGAAGCATGGTAAATGACTGGACCTGATAACCCGAAATGCGTAAAGAGCAAATCGCCTTGATATTTCTTTTTTGATCCTTTTACCACAACCTGTGTGTTTTTTATGCTGATTCCTTGGAAATGCTTGATGGGAGACTTAAGATAAAGATGCGTTTCAGCTGGAGAAAATGGCACAAAAGGTAGACCCATGTGCTCGGCAAATAGAAGCCCTTCCCCATTACTTCCTGTTTGAGGAAACGCTTTTGAACCCATCGCCAACACCAAACGACGCGTTTGGAAGTTTTCCAGTTTCGTCTGGATTTCGTATCCTCCTGAAATCTTATTAATGTGAATCACATGCTGTCGATAAAGGATATTTCGTTTGTTTATATCCCTGAGTAAAGCGTCTAAAACGTGTTGACTGGCATGGGTTTCAGGAAAGTACTTAAATCCATCTTCTAACACGAGATTGAGTCCTTTTTGACGGAAAAAAGAAACAATTCCTTCTGTGTTCATGTTCCCAAGCGATGGATAAAGAAAGCGTCGATGTCGCAGGGTCAAAGCTTGGATAAAAGCATCATTGGATAACCGGTTAGTCACGTTGCATCGTTTGTTGCCGGTTAAAAGCAGTTTAATTCCTGGACGGTCATTTTTCTCTAAAATGCGATAATCTATCTTAGCTTTTTCTAAAACATTGGCCACCATCAATCCCGATGGTCCAGCGCCTATAATGATGACATCATGCATGGTGTTCACCTTCTAACACTGATAACGCTTCAAGGCTTCCTGAAGCGATATTGAGCGCAATTTTTTAACCGCTATTGGAACGGATAACGTGTATAAGATGAGCGATAATACCAACCCAATAACTAACTTGTAAACCGTTAAGGTCATGGGGAAAACAAGCCCATAAAGCGAAACCAAGTACCATGTCAAGGCTTCAAAACTAAGAAACGCTATGGGCACCGTGCCAATAAATATCATGAGGACATAACTCAAATAACTACGGATGAAAACCCGGTGAATTTCAGAATCGTTATACCCAATTACTTTAAAGAGACTAATATCATAAAGATTGGATTCCAAAGACAACAGCATGATAATGATAAAAATGGCCATCCCAATTCCTAAAGATCCGATAATGAGAACATAACTCATAACGTCTCCCATTTGAGATAAATCTTGAGATTGATTTTGAAGATCCTTCATGTCAATGGTCATTAAATAATGCTGTGACGGTTTTTCTTGAGTCAAAATAACATGATAATAATCTTTAGACAGGCCTTCTGTGAGCAAAAACGATAACGCTTCTCGATTGATATACGCTTTAGATGCCCCATACTCTTCTTGAATGCCTAACACCTTCAACCGAACATTAATTCCGCCGTAACTCAAACTGACGATATCGCCAACTTTATACCGATGCTCGATTTGCAAGGACCGTGTGATAATGATCCCTGGTTGTTCCAACAACGAGGTGATGTTTTTGTTTTTTTGATAGAGCGGATGAAAGGCGTTGTTTGCATCTAACCCCACTAATGTGATGGGTTGCTGATTCAATTTTACAAATGGCAACTCAATCATTCGATCATACTGAATGGTTTCCAAAGGACACGCGTCTTGTGGCATGCAGTAACTCAAGTAGTGATAGTCTGTGTTTTCAAAATAGCGTTTGGTCATATCATCCATGACCCCCACCATGGATAACGAAAGCAAAATCATATAAATCGATGTGAAGATTCCCATGGCAAATACCATGAATCGAACAGGATTTCGCGTGATGTAAGCCGATTTCATTCGATTGAGTAACGATTTACGCCCGAAAGCAAACCCAGTTCTTTTGATAGGTCGTGGCGGTTGAATCACCGGTTGAATAAGCCCCAAAGGACGCACACTCAAGATACGACGAATCACAAAGAAACCTAAGAGAAGCAAAACCGATGCCGGCATGAACAAACTGGTGATGATGACATTCGCTTGATGCGTGATGACGGCATTGGGCAGCAAATAGATGGATCCATAGAGGGTCTTTAATGGCTCGGCAAGCCAAAATCCCAATGCGTATCCAATGAGAAGACCTGGAATCGAAATCGCCAATATGAAAAACAAATAAGGGGCCATGATTTCGTGATTTCGATACCCAAGCGCTTTTAAAACACCGATGGCTCCTCGCTGTTCATTAAGAATTTTAACAACCATTAACGCAATGATAAAGACAGCCATAAGGGCTATGACTAAACTTAAAACCAATCCCATTCCTTCCCCACCTTTTAATTCTTCATAAATCGCACCACTTCGCATGGTGTTTATGGTGGATTGAATGTGAAGCACAAAAGGCAAGTGGTGAGCTTTAAAGTCCTCATCGCGATAACTTCCTGACTGGATGATGCCCGCAAAATAGATTCCAAACAAGCCTTCTAACTGATCAAATGATGCCTGAGACACCATAGCCAATCCTCTTGTTTGGCTGTTAATGATAAGCGTGTCTCCAAAAATAGCCAGCGTAAAATCCGGAAATAAAACATAACCTGTAACGTGATAGGTTTGACCTAAAAGATCCATCGATTCCCCAATGAACCATCCATTGGCCTTGGCATACGTTTCGTTTAAAACAATCTCATTTTCCGCGATAGGTTTACGTCCCTCTGTGATAAATGATTGATTAATTTGATTGGCATCGCGTATGACACGAATCGTATGTTGAGTTCCTTCATGATGCTTATAAATGTCTTTATAAAGGCGTTCTTCAATCAAGGTTTGACTAAATTGGTTAACGAAACTTTCTTTTCTTCGCTCAATGAGGGAAGCAAACAAACTGGGTTGATCTTGGAATAAGTCCCTTAATGAAGAGCTGCTATCTAACCCGAAAAAAATAACCTCATCTTCGGTTGTAGTATCCATAATGGTCACATTGAAATCTTCTTGGACATACGCCTTTAGATACGCCTCTGTGGGTGCCTTGATGGCTTGAATGGAGTACGTCATGCTCACATAAATTAACGAACTCATCGCAATGATGATGGCAAGCAAGACAATTTGAAGCCCTCTTCTTTTTAAGGTGTTGATGACGTTTTTGTAGAGCATAATCAACTCCAAGACAAGACGGATGCATCCGTTTTTTCTAAATTGATGACGTTTTCAATAACCCGTCCAGAGTTCATCTTTATGACCCGATCAGCAATCTGTGTAATCGCTGGATTGTGTGTAATTAGAATGATGGTGGTTTGATAACGTGTGTTAAGGTCTTGTAGCAGTTTTAGGATTTCTTTTCCATTGGTTTCATCTAAAGCTCCTGTGGGCTCATCACACAGCAAAACAGAGGGTCTCTTGACTAAAGCTCGAGCAATGGAGATCCGCTGTTGTTCTCCTCCAGACATTTGATGGGGGTACTTGTCTTTGATCGCACTCAATCCCACTTGATCAATCAACACATTAACGTCCATCGGGTTTTTAGAAATGTAAGCGCCAAGTTCAACGTTTTCGGTCCCGGTCAGTGTTTGTAGTAAATTGTATTGCTGAAAAATGAACCCCATGTGTTTTCGTCTAAACTCTGTAAGTTGTTTCTCATCCATCAAATCCAATCGCTTTTCTTGGATGGTAACATGCCCTTCAGAGGGATGATCTAACCCACCCATTATATTTAGCAACGTCGATTTACCGGATCCAGAAGGTCCTAAGACAACAACAAACTCCCCTTCTTCGATGGTTAGATTAACTGAAATGAGTGCTTTTGTTTGAATGACTCCGTTATCGTATGTTTTCGTGACAGATTCTAGCTTGATGGCCATGTTATCCTCCTATGTAAGGCTTTAATAGTGCTTTAATTTTCTTTGTTGCTCGTTGTTCAAAATCAAAGTAGGTTCGGTTTTGTTCATAAAGATAGAGAATAAACTCGGATGCGACAACCGCATAGATGATTTCGGATAGGTCGTTTGGTGTCATCAAATCATCATTGAAGACCAACAACCGTGAAAACCGTTGATTTAAATCTTCGATATACCGATAATCTAAAGCGACCAATCCGTCAAACAGTTTCCGGTTTTTTTTCGCAAGCCTTAAGCTAGCCGTCATTAAATCCATTAACACGGGTTTGCTGAATGTTTTCATTTTGTTGATGGGCTTTAAGATGATTTCAATCAGGATGTCTTCTTTCATTTTGCTAGTGGAATCCAAAGAATCCTCAAAGGTAGCCATCTTCTCAAAGACAGATAACAAGATGGCTTCTTTGCTATCAAAATAATTGAATAGTGTGCCTTCGGCAATATGACACGCTTTGGCAATCGTTTTGGTTTTTGTCTGATCATAACCCAACGTGTTAAAAAGCGTTTCTGCTTCTCTTAATATACATTCTTTCGTTTGCTCTTTTATTTCTTGTGAGATTCTGGCCATTTTGATCTCCTTTTTATATGAGTTAACTCATTTGAGTATACTCATATTATAATATGGCCTGTTTTTTTTGTCAATAAAAAAGAGATTCATCATCTCTTCGTTTTAACTATCTTGTTATTGCGTTTTTCAAGGGGTGAATCCTATTTTACTCAAACGGAGTCTTTTCTTCTTTTGATTCCGTTTTGATGATGTTATTTTTTGACTTATAAAGCAGTTCAGCAAAAATAACCATTTGCATCACCCGTTTTTTATCCCCTTTGATAACAAACTGATAAAGGCGATAATCGTGATAGATTTGAACATTCCGTCCAATATCAGAAGGAAGTGTTGGAATGCGCTTAGGATCAAACGTCAGCTCCACTTCTTTATCGAACATCGTCCCGATGTACCGATAGTCATTTTGATTCATGATGAAAACCCCAGAACCCACAACCTTTATGGTTCCATCTTTATAGGATTCAAGATCAACTTCAGATTGAAGCCGAAAATCAGGCTTATCTTGGATTTCTTTTCGCATCGCGTCTTCTTGACGATGATAAAATTCAGAAATCGTCTTCCCATTGAGTTGACCATAGAGGTCCATTTTTAATCGATGCCCACAATGGGTGCAAATCAACTCATTTTTATGACTAATCAATGTTTTTTCATCACATGAAGGGCATTGATAAAGAACGTTTTCAAAATTGGATAAATCATGTATGTTGTATGTCCATTTTCTCACTTGGTTATCTAAGGATGCATTATAATACATGCCTTTTGTGATTTTGTTATAGATTTCTTCTACCGATTGTTGAGAAATTTCATCTGTTTTCAATAGCGGAAACACATGACTCATCACGTTTCCTTTAAATGATTTTTTTGACCAGGGAGGGTTTGAAAAATAGGCACCATGGTGTTTGCACATGTACACATCCACTTGAGCCTTTTTAACAAGTTTGGCGATCTGAAAAGGAATCTCCAATGTTTCACCGTAAGAGGAGATTTGACCTTCTGGGTAGAGACAAACCATCCCTTTTTTCTTAAGTATCTCCATAATGCTTTTTGTTGACCTAATGTCTGATTGAAACAAACATTTAGGGATGCTTCTTGCCATTCTCATGAAGAAACCAGCTGGTTTCGTGTAATACATTTTGTCGACAGCAACATAGGTTAAACGTTTAGGAAACAAGGCGGTGGTAGAATAAATGAAATCATAAAATGAGGTGTGGTTGGCAATAATAATGGAAGGTTTTGAGATGGCTTCATCCTTTATGATGCGTTGCCTTTTAAAAAACGCAAACACATAAAGAAGGCCTGCAAAAGGAAGATATAAAAATGGATTGGGGCGTTTCATGATAGCAACTCACTGATGATCCCATCCGCAGGATACGTTTCACTTTCAATCATGTGTTTAATTTGAGCATGCTTATGTGCATCGATGGTGTATTTTCTTGATACGAAGATTCCAAAGCCCATCAACACCATTGGAGCAATCAACAGAATCAATCGAATAGCCAGCATCGCGCTATCGGGTTGCAAAAGCACTTCGGCTTCTCCTGGTTGCCGCTCGATGAAGCCTGCAAATCCAATAATCCACATGACCAACGATAATCCAACGCCTTGAGCAATCTTGTTGATAAAATTCGTAAACCCACTCATTTGACCATCGAGACGTGTTTTAAATTTGAGTTCACCCGCATCCACGACATCACCGTACATGGCGTGTGGCACCAAGCCAGGACCACTGATTCCAAGACCCATAAGCGCTCCAACACCATAAACGAGCAAAGGGTTCCCGTTTTGTGGAATCAAAAAGAGTAAAATAGCGGTAAAGATCCACAGAAAAGCTCCAAATCGGTAGGCGTACGTTTTCCCTCTTTTTTCTATCATTTTGAGATAAAGAGGCAACGCCACAATTTGCATGGAAAACATGATGGCTGCTCCAATTAAGCCAACCATGCTGGCTTGTCCACTGGCTGTCGTTTTTTGATCCACATAGAAATTGACAAAGAAAAAATAAAGTCCGCTCATGATCGCCATGGTCATTTGAAGCATCATAAACATCCATAAATAATGGCGAAATGGTTTAAGACTAAGTGGTTGAGTCAAATGCTTAAAGGAGAGTTTTGATTGAACGGGTTTAGACATAATTTCTTCCTTTGCGAAAAGTCCAGTGACTAAAATGCTTAGAGCAAAAATGAACCCAAAGGAAAGACTCATGACTTGATAACCGATGGTGGCCTCATCAAAGCTATTAACAATAATCCCTGGAACAGCCACACAAATGATGGATGAAAAAATACTAAAACCGAGTCGATAAGAGTTATAAGAAGCACGTGTTTGATAATCTCTTGATATTTCACTTGAAAGAGAATAATAAGGAATCATCACCATGGTTTGAACTGTGGTGAAAACCAAATAAGAAAGCAAAACGACCATCACTTTTAGAAAGGTCTCTGAAAAATCATAGGGAAAGAATAGGAAATACATGGAAAGCAAGACCAAGGGGGAGGAAACGATTAAGTAGATTCGACGCTTCCCAAACCGAGATTGAGTCTTATCTGATAGATAACCCATGATGGGATCGGTGATGGCATCCCAAAGTCTAGCAAATAGCATAATAAACCCCGCCCAAAAAGGGGAGATTCCCACTGTTACGACTAAAAAATACGAATATAAAAAGTTAACAATATTGAAAGATCCCCCACCAAAAATATCCGCTGATGCAAACGCTAATTTATTTTTTAAGCCCTGTTGTTTCATACGATCTCCCAAATCTCTTTTTTTCATTATTATAGCATGAATTGATGAAGTAATTCTTGATTTTTAAGAGATGCATGATATAATATGCCTACACGAAAGTTGGAGGTATCCACCATGAATTCCTATCGCGGAGAAGAAAATCGCCTAAATGATATATCGAAGTATGATTTGGTTGTTGAACGATTAAAAGAAAGAGGCGTTGAACTCAGAGACATTGCTGAACTCACATACGACTTACAAATTAAATATGTGCCAACGTTAGAGTTTCCAACCTGTATGGATCATGTCCAACGTGTGGTTATGAAGCGCGAGGTTCAAAACGCGATTTTGACCGGTCTTGAACTGGATATTTTAGCAGAAAAAGGACTTCTTTCTGAACCGCTATCTACGATGTTGTTAAGCGATTATGGTCTTTACGGCATCGATGAGGTGTTGGCATTAGCCATCGTTAATGTTTATGGATCCATTGGGTTTACCAATTTTGGTTATGTGGATAAAGTAAAGCCCGGTATTATTAAACGATTAGATGATGAAGGAAAAAAAGAAGGTAAATGCCATACCTTCTTAGACGATATTGTTGGAGCGATTGCTGCAGCAGCAGCCAGTTCGATTGCACACAGATACGCACCTGCACTATTCAAATAGCGATCAAGAAGATTGCTATTTTTTTATTTTCCCAAAAGGGGCTAGATAAATCACAAACCGCTCTTGTCCATCGAGTTCCATCAATTGATTAATCGCTTGATCGTCAAAAGCGGCTATCGCGCATGTGCCCATGGAAAGTTGTTCAGCTACAAGATAAAGGTTCTGACAGACGTGTCCAGCATCTAAAAAGAGATACCGATAGCCTCTCATTCCGTATCGAAAGGTGGTTCGATAACTGTCTGCAACCCAGATGAAGGTGACCGGAGCATCTTTGACCATTTTTTGTTTCAAGCATGCTTGATACAACCCTTCAGTGAACTGGTTGGATGCGTTGATTTGTATCAGTTCATGGGACAAGGCTAAATACCGGTATAACCCTGGGCTGAGACCTGAAACCGATTGGATAGCTAAATAGGTTTCGAAAGGGTGTCTAGCTCCAGCAGACGGAACCGTGCGAAACGTCGCCAGATTTTCCCGTGTTCTTTTGACTCCTTGCGTCATATAGAGCGCATAAGAAAGTTCTTCCAATGAAAGAGAGTCTGAACGATAAAGTCGATGGGATTGTCTGTTGATGATGGCCTCTTTCAATGTCAAAGATGGAAATGTCAAGGTCTCGATTTTTGGTAGCGTAAGTGGAACTCCTTGATAAGGCATTTCTAAGGGGGGTTGTGTCATGCCTTTCTCTTGGTCTGTTTGTGGCATGGATTCATACGTAGAACCTTCTAAAAATAGATGGCCGATATGTTGTTTTTTCATCATCATTCCTCCTTATTTCCTATTTTATCACGAAATCAAAAACCAAACGATTAATGGAGCAAATTAACCCTATATGTTTTATAAATAAGGTATAATGAAGGTAGTTTAATGAAGGAGGATTTTATATGGATCATCAAACGACATTTCAAAGTTTACGCCGGTTTAACATCATCATGGGAGGCATTCATCTGTTTCAAGGCATCATGATGATTATTTTGGGGTTTACCTTGACCCAACTAGGTGATTTTAAGTTGCGAATTTTTCAACACTATCTTGAGTTTGTCCGAACAGGACCGGATTCTGGATTCTTGTCATTTGCTCGAACAGAAATTTTTTCATTGCCATTTTTCGTCCTTGTCGCATCGTTTTTACTGATTTCAGCACTGGCTCATGCGTTGATCTCCTTTCCAAAGAAAATTAACGCAATGTACAACAGCGATTTAGAAAAAGGCATTAATAAACTTCGTTGGTTCGAATACGCCTTGAGTTCCTCGGTCATGATTGTTCTAATTTCTTATCTGTTTGGCATTTGGGACATCGCTTCATTGGTTCTTATCTTCATTGTTAATGCTTCAATGAACCTCTTTGGTCTCGTTATGGAGCAACTCAATTCCGGTAAAGTTAAAAAAGATGTGGATTGGGGTCCCTTTATTTGGGGAACTATCGCTGGTTTGGCGCCTTGGTTTGCGATTATCTTCTACATGACTGGATCAACCCCTGAAGCAACCGAACAAACCCCATGGTTCGTTTGGGCCATTGTCGGAACGTACTTTGTGGCTTTCAATTCCTTCCCAATCAACATGATTTTGCAATATCTTGGAAAAGGCAAATGGAAGAACTATCTTTATGGTGAGCGCGGATACATCATCTTGAGTTTGGTCGCGAAATCCATCTTAGCTTGGTTGGTATTGGTTGGTGCACTACAACCTTCTTAATCCAATGTGGTATAATAGAAGTTGAGAAACTTCTATTTTTTTAGGTGACTTATGGGACTTAGACACGTTTTTAATCCAGAGCTATTTCAAGGAGCAAAAAGGAAGGATCGCTATTTTGAAGGTTGGTACTTCAAGATGGTTACGAAAGATTTAAAGCATTCGATTGCACTCATTCCTGGTGTTAGCCTTAATAAAAAAGATCCTCATTTGTTCATCCAAGTTTTTGTTGTCCACCATGTGGATGAACCCACCTTAAAAACCGATTACATTCGATACCCTTATGTTTCTGATTTTTTTGATCCTCAGTCTTTTTTGATTCGAATCGGTTCTTCTATTTTCTCCAAAAACTATGTGGATCTCAATCTTACAGGTTCGATGGTTTTAAAAGGACGGATTCAATGGGAGGACATGACCCCGATTCACCAATCGATTGGATCGCCAAACATCATGGGATTTTTTGGATACTTCGGGTTTATGGAGTGTTATCATGGCGTTTTATCCATGAATCATCGCTTGGATGGAACACTGGTTATCGATGAAATCCCGTTGGATTTTTCAGGCGGAAAAGGGTATATGGAAAAAGATTGGGGTGTCTCGTTTCCAAAAGAATACGTTTGGATGCAAACCAATCATTTTGACCGTGATGATGTATCCCTCATGTTCTCCTATGCTCAAATCCCCTTTCTTGGGTTTCATTTCAAAGGGCTAATCTCGGTGTTCATGCTTCATGGAAAAGAATATCGGTTTGCTACCTATAATTTTTCAAGAGTCATCAAAGAAATTTTGAGCGACAATATGACCACTTACCACATCAAAAAAGGACGTCTTCGGTTGGAATTGATCGCAAAAACCGATCGTTCAGTTGACTTGATTTCCCCTAAATATGGTTTGATGAATGAAACCATTAAAGAAGGGTTGTCCGGTTCGGTTGCTGTTAAACTGTGGCATAAAAACCGACTCATTTATTCAGGAGTCGGTATCCGAGCAGGTATCGAGATAATGAAAAAAAGTAGATGATTCTACTTTTTTATTTTGGGATTTCGATGATAATGGTTGTGCCCATTTTGGGTTTCGAAAGAAGTTCTATGGTGCCTCTATACTTAATAACCACGTGTTTGACAATCGCTAAACCCAACCCGGTTCCTCCATCAAGACGTCCTTTATCCACGCGGTAGAACCGTTCAAAAACTTTATGTTGATGTTCTTTTGAAATACCAATGCCTTCATCTTTAACCTTAAAGGTGAATGTTTTTTCATGATTTTTTAATTCAATATAAACCTTAGAGCCTGATGGGCTATAGCGAATGGCGTTTTCGATGATGTTTTTCACCATCTTGATGATGTCCACCTCGTCGCAAGCAAAAGAGATGGGCTCTAATGTTGTTTCAAGTATCATGTGTTTGCTTTTTGATAAGGTTTGCAGTTGATCAATCGCTTGAAGAACGGCTTGATCGATGGGTTGTTCTGTATAGTTTTCGTGGGTTAAATGTTCAAGACGCGACAAAATCAGCATATCTTCCACCAATGCGGTCATCATTTCGGCTTGTAAAACGATCCGATGCGCTGAGTCCATGACGTCTTTACCCTTTAAAATTTCGTGGCTGATCAATTCAGCATGCCCTTTAATCGCGGTCAAGGGGGATTTCAGTTCGTGTGAAGCGTGAGCGAAGAAATCGCGTTTCATTTGATCCACTTTTCGTTCGGTTGTGACATCTTTGATTAACGTCAAAATGGTTGTATTTTGTTGGAAAGAAGGATTAACAGAAATGTAAAATACCCGTATCTCTAACCACTTATCCTCGTGTCTTAAGTCAAAAATTTGATTTTCCCTGGTTTCCAAGGAACGAAGAATCGCGTTTTTGATTTCCACGTTTCGAAGCGAGTAGTGCATCGGTTTAAAAAGGGCCTCTTCTGTTAATTGAAACTCAACTTTTGCATCGTCGTTAAAGTAGGTCACATCGCCTTTGTGGTTGATTAGCAAAACACCTTGTTTAATCTCGTTTAAGACTTTGTCCAGTTGTGCCTGATACGACTTGATTTTTGAGATGTGTTGGGCTGTGTCATAATGAATTTGGTTGATTTCATGCATGATCTCATTGATTTCAGGGTAGGGACTCATCAAAGCCACCATTTGATAGGTTCCTCTTTTGATGTCTTGAATTTTGTCTTTGACTTGATACCATGGTTTTAAGAGGGTTTGATTGATTTTCAAAACACCAACATAATAAATGGACACCCAAAAAAGCGATGATAAAATAAACGTCCAAGTTAGATTGGAATAGATTTTTAATTGTGAATCAACCAGTAAAGATACCCTAAGATAGTTTCCGTCAGGCATTTGCTTGGCTATGTAGAGTAAGTTCATGTTCACGGTATCTGAATTTCTAGAGAAAACCTTTTCCAATTGGATGATTTCAGGGCGATTGCTTTTGTCTTGACCTATTTCTGAATCGTGAGAGTCCGCCATAACAAACCCTTTTGAGTCTAACAAGGTGATACGTCTTTGATTGGCGGTTTGATACGTTGAAACAAATGCTTGTTCTGTTCCTGTAAAGTGAAGATAACTGCTTTCAACTTCAGCCAAAACAGAGGTCATCAAGACGTGTTGATTGTTTTGATGGTATTTGACCAATGAAAAGAAAACCACCATGAAAAAGACCGTGAAAGCACCTAACAAAAGAAACAGGTTTTGGTAAAGCAAGACCCGTTTCATACAAGTTGATACCCGATTCCACGAATGGTTTCGATGCTTAGATCCGCTGTCGCTAATTTGAGTTTTTGCCGTAACGCTTTGATGTGCATATCGAGTGCGCGGGTTTCACCCATAAAATGCGTTTCCCATACCTGATGGAAAACCGTTTCTTTTTGAATGACCTGACCAGCGTGGCTGACTAGTAGCTTCAAAATAGCAAACTCCTTTTGTGTGAGATAAAGCGGTTGATTAAAGACAAGACAGGTATGCTTTTTAATATCCAAAACCAGGTTTTTATAAACAATGGTATTGGGTTCTTGAAAACGTCTCATTTTCGATTGAATGCGTGAGGTCAGTTCCAAAACACCAAACGGTTTAATCATATAATCATCCGCTCCCATGTCCAAAGCAATGACTTTATCCATTTCGCTTTGCAAAGCCGAGATCATCATGATAGGAATGTGTTTGTCGTCCTTTCGTATGGTTTTAAGGAGGTCTAATCCAGACATGTCCGGCAACATAATATCTAATAAAATCAGTTGTGGCTTAGTCTGATTAAATGCCTCTAAAAAATCTTTGCCGTTTGAAAATTTGAGACTGGGATACCCCATGTGCTCAATGGTTTTTTCAATCACGTATCCAATTTCAAGATCATCTTCAACAAAATAAATCATACACCCTCCTAAAACAATGGAACATTCTTATGGGTTCCTTTGACCATGAAAATAATCCATTGGGCAATGTTGACTGCGTGATCACCCACACGTTCGAAGTATTTAGCTACCATCAAAACATAAATGGCTTCATTGGGATCAATTTTATCTTCTTTTAACTCATACGTCATCTTTTGAATAAGAGACTGAAACAACGTATCCACTTGATCATCCATGTCAATCACCTCTTTGGCTAAGGATTCACTGACGGAGACCAACCCTTCAATACTTTTAAGCACCATCTGATCAACTGTTTTAGCCATCGCAGAGGTGATAGGCAGCATCCGTTGATTGCGTGTATCCTCAAGATGAAGCGTCATCTCGGCAATGTCACTCGCATGATCACCGATGCGTTCTAAATCGGTAATGAGCTTTAAAATGCCTGTCACCAACCTTAAATCGGATGCGACAGGTTGCTCTTTCCAGATGATTCTTAATGCTTTTTTTGCGATTTCTTCTTCATAATGATCGACTTGTTCATCTTTTTTAATGACTTCACGTGCTAACGTTTTGTCGGTGTTCTTAAATGCAATGAGTCCTTCTCTAAGATTAGCCAAAGCTAAATCCGCCATGTAGGCTACATCTTTTTTTAAATCCTCAATGGATTGCATCAACGTTTGTCTTAAGGTCATTTCTGTTTACCTCCATTATACCATCTCATCCGAATCGGCCTGTGATATATTCTTCAGTTTTTTTGTTTTTTGGTGTTGAAAAGATGAGAGAGGTTTCACCAAACTCAACCAACTCTCCTAGAAAAAAGAATGCGGTTTTATCTGAGATGCGCGCGGCTTGTTGCATGTTATGGGTAACGATGATAATCGTGTAGTTCTTTTTTAACTCAACGATAAGGTCTTCGATCTTAGCTGTTGCGACTGGGTCCAATGCTGAAGTGGGTTCATCCATTAAAATGACATCGGGTTTCATCGCAATCGTTCGAGCAATACATAACCGTTGTTGTTGTCCGCCCGATAGCGATAGCGCTGAGTCTTTAAGGCGATCTTTGACCTCATCCCACAAGGCTGCTTGTTCAAGTGACGTTTGTACGATGGTGTTTAAAAGGGATTTATCCTTAATCCCTTGGCATTTGGGGCCATAAACAATGTTATCGTAGATGGACATTGGAAATGGGTTTGGTTTCTGAAAAACCATTCCAACGCGTAATCGAAGATCAATTGGGTTGAATGTTTTCTCATAAATGTCTTGATGATGATAAAAGACATCGCCTTGAACACGGCATGTGGGTATGAGGTCATTCATCCGATTCAAGACCCTCAATAGCGTGGATTTTCCACACCCTGAAGGACCGATAAATGCTGTGATTTCACGCTCTTGAATCGCTAATGAGACATTTTTAATGGCTTGAAATTCACCGTAGAATAAATTGAGTTCTTTGATATTAAACACGTTGTTCATACGACACTTCCTTTGAATTTTTTCATCAGTTGATAGGCGAAGAGTTTAACCAAGACATTGATAGCAAACACCACGAACAAGATAATTAAAGCAATCGCTGCGGCCAACTCATAGTTAGGAGCATCGCCTCCCATAATGACCCAAATGTGAACCGCTAAAGTTGTGGCTCGTTCGGTTAGAATCACACGATCTGAGATGGCCGCCCCAACAGCAAAGATTAAGGCAGCTGACTCCCCCATAACACGCCCAATTCCAAGGAGAACACCCGTTAATATGCCAGGCGTTGCATTCGGTAAAACCACTTTAAAGATGGTTTGTGTCTGGTTGGCACCCAATGCCAGTGAACCTTCACGCAACTCATTGGGAATCACTTTTAACGCTTCTTCAGTGCTTTTGATAATCGTGGGTAAAATGATAACGCTCATGGTCAATATACCGCTTAGAACAGAACCGCCTTTGGTTTGTACCGTTTGATTTAATAGAGGAATAAAGACCGCAGCCCCTAACATACCATAAATGATGGATGGAACACCTGTTAATAAATCCACCAAGCGTTTAAGCATTTTGGTAAAAATGTTTAACTTGCCTATCTCATGAAAGTAAATGGCCGTGAGCACACCAATAGGCACAGAAAGTATTAGAGTAAAGAAGATCGTTAAGAGTGTAGCAAGGATTGATCCTCTAATGCCACCTCCGACAATTTGGATGGTCATCTCGTTAATGGTAAAAGCCTGATCCAGTTGACGACTCATCACGGCCGCCCCTTGTCGAGATATGGCAAACAAGGAAAAATCATTCATCGAGACTTTCTCAACGGACGATCCAATGGTTACACTCACCAAGTTGGGACGTCCTTCCTCATCAAAATTGTTTTTATCCAACGCTTTTTTAAACGGGCTATCTGGATGTACATAGGCAATCACAACAATCGGATAACCGGCTTTGTTTTGACTATCTGCAAGCCCTATCCCCCATTTTTCCGAGTAATAGATGTCATCATCCAAGTCCTTTTCTAAAATGATTGACCCTTGGGTTTCCAAAACAAAAATATCCGTTGAATAGGTGCGTGAATCGCCAATAATCGTTGACCATCTAACCAAATGTAATCCAGTAACAACTAAGTAGACAATCACCATGCCCAATATAAAGACACCGATGCTTCCGACCATATAGACCATGATCCGTGTCATTTGGTCTTTCATGTGGCTGTTTTGACGTTTAGGCTTCATCGAGATTACCTACCTTTTTCATCACATAGCGTAGCATCGCGTTGGTGGTGATAATAACAACCATTAACACCAAACCTACAGAAAACCTTACATCATAGTCGAGCCCTGTTGTTTCTTTGAGTCCTAAAAGCATGCGTGATGTTAACGTTGAAGTGGTTTGTAAAGGGTTGACTGTGATGCCACTAAATGAGTTACCTGAAACCATCGAAACCGCTGTCGCTTCACCCAATGCTCGACCAATTCCAAGAATAACACCTGCGAATATCCCGCTTTTAGCACTAATGAGAACGACTTTGAAATAGGTTTGCATGGGGGATGCAGCAAGCGCTAAAGAGCCTTCAATTAAATCGTTTCTAACGGATCGAATCGATGTTTCAGCGACCGCTGTCATGGTAGGAAGCGTCATCATGAATAAAACAAAGATCGTGCTTAAAAGGGATAATCCAGCGGCTGTTTGCTGGCCCATTTGATCGCCAATCCAAGACACAAACTTAGTAATGACCCCCAAACCGATAACACCGTAAATAATCGATGGAATCGATGCCAACATTTCAACAACACTTCGAATAATGATGCTAATGTTTTTAGGTGCTATTTTAGCGATAAAGAGCGCTGTAATCACAGCGACCGGTACGGTAAGAAAAAGCGAAAGAAAAACCGCAATCAACGTGTTGATAACTGCAAAACCAATTCCATAAAGGGATGATCCCCCTAAAGGTCCTAAAAGCCATTGGTTTCCAAAAATGAACGAAAAAAATCGGACAGGTGGCAACATTTGAACACCTGTTAGACTGTTGTATCCTTCATATGAAAACAAAAAGGGGGAAACTCCTTTAGAGGCAATCACCCCAATGATCATAATAATAAAGGATGCAGATAAAATGGCAGCTGCTAAAAACAAATAGCGAAAGACGCTGTCGAGCGTCTTTCTGGTCGATAAAAAGGAGGTTTTCGAGTGGTTGTTTGTCATATAGTTCCTTCCTCATCGTGAGGCGCTGATGAGGTTATTTGACATCAGCCCAAGTTGTATACGTTCCGTTATATATCTTTTTTAATGCATCAGCTGTTAGATTGATGATTGGATTATCTAAGTGAACGATGGCCACAATGGCATCAATCGCAACAACACCAGTAATTAATGCAGGTTCGGATGCTGTGAATTCTCTGGATGCAAAACCAACATGAATGGATAACGCATCATTGATTCCACTTGCATCCCCATTGGTTCCACGATACGCATTACTTGACCCCGTATGGTTGTGTTCAGGAACGACATTGCCGCATTTCGCAGAGAAGTCTGGAGAGATGTCCTTAGCGAGCTTTTCAACGGAATCCGATCCACCAATTTTTAATGTGTACGCGCTGTTGTTTTGTTGACAAATTGGGTGTTCCAATCGAACTTGATCCCATGGACGACCCGAATTCACATCAACAATACCGCCGGCTTGCAAAATGGATAGGAGCCCTTCAGTGGAACCCATGTAGGCAATAAATGCCTTTGATAATGCTTCATAAGCTGCGGCATCCGCTCCATAAACGCTGTAGTCATCACGAAGCATGTAGTTAAACCGACGAGCCAGTTTATAAGCACCTGAGAGAACGTTTTCTTCAGTTGGAGCAACTCCTTCAAAATGAAGGCCTTTAAATAAAGCTGTGTTTAATGTAGATAGAGATACATAGCCGATGGCGTACTTATCGGTTTGAACTGCGGATACTTGCTCAGCGTTTCCAGCGACAATAAACCCTTTAGCCAATACTGAATCGTCTTTAGCGGCTTCTTTAAAGCCAATGCCATTCATAAACCCATCGCGGGTTCCACTTGATGTATCACGTGTATAAACATTAATGGTGGATTCCATCACAAATCCTTCTACTTTAGGCGAGCATGCCGCCAACATGATGACAACCATCATGGATAATGCTGTCAAAAAATACTTCATATAAGTCTCCTTTATTTGGTTTACATCTTTATTTTATGGAAAGTCGTGTCAAGTTGAAATCATGGTGGTGTAAGTTGATTGTAAAGTTCGTGTAAAGTGTGTCAATCGATTCTAATCGTTTTGAGTTATACTTAAAGTAGAGTTATTTCGAAAGGAGCCCTTATGGAACTGACGTTGGAACAAAAAAAGCAGATCATTCTTATGCAAAAAAATGAACTGACGGAGTATTATATCTATCATCATATCGCTAAAACGGTTAAAAATGAAAAAAACAAGGCGATTCTCATCCGAATTGCCGAGCAAGAAAAGGCCCACCTCATCATATGGGAAAAATACACACAAACCAAGGTTAAACCTAAATATGGGAAAATTATGCTGTATAAACTATTGAATCTCTTGTTTGGATTTACTTTTGTCGTCCGTTTAATGGAACGAGGTGAGGAAGTTGCTCAAGGCGTTTATGAATCATTAGCTGCCATTATACCGGAAGCGATGGTCATCAAGTGTGAGGAAGATGAGCATGAAGATGCTTTGGTGGAATCCCTTGATGAGGAAAGACTCAAATACATCCGTTCGATGGTTCTCGGATTAAATGACGCGTTAGTCGAATTGACCGGGGCGTTAGCGGGTTTGAGTTTTGCTATCGCAAACACCACAATTATTATGCTTTCTGGTGTAATTACCGGTATCGCTGCCACGTTATCCATGGCAGCAAGCGAGTATTTGTCAACCAAAGCCGAGGGTCGCGAAGACGCTTTTAAATCGAGTCTTTACACGGGGACAGCGTATTTAATTGTCGTCGCTATTTTGATCATGCCTTATATCTTTTTAAGCCATGCGCTTCTCGCATTTGCGATCATGATGACATCGGCTTTATTAATTATCTTTGTGTTTAATTATTACATGAGTGTTGCTTTAAACCTCTCATTTAAAGAACGGTTCACACAAATGGCTCTTATTAGCTTAGGTGTCGCCTTATTATCGTTTGCCATTGGCAGCATTCTTCGCATCACATTAGGTGTGGATATATAAAAAAAACCAAGCATCGCTTGGCATTCCGAATTGAATGATGCATTCGATTCGGTTTTTTATTTATATAAGCCATAGGCGTTTTCAATTGGTTGAACGAAAACGATTCCTTTTCCAGGTTCATCAAGTTGCAAATCGGTTCTGATGGCTGAGACAATGGCATCCACCCCATCGGTTTCAGCAATAATGAGGACAATTTCTTTCTCAGGAGAGATTTCCATGTTAAAAAGCTTCTCTGTCTCATGAATACCAGAGCCTCTCGCTTGAATAATGGTGCCTCCTTTGGAACCTGCTTTTTTAGCAGCATCCATGACCTCTTCGGCCTTTCCTCGGTCAACAATTGCGGTAATCATTTGATACATGGCTTTTTCAACTCCTTTTTCAACATAGTGTTCGGGTAAAACGTGGGACCCGATGATTTGACAAACCGGAATGGTATAAGCAATGCCGTGATTGGGTTTATCAAACTTGAATTTTTCATCCAACTGCTTTAAAACCGTTAACGCAAGATCAGCATCCGCTAACATCATGATGACTTCTTTTCTACTATCCGCGATTTCTAAAAGTTCCAACCATTTCTTCTGAACGGTGCCCTTTGCTAAAAATGTGGTCGCTCCAGATACTCCTGCTAATTTAGCAAGTTTAATCATCTTGTTGGCTACACCACATGGTGCAATAATAAAGATGAGATAATGCTGGGTCATGGATTTTGTCATATCCAATCAAACTCCCTTCTTTTTGGTCTTTACGATATACATGAGACCTAACAGTTCCAAAGTGATGACCGGCATCAATGCGACCATTGCAATCATACCAAAACCATCCATAATTAAATCTGCGGATTCAACAGCACCGGTGATGCCGTTGATAAACGCTAAAATGAAGGTGGCTGTCATGGGACCGGTGGCAACACCTCCTGCATCAAATGCAATCCCAACAAACAGTTTAGGAACAAAACGGCTCAAACCCAGTGCGAGAAGGTAGCCAGGAAGTAAATAGTGCCAAATTTGAAGGTATGGGACATAGATTCTTACCAAGGATAAGACAACAGCTAATCCAACCCCTACTGATAAGGCGATTAAAACCGATTTTTTTCCGATATATCCACTGGTTACCTCTTCAATTTGCTCGGTTAACACGTGCACAGCTGGTTCTGCTAAAATGGTGGTAACTCCTAATATAAAGCCAAAGACCAAAATGACCAAATAAGGCTTGTTATCTCCCATTTCAAAACCCAACCATTGCCCAATATCCATAAAACCACCGTAAGCCCCGGTTAAGAAGAGAAACAATCCTAGCGAAGCGTAAATCAAGCCTTTAAAGAGACGAATCATTTGTCTTCTTTTCATTTTCGCAAAGACAAGTTGAAACACGATAAAGACCAACAACAGAGGAATCATGGAAAGAATGGTTTCTTGGAATCCCAATTGAATGGCATTTTGATATAGGGTCCATACGGTTTTTTCTATGACAATATCTGGCTCAATTTCCGAGTTAAACGAGATGTTAGAACGGATGATCCCATAAATCAAAACGGAAAGTATTGCACCAGTAGAAACAATCGCAATGGTCCCAAAACTGTCTTTCTCAGAGGCTTTGGAGTCCTTTTTCAAATGGGAAATCCCCTTGGCCAATGCCAAGATGAAAGGAACAGCCAAAACACCGGTGGTCGCACCCGATGTATCAAAAGCAAAGACCAAATACTGTGGCTTAACCCATACTGCAATCAACACAATCACAAGGTATAAAACCGCAAGGACCAGATAAAGGGGTAGTCCATAAATAATCCGAAGAAAAGCAAGCCCTAATAACAAAGCGATTCCAATAGACACCACAATGACAATGGATAGGGATTGAATCATGCCTGATGTGGCCAACTCGATGCGCTGACCCAAAATGATGAGTCCAGGTTCGGCAAACGAAATGACAAAGCCCAACAAAATGGCACCCAACAGCAAATAAATGAGCCGGTTAGATCGTGCCAAAACGGTTCCAATATGATCACCCAAAGGGGTAATACCGATGTCAACACCAATCAAAAATAAGGTTAAACCGATGATGATGCAAAAAGAACCAATCAAAAAAGCCAAAAGTGCGCTTCCACTTAGAGGAATGAAAAAAACATGAATAAGGATGACTAAAGTAGAAACAGGGATAACAGAAAAGAGAACTTCTTTAAACTTTATGCCCAAAACACTCATGTTTGATCTCCCTTCTTAATGTTTTATGTCATGCCATTTAAACGGGTAATTCTTCCATTTGTCTGCGCTTATCAATCTCTATTTTGGGTTGATAGTCCACCTTTTGGTAGAGATATATGCCTAAAAATAATATCAATAGATTGCTGATGAGCATCGCATACCAAATGCCACCGCTTCCTAAGTTTGTCAAATTCTTAAAAATCAAGATTAAAGGAACTCTTAATAACCATAAGCGTGTGATGGTCAAAATGAACGTATACTTGGTATCACCCGTTCCTGTGAATGTTCCCATATAGGTTTGAAATGCTGCCATCAATGGCAACCCTATCAATAGATAAAACATGTATTCAACACATAACGCAAGAGCAACTGGGTCGTTTTTGATGAAAAAAGACGCCGACCATTCCCTTATGAACATGAATCCGATGCTTCCTATTACCATGATACCGACCGATAAAACCATGGCTTTCTTGAAGGTTTCTCGCGCCCTTGAAACGTTTTTGTTTCCAATGTTTTGCCCGAGATAGGCCGATAAAACACCGCCAATGGCCATGACAGGATGCAAGATTAAGCTGATGATGCGATTGCCCACTGAGAAAGCAGCTACCGTTTGAATGCCATAGGAAACAATCATGCCATTCATCACCATAAACCCTACGGCGGTAAACGCTTGACCAAATGAAGCAGGCACAGCGATTTTGATGATCTTTCGTGTGATGGCTTCATCTAAAACCAAATACGAACGTTCAATCGTTACCCCCGATTTGGCTTTGAAAAGTTGTCTCAAACCAAATGGTAAAATAACTGAATTCCCTATCAAGGTGGCGTATGCTGCTCCGGCCACGCCATAGTTTAACACCGTAATCATAATGGGGGATAACACAATGTTCACCACCATGGTAATGACTCCGTATATAACAGGGGTCACGGTATCGCCACTGGACTGCCTGACGGCCGTATAGGCGAAAAACAAAAACATCACGGGTAATTCAAACGCACGAATTCGTAAATACTTGACACTGTTTTCAAACACATATCCCGTGGTACCCATCCATTTCATGATGAGTGGTGCGGAAAAAAAGGATAACAGCAGTAATGCTACACCCACAATCAAAGATAATGTGACTAAGTTTGATGCGTATCGTTTAGCTTGATCCATTTGACCCGAGCCAACTTGTTGGCTAATCAATGCGGTTCCTGCTCCGCTTAATCCGACACCTAGTGAAATAAAAAACCACATAATGGGAAACGTCAAAGAAATCGAACTGACGGCTTCTGTTCCAAAAGAAGGGATTGAACTGACAAAATACATATCAATGATGTCATGGATGGTTTTGATGAAATTGTTTAACATTAGGGGAAAAGAGAGAATTAATAACCCCTTGTAAATATTGGGATCATGGAGGATTAAATGCCTTTTGCGTTGGTCTTTGGTCATGGTGATATCCGTTTCTTAATGGATTTCTTGTCTAAATGAATGATACTCATTCAGTTTCTATAAACAGTATACCAAAAACGGGTCATGATTGCTATTGCATTTCATGAAACGAATCGATAAGCACCTAGAATAGATTGGGCTATGCTACAATAAAGATGAAGACTGAAATAAACGGTGAGAACCATGAAAAAAACAAAAGCCTATCAAACGCTTTATCAACACAACCCAGATTCACAAGCTTATATGATCGAGATTTCTTTAGATGATTATTCCGAATTGTTTAATGGATGGGATGCTTCTTCCATTAAACGAAGAGAAATCGAGCCTGAACTATTGGATTATATCGAGCAAGCTGGAAATGAGATTCCCTTGAAAGAAAATCTTGAAGTGGTCTTTTATCTGTCTCCCGAAAAAAGGGAAACAGACAAGGAAGTTAAATCGATTGATGGTATCAAAAATAATTTTAAAGTCTTGCTTTACATGATCAACAAAACCTTGAATACCCAATACAGGCATGTTTTCATTTATCTAACGATTTCGATGGGTTTGATTACGGCTGCTACCTTTCTAAGAAATGCTGGTGAGTTCCAAATCTTATCGACCATTTTGATTGAAGGGTTATTCATTGGCGGGTGGTTCATGCTTTGGGAAGCCTTTTCAACCTTTTTCTTTGATGCCTATGATACACGACTTAGAAAAAAAGTGTTTCAACGGTTTATTGAAAGCAATGTCTGTTTCAAAGATACTCGAATCGAATCACAAAAATAAAAAAGTGACACAAAAAAAGGACAGCTACTTGAACTGTCCTTTTTGTTTCAACACCGATTATGGGCGTTTGTTTTGATACTCTTTAATCCGTTCAATCATTTGTTGTCTCCGGGCTTGCATCTGATTTCTAAAGGCTTCCATAGCTTCATGATGCATCGCTCTTCGTTGTTCGGCGATGGATTGGACCTGTTCACGAATCAATTGGGCTTGATCGAGATAAGAGTTTCTTAGCGCGTCAAGTTCGGCTCTGAAAGTTTCTTTAAGTGCGTCGATTTCACTTTGAATCGCCTCAGTGTCTGCCCCTTCTTGTTCCAATTGTTCTTCTAGTGCTTGGATTTGTGGTTGATAGATTGCACGAAGGGCATCTCTTTCTGCTAAAAAGTTTTCACGTAGTTGAACAGCAATTTGTCTTTGTTCATCACGAAAACCCTTGAGAATATCCATGAGTTCATTCATGTCAAGTTCCAATAACTCTTCTAAAACATAGTCATCACTCACGAGTAAAACGGATTTGGCCATGAGCAGTAGACCTGGAGTGACCCCGTAGGCATCAGCTTCCTCCACCAATGCTTCTGGGAAAGCCTTATCAATGGCGCGCCCCATCACACCGCGTTGTTCAAAGGCACGATTGATGCGGGCTTTAACAAGTTGATGAATACGAGCTCGAATCGCTTCACTTGCAAGAGTCACCACTTGAACATCAATACCTTCTTCTGCTACATCAATGAAGCCTAATTCGATAGCGGTCTCAATAATTAGATCAATGGCTTCTTCTAAATCCATTCCAATGACATCGATGGCTGATAGTAAAATCTCAGCATCCTCATTTAAAGCATTCGCATACACCACTTTGTTTCTGGGTGATACCACCAGTTCGATGGATGGGTTAATGTCGATGGTCACATAAGCATCGGATGCATTGAGGGATGGGCCACAGGCAAATAACGCCAGCAAACCTGCAAGAATGAGGGAAAAACTCAATAATTTTGACACGTTCATGTTTTAATTCCTCCTTTTCACCTTATATACGGAAATTGCCTAAATTTTATTGGGGCGAATGTGGATTTGATGGTTTTGGCACAACACGATTGGGTAATCGTTTAAGATCCATCACGAAAGCAGGTGCGCCATTCGGTCTAATGTCCATGACAAAGCCAGCCATATGGTTGTGTTGAACCATCATGCCGATTTCTCCAGATTCAATTTGGTTATTGTGCCGTATAGCGTAAGCGATGGTCAATCCTTCGTTTCCTTGTCTAAAGCGATAGATTGCGGAGCGAACATCATTAGTTAACACGAGATCGGTAACCGTTTGGTGCGGTTCACGCATTTGTCTTATAGCAAAAGATGATACCTTCTGACCCGATTCAAAAAGTTGATTGGTGTAGATTTTTAAACCGTCTTCTTGATGATAACGTGTTTTCACTTGGAGGTCTTCAGAAAGATCGACGGTCATGGAAAACGTCTTTTCGCGTCTTGTGTTTAAAATGAGGGTAAATGGATAGGCTTCTTGATCGATTTGAATGGTGCCGGTGAAAATTCGAAACCCAAACCGTCGTTTTTGAGAAAGAATCGCCATCGCATAATCTGTTTTCTCATTTTCTAAGTTTTTTGTTTCGAAACGATACTGACGCATGACGGAAGGTTGGGTGTTCTTTTCACGTGTCAATGACAATCCTTGATTGGTTGTTAGGATTTCCATCATCACAAGATAAGGCTGCAAATGAATGATTTCCTGTTCAATTAACGTAGCCGGCTGTTCCAATAGTAAATCAACAGAGAACCCCACATGCATGGCAGAAAGGGTGGATATAATGATGTCTTCTTGTTGGTTTTCAAATTCCTTTGCCATCAAGGACTGAGAAGGTTGAACCCAATAAAGCGTCAATGCAATCAACAGCACAAGACCCAATGAATACGCCCACTTGTAAAAAACAGGAAATGTTTTTTTCGGGATTATTACGGGATTCGTTTTCGCTTCTTCATGATAACGACGCATGACAATAACTGAAACATCAGGAATGGGAACCTGATTGGCTTTTTCTTGAATTAATTGTTTAAGTTCATTCTTTTTCATCGCTTTTTTCAACCTCCTTCCTTAGTTTCTTGATGCCTTTGTTATAAATCCATAAAATTGTTCCAAGTGGCTTTTTCAAGAGTTCTGCAATTTCTCTAAATTTTAACTCATTAATCACATGTTGGATGATGACTTCTTTTTCGTTGGGATCTAGGTGATCTAAAAGAAGCAAAATCGCGTCATCAGGTGGATCTTCTGCCACAGGCTCTTGTTGCATATCGATGAACGCATCATCGTACACGGTTTTTTTTCTTTGATGATACAGATCAATCGCAAGATGTCTGGCCATCTGATTCAAGTAGGCTTGAATGTTTCCATTTTCTTTAACATAGTGGATGTTCTTTAAGAACTTTAGGTACGTCTCTTGCATGATGTCTTCTACTAGGTTTTCATCTTTTACAATCGCAATGATGGAATAAAAGACCGCCTTTTTGGTCAAATGATAAAAGGTTTCAAACTGCTGATGATCGTGGTTTTTAAATTGTCTGACACATGTTTGGAGATCGTTCATAGCCTCTCTATCCTTTATACGGAGATGGGGTGGTATTTATTGGTTCATCTTTATTTTACACGCACTGGCGTTTATCCATACATTATACGGATAAAATAACGATTTTATTGGAAAAAAAAGGCTTAGCACTGGGCTAAGCCTACTGATTATTGTTGTTTCTTCTTTTGCCAGGTGACAAAGAAGAAGATACAGGCACCAATCACAGCGTAAGCAATGAAGAGTGCGATAATGTTGGGAATAAAGTGACCTAACACCCCGAAGAATAAGTAACCAATTGCGGCTATGCCAGCAGTAACGAGCGCATATGGAAGTTGGGTAACGAAATGCGCATGCAACGTGGATTGAGCACCCGTTGCTGATAAAACGGTCGTATCGGATACTGGGGATGAGTGGTCTCCAAATACGGCGCCACCTAATACGGCTGCAATCATCGCAACCATGAGGGTTGGATCAGTTGCAAGCGCGATAGGAACTGCGATAGGAAGTAAAATTCCGAATGAACCCCAGCTTGTTCCAGTTGCAAATGCGATACCGCCTGCTACCATGAATAGAATTAATGGCAAGATGGTAGCTGCAAGACTGCTGCCAGAAATGACATCGGCAATCATATCACCTGTGCCTAAATCTTGGATTGCTCCAGACACCATCCAAGCCAAAACCAAGATCGCGGCTGCTGACTTGAACATAGCAAAGATGCCTTTTCCACTGACGATTGCAATCGACTTAAGTTTAACATTACGATCCAATAAAGCGAATATGACAGCCAATACAAACGCTGAAACGCCACCTAAGAACAAAGGAATGGTAATATCGACACCCATGATATCGGCAAATACGAAGCCCGCATTCATCCACATCACGAAAATGGTAACTAAAACAAGAACCACGATAGGAATAATTAAATTCCAGTGCGTTGCTTTCTTACCTTCAATAGCCACCGTTGACACTTCTTTTGCGGAAGCCATTTTTGAAATATCATTGCCTTCTGCTGCACTTGCTTCAAATTGTTTCATCGCCCCTAGGTTGATGTTGTTTCGAATTACAAGTAGCACCATGATGATGGCAGCAATTGGATAAAATTGGAAAGGAATGGCTGAAACAAATCCGGTTAATCCATTGTGAGCGGTGTAACCAGCGGTGGTGAACAGTCCACCAAGCATCCCGATGATATAAGCACCCCATGTGGACACAGGCATTAAAACCACAACAGGCGCACTGGTGGAGTCAATAATGTAAGCTAACTTCGCACGAGAGACGCTGTAACGGTCGGTTATCGGTTTGGAAACCTCTCCAATAACAAGCGCATTAAAGTAGTCGTCGATACAGATGATTAAACCAAGAACCCAGGTGACCATTTGAGCAGCCACAGGATTTTTGACTTTGGATACTGCCCATTCGGCGAATGCTTTCACCCCACCTTGCAAGGTGATGACTGCCGTGATTCCGCCAATGATGACGACAAATCCTAAAATCGGCATATACCATTCAAAATCTGTCACAATTCCTGTGAAACTCCCCCAAATGTACGCGAGTGCATCAATGATATTAAACTGAGCATAAATCAAAGAAGCAAGAAAAATCCCAACGCCTAATGAAATGAGTACTTTTCGAGTAATGATAACTAAAGTAATCATAATGAGCGCTGGAAGTAATGCTAGAAACAGATCCATTTGAAATCCTCCATTTTTATAATTTGATAAAATGATACCACGATATCGCTGTTTTTACAATGTTTCATGGATAAATCAAGGTTTTCTGCATCAAAATGACACACTTTCTTCATTAAATGAACTTTTTTTGATTGGAATGCAAGCCAGATAAGCTGATGAAAACCTTACTTTTGGGAATCTATGCTAAAATAAAACAAAGCCAGGTGAAACAATGAAAAAAGCGACACTCATTTTGTTGATGCTCGTGTTCTTGGGAGGATTGATGGCATGTTATCAACCTCAAGATGGCTCAACCGATTTAAAGACCATTTATCAAGACATCGTGTCTTTGCTTCCTAACGTCATCAACCATGATTTTGACATTCCTAAGTATGCTGCTGTTCGGGTTGTTTTCATCATGGACGAACGACGCCACGAAGGTGTCTTTCGTTATGAGTCACCCTACTTTGACACACGAAAAGATCTTCATATTGAACTTACCTATGCCAAAACTACAGAAACCTTTACCCATTCTGTTGTCTTGGCTGCCATCGATTCAGCCATCAATGAGCACACCCTTTATCTCGAGTTTCCTAGGCATCTTCTCACACGTGAACAGTATGTGGATGCCAGTATAGCCGTCTATACTCAAAAGAATGGTCAACCCCATCTTCACCACCACACTCAAGATCTTGAAGTCCGGGGTCGTGGCAACTCAACCTGGTTTATGCCAAAACCCCCGCTAAGACTTCGGTTTAAAGAATACACTTCCTTGTTGGGCATGCCAGCAGCACGAAATTATGTTCTTTTGGCTGAATACTCAGACCCTTCATTAATCAGAAACACCTTGGTACATAAGTTTTCACGTTTGCTATCACATATCGAGTATAATCTTTCGACACGAACCGTTGAAGTTTACATCAATCAAGAGTACATGGGCGTCTATACCCTAACTGAGCATGTTGAGATTCATTCCAATAAATTATGGTTTGAATCCGCTTACCCAAGCCTAGATGCCGGATACTTTCTTGAACAAGACCAACGGCTTTATCAATCCGTGTTAATGGAAGGACGTGATTGGTTTCAACTAGGCGACAGGGCATATCAAATCAAAGTTCCTAATCCCTCTTCTTCCGCTCATGTCCAATTCATTTTCAATCAATTTCAAGAGTTAGAAAACCGTTTGCTTTTAAGAGGCGATTATACCTCTATGATGGATGTCGATAACTTTATTCATTATTTCATCGCACAAGAGTTGTTTAAAAATGTGGATCTTGGGTTTAGCAGTGTTTTTATTTACAAAAAACCCCATGATCCGATTCGGATGGGGCCTCTTTGGGATTTTGATTTAGCCATGGGAAATGCCAATTACATTGATTACGGTCCTGAGGGGTTTTATGGGTTTGCAGCAGATAAGAACCGATGGTATTATCTCATGATGCAAATCCCTGAGATAAGAATGCGTTATCGAGACTTATACAATGATATTTATTTTGATATCATCCCATTATTGTTAGACATGATTGAACCCATGGGTTTGGCTTTGAGTGAAATGGCCGCGCGTAATTTCAATCGTTGGCCAATTCTGAACCGATATGTCTGGCCTAACCCACCTGAAATGGTGGCTTTAACCACCCATTATCAGCATGTCCTCTATGTAAAACATTATCTAGAGCATCGCGCTAATTGGATGTATCAAGCGGTTAACGATCCAAGTTTTATTACTCCATCATCTTAAAAATAGACCCTAACCCATTCCAACACTTCACGTTGAGCATCCTCTCTTTGTTTCACATTTTGAAACGAAGTCGCTCCTAAAAGGTCGTTGGATAACGATAGGTGGCGTGCCATGTGTTCAAGGGTTTTTCCTGGTTGCCCATCGTGTGTGCAAAACAACATCACTTTTTTGCCCTTAATTGTGCATTCATCCAAAAAAGTGCGGATGGGTGGGGTAAAAGTCCAGGCCCAAACAGGTGTCCCAATCCAAATGACGTCAACGTCCTGACAATCTAAACCCAATGGTTCTAGTTTTGGTTTTTGTTTCATCATCACCATACCGCCTCCCCAAACATACTTTCCAAACCCGCGTATGATGGGTTCTTTGATGGGTTTTAAGGGAAACAAATCCGCATGAACTTCCTTGGCAATCCACTCTGCAACTAAAGCGGTTGCTCCTTCATAAGAATAATACACAATCGCGTGTTTCATACTTTCACCTTTGTTCAACCGTGTGATGCCCTTGAAAACTATGATATGATAAAGGTAGCATCCACTTAAAGGATATCATATGAGCGTACGAATCAACAAATATTTAACAGAAATGGGCGTTTGTTCAAGACGGGAAGCCGATCGATGGATTGAACAAAAACGCATCAAAATCAATGGAATACCCGCAATCATGGGACAAAAAATAAGTGATGCCGATAGCGTCACAGTCGATGGAAAACCCATCCGTAAAAAAGACGACTGGGTTTATTTGATGTATAACAAACCGATTGGGGTGATTAGCACAACCGATCCATCCATTCCCAATAACATCGTGGATGCGATAAAATACCCAAAACGAATCTTTCACATCGGACGATTAGATAAAGACAGCGAGGGATTGATTTTAATGACCAACGATGGGGACATCGTCAACGAAATCCTTCGTTCAGAGCATGAGCATGAAAAAGAGTATGTGGTTAAAGTTAACCGCCCATTAACCCCTGAAGTGGTTCAAAAAATGATACGAGGCGTTCCTATTTTAGGAACGGTCACGAAACCTTGTACCCTTCAACTGATCACCCCCGATACGTTTAAAATTGTGTTAACCGAAGGCATGAATCGTCAAATTAGAAGGATGTGTCAGTATTTTGATTATGAGGTTCTATCGTTGAAAAGGGTCCGGATTATGCACCTTCACTTAGATGTTCCAAAAGGTGCTTATCGTTCTTTGACCCCAAAAGAACTAAGTGAGCTATTTAGACGAATTGGTAGACCACCAATCGATTAGGAGGGCCTTATGTTGTTGTCGAGTTACACTGCAGATCAAATCGTTTCACAACTATCAAAAGTGATGGAGCCTCACATAAATATCATGGATACAGAAGGCGTCATCATTTCGAGCACCAATCCCGAACGCGTGGGTACCACTCATGGAGGTGCTGTAAAAATTCTTACGGAAAAACTTAGCGAATTGATGATTGAAAAAGATGATGAGTATCCTGGCGCTCGTAATGGAATCAATTTGCCCATTGAATTCAACAATGAAATGATTGGTGTGATTGGTTTGACCGGTAAGAGCGAGGAAGTCTACCGTTTTGGCCAGATTATCAAGAAAATGACAGAAGTCTTGTTGTTAGATATCTACGTGCGTCAGCAAAAACAAATTGAACAAAAGGCACGCGATCGATTTCTCGAAGAATGGATTTTTGGGAAATACGACTTGAACCATCCTGTCGAGTTCAAGCAACGAGCAAAAATGCTTGGTATAGACATTGAGTCATCTAAGAGAGTTCTTGTTTTGGCATTAGAAAATAATCAAGAACATCACATTAGTGATCAAGTGCAATCTGACATCAGTTCACGAATACGAGGTTTACTCTCGCATATTCCTTCTGCCCATTTGTTTCGCACGTCAACACTATTTATAGGGGTTTTAAATGAAAGCACGGATTCCTCCATGTTGCAGGTGGCAAATCAAGTACAAACGATTCTCTCCAACGATTTTAAGGTTACGGGCTATATGGGTATCAGCGATGCCAACAACACCAACATTCGAACAGCTTTTAAACACGCCAATCTTGCTTTTCAAGCCAGTTTGAAGTCCACGAACACCATTCACATCTATGACTCATTGAACATTGACATTTTCATCAATCAGATGATGTCGCCTCATCGTCTATCGTTTTTGGAAAGGCTTTTTGTAAATCAAAGCATGGCATTCATTCAATCGTCGATTGAGATGCTTAGGGTTTTCTATCATTTTGATGGTTCGATTCATCAAACCAGTAAACACTTGTTTGTGCATAAAAACACTTTACAATACCGATTGAATCGATTGACCGAGTTGACGGGTTATGACCCAAGAAAAATAAGTACAGCCTATCTTTACACCCTCGCAATCAAGATTTTCGACAGTTTAAATCAAGACGTGTAAGCGGTTTACTTTGTCCTTTGTGACAAATTAAAGCGCTTTTTTATGTCTTTTGTGCCATTTTAATTCCCCCGTTTCCTCCTCTATAATAAAAGATATAGTTGTCCGTTAAACGAGGAGGTTAAATCATGTTAACAGGCATTTGGCTTATTCTTGGTTTGCTTGTCGCAATCGCCATTATGATTGTGATGATTTCTAAGTTCAAGATTCACCCCTTTATTTCGATTTTATTAGTATCATTGATTTTGGCCGTATTGAGTCTTCCACTACCTGATGTTCCTGGAACCATTGCTGCTGGCTTCGGTGCCACCATGCAAGGGATTGGGATTGTCATTATCTTAGGAGCCTTAATCGGGTTCATTGTAGAAAAGACTGGGGCAGCCCTTGTCATCGCTGAAACCGTAGTCAAACTGGTTGGGAAAAAGAAACCCGAGCTTTCCATGATGATTATGGGTTGGATTGTCTCCATTCCTGTATTTTGTGACAGCGGATTCATCATCTTAGATCCTATCCGTAAATCCTTAAGAAGAATGGCTCAAAAGTCCGCAGTGGGTATGGCTCTAGCTTTATCGCTTGGATTATATGCTTCTCACGTATTCATGCCACCTACACCAGGGCCAATCGCAGCAGCGGCATCGGTCGGTTTAGCAGATAATCTGCTTCTTGTCATGGGTGTTGGTGTCATTATTTCTGTATTTGCGTTGATTCCATCTTATTTTTACTCCATTTACATTGGTAAAAAAGTAAAAGTTTCTGATGATCAAGAAGATGCCCTTAACCCAAACTTAACACAAGAAACATTTGACGTTCTCAAGAAAAAATATGGAACTCTACCGAATGTTTTCTTATCGTTTGCTCCAATTGTTGTGCCAATCATCGCTTTGGCGCTTGGAACGTTTTGGAAAATGCTTAATGTGACATTTGCAGCTAAATTCTTTGCATTCATTGGTGCACCCATTATTGCTCTTTCAATCGGTGTGATCTTCGGCGTCATCTTGTTGTTCAATACCAAGAAAATTAATGATTTCTATGCGTTAGTTAATGACAATCTTAAGATTGTCGGACCTATCCTTTTCATTACTGCAGCCGGTGGCGTTCTTGGTCGTGTGATTTCTGCAGCCGGTGTGGTTCAGTTTGTAACAGGTAATGCAGATGCGTTTAAGTTCTTAGGTATCATTTTCCCCTTTATCATCGCTGCAATCTTGAAGATTTCTCAAGGCTCTTCAACTGTTGCAATCGTGACAACTGCCGCAATGATGGGACTTTATACCGATCCTGCGTCTTTAATGTCAGCTTTAGGATTCACTTCAGCGATTTCTGCAGCATTGGTCGTTATGGCTATCGGTGCTGGATCAATGACGGTTTCTCATGCAAATGACAGTTACTTCTGGGTTGTCACAAACATGACTGGAATGACACCCGAACAAGGTTACAAAGTTCAAACGCTCGGCACCCTCATCTCCGGATTAGGATCGTTGGTGGGTATCCTTGTTATGAGCATCTTCTTCTTATAAGAATCAAACTCTAAAAAAGGGGGACATCATGCAGTTCATTATCATACCGGATTCCTTCAAAGGTACACTTTCTAGTGCAGACGTATGCCACATCATTGAAACACAAATACACGCCAGATTCCCCGAATCTCATACTCTCAAAGTGCCAGTTGCTGATGGAGGAGAAGGAAGTGTTGATGCTTTTTTGAAAGCTGTCGGCGGCATTCGAGTTCCTGTCATGGTATCTGGACCCTATTTTAAAAAAATACCCAGCTTTTACGGGTTAATCGATCACGGAAAAACAGCGATAATCGAAATGGCTGCTTGTGCTGGATTGCCTTTGGTTGAGCAGGAAAAAAACCCTTCATTGACCACAACCTATGGCGTAGGTGAAATCATCGCCCACGCCTTAGACCGAAAGGTTGAAAAAATCATTATCGGGTTAGGCGGAAGTGCAACCAACGATGCTGGAACCGGATGTGCCGCTGCTTTAGGGGTTCGTTTCCTAAATGAAAAATTAGAACCCTTCATCCCTGTTGGAGCGACATTATCGGCGATACATGATATCGATTTATCCTTATTAGATCCACGGTTAAAACACGTCGAACTCATTACCATGTGCGACATCGATAATCCACTTTATGGACCTCACGGAGCAGCTCATGTCTTCGCTCCACAAAAAGGGGCTGATTCGACCATGGTGGTTTCCCTTGATCAACAACTTCAAAAACTTGCAGCCGTCGCTTCAATCAAGCTCGGTGCGAAAGATGCTCAGTTCAAAGGGGCTGGTGCTGCAGGTGGAATGGGCTATGGCATGAGCGTATTCCTTAACTCATCGCTTCAAATGGGCATCGAAACGGTATTGGATGTTGTTAAATTTGATGAACTTGCCTCCAAGGCAGATTATGTTATCACGGGTGAAGGGAAACTCGATGATCAATCCTTGAGAGGAAAAGTGGTCATCGGTGTTGCTCGCAGAGCAAAAAAACACCGCGCGAAAGTGGTTGCTATTGTTGGAGACATGATAGGGCCTTTGGAATCCTATTTGGAAGAAGGACTTCATGATGTCTATGTCACAAACGTGATGAAACACGATTTCGCCACCGTTAAAAAGACGGCAGAAAAGGATTTAATCAACGCAACACATCGCTTCTTAGATACCATAAAGCCGCTAATTTAGCGGCTTTGTTTTTTCATGAGATAAGGATACAAGAAATACCCGATAATAAGAACACCTAAGCCGATTAACGAAGGAACTAAACTTTGAATCGCTGTGGCGATTAACAGCATGACCATCCCCAAAATAGCGATTATAGGAACAAAAGGGTATCCCCAAACCCGATAAGGTCTCACTCGATTGGGTTCTCTTTTTCTAAAAAGAAAGACGGATATGAAAATGAGGGTATTGAAGATTAGTCCGCCCATGACGACGAATGTCAGCAGCTGTTCAATGTTAAAAAGAATTAAGAGGAGGGCCATAAGGCCCGATCCAAGAATCGCCCAAGTGGGGGTACTTCTTTTTGAGTTGACATGACGAAACGCTTTTGGAAATAGACCGTCTTCTGCCATTGCGTAATAGACTCTTGGAAAAACCATGATGCTCCCGTTTAGGGCACCAAAAATCGAAATCAAAACAGCGATGAAGACAAACATCATGCCGGTTTGACCAAAAAGGGTCATCATGGCTGCAATTGGAAGAAACCCTCCAGCGCCTAAATCGAGAAGCGTTTGGTAGGATAAAATGCGATAAAGAGCGTAGATAAATAATAGATAAACCAACGTCACTAAAAGGGTTGCCCATGACAACGCTCTTGGGAGGTCTTTTTTGACATTTTTCATTTCACCTGTCATGGTGTTTAAATTTGTCCATCCTTCATAAGACCACAATGTACCGATGACGGCATAACCGATTCCGACCCATAATGTCCAAAAAGGAACGCCTTCTAGGGAAGAAAACGATAGACTAATGCTCTCTTTGCCTAAGAATAAGCCCATGATAATAATCACTAACATTGGAAGAATTTTGGCAATGAGAAAGATTTTTTGAACCATAGATCCCCATTTGATCCCTAGGTAGTTGATAAGGGATAACCCCACAATCATGAAAGCCGCTATCCCGCGTGTCCAGCCGTTTAAACCAAGCACATAATTTCCTAAGATATCCCCGAAGATGATTGCAAGCAATGCGATGCTCCCACTGCTGGATAAGACAAAATTCATCACACCGCTTAGGAAAGCGATTCGCTTGCCATACGCTTTTTTCAAATAGACATAATACCCTCCCGTTTCAGGGAACATGGTTCCAAGTTCACCGTAGGTGAGAGCTGAAAATAACGTAATAATGCCTCCGATAATCCAGACCAACAATGAAAGGGCTAGATTGTTAAATGAACGAAACAGAATCAGTCCAGCAAATGCATATATTCCTGAACCAATCATGATACCTGCCAAAATGGAAATACCATCAAACAATCCGATTGCTTTCTTCAAACCCATGAAAAATCACTCCTTTAATCGGCTTTATTTTAGCATATTAAATGCACGTGACCTATGGATTTGCAACAAAAAGCCAGGACGGATTGTCCTGGCTAGTGAATTAACTCATGGGTGCTTTTTTGAACACAATTTTGATGGGAATCTGAACACCGTCTTCCCAAATGGTCCAGGTATAGATTAAACGATTGCCACGCACTTCAAAAGGGTCATAATAAGTGGAATCTTGCCGGTATCTGATGTGGACTTGACCATCTACGAAACTCCAGAAGCACGCGTTGTTTCCACTCGTTGTTTGAGAATACCGAATAGACGTGATGCTATCTTTGACGCGGCCTGTTCCATCGGCATTTAATGTGACAATGTAAGTGTTAATGACATAAAATGACGGCAAGTTGATGGCGTATTCATAGACATATTCTCCTGCTAAATAGGAGGGCGTTTCTCCTCTAATGATGTCTTTAACATTGGTAATCCATTCCATTTTAGCTTGTGCATAATCGTTTGACCGTTGTTCAAATGACGTTTGATACGCGGTTCTAAGTTCACTGTAGAGGGGAAGAAGGACTTGATCGTTTGCTTTTTTCTCTTCAAACATTTCAAGCGATATCTGGTTGTTTTCAACCAGTTCGGCTTTAATGGCATTAAACGCTTGTTTTTCGATTGACGTGATGGCCTCAAGCGAAGATTTTTGCGCATTCAGTAGATTTTGGAAGATTTGCTTATGGGAATTTTTTTGAGAAGAATCAATTAGAAATGATGGGTCTAATAAAGCAAGCGCTTGATAAACTTTGGCGTGCTCGAGCGAAAGATTGAGGGTTTGGGCTAATTCAGAGATGGATGTGTCGTAGGTCAGTTGATTGAGTACCACAACCGGTAACAGGCGTTCTTTAAAATAATCAAACATAAAGTTAAAAACATCGGTGGTTCTTTTTTGCTCAGGTGCATCTTTGAGATGCCCGAGTGAAATCAAAACCGCTTGCATATCTGTCGTTGCATCAATGTATCCTGTCTTGATGACCTCATCCATGTAGAGGACTAACGCCTGTTGATACGTTAAACCAATTAGATTAAGCGATGCTGCTACAATCTTTGCATCCTCGTTTTTCAACGCGTAACTGACAACTTTATCGTTATCATCAATGATGAAGTCGATGTCTGGATTGACCTTTAGTCCAATCACAAAATAGTTTGTTCCCTTATCCTTTTGGCATGCCATCAATGTCACGATAAGAACGATAATAAGCGGAGCAATGATCCACTTTCTCATGGTTATTTGACCTCAAAGCTTAAGGTTTCTTTTAGAACATCATCAATATAAAGTCTGGCCTCATAACGTCCTGTTGGCCAACCTTGGCTTGGTTTAGTCAGTTCAAAATAAAAGTTGACGGTCACATCGTTTACCGTTATCTCATAATCGGTGATTAAGGTGATGGGGTCGGTTTCTAAATAAATCCATTCAACTTTGATGATGGTATTAGACGGTGCGTTTTTTATTGTACCCGTCACATAAATCGTGGGTGTGTTTGTTGCAAACTCTTGGGTCACTTGAATCGGTTTGTTGTCAGTATCGATGGCAGATGCCATAGCCAAATTTGTAAAGTTAGCGGTAGTAAAACTACACGCGCCTATCCATAAAAGTAGATTCAAAAACAAAAACACTTGGACGAAACGTTTCATAATCATTCTCCTTTTTTAATTTAGGTCTAACTTATATCCTTGCTTCATTCAATCGTCGTTGATATTTTGATTATACGCCCGTTTATTTAAGATATCAAGAGTTGAAAACAAACAAAAAGGTGACTGTCGTCACCCGGTTTCAAGTCAGTTGCTTGTCTATTCTCGATTTCACTTCAGTTCCTAAAAGCTCTATTGCTTTCATGACAAGTTCATGATCTAAATACCCTACCGGAACATGCATAGTGAATCGATCAATTTCTAGGTTCTTTTTTAACTGAACGATTTTGTCAGCTACATACTGGGGATCTCCAACAAATAACGCACCATGAGGTCCTCTTGCATAATCATAGGTCTCTCGGGTATAACGCGCCCAGCCCCTTTCTTCACCAATCATGTTCATAAAGGGCTCTATGGAAGGATAATACGTTTCTACGGCCTCTTTGAAATTCTCCATAATAAAGCCATGTGAATGAACACTAATATGCATGTTTTCAGGGTTGTGTCCCGACTCGAGATAATGCTTTTTATAAAGGGTAATCAAACTTTTGAAATGTAAGGGGTTGCCTCCGATAATCGCAATAAAAAGCGGTAAACCGTGCTTCGCAGCGCGTATGACAGAAGATGGAGTTCCCCCAACGGCGATGCTGATATTAAGGGGATAAGCCGTACGGGGATAAACTCCTAATCCCTGAATGGGTTTTCGTGTTTTGCCATTAAAATGAACCACTTCTTGGTCTCTAATTTTAAGCAATAACTCAAGCTTTTCCGAAAATAAGAGGTCATAATCTTTTAAGTCATATCCAAAAAGAGGAAACGACTCAATGAAAGAGCCTCGTCCTAATGAGATTTCAGCCCGCCCTTTGGATAAAGCGTTTAGTGTAGCGAAGTGCTGATAAATTCGAACAGGGTCATCGCTTGATAAAACAGTGACTGCGCTGCCTAGTTTGATTCGATTGGTTCGGGTAGCAGCACCTGCTAACAGGGTTTCAGGGACAGATGCAGCAAACTCTTTCCGATGATGTTCGCCGATGCCATAATAGTCTAATCCGATTAAATCCGCTAAAACAATCTCTTCAATCACCTGTTGAATTCTCTCATCGTAAGAGACAGTTTTTCCTGTTTTGGGATCTGGCATCACTTCTGCAAAGGTAGTTACACCTAATTCAAATGGTTTCATCATAATACTCCTATTCTTTTATCATGATTGGGTTTAAAAAGTCAATCAAGTCAATGATTGTTAACTCAGGATTTTCTTCCATGGGAACATGCCCTAACGTTTCGTAGATAATAAACCGTTGTTCTGGAACATCAAGTGCGTTTTGAAGGGCTACTCCCACATCGATTGGAACCCAAGAATCCTCTTTACCCCACATGAGCAGAACGGGTATTTGATGCGATCGAATGAGGTCCATTCGTGAAACAGCATCCACTTCTATCCATGAATCTTCTTGAATAAGCGTTAATAATCCGTATCGATAACCCTCTTTTCGGATTAAATCGCTGTACCGATTTAGGACATCGTCTCTTAAGACAGATTGATTTCCGTATGCCCCTTCAAGAAGTGTTCTGAGCAAAAACTTAGGTGTCATTTGACTTACAAATCGCGCTAACCATTCGGGTTCTATCGTTTGTCTTTGGCTGCCTGACCCTTCAAAAACCGAATCAATTAAAACAAGACCTAGTACATCAACGCCATCCGTTTGATGAAATTCACTGGTATAGTACCAGCTCACGCCTCCACCCATTGAGTTTCCGCCGATGACAAAGTTGGTCACATTCAACTGTTTGAGCAAGGCATGGACCGCATAAGCGCTTCTTCTTATCGAGGTTTTTTGATCGAGGAAACCGCCACTTAATCCGTGATACGGTAAATCAATCGCAAGCACACGATACCCCTGTTCAACAAGCCGATTCGCCCATGGAACAAAGGTAAATGCAGAGGAAAACATCCCGTGCAATAACACAATCGTTGGATGCTTTTCGTCTCCGAAATCCAAATAGTGAAGGTCAATCTCAAGTTCTGTTCCATCCGCCATTTCCCATTGGACGGTGATCAAACGAGATTCTTGGATGGAATAATTTTCCTTAAGTGTCTCAAGAGGAATGTCTGGGGTATAAAAAAGGAGGACAGCTAATCCTATAAGAAAAACGATTATGAAAAGTATGATTGCTATCCATTTTTTCATGAACATCCCTCATTTCCAGTTTTATTATACCATTAAGACGGATGAATGCCCTTTTTGTCGCTTGCCATTTCGATAGGATTGATTGTTCATAAATCTTTTGTGTGCAACAAAAAAAGCACCCTTGTTTCACGCATCATAACGAGTTATGTGTGTGTTCATTCAAGCGTGCTTATGTGATAAATACTGCGTTTTTGTTGTTCAGTAAACCCGATTTGTTGATACAATCTGATTGCTTTTTCATGGGTAGCATCAACCATTAACTGCATCCGATTGATTGGGTAAACCTCGAACGCTTTTATTAAAACACTTTTTAAAAATGCTTTCCCAATCCCTTTTCCTCGCACATCTTCACGAACTGCAATCACTTCGAGATGCAAGGTGTTGTTCATAACGAGAACTTTGGCATATCCAATGATCTCATCTGTTTGTTCCAAAACAAATAAAATCTGGGAATCTTTGACATCAACCAAGTCTTCAGAGGTCAAATAGACGGCATTAAAAATGCTGTTATGCAAAGCTTGAATGAGCGGATAATGCTTCGGTTTAGCCACGTTGACATCCAAGCGTGCCGATTGATTTTTCAATTGGTCTTTATGAATAACAAGGGTGTATTCATGTGTCAAAAGAACGTTCGAAAACGATGAAAAGAGGGTTTGATAGTAAAGACTATCCGCATGGACAACACACTGAATCGCAGGAAACTTCATGTGTTTAGTCACCTTATGAATCAATTCTTTAGCGCTTGAAAGCGTCTCTAATAAGGTAAAGGGACCCATCACATCAAGCAAATTAAGACCTGGGTTCGGGGTTGCCATAATCATGGAATGGATAACGCCTTCTTCTTCAGCAAAATAGATGAAGGATTGGTCATCATTCATCATGTCTCGGATATCGTTTTCAATAGATGACTTGGTGGAACTCAAAAAGCCGCTCCATTGATCTTTGCGTTGATTTTGCTGATAGGCCAGTTCAACGAGGGTATCTAAATCCGACAACACTGCCTTTTTAATCATTTTCGGGTCCTTCCTTTTTGATTAAGATTATTTCACCACTTTTAACCGCAAGCGTCCCCTCTTCTGTTGCAATTTCCAAGGATCCGTCCTCAAGGATTCGTTTAGAATACCCTTCTTTGATGATTCCTTGATGATTAAACTGGACGTGATGCTTTAAAAGGGTGTATTTATTTAAGTAATCGACGATGTCCTTGGGTTGCTGTTCATAACGAAAAATGGCTTTCTCTAAGTTATCCAGGATGGTTTCCATTAACCTTTGATGATCCAGCCTCTTTTGGGTCTCTATCCAATAGGATGTTGCGATATTTCTCAGTGATTCTGGGATAGTTTTAGTGTTGGTGTTGATTCCAATACCGATAATCAAAGCGATCACTTGATCGCCTTCGATGATGCTTTCAGTCAAAATTCCAGCGATTTTTCTACCCCGCACCAATAGGTCATTGGGCCATTTGATGGTCACTTCATCGATTATTGAAATCAACGTCTGGTGAAGGGCGTAAGCGGCAAGCAGAGGAGAAAAGCCGATAAGAGAAACATTCAACGCTTCCTTATAGAGAACCGAAAACAGACAGCTGTTTCCATCATCTACCCATGTTCTTCCTAATCGTCCATGGCCATGGCTTTGGGTTTTTGCCACACAAACCGTCTGGTGTTGCAGCGTGTGTGCATGATTTTTTAGATAATCGTTCGTTGAATCGATGGATTCAAAATAGAGCCATTCCATGTTTAAAAAACCTCTTAGGAGAAAAACGTCAATAACAGACCTGCAGCAATAGCGCTTCCGATGACACCGGCCACATTAGGTCCCATAGCATGCATTAAAAGGAAATTTCCAGCGTCTTCTTTTTGTCCCATTTTTTGAACAACTCGAGCCGCCATAGGAACCGCACTGACACCGGCCGCACCAATCAAAGGATTGACTTTTCCTTTGGTGAGGTAATACATCAACTTACCAAACAAAACACCAAAGAAAACAGCGACTGCAAATGCAAATAAACCTAGACCAATGACTTTGAGTGTTTCGACTTTTAAAAAGGCATGGGCTTGTGTGGTTGCTCCTACACTAAGTCCTAGGAGGATGGTCACAGTATAAAGCAGTGCGTGACCCGCGGTTTGTGTTAAATTAGGGACAACTCCCGATTCTTTCATCAAATTCCCAAGCATTAACATCCCAATCAAAGGTGCCGCAGTTGGAATAAGGATGACACACAAAACCGTAACCACAATGGGAAACAAAATTTTTTCTTTTTGTGATACCACTCTGAGTTGTTCCATAATAACGGAACGCTCTTTCTTGGTAGTCAGCAGTTTGGCAATGGGTGGAATGATGAATGGAACCAATGCCATATAGGAGTATGCTGCTACCGATATAGGGCCTAACAACTCCGGTGCTAACCGACTTGAAAGCAGAATAGCGGTAGGACCATCGGCCCCACCGATGATACCGATTGCAGCTGATTGGGCTCCTGAAAAACCAAAAAATAAGGCCCCTAAAAACGTGATAAAAATCCCTACCTGAGCGGCTGCACCTAGGAGCATGCTTTTGGGGTTAGCAATCATAGGACCAAAATCAGTGGTTGCCCCAATGCCTAAAAAGATCAATGAAGGATAAATTCCCCATTTGACCCCATAATATAAATACCCTAAAAGACCACTATAAGACGTGATTTCTTGTCCATCAACCCACTTGGTGGTTTCAATAAAAACGCCAGATCCCGGTAAATTCACCAAAAGCATGCCAAATGCAATCGGAACCAGTAAATACGGTTCAAACTTCTTTTTGATGGCCAAAAAAAGCAAACCGAGTGCAATCAAAATCATGAGGGCATATTGCCAGTTGTTTCCCACAAACAACTGATATAACCCAGTTGATTGGATAAAATCCCATAAACTCTTGAGCATGGTCTTATCCAATAACCGTCAGCACTTTGCCAGCATCAACTTTTTCGTTAGGTTTGACATAAAGTTCTTGGATGATGCCGTCAATAGGGGCCACAATTTCATTTTCAAGTTTCATGGCTTCAAGGACAAACAACACGGTTCCCTTTTTTACTTTAGACCCGATACTCGTATTGACCTTAATCAAGGTGCCTTGCATGGGTGAAAGAACTGAGTGTGTGCCTTTCGCTTTGGGTGTTTGAGAAACCTGAGGTGCGGGGGATTGATTGTTGGTTTCGGTGATGCTTTCAATTTCAACAACATAGTGTTTTCCGTTGACATTAATCTTGTAAGTTTTCATGATTTTATCTCCCTAATGGAACGAATCTTAAAGTCTGTTTGATGCGTTTGACGATAATCAATGGAAGCAATTAAAAGCGCAACCATCATATCTTCGTCTTCTTGTGGATCTTGTATGACCGGCTCTTTGGGTCGATCAAGGTGTTTGAATAATCCAATTAATACGGACATAGCGAATAAAATGAGAAACACAATGAGAATGGATAGTGCAGAAATTCCTAATGCATCCGTCCATGAAAGTGTCATTTGGATCATCCTAATGTTCCTCCTAGATAAACTGTGAAGGTTTCTATGTCCTCTTTAGGTTTGTATTTGCTCTCTAAATATTTCGCAGCAATCGTTTCAAACAAAGCCAAAGACAAGACATCCTCATCTGAGCGCGCTAAATGAGCGTATTTAGCCTTTAGTCCTTCAAACTCAGGCTTGATGTCATCGGCGGGTCGGTGCGTGATAGGAATCGCATCCCCTATAATCCGTTTTTGAAAGTCTGAGTCAATGGCCACCGGTGGTTTTCCATAAAGCCCTTGGACGTATTCTTTTATTTCTTTGGGAATCATTTGATACCGTTGTCCTGAAATAACATTTAATACTGCTTGAGTTCCTACCATTTGAGAAAGAGGCGTGACTAAAGGAGGATATCCTAAATCTTTTCGAACCCGTGGAACCTCCATTAAAACCTCTTCATAACGATCCATGGCGTTTTGTTCTTTGAGCTGGCTCATTAAGTTAGACAGCATCCCTCCGGGAACCTGATACTTAAGAATATTCGGATCTGGACTTAATGCTTTGGGATTCAGCATGCCGTTTTTTAAATACTTATCTTTGATTACGGTCATTTTTGAGGCCGCTCGTGTCAACGCCTCCATGTTTAACTTCGGATCATGTTCGGTTTGATGCAAAATGTAATTGAATGCCTCTGTTGCAGGTTGACTGGTCCCTTTGGCAAACGGACTAATGGCGGTATCAATGATATCAACGCCAGATTCAATGGCTTTCATATAGGTGATATCCATCATGCCTGCCGTTGAGTGACTATGCAAATCAATGGGCACATGGATGGTTGCCTTTAGGCGTGTGACTAATTCTTTGGCATCGTTGGGTAGCAATATGCCTGCCATATCTTTGATGCAGATGGAATCGGCCCCCATCTGTTCAGCTTCTTTAGCAAGCTCGACAAAATAATCAATGGTATGAACCGGAGATGTTGTGTAACTTAAGGCGACTTGACAGTGCCCATTGTATTTTTTAGTGGATGCTATGGCACATTGAATGTTTCGCATGTCATTAAGTGCATCAAAAATACGAATGATATCAATTCCGTTTTCAATTGATTTTCGGATAAACGCATCAACGACATCATCTGAGTAATGACGATATCCCAAAATGTTTTGGCCACGAAGGAGCATCTGTAGCTTGGTGTTTTTCACTTTAGCTCGAATCAGTCTTAAACGTTCCCATGGATCTTCGTTTAAAAAGCGGAGGCATGCATCAAAGGTTGCTCCTCCCCACACTTCCATCGCGTGATAGCCAACTTGATCAAGATCCTCGACCACGCTTAATATTTCATCGGTCGTCATCCGTGTAGCAAAAAGGGACTGATGCCCGTCTCGTAAACTGGTTTCTACTATTTTTAAACCCATGGTTAGTTCCTCCAAAGCGACAAAGACCCTCATGTGTCTTTTGATATCGGTTTTGTGTTTTCGCTGTACAGTGTCCATTATACATCATTTTCATAGAAAATGCGATATCAAAAACAATCCCTTTTTGGAAATGATTTTGTGGTTGAATGAAACAAAGCGCTCGTTAGATTTTATTGTATGAGATAATCTGATGAAACTGATTGAGAACTGGATTTTCAACGGAAAGAGACTCCGTGGGTTGATCGAGTTCCACGATGCTTGCAAGGGTTTTCTCAACATAATCTGCTAGGGTATTTGCAATGGATTCGATGCGTTGTGCTAATCCTCCCATTCGGTAAGAATGAATCTCAAATCCAAAGGGTTTATTTTCTTTGTTCCATTGATTTTGAAAAACCTGATGAAACTTACGGACTTCTTTTGACAGTTTAATCGCCTGTTTGACCAACGAATTTAACATGATCTGGTTTCGATTGGCATATTCGGTTTTTATCTTAACCGTTAATTCAATTTTCTTCGATAAAATTGCACACAAACGACTTAATGTGACAAAAAGATACGCATAAGGACTGTTCCGTTTGGCTAAACGTGATAATCGTTGGCTATGTTTAAGATAAATGCGGGCTTGTTCTTGATTTTGCTCAATCATACGATGCCCCATCAGCATATCCACATAAAACAAATATTTCTGTGGATTGGAATACGTATACGGTTTTTTAAGGCTCAAAAGATTGGGCAAATCGAGGTCGAGAAGTTCATTAAAAGGATACGCAGTAAGCATTTTAGCATAACGGTTTTTCATGTTTTCTGGTTTTAAAAAGCGCTGGTTGGTAATGGCTACATGAATTAACGTTGGAAGTATCGAAAAATGAGAGGCTTCTCCCCCGTTATCTCCCCATGATGTAATCATGACGTCACGGACACCCTGTTTAAATGCAGCTCTTAGAGCTGGTTTCAGGGTTTGAATAGAAAATCGGTTATGAGGGGCAAACCCAATCCACTTCCAAGCCCCTCCTGCGAACGCATAATGCGATGTGAGTTGCTTTAGAGAGTGATATTTTTGATGGTAATCTCGTTCGTCACTATGATAATAATCCCAATAAATCAATTGGACAGATTGGGGTATCCTGTTTTTCAAATTCGAATCAAAATTGACCATTTTTTGATGGTATCCACCACCGGCTAAATGAAAATACATGTCTGCCCACATGGAGGGTTGATACTGATGCTTATCGCATAATTTCAACACTTTTTCGACGTGTTGATGCATGATGTTTAACCGATCTTGATACCCATTAAGGGCCAAATAACGCCCTAAACCCAGTTTCCAAGCCTCGTCCATCCCGATGTTGATTCGTTTGGATGAAAACGCCTCTTTTGTGGTCGAGAGAACATGGTCAATCCATGCATACGTCAAAGGGTTATCCACCAACAATATATCGTCGATATCGTGTATTTTTTTATATTCGGGATGCCTGAAAATACCCTCAAGATGAGCCAATGTTTGAATGCAGGGCACAAGTTCAATTCCGAAATCTTGAGCATATTGGTCCAGTTCTTTGATCTCTTCTATCGAATATTTGCCTCGCATATGCCCAACTAAAGGCTCATGATGAATCTCCATGACATCTTCCACATAAATTTCAAGGTATGTGTACCCTAATAGCGCCAACAAGCGGATCCATTGTTTCAATGTTTCTACTTTAGGGACAGCATTTCTAGCTGCATCCAGCATAAAACCAAGTCGATTAAAAAGCGGATGAGAGGCATGCCCCTCCATCGATGGATTGGCTAAGAGTTGGCCTAGTGCTGCAAAAAAATGGTTTCTTTCCTGGTAGTAAATGTGAATAACGGTTTCTTGTCTTTCAATGCGATACCCAAAAAGATCGTGTGAGATAGCCTCGATAGTCAAATCACAAAGGTTCTGATTCGGTAAACTCGCGCTTATTTCTTGAGACAATCGATTGAGACCTGCGTCGTTTCGAACATTAATCATGGAATCACCTTCTCGTCTTTATGATATCACGTTCATGTTGTTTAATTTTTTCACGTTTCAAAAAACCTCTTCACAAAGTGAAAAAACACATGCTCTGTGTTATAATAACTAAGTATTTCTTTAAACCGTCAGGAGGCCCTATGAAAGTCATCATCCGTTTAATCAAGCCCTACTGGAGACATTTGGTGTTGTCTTTGTCCTTTAAGTCATTGGCTGCTTTGGCCGATCTTTTTCTTCCTTGGGTGATTGCTTTTATGATTGATGAAACCATTCCAAGGCTGAGAACGGCTAACACACCTTTAACCGAACTTTACTTGCTTGGGGTATTGATGGTGGTCATCGCCTTGGTGGGTTGGTTTTTAAACGTTACCGCCAATCGAAAAGCGGAATGGATTGCAGCACAAGCCGTGGAAAACTTACGTTATGATTTGTTTAAAAAAATCGAGTCACTATCGGCCAATCAAGTTGACAGTTTTTCAAGGCCTTCCTTGATTTCACGCATTACAACCGATACCTATAACATCTATAATGCAACAGCAGTCATGCAGCGCATGGGCGTTCGTGCGCCGGTGCTTCTGTTAGGCGGAATCTTTTTATCCTTGCTATTGGACCCCGTTTTAACGCTTGTAATGGTTGGCATGTTGCCCATTATAACCCTCATCATTTACCATTACACCAAACGAGGCATCCCACTTTATCAAAAAACACAAGCATCGGTTGACCAGTACATTCGAACACTCAGAGAAAATGTAACAGGAGCTCGCGTCATTCGCGCGTTATCAACGATTGATATCGAAAAAGAAAAATTCGATCAGAATAACCGAGAAACCGTTCAAAACGAACAGGTCGCAACCATCACGATGTCCAAAGTCAATCCCATGATGCAAGCCATAATGAACGTTGGATTGGTTATTGTTTTGGTTATTGGAGCGTATCGTGTCCATTTAGGGGTGACAAAAATTGGTCAAATCATGGCTTTTGTGACGTATTTTACGTTAATCTTGAATGCCATGATGAGCATCACCCGAATTTTTGTTTTAAACTCAAGAGCTACTGCATCTGGAGGACGTATCGATGATGTATTAAACGCACCCGTTGACTTCATCGATGGTTCTATGGACATCATCAAAAATCCTCGTTTCCCACACATTGCCTTTGATCATGTCTCTTTTTCCTATAACCAAAAGGAAAAGCAATTGGATGATATCAGCTTTGAATTATGGGAAGGAAAAACATTGGGGATTATCGGCGCTACCGGATCAGGAAAAACAACACTGATCCATACCCTCATGCGGTTTTATGATATTGATTCGGGTCGAATCTGTCTTTATGGTCAAGATATTCGTCAATTAAAGGCTGAAAGTTTGAGAAAAAGCATTGGTGTCGTTTTCCAAAACGATCTCATTTTTGCTGATAGCATTTTTTCAAACATTCAAATGCATCGAGGTGCCGTTCAAGAAGACGCAATCAAACGGGCCATGTCCATTGCTCAAGCCGACTTTATTTATGAAAAAACGGATGACATCAAGCATTTAACAGCGCAACGCGGGCTTAACTTATCCGGTGGACAAAAACAGCGGATCTTGATTGCTCGAGCGTTGGCTGGCAAACCCGATATCATCATTTTAGATGATGCTTCTTCTGCTTTGGATTATCAAACGGATCTAAACATGCGAAAAGCGTTGCGTAAAGAATTGCCAGATGTCACCATGATCATCATTACACAGCGCATTAGCAGCATTAAAAACGCTGATCAAATCTTAATCCTTGATGAGGGCAAGATTGTGGGATTAGGAACCCACAAAGAACTCATGGCGTCAAACACGCTTTATCAAGAAATTGCCTCTTTCCAAATGGGGGGTGAGTCGTTATGATGAATACACAGCCTGGGATGCAAAACAGAGGACGAACCAATGATGGAACCCAAAAAGCAAAAAATGTAGGTCACGTTTTAAAACGGCTATGGCAATACTTGACTTTTTATAAATCCAAACTGCTTCTAGCGCTCATCCTCTCCATCATCGCCAACGTCTTATCGTTGGTGGGACCCTTTTTGACAGGACGAGCGGTATCCGCAATGGAAAATGGTGTTCGTTTCGAACGGGTTTTCTTCTACGCTGGATTGATGGTTCTCTTTTACATCATCAGTGCTTTTATGAATTATATGCTCGCAAAAGCGATGGTCAAAATCAGTCAAAGCGTCGTCTATAAAATGCGAAAAGACCTCTTTGCTAAACTCACACAGGTCCATATCCGTTATTATGATCAGCAACAAACCGGCGATATCATCTCGCGCATGAGTTATGATATTGATACCATCAATACGTCTTTAGCTACCGATGTTTTAAGTGTCGATACCAGCATTATCACTTTAGTGATTTCGTTAGTGATGATGATCATTATGTCGCCCATGTTGGTGTTGGTTTTCGTGGTGACGATTCCGATTTCATTCTTCTTGACGCGCTTTTTATCACGAATCATCAAGAAAAAATACCGAATTAGAAACCAAAAATTGGGAGAGCTTAACGGGTTTTCTGAAGAAATGATTAGTGGCCAACGGACGATTCAATCGTATGTTCTTGAAGCTCCCATTTTGGAAAAATATCATCGAATCAATCAAGAAGCAACCAAAGCCAGTTATGAAGCCGGCTATTATTCAACCTCGGTCATGCCTACTGTCAATTTCATCTCTAATTTATCGGTTGCATTAGTCGGTGTCTTTGGTGGTCTGATGTATTTTAATCAAGCCATCACACTGGGTAACTTAACAGGGTTTACCCTTTATTCGAGACGCTTCTCTGGACCCATCAATCAGATTTCTACCATTATTGCCGATATTCAAAGTGCATTAGCTGCAGCAGAGCGGGTCTTTTATGTCATGGACCAAGACAATGAACCGGATGATCGTTTGGCTGCTCCTTTGAAAAATCCATTAAACGGTCACGTTTCATTTAATCGGGTCACGTTTGGATACCTAAAAAAGACTCCTGTGTTGAAAGATATTAGCTTTTCTGTGTCTCCAGGTCAGGTTGTTGCGGTGGTGGGACCCACGGGTTCGGGTAAAACTACATTAATCAATCTATTGATGCGTTTTTATGATGTGGATCAAGGTACAATTGAGATTGATGGCAACGATATTTCCTTTCTTCCGCTTCGTGATTTACGAAAAGCATTTTCGATGGTTCTTCAAGATACCTGGATTTTCCACGGTTCGGTTCATGATAACATTGCTTATGGTAACCCTAGTGTCAGTCGTCTTGAGGTAGAGGAAGCCGCAAAAAAAGCGCGGATTCACGCATTTATTTCTGCTTTACCCCATGGATACGATACAATTCTTACGGATGAGGGGCTAAACATATCAAAAGGGCAAAAACAATTGATTGTAATTGCTAGAGCCATTTTGTCAAAGACGCAAATGTTGATTTTAGATGAAGCGACGTCAAACGTGGATACGCATACAGAATCTTTAATTCAAAAAGCCATGTTGGCGTTAATGCACCAAAAAACCTCATTTGTGATTGCCCACCGATTATCTACCATCATTAATGCGGATATCATCTTAGTGATTCATGACGGAAAACTAATCGAACAAGGCACACATCAAACCCTCTATGAAGCCAAAGGTTTTTATTACCAACTTTATCAAAGTCAATTCTTATAAAAAAGATAAGCCTCAGTTCGGACTGAGGCTTGTTTTTTAAGCGTTTTTGGTAATGATAAACTGAACGGTTCCAGAATCAAGGCTTGAGAAGAACATCTCAAAAACAATGTAATAGGTCATTCCTCCTTCAAGTCCATACTCAATAAGGAAATTGCTTTCAACTCCCCCATCATCGTTGTATTGAATCAGTTGATAAAGGTGATTGAAAAGTCGTCCATAGGTATCATAATCGCCTAATGTTTTAAACGTATAAACCCCTGAAGTTGTTGGAGTAAATTTGTAGTAGATGACTTGATTAAGATCAATAAAGACGGAATAGGTTACATTTAGCTCAACCGGTGTCGCTTGATCAAAGTTAGATTGTGTGTTATCGACATCCTGATAAATCTTAAAGTCAACAAATCCTTTGTCAACATCGGAATAGTACATTTCAATCGTCACATAATAGGTTTCTCCGGCTATCAAATAGTGATTGATCTTAAAATTGCTGTTGTCACCGCCGTCATCATTGAGATTAATCGCAACCTCATTGGCGTCATAGAGCATCCCATATGTATCATAACCCCCATAGGTTTGGAAGTTATATGAACCAGAAACCGTAGGGATGAATTTAATGGCTTTGACTTCGTATAAATCAATGTAAATGGTATAAAGAACATCCAGTTCAGCCAATAAAGCGTCTTTGAACATGGAATCCCCTGAGGGGTCATCATCGGTAACGGGGTCGATGATAAACTCAACCGTTCCTGAATCGGTGGTATCAAAGAACATCGTTAACTCGATATAATAGGTTTGTCCAGCAATTAGATTGCGAATGATTTTGAAGTTTGAGTCCTGTCCATTATCATCATCAGAATCGAGATAGACGTACTGATGATCGTATAAGACACCATAGGTATCGTAAAGCCCTTTGGTCTGCATGCTGTATTTCCCACTTGTAGTAGGGATAAATTTTAAATAAACGGCTTTCTCAAGCCCGATGAAGACATAATAACTGGTTGAAACTTGAACAGTCATCGCAGTTTCAAGGGTAGAAGCATCAGAAATAGCGGATGATGCTTCCCATTTGGCATAAAGCGTCATATTACCATTCACATTCAGCGGAAACTGCACGGGATCTCCTGAGTAGCGGCTATTATCATACCAGCCGGCAAACACATGCCCTTCTTTAGTGAAAACAGGCGGCGTATCCAAAGTGTTCCCAGGATTAATGGTGTAAGTCAGTTCTCCGGATACCCAGACACCTTCTTGGCCATCAAAGGTGACCGAAAACGTTCGACTTCCCCATTTAGCCACTAATGTCGTATTTTTGCTGATGGTGTTCGTGTTGGTTACTAATGTCGTTTCATCATTTGGATTGATGTACCATCCCAAAAATTCAAACCCATCCTTTTGTGGTGTTGGTAAACTGATAGTTTGACCGCTTCTGATGGTAATGTTGGCAATCACCGAGCCTCCGTTGGTGTCAAATGCAATGATGTAGGTTTCTTCTTTTGATTCGGTGCAGGCCATTAGTCCTATCAATAAAACTAAATAAACAATGAATCCGAAAATACGTTTTCTCATCGTTCCCCTTCTTTCTTTTTGGCATAAAAAACAGGCACAACCAGATCGAAATCGTGTGCCTATGTTATATGATGTTGATGAAACTGGTTCATCTTCATTATAATCCTTAAGATTGCATTAATCAATGATGAAGAAGAAATTATTCATCAAAAAGGAGAAGGTGATTGAACCCGAATCGATTTCCTCAAAAGCGGGTGAATTAAGACCAATTCATGATGATGAAGCATAAGACGGGGGGCTTTGGTAGCACCATAAAGCGTGTCCCCAACAATTGGGTGTCCAATGGATGTTAGGTGAACCCGAATTTGATGTTTCCTTCCCGTCTTAATGACCACATGCAAAAGTGAGGTTTTCTGGTATCTTTTAATGACCCGAAACTCAGTATACGCGCTTTGCCCTTTGGATGTGATGATTTGGCGTTGACTATGACGATCTTTTCCAATTGATGTTTGAATCACGCCCTGCTCATCCTTAATAACGCCTTCTACTAAGCAATGGTAGGTTTTATGGATGTCATGGTGTTCCATCGCATGAGAAAGATACGCATGCGCCAAAGGATGTTTAGCAAAAAGGACGATACCGCTGGTATCCACGTCGATTCGGTGAACGGGCAAAGCATCCAAAACGTTTGGATGGTTCATCGTGTACGCTTTGACCCGATTGGTTAACGTGTCAAGGGTGTTGCCATCCGTATGGACAAGCATTCCTGATGGCTTATCAACCAATAATAAATCTTGATCTTCATAGAGTATCGTTAGATTTCCAGGATAGGGTTCAACTTCTTTGGATTTGAAATCAGTAAAATCAAAGGTCAAGCAATCGTTTGTGGCCAACACCTCATGAGGGGCTATAGAGGTCCCATTCCGTTTGATCTTTTGGTTAACAAAAAGCCAGTTTAGGGTTTTTTTGGCGATGTGAAACGTTTCTATCACATCGAGCAATGACTTCCCTTTAAACAGGTCTGGAATCGTCCAACTCACCCTTTTGGATACATTGTTATTGTTGGGTTGCATGGTCACGCAGGGCCTTCTTTTCAATCTTATAGAGCTCTTCAACCGCAAAATGAAGCTTGGTCACCACATTTGTTTGGTGAATCGGATAAAGATAATAGGTATCGTCTAATGTTGATAAGTCTAAACAATCCCCTTTTCCAAAATAGTCGTATTCGATATGAAGTGAATACATGGATAACACATTCTTTTTGAGATCCACTTTTTCACTAACTAGGTGAAACCCTTCTTTGGTGTGGGTGAGTTTCCCTGTGCCTAAAGGAATGTATCCGTTGGCGTTTGGCAACGACTCAATCCGCACTTGATCTTCAAAAAAATAGGTTCCTTCTTCAATTTGCTTTTTAACATTTTCTCGCTGAAACTCGTACCAATCTGGGATATGTGAAAACCTTGTTTCACCGTTTGAACGAATCAGTTCACCGTACTCCGTCATGGTGTAAGCGGCTTGACAGTGACGGCAAAATAAGGTATCTTGGTGGCTATCCATTTGATGCTCGACTAAGCAATGAGGGCATTGATATAACACTTTGTGGAGGCCTTTAGCCCGATCTTTAAAACTGATTTTGATTTGGTTGTCTTTTTGCCACCGATACTCATCGTACTGAAAAGCGTGATGAATTCTTTCATTAATCGTCTCAACGGATAGATCCTTAATCTCATCTTTGGTGATGATTTGAGTCATGTCCGCTGCAATGTTGACGTTTCGTTGTTTTAAGTTCCAAACGGGTTGAGACAAGTAATTACCATGCATATTAAGCACGACCACGGGATGTTTCAACACTTTGATCATTTTTCCTAAAGATTCCGGCAATATGGCCGTCGTACCGCATAACGAGTAACGGGCTTCGGGATAGATGGCTACAATGTAGTTCAGTTTTTCCAACCCGTATTTGATTTGTTTAAAAAGTCGAAGGTCGTTAGTGAATTTTCGTTTACAGATGGCGCCGACATGACGGAGTAACCATTCCCTTTTGATGAATCCATCAATCGCCACGATGTAGTTAGCTCGATAAGGGAAAATCGCTGCCGTTGTCACTTTAAAATCAATGAAGGCATGATGGGTACAAAGCAAAATATAGGGGGGCTTTAGCCCATCCATATTTGTCTTGTTAATTTTAAGTTTTCGTTTCCAAACAGTGGGAAAACTGAGCAAATAAGCCAGTGGGGTTAAAAAAAACGATTCCTTTTTAGGCAGTGCGTCCATATCAAAGCGTTTAATCTGATCCATAACATACCTCTTGATGTGATGATATGGTGTTATTATAGCATATTTTCGCTAATGAAGACTAAGTTATCCTATGGATTAAAATAGGATGAATATGTTAAAATAGAGTATAGGAATAGCTAAAGGAGGTTGCCTCATGACCTATGCCATTCATGTCAATCTATACGCGATTGCTTTGCTTGTCATCATCATGATCAGTTTGGCTAAAACCAAACACTTAAAAAGCATGAACAATGTCTATTATCAGCTTCTCATTTTATCAACTGGATTGGTCCTTTTTGTGGATATGTTGACGGTCGTGCTTGATGGTTTATCAGGTGATTCGATATACTATTTGCTATCGTTTTTAAACATGTTACTTTATGCAATAGGCGCATGGGTCGCATTCATCTGGTTATTGTATATCCATCACCATTTGTTTAAAACGGCATCTTTCATACCCAAGCAGATTGCTTTATGGAGTATTCCAATGATTGTCAATCTCATCTTATCGATTATCTCCATTTTTGAACCTATTTTCTTTGTCATCGATGCTAACAACATGTATACCCGCGGAAATTACTTCTTCATTAGTTTTGTGTTAACATACCTTTATTTGGCTTACTCTCTTGTGCTTATTCTCCGTCACCGCTTACGAATTTCTAAAAAAGATGTGTTAGCATTGATTATGTTTCCAATCCTCCCTTTTTGGGGTAGTCTTTTTCAAGTCTTCTTTTATGGGACATTACTCATTTGGCCGATGACAGCACTCTCTTTGCTCATCATTTTCATTTTTGTTCAATCTCAACTTATCAACATCGATGGTTTAACGGAACTTTACAACCAAAGAGAATATCAAGATTACGTGATGAATATTGTGAAGAAGAAAGACTCGCACGGCTACATAGCTGGGATTATGTTGGATATCAACGATTTTAAAGCCATCAACGATGATTATGGACACTTTGTGGGTGATGAGGTGTTGAAATCTTTAGCCAATCTCTTGCGAGAGGTGTTTCATCGCGATGATTTTATAGCAAGAATTGGGGGAGATGAGTTCGTGGTCTTTGCTAAATTGAGTACTCCTTCAGATTTTGATGCTTCCATTGAAACGTTAAAAGCGACTTTAACCAAACTGGTAATCCCCGGTCAAAAAGACATCCCGATTACTGTGAGCATGGGATTTGGGATATATCCTAGCAAACAGGGTGACTCCTTTGAAACGTTTATCCAGACTATCGATCGCGACATGTATACCCAAAAAAGACGATAGATCCAACACACGTTGGATCTTTTTTTAATGTTTAAATCGGGCTTAGTTAAGCCTTTTTAACCTGAAATAAACTAAATCTTTTCTTAAGTCGCTTGTTATTCTCAGTCGGATTTGTTAAAATAGTTTTTAATCAGGTGTTTTTTTAGAGGGATATGATCTGATTGAAATCAGGCATCAAGTGAAGCAGGTGATCATGTGAAGAAACAACTCCTTTATCGACTCATTGGCTTAGTGATTATCACGTGGTCTATTTTGTCGTTGCTCTTTCTTAGCACAAACTACGCCATGTGGCGAAACATCAACTCATCAGCGCCTTTTTTTACTTTTGCTCCTGTTTTATTCGATCGGTACATCATGTACTCTAAAAGCGTGCTTTTTCATTTTAATTGGGGCTATGCTTTTTCTGGCGAATCCGCGTGGCAACTGCTTTTTGACTACATGAAACCCACATTGCTTATTGTGTTTGTATCCTTTGGTATCAGCGTAGCATTAGGGATTCTTTTCGGTTGGATTAGCGCTTATTTTGAGCATTCTCTTCTTGATAAAATGATTTCTTTTTTAACTTTGGTTTTCGCTTCCATTCCCAATTACATTTGGATCATGGTCTTTATGCTTGTTTTTGGGTATACATTAAAGTGGTTACCCCCAATTCCTCCAAGTGCTGAACTCGGATGGGGGGCTCAGATTCAAGGATTAATCATGCCGGTAACCGCGTTGACATTAGCCCCTTTGGCTAAGTTCACTTCGTTGATTCGAAACGAACTAATTGAAGCATTGAATAGCGATTACTTGTTATTACTAAGAACCAAGGGTCTTACCCGTAAGCAAATCATGCTTCGGCATCTTCTTAAAGACAGTTTGGTTGCGATTATGCCAGAATTATCCACGACGTTTATCTTTATCTTGTCCGGTTCATTCCTTTTAGAACGCATCAATAACGTGCATGGGTTATCGTTATTGCTTTACCGATCCTTATTTGCTCCTATGTTTGATTTCTATATGTTAAGGATTGATATTCCCGTTGCGGTTTTAGTGGGTACCTTTTATGCTTGGATGGGAATCATGATGACCTTTATTGTTGATCTATTGTATCCGTTGGTCGATCCTAGAATCCGAATTGGCTCAACACAGTAAGGGTTGACTTTAAGCGTTCTTTTTCATGGCCTTTCTCTAAATATGCTAAACTAAGGATGAAGGAGGATGTTGTCATGGACTCAAAAAAACAGTTAAAACAACGGCTTACGCCCATTCAGTATAAAGTGACACAAGAAAACGGAACAGAACCCCCCTATCAAAATGCGTATTGGGATCATCATGAAACAGGCATTTACGTCGACATCGTTTCAGGTGAACCCCTTTTTTCATCAAACGATAAATTTGATAGTGGATGTGGATGGCCCAGTTTCACGAAACCCATTCACCCTGTAAAAACCAAGCTTGATTTATCTTTTGGAATGTTTCGTACAGAAGTTCGGTCAGAAAAGGCAGACAGTCATTTGGGGCGTTTGTTTACCGATGGTCCAAAAGAAAAAGGGGGATATCGGTATTGCATCAACTCGGCTTCCTTAAGATTTATTCCTTATCATGCTATGAAAGAAAATGGGTATCAGGACTACTTGCATCTATTCGAAAATGAGGACGAACGTTCGAATGAAAAAAATAAACCTTGAGCATTGGGATAGAAAAGACCATTATTTGTTTTACTTAAACATGGATATTCCTCAATATACCCTGACCTTTGAAGTGGAGATCACACCTTTAATTCACTACATCAAAAAAAACGGGTTTCCGTTTTATTTATCCATGATTTATTTCGTTATGAAAACAACCCAACAGATTGAGGCGTTTCGGTATCGAATTTGGGAAAATGAAGTGGTTCTATTCGATCGCGTTCATCCATCTTTTACCGACATGGAGTCTCAATCCTCCTTGTTTAAGATTGTATCGGTTGACATGGAAGAACCCTTAGAAACCTTCATTCAATCCGCACAAAACCACGCACAAAATCAAACAGAGTTCATCGATTTATCCAAGGAAAAACGACAAGATTGGGTCTTCATAACTTCCTTTCCTTGGGCCCGATACACCAGCTTAACCAACGCCATGAACATCGATCCAAAAGACGCAATACCCCGCATCTCATGGGGGCGATTCACAGAACAAAACGGTCGTATCACATTACCGCTAACGTTAGGGGTTCATCACGGTTTTGTGGATGGTTATCACATCTCGCTTTGGCTCAATTCCTTTGATCAAATGCTAAAGAATCTTAAATGACCTCTTGATTTTTCGCCTAAATAAGGCGTATAGTAAAGGTATCTTAAGGAGGTTTATATGAAAAAGGTTATTCTTCTATTCCTTTTATTCGCGTTACTATTCATTCAATCGTGTCAAAAAGATAGTCCCCTTCCTAACGGCGGCCAACCTCCAGTAGCATCAAAGCCTATAGAGACTGAACCGATAAAACCCAAAGAAAGCGATGCCCAAACACCGGATGATTCCGTCCCACTGGATCATCCACTCTTGACTGAAACATTATCGATTTATAGCCAAAATTATGGCAACACCAATGGAAATCTAAACAACCAGTCTTTAGCGGTTTATGATACAATGCGTCATGTGCATTATTATAGCAGCCAACAATCGATTTACCGGTATGATCCTGCTACGGATCAAACCGAACTTTGTGTTTCATTATCGACCGGTGGAAGACCCATTTATTTAAATTTGGATGGTTCTATTCTCTATTTTTTAGACAGTTCAAACGGTCATCTTCTGCGTTATGATTTAGACTCTAAAGACTTATCTTCTTTGGTTGAAACAGAAAACACATTTTTGGGTCGTAACTACAGTTCACTTCATTACATTCTCAACATCGAATCGTATGGCAGTGTGTATCCAACGTATCGACGTTATGCCATCTCGGATGGCCGGTTATCCGATTCAGGAACCTACATTGGTTTACCCAATTTCGATGGCACAAGAATCTATTACCATCAAACCAATAGTTTATTGGTTCGCGTCATGGATGTCTCAGGCATGGGGAAAGCCACGATTATCGACTTAATCACATATAATGTCACCACCCTTCATGAACTGCTCTTTTACCATAAAGATTCAAGCAACATCACCTATTTTATGCTAATCTTAACCGTGGGTTCAACCAAAGGACTTTATCGCTATAACCAAACTGATGGTCTCGTTAAGATCATAGACGCCTCTTCGAGTTTATTGCATGGATTAAATTATGACGGTACTTATGGTTATTTTATTCATGGAACCACATTAAATCGATTGGATTTATCCGATGATTCGTGGATCAAACTCGCTGATTTACCCGGTTCCTTTGATCGCTTGCAAATCATCAATCGCTGGTTTTATGTAAGTGAAATAGGGGGCACTCAAGCGTATCGAGTTCATCCCGTTACACAAACGGTTTTAGCAACTGAATAGGGCTCGGCCCTATTTTTTTATGACTAAATAAAAAAACGGACACACGGTCCGTCACGAGAGAAAGGTAATGAACATATAGATTAAGATGAAGGCAACAAACCCCGTGTAGATGAGGGCGTCGCTTTTGATGATGCTTGACTCATACCGTCTATTAAACACATTGGTTGTGATAACAAAACGATCGATAAACCCAATTTGATCGCTATCTTTATCCGATAGTTTAGCAAAATCCTCATGGTTAATCGGGCATTTGTCGCCATACATGAGGCGGCAAGCGTTTTTCATCACGAGATAGGCGGGTAAGAAAAACAGATACTCAATGCTCAACCATTTGGGCAAGTGTAAATGAAACAAATGAAATTTCTTTCCCGCAAAGAAAATACCAAACCCAAGAGAAACCACAATAAGGGTCATGATGAGATCACTGGTTGTGAAAAAGGCAAGACCTTCGATGTATTTTTTAATAAAATAGGGATCGTATGTGGTTCTGTTCAACTGGGGAATCATCAAGTGATTCATTAAAAAATGTGGCGCTAACCCAATTCCAATAATGAGGACAGCCATTCCCACTAACGCGATATCCAAACTAGAAATATCACGTTCGAGCGTCTCATAGGTTGCATTCGTCTTTCTAAGAAAAACATAATAAAACAATTTGATAAAGGAACACGCCGTTCCGGCGCTCACCAAAATGAATAGCCATTCAGCGTATAAAAACGAGGGATGGCCATATTCATAAGCTTCCACAATCCCATGGTGCAAAATGGTTTTAGAAATGAACCCGTTAAATAGGGGAATGCCGCTTATCCCAAGCGATGCTATTAAGCAAACCGTGGCTGTTAAAGGAAGTTTCTTCCATAGCCCGCCTAATTTGTACATGTCTTGTTCTTTGGTGTGATAATAAACGACCCCCGCCACCATAAACAATAGCGATTTAAAAAGGGCATGGTTGATGATGTGATAAAGAGCACCTAAATACCCCATTGGGCCGCGATAACCCAAATAAAGCGCAACTCCAATGCCTAAAACAATGTACCCCATTTGGCTTACGGAGTGATAGGCCAGCATTTTCTTTATATTGGCTTGTTGAAGTGCAAGAAAAACCCCAATCGTCATCGTGATAATGCCTAACCATATGATGGCCGCTCCAATCCTTTCACTGGATTGCCAAATGGGATCTAAATACGATGTGACGCTTTCTTTGGATGGAAAATAATAACTGGTTGCGACACGGATAATGCCAAATGCTCCGACTTTGATCATGATCCCCGATAGCAAGGCGCTGGCTGGCGTTGGAGCAACAGGATGGGCTCGAGGGAGCCAAACATGAACCGGGGCCATACCGGCTTTAATGCCAAAACCTAAAACCAATAATCCCATAATCCAATACCTTAGAGACCCTAAGGCGTTTAGTTGTTCGATGGCGCTTCTAAAGCCTAAATCACCCAAATGGTAATAGAGTAATATCATGGCGGTTAAAATCAAAAACCCTCCGATGAGTCCCATGATGATGTAATTGTAACCGGCACGATACGATTCTTCTTTTTGACCATGAATCACCAGCATATAGGAAGTAAGCGTCATTAACTCAAAAAACAAGAACATCGTCAATAAGTCGCCTGACATGATGGTGCCAAGAACGGCACTATAGGTCAACGCTAGGAAAAAGAAAAACCGTTTGCCATGAGATTCCCGTTTCATGTAATCGTGCGCATAAATCATTACGATAAACCAGATAAAAGAGGAAATAACCAAGACGGTATACGCCAACATGTCTACATAAAAACTCAGTTTCAAACCAAAAAGTCCAAGAATCTCGATGGACATGGTGTTATCAAGTGCAGAGGGATACATGAACAGAATGAGCACAAAGGTCAAAAACGTCGAGACTAAGACAAACGTGTTTTGTCTTGGAGAAATCGGATCTTTAAGGATTAACTCAGCAAATGCACCTAGAATGGGTAGAAAAACAACGACTATGGGCAACCATGGATAATGGGTTAAATCATTGATAAAGGTGTAAAACGAACCCGTAGAACGAATCCAAGTCGTGAATGAAAACCAATCTTGCGTATAGGTAATCAAAATGAACAGCATAAAAAACGAAAGAATAACCAAAACGAGGTTAAACCGGTTGATGTGATTGAGAATGGTGCTTTGTGTTTTATTCATTGATGTTCTACCTCATCCGATAATGCTTTTGATTGCTTGATCTAAAAACCCATCCATCAGGTTTGGGAAAACACCTAAAAAGAGAATGGTTAATCCCAATAAGACAAGCGGAAGCATCATTAATTTGGGTGTTTTTTCAACGCTTTGAAGCCGGTATTGAAACTTCTCGTTTTTCAAAAACGCAGAAATGATAATCGGTAAGTAATAAATAACATTCAATAAACTGCTCATCATGATGATAATCAGTAAGATCATTTGGTTCCCCTCTAAAACCGCCATCCCCAACTTGAATTTGGAAATAAATCCACTGGTCAATGGAATTCCAATCATACCAAGGGCTGCAATGGTAAAGACGCCCATGGCGATAGGCATGGCAAATCCAAGCCCATCAAAGTCATTAACTTTCCGTGTCTTTTTGTAAAATATGATGGCTCCTACGGAGAGGAACAGTGCGGTCTTCATGATTCCATGCGATAAGATATGGAAAAAGGCTGCTCTTAGTCCTTCAATTGAAAGCAATCCAATGCCTAGCACAATGTATCCCACTTGAGCAACCGATGAATACCCTAACATGCGTTTGACATCTTTTTGGGCAATCGCAAAAACAGAACCCATAATCATTCCAACAGCGGCCATCACAAGAAGCACCCAGTTAACATTCAGTGCAAGAATAATGTCCATTCCAAAAACACGGTAAATGATTTTGATGAGAATGAGAAGGTAGACCTTGACCACAATCGCTGAAAGAATCGCGCTTGATGTGCTCGGTGCACTGGAGTGAGCATCAGGCAACCAAATATGAAAGGGAAATATGGCTGCTTTGATGCCGATGCCAATAATCATGAAACCAAGTGCAATAATGGTATTTGCGGGATAAAGTTCCCAAACGTGTCCTAATCGTTCGCCGACTAAAGCGATGTTGGTATAACCCGTCATCATGTAGATTAAAGCAACACCAAATAAATAAGAAAGTGAGCCAATTTCGTTGAGCATGACGTAGCGAAAAGCTGATGTATACGTGTCCTTCTTCCGTTTGATCGAAATGATACTGCATGTTGTAATGGACAATATCTCAATGAACACATAGGTATTGAACAAATCATTGGTATAAAGGATGCCAAACATGGACATTAAAAGGATAAAAAGCAAAATATAATAGCGTCCGTATTCTTTTTCTTCAATGCCTTCTGTGGCATCTCCGCTTGAATACACATAGACGATGGTCGCTAACAAGACAATAAATAAGGTGAAAAAGGCCGAAAAAGAATCAACCACAAATTCAATCCCGATTCTAGCATCGTGGCCCCCCATAAAATAATGGATGGGACCTTGTTGATTGACATGCCATAAAATAACCCCCGAGGAAATAATCGCAAGAAGCAAAACGATAAAACCAAGAACGAGTGTTCTTGAAAATGAACGTTTCCTAAAAAGCGGGATGGCAAGTGCCATGCTCATAAAGAGAATGAGATTAGCAAGGGGCAAATGATTAATCATGTTCGCTTTCCTCACTTATCATCCTTGATAACTCGATTTGATCGATGGTCCGATAGGTTTGATAAATCCGAATGACCAGTGCCAGCGAATAAACCGTAATGGAAACCACCACCACAATCCCTGTCAAGATGAGGACCGAAGGCAAAGGATTAATGTAAACCACATCAATCAAACCAGGTTCGATGATGGGTGGAACACCGCCTGTGACATTTCCAATCGCAATAAAGAACAGGAAAACACCCGTTCCCATAATGTTTACCCCCATAATCCGCTTGATGAGGTTGCTGTGAGTCACCACGGTATGAAGACCAATCAGAAAAAGAGCAATGGCACCAATATAATTGATGTTATCGATAAACAATCTTATCACATTCATTCTTCTCCCTCCTCAATCAAGATATGAAAAAGAGAAATCATGGTGGAAGCCACTTTGATTCCAATCCCAATCATCAAAATAGGAATCATCCCTGAAGACAAAAGTGAACCCGGTTCTCCCATCGGAAACCCAGCGTCACGATTGGTCAAAAAACTTCCTCCTAAAAACAATCCGATGAGACCCACCATAATAAAAAGCAATATACCGCCGCTTTCTGCAAACTCAGACAGACGATGTGAAAACTTCTTTTTTCCTTTTTCAAGGCCAAAGACAACGGTATAAAGGATTAAACTGGTTCCAATCAAGGCCCCTCCAGAGAATCCTCCTCCTGGAGAGATGTGCCCATGTAAAATAACAAAAATTCCGTAAAGTTGAACAAAGGGAATCACAATACGTGTGATGGTCTTGATGATGGTATCATTCATGGTGTTCTTCTTTTCCTTTCTTTGTAGTTCTCAAAACGGAAGCAACAGCCACAATGGAAGTAAATAGGACAATCGTTTCACCCAATGTGTCAAACCCTCTGTAATCGGCCAAAATCGCTGCGACAATGTTGGTGGCTCCTGTTTCTGAAAGGCTATGCTGAAGATAGTGATTAACGGTATCGTTGTATGAAGGGGCTTGGATGGAAGGTTCGGTTGGCATGAGTAAAATGCTTAGGGATAAAATTCCAAACAACAAGAAAAATAAGGCTTTGATGATGATCTTTTTCATTTTTCATACCTCTCCGTCTTGCTGATAACAGCAAAAAACAAAAGCGATGTGACGCCCGCTCCAATGGCAGCTTCAGTAAGAGCAACATCCGGTGTTTTTAAAATCAGCCATAAAACAGACATCATGAGTGAATAGGCTGAAAAAATGATAACGGCCCCTAAAAGGTCTTTGGTTCGCTCAATGGCAATCGCGCAAATGACCAAAAACACAATGATAATGACATTAAGCCATTCCATCTTCACTCACCTCTTTCTTGTTTTTCTCTTGTTGATAAGCTCCTTGAGCAATGGCGTGAGCTGCTGTAGGGTTCGTAAGCCAGATAAAAATCAAGATGACTAAAATATTGACTGAAATGAAAGATAAACCTTGCCAGATGATTAAGCCTAAAAAAATGAGTCCAGCTCCCATTGTATCGCATTTCGTTGTGGCATGCATTCTGCAATAGACATCTGGCATGCGTATCAAACCAATGACGCCGACTAAATAAAAGAATGCACCACCTATAAGGCATGCAATGGCAAAAATTTGCTGGATCATGACGAGTACACTCATTTGTCTAACCGTCCTTTCAGTAGGAGTTTCGATAGCCCTATGGTGGCTAGAAACCCGAGCAATGCATATACCAAAGCCACATTCACGTAAGACTCTTGTGATGTCATGAGTGCAATCATTACAATGATGGTTGTTACCTTGGTTGATATCATGTTGATGGCTACAATTCGGTCCGCTGCAGTGGGTCCAATGGCTGCTCGATATAACCCTGCAAACGTAAGAATAACCAAAAAGATGGTGCAGATAAGAATCACAGTAATCATCATAAGAAATCTCCTTCTAAACCGATAAACGCTTTTTCCATTGAACTGCCTTCTAAATCCTTAACCTGATGATGGATTAATCCATGAACCAAGATGTGACGGTCGTCCATTTCAACGGTTAATGTGCCGGGTGTTAACGTAATAGCATTCGCATAAAGCGATTGGTTAAGCTCTTTTTTTAAGGGCTGACGAATGGTTTCAAATCCAGGATCAATGGGCATTTTTCGGCTCAAAACAATTTTGGCTACCTGAAGATTCGATTTGAAGATATTGACCAAAAGCACATAAAAAACGATGAAGCCTTTTCGAACTGATGTTACATTCAAACGGGTTGCTTCATTCGTTTTAAACAAAAGATCTCTATTCAAAAAAACGACCAAACCAGACGCCAAAACCCCTATTATTAGGGTGGTCCAATTGACTTGGGTCGCTAAGATAATCCAAAAGGCCAGCAATAAAATAAACATGATGATGGATGCCTTTGATTTTTTCATCGGGTTTTACCTCGCTTTTATACTGTCTCTCTTTGTATTATAGCACTTGCTATAAAAAGACAGGTTTATTTTTCCAAATTTATGGTAAAGATGGAAAAAAAATAAAAAAAAGAACCCTTAAATCCTTATTCTAAGAGTTCTTTATTGAGTACTTTCTTAATGAATGTATCCACGATTTGACCATCAAATTGGGTGTCTTTATTTCTTTTTAGTTCTAAAATGGCGTCATCTATTTTAAGCGCTTTCCGATACGGACGGTCTGACGTCATGGCCTCATAGGCATCAACCACACCGATGATTCTAGAAAACAATGGAATGCTGTGCCCACTTAACCCGTTTGGATAACCTTTTCCATCGTAGCGCTCATGGTGGGTTAAAGCATAAAGCGCTAAATCAGAATACTCATCTGCGGCACGCAAGATTTGATAGCCATTAATGGTGTGTTCCCGCATGATGTCCCATTCTTTTTCATCTAGACGACCTGGTTTATTTAAAATATGATCCGGAATAGAGATTTTTCCAATGTCATGAAACAGCCCCGCCAACTCCAATTCTTTAATATCGTCTGGTTTTAACTTCATGGCTTGACCCATCAGTCTACAGTACCGACTCACTCGCTCTGAGTGCACTTTCTCTTCTTTGTATTTATCCGTTAATGTCGTTAAGATGCTCATAATCGCTTTATTTCGGATACTTGAACCTTCTAAGACTTTGTTTTTGTACATCCTATTTTCAGCTAAGATAAGAATGTCTTTAATTTCTTCATCTACGCTTGTTTTCATGCCTGAGCCAATCGCTAGAGAGTAATGAATGCCTTCAATATCGGTTTGGCTGATGTCCCTATTGAACGTTTCAATGAAGCCATCGATTTGGGCTTGTGTTGCTTGAGGAAAAATGACTGCAAACTCATCCCCTCCTATTCTGGCATAGACACTGGGGGGAGTTACCCGTTTTTTCAAAATTGCAGCCACTTGTTTTAGCGCGACATTTCCCGTGTGGTGACCAAAGGCATCATTAATGACCTTGAGGCCATTAAAATCCATCATCAGGATGCCAATGGGATAATAATCCGAATGATCGTAATGCTCGAGACGTTCTTGGAAATACCTTCTATTCGGTATTTGAGTCATAAAATCATGAAAACTAATGTGCTCAATTTCGTCTTGTTTTTCTTTTTGCTCGGTGATATCGATGTGTGTTCCAACAACGATGTCTTTTGGATTTCCTTGCTCGTCTCGAACGAAATGACCTCTAGACCAAATCCATCGATACGTTCCATCTTGGCACCTCATCCTAAAATGATTCTCATACAGTCGATTCGGTTTTTCGGTGAAGAACGTTTCAAATGTCTGAAGCGCTCGATCGCGATCGTCTTCGTGAATAAGGGTGACCCAAGTTTCTTGAACGTTATGTGGTTTTAACTGAAATTGATGATAGTCGTAGCCAAGCATCTTGAAATATTCAGGACTGCACCACAAAAATTCATTCTTAATGTCGTATTCCCAAACACCGGTATTCGATATTTCACTAACGATTCGGTACCGTTTTTCACTTTCAAATAAACTGGTTTGAATCTCTTTTTGAAGCGATATGTCAATCATGGTTGCTACAAAATAGTCTTCTAAATCGCTTCCTTTAATGCGTTTAGCGCTCATGATGGTTGGAAAGGGTTGGCCATCCTTAGTGACATGCCACACTTCTTCGGATGTGAATCCTCCCTTTTCCTGAAGGTGATCCAACAGCAAGATCACTCGCTCTTGTTGTTCTTCATTATGAACACTCAAAATCGGTTGTCCCAATAATTCGTTTTTTTGCCATCCATGAAGTTTTGCAAAGGTGTCATTCAAGTACACCAAAATGCCTTCCATGTTTGAAATGGCTATCCCATATTCGGCTTGTTCGGCCATAGTTTTAAACATATCAAGCGTATCTTCTGATTTTTTTAGTTCTGTCACATCCATATCACTTCCACGATAGGCAATGATTTTTTCGTGACCATCCATTATAGGAATGAGGTTGGTTGAAAACCAAAGGGTCTCTCCCATTTTGTTTAACAATGGATTGATAAAACCATTCAACTTTTTATTCTTTTTAAGTTCTATTTCAGCATCCATATGATACTTGTCTTTTAGAAGATTTGGGTAAAGATCATAATAGTATTTTTTTCCGACAAGTTCTTCTGGATCGTATCCCAAGATGTCTTTAATCATAGGTGATACATAGGTGTATAAACCTTGTAAATCCAAATCATAAGTGAAGGTTCTGCTGTGTTCAGTCGTTTCCTTAAATCGGTTTTCAATCTCAGCCATAATCATCTCATTTCGAATCCGTTTGGTGATGTCAATGGAATAGGAAATCGCCCCAATAATTTGGTGATCTTCGCTATATAAAGGCGTATACTGGACTTCGTAATGACGAATCCCATTCTTTTGATAGGTTTCAACTTTAGTGTGGCTGGTTCCCCTAAAAGCCAGTTCAAAATGACGTTGAGTTGTTTCTCTGTTTTCGGGATTCTTAAACACACTTAAAAGGGATGTTCCCATGGTTACGGTCCTTTTGTAACGTTCAAGCATCACTTTCCGATAGTGTTCATTGACGTATAAGTAATTAAAATTTAAATCGATTGCGATAATAAACATGGGTTCTTGATTTTGAAGATGGGATTGAAGTAAATCCTCAAGACTGATTAGGGTTTCTGTCAAGGTCTTATTTTTGGTCTTCGTTTTAATAAGGGTCTCATGCTCGGATAAAAGACTTTCAAGTTCGTGAATACGTTTTGCTTTTTCAGTGTAGCGAAGTCCCAACTTTCGATTGACTTCTTTAATCTCTTTTAAGTACATTAGATTCTGTCTGTTGGCCATCATAATATTGTAATTGCCGGCCATGCCAATCACATTAGCTCCCACAAAAAAAATGGTACCGTAAAAAATATCAGATGGAATATCGCCATGAAAAAGCAAACTGCCCGCAAGTAAGTAAAACACAATCATCCAACCGGCGATGGTTGCTGGAATCAATGGCAATTTGATGAGTAAAAACCCTGAGAATAAAACCATAAATAACCCACCATAATAGATGATGTTATCAGGTTTTAAGATTAACATGTGAGCGATACCGCATCCTCCGATAAAAAAACTGAACGTAACAGGGATTTGGTAAAACTTATAAAAGGACTTTCCATAACTTAACACCATGGTTAGGATTAAGAAAGGAATCACAATGCCAAATCGGATGATAATGAGGGTTTGCCACATGTTGGGATATAGCACCGTATCGATGATGCCGAAAAAGGCGTAAAGCAAGACAAAAACAAAAAACATTCGTCTTAAGTAAACGACGTCCAAACGGTTGATTCGATTCGTCTCATCAATGGGATAAATGTTCATAGATTGCTTCTCTTTCGTCACACTAATTTCGAAACAATGATGACATGATTTATCTATAGCATAGCATATTTGTCCTTTATTAGTGCATCGCCCTAGCAACAAACCCTTACAAATTTCTTAATTTCGACATTAGAATCTTTCAAGGGCGTCTATCTCGATAAAAAAAGGTATCCTCTCAATAGAAAGAATACCTAAACTGACAACATTGCTTGTTAAATCAAACCACTTCCAAAGAGAACGGCGAAGACCAAAGAGATAATCATCATCAGCTTGATTAAAATATTGAGTGAAGGACCCGATGTGTCTTTAAAAGGATCGCCAACGGTATCGCCTGTAACACTAGCCTTATGGGCGAAGCTTCCCTTTTTAGATTTCGCACTGCCTTCTTCGATGTATTTCTTCGCATTATCCCAGGCTCCTCCAGCGTTGGCCATAAAAATGGCCATGGCAACACCACTAGCAAGCGATCCAGCAAGCATGCCGCCTAATGCTTCTGCTCCTAAGATAAACCCGATGAGCAATGGAGAAACGACCGCAAGAATACCAGGAACAACCATTTCCTTAAGGGCGGCTGTGGTGGAAATGTCCACACATCGCGCATAATCGGGTTTTTCTGTTCCTTTCATGATGCCTGGATATTCTTTAAACTGCCTTCTAACTTCATCGATCATTTTGGATGCGGCTCTTCCGACTGAAGCAACCGTTAATGAACTGAAAAGATAAGGCAACATCGCACCGATTAAAATGCCTACCACCACTTGTGGGTCAGTGATATTGATGGCCGTCAATCCAGATGCTTTGACATAAACAGCAAATAAAGCCAAGGATGTTAAAGCGGCTGAACCGATTGCAAATCCTTTTCCAATGGCGGCTGTGGTGTTACCAACACTGTCTAAAAGATCAGTGATTTCACGGACTTTAGGGTCCAAACCAGCCATTTGAGCAATACCACCGGCATTATCAGCAATCGGACCATAAGCGTCTATCGCGATGGTCATACCGGTTGTCGCAAGCATCCCCACTGCAGCGAGTGCAATGCCATAGAGTCCTTGTTCAAAATTTGCATTTCCTCCGGAAACGATGAAAGAAAAGATAATCACGGCTCCAATCGCAAGTATTGGAATCGCGGTTGATTCCATACCAATCGATAATCCTCTAATGATGTTTGTCGCATGACCGGTTTCCGATTCATCAACAATTCCTTTGACCCGATTATAATCCGATGATGTGTAGAGTTCAGTGACTAAACCAATCAATAGACCAACCGCTAAGCCCGCGATAATGGCGAAAAATGGACCAAAATTAGTAAATATATCCAAATAAACAAAAGCCCACGTTAATCCAATCGTAAAGATAAAAAAGAAAATGCCGGCCACATAGGTGCCTTGTCGTAAGACTTTTTGAGGTTGATCGGCCTTTTTAACTCGTATGGTCATAATCCCAATAATGGCCGCGATAATCCCGATGGAAGCCAACAACAAGGGAAACAACGCCCCTTCGATGCCATAGGCAAAAACACCGAGCGTCATCGCTGCAAGAATCGATCCAACATAAGATTCAAAAAGATCCGCCCCCATGCCGGCAACATCTCCCACGTTATCACCAACATTATCGGCAATGACGGCAGGGTTTCTTGGATCATCTTCTGGAATACCCGCTTCAATCTTACCGACTAAGTCTGCACCGATATCCGCTGCTTTGGTGTAAATCCCACCGCCCACACGGGCGAATAAGGCGATTAGAGAGGCTCCTAAACCAAAACCAGTCAACACTTGAGTGACATGGTCTAAATCCAAATGAAAGACATAGGTTGCGATGAGATAAGAAATAATCAAGCCCCCTAATCCTAATCCAACGACGGTCATTCCCATGACACCACCGCCACTAAATGCAATATCGAGCGCTTTGTTCATGCCTTCTTTTTCGGCACTAACGGCCACTCTTGAATTGGCTGAAACCGCACTGCGCATGCCGACAAATCCAGCCACACCACTGAGTAAAGCTCCAAATGCAAATGTAATCGCCGTAGCCCATTCAATGGCCAATCCAATGGCGAAAAATAAAATGACCACAAAGATGAGCAGGATTTTGTATTCTCTTCTTAAAAATGCTTTCGCACCTTCGCGAATGTAACCTGATATTTCTTCGATACGATCATTGTCTTTCGGAATTTTTCTGATTTTAATATACAGTACTAACGCATAAAGCAATGCCATGATGCTGAAGACAAAAGCTAGCCATAAAAAATTTGACACAAGATCCTCCAATCAAGGCTCTAAAAAAAGCGCCTTTTTTTCATTATAACATTGAAGCGCTTTCATATACAAGTCAAAACGCTTAAGAAAACCGCACGTCCAAAGGGGTCGTGCGGTTTTGGTTAAGACGATTTTAGGTTACGATAATGGGTGTGCAAGAGCTTGTGCGATAACTCACCATACGGTTCTCCTAGAAACTGCGAGTAAAGGGTTGAAATCGCGGAGTTTTCATGAGATTTTCTGAACTTGCTTAATCGGTCAACCTGATAGATGGCGTGACTTCGGTCTAACCGTACTTCTTTGGTTGTTCCATAAGGTTGTCCCCCGCCACCGATGCATCCACCTGGGCAAGCCATGACTTCAATGAAAGCGTAAGGAGAACGTTGGTGAAGAATGTCCTCACAAATCTTTTTCGCGTGATTCAATGTGTGAACAACAGCGACTCGAATCGGTTCGCCTTTAATCATGACTTCCGCTTCTTTATAGTAGTCTAAGCCGCGAACGGACTCAAAATCTATTTTTTCCAGGGGTTGGCCATTTAAGACTTCGGAAACCGTTCTTAACGCCGCTTCCATCACACCCCCAGTGGCACCGAAAATAGCCGCTGCTCCACTGGTATATTCATCGGGTCGATCAAATTTTTCTTCTTTGAGTGTATCAAAATGAATGCCCATTTGCTTAATCATTTTCGCCAGTTCACGCGTAGTTAAAACCGCATCAACATCCGGATCCATGCCATTAACGGTCATCTCTTCTCGTTCTGCTTCATACTTTTTAGCGGTACAGGGCATAATGGAAACGACGTAGATGTTTTTCGGATCAATGTTTTCTCGTTTGGCATAATACGTTTTCGCTAGTGCCCCAAACATTTGCTGAGGGGATTTACAGGTTGATAGATGATCGATAATCTCAGGATAATGTCGTTCCGCGTAATTAATCCAACCGGGGCAGCATGACGTAATCATCGGAAGCGAACCACCATGTGCGATTCGATGAATGAGTTCATTTCCTTCTTCGATGATCGTAAGATCAGCTGTGAAATTCGTATCAAAAACGCGTGAGAATCCAAGCATTTTAAGAGCTGCAACAAGCTTGCCGGTCACTATCGAACCATGTGCCATATCAAGTTCATCCCCAAGTGAAACACGGACCGCTGGAGCAGCCTGAACGATGACGTGTTTGGATTCATCGTGCAAGGCATCCCACACCTTATGGGTATGATCTTTTTCAGTAATAGCCCCAACGGGGCAAACACTTGAACATTGCCCGCAATAGGTGCAATCCGTCTGATCTAATGTTGCGTGATACGCTGGCACGATGTCGGCATCATGGCCACGCCCCATGGTATCTAAAACCGAAACCCCTTGGATGTTTTTGCAAACATCGATGCATCGTCCACATTTAATGCATCGATTTGGATTTCGGACGATGGCTGGATTGTTATCATCAATGGGTTGGACACTTAAAATGTTCTCAAAACGATTCTCATCGATGCCCAAGGTGTTGGCTAATTTTTGAAGTTCGCATCGCATGTTTCTAACGCAAGCGGTGCAACTGGCATCATGGTTAGCTAATATCATTTCAACAATGGTTTTACGGGCATTGAGTGTGCGAGGAGAATTGGTTTTGATTTCCATCCCGTCTTTAACCACTGTTGAACATGATGTGACTAATCCTTTTTGCCCGACAATTTCGACGACGCATATTCGACAATCCGACTTGATATTTAAATCTGGATAATAACATAAGGTTGGAATATTGATGTGATACGCTTTAGCGGCATTCAAAATGGTGGTTCCATCGGGTACAGTTACATCAATATGGTTGATTTTTAATTTAGCCATTAGGAAGCCTCCTGTTGTTTCGCCATAGATTCATAGATTCGATTGGTATACTGCGAGCGGAAATAATGAAGCGTTGAGATGATGGCTGTGGGTGATGTTTGACCTAAACCACAAAGGGATGTTTGATGCATCACAAACGCTTGGGATTCCAACGAGTTCATGTCCGATAGGGTCGCTCGATACTGGGTAAATCGTTTGAGGGTGTTCATCAAATGAATGTTTCCTTCCCGACAAGGGGTGCATTTCCCACAAGATTCATGAGCAAAGAACTCAGCAACCCGCATCAGGATATCAAACATGTCAAAGCGATCATCAATCACAATGATGGCTCCAGATCCTGTTTTACTTTCAAACTGCTCAAAACGTTCAAAATCAATCATCATGTCCAGCATGTATTCAGGAATAATCGGACCGCAAGCCCCACCCAGTTGAACCATGCCGATTTTTCGTCCTTCTGGGACCCCACCGCCTAGTTGCTCAATGACATAACGTAGTGTGGTGCCAAACTCAATCTCGTAAACCCCTCGGTTTTTGACATTGCCGGATAAACTGATCAATTTGGTTCCTGTTGAACTTTGAGTTCCTAATTTTGCGTAATTTTTTCCTCCCATACTCAAAATGTGAGGAATACACGAAAACGTTTCAACATTGTTAATCAACGTGGGTTTACCAAACAGTCCAACTTGCGTTGGAAAAGGCGGTTTGACTCGGGTTCTTCCGGGTTTTCCTTCGATGGATTCTAAGAGTGCAAACTCTTCACCGCAAACATAGGATCCTGCTCCTTGTCTAATTTCAAGAGAGAATAAAAACTCTTTCGGATTGTTCAAAAATCCCTTTTCAGTGGCTTGATCAATCGCTTGTTGCATCATCAAAATGGCGTTTTGATATTCACCACGAATATAAACAAACCCTTGATGGGCCCGCGTGGCATAGCCAGCAATGAGCATTCCTTCGATGATTTGATGGGGATTGTTTTCCATCAAATAACGATCTTTAAAGTTACCGGGTTCGCCTTCATCTGCGTTACAAATGACATACTTAATTGGATCTTCTTCCTTAGCTAGACTCATCAGTTTAATTGAAACTGGAAAACCAGCTCCCCCTCTGCCACGCAACCTTGAATACTCGATTTCTTCAATAATGCTGATGGTGTCCATTTTGATGGCCTTGTGAAACTCCTTGTAGCCCCCTTGAATCAAATAGGAGTTAATGTCATGAGGATTAATAAGACCCACATGTTTAGAGACAAGTTTCATTTCACCCATGGTTACCCTCCTTATAGGAAGCGAGGATGACTTTAACCTTGTTTTTGTTTAAGTTCCCATAGGTCTTATCATCGATTCGCATCACAATTCCCTGCTCACAGCATCCAAGACAGCTGGTAAATTCCAAAGTGAACATCCCATCCTCTGTCGTTTGATTCATCTCAATCGATAACAGTTTTTTCAAATAGCTGACCAAATCCATTTGGTCATTGATAAAACACGGAACATCTTTGCAAACCTGAATGAGATGTTTTCCTTGGGGTTTCGTCTTCAGCAGTGTGTAAAAAGACACCACGCTATACACCCGACTTTCAGGTTCATTCACATACCGTGCAATGGCTTGGATTTCCTCTTTTGAAATGAAGTGATCCGGTTTATCTTTTTGAATTTGGATCAAAATTTCTAAAATAGAATCCGCGCGCTTTGGAAACGTTTGTAACAATGCATCAAGCACAAAAAGCCTCCTTTCGAATCAATGAAAAGAAAGCCTTCTCTTTTACTAAAAAATGACTGGTGATGGTGCACGTAAAAAAAGAATGGTGCTCGCTCATCATGGTTCTATTTTTTTGTACGCTTTGCTTGGTTTCATTATATGGGAAACGTTGTTTCGAATCAAGGGCTTCAACGAATTTTATGAAAACTGTTTCTTTTTATGTGGGTTATGGTAGGATGAAATTAGAAGAGATGAAGAGAGGATTGACCATGATTATTCGCCAAGCAACACTCGATGATTTAAACGCAATATGGGCCATTGAAACAGCCAGTTTTAACGTAAAAAGACGTTTTACTTATGCATCGTTTAAGCACAGTTTAACCACATCAAGTCAAACGGTGTCCATCGCTAGTGAAGATGATGGTGTTTTAGGGTACTCCGTTTGTTTTCACTATGCAAAATCGGACCGGATCTACTCGATAGCTGTTGATCCTTCTTATCGTAACCAAGGGGTCGGAAGAGCACTCATGCATCATATGATTGATGCCAGCAAACAACGGGGTCAAGCACGCTTAACCCTTGAAGCGGATGCAACCAACATGGATCTCATTCGATTCTACGATAGTTTTGGATTTGCTGTGGTTCGCGAGTTAAAGGATTATTACGGTCCTGATCAGCCTGCATTCAAAATGGAACTCATACTCGACAAATCCTCCCAAATAAAAAAACGAGCCATTTCAAACTGGGTGGTAACCGACTTAGATCTTCCTTGGCTAAAAGCCATTGACACATTAAAGATCATTCGTGCTGAAGCCTATCTAACCGAAGAAAAATACCAAAAAATGAAAGGCGTTCGTATTTTTAACCTTTGTTCGTCTTATCAGTATCAATCCATGGGTTATTATGTATCGTTATTAGCGTCCGCACGTCTTCAACGCGTTATTCCGAATGTGGCTACCATCAAGGATTTTTCGGATCAACTTATTATTGAGTCCATCGGAGATGAGGCCCATAATGCCATTCAAAAGACGCTAAAAAACAACAAATCAAACACCCTTACTTTGGTCTCTTATTTCGGTCATACACCCATTAAAAAATACCAAAAACTGATTAAAACCCTTTACCAACTCTTTGAATCACCCTTTTTGGAATTTACATTCGAAAAAAGCATGGAGTGGCGTTTAACGAAAGCGACACCGATTGCGATCTCAGACATCGATCAAGATGCTTTTATTGAAGAAGCTGCCGTACAGTTTTTCAAACAAAAACGCTTTAACATTTCACGGTTCAAAGATTATGCCTACGATTTAGCTATTTTAATTGATCCAGATGAAATCTATCCACCCTCGGATAAAATCGCGTTATCAAAGTTTAAGATTGCGGCCGATAAAGTTGGGTTCTTTTCAGAGTTCATCACCAAAAACGATTACCATCGAATCAATGAGTTTGATGCTTTGTTTATTCGAGCAACCACCAACGTGAATGATTATACATACCGTTTTTCTCGATATGCTTATGCGGAGGGTTTAGTGGTCATCGATGATCCATGGTCCATCTTAAAGTGCTCAAATAAACTCTTTTTTAGTGAAAGCATGAAAAAAATGGGGATTCCGATTCCTAAAACGGTGTATGTCAGTAAAACAACATCCATCAACCATTTAATGAAGGAGTTAGCGTTCCCTATCATTTTAAAACAACCCGATAGTGCGTTTTCTTTAGGCGTTTTTAAAGTTAACGACCAAGCAATGCTTGAAGAAAAATTGACTTACCTTTTCGATTTATCGGACTTAGTGGTCGCTCAAGAATACATCAAAAGCAGTTTTGATTGGAGAATCGGTGTTTTAGACGGGAAACCTCTGTTCGCGTGTAAATACCATATGGCTAAAAATCACTGGCAGATTATCAACTGGCAATCCAAAAAGAAACGCGAAAAAACAGGGTTAGTTGAAGCGTTTCGTATCGAAGATGTCCCTTCTTCTATTGTGGAAACCGCATTAGCCGCTTCCAAAGCCATGGGAGATGGGTTTTATGGGGTTGACCTTAAAGTGTCAGAAGGGTTGGTTTATGTGATTGAGGTGAATGATAACCCAAATGTGGATTATCATATGGAGGACCAAATCTTAGGCGATGACCTGTACCGTAAAATCATCAAAGTTCTCTACCAACGCATTGAGGATTCTAGAAATAACAAGCGAAAGATTGCATAAAAAACAGGACGGATAGACGTCCTGTTCTACTTAATTAATAACTCCTTTTTCATGTGTTCTTGCATAAAGGCATGAAACGGTTCACTCATAATGGGTTTGGTCATATTGAAGTCTGCATCATCAGACTGGATGGTTGGATCGCCTGTTATTAAAACACCAACAAATGGGTGCTTTTTTGACTGTTTCAGTAATCGAAGCAACTCACAACCATCGATTTTTGGCATGTAATGGTCCGTCATTAAGATATCAAAATCATGATGTTCACAGTGTTTCAAGGCCAAAACCGGATCCTCAAACAGGGTGATTTCGATGGGATAAGGACTTAAAAAGCGTTTTAGAAGCAATAGACCAAACGAATTGTCATCGACCACAACGATTTTCATAACGCAATCACAGTCAATTCGTTAACCAAATCTTTAATTAAAGAATCGAGTTGATTGAAAACCATGATGCTTGGATTCGCTTTGGCATTCATCACTTTATCAATAAGATAAAGCGATTGTTCGGCTGCCATATAGGTTAGAGGCCCTTTGATATAATGAAGCTTCTGCTTGGTTAGCTGAAAGTCCTCTTTTTGGATGGCTTCTTTTAATTGATTAAGATCGTTTTCGTATTCAGAAGTAAATTTTTCAATCATGACTCTAGCAGAATCCCAACTGTCTTTAAAAATCAAATCAAACGTTTCTTTGTTAAACACTTTCAACCCTGATGGGATTGTGATAGCATTCGATAGATGCTTTTTCATGACCCTTATCAATTCATCAATCCTGACTGGCTTATATAAAACATCGTTGATAAACGAAGACATCTTGATATCGTAATCGCTTAAAAAAGCGTTAGCTGTCACAGCTATTATAGGTGTATTCGCCTTAATATCCCCATGTCTTCTGATGTTCCTTGATGTCTCATATCCATCCATTTGCGGCATTTGAATGTCCATGAAAATCAAATCATACTGGTTTGATTTGACAGCAGTCAACGCTTGAAATCCATTTTCAGCAAGATCGGCTGATAATCCGTGTTTCTCTAAAATGGTTTTGAGTGCATCACGATTCAATGGATGATCATCCACAACCAACACGTGTCCAACAAATTGATTTCGACTCGTGTTTTTATGCGTTGGATTGGGTTGATTTTGAATCAAACGTTGCATAATTGCTTTTCTAGAAATTGGGTAATCAAAAACGTAATCTACATCTTCGTTTTGATTATTTGAGTTAGAAACTAAGATGGTGACTGCATCTTTTGATCCAAATGTTTTTCGGGCGTTTTTGATGTTATAAAGCCCCATAGTCTCATCTACGAAAACAAGAAGATCGAACGACGATATTGCCATAGCGGGTTGGTGAAACTTGGTTTCAAAACACATGGAATCAAACATGTTTTTGAGTGTCATATGTTGATGATGATTGGAACAAAACAACAAAGCGCGTCTTAGATTGCATTGATCATACATCAAGGTATCTCCTGACGTGATGGGAAGGGTAACGCAAAAGGAAGAACCTTTCTTAATCTCGCTACTAATCTCAATGGTTCCTCCTAACAACGTCGTAAGTTCATTTACGATTTTTAGACCCAATCCTGTTCCACTTGCTGAACCTTGTTGCTTGGCACGATAAAACGATTCCATAAGATGCTTGAGGTCATCTTGATCAATGCCATAGCCTGTGTCTTCAACTGTAATCATAACGTGATTGTTCATATCTTTTTGTATAAGGGTTACACGAACGCTGATGGACCCTTCCTCTGTGTATTTAACGGCATTGTTCATGAGGTTCATGACAATTTGTCTCAGTTTATCCATATCAACAATCACTTCATTAGCAATTGAAAAATCGTAGTCAAAGTAACATGAAAGCCCCTTTTTTTGGATACTTGGATAAATGGTTTTAAAAATATTGATTAGTTCGGATTCTAAGTCGACAGATTTATAGTTAATCTCCATCTTTCCCGCTTCAATTTTGGAGATATCTAATATGTTGTTAACAATCGAGGATAACGCGCCTAAAGAAATTTCAGCAATTTCAAGGTATTTCTTTTGTTCTTCGCTGTATTCGGTTTGTGTCAATAAATAAAACGCATTATAAATCCCGTTTAACGGCGTTCGAATCTCGTGACTCATATGGGCTAAAAAGGTTCCCTTAGCTTCACTGGCTTGTTGTGCCTTTTCTCTTAGATAAATCAAGGTTTGATCCTTTTTTTGCTTGACCATGGCATTCACCATGAGTTCAGCTAGAACCGTGAGCAATTTGAACTCATGATCTTCCCAATGTCTTTTTATGCGAATATCATCGAATCCAACAAAGCCCAAGAGCTCGTTTTGATAAAGAAGTGGAACTGTACAAATGGATAAAACCCCTTGTGGTTCAAGTATTTTATAGACCATGTCTTCTTTATCCAATGCCATAACATCTTCATGAACCACCATTTGTCCATTTTGATGACTATTAACCCAGTCATGTAGAATCATATCAATGGGAATTTTTTGAAGATACTCAATTTGCGGTTCAACATCGGTGGCGCACCATTCGTATGTGTTATTGGTTATGTTGTTATCGAAATCATACTCAAAGACATAAACGCGATCGACTTTAAGAAACTCACCGATAATGCCTAAAGATTCATTTAATTGACTTGAGAAATCCTCAGGTAACACGTTAATGAATTGGGTGGCTATATGCATGATAACCGATTCAAGTGTGGGTTTTCTACGATCTATCATGCGCATTACCCCCTAGTGTTATTTAAAATAGACATATTTCCGATCCGATAGCCATATCCTCGAACAGTAAGGATATGTTTCGGATTGGTGGGGTCTGTTTCTATCTTATCCCTTAAGTTTTTCATGTGAACATTGATGACATTTTCACTTCGAATCCCATCATCCTTCCAAATGCGATAATACAATTCATCTTTTAAGACCACACGATGACGTTGATCTATCAAAATTTTAAGAATCTGAAATTCTTTGACTGTTAAATTGATCACTTCTTGTTCTCTTTGGACTGTGTAATTATCCAAATCAACCCGTAAATCCCCTAATTGAATCATTTGATGCTCTTCTACTTTATGAGCTAAACGATACCTTCTCAAATTAGCTTTGATTCGAGCAATTAACTCCAACATAGAAAAAGGCTTGGATAAGTAATCGTCAGCACCTGAACCAAGGTTAATCGCTTTTTCAATATCCGATGACTTCATGGAAATGATGATGATTGGGACATCACTTTTCTTACGAATATTGAACAAAACATCTTCACCACTTAACTGCGGCAACATCAAATCAAGTAAGACCAAGTCATATTCGCTTTTATAAAACTCATCAAGGGCTAGTTTACCATCAGATGCGATGTTAACTTGATAATTTTCTTCAAAAAGTTTTGTCTTTATGGAAGATGCAATGGCCATGTTATCTTCTATGAGTAATATTCGATCGTTCATATTATTTCCTCTTTTCTAATGTGTTTAAGCAAATAATTCAATATGATAATGAGGTCTTCAAAATCTTTCTCAAGATGAAAAATGAGGTCTCCATAGTCAATTTGCTTAATTTCGTTATTCTTTAATGCGGTCTCAAATACCAAAAGCGGTTTGTATATGGTGACGATTCCTAAGGTGTTTAGCAATGATGACAACGTGTGAATTAACCGCTTAATAGCATTCATATCGTTATCCCAATACGCTTTGGCAATCCGTTTTAAATCGTGTCGGTGGGTTAATAAGAATTCTTCAAGCAGTTCAAAATAGAGATCTTGAAGATGGCCACAATATACCAACGCGCTATCAACATCCAGTTGGGCTGCATCATGAAGCCAATCTAATAAGGAGATGGTTTGCTTAAGAATCATGGGTGGTTCATTGATAGCATGGCCAATGGTATTAAGCATTTGATCATCTGACATAGAAGAAAGCAAAACATGATGATTTGCATGTCGTGATGATATGCGACAGGGTTCTGTCGAATCAACCAAATCATGTTCTACCCGAATAATGGGAATATGTTTGTACGCATCATTCAAGTGATAGATGGATGTATTGGAACACGACTTTAAATGTGAAACAACAAAAATTAGACCATATGTCTCTGCTTCGGTGGCTTTGATTCCTTCTACCATGGATGCTACGTAATCTATGGTGATATGGTGCATTGTAAAAAGTTGGAAAAGCCGATCACATAACTCATTTTTAGGACCAATCAGAATGATTTTTTTATTGCGTAAAAGCCGAATTAACTGTTCCACATGTTTCTCCTAATAATCTTGATAGGCTTCGGTAATTTTTCGGATTTGGGAAAGCGAATTAACAAAGGCATCTACGACATCCGGATCGAAGTGATGACCTTTTTGGCGGATAATTTCATTGACCGCATCATCAAAATCCCAAGCTTCTTTGTAAACCCGTTTTGAAATCAGTGCATCGAATACATCCGCAACCGCCATGATTCTTGCGGACACAGGAATTTCTTGTCCTTTGATTCCTCCGAGATAGCCAGTTCCATCGTATTTTTCATGATGGTACAAAATAATTTCTTGTGTTGTTTTGAAAAATCGAATGATATCAGACGCTTTGTCAGATTGAGATAAATCAGAAAGTTCAACCATGCTTATGGCTTGATCCATCACCTGTTTTCCATAATCAACGTGTTTTTTCATTATCTCCCATTCATGTTGATCTAACGTGCCATTTTTTAACAATATGTGATCTGGGATAGCGATTTTGCCTAAATCATGAAACATTGACCCTTTGGTGATTGTTTCAATCATGCTAGGCGTTAACAAGCGATCATAAGGTTTTTTTTGGCTCATAGTTTGTGCAATGATTTGAACATAATGTTGTGTTCTAACAATATGATTTCCGGTTTCTAAATCGCGTTTTTCAACGATTTGAGCAAACAATGTAAATAAAATATCTTGAATCGCTTTAAATTCAAAAAGTCGTTTCTCAACTTCAATGTTTAAAATATCATTTTGATCTTGAAGCCTTCGTTTGGTTTCAATGGTATCTAAATGACTTCTTATGCGCTCTTTTAAAATCTCGGGAGAAAACGGTTTGATGATGTAATCCACCGCTCCAAGCTTCATGCCTTCAATGTGATCCATATCGTCTTGCTTGGCTGTAAGAAAAATGACTGGAACATCTTCATATCCTTCGATTTGCTTGATTTCTTTGAGAACTTCATAACCATCTTGATTCGGCATTAAAATGTCTAATAGGATAATGTCAGGCGTTATGGATGAACGAGACGCTAAGAAAGCTTCACCGCTGTTATAGGTTTGAAGCTGGTAGTGAGGCTGTAACAATCGATTTAAAAGTTTAAGATTAATCGTTTCATCATCAATGACTGCGATAGTTTTGAACTCTGCCTGATTCATAACTGTCTCCTCTTTAAAATATGAGTTTTGATTCATGTTTAATTGATTTATTATTTATTATAACGTATGGAACTCTTTCTATAAATGACAGTATTGAGTTATTATTTTTTCTTAACACAAAACCAAGATAATGTTTATGAAATCTTAATAAATAATAAAAAGCCAGTGTCTAATTGACAGCTGGCTACCATTTCTTTGGCCCTTTAGTTTTGCGTCACTAGATTTCCCTAGTTTTGCCTTTTACAATATCTGCAATCATTATAATGGATAAATGTTTCCTTGTCAAGATAGATTTTATTAAGATCCCGAGTTTTGGAAAGTTAACTGGACACCAATAACATAATGAACACCGTGATAAATTCTACAATAGATAAATTCGAGTTTTTCAATTGCGGTTCCAACAGGATAGGTTTCCAAGTTGACATCGGGTAAATACCAGTCGACGAAATAGATCATGGTGTTGGGGTCGTTTTTTGAGTAAACCCCAATGGTTCCATTCGTTGAGTAAAACCCAATCACGAGATCATAAAGCACATAGGATTTGGCGTATTGATTGGGAAATAGGTTGAGAAGCGATTGAACATCGTCCATCTCAAAGACAAAAACGGTTTGAAGGTCTTGTCCGATTTCAATGATGGATGTGTTGGTTAACATGGGTTCGTAGTTACCCGATTCTGTGTTGATTGCATATTGACCCAAGAGAATGACCGTCTTTTGCCAAGCAACCTCATAATAATCATTTGAATTGGATTCGATGTATAAACCTTGGCCGTTTGCGGCTTGGATGAAAAACCCATACGTATGCCAATCATGTGCGATGACAACCCCTTCAATAACGGCCCAATCTCCAGGATTTAAATGAACCAAATCGGTCACTTGATCCGGTTGTGCTTTAGCCAACACACGTCGTTCGATGATCCGGATGAGGTCGTTATAGATAACGGTTCCTGTTAACGTAACCCAGGTATCCATCTCGGGTATTGATACGAAGGAACCATCTGATCCTATATATTCAGGATGAGAGGATACCCAAGAGATGATGGAACCTCGAGACCCTTGTGTTAGAAGGTTAAGCGAGGTCTTGTACGCAACATTAGGTCCACTTAAAGCCTCATCGATGTCTTTTTGCATCAGATCTTCAGGGCGATGATAAAGCCTAATGTCCTCTGGATTTCCATCAAAAATCACCACAATGCCTTGACTCGAATCGCTTGCATGGTAAACGACATTCAAGATCACATCTTCACCCAAAAAGGACTCTAATGCTTGATACGACTCATAGGTATGATACGATGGATGAAACCAAAGATCCAAATCAGAATCAAGACTCTTAAGATAAAGTCGATTAAACGCATCTTTCTCAATGATGGTTCCAATGACTTGATAAGGATTTCCATACTCCATTCGAATCGTACGGTTTTGATCAAAATACATCGCTTCATCGTTTAACAAAGCGTGCAATTGTTCGTGTGTCGCAAACGTATAGTTAAGGGTATAGTTGCGATCGGATTCTAAAACATCGAGTTGAGAAACATAAGTCAATTGATACCCGGTGTAATAAGGCTGATAAAGTCCTTTAACTTGAACCAAATCCCCGAGTTGCACCGTTACATTTCTTTGATAACCTGGATGAGTGACATAGACTTGACGAACGCCATCATGGATGTAATACCCGTTATAACTAAGATGAACAATAATGCCCTTTAAGGTGACTTCTTCATATGGAAATGCGCGATAATGAAGCGCTTCGATGTTTGTGTAAACCGGATTTAGATCATGAACTACCCCTTCATAAGGTGGATTGACGAGTGTAACAACAAACCCTTCATGGGGATCGTAGTCAAAATAATAGATGACCAGTTCAACGTATTGGCCAAGCAGGGAATGGATAAAAGCTTTGCCGGGTGGGGGGGTTGAATAGATCCTCGCTAAATACGGAAAATGAAGGTCTAAAAACGAGGTGGTGTCGTTGATTTTATCGTAAGGAAAATCCGTTAAACGACCAAAGATTCGATAGGCTTTTCCGATATTGAGTGGATTTTCTTGATCCAATCGATGATAATCCTCAAAGGTGATTGAAAGAATATCATGTTCAAATGAATGGCCTTTGGATAGTACCGTAACCGGATGGGTCCAATCCAAATGAAACGCTCGTCCCATGGTTGAGTTTAGATAAGGACGACCATAATACGTCGCTTGAACTAAGACCAAATCGCCCAGTTCCAAATCGAGAAAATTCTCTGGATAAGCGACACTGATGTTCGCTGTTCCATCGGTCATAAAAAAACCAAAGTCATGAAACGCATAAATGATTCCCAGTGCCTCTACGCTAAGGGTCGTTTTTTCTTGGTGGGTTTGATGAAGCCAATAGATGTTATTTTCTAAAACATACGCCAAGACGGTCAGGGTGATGGAAATGGTTTCTTGGTATTCACCGTAGGTCATGATGACCGTTAAAACAACCTCTTGATTCCCATGATTGGGCAGCGGGCGAGTAACCAATCCATCTTCAGTTAAGACCTCAGGGTGACTGGATTGGTATTCATAATACACCCATTGGGAAGAAAAAGCGGGGAAATAGGTCGATGTGGTGAGTTCTTTTTGATGAAACTGCGTCACTAACTCATTTTTTGCTTGTTCAAAAAGAGCCGCAATCGCTTCATAACGATCTGTGACGCTAGGGGTCTCAACGGGCGATGGCGTCGGGTCTGAAGGCGTCGGATTGACAATTGGCGTTTCATCTTTTGCAGGGGGTTCTTCTTTAGGGCTTTGAGGCAATTGACACGCAACTAAACTAAAAAGGAGGCTCCCTATCAACAAAAGCTTCATTCGATTTCTTTTCATAACATCGGTTCCTTTCACTCAAACGATATAACCACGTATGCCATCAGGTATAGGTATGGGTGAGTTTTAGGGTTTACTTAATTATACCATGAAGTTAAATGATGAAAACCACTTAAATCCACCTGTGTTATACTGATGGTGGGTGAGGCTTTATGAATGATCCTTTATTGGGTTTGTTAACTTTTGGATCGGTGACCTTAGTCTGTGTGATGAATGCGTATTTAACTAAAAAGTTAAGTGTGGGTTTTTTTACTTTACCCATTTTCTTAATGGTCATCGGGCTCATCTTGTTTATGTTGTTGGTGATTGGGTTTTCCGATTTAACCCTTTGGTACGTCAGCCTTAGTCTATGGAATGGCGGTTTTTTCGGCCTCTTTCATGCGATGTTCTTGCGGTATCGAAACAAAAAATCCTGAGAAAATTCAGGATTTTTTCATTTATTGGATGGTGAGACTGAAGGAATCAGAAAGACCCGAGGTTCGGCCAACAAAATCAATGGCCTCAATTTGGATTTGATACGTTTGACCTTTGACTAAGTCCGTTAACGTGATTTGATTAAGGGTGGCATACCGGCTAAATGCTCCATCAATATAAATGGCATATTTTTCAACACCATAATCGTCGGTGGAGGCACGCCAATAAAGGGTATTCGGCATCTCTGCTAGGCTAATCTGAGTGGGAATGCTAGGCGGCTCTTTATCGTAGGTAGCATAATCGATTTGATAGACTCTGACATAATCAATCGCCATTGATGTCGGAAAAGCATTGACATCAACGCCCATCACACCGCCCCAATTGCCGCCAACAGCAAGGTTTAAGATCATATGAAACAATTGATCAAATGGAAAAGCGTGATGATAAGGAATGGCACGATTAAACTGAGGTGCATACCCAAATTCAGCTATTTTTAACCCATCAACAAACGTTTGAATGTTTCCAGGACGCCAAATCATTTCATAAACTTTAAACTCGGTCTCCATGTTTGGAACAAAAAGGCTGTTTCCAAGTTGAGTTCCTAAAGAATGATTGAATGCCCGTGTATGAATGGTTGAATGCACGCGGTCTTTATCATAACCGACATATTCCATAATATCGATTTCACCACTAAACGGCCATCTTCCATAAACACTTAACGTCGGCATCATCCAAATGGCTGGCCACGTGCCTCTACCGCTTGGCATTTTCGCACGAACCAATACTCTAACGTATTGAAAATCGCCTTTATACTGGGAATGAAGGCGTGCTGAGGTGTAGGCTCTCCCCATGAAACTCTCAGCTTTAGCTGTGATGGTCAGTATGCCGTTTTCGACGGATGCATTTTCTTTGCGGTAATATTGAAGTTCATTGTTTCCGCCACCTTGTCCATCAATAACAAATGTCCATTTGGTTTCATCTACTTCCGTTCCATCGAACTCATCGGCCCAAATGCAGACCCAAACATCATCAAGGATAGGAACATCACAATCCCGATAGGGAGCAATCGGCTCAAGTCCGTTAGGAATGTCGGTTTCATCGATCAAAGACCGCTCACACCCCATTAGAACAACGATGAATAGAATCCCTAAAAATAAACTAAGACTTTTCTTCATAAAACTCCTTACTCACCGGTAATACCTGTTCGGTCAATGCTTTCGGTGAAATAGCGTTGGGCAACAAAATATAAAACCAATAAGGGGAGAATGGTCATCATATTGCCGGCCATCATGATGGCTTCGTTAAGTTCAGCTCCTGGTGTTCCTGGGGGAAACAAGGTATCGTAACTGGATCGAAAGGCTGCTAGTTTCAATGGAAGTGTGATTTGCCCTCCCACATAGAGTGACGTAATAAAGGTTTCATTCCAATACCAAACGAAGCTGAACAAAAACACGATGATAAACGAGGGAATGGCTAAGGGAACCGCAATGCGAGTGAAAATTCTAAAATGAGAGGCGCCATCAATTTCAGCCGATTCCATTAACACAAACGGAATGGTTTTAAAAAACTGATAAAAGATGAGGATATAAATCGCTGCGTTGATTCCTTGACCGAAAATGGCGGGCAAAATCATGGACCACTGAGAACTCATGATGCCTAGATTGCGGTAAATAAGCATGTTAGCCACCATCGTCACTTGAGATGGCAAAATAAAGGTTGCAAGCATGAGCCCAAACAAGATTTTTTTCAAAGGAAACTCAAATCGAGCAAACCCGTATCCTATCAATGCGGATGAACAGGTCACCAATACACTCACCTTTAAGACATATTCGGTGGTTCCAAAAATCGATCCAGGAAACTGAAGTACTTGCATCGCTCGTTGATAATTCGAGTATTGGAGCGATGTTGGCACCCATTTGATTCCGGGGTTGATTAAATCCTCAACAGACATGAAACTGTTGACAAGCATGAACAAGACCGGATAAAGATAGATGTAACTGAAACTAATCAATAAGATGTAAATGACGGCTTTGTAGATGAATCCATCAACAAAGTTCATTCCCAGTAAAAACCGCCGTGCTTTTTGTTTCACTAGTGTGTAATCTTTCTTTGGTTTCATCTTATCGCTCCTTTCCTTTGATTGAAAGTAATCCGATAAAAATCACCATAATCAGGACCATAAGGATAAAATAGATCCACGCCATAGCTGCTGCATAGCCATACCCAAACCAAAAGTTTGAATCCGGCGCACCGACGAGCATATGGGTTCGTGTCATGTCTAGAATGCCTCCTGGTTCAACGAAAAGCGACATAGAGACCACCACGTAAATAATCGCGACACTAATGAGCGGTTTGATAGAGGGAAGTGTAATCTTCCAAAAGCGATCCCAGGGGGATGCGCCATCAATGGAGGCTGCTTCATAGATCGAAATATCGATCTTTTGAAGGCCAGCAAGAAAAATCAATATCGGAATACCGGCATACCATAAAATCAACAACATCGACGTCAATAAGACTTCAATAGGTCTAGCAAGCCAGTCTCCTAAGTTTTCTGAAATAAACAGCAAGACCTCGCTATCGGAAAGCGAAGGAAGCGATGTGGCGTTTTGGTTGGTTAATTCCCCAATAACGGGACCGGTTGAAATCACAACCGGTAAGAAAAAGATGGTTCGCCAAAAGCCTTTTAGTTTGATCGGATTATTGATTAAAACCGCAATCATAATCGAAAAGACAATAATTAATGGAACCGCTAAGACCATTTTTCCAATATAGGTTACATAAAGCGGAATCAACACTTGAGACCGAAAAATAGCTAAATAATTCCCAAATCCATTAAAGGTGGTAACCACCCCTGTTTGAAGGCTATAATACGCCACATTAAAACTTAAATAAAGGGAATAAAACATCGGATAGAGGGTAAATAGAGCAAACCCAATCAACCACAAGAGAATAAACAAGTAACCGTAATAAGCATCGCGTCTTTTACGTGTGATTTGAAGGGGTATGAAGCTAAACACCATCAGTTTTTGCCCTTTGATCCGCAGGACTGGGTTGTGTGTTAAGGCATACCCTACTTTTTCGAACACACCCTCAACATAACGACGGTAAAAATTTTGAATAAAATCAATGGTTTTTACCAAACCATGTTTCATCTTTTCTAACCTTTTTTTCATGATGTCACCACCTTATAATCCCGGGGTTGGATCGCGTGGGAGCCATGAGTTTTGATTTGATCAGTGTAGTTAACATAAATGATAACACCATTAGAATAGTGAACGCTAACCATACCGGTCTCGATGACTTGACGATGAACCATTTGCGCTCCAATGACATGACGTAACGCCTCATTGATGTAGTGATAATGGTCCACAATTTCATTTTGATAATTGGCCAGTGTCGTGGTGAAAAACCGGTTAGCCAGTGTATAACGCATTTCATAGGTTGGCTTTTCAGTTAAGACATAGCTTGGGTTTATCCCGAAATCAACCATGGTTAACAAACGTTCTTTGCCCAGTGCATTGAAATTTAAGTAAGGGGTATAATAGGAGATTGATCCTTTCAGAATCATCGGGATGAGTGGAATCAAATCGGTATAGTCGTCGTACTGACTGTTGGTAATGGGTAAATCCATGTATCCTTGAATATAAGCAAACATGTAGTGATTGGGCTGAGCCATCACCAAAGAAGGATACAGGCTAGCAATCCGTTGATAGGTCTCGATACTGGAAGTCCGTTCGTGAACCCCATCTTCATAGTAACTAAACACCACTTGACCTAAATCGTTCATGGATAATCCGGACACGTTAAGATTGAGTAACTTATCGAGATCGGCTTGTGCCATTCGATAGCTTTGTTCCGGTAAGAGATAATACATGTTCATCGAACGTGCGTTCAAAAAACGAATGGGGTCACTTATTTTTAATCGATTGATGCTTCTAGCAACATCACGGTTGAAATTCACTCGTTTCGATAAATCGGAAGAAACAACATAATCTTGAGCCAGATATACCGTGTTGCCCTCCTCTGTGATGTGATGAACCATGTTTTTGAATGCGCGAGCTGCTGGAAGGTTAAATCGATATGGAGCCCGATACATAAACCCGTCACGGCTCCATCCATAGAGGGTAATTTGCTGATTTTTTAGTCCTTGTTCATAGAAATAGCGGTAACTATCGTAAACATCATCTGCATGGGTCATGGTCACCCTAGAGGTTCCTAAGAACGAGGATTCCAAATCGCTCATGATGTAACTCAATTGAATTGGAATCGATTGATCCTTTTCTTTTTCTTGCGGTTTTAATACACCTCGATTGATGAGTTGGTCTCGATAGAGGGTGGCCATTCCAGAATAACTTGCTTCTTCATGGCTCAAAAAGTGATAATTAAGCTGATAACTGGATTGTGTCATACTCTCTAAGATGGCATCGCTACCATCGCCCGCTTTATTGATGACATTTCGGTAAATTGAACGCAATGTGTAGCGGCTTCCAATTCGATGATACCGTGTTCCGGTTCCCCAAAATTGTGCTCTTAGCTGAGACGTTTCTGCACCTTGCTCAACTTCAACCATAAATCCGTTTTGACCCACTTCATGAACCAATCCATAAATAGGGATAGATAATTGTGGAATGGTCACTTGGCCATATCCACGATCGCTTCCAAAAAACCGTGCCTGGAATGAAGTATTATGCCGTTGATTGGTGCGGACTAGTGCCCCAACACCATCCGGTATGACGATATACCCCGGCATAACATCTTCTCTTGATGCTCCAAAGTAAGGAAAAATTTGAATGCCAAGCAAACGAATGATGTCATCCTCTTCTTGGATGCTGTCGTTTGGAATCGAAACCGTTAAAACATCTGAAACCAGTTTAAATTCGACTTTAAACCGTGTTTTAATGGTTTTCAAATGGACATCAACATCAAAATGCTGGGAACTTTTCGAAGTGATTCTGTTTTCCACTCGCATCTTGCTATAGGAACCCGGACTCAAGCGATACGGTCTTAATGGATCGTTTTCTTCTTCTGTGATAGAGCCATCGTTTTCATAACTCACACCAGCCAGCGTGTAGATTGATGCGGTGGTAATCGTGCTATTGGACACATTGTTGTTACGGATATATTCAACCCATAAACCAGAATTCATGAGGTTTCGATTGGCTGTGTTGTCTTCTCGCGTACCCGATACACCTTGAAACTCGGGTCGAGACGACCACAGGTAGCCGGTCTCTTTGTTGAGAACCATCATGGAAAACGAGTTCACCTCAAAGTAAACCGCTAGTTTGGGTGTGTTAAACATGCGTTCATAGCCCAGTTCATTCAATTCTTCCTCAGAAAAGGATAATATGAAATGCTCCTGATACCGTTTCATGATATCGGGATGAACATCATCTGTTTGGGTGTAGCGAGACGATTCCAAAAGCATTTGGTTGATGTAAGGGAAGTTTTCGATGTCGCCCTTGTCTCCAACCAAATTTCCTTTAGAGCGTGCCACAATGGATACGGTCATGAATCCGCACAATGCGATGATCACGGCATATTTGAGTATTTTATCCACGTGTGATCAACTCCCTTACAATATCGCTTAGCAGCGTACCAACCTCACTAAGCAACAAATAGATGATAAAGACAACAACCAAAATCATCAGTCCTGTGAAAAGCGTGATGAAAAGATTGGCAATCGTTGGTTTCATGTCATAGAAATGCACTTCTTTTACCATAATAATTACATAGAGCAGAGTAATGAATAAGCCAACAAATAGAATCGTTTGGTAAATGAAGGCTTCATTGTAAGTCAACCCTTTAGACACGATAGCCGCAAGCGGCAATGTGATAATCATCGGTAACAAGGTGTATGCCGAGGCTTGATACACATCGCTTAACTTACCTTCACCGTCTCTTATGCTACACACCAAATAATTGGATAAGACAAAGAGATAAAAGGGTAAGAAAACCGTGATGGCTTGCTGGAATAAATTGATTTCAGTAGGAATAAACGGGTTAAAGAGAAAACTCGTTTCAAAAATGAAATAAACATACGCTAAGAAGAACAGCAGGACATAAAGGGTTGCTGATAAGTTCGATCCCTTATTTTCGCGTTTGATGCCATAATAGCCATCACCAGGATTCTTAAAAATATAAAATGGGAAAACCATCTCATGGTACAACTTGAAACGAGACAAAAACACTTTGATGCGTCGAATCGGTTTTTTTAAACCATCGGTAAAATGGGTAAATTGATTGATGAAATAAAGAACAATAAGCACCAACAACATGGCGATGATGTTGCTGCCAGACCCGAGCAAAAAGGTGTTTCTTACTTCCCAAAACGCTTCTGAATACCCTTGTGTGTCTCTTGAAATTCGGTAATACACCATCGCCATTTCATAATCCATTTGTGCGAAATAGGCGTCCGCTAAGCCTTTGTTGGCTAAATCGAATAAGCTATTCATTTTCAATACTTCTTTCCAAGGCTCTAACGATTCTTCGTATTTTCCGTCTTGGTATAAATCAATCGCATAATGCACTAGATTGGCAAAATCGGTAGGAACAAAGACTTGCAACGCATTGGTTTGTTGATCAACAACATAGATGTTGCTTTTGCGGTCAACCGCAATGCCCGTCGGTGACTTAAAAAGGCCTTTTTGATTGTATTGATCGGGACCACTGAACACAAACAAGACCGAACCATCCGGTCCATACTCCGTGATATACCCATCTGAGGTTATGGTAAAAATGGTTCGATAGGGTCCTACAAAGAGGTCTTCGATGGTATCGAACCCCCAGACAGATCGATTATAAACGAAGTTCGCAATGTTGAGTTTCATATAGCCCATATCGCCTTTGGTGGTGGTTAAAATCAAACCGTCTTGATCAACAGCGACATTGTAAACCGGTTTAGGAATCATTTGAAACCAATTGCGTCGTTGTTTTTCATCAAACAACATGAAGCGCAGGATATTGTCCCATGTGTTAGGAATGCGGTTTCCTCCAAAGAATCCAAAAAAGGTTCCATTGTTTTCATATTCCACCAATCCATTGATGTTCCCTGCTAAGAGCAAGTAAACATTGTTGCCTTGATCGGTGACAATCTTCGTAGGAACAAACGGATCGTTGGGTTTAAAAAATGGGGTATTGGTTGGCTTTTCATAAACTGAGCCTAAGGTGTAGGTGTTGGTTATCCGGTCAAAAAGGAACTGATACCCTTTTTGTGTGCCAAAATCGGCGACATAAAGATGGCCGTCATTTCCGACATGAACCCCTTTGGGTTGATCCAAAATGCCCTCTCCAATAATCCATACTTGATCCGTTCTTAGTTCGTATTTGATGATGCGCGAGTTCCCTTGATCCGCGATGTAAACGTTGTCTTCGCGGTCAATGGTAATATCTTGTGGATTGTTGAGCGTTAAACCGCCTAAATTATCCGTGACGGATAAAGGCAAATACGCATCTTGTGTAAACACAAAACGCCGCGTTGAACTGCTATACGTATAGGTCACATAAGGAAGTCCATTTGCTTCAATCTTGGGGGATGAGACAAGGATTGAAAGCATGAGAATGAGTAGAAATAGACAGATTTTCTTCATCATTTGATACCAGAATGTGCCATTGTGTTCATAATTTTACTTTGCAACACAATAAACAAAACCAGATTCGGTACGAACATAATCAGCCCCGCAGCAGCAGCCATCCCTTGACCTGCGACGGTGTTTCCTTGCATGGATGTGAGACTCATCATGTAAAAGGCAATCGTTCGTTTGCTCTCATCATTAATGTAGAGCACCGATGTTGTGGTGTCATTCCAAATCGCTTGAAAAGCTAAAATTCCAACGGTTGCAATCGCGGGCAAGATGATTGGAAATACGATTTTTAGAAAAATTTGCATCTCAGATGCCCCATCGATTTTAGCGGATTCAATGAGCTCATTGGGGGTTTGATCGATAAATTGCTTAATCAAAAACATCGCAACAGGCATGACAACCATCGGCAAAATATGCGCAAAATACGTATCAATCAAGCCGGATTGTGCAATGATCAAGTAGCGGGGAATTTGGACAGCAATCGGAACAAACATTAAAGCGAGTGTGTTAACTTCAAAGAGGAACTTCTTCCCTTTGAACTTTAGCTTCGATAACGCATACGCTGAAAAAGCCGTAATGAAAATAGCAACAAAGACACCAATCAATGTAATCATTAAACTGTTAACTAGATACCGTGAAAAAGGGACCCCTGACGCACTTGCTACGCGAGAGAGTTCAATGAAATTATCCAAAGTGGGTCGTCTAACAAAAAACCGAGGTGGATAAGCAAACAGTTCGCTTTGCGGTTTAAAGGCATGGTTTAAAATAAACACAATCGGCATCAGCATCAGAAGCGAAAAAGGAACAAGAAATGAGTAAAATTTCAATTGGCTTCGATGAAATCGCGAAGGATTGATTTTAGTCCCTTGAAAACTGGATCCTTTAGCCATATGATCACTCCCTTTCCCCTAAAATTTTCCAGGTTACTTTTGAGATGAAATAAACCAAAAGCAGCAAAACAACACTGACGGCTGCAGCGTATCCCATCATGTAACGAATGAATCCAAAATCCTCGATATGATTGACAATCAGTTGCCCCGCATATTGTGGCGTAGGATTGGATCCGGATAAGGCAACACCGATTCCACCGGCTTGAAAGGTGGTGACCACCGCCATGACTGCGCCAAAAAGCATTTGGGGTTTCATCGATGGAATAGTGATATAAAAAATCTCTTGGGCTCGATTGCGAATCCCATCAACGTAAGCCGCCTCATAAAGCGATTGATCGATGTTTAACACACCCGCAAGCATGGCTAAAAATCCGACACCCATGCTGCTCCATAAGGAGACAATAATCATGATGCTCATCAGATATTGTGGGGATTGTAAAAACTGAATGGGTTCCAAAATCACACCCCAGTTCATTAAAATGCTGTTTAAGTAGCCTTGTGAGTCATCCGAAAAGATGATGCGCCACATGGCCGCCATGGCAACCCCCATGGTCAATGAAGGGGAGTACAAAATAATGGCTAAAATGGTACGTGGCTTATGCGAAACTTGGGCTAACATCCACGCTAACATGAATGACAGTAAATACCCCACTGGTCCCACAATCAATGCAAATCGTAAGGTGTTAGAAAGTACAAATTGCATAAAGACCGTATCCATGGTTACCAGTTCAATGTAATTGGTAATCCCAATAAAACGAGGGGCTTGAATCGCATTAAAATACGTAAACGATAATAAAATCGCGGCTAAAACTGGAATGACAACAAAAATCGCAAAGAGCGTCCAATAAGGAACGATAAACCATGCGGGTCGGTTCATGTACTTAGTCATTTCGAACCTCCGTCAGCCATAAATCAATGTTATAGATGCTTGGAACAATGTATTCTTTAATGATGACGCCTTGTCGTGTATACCCAAACTCAGCCATTTTATACAAGATTTCCCGATTGGATATCCGAACGGCTTCATCCAACGCCTGTCTTGGGTTGGTTCCATCAAACACAATCTTGGTCCAGGCATTCGATAGTTCTCTTTCCACCATGTAGTTTCCAGGGATTCTTGAAGCTTCAATGCCAAACTCCCATTGTCTTAAGACAATGTCTTTGTATTCTTGTGGCATGGGAATTTGTTTAAATGCATTCACGTTGGCTGTATTCCAAAAATAGGCTTTACCGTATGTGCTTTGCAAAACAAACGCAAACTCACTTTGAATTTCGGTTGACATCCACCACTTGAGGAAATCCCAAGATTCTTCAGGATATCGGGTTGCACTAAGGATCATATTGGCTTGACCCCCAACGGCTGAGTAACGCACGATTTCATCGCGTTCGGGATGATAGACCCCTGGGTGCAAGTCCATGCCCCATAGGCCGTCTAGTTCAACAGCTGCCGTTTGCAATAGCAAATACGTGGATAAATCACTGATGCCAATGGGCAATAAGCCGTATCGGAAATGATTATAAAAACTGGCTACAAACTTCGGTAAATTATAAAGCGTAAAGAGCTCAGACATCAATCGGATTCCTCTTAATGTTTGATCGCTATTGATGTTGGTTCGCATTCCATCTTCGGTGTAAAGATCGCCACCAAACTGATAAATAAACGGTAGGGTTGCAACAAACGGCTTCAGCCCACTAAATTGTGCTAATGGCACGAAATAATTCATTCCATAACTTTGCAAAAGCGGTAAAATCGCGATAATTTCATCCCATGTTTGAGGAATTTCCGTGATTCCGATGCTTTCTAAAATGTCCTTCCGATAATAGGTCACCCAAAAGTTTTGGGTTGCGGGCAAACCAAAAACACCTTGTTCAAACACAAAAGGAATCATGGCGCCTTTGGTAAAATTTTGGACCAACTCTTCGTATCCACTAAACTGTCTCAAATCCAATGAAGCATCTCGTATAGCGAACTCATACGGTATCCAGTGATTCACACCGATGGCAATATCCGGCGCTTGCCCGCTTGCATTAGCTAAAATGAGCTTGTTCTGATCGGGCATTTGAGATAACGTTATTTTTTTAGGTCCGTTGTATTTTTGATCAATCAACGCTTGCATGATTTCTATGTATTGCCTTGGGTGATTGACCCAGACCATCAACTCATCTTCCTGTCTTGCTGATACGCTATAAGGATTATTGACAAACGACAAAACGAGGCGCTTGACGCCTTCAAAGGCATTCACAAAAACATGAGCATGGGGTCTTGGAATCCGTTGGTCTCCATGAAACATCAAACGCTCCAACTCTAGATTGGACCTTAAAAGACGTTGCATGGTGTTTCCAAGCATCTGGTTGATGGACGCATCGCCATCAGAAAATTGAGCCATGCGGCCGGGGAGTTTATTAATGTCTTTCGCAATATCCCTTAACCGAATGGAAGCGACTCTCAAATTAGAAATCTCTGATGGATCTTGAATGGTGCTGACCACACGCAAACGGTTTTGTTCTTCTTCGAGTAGATCCGCCCAAAAAAGCATGTGGTTGGCAGCCTCTGGAAAATAAGTATCGATATCCCAATCGCGGTATCGATCGGTTCCACCGCTTGTGTAACGTTTAATGTTTAAACTCAGTCCTTGGATCTCACGCATAACGTACTGAATGGTTTCAATCGTTTGTCGGTAAGGATAGTTAACCGCTTGTAATCGGATGACGTTAATGCCTTCGTTTAAATAGATCTTTAATGGTTTTTCATCCTCATCAACCAACGTCCGATTAATAAACGAGGTGGTGTAAGGAAATGCATAACTCTCTAGCAAATCAAAAGGAACCTGTCCATTAACGGTAATTTTCCTAAAAACAGACATGTCTCGAATCAAGTATTGTCGGTACTTAAACGAAACATGATAATATCCGGATTGTGGAACTTCAATGTCGTAGCTGATGCTTTGTCCATTGTTTTGCCATGAGTCTCCAAAAATGACATTCAGTTTTAAAAACTGCGTATCATAATAGAGATTTGAGGGGTCTTGTTCTGACCTCAATCGAATTGAAGGATCATTTCGATACGTCATGTCGCGAGCTGAAATCATGGTCAATTGATCGATAACGGGTTTATCGCCATGGGTGTTTAAATACGCTTCATAGGTGGGAACCGTTGGTTGCAAAACAAAATATAGATTCCCAACCAACACATGTCCATTGACATGATAGATTTCTATCTCATCGTGCCCTTCTAAATAAAAGCCAAAAAGACCGGGATGCATGCCTTTGTAGTCGTCTATGGCATGGGTTTTCCACGCTTTTTGTTTGATAGAGCTCGGTTGTATTTCATTTTGATAACGATCCAATAAAAAGGTGCTTGAAGCAAACGTCCAAACCGAGGGTAAAACCAATGTCATGCTTTCATAGAAGGGCGTTTGTTGGTTGATTCGAATGCCAATTTGGGTGTTATCAATGTTATTTTCAAGTTCGTGATAGTCTAAAGCTAAATAATAGATTCCTGCAACATCGTGTGGGTTCTTAAATGTAATGGAGTTTGCACGATTGAGCAAGGATACTGTGGTCACACCGTGAGACTGATGATACGTGGAGACAAGATGGCCAAACTCTTGATGATCCCGATCTATCTTAACACTTTGTGTGTCATACGGTAATATGGTTTCTTCAATATGAGAATCAGTGATCCCGATTGCCTGTCTGTTTTTGACAAGCGATGAATAAAGGGGGGCTATGAACGCATCCGAAAGACGTACATCATCGTAATGATGTGCAAGTTGATTAGTTGGTAAAAAGCTTGAATTGTTGTGGGGTCTAAAAAAGGAAAGAGTCACCAGCAAAACGACAAAAAAACCGATCGCTAGCATCGTCAATTTCTTTGGGCTAATCGCGGTAAACAGGTGCTTGATCGCATTAAACATTGAAGACATCCCCTTAATTTTTAAGAGAGGGGAGCGAGTCCCCTCTCTAAACTATATTAAAATGGAAGAAATGGTTTAATTGCCTAATGATGCCATTTGGGCTTGAACAATCTCATTAATTTTGTTCTCCCAAACCAAAGCGTATGCAGCAACCGAGTTGGGTCCAGCTAAGATGAGGTTATCAAAATTGTAGGGATTTTCGGGATCATAGACCCATGCCCAGAAATCTTTATATCCTGGTAACCACTTATCAAGGTCAGGTTTCGCTTTGTCAACATGATTCAAAATGTAATCGATGCCTTCAATGGACTCTACTAGATTGTAAATGCGATCCCATATACCTGGATAATCTGCAATTGGAAAACGGTCGAGAAGTTGTGGTAAATCGGGATTAGGTGTTGCGGCGTTGCTGTTTTCTTCAATGACGCTCAAACGAACATCCCAACCTTGTCGCCCATAGGTCATCCATTTGGCAAGCAAGAACGCTTCTTCTGGATGATCGGTTTGGCTGGAGACAGCTGCATAGTCTAAAATGGTGGGGGGGAAGAAGCCTGCGGGACCTTGTGGATAAGGCCAAAAACCAAGTCTTATGCCATTTTGGCGAGCCGTTTCAATCACATGAAATTGCCATGAACCGTCAATATCCATAGCCACATATCCTGCTCCTGTTAAGTATTGCTGAAGCACAGCGTGGTTTTCATAATCTTCTGCTGTAAATCGTGTGGTTGTCCCATTGGTGAGTTGATGCAAAGACACTTTGGCTTGCATCGCTGAAATCCAAGCCGATGAGGTGTAATGGAACTTGGTTCCATCCCACGTGTCGTATTGTGTTGCTTCATTTTGCATGGTTGGCCATACTTGTTGGAAATCAGGAGAGCCGAACCATGTTCCCATTCCAATGACCAGATTTTCAGGGTTATTCAAGTCAAAATTTTTAATGGCTTTAGCAATTTCGACAAACTCATTGAATGTCCAATCCTTAACGGGGTATCCATCGTTATCAATACGATATTTTCCAGCTACTGTGGATAAGTTGGCTCTTTCAAAAATACCCATATTGAGGAAAATCCCTTTAAAAAACTGGAAGGATGGCAACGCATAGCGTTTACCGTTATAAACGCCAGTTGCTGCGATGTTTTCAAACACTAAAGCAGCATCTTCATCTTGATTCCAATATTCTGAAATATCAAGTGTTAACCCTGCATTAATAACGGTTGGAACGTTATCGGTTGCAAAGACATCGGGCAACAAACCGGCTTGAGCAGCGGTAACAAGATTACCCGTAAACTCAGCACCGCTACCAGCGATATCGTTTCTCAGGGTCACTCTTATATGAGGGTATTCTACCATAAAAGCATCAATCAGTCTTTGATTAAGTGCTGGATTGGCCCAGTCAGCATACGTCAATTCTATCGTTTGCTTTGCGGGGTCTTTCGTTTTGTTATTGTTTTCCTTGGGATTACATGCGACCAATGAAAACACCGCGAGTAAAACCAATAAAAGGGTTACTATTTTTTTCATGAGATGCTCCTTTCTTAATTACTATTTTGAATGGAATTCATCGCACCATTGACAATTAGATTAGCATCCACATACGTTTCACCTTCAAGGACTAAAATCATAACATTATCCAACACAAAGGTTTGTGGAGCGGATAAACCTGCGAACAACATGCCCATTTCTAGTTTAAACTGAGCAGGTGTGCTGTAGTTTCCTGCAGCATCCAACGTGAAAATGATTTCAAACGTCTTCATTTCGGTGGTGATTTCTAAATCGGCTTCTACATGGTATGGGGTCCATCCACCACCGGCATGACCAATGGCTAGCGTAATGAATCCTTCAACCGAAGCTTTGGCATCAAAAATGACTTTGTAGGTCTTGCCTGCTTCTAAGATCATGTGTCCAACATTGTCTTCGCCTGTTCCAAGAGCAAACGCATCTTGAATCACTTGGATTTTCCAATTGGCATCCATGGCATTGATGTTTGTTAATGTCATAACAAGTTGTCCTGCAACGCCTTTTAGTTGGTATTCTGTGCCTTCCCAAAAGTTGACAAAACTTCTCCATTGATTTAATGCATAAGGAACAGGAGGTTCCATGGTTCCATTTTCAATGAGTTCAGCATCGACATAATTTTCTCCATCGAGAACATCAATTTTAACGTTATCAAGGATAAACTGTTGAGGTCCTTCTAGACCTGCGAACAACATGCCCATTTCTAGTTTAAACTGAGCAGGTGTGCTGTAATTGCCTGCAGCATCCAATGTGAAGATGATCTCAAACGTCTTCATTTCAGTCGTAATTTCTAAATCGGTTTCAACATGGTATGGCGTCCATCCACCCCCTGCATGACCAATAGCTAGGGTGATCATGCCGGATACAGATGCGCGTGCATCAAAGGTCACTTTGTAAGTTTTTCCAGCTTCCATCATCATGTGTCCAACGTTGTCATCGCCTGTTCCAAGAGCAAACGCATCTTGAATGATTTGGATTTTCCAGTTGGCATCAATCGCATTCAAGTTAAGAAGTGTGAAAACCAATTCACCTGCAAGACCTTCGAGTTGGTATGTCGTGCCTTCCCAGAAGTTCACGAACGCTCTCCATTGTTCCAAAACATAGGGAACTGGTGCTTCCATGGTGCCGTTTTCAATGAACTTGGTATCCACATAGGTTTCCCCATCAAGCACTTCAATCTTGACATTATCAAGGATAAAGGTTTGAGGTGCGTCTTTTCCTGCAAAGAGCATGCCCATTTCAAGTTTGAACTGAGCGGGTACGGAGTAATCCATGTCTTGATCCAATGTAAACGTGTATGAGAAGGTTTGCATTACGGTTGTAACAAAGATATCGTTTTGGACAAAATATGGGGTCCATCCACCACCTGCATGACCAATCGCTAACGTAATATTTCCAAGAACTGATGCTCTAGCATCAAAAGTCACGCGATAGGTTTTACCGGCTTCCATCATCATGTGTCCAACATTGTCATCGCCAGTTCCAAGAGCAAACGCATCTTGAATGACTTGGATTTTCCAATTCGCATCCATCGCGTTGATGGTCATGACGGTTAAGACCAGTTGACCGTTAACGCCTTGAATCTTCGCTTCTGTGCCTTCCCAGAAGTTAACAAAGTAGCGCCATTCAGGAAGGGCATAGACCATGAGTGGTTCATCGTCCATGGTGCCGTTGAAAATTAACTGAGTAGGTTGATACGTTTCACCATCAAGGATGTCGATACGAACATTATCCAACGTAAAGGATTGAGGTGCTTCTTGTCCAGCAAAGAGCAATCCCATTTCGAGTTTGAATTGGGCTGGAACATCAAAGTTGCCTTCAGCATCCAAAGTGAAAATAATGGTATACGTTTGCATTTCAGTCGTAATGGCAATATCATTTTTAACAAAATAAGGAGTCCATCCGCCACCCGCGTGACCGATAGCTAAAGTGATATCACCTGCTGTTGTTGCTTTTGCATCAAAGACAACACGATAGGTTCTACCCGCTTCAAGAAGCATGTGTCCCACGTTGTCTTCGCCTACACCAAGTGAAAATGCATCTTGGATGATTTGAAGTTTCCAATTGGCATCCATAGCGACAAGCGCATTCATCGTGTAAATCAATTGACCATCAACGAGTTCAAGAACAGCGTCTGTTCCTTCCCAATCGTTTTTAAATCCTCTCCAACCTGGGTAAAGGAAGACGGGCTCAGGAATGATCAAAACAACAGTCACTAGCATGTCTTCAGTTGCTTTATTACCTGCTTTGTCAGAGACACTAAATTCAACACGATACGTGCCTTCATTTTCCATATCAATAGCAGGAACTAAGGTTTCAACGCCATCAATGATTTGATAAACAACGTAAGTAATCGAGGCGGTCACATCGCCATCGACAAAGTCATATGCGGTAATGCCAGAAAGTGGGTTATAGGTATCGCCAACCGCTACCGTAACTTCTGGTTTAATGCCTGCAAAAACAGGAGCGATAACATCGTCACCAAGTTCGGTTTCAATGACATCGATATCATCAAACCAAATGGTCGCATCAACACGTCCTTCTGATCCACCCATGTTGCCCATTTCAAAGAGAATACCGCCTCTTGGGTTATCCATGTTCATGGTGAAGACATAACTATAGGTCGCCCATTCGGTTGTAATGGTTCTTCTTTCTGTTTGCATCGGTTTGAAATCAACAAACCATGGATCATAAGGGATTAACTCACCCACTTGAAGATTAATGGTTTTAGGGACGGATGCTTTGGCTCTAAAGCTCACTTGATAGGTCTTTCCTTGTTCAAAAGGAATGTTTTGTTGACCGAATCGGGGTGTCCAAACGTTTGAACCCGCGACCACGTCTGCTCTTAGAGCGCCATCTTCAATTGACAAAGTAAGCGATGCGCCATCAGCAACGAAAAAACCGTTTGCGGAGTCATCCCAGAAAACAGTTCCTAATGAGAAATCGCCATTGACCACAAGGCCATCGGGGCGTTCAGGGGTATTGACCGTGATGTAACGCCATCTTTGTGCCAAAACACCTTGTGTGCTCACTTGATAACGCACAGCATGAACACCGGTTTGGGTGGTGTCTAGGTTACCATTGGCATCAATTGGGGCGGTTGATAGATAGGTAATTAACGAAGTGTAATCCTTTCCATCATTGCCTAATGCGGCAACACCAGTAAGAACATTAAAAGGTTGTTCAAACTCCAAAGTGATGTCATCGGCTCCTGTAAATGTGATAGCCGTTAACTCATCTTCGGGTTCTGTCACCTCAGTAGGCTGTGGTTTGCATGCAACCAGTATAAAAAGCGATGCGAGGATGACAAACAAAGATAAAACGCGTTTGCTCATAGTTTTTCTCCTTTTTCAAATGAAATAACACCTGTTTCACTCATGGAAACCGGTTTCCTAACTTTATTATATAAGATTTTTTCGAAATGTAAAGTCTTTTAATCAAAAAAAGTAAATCGCTTACATCCCCGCAACAGGCGAGCTTAAGTGGATAGCCCTTGAATAAACAAAAAGGCCACCCCAAAGGATGACCCATAAAGACAATTGAAAAATGTGTTTTTTAAGATACCGTTATCACACGAACCCATGTTGTCACATTGCCTTGACGATCACTTAGCGTGTACGTTAACTCATACGTGCCAATGGCTTGCGTGTTGATGAGTCCCGTTACTTCAAGATCCGCTGTGGTTAATGTACGATCATAAAGATCAAACACTTGAACCCCTTGAAGCGGATCAAATGGGGTACCTACTTCGATGTTGATGGGGTGTGCGTTAAGAATGAGTGGTTTCGTTTGATCC